>MRWG01000045.1_pt1 | contig 577082 bp, 525 predicted proteins | sample 1013341 | NCBI WGS metagenome assembly MRWG01 (sample SAMN06117577, study PRJNA244670) | biofilm metagenome | biome: Water; feature: Cathode Biofilm; material: Biofilm; isolation source: microbial consortium enriched at the cathode of a solar microbial fuel cell | place: USA: District of Columbia...
CCCGTGCCCCCTGCCCCCTGCCCCAAGAAACGTCAGCCAAAAGGATCGTCCCATGCATTACATCGTGTTCGCCATCGACAAGCCCGGCCATGTCGACATGCGTCAGAGCATTCGCCCGGATCACCTGGAATACCTGAAGTCCCAGAAGGGCATCATCGTCACCGCCGGGCCCATGCAGTCCGACGACGGCGAGGCCATGATCGGCAGCATGCTGGTGATCGACGTGGCCGACCGCGCCGCCGCCGAGGCCTTCGCCAAGGGTGACCCCTATGCCAAGGCGGGCCTGTTCGAAAGCACGGTCATCAAGCGCTGGAAGCGCACCATCCCCGCCGAATAGCGCGACTGAGCCACGGCCCGAGAGCATCATGACCGAACACGCCCTCTGCCCATTGGACGATATTGCCGACGGCGGCTCGGCCGGGTTCGAGATCGCCGGCAAGCTGGTCATGGCGATCCGCCAGGGCGATACGGTCTTCGCCTATGTCAATTCCTGCCCCCATGTCGGCACGCCGCTGGACATGTGGCCGGGCCGGTTTCTGACCCGGGACGGGGAATACATCCTCTGCGCCACGCATGGCGCCCTTTTCCGTATCGAAGACGGCCATTGCGTCGCCGGCCCCTGCGTCGGGCGCGGCCTGACGCCGATTGACGCGCGTGTCGTGAACGGCGTTGTAAATATTTTCAATATCGATTGACGCCCTTGTAAATAAAGAAAAATTTCCGCCAAGCACTTGCGCGATCCCTAATTTTTCCCTATCCAACGAATCGCCCAACCGACTTCCGGGGCGCTATACCTTGTTCTCGGGCGAGATTTCGCCATACCATTCGAGACCGCAGGGGGAAACCCGGGAGGAACAATCCCGGCTCCGGGGAAACGGCACACGGCACGGCCGGCGCAATCAGGCTCAAGCAACCGCCGGCCGACGCAGGGAGCAAGATCGGGCGGGACGCAGACCAGCCCCGCGCCAAAAAAGCGGCGCTTGCCGCGCGCAATATTGGGAGGTTTCTACCGTCATGTCTGAAGATCAATTGTTTCCGGTACCCGACGCCGTTGCCAAGGCGTCGCTGTGCACCAACGACCAATACCTGGAAATGTACAAGCAATCCGTCGACGACCCAGACGCCTTCTGGGGCGAGCAGGGCAAGCGTCTGGATTGGATGAAGCCCTACACCAAGGTCAAGAACGTCAGCTACGACTACGGCAACGTGTCCATCAAGTGGTACGAAGACGGCAGCCTGAATGCCTCGGTCAACTGCATCGACCGGCACTTGGCCACGCGCGGCGACCAGGTCGCGATCATCTGGGAAGGCGACGACCCCAAGGACGACGCCAAGATCACCTATAAGGAACTGCACGAACACGTCTGCCGCCTGGCCAACGCCATGAAGGCGCGCGGCATCAAGAAGGGCGACGTGGTCACCATCTACATGCCCATGGTGCCGGAAGCGGCCTATGCCATGCTGGCCTGCACGCGCATCGGCGCCATCCATTCCATCGTGTTCGGCGGGTTTTCGCCGGACGCGCTGGCGGGCCGCATCGAGGATTGCAAATCAACCTGCGTCATCACCGCCGACGAAGGCGTGCGCGGCGGGCGGCCGATCCCGCTCAAAGTCAACACGGACGCCGCCATCGAAAAATGCGGCGGCGTCGACACCGTGTTCGTGGTCAAACGCACGGGTGCGGACATCAACTGGGTCGAGGGCCGCGACGTGTGGTACGAAGAGGCGACCGCCGCCGCCGAGGCCGACTGCGCGCCTGAGGAAATGAACGCGGAAGACCCGATGTTCATCCTCTATACCTCGGGCTCGACCGGCAAGCCGAAGGGTGTATTGCACACCACCGGCGGCTACATGGTCTATGCCTCGATCACCCATCAATACGTGTTCGATTATCACGACGGGGAAATCTACTGGTGCACGGCCGACGTCGGCTGGGTCACGGGCCACAGCTATATCGTCTATGGCCCGCTGGCCAACGGGGCGACCACGCTGATGTTCGAAGGGGTGCCCAACTACCCCTCGATGTCCCGCTTCTGGGAAGTCTGCGACAAGCATCAGGTCAACATTTTCTACACCGCGCCGACGGCGATCCGCGCCCTGATGCGCGACGGCGACGGACCGGTCAAGAAGACCTCGCGCTCATCGATCCGCCTGCTGGGCTCGGTCGGGGAGCCGATCAACCCGGAAGCCTGGCTGTGGTACTACAACGTGGTCGGCGACGGCCGTTGCCCCATCGTCGATACTTGGTGGCAGACGGAAACCGGCGGCATCATGATCACCCCCCTGCCCGGCGCCACCGCTTTGAAACCGGGGTCGGCGACGCGGCCTTTCTTCGGCGTTCAGCCGCAGATCGTCGATGCCGACGGCAATCCGCTCGACGGCGCAACCGAAGGCAATCTCTGCATCGTCGAAAGCTGGCCCGGCCAGATGCGCAGCGTCTACGGCGATCACAAGCGGTTCGAAGACACCTACTTCGCCACCTACAAGGGCAAGTACTTCACCGGGGACGGCTGCCGCCGCGATGCCGACGGCTACTACTGGATCACCGGCCGCGTCGACGACGTCATCAACGTGTCCGGCCACCGCATGGGCACGGCCGAGGTCGAATCCGCCCTGGTCGCCCATCCCAAGGTCGCCGAGGCCGCCGTCGTGGGCGCGCCCCATGACATCAAGGGTCAGGGCATCTATGCCTATGTCACGCTCAACGCCGGCGAAACGCCGTCGGACGAGTTGAAGAAAGAACTGGTGCAATGGGTGCGCAAGGAAATCGGCCCGATCGCCAGCCCCGATTGGCTGCAATGGGCGCCGGGCCTGCCCAAGACGCGGTCGGGCAAGATCATGCGCCGCATCCTGCGCAAGATCGGCGAGGACGATTTCTCCAACCTGGGCGATACCTCGACCCTGGCCGACCCGGCCGTGGTCGATGATCTGGTCAACAACCGCCAGAACAGAATCCACTAAGCACCGACATCATCCGAACAAGAAAGGCGGGGCCGTTTGGTCCCGCCTTTTTTTCTGTGTCGGGCCGGGTTTGGCTTCTCAGGTCCCGGCAGCCAGCGTAGAAAAGAACAGCGGCGCCCGGCCGCCACGAACAAGGGAGGCATCCATGGCCCGCATCGCAATCGGCGGTTTCCTGCACGAAACCCACTGCTTCGTACCCATGCGCACCGACTATGACTACTACGCCCGGGGCGGCGAATTTCCGCCGTTGGCGCGGCGTGGGGAAATCATCGAACGCACGCTGGGCGGGTCGTTCGGCATGTCGGGATTTCTCGACACCATCGACCCGAGCCATGAACTGGTCCCCCTGATCTGGGGCCATGCCGGGGCCGGCGGCTATATCACCGACGATTGCTTCGAGCGCATTGTCGGCGAACTGGTCGGCATGCTGTCCCAAGCCATGCCCGTGGACGCCGTGTATCTGGATCTTCACGGCGCCATGTGTTCGGAAACCTTCCCCGACGCGGAGGGCGAAGTGCTGCGCCGCGTGCGGGCCTGCATCGGCCCCGGTGTGCCGCTGGTCATCTCGCTCGACTATCACGTCAACCTGACACAACAGATGGTCGACAATATCGACGGCGTCGCCATCTATCTGACCTACCCACACATCGACCGCCAGCACACCGGGAGCCGCTCGGCCCGGATTCTGATGCGGGTCCTTGAGGAAGGGATTCCCCAGGGCAAGGCCCTGCGCCGCATTCCATTCCTGCTGCCGCTGAATTTCCAATGCACCCTGATCGAGCCGACCAAGGCGGTCATCGAAGCCTCGGTCGCTGGCGAGGGCGGCGACATCCTGAACCTGTGCTACGCCGCCGGCTTCCCGCCGTCCGATCTGGCCGAATGCGGCCCCGCCGTCGTCTGCCACGCCCGCACCCAGGAGGCCGCCGACCGCGCCGCCGACATGCTGGAGGCCATGGTCCTGGACCGCGAAGCGGATTTCGCCGAACCCCTGATGACGCCGGACGAGGCCGTGACCAAGGCCATGGAACTGGCGCAGACGGCATCGGCGCCCATCGTCATCGCCGACACCCAGGACAACCCCGGCGCCGGCGGGACCTGCGACACCACGGGCATGCTGGCCGCCCTGGTGCGCCACGACGCCCAGGGGGCCGCCATGTGCGTGATGTGGGACCCGGACGCCGCGCGGGCCGCGACCGAGGCCGGGGTCGGCGCGACCGTGACCCTGGACCTGGGCGGCAAGCATGCCATTCCCGGAGACAAACCGTTCCACGGCACCTTCGAGGTCGCGGCGTTGAGCGACGGCAGATTCACCACCACGGGCCGCAGCATTCCCGGCCGCCGCATCGACATCGGCCCGGCCGCGGTCCTCAAGATCGGCGGCGTGTCCGTGGTCACCACCAGCAAACGCATGCAGGCCTACGATCAGGACATCTTCAAACACATCGGCATCGAGCCCACGGAACAGAAGATCCTGGTGCTGAAAAGCACCTGCCACTTCCGCGCCGATTTCGATCCCATCGCCGCCGCAACCCTGGTCGCCGTGGCGCCGGGGGCCCATATCGTCGACCCCCGGGAATATCCCTACCGCCACCTGCGCGCGGGCGTGCGCCTGCTGCCCCTGGGGCCGGAATACGCACCGAAGCCGGCATAACCGGCGGCGCCAAGATCACGCCATGCGCAGGCCTGCGTTCTTCAGCGGGAAATCGCGGATGCGTTTCCCCGTGGCCGCGAAGATGGCGTTGAGCACGGCGGGGGCCGCGACGGCGATGGTCGGCTCGCCGACCCCGCCCCAGAACCCGCCGGAGGGCATGACGATCGCTTCGACCTTGGGCATGTCCTTGATGCGCATGACTTCGTAGGTGTCGAAGTTCTGCTGTTCGACCCGGCCGTCCTTGACCGTGCATTCGCCCATCAGCATGGCCGAGAGCCCGTAGACGAAAGAGCCTTCGACCTGGGCCGCGATCTGCTGCGGATTGACGGCATGGCCGGAATCCGTGGCCGCGACGATGCGGTGGATCTTCACCGTGCCGTCGGACGAGACCGAAACCTCGGCGCAGGCGGCGACATAGCTGGCGAAGGCCGTGCAATGGGCCAAGCCCCGGAACACGCCCTTGGGCGCCGGCGTGCCCCAGCCCGCCTTGTCCGCCACGGCCTGCAGCACGGCCCGGCTTTTCGGATGGTCCTGCATGTACTTCAAACGGAACGCGAGCGGGTCCTGGCCCGCGACATGAGCCAGTTCGTCCATGAAGCATTCCAGGTAGATGACGTTCTGGTTGGCGTTGACGCCGCGCCAGAAGCCCGGGCGCAGATGCGGATTGCGCATGGCGTGGTCGACCTTGAGGGTGGGGAAGCCGTAGCTGATGGCATGGTCGCCCTTGGGCGCCAGGCATTGGAAGGTGACCGGATCCATCCCGGCCTTGAGCCGCCCCGGCATGATGCCGGCCAGGATCGATTGCCCGGAAATGCGCACGCGCAGGCCCGTGATCTCGCCCTTGTCGTCGAGCCCGGCCGTCATCCGGCATTGCGTCACCGGATGATAGGCACCGTGGGTCATGTCCTCTTCCCGGGTCCACAACAGCTTCACCGGCGTGCCCGGCATCTGCTTGGCGATGAGGACCGCCTGGCGCACGTAGTCGTGGACCGGCCCGGCCCCCCGCCGCCCGAAGCCGCCGCCCAGCAGCGTCTTGTAGACGTCGCATTTGTCGGCGGGCAGGCCCGCCGCCGCCGCCGTGGCGTCGAGCGCCGATTCCCCGTTCTGGGTCGGGCACCAGACCTCGCAGCGATCCGCCGTCCACAGGGCCGTGGCGTTCATGGGCTCCATGGTCGCGTGGTGTTGGAACGGATAGGAATAGGTCGCCTGCACCTGCTTGACCGACCCGGCGATGGCCGCCTCGGCGTCGCCGACCTGGTTGGCGACGAAGGCCTCCTTGGCGTCCAGGCCCTCCGCCACCATGGCATGGATGTCGGCGCTGTCGATCTTGGCGTGGGGTCCTTCGTCCCAGTCGATGGGCAGGGCGTCGATCGCCGTCTTGGCCTGCCACCATTTGTCGGCGACCACGGCGACGGCGTCGTCGCCGACGGCCACCACCTTCTTCACCCCGGGCATGGCCATGACCTTCGACGCATCGAAGGATTTCAGCTTGGCCCCGAACAGGGGGTACTGGCGGATCGCCGCGTTGACCATGCCGGGCAGTTTCAGGTCCGTGCCGTAGATCTGCTTGCCGGTCAGCTTGTCGGCGGTGTCGAGACGCTTGAGCGGCTGGCCCGCGATGGTCCAGTCCTTGGGGTCCTTCAGCGCGACGGTCTCAGGCACCGGCAGCTTGGCCGCGGCCTGGGCAACCTTGCCGTAGGTCGTCGTGCGGCCCGTGGCCCCATGGGTGATGACCCCCTTGGCGGTGGTGCAGTCGCCCGGCGACACGCCCCAGGCATTGGCCGCCGCCGTGACCAGCATCTGGCGCGCGGCGGCGCCGCCTTCGCGCACGTAGTCGTGGGAGCCGCGAATGCCCCGGCTGCCGCCGGTGGCGAAGCTTTTCCATATCTTGCCCCGGGCCAGGTTGGTGCCCGGCGTGGGGTATTCGGTGGTCACGCGGGCCCAGTCGCAGTCCAGTTCCTCGGCCACCAATTGGGCAAGCCCCGTCAAGGTGCCCTGGCCCATTTCCGAGCGCGCGATGCGGATGACCACGGCCTCATCCGGCTGCACCACGACCCAGGCGGTGATTTCGTCCGTCTGCCCGGTCCCGGCCAGGGCCGCCCCGCCGCCGCTTGAAAGCGGCACGCGGAAGCCCAGGACCAGACCGGCGGCCCCGGCCCCCGCCATGAAGGTGCGGCGCGAAACGTTCATCGATGTCGTCATGTCCGTTCCTCCCCTCACGCTTTCCGGCCGGCGGCCTGATGGATGCCGGCGCGCACGCGCTGATAGGTGCCGCAGCGGCAGATGTTGGACATCTCCGCATCGATGTCGGCGTCCGAGGGCTTGGGGTTTTTCGCCAGCAGCGCCGCCGCCGCCATGATCATGCCGGTCTGACAGTAGCCGCATTGCGGTACGTCCAGATCCAACCAGGCCTTCTGCACGGGATGCGTGCCGTCGGGCGACAGGCCCTCGATGGTGACGATCTTGTCCGTCGCGGCGACCGCCTCCAACGGCAGGGCGCAGGCTCTGACGGCCTCACCGTTGACATGCACGGTGCAGGCGCCGCAGGCGGCGATGCCGCAGCCGTATTTCGCGCCGGTCAGGTCCAGGTATTCGCGCAACACCCACAACAGGGGCGTTGCACCATCGGCGTCGACCGTGACGGTCTTGCCGTTGACGTTGATGTTCGCCATGGGGCGATCCTCCGCAATTTGAAGATGAGATTGCGGTGATGTTCCGCCCGCCTGGGCGAAATGTCTAATCACATTGTGATGACGCAGTAAGCCCGGCGATCAGCTTTCGTAGCGCGTGTTGCCGCGGCGGTTGGTGTCGATGGGCAGGTCCATCAGCAGCGGCTGATGGGCGCGCTGCGAGCAGTTCTTGCGCGGGCAGAGGTGGCAGTTGATGCCGATGGGCGCGAACAGTTCGTCGTCACGGCAGTTGAAGGGCGCGGCATATGCCAGGCGATGGGCGTGTTTCAGCTCGCAGCCCAGCGACAGGGCCAGGCGCCGGTCCTGGGTATCGCGCGAGAACACCGGGCGTTCGGTGGTGCGCGACATGGTGAAGAAACGCTCCCCATCCGGCAGTTCGACGAACTGGGGCACGATGACGCCCGGCGTGCGGAACGAGGTATGAATATTCCACACCGGGCAGGCGCCGCCGTAATCGGCGATATTGAACGAGGTCGAATTGAACCGCTTGGTCACGTTGCCCGCCTTGTCGACGCGCAGGAAGAAGAACGGCACGCCCTTGGCGCCGTCGCGCTGCAGGGTCGTCAGGCGGTGGCAGACCTGCTCGAACGACACGCCGAAGGCGGCGGCCAGGCGGTCGACGTCGTAGCGGGTGTCTTCCGCGGCCTCGAAGAACGGGCCGTAGGGCATGAGGAAGGCGGCGGCGAAATAGTTGGCAAGCTCGACATGGCAACGCGCCACGGCGGTCTCGGAGCTGAGGGCGCTGCCGTCCGTGAGCTTTCCCAAAATCCCCGGCAGTTCGACCAGGCAGAGCACATGGGCCAGCTGGAACACCCGGTTCTGATGATCCAGGGCTTCCGACAGACGAACGATCGACGTCGTCTCGTCATGGATGCGAAGCGCCTGGCCCATGTCCTCGATCGACGCCGTGCGGACCTCGATCCCATGCACGCGCATGAGCCGGCCCTTGAGCACCATGTAGACGTCGTCGACCTCGCAGGGGGTGGCCGCGCGCAGGCGTTCCGCTGCCGCCTCCAGGTCTGGAAAGTGGTTGGAATGGTCGCGGAAGAAATCGTGGATGATGCGCTCCGGCGTCGACGACAACAGGTCGGCGGGCATGCCTTCGCTGCCCAGGCGCATCATGTTTTCCAGCGCGTTGCGGTGATTGCGGTAGAGATGCAGGAAGTGGTCGACCAGCCGGGGCGCGTGGTCGATGGCCGCCCGCAGTTCCTGAAGGTCGGGCTGGTCGCCGCCGAACAGCGGGTCCTGCAGCATGTTGCGCAGGTCGGCCAAGAGGGTCGAGCCTTCGTCCTTGATCAGGTCCCGCCAGTCGACGCCGTAGGCGTCGGACAGGGACATCAGCATGGTCACGGACAGGGACCGCTGATTGTTTTCCAGCAGGTTCACATAAGCGGTCGAAACGCCCAGCGCCGCCGCCATTTCCGCCTGGGTCTGGCCGTGCTCGCGGCGCAACTGGCGCAGTCGCGGCCCGACCAGGGTTTTGCGCATGCGCATGCCCGTGTTCCGCCCTCGATTCGATAATTTACAATTTAACATTTTACTAGTTTTGTTGCCAATACAGATAACACATAAACCCGATAAATCGTGATTTCGTGGTATACCAAGCGTAGGGTCTCGCCTGAAACATCGTCCTCGTTGCAGGGGCGACGGTGGAAAGCAAAGACATCTGAGGAGACCCCACATGGCACATAACATTCTCATTCTTGGCGCTTCCTACGGCTCCCTGCTGGGCACCAAACTGTTGATGGCCGGCCACAACGTGACCCTGGTCTGCCGCGAGGAAACGGCCAAACTGATCAACGAGCACGGCACGGAAGTGCGCATCCGCCTGAAGGGCGAGGACACGCACCGCACCTTCCGCTCCAAAGACCTGCCCGGGCGCCTGGACGCCCAGACGCCGGAAAACGTCGCCGCCGGGGCCTATGACCTGGTCGGTCTGGCCATGCAGGAACCGCAATATTCCGCCCATTCGCTGCGCACGCTTTTGATCCGCATCGCCGATGCCGGCATCCCGTGCCTGTCGATCATGAACATGCCGCCGCTGCCGTTCCTCAAGCGCATTCCCGGCCTGGACACGGGCAAACTGGAAACCGCCTATACCAATCCCCGGGTCTGGGACCGTTTCGAGCCCGACCTGATGACCCTGTGCAGCCCCGATCCCCAGGCCTTCCGCCCGCCGGAAGAAGGGGCGAATGTCTTGCACGTGGGTCTACCGACCAACTTCAAGGCCGCGCGCTTCGGCGACCGCGACGCCAACAAGCTGCTCGACCGCCTGGACGCCGACATCGCCGCCGTGCGGGTCGGCCGGTCGGACGTGCCGGTCAAGTTAAAGGCGTTTGATTCGATTTTCGTGCCGCTTGCGAAATGGTCCATGCTGCTGACCGGCAACTACCGCTGCGTGACACGGGACGATGTGCGCCCGATCCGCGATGCGGTGCACGAAAACCTGGGCAAGTCCCGTATGATCTACCAACACGTGGACGCCATCGCCCGCAATCTGGGCGCCGATCCGGCCGACGCCGTGCCGTTCGAGAAATACGCCAATGCGGCGGAAAACCTGTTGAAGCCGTCGTCCGTGGCCCGCGCCGTGGCCGCCGGATCACCGGTGATCGAGCGCGTCGACATGCTGGTTCAATTGATCGGCCGCTCGCTCGGCATGGCTAATCCCGAAATCGACGAAATCGTCGCCACCGTGGACGCGCGTCTGGCCCGAAACCAACGCCAATCCGCCTGACCGGCCCGCGCCCGGGACGGCGTTTTACTCCGCATTCGTTTCCTTCCTCCTTGCATGGGCGGAACCTTCGGGTTCCGCCCGTTTTCTTTTGCCCGCCGATCCACGCGCATTTTCCGCATGAAAACCCGCCCCAATACGCGTATCAAAGCGGCACACCGCCCTATAATTTTAAATTCGACGTTGAATTGGATTGGTCCATTGCATCCAATACACAAAGCAAAACCCATAGCAGTCGGAGTGTTTCTCGTCCTGTTCGGGGCGCCCGCTTTCTATGCGGGCATGGTCCAACTGCTTGAGGCCTATGCCGCCACCGTTGCCCGCGATCACATCGCCCAAGTGGACGGATCAACGCCGGATGAAAAAATCCTGACGCTCACCCGCGCGTATCATCGTCAATACATCAACAGCCTGGAAACACCGCCGACCGGCTTTGAGCAGCGCTTTCATATGGTTCGCGGGTATCTGTCCAGCACTTTCCTGCCGGGCTTCATGCGCATGGACCCCGGAGTCGTCGAGTTTCTGTTTCTGACCGGAACAGGTGCCTGCGGCAATGCCAGCCGGGCGCTCGCCTTCGTTTTCCAGGTCATGGGTTACGACGCGCACCAGATAAATATCGTGTCCCCCAGCGAACATCACGCAGCCATGATCGCGCGCGACAAAACCGGCCGCGAAATGCTGATCGATCCATCCTACGGGTTCGTGCCGACCCGCAACGGGCGCATCATCGGCCCCACGGATTACCAAAACGCGCTCCGATCCGGCGACAGCAGTGTCCGGACGGTGTTGTTTTCAACCCGCGCGAGTGATGCCTGGTACAAGACGCATTTCGCCATTGCGACCTTTGCCCCGCAAGGTGCCCGGCATGTCATCAAGAATTTCCTGCATGTCCCCGAAACCGGGATCACCTTCGGTCGCGCGGACAACAGTTCTTCAGATGTCGATACGGCATCGAGCTTGGCACAAGCCACTCCATACTGGAGTTATCTGGGGCATCGGTTCGACAGAGGTTATATCCGCGAGTATTCCTTCGACCGGGCGGTAAAAGTTGTCTTCACCTTGACCGAACGGGCACAAGCCAAATTTGCAACCGCAAACCTGCGCCCCGCCATTGACGGCCGAAAGGTGGCGTTTAACGTCCCGAAGGAAGAGGCCCTTATCTTTCACGATGGTGCGGCACCCCGTGATTTCGTCACTTTGCGCAGCTATCAGGACGTTGACTTCGTCACGATTACGCCCAAGGACAGTTCACCGGAAACGCCTGTCGCCCATTGATTTCCAGAGCCCCTTCGCGCATCGTCCGGGACCGCCCGGCGAAGAGGCCGAGCCATCAGAAAAACAGCAAAAGACATAAAAGGGACGGAACATGACGAAAGACGCCATCGCCGATCTGCTGGACCCCACGGTCCTGCAGGTCGGAATCAACCTGGGCAACATCCTGCTGGTCACCGGCAAAAAAGCCAACGGGGACCCGGAAGGCATCGCCCCCGACATGGCCGCGGCCATCGCCGAGAAGCTGGGCATCGACGTGAAATTCAACACCTTCGCCACGCCGGGCGAGGTCGCCGACGCCGCCGAGCGCGGTGAATGGGACATCGGCCTGATCGCCATCGAGCCCAAGCGCGCCGAGGTCATCGACTTCTGCAACGCCTATGTGCAGATCGAGGCGACCTATCTGGTGCCCGAGGCCTCGCCGTTTCAGAAGGTCGAGGACGTGGACGCACCGGGCGTGAAGATCGCCGTGTCGGAACGGGCCGCCTATGATTTGTATCTTTCGCGCACCCTGAAGCACGCCGAACTGCACCGCGCGAAGGGCCTGCCGGGGGCCTTCGAGCTGTTCAAGCGGGAAAAGCTGGACGCCTTGGCGGGCTTGGTTCCGGCGCTGCGCGACAACGCCAAGGACATGCCGGGCACGCGTCTGCTGCCGGGCCGCTATACCTCGGTCAAACAGGCCATCGGCACCCGCCACGGCAAGCCCGCCTTGAAGGCCGTCGTGCAGGCCTTCATCGCCGACGCGATCTCGAGCGGCCGGGTCCAAAGCCTGATCGACAAGCATGGCGTGACCGGCAAACTGGCGGTCGCGACCGACGACTAAGCGATGGGCCAGGGGGGCGTCAGGCCCCTCTGGCCATCTGCTTGACGCGCTGCAGATTCTTTTCGATGACAATGACGCGCTTTTGGTTTCCGGCGGCACGGTAGATTTCCGAGGCCCCGGAAAAATACTTCTGCGCGTCGGCGACCAATTGCGGCGACGGCTGCCGCTTGGCCAGGGCGAAGCAGGCGGCGCCCAGATTGTTGGCCGTCTGCGCCCACAACAGCGGCACCAATTCCTTCTTGCGCACATCCAAGGCCTGCTTGAAGGCATCCACTGCCTTGGCCGCCAGTTCCGGGCCCTGAGCCCGTTCGGCCAGCGCCAACATGACCGTGCCGTAGCCGTTCATGGCCTCGGCCCAGCGGCCGGGGTTCAATTCCACATCAAAGGCGGCCAAGGCACTTTCAAAGGCCTGGGCCGATTCCTTGAGCCGCGCCGGCGTGGTTTCCTTGTTGCCGATCTTGTACAGCACCATGGCCGTGTTGATCAGCGCGAGCGCGTATTCGTTGGGGTAATTGTCGCGGCCGAGGGCATCGGCGACCTCGCGGTAAGCTGCCGCCGCGGCGGCCAGGGCGTCCGGATCCGCATCCTGGGTCGATTTCATCTGCAGGCCGTCGGCGAAATGGTTTTGCGCCAGGGCCCATTGCAGCAGGTCTTGCGACTTGTCGATCGTCTTGACCGCTTCCTGATAGGCCTTCAACCCCTTGGCCAGGTACTTCTTGGCGCCGACCCGGCACAAGGACAGGCAGACGTTGCCATAGCAGGTCAGGCAGGACGCCAGATGCGGCGGTTCCAGATGCGGCGGGCTGTCCCAGACCTTCTCCAAATCCTTCATCTCGCCCTCGAGCACGCTGGCCAGTTTCTTGCGCGCCCCCCGGTGCACGGGCAAAAGCGCGCCCATGGCCGACACCAGGATCAGTTTGTACAGATCGCGCGGCATGGGGATCGGCAAGGTCAGATGATCGAGCGGCCCGAACGTGCTGGCCGCCCCTTCGGCCGCCCCCACGGGCAGAAAGCGCAGTTCGACCGCCGTGCCGAGATCGACCGTGGCCCCCCAGACCAAAAGGTCCGCTTCTTCCTCGCGCAACCATTCCGCACCCGTGCGGACCCCTTCCTGCAGAGCGTTGAGCAAGGGGGCCTTGGGATTGAGCTTGATCGCCTGGGTGCGGCGGTAGACGGCGACATCGGAAATGGCGCCGAAGATATCGGCCAGGCTTTCGGTGATCTTGTCGCCACCGGCGCCGTCGATATCGGTCAGCACGATGCTGGCCGCCGAGCCCGACATTTCGGTCGGCACAAAGCCGCCGCCGACCCGCTTCCCCTTGCGGCGGGATTTCTTTTTGGCTTTGGTCCCGCCCAACCCAAACAGTGCCTTGAGAAGACCCATTTCTGAATTCTTTGTATTGCGGCGCGAACGTGCGGCGTTCACCGGCGTCCGCGTCTCCGTCCTCGCCCGATCAGGGCATAGAATGTCCCACCGGCGCGCCAAGAGCAAGCCCCCGGCAGACCGCGGGATCGTGGACGGTTCGGAAGCGGATCAAAAATCGATGCAGCGGCCGTTCTTTTCCCAATCGCCGAAGCGGGTCGGGTCGGGCCGCGCGGCCTTGGCGCCGTCCGCATCCGCCTGAGGTGCCGCCTGGGGCGCCGGTTGCGGACGGGGGTCGATCTGTGTGCGCCCGGCCGCCAGAAAGGCTCGCGCCCGTTCCAGGCGTTGAACGCGCTTGCTGTCGTTGTCGTCGGTCATGGCCGCAGTTTAGCGGGATCACCGCCCGCCCGCCAAGGCCGTGGTTGAATCCCCTTGCCCGCCCCGCGCCACCCTGGCATGACCGGGGCATGAACCATGACAGCCCGGATGCCCGCGCGGCGGCCCTCGACCTGTTGCAGGGCGTAATCCGCCGCAAGCAGGCCCTCGACCAACAGATGACCGGTGGTGTCTTCGCGGCACTCGACCCGCGCGGCCGCGCTTTTGCCCATAATTTGGTCGCCACGACCTTGCGCCGCCTGGGCCAGATCGACGCGCTGATTGCTTCCTGCCTGGAAAAGCCCCTGTCGGCCAATGCCCGCACGGCCCAGGACATCCTGCGGCTTGGCGCCGCGCAACTGTTGTTCACGGGCACGGCCGACCATGCCGCCGTGGACACGGCCGTGGACCTGGCCCGCGCGCGCGGCCAGGGGCGCCTGGCCAAGCTGGTCAACGCCGTGCTGCGCCGCCTTCAGCGCGAGGGCGCCGCCGCCCTGACCGGGCAAGACGCGGCCCGGCTCAACACGCCAGACTGGCTGTGGCAGGCCTGGGAGGCGGCCTACGGCGCCGATATCTGCCGCGCCATCGCGGAAAGCCATCTGACCCCGGCCCCTCTCGACATCACGGTCAAGGACGATGCCGCGGGCTGGGCCGAACGCCTGGGCGGCACGGCATTGTCGGACCGCAGCCTGCGCCTGACCGATGCGGCCCCCGTGCCCGAACTGCCCGGATTTGCCGAAGGTGCCTGGTGGGTACAGGACCGGGCCGCGGCCCTGCCCGTGCGGTTGTTGGGCGATGTCGCGGGCCTGAGTGTTCTCGACCTCTGCGCCGCACCCGGCGGCAAGACGGCGCAATTGGCGGCGGCAGGGGCGCGGGTGACCGCCCTCGACCGTTCGGAAAAGCGCCTGGAAACCCTTGCCCGCAACCTGGACCGCCTGGGTCTTCAGGTGGAAACCGTGGCCGCCGACGCCCTTTCCTGGGACGCCCCCACCCGCTTCGACGCAATCCTGTTGGACGCCCCCTGTTCGGCCACGGGAACGATCCGCCGCCACCCGGATCTGCCCCATCTGAAGCGCACCGAGGACACCGCCAAGCTGGCCGACCTGCAGGACCGCTTGCTGGCCCGCGCGGCCGGATGGGTTCGCCCCGGCGGCGTGCTGGTTTTCGCGACCTGTTCCCTGCAACCCGAAGAAGGGCCCGAGCGCATCCGGGCGTTCCTGAGCCGGCAGGCCGACTTCAAGACCGAGCCGGCGACAACCGGCGAATCGGGCGTCACGCCGGACATGCTGTCGCCGGAAGGATGGTTGCGCACCCTGCCCTGCATGGCGGCGGAAATCGGCGGCATGGACGGGTTTTTCGCGGCCGTCCTGCGGCGTATCGCCTAGCGCTCCGTTCGGTGCTATTCATCGGCGGATGGTATTCCAGTTCGCCCGCGACGTGTTTTACCGCAGCGACATCTACAACAGGATGTTGCGCCGCCACGGGCCGACCCAAATTCACGCCATTACCACCGATCCCCTGCCCGGTGACCCGGTGCGCGGTGCTGGAATCCTGAACGGCGAGATGATGCTGGCCGCGCGCAAACGCACCTTGGGCTCCTATCCTTTTGCCGCCGACCTGAAAAGCCGCCGCGCCGTGGCCGAGCTTTACGGATTTTCCTGGCTGCGCGATCTCGCCGCGCTCAGCGCGCCGGGCGCCCGTGAGACGGCCCAGGCCCTGATCCGCGACTGGCTGCGTCATCATGATCGCTGGGATGCCGTGACCTGGGCCCCCGATGTGGCCGGAACCCGCGTTCTTGCCTGGCTTAATTATATCGATTTCGCAACAGATGGGGCCGGCAATGGCCTGCGCGCGGAAATGGCGGCCGCCGCGTCGGCCCAGTTGCGTCACCTAGCCGGCAACAACCGTTCCGGAAGCGAACATTCAGGACTTGATGAAAGTCCGTTCACGGTCGGGGCGGCCCTGATCGCCGGGGCCGTCGGCCTGCCGGGCCTGGACCCCCTGCTCGACACCGGCCTGGACCGCCTGCGGGCCGCCGTCGCCCGCGATATCCTGGCCGACGGTGGTCACCGGACGCGAACGCCGGAAACCGCCCTGCGCACCCTTGCCCGGCTGGTTGCGGCGGCGCGCGCCCTTCGGGCCGGGCGCCGGCCGGTGCCCGATTTCCTGACCGACGCCCTGGCCCGGATGGCCCCTGCGGTCAAGGCGACCGTGCTGGGCGACGGGGGGCTGGCCGCCTTCAACGGCGGCGGCAACGGCAGCGCACCCGCGGTAACGGCAATCCTTGGCGCGGCGGGCATGCGTGGCGCGGCGCCCACCAGCCTGCCCGATTGGGGGTATGAACGCCTGCACGCCGGCACCACCACGGTGATCGCCGATACGGGCTGTTACGGTGGCATCCACGCGGGCGCCCTAAGTTTCGAGATGTCGGCGGGCCGCCATCGCCTGGTCGTCAACTGCGGCGCCCATCCTGACGAGACCACGGAATGGGCGCGGGTGCTGCGCTCGACCGCCGCCCATTCGACGCTTGCCGTCAATGACACGGACGCCCTGCCGACGGACGGGTCCCGCACGGCCGAGGTCGGCATGGCGTTCCGCCGCAACGAGCGGGAAGGCAGTTCCCTCGTCCAATCGGGGCACGACGGCTACCGCCGGGCGTTCGGCATCGTCCACAACCGCGACCTCTACCTGTCGGGGGCGGGCGACGATTTCCGCGGCAAGGATACCCTGGTCGGCGGCACCGGCGCCTTCACCCTGCGTTTTCATCTGCATCCGGAAACGGGGGCCTCGATGTTGGAAGGCGGCGACGCCGTGTTGTTGAAACTGCCCGGCGGCAAGGGCTGGCGCTTTCGCTGTTCAGGCGCCCGGCCGGCGCTGGAGGAAAGCGTCTATCTGGGCGATCCGGCCCGGCCCCGCCGCTGCGGCCAGATCGTCCTGCGTGGTGAACACCGGGGCCGGGAGACGGCCGTGCGCTGGTCGTTCCTGCGCGAAGGGGCCTAGGCGCGCATCCGCGCAAGTGGACCGGCGCAGAGGCTTCTGCTATCAGCGGTCAGACCTTATATCCCCGACCCTTCGGGGTTCAGCGGACCCTTCACGGCCATGCCCGACAATCCTGCACATTCGACCTGGCTGCGTGACGTAACCGCGATCGCGATCGGCCTAGCCGTCCCGGCCATGGTCTCGGGGCGGGCGGTGCTGCAGGGGATCGCGGCGGCGGCGCTGATCGCCGTGTTGATCGTCGCCTGGCAGGATCGAGGGGTTTTCGCCCGGGCCGGCGCCGCCGTGAGGTCGCGTTTCGGCATGGCCGTCATGGTGGCTTTCGCTGCCATGGCGATCAGCATTCCGGGCTCGCTCGACCCCCTCCGGTCCTTCGATGCCTGGGCGCGGACCGGAGTCTATCTCGGTGGATGCGTGTTGTTCCAGTCGTTCCTGTCAACCGATGCAAGCGCCCGTCGGCTCTGCGTGAAAATGTTGGTTGCGGGTTGCGTGGCCGGCCTGCTCGTCGTCGCTGTCGCCATGCTCGGCTGGACATTGCCGCTGCAAATACTGAAGAACGAACCCACCGTCACAAGCCGCGGTTGGGGATTCGCAACGCCAAAGGCCTATGCGGCGGCGATCGCCTGCGCATTTCCAGTGCTCGCCTGGCTGTCGTGGCGGTTGACCGGCAGATGGCGGATGGCCGCCGTCGCGGCCATGGTTCTCAGCGCCGTCGTTGTCATTGAGACCGGCAACAAGTCGGCGCTCGCCGGCTGGCTCGCGATGATTCTCGCCGTAACCCTGGCGATCGCCCTGCGCTCGGGTCGGCGATGGTTGGCGATCTGGCCGGCGTTCGCGATCTTGGTGTCCGGCATGATTCTGGCCGGCGTCACCATGATGCCAGACGTCGCGCCGTCTCGGGCCGTCTGGCCATGGATTCCCGCCGAACTGGTCGACACCCACCGTCAGCAGATCTGGCGGTTCACACTGGATCGAATCGCCGAAACCCCCCTAACTGGGCGCGGTATCAACGTCATTGACCGGGTCGCGGGCGCCAACGACACCATCCCCGGCTACCACGCAGAGAAGCTGCCCTCACATCCGCACAACTGGGTCTTGGAGATTCTTGCCGAAACCGGCGTATTGGGATTCATCCCCGTTTTGTTCGCCGTCGCCTGGTTCGCCTGGCGGCAGCTGGCGCAGTTCATGTCATCAGGGGATGGGAGCCATCTTGCCCAGCTCGGCCTTATCGCCACGTTTTGGACCTCGTCCCTGTTCAACTTCTCGATCTGGTCGTCCTGGTGGCTGATTACCTTCTTCCTGCTTTCGGCAATCGTTGCGGGAAATTCCGGGCCCCGGCCCCCCGACACACCGGCCGTTCGCCGATAACCAGCCGCGCGGCGCGACCGTTAGGGCCGGTTCAGGCGGTCGACCCGGGGTGGGTAAAGGTTGCTTTGCCAAACACCGATCAGGCGCGACCGGAACCGGGTGCTCGCTTCCGGTGCCGCCCCGGCCGGCAGGCCATCGTGCAAGGCGATGATCATCGCCTTGGGATGGTTGGCAAGCCAGGCGTCCAGTTCCACCGGGCCGTCGACCACCTCGATCGGCCGGCGCAGGCGGCCGAGGAAATGGAACTGCCCGTGGTATTTTCCGAAGGTCACGAAATCCATCCCCTGGCCCTCGAACTTCTTGAGCGCCTGAGAGAACGGCCGAAAATCGTGCGATTCCGTCATCAACGGGCGCAGGGTCAGATGAATGACCCCGATCATCATGACGGACAGTGCACCCACCAGCACCGTGCGCACGACCAGCCCACCCTGCGGCACGCGGGCAAACACCAAGGCGGCGCCCGCCATCACGGCAAGCGGCCAGAGCTGCGCATCACCGACCGAGGTCGCCCATGACGGTTTGAGATCGAAGTGAAGGGCCCCGGTGATCAGCACGGCCACCAGAAGGAAGAACGTGGCGGGCAGTGACCGGTCGATGGGCCTCCAGAATGCGCCCGAAAGGCCCTGCGCGCCGACAAGCGCGCGGGAAGCCAGCAATGCCAGGGCAGGGAACTCAGGGAGAAGGTAATGCGGCTGTTTTCCGCTGATCGCGGAGAACCCCAGAAATGCGACGACGAACCAGATGAAGCACAAACGCGTACCGCCCTCGGCTTTCATTTGCCGCCATTCAGCCCGCACCGCCCGCCATATGGGCGGCCAAATCAGCCAGGGAAGAATCATGACCGGCAGGATCGCCGCAAACCACCAGAACGGGCGGCCATGGGCGAAGGAATCGACCATGCGCCCGGCCGATTGGCCCCATAGAATGGCGTTGCTGTAGACTTCACCCCCCGCCGCTGCCGCCGGCAGGGCCCAGGCAAGTCCGATCCCCGCGCCCGCCAGAACCGCCGCGCCGACGCCCCCATACCAACGTCCCCAACCACCGGTCCAGCCGAACGGCTTCGCCCATAGCGGCGCCGCCAAGGCCACAGGAAGCACATGCAACAGTATGGCCGGCCCCTTCCCGAGCACGCCAAGGCCGATGGACAGGCCGAAGACAGCGAACCCATGCAACCCGCGCCCCCGTGACGCGACGACCAGCCCGATCAATCCGCTCAACGTGAAGCACACATGCAGCATGTCGAACATGGTCATCGTCGTGAAGAGCGTCCAAAACAGGGCACCGATCAAGATCGCCTGCGCCACACGGCCCGTCCTGGCCATGTCCGGCCACAACATCCGCCCGAGCATTCCCGTCAGCATCAAGGAAGCGAGCCCAAACAACGGGGCGATCAATCTTGGTGACCAGTCGTTGACGCCAAACAGCGCCCATCCCGCGTGAATACCCCAGAACAGCAGGGGAGGTTTGTGGCTGTAGGGATCGCCGTTCAGGTAGGGAACGAGGAAATCCCCCCGCTGCCACATTTCCCAGGCGACCGCGAGATAGCGCGTTTCATCGACGGGCAGAAGCGGGCGGGTCAACAAGGCGACCGCGACGAGGCCGCCCCAAAGACATGCCAGAAGCAAATTTGCGCGTACGTTTTCCATCTTGTCGCCAAGCTTTCCGCTGGTTTTCATTCTGCCTGGGCGTCCTTATAGGGAGGACAGCCGAACGATGTCAGGTCTTTTCGCCGGCCCGGTTCGGCGGCACCGCCGCATCCGCATAGAGACGACGAACGGTTTCAAGCGCGCGGAGCCCGTCGGTCAACGTCACCCCCATCGCCGCATCCCCGGACACTGCCTGTGTAAAATCGATAAACTGCCTGCGCAGCAGGGTACTTGAATTTTCCGCCTGCCTGCGGGGGATCAGGTAATCCGCCGCCCTGGCCGCCAACCGCCGCAATCTCGATTGCCCGGAAGTCACGAAGGATTGTTCGTCGGCATGGGCAAACGCGGCCGTGCCGTAAACGGAAACCCTGTTTAGGGACGGGTCGCCGCCGCGTGTCGTACAAAACAGTTGAACGGGGAACCCGCCCGCGAATTCCAAATGGCCGAGGAAGGTGCGCTCCACCCCGTCGGCGCCGTCCGTCGTCCAATCCCGCGCGCGTCCATGCACCGCCTCTGCCGCGCCGAACCACCAATGAAGCAGATCGATATGATGAATGCATTGATGGATCAGGACGCCGCCGCCGGCCCGTGACGGATCGCCCCGCCAGCCGCCGTGCGCGGCGTAGTATTCCACGGAACGCGGCCAGAGGACTGAAACCTGCCCGCCCACGATCTGTCCCAGATCGCCGCCTTCAATCGCGACCTTCATCGCACGGAATGCCCGGTTATATCTGTAATTGCTGACGACGGTCGCCACAACACCGGCCGATTCAGCCGCCGCGCAAACCTCCCTGGCCTTCTCTAGGTCGATATCCAGTGGCTTTTCCACAATGAAATGGCGGCCCGCCGCCGCCGCCTTCAGTGCATGCTCTCCGTGCGTGTCGTTAGCCGATACGATGTCGATCACGTCACAGGCGTCAATCAGGTCTTCGACATGAGCAAAGGCCTTGCATCCGTGCGCTTCGGCGAAGGCCCGGGTTCGCTCCGGATCGCCCCCGCATGCGCCGATCAGCACAACCTCGGAGATACCTTGCCATACCTTGGCGTGGTGACTTGCAAACTTGCCGGTGCCGATGACCCCGACCCGGATCATGATGGGAAAGACCCACGAATCGTATTCGGTGCGTCCGTCGACACGATCCCCGACCTACGCAGAACCCGCAGCGGGCCGAGGGGTCCAGTTCAAGTCCTCGTTCCAGACTTTTGCATCAGGATGGTAGATGGACTGATAGACCGAACATTCCTGGCAAACCTTGGGCAGGCTTTTGGGATTGTAGAATTTCATGACGAATTCCTGCATGCGCGGCCCATAGAGAACGTCCGCAAGACGTTCCGACTTCAGGTCCCCGATGGCCAGCGTCGTTTCCAGATCACGTTCGGCGCATGCGTTCAGACGCCCATCGGCAAGCACCAGAGGCTTGGTGAAGGGAATTTCACAAGGGCCGAACTTGGGATAGCCGTAATCCATCCGCAGGCCTAGGCCCGCCCGGTCCAAGTGTTCCTGGGTGACATGGCCGCCGAAGGTATCGAAGTTCCCCATAAGGCCGTCCATTTTTACCAAGCCCTTTTGGATGCACTCGTGCACCCTACGGCCAAAGGAATCCCCACTGTTTGGGTCCGGACAGCGAAAGTCGAGCTTTACGATCAGCCTGTCGTGACCCTTCTTCTCCAGCACGTCGAGCAGGTGAAGAACGTGTTCCTGAACCAGATGAAAACGATCGACGCCCATCACTTTCTGGAAAGTCTCGCGGTCATACCCGCCGAAGCTGACGCTGAGGTTGATCGTCGTATTCTTGAATTCGGTCAGGCGCTCGGCCTTCTCGGGCTTCAAGGCGATGCCGTTGGTGTAAAATCCGACGTTGGTGATTTCATCCAACGAATCAAGATAGGCGATACGATCCAACAGGAATTTGTCCGCCATCGGGTCCCCGACGATGGGAGTAAACCCGACCGCACGGCCGCCCATTTCGACATACTGATCGACCACGCTTTTGAAGAGATCCATGGGCATGGTCATCTTCGGTCGCTGCATGCGCGTATACGGACAAAACACGCAGTCCGCGTTGCACACGTTTGTGCCTTCGAAATACAGGTTCCGGGGCAACGGCATGTGCCGCTCGGCCTGCGCCAGGACCCGTTTTCTGTTGAAGAAAAAGCTGGCCGCCAGCGGACGGAACCGCGGGTGGATCAAGAAGTGGAGAAAGGGGCTGGCATAGGGGTGGCGCATGGGATTGAGGTATCCGCGCACGAACGGGAAATGCCGCTTAACGACCCCCTTTAACCAACTGACGGACATATCGAAAAACCTACCTGTTCCCGGCAAGGCGCTGCCCATGCGAACACGACGCGCCGCCGGCACGATCATACGTGCAGGTATCGTCTGGGCAATAAAAATGCAATCCTAATCGCGCGGCAAGGTCCCGCCCGATGGCGCCCGGCCCGGCGCGAAGGACTGTGGATTTGCCCGCAATGACATGGCACAAGACCCGGACCGACACGATTCCACGAGGCCAAACCCAACATGACAGACAAGGTATTGGTCACCGGCGGCGCCGGGTTCGTCGGAAGTCACGCCTGCAAGGCGTTGGCGCAGGCAGGCTTTCTTCCCGTCACCTTCGACAACCTTGAAACCGGCCACGAGTGGGCCGTCAAATGGGGCCCCCTCGTGCGGGGCGACATCCGCGATCCGGTCGCGCTGGAGGCCGCCATGGCCGCCCATGCGCCCGTCGCCGTGCTGCATTTCGCGGGCCTGATCGCGGTCGGCGAATCCGTCGCCGATCCCGCGCGATATCATGATTACAACGTCGCCGGCAGCCGCGCCCTGCTGGCCGCCATGGCCGCGCAGAACGTCCAGCGTATCGTGTTTTCGAGTTCCGCCGCCGTTTACGGGCGGCCCGACGCCGTTCCCATTGAGGAGCACCATCCGACCCGCCCCGAAAACCCCTACGGCAGCCAAAAACGCGAGGTCGAGACGATGCTTGCGGCGGCCGGCGGCGGCCTTCGGTCGATCTCCCTGCGCTATTTCAATGCCGCCGGTGCCGACCCGGACGGCGATCTGGGGGAAGCGCACGACCCGGAGACCCACCTGATTCCCCTGATTCTCCAGGCCGCGCTCGGCACGCGGCCGGAAATCCAAATGTTCGGCGACGACTACCCAACGCCCGACGGAACCTGCATCCGCGACTACGTGCATGTCTCGGATCTTGCCGCCGCTCATGTTTCGGGAATCAAACGACTTCTTTCCGTGGCCGAACCAAATTCCGCCGAGATCTTCAATCTTGGATCGGGAACGGGCCATTCGGTCCGCGAGGTGGTCGAAACGGCGGTCCGCGTCACCGGGCGTCCCGACATCCCTGTCCGCGTCTCGCCCCGTCGCCCGGGTGACGTTCCGATCCTGGTCGCCTCGGCCGACCGCGCCCGCCAGGACCTTGGCTGGCGCCCCCGCTATCCGGACCTGGAAACCCAGGTCCGTCACGCCTGGGCATGGATGACGGCTCACGGCGGTTGAGGGGCAACGCCTTCTCCCCCACCGCCCACAAGCATGGGGATTCGCTTGGAAACCCTCATATTTCAAAGCCCTGGCACCTGCCCTTTCAATTGACGTTCATGGCATGAACGGTTATGTTCATGCCATGAACGTGAGGGCATCGTGAGCAAGCTAGACGGCCAGAACCGCAGCCAGATCGTCGAATCGACGCTTGATTTGTTGGACACCGTGGCCAGCGACGACACGCTGTCGCAGCGTGGGATCGCCGAACGGATCGGCATGGCGCTCGGGCTGACCAACGCCGTCCTGAAGCGGTGCGTGAAAAAAGGCCTGCTGAAGATCAAGCAGGCCCCCGCGCGGCGATACGCCTATTATCTGACGCCGCAGGGATTCAGCGAGAAAAGCCGGTTGACGGCCGAGTTTCTCAGCACTTCGCTGACGTTCTACCGTCGCGCCCGCCAGGAATATTCCGACATCATCCGATACTGCGAGACCCGGGAATGGAACCGGGTGGTGTTCATCGGCGCCAGCGACCTTGCGGAGATCGCGTCGCTGGTGGCGATCGAGTCCAACGTGACGGTGGTCGGCGTCGTCGACCCCAAGAAGAACGCCCCTTTCTACAACGGCCTGCCCGTGTTTCGCAGCCTGGCCGACATCCCGGCGGCGGATCAACCTGCCGCCGCAGTGTTGTCCGACATTGACGACCCTCAAGGCTCCTTCGAGGAACTGATGACCGTCCTGCCTGCGGCGCGCGTTCTGACGCCGCGCCTGTTGCGCATCTCGCGCCCCAAAAACCAGGAAGAGGCGCCGTAACGTCATGTCGTGGTACGCCATCTACACCCAGGCCGGTAAGGAAAACATCGCGGCACAGAACCTCGGAAACCAGGATTTCGAGGTCTACCTGCCGTTGTACAAGCAAGCCAAGCGGCACGCGCGGAAGACCGTGATCACCAAGGCGCCACTGTTTCCCCGCTATTTGTTCGTGCGCGCCAACCCCGACCACCGGCGCTGGCAATCCGTCAACGGCACCATCGGGGTCTGCTACATGGTCACCATGGGCGGCGATCCTGCCTGCCTGGACGACTGGATCGTTGACCAGATCCGCGCCCGCGAGAACAACGATGGACTGGTCGAGTTGCTTCCGCCCGATTTCGAGAAGGGGCAGGAACTGCGCGTCACCCAGGGGCCGTTCCAGAATCTTCGCGTCCTGTTCGATCGGACCGAGGCCGCGAAACGCGTGGTCGTGCTGCTGACCCTGATGGGACGGGAACTCGAAGTGGCACTTCGCCCCGACTGCGTCGCGACCTCCTGACGGCGCTCCCGGACCTGCCAGCGGAACCCATGCATATGTCACTGGTCCGACTTACACCCTCGACAAAGCTACAGGACGGCAAAACGTGCGAGGCATAGCGTTAACGGCCGTCAAGGCCGCCATATCGGCCGGCCTGATTTACTATCTGTTCAACCGCATTGACGGCGACCATGTACTCGACCTGATCGGCGGCATCGCACCGCAGGCACTTGCCGCTGCCTTTCTTCTGTCAATTTTTCAGGGCTTCCTTATCGCCGCCCGCTGGGGCGCCGTGCTGCAGGCGATCGACGCACCTTTGCAGCTCAGTAAACGCATCGCCTTCGTCTTCATCGGCCTGTTCTTCAATCAGGTTCTGCCGTCCTCGATCGGCGGCGACGCGGTCCGCATGTACGCGGCCAATCGCGCCGGCCTGCGGGCGGCATCGGCCATCAGCAGCGTCATGCTGGAACGCTTGGTGACCGTGATCGCCCTGCTTTTGGTCTGCGCCATGCTGTTTCCCGTGTTCGAGGCCCGCACACAGCGGGAAATTCCCGCACTGGCTGTCGCCGCCGCGGTGCTGGCGGGCGTCCTCGGCATTCTCGTCCTGGCGTCGCTCGACCGCATCCCCGTGCGCTTCCATGGCTGGCGCCTGATTCGCGGCGTCACGGCCTTGGCCGAAGATTGCCGCCGCGTATTCTTTCAACCACGCACGGCCACGATTTGCCTGTTATGGGGCATGGCGGGGAATCTCAACATGTCCCTCGTCGTCTATGCCCTGGCCGTCGGTATCGGCGTCGGAGATCAAGTCACCCTCGTCGACTGCCTCGTACTGATTCCCCCGGTGATCCTGTTTACGTCATTGCCGGTATCCATCGGCGGATGGGGCGTGCGCGAAGGCGCGATGGTCGCCGGCCTGTCGCTGATCGGCGTGACATCGGAAGCCGCGATTGCGATATCCTTGGTGTTCGGTCTGTCGGGAACCGCCGTTTCCGTCCTCGGCGGAATCGTCTCCCTGATGAAGAGCCCGGACCTACGATTCTCATCCTTGGGCCGCAAGCCCGTCGATCCTTAACTACCGTGGCGCCTGGTCACAAGACGAGGACAAGAACAAAAAGCCCGACCGCGACGAGGGCCACAACGACAGCGTATTTGAAGAACCGCGCGAACAATCGCGATTCTTCCAAGGTGAACGGCACTTAGATGATACCCCGGTCTGTCTCGAAGATTTCCTGATTGGTATTGATCGAGTTCTTCTTCTTTCCGAACAACCTGGGAATGTTCCGCATCGTCATGATGTCACTGGATGCCAGGATCGTGTTGCGGAAATACTTGATCGCCGGGCGCAGGGGCAGGCGATAGAATAACAGTTCCTGGATCATGTTGGTGGCGCCGATCATGCGGAACAGGACGTTGTCGGGAAGTTTCACCAGTTTCTTGAAAAATGGAATCCACTTTGGGTCAAACTTGACCATGATCCAGAACAACGAACAGATGTTCTTAAACTCATTTTCATACGGCGTGATGAGGTTGATTTCCTGCGCTTCGGCAATGTGTTTGTCGATATCAAAATTGGGATCGACGAAACCTTCACGTTTCGCGTAATCCACTAGCGGAAGGCCTGGAAATAAAAGGAATGTGTTCGCCCGAGTATAGGTCGACCCAAGCCGCATATTCAATTCGACCGTATCAAAGGCTTGGTCGAGCGTTTCCCCGGGCAACCCGATCATGTTGGTCGTCAACATTTTGATGTCATTGTCACGCAACAAGCGCGCGCCGTCGACCATATGATCGTTCTTCACCCTTTTCTTAATGACCACTTCACGTAAGTGCTCGTTGCCTGATTCAAGCCCCACTGCCACCCCGAAGCAGTTGGCCTTCTTCAGAAGAGTGGCAGACTCTTCAACTACGGAGTCATACCGAATATTGCAATTGAACGGCAGGCCAACTTCCTTCGAATACAGATCGGCAAATTCCTCAAGCCACTCATAATTATTCCGAAGGAAGAATAGATCATCGGAAAAATGGACGTGCGACAGAGGATAGCGGTCACGGATATAGGAGATCTCGTCCACGACACGTCGGGGGCTTTTCCGCCTGTAATACTTCCCTTTACCCTTGTACATCTGGAAGATGACCGGTTCGTGGCAGAACGTGCAGGGATAGGGACAGCCGATCGACGCGATAAACCGCTTCATGGGCAAGTCGCGGATGAAATCATACTTGTAATATAGCTCGCGGTCCGGGAAGGGGAACTCGTCCAAATCCGCAACCAAGGGGCGCAATTCATTCTTGAAAATTTCGCCACTTGCTTCCTTCACCCAGAAATTCTGAATCCTCCGGATGTCTTTTCCGGCCTCAAGCGTGTCACAGAGTTCGAGCATGGCGAGCTCGCCTTCACCTCTGCAGATGATGTCCACGCCGGGCTTTTCGACAACCTCGGGAGAGTAAGTTGGATGCGGCCCTCCAATTACTGTGACTATCTGTGGGAAGACCCTCTTGATCTCCTGAGCCAGACTAAGGACTGCGTTGTGCACACCGGTCAACGCAGAGAATGCAACAACCTGCGGATCGTAGTCACGTACGGCCTGAATGATGTCCGGCGTATGGGAGACAAGCAGCAGATCCACCTCGTGGCCGTTCGCCTTTAGGACGGCCGCAACGCTCGATATCCCGATCGATTCCTGAATACCATTATTCTGGAGGAACAAAATTCTCATATGAATTCTCTCTATATTAGACCCGCAGTTATCATGGAATATCGCTTCAATGTAAACGGAATACCATAGAAAATCAGTAAGCTATTGATCATCGGATTCCTGCCGAAGGGACGAACCGGCCACCGCCACTCTCAGAGATTTTCGCCTATACGCAACCTTGATCGACAGCCCGCTGTATACATTAAAATCCCGGGCGCTTTCCAAATTATCGAAAAGATTGAGAGTTCCCATCGTACCTTTATTTGCACACACGCCTTCGCTGAATCGTCGCATCCCTTAAGGCGAACCAGACGATCCAGAAGGTGAGCAAGGACATGTGAAAGATGAACGCCTTGAGCAGGGGGCGATGGCGCGTGAGTTCAGGCGGCTTGTACTGCAGGAGAATGCGGTTTTCGCCCTTTTCCACGGCCACAGCCATGGACGTCTTGTTCGCGGCCCAGACGAATTCAGGCTTGCCGTTGACGGTGGCGTGCCAGCCGCCCTCGTAGGGGTTGCGGATCACCATCCAGCCGTCGCTGGGCGCCTGATACGTGATGCCCAGATTGTCGGCCTCGTTGCGCCAGACCTGCGTGACCAGGGGGTCGCGGTCGACCTCCAGGGCGACCTGCCCGGTCATGGCCCCACCGGCGGCGCGGGGCAGGGCCACGGTCAGCGCGCCCCGGACCACGTTGTTGACGTCGAAGGTGAAGGGCCGGATCAGGTGGCCCTGGGCCGGGGTCAGGTCACGGCCGGCGGCATGGGCGCGGATCAGCCCAACATCGCGCGTGAAGATCGAGGTCGCCATGTGCATGGGAAAGTCGGGCGGCAAGGGCAGGACGTATTCATCGAAGCCGTCCCGAACACGTAACGCCGCGGCCCCCAGGTCGAGGGTCAGACGCAGCGGCGGCGGTGCCGCAGGCGGCGCGCGGCGGCCGTCCCAATTATCTGCGGGGATCGGGTTTTCAGGGAATGCCTGGTCCGGCCGATCAAGCAAAACCACCCTATCGTTGGCATTGGCAGCGACGATTTCACGTAAACTCGCCTGCGTGCCGCTCAACGCCGTTTCGGCATGGAAGATATAGCGGGGGTTGGTTTGCAGGTCGCGCGCCAATGTTTTATCCGATGCGGCCTCCGCATACCCGGCATGACGCATGTCGTACAGGCGGCGCGGCTCCAGCACCCGCGAGGCGAACACGGCATGATAGAACTGGCCGATGTAGCATTGGCGGCAGAAATACGCCGCGTCGCTGCCCGGCGGCGCTGACGGATCGGTGCTGACGGTCCGCGGCATGGGATCGGCGCGCACGTATCTGGGCAGCACGGCCGTCGCGGGGTTCTGGTAGTCGATGACCAGCGGACCCAGGGCCTCGAGCCCGATGAAGGTGCGGGCCGCGATCCGGTCGCCCGTGTAGGGCACCTGCCGGTAATACGTCACCAGCCCGCGCATGTCCGCCACCACGCCCAGGCAGACCGCCGCCATGGCCGCCCACCGCCAGAAAGACGTATGGAAGGCCGGGCGCCGCGCGGTGAAGACCAGCGCCGCCGCGCCGAGGAACATGGCGCCCGCCACCGCCCCCGACGCCCAGGGCAGCGCCGCCAGGCAATAGGCGGCGAGCACGGCGAACACGCCGATGGCCCAGCGGAACCGCCAACCGTCCCGCCGGCCACGCCCGTTATACAGATCCCATAAGGCGTCAATCCCGAGGGCCACCAACGGCAGCAGCATGAACGGCATCACCAATGACGTCATGTGCAGCCCGCGCACTAGGAAGTAGAACGGGTTGGTGAAGGCGTTCACCAGATGCACCGGCAGCGTCGGCAGCATCCCCCAGCCCAGGAAGTTCAGCAGGTAGAAGCACAGCAGGGCAGTCACGATCAGGTGCTTGGACCGGTTGCGGCTGAACAGGCCTCCGATGACGCAGAGCGCCACCACCGCACTGCCCACGAACACCCAGGTCCAGGCCCAGCCGTTCTGGTCGAAGGTGAAGATGTGGTTGAGGAAGTTGAGGTCCTGCGTCCCTTCCCGTTCCCGCCACAGCATGGTCGCGAAGGGATTCAGGACCTGGTCGAACCGCGACGACGCCGACCCGGCAACAGCCGTGGTCATGCGGACGATGCGGGCGAGCACGCCGGTATATACGATAACCGGCAGGACGGCACCGATGCACAGCCCCGCCAGGAAAACCGTCCTGACCCGCAACCGCACCGACAACGCCGGAATGACGATTGATACGCCGCGCTTCCGGATGGCCTGGGCCACATCGATGCCGGGCGTCCGGATCGTCCATTCGTGCGCCAGCAGCGAAACAAGGGACGGGCGCGTGCGGCGGGCCCGTGCGAACACCGCGGTCGCCGCCTGCCCGCCGTACGCCGCCACCCGGCGGGCGGCTGCCCGCAACAGGCCCGGCAGGGCGACGAGGAACCTGGGGCGGTATCGCGCGAGGAGAACGGCGGCCACCGCCGCCAGCAGCAGGAAATGCAGGGCCTGATAGAAATAGCCGACCGCCAACAAAGGGATGTTGGCCACTGCGACCGTCATGATCAAGGTAAACAGCAGCAGACTGCCCATGTTCTGCAGCCGGCTGAACCGCACCAAGGCGTAGATGCCGAGCAGCGACAGCGACCACACGAAGCCGACCACCACGCCGTTGAAGGCCTGCGTCGACAGCAGGGTGTTGAGAATGAGCAGCGACAGCACCCGCGTCTGCCAGCGCGTCGTGAACAGGGACAGCACCGCATAGCCACCGATCGTCCGGAACAAGATGCCCATGCCATGGAACATCAGGGCGTGCAGGCGGTAGAACGCTTCCCCCGGGCGGTCGAGGAACGGATAGATCTTCGCGAACACCCAGGCCTCGAGCAGCGCCGGCAGGGTATAGAAACCGGTCGTCAGGTGGAGGTAGCCGTGGTTCACTTGATCGAACCGGTTCCACAGCTGCAACCCGCCATTCAGCAACTGATGGGCCAAGGTGAACGCCGCCTCGAACGGCAGTTCGATGTCGTGGCCGCCGGTGAAACGGATGCGTTGATGGACCAGCAGGTCGGGATAGATCGCCGCCATGACCGCCAGCGACACCGCCGAAAGCACCAGGACTTCCGCCACCGCGCCCCAGAACCGCAGCGGGAACATTTGCCCGAACCACCTGCCGAATCCGCCGAACATTCGCGCGCGCCGCCCCTTTTACGAGCCGCCAACAACGACGGCTCTCACTTTTCGCTGAATAGAATTAACATTTCAACACCCCGGTTGTTAGGGTGCCGGAGGATCGCGGCCAATCACCAAAACCGCCGCAGATAACCGGTTGCCGTCGGTTCGCCGCGTTGGTATTGTCCGCCACCTTTAAATTAGGGGCTGCTTACGGTAAAAATTCCGCGCGGCGCCCGCACCTCCAATCCGCTTCGCTCGTATTTCCGGAGACGCCGCCGCTCATGACACTTTCCTCGTACGATTATTGCATCGTGGGTGCCGGGCCGGCGGGTCTCACCCTGGCCTACAAGCTTCTGGAAGGCGGCAAGAGCGTGCAGATCGTCGAGCGCGACACGCGCGCCGGCGGCCTTTCGAAAAGCTACGATATCGACGGACATATTTTCGACACCGGACCCAAGCGGTTTCACACCGACGATCCGATCGTCCAGAATTTCATCAGCTCGATCGCCGAGATGGACGAGATCGGCCGATCGACCATGGTGTTCTTCCTGAGCAAGTACTTCACCTGGCCGCTGAAGGCGTCGGAGCTATACAAGCTGCCGATCTCGACAGGGATCAAGTCCTTTATCGACATGCTCAAGACAAAGCAGATCGAGGACCGGTTTTCCTTTGAGCAGTTCATCAAGTATCAGTACGGCGACACCCTCTACGGCATCTTCTTCAAGCCCTACACCGAGAAGTTTCTGAGGTGGAAGGCCGAGGACATCCATTCCGACTGGGCGAGCACCGGCATCAACCGCACCGTGATCGACAAGCGCGTGAAGGCCAATTCGCTGTTCGACCTGCTGCGTTCGATCGCCCTGCCCCAGAAAATCGACACCCGCTTCCTCTATCCGAAGCAGGGCGGGTTCGGCGCCTTCTTCGACAATCTTCTCGGCGCCTGCATGAAGTTCGAGAAGTTCAGCATCATTCTCGACGACACGATCTCCGGCCTTGAGGATTCGAGCGGCCACTTCAATGCCGTCACCACCAAGGGAAAGACCCTGCGTTTCGAGAACCTGGTATGGTCGGGAAACCTGAACGATCTGCGCGATTTGACCGTACCGCAGTCCAAGCGCGAACTGATCTATCTCAACACGCTGTTCTACAACTTCATCTGCAAGGAATCCGGGGTCAGCAAGAACCGCGCCCAGTGGATCTACGTCAGTTCCGGCGACAGCCTGGTCAGCCGCATCACCTGCATGCGCGAGTTCAACCAATCAACCACGCCGGACGGTTACTACAACTTCATTTGCGAACTGACCGATTCACAGACCGATCCCAAGTACTTCGCCAATCCCGAAGCGCATAAGGACGACATGATCAAGGAACTGGTCGGAATGGACTTCCTGACCGGAACCTCCGGAATCGAAGCGGTCCACATCAACCCCGTGGTGGACACCTATCCGATCTATCACCGCAGATATCACAAAGACTTTGGGCGCATTACCAAGGAAATTCGGCAGTTCTCGAAACGCGTCCATCTCCTCGGGCGGACCGGTGCATTCTGGTACAATAACAGCGATCATTCCATCCGCATGGCATTGGACATGGCGCAGAAAATCCTGAAGGACCCTGAAATCGACTTTGATTTCCGGGGATACTTCGGCGGCGCCTTCCGCGAAGACAGTGAACCGGAAACCAATGAGCAATGATGTCGCCCTGGTGATCGGCGCCGCGTCCGGCATCGGCAGGGCTTCTCTTGGAACGTTGCGCGGCGCCGGCTATCAGGTCATCGCCGCGGACCTGTCCGCCGCCGCCTTGGCCGGCCTTGCGGACGCCGACGAAACCCATGTGCTCGACATCACCGACCGCTCGGCGGTCCTGAAGCTTGCCGACACGTTCAAGGAACGGTCCCTGCGGCTGCGCGCCTTGGTCGTCTCCGCCGGGGTCCATTCATCCCATCCCGTGGCCGATCTGCCCGACACCGTGATCGACGGCGTGATGAACGTCAATTTCAACGCCCACGTCAAACTGGTGCGCGACTTTTTGCCCCTGATGAAGGAACAAGGACGGATCATCGGCGTCAGCTCCATCGGCGCAACCGTCGGTCTGCCCATGTCGTCGATCTATTCCGCATCAAAAGGCGCGCTTGAACTATTCTACGAGGCCCTGTCGACGGAACTGGCGCACCGGCGCATCTATCCCGTCATCATCCAACCGGGAAACGTCAACACCGGCTTCAACGAAACGGGCAACACCTTTGCCGGATCGGACGATGCGGAACTGTCGCAAGGATACGCCCGCTTCGTCGCCATGATCGACAGTTCGAAAGGGATGCCGCCGGAAGCTGTCGCGAAAACCATCGCAACCGCCGCAACCGCCGCCCGGCCGAAACTGTGCTATGTGGTCGGCATGAACGCTCTCAAGGCCTATTGGGCGCGGCGCTTGCTCGGCCGGACCGGCGCCGTCCTGCTCCTGCGGCGATATTTCGGATTCAAGGGCTGAGGCCGGCCCCGGATGTGCGGAATTATCGGACACATCGCGTTCGGTGATACGCGCCGTCCCGGCAAAGAAGAGTTCCTGCAGCTTAACGACCTGATGCGCCACCGGGGCCCGGACGGATACGGGATCTTCGCCGAGGACGAGGTCGTGCTCGCCATGCGGCGGCTCGCGATCATCGACATCGCCGGCGGCGATCAGCCGATCACCACCGCGGACGGCCGCTACGTCATCGTATTCAACGGCGAGATCTACAATTACGAGGAGCTTCGCCAGGAGCTTCTCGGGCGCGGCTGCCCCATACAGAGCCGCAGCGACACGGAAACGCTTCTTTACGCCTATGCCGAGTTCGGCGCCGATTGCCTGCACAAACTCAACGGCATGTTCGCTTTCGCGATCTGGGACCGCAGGGAAAACAGCCTGTTCGTCGCGCGCGACCGGCTTGGCGTCAAACCTCTCTACTACGCGGCCAACGCCGAACGGGTGCTGTTCGCTTCCGAATTGACCCCGATTGCCCGGTCCGGACTGATCGATCTGGAGCCCGAATGGGAGTCCGTGGCGGATCTGCTGGCCTACTGGTACGTCTGCGAACCGAAGACGATGTTCCGCGGCGTCCGTCAGCTTCCGCCCGGGCACCACATGACCATCGCGAACGGAACGACCACCCTGCAACGCTGGTGGACCCCGCCCCACGGGCCCGAGCGCGCGATCGGCTTCGACGCGGCCTGCGAGGAACTCGACGCGCTGCTTGACGACGCGGTCAGATTGCGCCTCCGTTCCGATGTACCTGTCGGCACCTTCCTCAGCGGCGGCATCGATTCCGGGCTCATTTCCGCCCACGCGGCACCCCACATGGCCAGTGGCCTGAAATGCTTCAGCATCGGGTTCAAGGAAAAGTCCTATTCGGAACTCGAGCTTGCCGAGCAAACTGCCGCGCGCATCGGCGTCACATTGAATGCGACAATCATGGACCGCATCGACGCCGATGAGATCGACCGCATTCTGGCCGCCCTCGACGAACCACTGGGCAACGCAAGCTTCATTCCCACCTACCTTCTGTTCAAGGCGGCCCATCGGAACGTTTCCGTGATTCTGACCGGCGATGGCGGCGACGAATTGTTCGGCGGCTATCCGACCTATCAGGCGCCGTACTATCAACGGATACACAACGCCATACCGGGCCCTGTGATGACGGCGGCCAAATCGTTGATCGATCACCTGCCCGTATCCCATTCACGCATCAGCCTGGATTACCGGTTGAAGCAGTTCGCGCGCAGCGCCCATCTGTCTCCGGACCGTGCGCATGTGGCTTGGCGCGCGGTCATGAACATCGAAGAACAGTTACCCATGTTCCGCTCCGAGGTGCTTGAAAGTCTGGCCGGGTACGATCCTTTCTCCAACTTCGAACCCTACTTCCGGGAGTCGGCCGAACTGGACTGGCGCAACCGTTTCATGTACGCCGACATCCACACGTATCTGCTGAACGATCACCTGCGGAAGATCGACAGGATGTCCATGGCCCATTCCGTCGAAGCGCGGCAGCCTTTCCTGGATTACCGGGTCGTCGAGTTCGCGATGAACCTGCCTGCCGAACACAAGGTTTCATTCCGTCAGACCAAGCGGATTCTTAAAAAGCTGGCCGCAGACCGGCTGCCACACGCGGTCGTTCACGGCGCCAAGAAAGGCCTGACTCCGCCCATTGCGTCCTGGATTGCCAACGACCTGCGCGATTATGTTTACGATCAGCTTTCCGGCGGGATGATGGACCGTTTGTTCAAGCCTGGCGCAGTGCGCAAGCTGCTCGACGCGCATTTCGCCAAAAGGGTCGACTATAGCCGCTGTCTCTGGTCTCTCTTGAGCCTTCAAGTCTGGGACCGCCGGCTGCAGAGCAGCGAGTAACCCCGCGGGCGGCCGCGGTCCGGAAAGGCGAAGCGAGAAACCGCATGATGGAGAGCACGATTGCCTAGACATGCCGGTACTTTGACCGAATGGCGGCCCGCCCTGCGCCTACTCGGTCCGCTTGCCGAACACGGAATTCGAAGCCTGACCGGCGCCATGGCGCCGGGCAACGCCGATGATGCGGTTCTGGCCGACGTGGCCGCCGACGTGGCCGCGAAAATAAACGTCATGCCCATGTTCATCGCCCTGCCGATCACCGGCCTTACCATTTTCTTCGACTGGTCCGCGGTGCTTCGCTTCGGCGTGCGGGCACGCAACCTGTCATCGGATAAGGTCCGGCATTTCGCGGATGTCTGGAAACGCGCCCCGGTCTCGCCTGTCGCCGATCTCGTTCTTGTCTATGAACGGTTGACACCGTTCGTGTATTTCAGCCGCAAGCCCGGAACCGTTCATGATGGGTAGCCGCAGAAAGATCGACATGCTCGAATGCGACGCCCTGGTCGTCGGGTCCGGGCCCGGCGGCGGTGTCACCGCCTATCATCTCGCCAAGGCGGGATTCGACGTGCTCGTTCTTGAGGAAGGGCCGGACACCACAACCGAAGATCTGCTACCCCATTCCTCCGCTGAAATGAATCGCCGCTACCGCAACGGGGCGCTGACGCCGTGCCTGGGGGCATCGAAAGCGACCTACGCCGAGGCCCGCTGCCTCGGCGGCGGCAGCGAGATCAATTCCGGCTTCTTCCACCCGCCCATGCCCGAAGTCCTGGAGCAGTGGCGCGCCCACACCGGTATCATGGACCTGACACCGGAAGCATTGGCGCCCCATGTGGACGAAATCATGTCTACCCTGTCCATCGGCTACCTGAACGGCGCGGAGGGTCCGGCCTCCCTCAAGCTCAAATCAGGGGCAGACAGCCTGGGCTGGCGGTCGCAAGAGATTCCCCGGTGGATCACCTCGACACAAGCCGCGGACGGTGGATGGACCCACCAGCGCCACGGGATCTCCGCGACATACCTGGAGATGGCCCGCCGGGCCGGGGCCCGTATCGCGGCCGAGCACAAGGTGCGGGCTTTCACCACGGAGAATGGCCGGGCCGTCATGGCAGCCGGCCGGCGCATGGCCGGATACGTCACGACAGGATCGTTTCGAGTTCGTTTCAAGCGTTTGTTTCTATGTGCTGGCGCTATCGAGACTTCCTTGATCCTGCGCCGCAGCGGGATAAAATGCCTGGTCGGTGACAGTCTGCAGTTGCATCCAATGATGCGCCTAATCGCCCGCTTCCCCGACGCGGTCAACGAAGGTGAATTCGGCGTTCCCGTCCGCCAGATCCTGGAATTCACGCCCCGCCTGACGCTCGGCTGCTCTGTCAGCGCCCTTCCGCATCTCTCCCTTTGGATATCCGGGCCGCGCCACGATACCGAGCGACTGATCGCGGACCACGACCGCATGGCCGCCTACTACGTTCTGGCCTCATCCGACACCCGCGGAACGGTGCGCAACCTGCCGCTGTTCGATGAACCGATCATCCGTTACCAGTCGAGCGGACAGGATTTCCAGACCCTCGGCGACGGCGTAAACAAACTCGGCCAAGCCCTGTTCGCGGCGGGGGCGGAGTCCCTGTTCCTGCCGCTTCCGGGAGCCCCGGAAGTGACAAGCTTGCCCGGCCTTCTGGACGCCACCGCAAACTTTTCAACCCTGCGTCCCGAGGTTTCCGCGATCCATCTGTTCGGCGCCTGCCCGTTGGGCGGCGACGCCCGGGCGCCACTCGACCCATACGGCCGGGTGCATGGAACGAAAAACGTGTTCGTCAATGACGCCAGCATGCTTCCGGGCGGCACGGGAGTGAATCCGCAAGGTACGTTGATGGCGATCGCCCAACGCAACATCCTGCAGTTTCTCGACGCAAACAGGCCTTGATTTCCACAGCTTACGGCGCTTGACGTTCACGGCGTGAACGTTTTTTCCTTGACACTGACGGCGCCGGATATAGAAAAGAGACAGATTCAGGATGTGCCTGGGCGAACCTTTTGTTCACCCAGATGGCGGTAGCTTGGATCTTTTCCAATTTTCGGGGACAAGGACGGGATTCAGACCGCGCGGCGGGATACGTTTTCCCGCCCCGACATCCGGCATCCCGGCTTTTCACCGCCCTTAACGTAAAGTCCCAGATGTCCGCCCGTGCGACCCCGTGCCCGCGGCAACCCAGGTTTGGTAAATAAATTGGTTAAAGCACTTGTTACTGGCGGGGCAGGCTTCATCGGCAGCCACCTAGTCGAACGCCTGCTGAATGACGGCCACGAAGTAACCGTCATCGACAACTATTCGACCGGACGGCAGGCCAATCTCGACCATGTCCGCGCGCATCCGGGTCTCCGCATCGAAGAGGCCGACATCATCATGCTGCGGCCCGACAGCCCGCTATTCTCCGGGGTCGATTGGGTGTTCCATCTTGCCGCTCTTGCCGACATCGTGCCGTCGATCCAGATGCCCGAGCAGTACCACCGGGCCAATGTCGATGGGACGCTCGCCGTCCTTGAAGCGGCGAAAACGGCCCAGGTCAAACGCTTCATCTATTCCGCTTCGTCCTCCTGTTACGGCATACCGGACGAATACCCCACGCCGGAAACGTCGGAAGCCCGTCCTCAATATCCCTACGCCTTCACTAAATATGTCGGCGAACAGTACGTCGGACATTGGAACCAGGTGTACGGTTTGCCGACCGTCTCTCTTCGTCTGTTCAACGTATATGGCCCGCGATCCCGGACCTCGGGCACCTACGGCGCGGTGTTCGGCGTGTTCCTTGCGCAAAAGCTGGCCGGGAAGCCCTTCACGATTGTCGGCGACGGCACGCAGACCCGGGATTTCACCTTCGTCACGGATGTTGCGGATGCCTTCGTTACGGCTGCCGAATCAGAAGTTTCGGGCGGCGTCTTCAATGTCGGCTCCGACAACACCTACAGCGTCAACAGGCTTGTCGAACTGCTTGGCGGCGAAACGACGCATATCCCCAAACGGCCCGGCGAACCCGACTGCACCTTCGCCGACACGCAGCGTATCAAGGAAGGCCTGGGCTGGTCCGCGCGCACGCGCTTCGAAGACGGCGTCGCGGCGATGATCGCGCAAATCGACTATTGGCGCGAGGCTCCGGTGTGGACCCCCGATACGATCCGCCATGCGACCTCCGATTGGTTCAAGTATTTGGGAAAGGAATAAGACGATTCCCGATCTCCACGCATCCGGCCCGGCGGCCGTCCCGAACACGCCTTCAGATAAGGTCGTCACGGTTGAGCGCGCCGCCACAATCATCGCCGACGCCAAAAAACACGGGCGCACCGTCGTTCTTGCGCACGGTGTGTTCGACTTGGTTCATCTCGGCCACGTCCGGCATCTGGAGACCGCCAAACGCGAAGGCGACATGCTGGTCGTGTCGGTCACCGAGGACCGCTTCGTCAATAAAGGGCCGGGACGCCCGGCCTTCCCCGCACCGATGCGCGCCGAAATGCTGGCGGCGCTCGGGATCGTCGATATCGTGGTCGTCAACAATGCTGCGACGGCCGTGAACGTCATCAATGCGCTGCAGCCGAGCATCTACGTCAAAGGCAGCGAATACACCAACGCCGACGACGACGTGACCGGCAAGATCGTGGACGAGCAGAAGGCGGTCGAAGCCGGCGGCGGCCGTATCGTGTTTACGGACGACATCGTGTTCAGCTCGTCTTCCCTGATCAACCAGTACATGGACGTGTACCATCCGGAGCTTCGGGAATATCTCGAACGGCTGCGTGAGAGGATCACCGTCGACGACATCACTGCAATGATCGACAAGGTCGCGGGGATGAAGGTCCTTCTGGTCGGCGACGCAATCATCGACGAATACCAATACGTGACGTCGATGGGCAAATCGCCCAAGGAAGCGATGATCGCAACCAAGTTCGGCGGCCGCGAAGTGTTCGCCGGCGGCGTGTTCGCGGCGGCCAACCATGTCGCCAGCTTCTGCGCCGAGGTCGAGGTTCTGACCTGCCTGGGCAGCGACGACACCTACGAGGAATTCATCAAGTCGCACCTCAAGCCGAATGTCCGACTTAACGCGGTCTACCGCGAGGGCGCGCCGACCACCCGCAAGTGCCGCTTCGTCGATCAGAGCTATCTGCGCAAGATGTTCGAGGTCTATTTTTTCGAGGACGGCCCCCTTGCCGGAAATTGCCAAAGCGACCTCGACAACATGATCAACGAGCGCGCTGGCGAGTTCGATCTGGTCATCGTCACGGACTTCGGTCATGGCCTCATCGCGCCTTCGACGATTCGCGCGCTTCAGGACAACGCCAAGTTCCTGGCCGTGAACGCACAAAGCAACAGTGCGAACCACGGCTACAACCTGATCACCAAGTACGGCCGCGCGGATTATGTCTGCATTGACGCCCCGGAAGCGCGTCTCGCCATGTCCGACAAGTTCTGCGAGATCGGAGACCTGATCAGCACCCGGCTTGCCCCGCAGCTCGACTGCAAGCGGATGATCGTGACCCAAGGCAAGGATGGGTGCATTACCTTCGACGAAGCACGCGGCACCCGGACGATCCCGGCCTTTACCAAGTCGGTGATCGACACGGTCGGTGCGGGCGACGCTTTTCTTTCGGTGACATCCCCCCTCGTCGCGAGCGGCGCGCCGATGGACCTTGTCGGGTTCGTCGGCAACGCCGCCGGAGCCATGAAGGTGGGGATCGTCGGACACCGAAAATCCATCGACAAGGTGCCGCTGGTCAAGTTCATGACCCGTCTTCTGAAATGACATGCGGCAAGCGGCCGGCAGGCAAAACCCGCCGATCACCTGGCATTCTCCACAACGAAATGCGGATATTTAAACAGCCATGACAAAAGACAACTGGAATGTTTTGGTAACGGGCGGCGGCGGGTATGTCGGCAGCGCCCTGGTGCCCAAGCTGCTTGAACGCGGCCACAAGGTCACGGTGCTCGACCTGTTCCTTTACGGGGAAGACGTGTTTCCGGGGCTGGACGATCATCCCGGCCTGCGCCGCGTCAAGGGCGACATCCGTGACGTCGGCGTAGTGCGCGATGCTCTTACCGGATGCGACGCCGTGATCCATCTGGCCTGCATTTCCAACGACCCCTCATTTGAACTCAATCCCGATCTCGGCAAGTCGATCAACCTTGACGCGTTCCGCCCATTGGTGCGCGCCGCCAAGGACGCCGGCGTGAAGCGCTTCATCTATGCCTCGTCTTCCAGCGTTTATGGAATCAAGGACGACCCCGAGGTGCATGAGGACCTGCCTCTCGAGCCGTTGACCGACTATTCCCGGTTCAAGGCCGACTGCGAGATCATCCTTGAGGAAGAACGCGCGCCGGGGTTCGTGACCTGCACGATCCGCCCGGCGACCGTATTCGGATACGCCCCGCGCCAGCGCCTGGACGTCATCGTCAACATCCTCACAAACCATGCCGTGAACAACGGACGAATCAGGGTCTTCGGCGGATCGCAAAAACGCCCCAACATCCACATTCAGGACATGGCGGCGCTTTACGTATTCCTGCTCGATCAACCGGATGAAAAAATCGACGGCAAGATCTACAACGCCGGGTACGAAAACCACTCGCTGATGGAACTCGCCGAGGCCGTGCGCAACGTCGTGGGCGCCGATCTGCCAATCGACGTCGAGGCGACGGATGATCTCAGGTCCTACCACGTGTCGTCGGAAAAGATGCGCCGCGAACTGCAGTTCGAACCGTGCCATACGATCGAGGATGGCGTCCGCGGTCTCGTCGACGCCATGCGCGACGGCCGCCTCAAGAACAGCCTCGAAGAACCGCGTTACTTCAACATCAAGACCATGCAAAAGACCGGCCTCGAATAGACCATGAACCCGCTGCCGCACGATCTGCGCCTCGATCTGTATCGCGAACAGCTGCGCATCCGCACCGCTGAAGACGTTATCGTCGAGCATTATCACGAGCAGGAGATGCGCTGCCCGGTTCATCTTTGCATCGGGCAGGAGGCGGTGTCGGCGGGGGCTTGCGCAGCCGTTGAACCGACTGACTACGCCATCTCGCACCACCGGTCACACGGCCACTATATCGCCAAGGGCGGCGACCTGAAGGCGATGATGGCCGAGATTTACGGAAAGGCCGACGGATGCGCCGGCGGCAAGGGCGGGTCGATGCATCTGATCGACCAGAGCGTCGGGTTCCTCGGCGCGGCGCCCATCGTCGGCAGCACAATTCCGATCGGCGTGGGCGCGGCTTTCAGCTCGATGCTGCAGGGCGACGGCCGCGTAACCCTGATCTTCCTGGGTGACGGCGCGATGGAGACCGGCGTGGCTTATGAAAGCTTGAACTTCGCCGTGCTGAAATCGGTCCCGGCAATTTTCATCTGCGAAAACAACTTCTACTCGGTCAATTCGCCGATGTCCGTCCGCCAGCCCGAAACGCGCGAGATCGTCGATCTGGCCCGGGGACATGGAATTCCCGCCGAGCAGGCGGACGGCAACGACATTGAAACCGTCTACGGCCTGACCGCGGCGGCGGTGGCGCGCGCCCGCGCCGGCGAGGGCCCGACCTTCCTGGAATTCACAACCTATCGTTGGCGGGAACATTGCGGCCCGAATTACGATCACACCGCAGGCTTTCGTGAACAGGCCGAGTACGACCACTGGCTTGCCCAAGACCCCGTGGCCGCATACCGCAAGGTCCTGCTGGCCGATGGCGTTGCCGACGCCGCGGTCCTCGACGACATCGAATCCGGCCTGCGGTCAGAGGCCGCCGAAGCGATCGCGTTCGCCAAGAACAGCCCGTTTCCCGATCCGGCGACCGCCCCGCTACATGTTTACGCTTCTTAGATTGGCGAACCGATGAAACGCCCACTCAGCTATGCCGAGGCACTTTGCGAAGGCCTCGATGTCTGCCTTGACGCCGACCCGCGCGTTATCGTCTGCGGCCTCGGCGTGCCCGATCCCAAGGGCATTTTCGGCAGCACCTCCGGACTTCACGCCAAGTACGGCCCGCAGCGCGTGATGGACATGCCGCTGTCGGAAAACGCCATGACCGGCATCCTGATCGGCGCCGCCCTCACGGGCATGCGTCCCGTGATCACCCATCAACGCGTCGATTTCGCCCTGACGGCGATGGAACAGATGGTCAACCAGGCGGCCAAATGGCACTACATGTTCAACGGCAAGCATCGCGTGCCGCTGGTCATCCGCATGGTCGTCGGCCGCGGCTGGGGCCAGGGGCCGCAACATTCGCAAAGCCTTCAGGCGATGTTCGGCCACGTCCCGGGCCTCAAGGTGGTGATGCCGACCACTGCCCATGACGCCAAGGGCATGCTGATCGGCGCTGTAGCGGACGACAACCCGGTCATCATGCTCGAGCACCGCTGGCTTTACGGCATTCAGGACGATGTTCCCGAAGGCACATATACCGTCGACATCGAACGGGCGCGGGTCATGCACGAAGGCGGCGACATCACGATCGTCGCCACCTCCTACATGTCCCTGGTCGCAATGCGCGCGGCCACGGCCTTGTCCGAAGCGGGGGTCGGCGTCGACCTTATCGATTTGCGCTCCGTCCGGCCGCTGGATACCGACACGATCCTGGCGTCGGTCGCCAAGACGGGCCGGCTGTTGGTCGTAGACACCGCCCACCTTCAGTACGGCGTCACGGCGGAAATTCTCGCCCTCGCGTCGGAACGGGCCTTTGACAAGCTGCGCGCGGCGCCACAGCGGATGGGGCTGCCCGATTACCCCACGCCGACCAGCCCCGCATTGGCTGAAAATTATTATCCGCGCGCTCAGCAGATTGCCGAGACGGCGCTGAAAATCCTCGGCCAAGCGCCGGACAAGGTGTTCATCGCCGAGCCCAACCGGCAATGGCTAGATCAACCGGATCCCAGTTTCACCGGCCCCTTCTGACCAGACAAACGGCACCAACCATGACCTTTGAACCCAAGAAAGTCGTCGTCCTGGGAAGCAATGCCTTCTCAGGGCAGGATTTCGTCGACCTACTGCTCGGGGAAACCCAGGCCAAGGTGATCGGCGTCAGCCGGTCGCCCGAAAAGCCAGACTTCATGTTGCGCTACCGGGAACGCGAAAACCTGGACCGGTTCCGGTTCGTGCAATGCGACATGAACAAGGGGCTCGACGACCTTTTGGCCCTGATGGATGACGAACAGCCGGACGCCATCGTCAACTTCGCGGCACAGAGCGAGGTCGCGCCGAGTTGGGAGCATCCGGAACATTGGTTTGAGACCAACACGGTCGCCCTGGCACGCATGGTTAACCATCTGCGGCGGCAGGATTATCTCCAACGCTACCTGCATGTCTCCTCTCCGGAAGCCTATGGCAACTGCATCGGCCGGGTCATCGAGGAAACCCCCGACAATCCGTCGACGCCCTATGCGGCATCAAAGTCCGCCGCCGACATGCTGATTGCGGTCTACCAAAAACAGTACGGCTTCCCCGCACTGACGGTCCGGGCAACGAACGTCTACGGCGCGCGCCAGCAGCTGTTCAAGATCATCCCGCGCAGCGCCATATACATAAAGACGGACAAGAAGATTCCACTGCACGGCGGCGGTGTCGCCGTGAAGTCGTACATTCATGTGCGTGACGTCTCCACGGGCGAACTCGCGATCCTGCGCAACGGCGAGGTCGGCGCGCGCTATCACCTTGCGCCCGAAGGCGGCTACGCCGTGCGCGACATCGTCGCCAAGATCGCCGACCGCATGGGCCGCGCGTTCACGGACGTCGTCGACATCGTCGACGAACGCCCGGGACAGGATGCGGCCTATGTGATCGCCGCAGACAAGGCCCGGAAGGAGCTCGACTGGAGCCCCGCGATCTCGCTGGACGAAGGCCTGAGCGAAACGGTCGCGTGGGTGGAAAAGTACTGGCCGGATATCCGCTCTCAGACCCTCGATTACATTCACAAGCCCTGACGGACGCGGACCGGCTGCGCGAGGCGGCAACATGAGTGACAAATCCATGGCGAACGACACACAACGCGAGCCCAAGGCCTTCGTCGGGTTGCGGGACTTCTGCTATGCGCATGTGACATCGAAACTGCACCAGGCGGTGGCGGCCGTTCTGTTCGTCCTGCCGTCGGTCAATCGCGCCATGGCGCATATCAATTACAAGCATTGCCGGAGCGTCGGCGGGTTCTACTGGCGGCTCACGGGAGCGGTGAAGAAGATCCTTTTCGCCATTATCGGCCGCCGCGAATCCGCCACATACGCGAAGCAAGGTTTTCTTCTCTCGCGAATTTCCGAGAACGATGCTTCGGAATTGCGTCAGTTGGTTCTCGCCGCAGAATCGACCCCGATCCTCGAAGAGGACCATTCGGCGAATTACCGCTTCACCGGATTGCGGGGCGTCGGCGAGCAGACGCTCAACGACAATATCACCTACGTGAAGCTGGACCGGCCCGCCCTTAACCGCCTGGAGACCATCCTCCGCGCCATTTCCCCTGAGGTGAAGGACCAACTCGGTACCAATTTTCGGATACTCAACGTGCGGTGCTGGATTTCCGATGCCAAGGAGCTGTCGTTCGGCCCCAATAACTGGCACCTGGACGGTATGCCGCAATCGATCCATAAGGTGCTGCTCTATCTAACGCCGACCTCGGCGCAGACAGGAACGACGGAGATGCGTCTCGCCGACGGCACCGTCACGTCTCTTGAAGAGCCCGCCGGGGCCTGGTTGTTATTCAAGAACTCCACAATCGTTCATCGCGGCGTTTCGCCAAAAGTCGGCCGACGCGTCATGTTCGAGATCACACTATGCACGTCATTTTGGAACGTGCTGGCAGCACACGACCACGGCTCCAACGCCGTATATCCCTACCTTCCCTCGGAAATCAGCGGCCTGGTGCGGCGGCTCAACATCCCACGCCTGACGGACATGATCTACCGCAAGGTCTATCTTCCGCGGCGCGACAGGGGCGGCATTCCCAGAATCGCCCCCCGGTACGCGATCAACATCGGCGGCGGGCCGGGTTTCGCCGCCTGGGGATGGCGCAACCTGGAAGAGGTGGTCGGGCCGCTCAACCCGACGTCGTTCAAGCTCACACCGGATTCCGTGTTCCCCGCAAAAGCCGGTGAGATCCCCCTCGTCTACAGCTCTCATTGCCTCGAGCACCTGCCCGACGCGACAGTCAAGCGAATGCTCGACGAAGCGTATCGGGTGCTGACCCCGAGCGGGCATCTGATTCTCAAAATTCCCGATTTCGACGACGTGATCACGCGCTGGCGAGACCAGGATCACGATTATTTTAAAAAATGGGGGCTCGACGGCCTGTCCACCATGTGGGCTGAAAACGGCATCCAAGACACCATCGATTACCGCGCCGCGATGGTGTTCTGCGGGTACTGGAACAAGGCTTATGCGGACAATCATTTCGCCGGCACCTCGCAGCGCGGCGAAGGCGCCTATCACGGACCGCCCAAAATGCCTCTTGGCGACCTGCAAAAGCTTCTCGGCACGGCGGAACCAAAACGGATTGTCGATACCCTGCGCCAGTTTGTCGAAGACAACGAACAGGATATCCGCTTCAACCACCAAAATGCCTGGAGCAAGGAAGACTTCCGTCTTCTCCTCGAACAGGCCGGCTTCGAAGTTCGGACATTCGATCCCTCCGTCGCGCAGCGGCGCGGCAGTGACATTCCTGGAATCCACGCAATGAAGGATATCAGCCTTTACTGCGTGGCCCGAAAGGCGATGGAACCGGCTCAACGGAATTCGGCATGACGGCGCCGAAGTCCGCCCTGATCGTCTCCGCCTCGAGCGACATCGGCCTCGCGCTTTCCCGCCATTGGCTGACTGCACGATGGCACGTCACCGGCACCTATCGGTCGGAGCGGCCCGATGTCGCGGCGTTGCGAGACATCGGCGCCACCCTGGCGCATTGCGATCTGTCCGACCCGAAATCGATCGACGCGTTCGCACGTGATGCCGCGTCGACCACTCCCCGTTGGGACGTACTGGCCCTACTGCCGGGCGACCTTGCCCCGGTCGGCCCCTTCGCCAGCTGTGATGCCGACGAATGGGACGAGTCGATCTATATCAACTTCACCGGCCAACTCCGTCTGCTGCGCCATTTGCTGCCGCATCGCAATCTTGAGGTAGCCGCGGCACCGACGGTATTGTTCTTCGCTGGCGGCGGCGCCAACGGCGCGCCCGTCAATTATTCGGCCTATACCGTGTCCAAGATCGCCTTGACCAAGATGTGCGAACTACTTGACGCGGAGATTTCCGATACCAAGTTTGTAATCCTGGGGCCCGGATGGGTCGACACCAAGATCCACCAGACGACGCTTGAGGCGGGGGCGCGCGCCGGCGACAATCTGGCCCGCACGCAGGAGGCCTACGACACTCAGCGCTTCACGCCAATGGCCGATGTCCTCGACTGCTGCGATTGGGCGGTCGATGCGCCGCGCGATGTCGTCAGTGGCCGGAATTTCAGCGTCGCCCATGATCCTTGGAAAAACCCCCGTCTCGGCGAAGCCCTGCGTGCCGACACCAACATTTACAAACTTCGCCGCCATGGTAACGACACCAACGTGTCGGCTTGAGAGCGCCGTGACACATTCGAAATCGAGAGACATCGTGAACAACCCCCAGAAAACAGAGATCGACGCGGAAACGGAAATTCTCGCCGCCATGATCAAGGCGTTACCCGCGCTTCGAGCACATCACGCACGTACTTCCGACACCCATGCATTGTTGACTGCCGTTGCCCGCAACAGCGTGACGCGATTGTTCTCTTCGCCCCAAGGGGAGCCCCGCTCGTTCGGCCCCTTCGGCGAATACCGCTTTCCCTATACCCGCATGGGCGCGATCGACTCCCTTGATCTGTTCGGCTTGGACGAACTGATCATCTTCGCGTTCTACTGGGTGAATAAGGCGCGCTACAAACGTGTCGCCGACCTGGGCACGAACATCGGTCTTCACACCATCACCATGGCGCGCTGCGGTTACGACGTTAGATGCTACGAGCCCGATCCCGAGACCTTCGCCTTGCTGCAGGCCAATCTCGAGCGCAACGCCATCACCGGGGTGGACGCACGCAAGGCCGCGGTATCCGTCGAGGACGGAACGGCAGAGTTCGTCCGTCTTCACGGCAACAGAACGGGCAGCCATCTGGCCGGCGCGAAATCCAATCCCTACGGAGATTTGGAACGTTTCGCGGTCACGGTCGAGGCCTTCGGTCCGATTGCCGCATGGGCAGATCTGATGAAGATCGACGTCGAAGGACACGAAGCCGCCCTGATCCTGGCGACGGATGCCGACACCTGGCAAGCCACGGACGCGATGATGGAAATCGGCACTCCCGAAAACGCCACGGCCGTGTTCGACCACCTTCGCGCGATGGGCGTCAACATGTTCGCGCAGAAAACCGGCTGGTCAGCCGTCACCGAACGTGCGGACATGCCGGAAAGCTACCGCGACGGCAGCCTGTTCGTAACCGTCAAACCGACCATGCCGTGGGATTGATCCTGTGCCGACGGACAGCAACAGCAATCACATGAAATTGTCAGACTACGTGGCACAGTTTCTCGCAATGCAAGGTATCCGCCACGTGTTCGCGATCAGCGGCGGCGCCTCCGTGCATCTGATCGATTCGCTGAGCAAACGTGATGACATCACATACGTTTGTCCGCACCACGAACAAGGCGGCGCCATGGCCGCCGACGGATACGCCCGCGCCAGCGGCGGCCTGGGGGCCGCGGTCGCGACGAGCGGCCCGGGCGCAACCAACATGATCACCGGTATCTGTTCCGCCTATTACGATTCAGTCCCCGTTCTGTTCATCACCGGACAGGTCGCGCGGTTCCGTATCAGCGACGATTTCGGCGTCCGCCAGTTCGGTTTTCAGGAGACCGCGACCGTCCCCATGTGCACGCCGGTGACCAAGTATGCCGTGCGCGTCGACGATCCGGCGGACATCCGCTACGAGCTTGAAAAGGCCGCATACATCGCTACCAGCGGAAGGCCCGGCCCCGTGGTGGTCGATCTGCCCGACGACCTGCAACGCGAGATCATCGAGCCGGAATTGCTGCGGAAGTTCGATCCACAGGACCTTCAGGGCGGCGGGCTTCCCCGTCCGGTCAGCGGAACCGACATTGACCGCGTCCTGGAACTGCTGGCCGAGGCGGAGCGACCGGTCCTGATCCTCGGTTGGGGCGTTCGCTTGGCCGGCGCGGCGGACACCGCAGTCGAGATCATCGAGCGCCTGGGCGTGCCGGTGGTGCCGTCCTGGGGCGTGCGCGACCTCATTCCCGAGGATCATCCCCTGGCCGTCGGCGCCTTCGGAACGCATGGTACCTATTACGGCAACCTGACGGTACAGAACGCGGATTTGCTGATCGCCGTCGGCTGCCGGCTGGACACGCACGAGACCGGCAGCCCGCCCAATTCCTTCGCCCGCGCAGCGAAGAAGGTGGTTGTCGACGTGGACTCGGCCGAGCTCGATAAATTTCCCCGCTTCGGCGTCGAACTCGACCTGCCGGTCGAGGCCGACGCGGGCGACTTTCTTCGATCGCTGCTTGCCAAGCTTCCAGGGAAAGCGACGTTCCGACGCGATGCATGGCTTTCGCGAATCGCCGGCTGGAAGACACAATTCCCGATTTGCCCCGCCGCCTACTATGACGAGGTCGCGGTCAATCCCTACGTGTTCGTCAACGAGCTCGGCAAAGCTGCGAAACCTGGTGACGTTCTTTACATGGATACGGGCTGCGCCGTCGCCTGGATGATGCAGGCATTTCCCTTCAAGGCGAAACAGCGCGCCTTCCACGCCTTCAACAACACCCCCATGGGATGCGCCCTGCCCGGCGCAATCGGCGCCAGCCTGGCGCTGGATCATGCGCCGGTCATTTGCGTCGTCGGCGACGGCAGCATGCAGATGAACATTCAGGAATTGGCGACCGTCGCCCACCACCGCCTGCCGATCAAGATATTCCTGGTCAACAATCACGGCTACAGCATGATTCAGCAGACACAGGACCAGTGGCTGGGGTCGCGTTACGAGGGATCAAGCGCCGAAGGCGGATTGAGCTTCCCGGACTTCCAAAAAGTTGCCGAGGCTTATGGCATCCCCGCGACGTCCGTCGACCTGAACGCCGATGTCGCGGACCGTATCCGCGAGGTTCTGGCCGCGCCGGGGCCAATGTTGTGCAATATTGAGATCGCGCGCGATCACCGTGTCATCCCACAGGTCAAGTTCGGCCGGCCGATCGAGGACCCAGAGCCGCTTATCGACCGCGACGCCTTCAAAAACGCGATGATCGTGCCGTACCTGCCTGCGTCGGAAACGATGTAGCTCACCTGACTTCGCGCAGATTACATGCAATACTCTCCTGAGAGGACATCATGACCAGCTTGGCGGAAAAATTCGACATCGGCGGCAGCGACCATCGCGCTGCGTTCGATCGGTTCGTTGCCGAACACAAGATCACGCGCCCGAAAGAACTGGTGATGATTCAGCCGGCTCTGGTGCCGGAGGAATTCTTCGACGTGACCACGGCGCGAGAGGGTGGGTACTACAATTTCCCGCCGACGGGCCTGCTCTATCTTGCGGCCGCCGCGAAGGCCGCCGATCCGGACCTCACCATCCATATCATCGACCTGAACTTCGAGATTTTGAAGGCCGCTCATACGGACGGCTTCGAGTACGGGTTTTGGAAGGACATGGTGGCTGAGACGATTTCCGGCTGCGAGAACCCGCATGTCGTCGTCACCTATATGTTCGGGACGACTAAGCCCTGCTTTATTTCTGTCACGGACTTCCTTCGCGAATCCTTTCCCGAACTTCCGGTGCTGGCCGGCGGCGTGCAGGCGACCTTTGACTATGCGGAGATTCTGCGCGACGGCCTGTGCGACCTGGTCGCCCGAAACGAAGGTGAAATCCAGCTACAGAATTATCTGAAGGCATTGTCCGGCCATTCCACCGCGACGCCGGACGGCTTTACGTTCCTGCTCGACAACGAGGTCTACGAACTCGGCACACCGCCGCCGAGCACTCCCGTGAATTGGGATGTCCGGCCGTTCTACGATCTGATCCAGGTCGAGGAATACTATCGCTACGGCGGGCTTGGCGCGTTCTCCCGCTATGTCGGAGAGAACAAGAAATACGCGACCGTTCTGGCCGCCCGCGGCTGCCGCGCGCGGTGCACGTTCTGCACGGTCCGAAATTTCAACGGCTTTGGATTGCGCCAGCGGACCGTCCAGGACGTCGTCGACGAGATCAAGTACCTCGTCAACGAAAAGGGGATCGAATACATCGACTGGCTTGACGACGATCTGCTTTGGGATCCCAAGCGCACCGTCGAACTGTTTCAGGCCATCGCCGATCAGGTGCCTAATTTCGAATGGACTGCCAGCAATGGACTGATCGGCGTTGCCATCAGCGACGAGATCATGGAATCGATGGTCAAGTCCGGCCTGAGGGCATTCAAGATCGGTGTCGAATCCGGCAACCACGACATGCTCAAGACCATCAAGAAGCCGACGACTAAGCCGAAGCTGCGCGATAAATCCAAGCTGATTGCCAAATATCCGCAGGTTCTGTTCAGCATCAACATGATCATCGGGTTTCCCGATGAAACCTTCGCGCAAATGATGGATACCTATAATTTCGCCGAAGAATTACAGAGCGACTGGGCCAGCTTCTACATCTGCCAGCCGCTCAAGGGCACGGAGATGTTTTCCGCCTTCCAGTCTCTGGGCGATAAGCGCACGGAAAAGGAACGCTACGACAAGACGATCAATCCGGGTCGTTCCGCCGAACGGGGCGAGTTCGGCTACCGGTTCGCCCAGGAACCGAATGTTCTCAAGACCGGCTGGGACATATTCGATCTGCCCTACGATTTCATTCCCAGTCTCGAGCAGCAGAAAGAAATCTGGTTCGCGTTCAACCTGGTCGCCAATTTCCTGAAGAACCCGAATTTCCAGCCTGGCGGAAATGTCGCCAAGATCGCGCGCTGGCTTGAAGCGATCCACGACGGGTATCCTTACGATGCTTCGATGGCTGCGGCCCTGACGCACAGCTATCACCTGATGGGTGACACCGAGCGCTTCCAGTCTTATCGCGAAAAAACGAAACGCCTGCTCGATACGTCCGAATACTGGCGCGACCGCGTGGAGCAATTCCCCGAATTGCTGATGCTTGCCCATATCAAGGATGCGCCGGCATGGTTCACGGGCGACATGCCCACGTCCCTGTCACGCGACATCCCGCGCCCGCCCGAGGTATCTGAAGCTTGATCGATTTCGGCGGCAAGCGGTCACTTGTGACCGGCGCGACACGCGGCATCGGATATTCCATCGCGGAGAGACTCGCCACCGCCGGTTCCATGGTGACCATCTGCGGACGAACTTCCCGTGCCGCAGAGGACGCCGCCCAACGCCTGTCCGACGCCACGGGAGGGGACGTCCGCGGTACTGTCTGCGACGTCAGCGACGAGAACGCGGTCCGCGACATGATGGGCATGGCGCTTGATTGGATGGGCGGCCTGGACATCTTGGTCAACAATGCGGGCGTCGGCCCGATGGGGCCTGTCGGTGAACTGCCGACCGAACAATGGCGGGAAACGATCGGGGTCAACCTGACCGGCGCTTATTACTGTTGTCATTACGGCATTCCCGCGCTTCGCGCGGCCCAGGGAGAGATCGTCAATATTGCAAGCCGGTCCAGCATCAACGTGCATTCCGGCGGCGGCGCCTACTGCGCATCCAAGTTCGGATTGCTGGGTCTGAGCGAAGTACTGACCATCGAACTGCGCCCCGACGTCAGGGTTCAATGCGTGATGCCGGGAAGAGTGAGCACCGATTTCGCCGGGGAACAGCCGGCGGACTGGCATATCGCGCCTGATGACGTCGCGCAATGCGTCATAGATATTCTGTCCATCCCGCGACGGACATCGGTAACAAGAGTGGAATTGCGGCCGACCCGCCCCCCCTACTGACATGTCCTTGAACACGAATAACAGCACCCGCGCCCTCGACGGCCGCGCCGCCATCGTCACCGGCGCAGCCCAAGGCATCGGCCTGGCGATCGCCGACATGCTGGCGGCGGCCGGCGCCTCGGTGATCGTCGCCGATCTGCAGGAGGCGACCGGCGAGGTGGCTGCGGAACGCATTCGCCGGACGGGCGCGGCGGCATCCTTCGTCCAGGCGGACGTCAGCGACGATGAATCCATCAGGGAGCTTGTCATGGCCGCGGAACGCGCGTTCGGCAGACTCGACATTCTTGTCAACAACGCCGGGCCGACCCGGCGCGAACGTGCGCCCTTCATGGAACAGGACCTGGCCTTGTGGGACGCGACTCATGCCTTGATGCCGCGCGGATACATGATCGCTGCCCGATATGCGGCGGACGCCATGCGGCGGGCGGGCGGCGGCAACATCGTGAACATTTCTTCCGTCCTGGCGCGGTCCGTGGCGCATGAACCCTGCGCCTACCATGTGACCAAGGCCGCCGTCGAACAGCTGACGCGCTATCTCGCCGTCGAGTTCGGGCCCCAAGGCATCCGGGTCAATGCCGTCGCCCCCGGCATCGTCGACCGGGACAACGGGCGCAAACTGACCGACGACCCCGTCAACCGGAAAGTCGCGGAAACGGTGGTCCCGCTGCGGCGCGCCGCCCGCGCCGACGAAATCGGCCGCGTGGTCCGCTTTCTTTGCAGCGACGATGCGTCCTATCTCACGGGTCAGGTGATCGTGGCGGACGGCGGGTTGTCGTTGGGGGAGCCGTTCGGCGGCGCCCGGCGGGCTTATCAGGACGCATTATCCGAACACGACGAGCCGCAATAAATTTCGACGGAAGGCTTCGGCGCTTCCGGTGACATCAACATTCAAATTCACGGAATCCACATGGGACAAGAAATCAACCTTCTCGACCTTTATCCGAAATCGAAGCGCCCGATCGATGAACGGGCGAAATTGATCACCGAGGACCATCGCGCCATCGCGCGCCGTTTCGGCGAAGAGTTCTTCGACGGTGATCGGCTAACCGGTTATGGCGGGTTCAATTACCACCCCCGGTTCTGGACCGACACGGTCAAGCGCTTCCGCGACCATTACGGTCTCAAGCCCGGCTCCCGCGTGCTCGACATCGGGTGTGCCAAGGGCTTCATGATGTACGACTTCACCTTGCTAATGCCCGAGATCGATATTCACGGAATCGACGTGTCCGAGTACGCCATCGCCAACGCCAAGCCCGAGGTCGCCGACCGCGTGCAGGTTGCCGACGCCAAAGCCTTGCCGTTCGACGACAATTCCTTCGACTTGGTGATCGGGATCAACACCCTACACAATCTGCCGCTCGACGAATGCAAACAGGCGTTCCGCGAAATCATGCGCGTCACCCGCAAGGACGCCTTCGTCATGAACGATGCTTGGCGCAATGAACAGGAAAAACAGTCGATGCTGGCCTGGAACCTGACTGCCTTGACCTATATGCACGTCGACGACTGGAAGAAGCTGTTCGACGAAGTGGGATACACCGGCGACTATTACTGGTTCATCGCCGAGTCGGAATAGCCCCTGTCAGGAGACCTGCCGGCAAATCTCCCGCCGGCCCTTGGACCGACCATAGGAAATTCCAGCCTCATGCCTCATACCACCGAAGCCGCCGTTCTTTTTGAAACCGGCAAGCCGCTGCGTTGCGTCAACTTGCAGCTGCCCGACCTGAAGCCGGGGCAGATCATCGTCGACGTCGCCTACAGCGGGGTTTGTCACAGCCAGCTCAACGAAGTGAAGGGCCTTCGCGGCCCCGATCCTTTCCTGCCGCATACTCTCGGCCATGAAGGCAGCGGCACGGTCGTCGAGATCGGCGAGGGCGTGACCAAGGTCAAGCCGGCGGACCGCGTGGTGCTGACTTGGCTGAAGGGCACCGGCGCCGATGTGCCGTCGACCACCTATGGACTGGACGGCACCATCGTGAATTCGGGCGCCATCGGCACGTTCATGCGGCGGACCGTGACCTGCGAAAACCGGGTCGTTCCCGTGCCCATGTCCATGCCCCTGAAGGAAGCCGCCCTGCTTGGCTGCGCCATCCCGACCGGCGGCGGCATCATCCTAAACACCATGAAGGTGTCCGCCGGCGATACCGTCGCCGTGTTCGGCGTCGGCGGCATCGGCATGAGCGCCGTCGCCACGGCCGCCATGAAAGGCGCGCGGGAGATATTCGCCATCGACGTCTCCGCCGGCAAACTCGACCGCGCCCGCACGCTTGGCGCGACACAGGTCGTCAACGCGGCCGAAACGGACCCCCTCGCCGCCATCGCCGCCGCCACCGGCGGCAAGGGCGTCGACTATGCGGTGGAGGCGGCAGGGCGCACCGAGGTCATGGAAACCGCATTCAAATCGGTGCGCGACGGCGGCGGGCTGTGTGTGCTTGCGGGAAATCCCAAGAAAGGCGACCTCCTGTCCATTGATCCTTTCGACCTGATCCGAGGGAAGCGAGTGGTCGGAAGCTGGGGTGGTGAGACGATCGCCGATCATGACATTCCGTTGTACGCGGAATGGTTCATGGCGGGCAAACTGTCCCTGTCACCGCTGATTACCCACGAATACGCCCTCGCCGATATTAACGATGCGCTCCGGGACCTTGAATCGGGCGCGGTCGGACGCGGGCTGATCGACATGGCGCGGGCCTGATATCTCCGCTCTCCGAACAACGATCACAAAATGACAGAGCAGGTTCACTTCCACACTTATCAAAAGCATCTGACACCCAACTGGGAGATGCTTGGGTTCGGGCCGTTCAAAGTGCTCGTATACCTGCCGCAACGGCGGTCGTACGGCGGATATCTTTTGGATGTGCATCTGGCATTACGTGTCGCCGTGGCGGAAAAAGCGGCGTTGTACATGGCAAGCCCCGCCCTGTTTTCCAAAACCGATGTGGCCGCCGATTTCAACAACACGATCCGTCTGATCCGCAGTCCGATTGTCCGCATCCTGTCGGGATCGCCAGCCATGGACCGCATCATGGAGCGGATCGTTCGATGGCACCGCAAAGCCCGTCGCCTGTTATCCATCGTCCGCACAAAATTCGGGGGCGCCCCAGACCTGCCATCCGAATCCTTGCGCCGGCATCCGATGACGCATGGATCGCGATTGGCGTCACGCGTGCGCGTTCCCGTCTATTTGCCTTCTGCGCACGCACGCACGGCAGAGGATTGGCTGCGCGCCCGCGGTATCAATATCGATAGGCCGGTCGCTGTCGTCCATATCCGGTCCGGCGAGATCGATCAAAAAAAATACGCAGAGAAACCGGAGATCGGACGGTCCAAGGCCTTCAGCCGCCGTAACACGACCCTGGAAAGTTATTTCCCGTTGTTTGATTTTTTGGAATCAGAGGGATTTCTCGTCGTCCGTATCGGCGACGCGGACATGCCGCCGCTGGAACGCGCAAATGTGCTCGACCTTCCGGTCATGGCGCCCAAGTTCCACCTTTTAGAAACCTATTTCCTGATGCGGAGCGCCTTATTCGTCGGCACCGCCTCCGGGCCTTCTGTCCTGGCCATGATTGCGGACATCCCCATGGCCTGCGTCAACGCCGTTCATCCCGTCGCCTCCTATCCGTTCCGGCGCGCGGAAGTCTGCGCAATGAAGCATGCCATCGACACGACGACCGGACGGGAATTGAGCTGCGAGGAACTTCTTGGGCCGGATTATCTCGGCGCCTTCGACCAGCCCTCTCATCTTGAGAGATACACGTTTCGGGAAAATTCACCCGAAGAGATCGTGGCGACCGTCAAGGAATTGATCCACATCAAAGACACGGATACGCCCTTATCCGAAAGTCAGGAAGCTTGGAAACGGATGGTTGTTGCCGCGTCCAAACGGTTCCCGGAAGCATCGCTTCGTGTGCGCTTCGTGGGGGCGCAAGACGGCTTCATCGGTGAAGGTCGAGCGGCGGCTTGGTGGCTGGACGGACGACTGCGGGGACCTGACGCTAACAAGAACAATTCCGGCAGCCGCGCGCATGCAACAGAATGACGCACCGCACCGGACGCAGAGACCCTTGATATGATCCTCTTCGAAAACGCTGAAAAAACGGCGACGCCCTTTCCTCATTTCGCGATCAACGGTGTTTTTGACCCAGACGAATACCGAACGCTTCTGGATCAGCAACCCTCCGCAGAGGTCTGGGACACGCTAAGCGGCGAGTTCCAGGGCGGACGCAGGCGCCTGAAGGGTGACGCTTATAAGGCGTTCCTCGCCGGCAGCCCCGCCTGGTCGCGGTTCGATGCCTACGTTCACTCACCGGCCTTCGTCCAATCCTTCCTGAATGTCTATGCGGATGACATCGCAACACGCGCACCGGCAATCATGGATGGTGACTGGCAACTATGCGATGGTCCGGTCCCCAAGCCGGATGGAAGCTGGCGGTCGAAAGTCGGGGCCGTGCTCGGTCGAATTTCCGGAAACGCCGAACTGTATGTCGATCTCGATTTTTCCCGGGGTGAGACAGGATATTGGAACGAAGCTCACGCCGACCGCAATTTCCGCGTCGCCGTCATCCTCATCTATCTCTGCGATCAGAAGGAAGAGAACCTTACCGGCGGCGAGCTCGTTCTCTATGAAAAACGTCCTGGCATCACCGACGCCCAGGTTGATTCCCGCATCAACAGATTTCCCGACCCTTCCTTGATCCAGCCCTTTAAGGAATTTCCACTGCGCCACAACACCGGCGTGTCCTTCCTTGCGGTCGAAAATTCCTTCCACGGCGTCAATCGAATCACCAGCACCGGCGGCTTTCGCAAGTTCTTGTACATCGCCATCAGCAGCAAGACTCCTTTGTTCTGGGAATAACATTCCAGAACCGATCATGACCGACACGGCGGGGCTTCGCGAAACGTATCCAGCGCCCTTAAACATCCTGACATCACATAAATTGTTCGACAACGTGCCCGACATGACCCACGGCACCGACGGCTTTTCGCAGATCCGCGAACCGGCCTTCGTGCCCTTCGCCAAGCACCGAACCCCGGATTGGGCGATGTTTCGCCTGCCGGGGCGGCCGCTTCTGGCCGTCCAGGTCAACGAGTCTGCATTCGGCCGGTCAATTCTGGATATCGCGACGTCGCTACAGGTCGCGCGCCGGGACAATGCCGATGTCTATTTCATGCCCGTCAGCGAGGAAGCGTCGAAGTACCGCGTGAACAAGGAACTGCTGACGCTTGAATGCGCCGGAACCAGAATCGTAAGCCATGCTTCGATGCGGGGACGGATTGCCCGCCGTCTTTGGGACTTGCGCCGCCACGCCGAGCCGTATCTGGGCGCACTTTCCCGATCGCGGTCGGTTCAAGGCCAATCAGAGTGGCAGCCAACTTTCCGCCGGCGCCTGTTCGGCGACGCAATGCCGGCCGTACTGTCTTCGGAGCAGGTGGCGCGCAGCCGGCGCGCACTGTCCATGGCCGGGCTGTCCGACGACATGCCGATCGTGACCCTGCATCTGCGCGACCAAAGCCATGATGCCGGCGACAACCTGTCGCAGGCGCGTATCGAAGCGCCGTCCAGGCGAAATACCACGGTCGATACCTATCTGCCGGCCATTGAGTATCTCGCATCGAAGGGCTTCAAGATCGTCCGTCTAGGCCCCTCACACGAGACCGCCATCGATCATCCGGCGATAATCAACTTGTCGGGCGTGGGCGCGGATCGTCCGCTTCTCGAGATTCACGCACTGTTCCACAGCAGGTTTTTCATCTGTTCGGATTCCGGACCCATGCTCCTGCCGTTGCTAACCGGCACGCCGAGCCTGCTGACGAACGGCACCCATTGGGCCTGTCAATATCCGCTGAAGAAAACGGATGTGTACCTTCTGAAGTCAGTGCGCGACAACGTGACGGGCAAAACCCTATCGGTCGATGACATGTTCGGCGAAGAGTTCGTCGCACAAGGATACACCGACAGGTATACCTTCCTCGACAACACCCCCGACGATCTGTTGCATGCCGTCCAGGAAATCGAAAGCATCCTTGACGGCAAACAGGAAATGTCTTCCGCACAGACCGCATTCAAGAAGAAATGCGAACGCCTGGGCGCCGTCTATCAGGAGTCAGATCGTCTGCCCGCCCCCGTCCGAAGCGTGTTCCGGAAGTGGGCCAATGACGACGGATTTCTCGGCAACGGCCGAATTGCCAGCGCGTTCCTAAACAAGATGAGCGAGCCCGATTGATCCCATGAACAAAGCCACGATGAGCGACGGCGACAAGAATAAGATCTACGCCCTTCGTTCCCTTGCCGACAGTGTCGACGAGGAGATCAAGAATTCGGTCTCCCTGCGTTTAGCGCACTTCGGATTCATCCGCGCGCGGGACTGGGAATATGTCAAGGCCTGCCTCACAAAGGAGGCCGTGATCCTGATGTCGATCATCGGCCTGAACCTGGTGCAAACCTTCCTGAGCGCCGTCAAGGCGATCACGCTGCTCGCTTTCGCGCAGACGCTATTCAACGATCCGGGTGCCGATGCGAAAAGCGTGACCGTGCTCGGGATATCCATTCCCCTGCCGTTCGAGGACCTGGCCTCGACGGAAAACGGCCGAGTCATCACCATATTCCTGATTCTCGTGGCCGTGGTCGCCGTGTCTCAGCTCGTCACATACTTCGTGGTCTCCCTGAACACGTTGTTGCAAAACCGCCTGACCTATCGCATCCGCCGGGATTTCATCGACAAGCTGCTCAACCTCGACATTTCCTATTTCTCGGAAACAAAGCTGGGCGAGCTTGAGTTTCTTCTCAACCAGCCCGTCGCCAAATTCAGCCAGATCGTATCGGCGACCCAGACGGTCCTGATGTCCACGTTGAACATCATGGTCTTTGTCGCGATCCTTCTGAAGCTGTCGGTCGGACTGACCGCGCTTGTCGCCGTCACCGGAATTCTGTTCTATCTGGCGTCGTCGAACCTCAGCCGGCGCGTGGTTTTCCTGAGCCGTGACTTGGCCCAGAAAGGCCGCCTGATGATGGCGTCGTTCTTCGACATGCTGCACGGCATCCGCCTTATCAAACAGGGCGCAAAGGAAGGTGAGGTCAAGCAAGTCTATCTTGACCGGGTCTCGACCGTGCTGCGGGCGACGCTCAGCATGAACTCCTATCAGCAGCTGGTCAGGGGCATCACCGAAGCGGGAGGCATATTCTCCCTGATTTTCGCCGTGACCCTGTTTTCCTATCTGGCCGATGCGAACCTTATTGAAAACCTCGGATTCACGGTCGGCTATTTCTTCGTCGCGCTGCAGGTTCTGATGCGGGTCCGGGAATTGATCGAGGCGAGGATGCGCCAAGCGCAGGCAATCCCTCAGATCACGTTCCTGACCCGGTTTCTCGATCTTGAAGAACATTCCCTCGGCATTGCCAAGCTGAAGGGAACACATCCGTTCGAACACGTTGAACAGGAAATCAAGATCGACAATGTGAGCTTCGGGTACGTTCCCGGGCGTCCCGTGCTACGCAATTTCTCCTGTGCGTTCCGCCGTGGAACCATCACCGCGCTGGTCGGGTTGTCGGGCTCCGGAAAATCCTCGCTCATGGAACTCATCGCAACGTTCCGTCTCCCGGACACGGGGCAAATCACGGTCGACGGACGGCCGCTTTCCGAATTGGATATCGGCTCCTATCGCAAGCGGCTCGGCTACGTCAGCCAGGACAGCGTGGTGTTTAATGAAAGCATCCGCGAGAACATTACCTATTTCCGCGACCAAGTAGGCCAGGAAGAAATCGATCAGGCTCTCGACACGGCCTGCATTAAGGGTTTTCTCGACACCCTGGAAGACGGTCTGGACACCATCGTCGGGGAACGGGGGACATCGCTTTCGGGCGGTCAGCGCCAACGTGTCGTCCTGGCACGGGCCTTGATCCAGAACCCAGAAATTCTTCTCCTCGACGAAGCCACCAGCGCGATGGATCTGCAAACCGAGGCGACGATCTACGACAACCTGGAAAAGATCAAAGACGACAAGGTCATCGTCATCTCCGCTCACCGGCTCAGCGCGATCACCAATGTCGACCATATCATCGTCGTCAGTGACGGCAGAATTCTTGAACAGGGAACCCATTCGGATTTGATGGCCGTAAACGGCCTGTATAAAAGCCTGTTTAAAATCCAGGAATACGAATCAACCGATGCCGGCATCGACGCCTAAGCGATCGCCATTGACGAACCCCAAGATGCCGACACCCATCCGCCACATCATCCACATAGCCGCCGAAGCCGCACGGGCCGCCATGGGAGGCGCCTTGTTCGCAATCGTCCCCCGACGCGGACGGCTTCGCATGGCGTCCGTTTTCGAGGCCCGCAGATGGTCGCTGGCGGGATGTCTCCAATGCTACCTGCTCGCGAAGCAGGCGCGACTCGACAGCCTGGATCCTCCCACGGCAGGTCCAGCGCTTGCCAACCTCGTGTCTGATGACCTGATCGCCGATTATCGGGCTTCGTGCGATGCAATCCCCTTCGGGTTGACCGGGATCTATCCGACGGACGGCGTGGTTCTCTGGGGTCTGGTCCGACGCTATCAACCAGACATCCTGGTCGAAACCGGCACAGGGACCGCCGTGTCCAGCCAGATCTGCCTAAAAGCGCTGCAATGCTATCATCCCGATGCCAAATTTTTCACGATCGGCGAGGCCGCCCCGAGTGTCGTTGAAACGGCGGAGCGGAACCTGGCTCCCTATCGCAACGCAGAGATGATCAAGGGCCGCGCCCCAGCCGATCTGATCCCGGCGCTCGATCGGGTCGCAGATGCGCGGATCGCGTTCTTCATCGACGGCCCGAAAGGATCGTCACCTGATTTCCGCAGACTTCTCGACGTCATTGCCGAGCGAACCACACCCGCCTTCATCGCCGTGCATGACTGCGAACAACATATACCCGCCGGATTTGACCCCGAGGGCAAACGCCCAGCAGGGGCCATCAATCCGACGCGCGCCCAATTGGTGTCGTTTTTCGAGGAAAGAATGTCCGCAACCCACGACCTGACGTTCATGGACAATGCATGGTGCGAACGGCACGACGCGCTGAACGACAAGGTGTACCGGGCCGAACCGACACTTAAACCCTATACGTACAAGGGAACGAAACAACGATCCCATAGCCCCTTCGTCGCCGTGATCGCGCCCCGCTCTCCTACGGGCGGGCGCTAGGGCAAACCTGATCGTGTTCCAGCTCCCGCCACGTACCGCGCTGACCATCGCCACTCCCCGGCCTCAGGGCAATCCGATGTTCTGGCCGATCGCGCGCAAACTGACAGGCTTGTCCGCCTTCACCCGGCGTTTGCAGCGGTTCGGCTTTCAGCCCGTCGGCATCGAAGTGGTGGGCATCGACCGGCTGTTCGCGTTCCGGGCCGTCCGCTGCGAAGTGGTTCCGGAAACAAGCCGCGAACCGATCGGCTTCCTTGAAGATTGGTTCAAGGATGAAAACGGCGATACGGACTGGCGCATCAGCAACAGCATGCACACTCGGCTTTTCGATGCGCATTTAAACGGGACAATGCCTGATCGCCTGGAACATCTGGATTATTGGCGCTGGCATGAAAGCCTAGCGGCGGCGGGCATCAATGAGCGTCCGCCCGAATGGATCGCCACCAAGATCCGCAACGTTCTGGGGCTGTTCGATTCCATCCGCCAGCAAGGGTTCGACGCCTCGCGCCTGGAAAACCTGCCGTGGGTTCTCGACCGGCCCTTGATCGCGTCGCGCTATGGATTTGATTACACGATTCCCGGATACGAGGTTTACGACGGGCATCACCGCGTCTCGGCGCTGTGCAGCCTTGGTCAAACAACGGTCCCGGCCCTGGTGGTCCGCGACGTTGGCCACGAAACGCCTTTTGGCATTCCACTTGAACAAGTGATGGGCGACGACGGCATGGGAACGTCCACGTGAATTTCGTCGGTGTCCAGAATTGCCCGATAAAGAGCGCCATCATGGCGAGCGACGCGGGCCGCTTGCAGGATTTCGCCCCGATGGACCTGGCGTTCGATTGCATCCGGCACATCGATTTCCTGCGCCGCCTCGAACAAGGCATGACCGAAGATGAATTCCCGGCCTCGCTCTATTGGAAATACATCCGGCTCAAGGGCGGGAACGAAACCAAGGCCTTGGTGAAAAGCCGCAGGCTCAAGGATCTTTTCACCTCAATTAAGACGGAGGGCTTCCTGCCCGGCGCACCACACGCCGAGGTAACCACCGACGGCATTCGGTTGGACGGCTCGCACCGTGCGGCGGCCGCCGCGGTCCTCGGACTCGACACATTGACCGTTCGAATCCACGCGGTCAGAGCCACGCGCGCCGCCGCCCGCTTGGCCGAAGAAGCCGCCGTCAAGCGGGCCGCGCAAACGGCGGCAGTTGGGAAGGCGGCCTACATACACCCGGATCACCCCCCCATCGGCCGGGTTGCCTTTGTCGATGCCCGGCCTGCGCCGGTCTTCAAGAGACTTTTCGCGGGTATCCGGTGGATTCCCGTGACGGTCGTGGAAACGCCAAACGGCGAATTGATTGAACACGACCAGGATCAACTGACTTTGATTTCGGATTCATGATGCTGAATAATCTCTATTGGAAGCTATTCCGGCCCCGGCAACACCAAGACACGCTCGCCAAAGTGATGGCGGCGAGCCCGCGCGGGCTAGATGAAAGCTGGTATTATCATATCGATTTCGGTGACGGCGTTGAGGTTCGCCCCAACCTGAGGAACCAGCCCGACGCCGGCCTCAACAACTGGCGCGACTTCCTGAGATCAAATCTTCCAGACCTCGCGGGCAAGCGCGTGCTCAACATCGGCTGCAACGCCGGGCTGTACGATCTTGAGATGATCGACTGCGGCGCCAGGGAAACAGTCGGAATCGATTGGGTCGCCGACCAAGCCGAGTTCGTACGCGATTGGTTTTCCGCGCGGCGCAACAAAGACTATTCGAAAGCGAGCTTCATTCAGGCGAACGTTCCGGACTTTGATCTGAAACCGCTCGGCCAGTTCGACCTCGTCACCATGTTTTGCGTCGCCTATCACCTCGGTGATGCGATCGACCATATCATGACGCAGTTGTCCGAGATGACGCCGATGATCGCCCTTCAGGGAAACCTGCCCCGGCTTACCGGCAAGAAGTACGCCGACCGTCAGCATCAGCATCTCGCCGGGATCGACGGGATGAAGGATCTGCTGCTCAAGTACGGATACGATCAGATCACCGTCGCCGCACCGCCGTCCTACAGCAAGCCGCTGGTCGTCGGCACCAAGAGCACGTAATCGGCCATGCTAGATTTTTTGACACGCACGCCCCGACGCCGGCAATCCGCCGCCAACGGCGCCGCCCAGGTCCTGTTGATTGCCGACCGGCCGTTCTGGGCTTACGATTCAATTGCCAAGTCGCTCATCAAGTATGCCGACGATCCGCACATTTCCTTTGATATCGAATACATGAAGGGCGGAACCCGTTCGATCAGGGATATCCATAAGGACTACGATCTTCTGTTCTTTTTGGGCTGGCAAAGCCTGGGCGAAATGATCGGCGGCCGGATTAAGGCGCGGCATTCGTTCCTCAATCGCCGGCGGGTCATCACCGGCATTCATTCGCATCATAGCTGGGACAATCAACAGACGCTGCCCGATCACAGCGTGCCGCCGCCCACCGAACTGATCGACTTTCTAGCACAGTTCGCCGGAGTGAATACGGTAAGCAACAAGCTCTACACCCTGTTCCTCGGCGCCGGGCTGCGCAACCTGGGCTGCACTCTCAACGGTGTCGATACGGAAATCTTCACCGGCCGGAGCCCCGTTTCCAACGACGGCCCCTTGCGGGTCGGGTTTTCCGGGAATCTCAAACACGACTGGCGCAAGGGCGTTACGGAATTCATCGAACCGGGCTGCGACATGCCCGGGGTTGAAGTCCGGCTTGCGATGAACCAGGACGATTCCTACGTGCCTTTGGAACAGATGCCATCCTTCTATGCGGACCTCGATGCCTACCTGTGTGCCTCGAGTTCAGAAGGCTTCTCCCTGAGCGTCCTTGAAGCGGCGGCCTCCGGCATACCGGTGGTTTCAACCCGTGTCGGCGGATGCGAGGACCTGATTATCGATGGCATCAACGGATTCCTCGTCGACCGGAACGTCGACGCGATCCGCGACAAGATCGCGTTCCTGCGCGACAATCGTGATGCCGCCATCGAAATGGGATCGCGTAATCGCGACATCGTCACCCAGATGTGGTCGTGGGCCGTGCGTGCCAAAACTTGGCATGCCTTCATCAAAGCCCATCTCAACTGACGGCGGCAACGGCAGTCCGGGTCCGGGGCCACGGCGCAACCCATATCAAATCGCCACATTTCACCGTGCAATAATCGCTGAACAGGATTCTCCAACCATGAGCTCCAAGAACACGATCACCGTCCTGGACTGCACCTTACGAGACGGCGGCTACTATACGAATTGGTGTTTCGACGACGGCCTTGTCACCAAATACTTCGACTCCATGGACAGTGCCGGCGTCGACATCGTGGAAGTCGGCCTTCGCTTTCCCGTGAAGGATCAGTTCATGGGGCCTTTCGGCTACTGCACGGATTCATTCCTGGCCGACCTCAACCTGCCCCGCGATGCGAAGGTCGCGGTGATGATCAACGCCAAGGACCCCATCACGCATCCGAAAGGTCCCCTCGCGGCATGCCTTGAGATGTTCAAACCGGCGGCCGAATCATCCATCGACATCATTCGCGTGGCGTTCCATTTCCCCGAGCTGGAACAGGGACCGGTAATCGTGAACACCCTGATCGAGCTCGGCTACGAAGTCGGCGTCAACCTGATGCAGGTTGGCAACCGGACGGCGGATGAACTGAGGGCTGCGGCCAAGGACATCGCCGCCTGGGAAGGCATCTGCGTTTTCTATTTCGCCGACAGTTTCGGCAACATGGGACCGGCCGACGTGACCCAGGCGATCGATATCATCGCCGAGTACTGGGAAGGCCCGATCGGTTTTCACTCACACGACAACATGGGGCGCGCGCTCGACAATGTGCTTGCCGCGATCGACGCCGGCGCGACCTGGATAGACGGCACCGTTCTGGGCATGGGGCGTGGCCCCGGCAACGTGCGAACCGAATATGTTCTGATGGAATTGAAGGAACGAAATATCGGTCGCTACAATCCGGAATCCCTCTACCCCCTCGTGCTCGACGATTTCGGAACCCTGCATCGGCAACACCAGTGGGGGCCGAGCTTGCTCTATCGGCTATCCGCGATGTACGGCATCCACCCCTCCTACGTTCAGGAAATGACCGCATCCTCACGCTATCAACATGATCAAATTCTCAGCGCGCTCGAGTTCCTGCGCGGCACCAAGGCGACCTCCTTCAAGGAAGCAGATCTTCGCCGCGCCATCGCCGGCAGCGTCAGCGGCGCAGCCGGAACATGGAATGCGGACGGCTGGCTGAAAGGACGCACCGTGCTGATCATCGGATCGGGACCGTCGCTTTCAACGCATCTGAAGGGGATCGAGAATTTTATCAAGGAACAGAATCCCGCCGTTCTCTGCCTGAACGTCAACAAGCACATCGACCGCTCGCTCGTGACGGCCTATGTCGCCTGTCATCCGTCGCGGGTCATGGTCGAGGCCGCCGAATACCGTTCTCTCGGCCGCCCGCTGATCTTACCCAAGGGGGCGTTTCCCGACATCGCCGCCGCCCGCCTCAAGGAGATAGAAATCCTCGACTACGGAATTCAGACCGCCGACGGGACGTTCGTGGCCAATGCCGGTGATTGCGTGGTGCCCAGCGCGCTTGCCCTCGGGTATGCCCTGGCCGTCGCGAACGCCGCCGGCGCGCAGAACATCCTGATGGCCGGGTTCGACGGATACCCGCCCGGCGATGGCCGTCTGGACGACATGCTGGATCTGCTTGATGCATACGGCGGCGCGCCGTCGGTGTTGCCGCTGACGGCCGTGACGCCGACCAGTTATCCGATCCATCAACGATCGATCTATGCTCCGGCTGAAATGCTGTCGTAACGCGCCATGGATTTTGTCCTCATCATTCCTGCTAGGTTCCGGTCGACGCGGCTTCCGGGTAAGCCGCTTGTCGAACTTGCCGGAAAGTCGATGATCAGGCGCGTTTGGGAACGCTGCATACAGGCCGTGCCCAGGGAACAGGTCTACGTCGCGACCGATGATGCGCGCATCATGGATCACTGCCATTCGTCGGGCATCCAATGTGTCATGACCCGCGATGACTGCCTGACTGGCACCGATCGAATTCAAGATGCATCACGCACGATCAACGCCGACCTATACATAAACGTACAGGGCGACGAACCGCTGCTTGATCCCGGCGACATCACGGCGGTGATCACTGCCTGCCGGGCGAACCCGGGAGCCATCGTCAACGCCATGTGCCCGATAACCGACGAACGGGAATACCGCAGTCTGACGGTGCCCAAAGTCGTTGCCCGGCCCGACGGGCGCCTGTTGTACATGAGCCGCAACGGAATCCCCGGAAACAAATCGGGCGCGTTCATCACCGCCAAGAAACAGGTCTGCGTCTACGGGTTTCCCAAGGCCGCCCTGGACGCCTTCGCACAAGCCGGCAGTAAGATGCCGCTTGAGGAAAACGAAGACATCGAAATCCTGCGGTTTCTCGAGCTCGGCTACGAGGTGCAGATGATCGAGGTGTCGAGCGCGTCCGTTGCGGTCGATACGCCGGACGATGTCGAGCGCGTCACGCGATTGATCAAGTCGGTCGAGGGCGATGATTGACCTTTCCCTGTACCGCACGGCCGTGTTCGATTTCGACGGCGTGATCCTGGATTCCAATCAAGCGAAGACCGATGCTTTCCGCACGACGCTCGAAGGGGATCCCCCGGAACTGATCGATCGCTTCATCGAATACCACAAGACCAATGGCGGCGTGTCGCGATACGAGAAGTTTCGATGCTATTATCGCGATATCCTGGGGATGGAAGCCTACGACGACGCAGCAGATGATGCCGTCGCCCGCTTCGGAGAGCATTCCTGGAACGCCTTGATGTCTGCCGCCGAAATTCCCGGTGCAGTCCGGGCGCTCGAAATTCTCCGCGCGTCGGGCACCCCTTCCTATGTCGTTTCCGGCGGAGCCGAACACGAGGTCCAAAAAGTTGTCGCCGCCCGTGGGCTGGACCCGTACTTCGCATCCGTGCACGGATCACCGACATCGAAGACGGAACACCTGGCGGCCCTTAGGGACGCCGGGAAGCTCCGCAACCCCGGCATCTATTTCGGTGACGCCCGCCTCGACATGGAGGCCGCCCTCGCGTTCGGCTTGACCTTCGTGTTTATCGCCGGGTTTTCCGAATGGGCCGACGGCGCGCGGGTCTGCGCGGAAAGAAACTGTGTGACGATCAACGATTTCGAGAGCCTGCGATGATGTCTCTCAAAAACGGAAGAGCGTAAGCTTGCGCCTTATCCCGCCCCGCGAAATCCTGCGGCGAATCTGGCCCTCCGACGGGAAGATCGCCAACCCCGAACTGGCCCCGCCGGCCTACGCCGCCCGCCACCAGGATGCGACCTTCATCGTGTTCGGTAACGGGCCGTCCCTGGCTGAGAACCTGGACGCCATCCACGCCCTTGGGGAAAAATTCAACGCCGTCACCATGGGCGCAAACAACATCGGGGAAATACTGGCCCCCGACTACCATGCCTTCACCAACAGAAAACGGTTCGCGGCCTATTCCTCCGGGATCGACCCGGTACGCACCCGCGTTCTGCTGAGCCCGTATTTCACCGACGGCTTCATCCGCAAACACTACACAGGGCCCTACGAGCAGATCATGTACCGCGCCGACAACGACGCGCCGTTCGACATTCAGAACGGGATCATTCAGGCGAGTTGTCGAACGGTGGCCGTACTCATGATCGCGGTCGCGGTGGTCATGGGCGCGCGACGGATCTTCGTCGCCGGAACCGACGGCTACAAGGGCCACCTGGACAGCGGACGTCACGTACATTTCTATGACGGTGATTTCGGTCAAAAGGACAACGACGGCGCACAGGCCAAGCAGGAACGATTCCTGCTTGAACTTGAGCGCTACAACGCCCGCTTCATGGACGAGATATCGGCCTACATGCGGGAACGGGGGTTAGACCCCTTCACCATCGTGACGCCGACGGTTCACACCCGCCACTATCGGCCTATCGGCGAGTATCTTTAAGGCGCCATGCTCGGAATTTTGAAATCACCCGGTCGCCTGCTTGCTACCTTGCGCGCCCGCCTGCGCGCGAACAGATTGATGCGCGCCTACAGCGAGCCCGTCGCGTCCTGCCCGCTGTGCGGATCGACGGCCTTCGTGCCCCATTCGACGCATCGGGTGAATGAATTCACCATCTCCCTCGCCGCATGCACGGAATGCGGACTGGTCATGCAGTCCCCACGGCTTTCCGCGCAGGGGATCGACGAACTTTACCGGACCGACTACCGCACCGTAATGGCCGAAGATCACCGCGAAAACCTGTTCAAGCGCGGCCAGCGCCGGGGCGCCTATATAAAAGAATTCCTGACCGGATGCGGGGTGGCCGTTCACGGCAAGCGGATCGCAGAGGTCGGTTGCGGCCTGGGTGGAATTCTTCAGTCCTTCACCGAGGAAGGATGCGATACGGTCGGATGCGACGTCGAGGAAAGCGGGCCCGAATTCGGGCGGTCCCGCGGCTTGGACACGCGTCCGGGTCAGATCGATGTCCTGGCGAACGTCAAGCAGACCCGTGATATCGTCATCCTGTCTCATGTGCTGGAGCATGTTACAGATCCGCAGGCCTTTCTCGGCCAGGCTGCCGACCTTCTCGCACCCGGGGGCGTTCTCTATATAGAAGTTCCCGGAATCCAAAATCCGCGTGTCGCCGAACGATCTTTCGGCGCCCAGATCGGGCACCTGTTGTATTTCGACAAGCGCACGGTTACGGCCGCCATCGAAAAGGCCGGATTGATTCCGGGGCCGTCGAACGACATCGTTCAGATTCTGGCCGCCCGCGACCGGCCGACATGGACCACGGCGCCGTGACGGGCGACGATGGTCTTCCGCTGATCGTGCTCAGCGTCACCGGCGAAGAGCACCTGATTTACGCGGTGTGGTGCATTCGCTCTTTGCAGGCGTTCAACTATCCGGCCATCGAGGTTACCGTTGAAACGGATGCGGAACGCCGGATGATCGCCTCGCGCTTCCCCGACGTGCCGTGTTCAACGGTGACCGTGCGCCGCGACGGCTATCCGGCGTTCAGCTACAAGCCGTTCGCCCTGACCGCCTATTTGGACCGCTACGGGTTCCAGCACGCCGACCGCGATATCGTGGTGTGCGATGCGGACGTCTTATGGAAGCGTGACCCGCGGTCGTTGTTTCGTCGCTTCAACGACAAACCTTGGGTTCACAAGATCACCGCGGTGCGCCCCGCCGACTACGACATCGCGCCAGAACAAGTCAGCCCGGATTACATCAGTCTTCGCACGATCCAGAACTACGAACGGCGAAACGGTATGAGCGTTTATCCGTCCTACGTAATCAATGCAGGGCTGTTCATGCTTCCACGAGACACCTTTCCCAATATGCTTGAACGCTGGATGTCCAAGATTCATTCCCTTCCCGGCAATGAGATGCTCATGAGCGAAGCGCTGATGGCCGTGACCTATGCCGAGATGGACCTGGTTCCGACCGCCGACGCCTGCGACATAAAACATCTGAGCCGCGAAAAGGAGCCCGGTGGAAGCAAGCCGACCGCGTCCTTCGCCGCAGTTACAGACAGGCCCGCCGATGCCCCCACGGGATACCAGACGGCGACTCATTACTTCAGCGATCAGCGGGCGCAACTGGTGCGCGACGCCGCCGCCATGGGGTTCGACGGCGACCGCCTGCGTAAGGTAATCGCACGGCGCAGGCGCAACGGCCTGTTTCTCCGGGCCAAGGCCCTGCCCATGAGGATATGGGCGAAAGCGGCGGGACGCTGAGACAATGAACACGTCGGCACCCCGCATAAAGATCAACTATGTGATCGACATGCACGGCTGGGTCCAGGATCACCGAGCCGCGCACCTGATGCGGCACCAGGACCGGTATGACCTGAAGGTCATGACCATGGACCGGTTTCTCCTGCTTTGGCGCTTTGGGATGCTGCGCCGTCAGCCGACCTTTTTCTGTTCATGGCGGTCGGTTCATGCCGCGCTGCTGAAATCGCCCCGGCTTTTCAAAGACCGGCACTTCGAATGGTTTCTTGGGGCCGTCACCAGTCATTCCAACATCGGCGGCGGGCTCGACCCCCACAATCCGATTCCCAATCGAACCCGCGAGGAAGCCTATGAACTTGCGACGGGGCTGCTCAAGCGGTTCGCCGTGGTGACCGCGAATTCACGGATTCTGCAAGAGTTGTTGGAACCGGCCCTGCCCGACATTCTGTACTGCCCGACGGGAGTCGACACGACCTTCTTCACCCCAGAAACGCGCAGCCGCCCGTTCGATTCGAAGGAGATCAGGATCGGCTGGGTCGGGAAGGAACGCGGTCCAAAGAACTTCGCGGTCGTGCGGGCGGCACTTGACCGGCTGGAGTCCGAAGGCCCGTTCAAGGCGCACTTGATTCATATCGACAAATCCCGCACCACAACCCCGCTTGATTCAGAGCAGATGCGGGCCTACTACGGCGAAATCGATTTCTATCTCTGCGCCAGCTGGAACGAGGGAACGCCGAACCCCGCCCTGGAAGCCGGAGCATCTGGGGTTCCGGTAATATCGACCAAGGTCGGCAACATGCGTGAATTGATTCAACCCGGCATCAACGGGCTATTCGTGGACCCGACTGTCGACAACATCGTCGAGACGATTTCCGGATTGCGCGATGTCGGTCCCGCCCGCTATGACGCGATGAGCAGCGCCATGCGCGAGGAAATCGTCCGCAATTGGGCTTGGCCCGCGCGGATCGCAAATTTCACCGAAGCCCTCGATCGCCTAGTGGGCGCGGTCCCGACCCCCGCCCGGGCCGTCGCCGCACAATAATCCACACCGCGCCGACAAGCCGGCGCCTACTTTTTAAATCTTCACCAAAGGACCGACTGTTGAAAATTCTCGGTATCGGGCTGAGCCACTGCAGCGGCGTCGCGTTGATCGACGACGGAAAACTCGTCTTCGCACAAGAGGAAGACCGCTTTTCGCGGAACCGGCGTCACAAAGGATGGCCCGAGCAGGCGCTCGCCTACATGTTCGAGCATTTCCAACTCGACGAGTCCGACATCGACCTTTGTGTCCTGTGCGACGTACAGACGGCGGAAGCCCTCGGCCGGTCGATCAAAGCCAAACGCACGGTGACGGTTCATCACCATCTGGCGCATGTCATGTCCGCCTGGGCGCTGTCGCCCTGGCCGGAGTTCGATGCCGTCAGCATCGACGGCGGCGGTGATTTCGGGTCCTGGCAATCCTTCGCGGCCATCGCCGACCGGCGGCTGGAGGACTGGTACTGCAACTGCGGATCCCGGCTGGGTCCCGGAAACAACGTGACGCGGAAATGGTATCAACGCAAACGGCCACGGAATACGTTCGGCAGCTACTGGTCGGTGCCGGCGGTAATCAATTTCGGGATGATCGACAAACACGGCGTCGGCGGATACGAAGGCAAGCTCATGGGGCTTGCCGGGCACGGCCGCGCGGGCAACTTCGATCCCGCGGCCAACAATTATTCCGCCCGTTTCGATCTCGAGAAAATGGGCGGTCGCTTCGGCCTGAAAACCCTTGGCAATCCCAAGATCGGCGAGGATGGCGTGGTCGTCACCAAATCCGGCGACCGTGTGCCGATCGCCGAAGCGCGGCGGCGGCGGAAACAGAGCCACGAAGTCGTTTGCGAGTACGACCTCAAGGATCCCGGCGATCTTGCGTTCGCGGCGGATTTCGCGGCCCATCTGCAAGACATGACGAACCGCATCATGTTGGATCTGTTCCGGGCGAACTTTTCCCCGGACCGGCCCGTTGTCGCCTCCGGCGGCAGTTTCGCCAACGTGGTGTCCAACGGGCTTCTGAACTCGGAATTCCAAATATATGTCGTGCCACCCATGGGGGACGACGGCTTGGCGCTGGGTGCCGCCGCGTGGGGCGCCTATCTTTCGGGGATGCGGGAAATCGACGTCTCCCAGGGGATGTATCTCGGGTTCGACGTCGGCAGCAATTCGGATGTAGATCCCGATGCCGTCGCCGCGCTGCTTGCCGACAACAAGGTCGTCGGCCTGATGGAGGGCTGCATGGAACTTGGACCCCGCGCCCTTGGTGCCCGCTCGATCCTGGCCGACCCGCGTGACGGCAACGCCAACCTGTCGATCAACGACCGCCTCGGCCGCGTTGAATACATGCCGTTCGCGCCGGTCATCCTTGAAGAACACGCCGACGATATCCTGGTCGGCTGGTCGCCCCGTCATCTGTCCTCGAAGCACATGACCCTGGTCTACGGCGTCCAAGACAAATGGCGCGAAAGTCTAAAAGGAGTTGTCCATGTCGACGGCACCGTGCGCCCCCAGGTCATCTCCCGACGCGATAATCCGGTGTATCACGACATCGTCAGCGCGTTTCATAGGAAGACGGGGATTCCCGTGCTGATCAACACGAGCTTCAACGCCCACGGCGAGCCGATTTTGCGAACCATCGAAGAAGGTCTCGTGGCGCTGGAAAGCCGCCGCATCGATGCCTTGGTTGCGGGAAACCGCCTAAACTTGCCCGGCGCAGGTCTAAAGAATGTTGTCAACGAAGGCTAAACGGGCAAAGGGCGGCGGCGCCATGTGCGAAAAGTCATAATGGAAAACACCGTCGTTCTGATTCTGTCGCCCGGACGCACCGGCAGCACGATCCTCGATCTCGTACTCGGCAGTCACAGCCAATGCACGAGCCTGGGTGAGTACCATTCGATTCTCCACATCGGACAAAAGGACCTGCCCAATCACTGCCGTTTATGCGACGGCGAATGCGCGTTCTGGACCGAGGTAACCACTCGGCTGCAGCCGCCCCGCTATCATCAGCCCGTGTTCGAAGTCAGCGGCACGCCATGCCTGATCGATTCGTCGAAAGCCGCGGAATGGGCCCGCGACACGCAGCGCCATCACGACGGTCCGGTCAAGTTCATCTACATGACGCGGAACCCCTTGCACCAATTGTCGAAAGGCAAACGGAAGTCGATCGCGGCAGGAACGCCGTTCAATGTGCAAAATCTGGTCGTGCGTCGCCTGAATGCCATCCGGGATCTGGAGGCCTTCGTGGACAACTTGCCCCAAGACCATGTTCACCGGGTCAAATACGAAGACCTGTGCAGCGACCCGGAGGCGACCGTTCGCGCCGCCTGCGCCTTCATCGGTATAGCATTCGAGCCGAATATGATGGAGTACTACAGCAAGCCTCATCATTTGATCGGCGGCAGCGGTGAAACCACACAAGCAATCAAGTATCACCGCGGCGAAGTGTCGGCCGACAGCATCCACCCCGCCGCACAGGAACGGGTCGCGTCGCAAGGGAACGGCATCCGGCTGGCACCCAGCCTTTCGACGGACCTGTTTTCAGAGGCGGAGAACGATGAAGCCGCGCGCTATGGCGCTTGGTGGCTTGCCCGCAATGGCTACGACGCTCGCAATCAGAGCGTTCTCGCCTCGCGTCTCCGTTATCTCTTGATTTCAGGCGCGAACAAGGTGGGAATACTGCTTCGCGCCGTTGCGCGGCGGCTTTGCAGATGAGAACGCGAGCCGGAGGCCCAATACGACACATCGACCGCCAGCGCTGGGAGAGGCTTCGAAAACAACATGATTAGACGATTGGTCCGCGCCGTGCTCCCTGCACAAGGAGTAGACGCCCTCAAGCATGTCGAAAAGGTCCTGCGCTACTACTTGAAGCGCCGTGGCGTGCAACGCGCCCTGGACCATGTCCTCGACACGTCGCAGATCATCATCGTCCATTTGGAAACCACCAATATCTGCAATGCAAAATGTGTGTTTTGCGCCTATCCGGAGATGGAACGCGCGCATACCACCATGGCCATGGAGCCTTTTACCAAGGTCGTCGACAAGTGCATCGCCGAAGGCGTGGTCAGATTCAGTCTCACGCCCGTGGTCGGCGACCCGATGGCCGACAAGCATTTTTTCGAACGTCTCGTCTATTTCGCCGACGCGGGCGCGCACAGCGTCGATTTCGTGACCAACTGCATCGCGTTCACGCCGTCGAAAATCGAAAAATTCATCGCCTTCAAGAAGGCGCGCCCCGAGCTCCGAACCCCCATCTCGGTCAGCCTGGGCGGCGTCGATGCCGAGACCTACCGCAACACGTTCCGCGTCGACAGCTTCGCCCAGGTCGAGCGGAACCTTCCGCAGCTTCTCTCCCGCCTTGAGGAAGAGAAGATCGCCAATTCGGTCCTGATCCATCTACGCTGCCCGGACGTCGATGCAGACAGCGCCTTCTTCAAGCGGCTGAAGGCCTTCGAGGCCCGCGGCATATGCAAGGTGTCGCATGATCGGACGATGGCATACGGCAACTGGGGCGGGAAGGTCGATGTCGATAAGATGGAGGCCATGGGCTATCAGGTCGCCAAACCGCCACGCCGGTTTTTCGGTCCCTGCGATCTGATGTTCTCGAAGGGCGTGGTTGTATCCGGCGACGGGTCCGTGAACGCCTGTGCCTGCCGGGATGTGGAACTGACCCTGCCGATCGGAAACATACTCGAAACAAATTCTTCCCTGTCCGACGTCCTGAAAGGTCAAAAACGGCGCGACATGGTGAACGCGTTCATGGACGGGATTCCACCTGAAACCTGCCACCGCTGTTCCGAGTATCTCAGCATCTTCGACCCGGGCTCAAAGTTTCGTCAGAAGTACGTGGAACAGGAGCACGGAGATCCTTTCGCCGACGATGCGCAGAAAGGGAATTGAGCGCTCTTCCGAGCATTCAGCCAAACTATACGAAGGGCACGGGCGTCTCATGGCGGGCCGCGTCACATGTCACACTTTTCATGATTATTCTCCGGCCGCATCGCGGCCGGTGAGCAAAGGAGAACCGATTGAATGATTAGCAGGCCGAACGTCAATGCCAAAAAAATCGTGCGCTGGCTTAACCGGAACATGCTCAATCGCTTCCAACTGCGTGTCGTCGACACGGTGCGGGAATCCAACCGGGCCGAATTCCACCGCTACGAATACCAAGAGGAATGCGAAGCGCACATCGAGCGGGTCAAGGAGCATTCCATTCCCCTTACCTTCGCCCGCCTGGCTACCCTATATGGCCAGGTCCGATATCTGGAAGACAACGGGATCGACGGCGACTTCGTCGAATGCGGCGTCTGGCGGGGCGGGGCCGCCGGCATGATGGCTCTGGCGCAGATGGATTCAGGCCGTCCGCCGCGCCATATCCATATGTTCGACAGTTTCGAGGGCCTGCCGCGTGCGACGGACAAGGACGACGAGCGGACCATCAACCGTGTCGGACTGCAGACAGAAGGCGCCGACATCGAAGTCAGCGGCGATTTGGCGGTCGACGATACATGGGTTCGCGGCCTGTTCAAGGACATCGCCTACCCGGACAGCCATACGCACATCCACAAGGGCTGGTTTCAGGACACCTTGCCGGCATACGCCGCCGGCAAACCGAAGATCGCCCTGCTCCGGCTGGATGGCGACCTTTACGAAAGCACGCGGGTGTCTCTTGAGCATCTTTGGGACCTACTCGTTCCCCACGGGGTCATGGTCATTGACGACTATCTGGCGTTCGGCGGCTGCAAGGTGGCAATCGACGAATTGATGGAAACCCTTCCCGTGAAGCCGTACCTGAGCAAGATTCACGGGTACGGCGGTCGCTATCTGATAAAGCCCGCATGATGACCGTCACGATTTCCAGCAAGGCGCATCGGTTATAACCATGGGCACATTGACAGACGGCATGAAACAGGCGGTGCGCGTGCAGATGTGGAAACACGCGCCTCATCTCTACTTCCGCCTCAGCAACACCTTCCGAGACCGCCCGCCGGCCATCGACAGGTCCGAATTGACGGACCTATTCCCGGCGGGAAGCGAGGGAGCTGAAATCGGGGTTCATCTCGGCGATTTCTCCGCCGCCCTGCTGCAACGCGTCGCCCCCACGCGATTGGTCCTGATCGACCCCTGGGCGGTCAGCACGACGGCCGAGGGCGGGCTGTATGCCAAAAAGGCCGGCGTCGAACAGGCAGATATGGACATGCGCTGCAAGTACGTCACCTACCGCTTCGCCGCCCATCCGGAAGTAACCGTTGTTCGCGACTTCTCCACGGATGCCCTGCGGTCGATGCCGGCGGACAGCCTCGATTGGGTTTATATCGACGGAGACCACCGGATGGAGGCCGTGACCGCCGACATCGAATGCGCGTTTCGCGTGGTCCGCGACGGCGGCCTCATCACAGGTGACGATTACGGCGAAGGCGGATGGTGGAGCGGCGGTGTCAAGCACGCGGTGGACGCCATCAAGGGCCGAAATGGCTACGAGTTTCTGTTCGCCCGGTCCAAGCAGTTCGCGTTCCGAATCCACAAATCCTGAGGAACCGGCCGTAACGGCCCCTCCAACGGCGCAGCACGCATGAAGAGCATCCCCCGATGAGCATCGCCCGCGACATCATGAACCGGCAACTTGTCGCCCTGACCCCTTTAATGACGGGCACGGCGCTCGATATCGGCGGCGAACCGGAACAGGTCATGCCGGATTTCCCCCGCCCGCCGATCGACTGGAAATACCTCAACCTCGACGCGCGCCATGCCCCCGATTACATCGGCTCCGCCGAGGATGTCCCCGCACCTGACAAGACCTTTGACACGGTTCTCATGCTTGAGGTTCTGGAGCACGTGGAGAACCCGGAAAAGGCGCTTGATGAGGTCTTCCGGATTCTCAAGCCAGGCGGCCGGCTTATCATGTCCATGCCGTTCATGTACCGCCATCACCGCAACCCGATCGATCTGGTCAGATGGACCCACGAAAAGCTGTTCATTGAAATCGAACAGAAGCGCGGGCTGAGGATCGAAGTGTTCCAGCCGCGCGGCGGATGGCTTGCCGTGGTCTTCAACGACCTGACCCTGGGGCTGACTTCGTTCGTGCCCGGGTCTTTTTTCGGGGCCCGGCTGCTGTCGTTTATCGGCAGGTGCCTGTCCTATGCCATCACCCGAAGCTTTCCCTTATGGACGAAATGGGATGCCTTCCTGTCCGATACCGACAAGACCAAGAGCTTCTTTCACCGTTTCACGATCGGCTATATTCTTGTCGCCAGAAAACCGCTTGCGGACCAGACCTTCGCTCCCCGCGAGTGCCCGGATATTCTCCGCCGTCCTCTCAACCCCCCGCTTCCTTGAACCGGATGTCCCGCCCAGACGGCGGCACGCGATCACATGAATAAACAAGACCGGCATATGGCGAACCTTGCACCCTGGGCAACGCTGCGTCAGACGAACCCTCCCGACTTCGGCAAGGCGAAGCGCATTCCCCGTTGGCTGATGAACCTGATCTGCTGGCGACGGCGGCGCATGGCTCGTGCCACGCTGAGGCGGTCGCAGGACATCTGCACCTTCGAGCCCGGACTGATCAGCATCGTCATTTTATGCTGCAAGCGGTTACCTGAACTGCAGCGTCTCGTGGCCGGCCTCGATGACTTCCTGGCAACGCACGAACCCGGCACGAAAGTCGAAAAAATTCTCGTCGATAACGGATCGGGAGGCGATGTCGTGTCCTGGGCCAATGGCTGCGGGTTTTTCGACCGTATCATCGCCCATGAAAACAACCTGGGAATGGCGGTCGCGCTCGACGATGCCTTCCCGCAGACCCGTGGCGAATATGTCTTACTTCTGGAGGAAGATTTCGTCGTCGACTATGACCGATCGTTTCTCGGGCGATGCCTGACCTTATTCGATCAATACCCCGAGATTGGCATCATTCGGCTCAAGAATCAGCGAAACTGGGGCCGGTCCTACCGGATCATCGGGCCGTTACGTGCGACCTCGGACGGCACAGAGTTCTGGACATGGCTGCCATCGCTCAACGGCAAACTCAACGTATGGGCCGCCGGCAGCGTGTTGTTCCGCAAGGTGAGCTTCATGGCCACCGGGCCCATCCCATTAGGCCCGAACGTCAGCCGTGATCTGCCTCAACATCAGGGCGTTCTTTACGAGGAAATTTACGGCCGACGCTACAACCGAACCTGGCTCGCCGCCAAGGTTAAGGATTGCTATCCGTTCGTGCAGCCCAACGACAGTCCCGAATCGCCTGGCTGGGGCGAGGAGTCATCCTGACCCATGCCCCAGATCGACATGACGTCTGATCAAGTCAACGACACCCGGCGCCGGTTGGATGACCTGACCGTGTTCGTGATCAGCACCGGCGAAGAAACGGAGGCCGACTGCGTGGCCGCGCTCGAGGCACAGAACTGCACGTTCCGCATCGAGCATATCCGCGGCGTCACGCCCATGTCGGCGGCCTTTCAAGCCATGCCCGACCGCGCGCAGACGCCCTATTTTCTGCAGGTCGACGCAGACATGATCCTTAATCCGGATGCCGTGTCGGCCTTATACGACGCGGTGCGCGCATCACCGTTCTGGGTCTACCGGGTGGCCGGCACATTGTACGAGGAAGGCTTCGGCATCGGCGGGGCCGTCAAATGCTGGAAGAAATCCTTCTTCCGCTTCTTCCGCTTCCACGACGTGCGGACGGTCGACCGTGACCTGCATGCGCGGGCCGCGCGCTGGGGCCTGAAGATCTCCGAGACAGGGTCCGTTGTCGGTGTCCACCGACCGCGCCATTCGGACTTCTCGCTCTACCTGAAGACCAAAAGCGACGTCGAAAAATGGCGCTTTCTCAAGCGCCCGGCTGACCGTTTCGCCCTGCCGCTGTTGGAGGAAATCCTGGCCGAGGAACAATCACCTGCGCCGCGCTTGCTGGGCGTGATGTTGGGCGCCCTAACGGGGCCGGCATGGCTGGTGCGCTCGAAGGATGCGGCGCGCGAACAGCGCTGTCTCGATGCCGTCAGCGCGGTTCTGGGTCAGAACGGAAATTTCACCCTGCGCGGCTCAGGCCGCCCGGAGATCAATGACCTGCGCCCGACCTTCGTGCGCGCCTACGACACTTTCACAGGAACGGACGCGTCCGCGCGGTCGACGCTTTCCGCGCAGGTCCTCCGGTTGTTCGGCGCAACGGAAAGCGCACAAGAAAAGGTCGCGCCGTTGCTGGCCGCCATCGACCAGTGACCGACGTTCTTTTCGTTCACAGCCAGACCCTGTACGCCAAGGTCACGATCCCCGTCGCACTAGCATTGATCGACAAGGGCATCGGCGTCAGCTTCGAGGTCAACCGCCCGGTTCTGTTCGGGCGCAGTTTCGGATTCTCCGACGACGCGATCAAACAGGGCCCTACCGGGGTCGGAATTCTTAATCCGGAAGCCTATGATTTCGTCGCCGACCTGATCGGGCTTGGCGCCGAATGGCGGAAAGTGCGGCACAAGGTCCGCTACACGCTGATCGGCGAACGACGGGCCCGGGCCTACGACGCAATCGTCGGCACGACGAAGAACATCGCGGCGCTGCATCGCCTGGCCGCCAAGAACGTGCCGACCTTCGCCCTCGGCTATCAGCACCTGCCCGTGGTCGCCCATGTCCGACCCGCAGGCACCCCGGGAGAGAGACAGCTCGACCGCCGCTCTGTCTTCTTTTCAGACAATGCCTTTGCCGACCAGCATGACTTCAAAGGCATCGTCGCGGGATGTGACACCATGCTAAACGCCTTCACGTTTCTGGACGCCGTCCATGCGCGCCGTCCGGCGCCGCCGGCGAACGGCACCGCCGGGAACAAGCTGCTGATCTTCCATCCCGGCGGCTACCGCAGCGTCATCAGCGAGCCCGGCGATGATCGCGCGCATTGCCTCGCGCGCCAGAAATCGTTCATGGAACGCCTGTGCCTTCCGGCTATCGCCGAGGGCTTGGCACCCATCATTAAGGTGCATCCGTTGCGGGCACGTCATCATGATATCGAAGATTTGGCCCCGCTTGCCCGCGACATCGAACGGGAGAACGGCCTGGCGGACGGCGCAATTGAATTGATCGGGCCACGCGGCTGGTTCTGGGACGCGGCCTTTGCCAGCGCGCTGATCCTCGGCTTCGGGTCGTCCTCGACCTACGAGCTATGGTCAGCCGGGTTGCGCAACGTCTATGTCGGTAATTTCGAAGGCACCGCCCGCAGCAGCAAGTTCGATTTCTTCCAGTCAATTTTCCTTGATACTTACGAGGATTACCTGCGCATTCTGAGGCGGCCCGACAGCCAGACCCCCGATTTCGACGCACTGAGCGAAGCCGCCTTCACCGGATACAACGATCTGTTCACCGGACAGGCCGTCGCATCGGCGGTCGATGCCATTGAAACTTGGATCTCTTCCTGAAAGTCCGCCCATGAAGGTGTTTGCCCTGATTCCCGCGCGCAGCGGCTCCAAGTCGATCCCAGATAAGAACATCCGTCCGTTTCGCGACAAGCCGCTGATCGCCCATTCGATCGAACAAGCCCTGGCGTCAGCGTTGATCGACCGCGTGATCGTCAGCACGGACAGCGAAACCTATGCATCGGTCGCGCGGGCACATGGCGCCGAGGCGCCGTTTCTCCGGCCCCGGGAACTTGCGCAGGATCTGTCGACTGACCTTGAGGTCTTCCGCCACGCGACCGAATGGTTCAGGGAGCATGAGGGTGCCGCCCCCGACATATGGGTCCACCTGCGGCCGACCTATCCAATCCGCCGCATCGCGGACATCGATGAGGTGGTCGACGTATTGCGCAATGACCCGAAAATCGATTCCGTGCGCTCGATTGCCCGGGCACCGGATACACCTTTCAAGATGTGGTTTCGGGCCAAGGACGGGTTTCTCAGCCCCGCCTGCACGCTTTCCGACAATCCTGAGGCTCACAGTTCCGCGCGTCAATCGCTGCCGGAAGTCTACCTGCAGAACGCCGCCATCGACGCGGTCCGGTCATCGGTGATCTTGGAAAAGGGATCGATGGTCGGCGACCGGGTGTTCGGCCATATGATGGATGAAAATCTGGATATCGACGACCTTGCGCAATTCGGCGCCGCCGAGGTCGCAGGCGGTGCGGATGCCGGCCCCAGAACCTTCTGTTTCGATATCGACGGGGTGATCGCGACCATCGTTCCCGGCAACGATTACACCGAAAGCCAGCCACGCCGGGAAATGATCGCGAACATCAACGCGCTGCACGCAGCGGGCCACCGAATCATTCTCAACACGGCGCGTGGTACGATGACGGGAAAGGACTGGCGCGCCGTGACCGAAGACCAGATGGCCGCCTGGGGCGTGCCATACCATGAACTGCACTTTGGCAAACCGGCCGCCGACTATTATATCGACGACAGGATGTTGCCGCTCGACAAGGTCGGGCGGTTAACGGATAAAGACAACAATTCCAGGTAGACGGGACAGACCTATGGATCCGATCTTCAATAATCTCCACATCTTCGAAATGGCGAACAACCACCAGGGTTCGGTGGATCATGGCCGCGCCGTCATCCGCGAGATGGGTGCGCTGGCGAAAGAATTCGGCATCCGCGCCGCGGTTAAACTCCAGTATCGGGATTTGGATACCTTCATCCATCCCGACTTCCTGACTGAGGAAGGACGCAAGAAGGTCAAGCACATCGACCGCTTTCTCGGCACCAGGCTGACCAAGGGTCAGTTCCAGGAACTGATCGAAGCGATCCGCGCGGAAGGCATGCTGGCCGTTGTGACACCGTTCGACGAACCGTCGGTCGATTGGTGCGTCGAACACGACGTCGACATCGTCAAGGTCGCAAGTTGCAGCGCCGACGACTGGCCCTTGCTGGAAAAAATCAGCTCGACCGGCAAGCCGATCATCTCCAGCACCGGCGGTCAACGCATCGCTGACATCGACAATTTATATTCGTTCTACACCCATCGCGGGGCGAATTTCGCCCTGATGCACTGCGTCGGCATCTATCCGACGCCGCGGGAACGGCAAACGCTGGACGTCATCGACCGTCTGCGCCGGCGCTATCCGGGCATTGCCATCGGCTATTCCGGCCATGAAGACCCCGCCGACACGGATGTCGTGAAGATCGCCGTCGCCAAGGGCGCGCAGATACTGGAACGCCATGTCGGCCTGGCGGCCGAAGGGATTTCCTTGAACGCCTACTCCATGGGGCCCGATCTTGTCCGCGCCTGGCTGGAAGCGGCGGCCGCGGCGCGCACGCTTTGCGGCGGCGGACCAGTGCGCGACGGCGGCTCGGTCCTGGTCAGCGAAAAGGCGATCGATCAATCCGAGCGCGCGTCCCTGCAGGATCTCGCGCGCGGCGTTTCGGCCGTCGGCCCCATCAAAGCCGGCGAAACGCTGACCCGCGACAAGGTCTATTTCGCATTTCCCCGGCGCGACGGCCAGTTGTCGACCGCCGAGTTCAGGCCGGGCATCGTCGCGACCAAGGATTACGCCGCCGACGAACCCATAACCGAATCCATGGAGCCCGACATCACCAAGGCCGCGCGGCGGCTGATCCATGATTTCCACGGCATGTTCAACGAGGCGGGCATTCAGGTCGGCCCCGGTCGGGACATCGAGTTGTCCCACCATTTCGGCCTCGAAGCCTTCGGGCAAACGGGCGCGCTTCTGGTCAACGTCGTCAACGCCCATTACTGCAAGAAACTGGTCGCGCAACTGCCGGGTCAGGATCATCCCGTCCACAAACACAAGATCAAGGACGAAACCTTCCAGGTTCTGTGGGGCGACCTGCATGTCACCCTTGACGGCACCGATCACCATCTGTCGCCCGGCGACCTGCTGACCGTTCCGCACGGGACATGGCATTCCTTTTCGTCGAAAACCGGCGTCATCTTCGAGGAAATTTCAACCACCTCGATCTCGGGTGACTCCGTCTATCAGGATGAAAAGATCAATGCGCTGGACCCGATGTGGCGGAAGACCGTCATTGAAGGCTGGTAACGTACCCAACGGTACGGCGCGAGCCTGATTTCCCGTCCGGTGCGCATCACCCTGTTCATGACCCGCGGCATGTCTCTTGAGGCATGGGAGGAGTGCGGCTTGCTGAATCGGGAGGCGGCCCTATATGAGCGGTTTCGCGACCGAGGCGCCGAGGTCGGCATCGTCAGTTACGGACGGCGCGACGCCCTGAGATTCGCGGAACGCTTTCCCGGCATTCGAATTCTCGACAACCGGTGGTATATACCACGCCGGCTGTACGAACATTTGATCGCCCGATTGCACGGATCCTGGCTGCGCGGAACAGATATCGTCAAGTCGAACCAGACGGACGGTGCCGAGGTTGCGATGCGCGCAGCCCGCGCTTCGGGCGCAAGGTTCGTCGCACGGTGCGGCTTCATGCTGTCAACCAACACGGCACGGGAACACGGCGTTGAATCCACCTTCGCAAAGCGGGCGGAGAAACTGGAACAACGGGTTTTTCTGGGTGCTGACCGGATCATCGTCACGACCGACGCCATGGCCGAAGATATCGGCCGCCGTCTGCCCGGCTGCGCCGAGCGGACGACCGTCATTCCCAATTACGTCGATTGCGGGCTGTTCCGCCCCGCCCCCGAAACGACGGCGGAAACCGATCTTCTGTTTATCGGCCGGCTGTCCCGGGAAAAAAACCTGGAAGCACTTCTCACGGCCATTGCCGAGACCACGGACACACTGTCGATCGTCGGCGACGGCGAGATGGCGGGCGCACTGAAATCCCGGTTCGGCGATCTGGGTGGGCGGATCAAGTGGCGGGGCATCCAACCCAACGCCTCTCTTCCGGAGCTGCTCGCCAAGACAAGGGCCTATATTCAGCCGTCGCTCTACGAAGGGCACCCCAAGACCATTATCGAAGCCATGGCGGCGGGCACGGCGGTAATCGCGACCGATGTTCCCGGCATCGACACGGTGATCGATCACGGGCGGACCGGCTGGTTGACCGGCATCGACGCAGCCGCCATCCGCACCGGGATCCGCGAGGTCCTGGATCACCCAATGCGAATTTCCGCCTTAGGTCAGGCCGCGCGGGCGCAGGCGCTCGCGACCTATGACCTTGAAGTCTTGTCGGAGCGGGAAATGGACATGTATGCCGACCTGTTGATCCAGACCCGCGACTGACTGCTGCAATGCAATCCGATGCATCCATCCCCGCGGGTTCGCCGGAAGTGTCGTTCGTGCTTTCCGTATTCAACGGCGAAGCGTTCCTTGACGCCTGTCTCGACAGCATCTGGTCGCAGTCCTTCGGCGATCTCGAAGTGATCGCGATCGACGACGGGTCCACGGATTCCACACCCGACGTCCTCGCCCGCCATGCGGCACGCGACTCGCGTTTACGGATCATTACCAACCAGGACAATATCGGTCTCGCACAGAGCCTCAACATCGGCCTGAAACATGCTCGCGGCCCGCTGATCGCGCGGATTGATGCCGACGACCAATGTCTTCCCCAACGCGTCGAGAAACAGCGGGCGGCGTTCCTTCGCAATCCCAATTTGGTGCTGCTGGGCTGCAATGTGGTGATGTACGACGCATCGAACGCCCTGATCGGATACACCGACCTACCTGAGGATGACGCCACCATCCGGGCGGTTTCACTGCTGCAGAATCCATTCGCCCATCCCGCGATGATGTTCCGGCGCGCTGTGTTGGCCGACAACGGCCTGGCCTATGAAACATCATTCACGACCACGCAGGACTGGGATCTTTGGTCGCGGGTCATGATGCACGGCCAGGTCGCCAATCTTCCGGATGTCCTTCTGCGCCAGACCATGCATAGCGGGTCGATCACCGCCCGCCGTCGGGACGACCAGCAGACACACAGCCTGAAGGTTCAGACCGAGCATGCGCAGCGCATGTTGGGAGAAACCCTGTGTCCGACCGCGACATACGAGACGATCAATGAGGAAATTTTTGCCGAGGGTCGCGATAATGGGGTGCATCGTGAAAACGCCGTCGCTGCCGGAAACGGGATGCTTGACGCTTTTGACCGCCTGCGCGCCCTTCGCCCGGCGCTTGCGACGCCTTGGTTCCGGCGATGGGTCCTTCGGTGGTGTCTGCGTGGATCCGTCAAGAACCTGATGATCAAAGGGGCGATGGAACTCTTGCTACGCATGGTAAAACAGCACGCAGTGGCGCTCCCCAGCGCGGCGCTCGGGTTGTTGTGGGCGCGGGCAAACAAAAGAATATAAATGCAACCAACATGAAATTCATTGAACCTGAAATCATGAAGACAATGGCCCAAGTTCGTCGGGGCAGGAATTGTCCCGCATGATCGCCATCATCGACATCGGCATCGGCAATCTGGGCGCCATCAAGAATATGCTGCGCAAGGTTGGCGCCCAGGCGGAAATCACCGACAGCGCAGATGCCATTAAAGCCGCTGACAAGATCGTTCTGCCCGGCGTCGGCGCGTTTGATCACGGCATGGGCGCTCTGGCCGCAAGCGGCCTGATGGATATCTTGAACGAACAGGCGCTCGACGCACGGAAGCCCATTCTGGGAATCTGTCTTGGTGCACAAATGCTGGGCCGCCGCAGCGAGGAAGGATCGATGCCCGGGCTGGGATGGATCGACATGGACGTCATTCGCTTTCCCCGTGACGCCGGCATCAAGGTTCCGCACATGGGCTGGAACACCGTTGCGCCGACGATGCCGGGCGGCAAGGTTCATCCGCTGTTTGCCGGCTGCGAGGAAGCGCCCCGATTCTATTTCGTGCACTCCTTCCATTTCGAATGCGACCGGGACGATGACGTCATTGCGACCTGCCTATACGGCAAGCCGTTCGCCGCCGCCGTGGCGCGCGGAAACATCTGGGGGGTTCAGTTCCATCCGGAAAAAAGCCATCGCTTCGGCGCGGCATTGCTGCGTAATTTCGCGGAACATGCCTGATGAATTTTCCCCGGGTCATTCCGATTTTGCTGCTGCGCGGGCGCGGCCTGTACAAGACCGTCAAGTTTAAGAATCCCGTCTATATCGGGGATCCGATGAACACGGTTCGGCTATTCAATGAGAAGGAAGCCAACGAAATCGTGGTTCTGGACATCGGCGCCACCCCCGAAAATCGCGGCCCCAATTTCGAATTTTTGGAAGACCTGGCATCCGAGTGTTTCATGCCTTTTGCCTATGGCGGCGGCATCACGACCGTGGACCAGATCAAGAGGTTATTTTTTCTTGGCGCGGAAAAGGCCGTGATCAATGCCGCGGCCTTTGACCAGCCCGGCCTGATCGAGGACGCCGCCCGACAATTCGGCTCCCAAAGCATCGTCGCGTCCATAGACGTCAAGAAGAAGATGCTCGGCGGATACGATGTTTTCACCCACAACGGCACCAAGGGCCGGGGGCGGAAACCGACGGAACTTGCACAGGAATTGGAACGTCGAGGTGTCGGCGAAATCCTTATCAATGCGATCGACCGTGACGGCATGATGAGCGGTTACGATCTGGACCTCATCGGCGACGTCGCCGCAGCCGTTTCCGTACCTGTCGTCGCCTGTGGCGGCGCGAACGGTCCGTCTGACTTTCGCGCGGCCATCAGCGCCGGCGCAGCCGCCATCAGCGCCGGCGCGTACTTCGTTTTTCAAGGCAAGCACCGTGCGGTACTGATCAGCTACCCCAGCGAAGATGAACTCAACGCCATCTTCACACCGGAAGAATAAATGAACGATATCCAATACCAAGTCTGCACCCGCTGTGTGATGGACACGTCGGACCCGGAGATCACATTCGACGATCAGGGCGTGTGCAACCATTGCCATTCGTTCGACCAAATGGTCGGCACAGACTGGCTGCCGGGCGCCGCGGGGAAACCGCACCTGGATGCCTTGCTCGCGGAGATCAAGGCTTGGGGCAAAGGCCGCGAATACGATTGCACGATCGGACTGTCGGGAGGGGCAGATTCATCCTATCTGGCCTATCTCGCCGCGAAAGAGTGGGGCCTGCGGCCGCTCGCCGTCCATGTCGATACCGGCTGGAATTCGCCCTACGCCGTTCGCAACATCGAAAACCTGGTCAAGAAACTGAACATTGACCTCTATACCTTCGTTATCGATTGGGAGGAGATGCGCGACCTTCAGGTCGCGTTCCTGAAATCAGGCGTCGCCAACCAGGATACGCCGCAGGATCACGCCATCTTCGCCAAGCTGTTCAGCTTCACCGCCGAGAACAAAATCCGCTACGTCCTGTCGGGCCACAATATCGCGACCGAGAGCGTGCTCCCTGAATCCTGGGAGTACACCGCCCGCGATGACAAACACATTCGTGCCATCCATCGCCGGTTCGGAACCCATCCTCTGAAGACGCTGCCGATCATGTCCGTCTTCCGCAGTTTTCTGTATGCCCGACTGGCACCGATCAAATTCCTGCCCGGCATGAAGATCGTCAACCCGCTGGACTTCGTCGACTACACAAAGGACCAAGCCAAGGACGCATTATCCCGAGAAGTCGGCTGGCAGGAGTACGGTGCCAAGCACTTTGAATCCCGCTTCACAAAGTTCTTTCAGGCTTACTGGCTGCCCAAACGGTTCGGATACGACAAACGCCGCGCGCATCTGTCCTCGCTTGTTCTCTCCGGCCAAATCAGCCGGGACCACGCGCTGGCCGAACTGGATAAACCCATGTATCCGCCAGAAGAATTAGCGGAAGACATGGAGTTCGTTCGCAAAAAGCTGGAATTGAGCGAAAGCGAATTCAAGGAGATTCTATCCGCGCCGACCCATCATCATTCGGAATATCCGTCCTATGCGCCGCTGGGGCGCGTTTGGCGGCGGGTGCAAAAAAGCCTGCAAGCGCTGCGCCGCAGTCTGACACCCAAAGCCCGGGCCTTGGCCCCCTTGGGAAAGCTGAACATCTGCATTCTCGGCTCCGCCAGCGATACCCATGTCGTGACACGCGCCCGCGCCATCGCGCGCCAAGGCCATATGGTGACGATGATTTCCCGCGTTCCCGGATCGACGAACGAGATTCCCATCCTGGTCCCGAAAGGTTTCAATACGCCCTTCAATGTCGTCAACAAGGCACTGATCGTGTTTCCCCTCGCCTGGATGATCTGGCGGCAGCGCGCGGACGTGTTCTATGCCCATTATGCGGCAGAGTACGAATGTTGGCTCGCGGCTCTGCTGCGCCGCCGGCCCTTTGCCATTAATGCCATGGGGTCGGATATCCTGATCGAAGCAACAGGACGTCGTGGGCCTTTGCGCGCCTGGTTGACCCGTTTCGCCTTGAAAGCGGCCAAAGCCATCACGGTGAAATCTCCGTATCTGGCACAGACGGTTCTCGACCTTGGGATCGATCCCAGGCGCGTTTCAGAAGTGATCTGGGGGATCGACCCAAAAAATTATCACCGCGATACAGATAAACGGCGCGAATGGCGGGCCCGCTGGGGAGTTGATGAGGATACCCTGGTCATCCTCAGCCCGCGTCCTTTTGAAAAGCTCTATCGTCAACATCTGGCAATCCAGGCGCTTCCCAAGGTCCTCGAGAAACACCCGAACGCGATTCTCGCATTATCTGAATTCAAACAAGACCAGAGCTACCGCCGTGAACTGGAAACGCTGGCCCGCGACCTCGGCATCAGTGCCCGTGTCGTCTATGTCGCACCGCAATCCGAAGAGCACATGCCGGGTCTTTTATCGGCGGCCGACGTCATCGTCAGTCTCGCCTACACCGACGGAACTCCGCAAACGGTCTTGGAAGCACAAGCCTGCGACACGCCGGTGTTGATTGCCGACATTCCCGATATCCGACACGTTTTCACGGATCGAAAAAATTGTCTTTTTTCGACCGATGACCCCAAGTCGATTGCCGATGGCTTGGACCTTATTGCGTCGGACGAAACGCTGCGTAATTCGATCATTGCCGGCGGCAGGAAATTGGTCTCGGAAAAGGCCAACCTTCCCCGGGAACTGGAACGCGTCGAAGCAATCCTGCGTGATGTCGTTGCCGGTTGATCCTGACATTCTCACACAACCCGATCCTGATCTGATGCCATGTGCGGCCTGACCGGTATTTTCGACCCGCGCGCCCGCGCGCCGTTGGCAACGGCGGTGCAGGCCATGACGGACCGTCTTGTCCATCGCGGGCCCGATGGGGACGGCGTGTGGACCGACGATGCCGCCGGCGTCGCGCTGGGTCATCGACGCTTGTCGATCATCGACTTGAGCCCGGCCGGCGCCCAGCCCATGACATCCGCCTGCGGTCGCTACGTCATCGTCTACAACGGCGAAATCTATAACGCCGAGGATCTGCGACGCGACCTGGCGGCGGCCGGTGCGGCGCCGGATTACCGCGGGCATTCGGACACGGAAGTGATGCTCGCCGCCTTCACCTGCTGGGGCGTGCGCGCGACCGTCGAAAAGCTGATCGGCATGTTCGCCTTCGCACTGTGGGACCGCGAGGAACGCTGCCTGGTATTGGCCCGCGACCGCCTGGGCATCAAGCCGCTGTATTGGGGGGATGCGGGCGGCCTGTTCCTGTTCGCGTCGGAACTGAAATCGTTCCATGCCCATCCTGCCTTTCGGCCCGAGGTCGACCCGGCGGCCCTCGCCGCCTACATGCGCTACAACTACGTGCCCGCCCCTGCATCCATATACAAAGACGTCTTCAAGTTGGAGCCGGGCTGTCTGCTGTTCAAGCGTGCCGATCAGCCCGCCCGCGTTGAACGCTATTGGGATCTACGGCGCATCGCCCATGATGGACAGTCCGCGCCGCGTGGCCTGAGCGATCAGGATGCCGTCGACGAAGCCGACGCCCTGATCGGCGACGCGGTCAAGCGGCGCATGGTGGCGGATGTGCCGCTCGGCGCGTTCCTGTCGGGCGGTATCGATTCCTCGACCGTCGCGGCCCTGATGCAGGCACAGAGCGACGTGCCCGTGAAAACCTTTTCCATCGGCTTTGACGCAGACGGATATGATGAAGCCCCCCATGCCGCCGCCGTCGCCCGGCACCTGGGCACCGACCACACTGAACTTTACGTCGACCCGGGCCAAGCGCTCGACGTCATTCCCCGCCTGCCCGACTTCTATGACGAGCCCTTCGCCGATTCATCCCAGATCCCGACCTATCTGGTGTCCGCCCTCACCCGCCAACACGTCACCGTGGCGCTTTCCGGGGACGGCGGCGACGAGGTCTTTGCCGGGTACACCCGCTATGCCTGGGGTGATCTGCTGCGCCGGCGCACCGGCCGCATTCCCCGCCCGCTGCGCGCCGGCACGGCGCGGATGCTCCATTGCCTAAGCGAAGACAGCTGGGACCGGCTGCTGAAGCATCTGCCCGTGGCCAGGCGCCTCAGCCATCCCGGCCAGAAAGTGCACAAGCTGGCCGATGTTCTGGCGCAGCCCGATGACATGGCTCTTTTCCGGCGTCTGATCACGGCCTGGCGCGATCCGGCCGCCGTGGTCCCGGGGGCCACTGAAACACCGACCGTCGCCTGGGACGACGGCGTGCGCGAAGACGTGCCCCGGTTCATGGAACGCATGCAGTTGCTGGACAGCCTGATGTACCTGCCCGACGACATTCTGACCAAGGTCGACCGCGCCTCGATGGCGGTATCGCTGGAAGCCCGCGTGCCGCTGCTTGATCACCGTGTCGTCGAATTCGCCTGGTCCCTGCCGCGCCATATGCGCGTACGCGACGGTCAGGGAAAATGGATCCTGCGCCGGGTGCTCGACCGCTACGTTCCGCCCGCGCTTACCGAACGGCCCAAGATGGGGTTCGGTATTCCCGTCGACCGTTGGATCAAGGGCCCGTTGCGCGACTGGGCAGAAGATCTGTTGTCGCCGACGGCGCTGGCCGAGGGCGGCCTGCTCGACCCGGCGCCGATCCGCCATGCCTGGGACGAACATCTGGCCGGCACGCGCAACCGCACGACCGAATTGTGGAGCGTGCTGATGTTTCAGGCCTGGCGCCGACGTTGGGGAGGCGCCTGAGCATGTGCGGGATCGCGGGCATCGTCGCCGGACCGAACCGCGCCGTGGACGTGGGCGAATTGGCGCGCCTGTCCGCCGCCGTCGCCCATCGCGGCCCGGACGACCAGGGGGCCTGCGCCTGGACCGCCGACGGCGGCATCGCCGCCGCACCCGATTGCGCGGCACTGTCCTCCGGGGCCAGGGTCGGGTTGGCCCACCGCCGCCTGTCGATCATCGACACCGGGCCGGGCGGCCACCAGCCGATGGTCACACCCGACGGCCGCCATGTCCTGATCACCAACGGCGAGATCTACAACTACCTTGAACTGCGGCGGGAACTGGAAGCGGAAGGTGCGGTGTTCCGCACCCAGTCGGATACGGAGGTCCTGCTGATCGCCCTGACCCGCTGGGGCGTGGCGCGGACCCTGCCCCGCCTGACCGGAATGTTCGCCTTCGCCTTCGTCGACACGGCGGCCCGGACGCTGACCTTGGGCCGCGACCCCTTCGGCATCAAGCCGCTGGTCTGGTCTCTGCGCGGCGGTGATCTGGCCTTTGCGTCGGAGCCGGGAGCGCTGTTGGAACTGACGGGCCTGTCCCGCACCGTCGATCCGCAGGCGCTGTACGATTACCTGCGGTTCGGGCTGACCGACCAGGGAACGGGTAGCCTGTTCCGCGAGATCCATCATTTGCCGCCGGCGTCCTTCGCGACGATCGACCTGAACCGTGTCGCCGCCCCCGTGCCTGAAACCTATTGGCGGCCGCGCACCGAACAAACATCCGACCTGAGTTTCGACGAGGCGGCGACCGAGCTGGGCCGCCTGTTCCGCCGTTCCGTCGGGTTGCATCTGCGGGCCGACGTTCCGGTCGGCGCAGCCCTGTCGGGCGGGATCGATTCCTCCGCCGTGGTCTGCGCCATGCGCGAGATCGAAGGCGACAATCTGGATCTGCACACCTTTTCCTTCGTCGCCCCCGGCAGCCGCCACGACGAAGAGCGGTGGGCCGACATCGCCGGTCATGCAGTGCGGGCGACCATGCACAAGACAACTTCGGACGGGGCGTCCCTGGCCGGTGGGCTGGACGACCTGATCCGAACCCAGGGCGAACCCTTCGGATCGACCAGCATCTTCGCTCAGAACCGGGTTTACGCCCTGGTCCGGAGCCAGGGAATCAAGGTCACTCTCGATGGACAGGGGGCGGACGAAATCCTGGCCGGATACGTTCCGTTCCTGGCCGCGCGCCTGGCCAGCATGCTGCGCCGGGGAAATGCGCTGAGCGCCCTGCGGTTGCTGAACGCAAGCCGGGGACAGGCCGGTCCCGCCGGGATGCTGGCGCGGGCGGCGCGGTTCATTCTGCCCGGTGGGATGCAGGGCGCGGCCCGGCGGTTGATCGGCGAAGATCTTGTTCCCGATTGGATGAACGGCGGCTGGCTCGCGGCCAACGGCGTCAATACGCGCGCCCCGCAACAACCCCGCGAGGGCCGTGTGCTGATGAGTGAATTGGCGGAAAGCCTGTCGAGCCGCGTCCTGCCGGCGCTGCTGCGTTATCAGGATCGCAATTCCATGTCCTACGCCGTCGAAAGCCGGGTGCCGTTCCTCAATAAGGAAATCGTCGATTTCGTCTATAGCCTGCCCGAAGAATTCCTCATCTCCGACCGGGGTGAGACCAAATCCGTGTTCCGCGCCGCCATGCGGGGCTTGGTACCAGACGCCATTTTGAACCGGCACGACAAGATCGGCTTCATCACGCCACAGGACCAATGGCTGCGCGACGCGGGCGGATGGCTGGAGACCATGATCGACAGCAACGCAGCACGCGACGTCCCGGCCATCGACCACACGGTCTTGAGCCGTCAGGTGACAAAACTAATCGCCAACGGCGATGCCATGCCGCAACATGTTTGGCGAGCGGCGAATTTGATCCGTTGGGCCGAAATCAACCAAGTTTCCTTTACCGCGTGACGCGATGACAGATTCCCCGGACACGCCCCTGAAAATCGCCGCCCTACTTCGCGAACGAGGAACCTTGCGTCTCGATCAACAGGGCAGCGCAGAATGGCGGCGCGTCACTGAAGCGTCGTTGGAGGAATACCGTGATCATCATCAGGCCGGGGATTACCCCCCCGCGATCCTGGAAACCATGTCGATGTTCGAAGGGTTCATCGCTAAGTGGGCCGGAATCTGGGAGCAACGCAGCATGATCGACCTGGGCTGCGGAATCGGCACCGCCCTGCCGCCCTATGTCCGCAACATTGCAGAGACCATGGATTATGCCGGTCTCGACCCTCTGGACGAGAATCCGGACCGGGACTACGCCTTTATCTGTGGGCGCCTGGAAGATTTGGCCGAACAACTGAAGGACGAAAAATTCGGCCTGGCGGTGTTTGCGACCTCGCTGGATCACTTCGAGGATGCCAGGAACGCCTTGACCTTGGCCGCGAATCTCACCGACGGTGGCCATGTGATCATCTGGAGCGGTGTGCACGATTCGCCCCTGATCGCCCGCTCCGAACTGTCCACGCGGATAATCGATCTGTGCCAAAAGCATCGCAACGCCTTGACCCGGATCCTGGCCTTCTGGCTATACAGCACCCTCACCTGGCCGCGCGTCGCCTGGCACCTGACGCGCCGGGAACGGAAACTCGCCACGGGAAAGCCGCTGGACAACCTGCATTTTCATTATTTCACGGAAAACGGGCTGAAAACCTTGCTGGAAGACATCGGCACGATGCATGAATTCACCCAATGTCCCGGCCTAAACGCAGTGTTCGCCGCTGTGACCATCACCCAAGAGACGAAATGACCCATCCCGCATGACAGCCTCCGAAACACCCATGACACCCAAGGTCGCCGTCATCGGCTGCGGCCATTGGGGCAAGAACCATGTGCGTAATTTTCATGCGCTTGGGGCGTTGGCCGCCGTGGCCGACGCCAACCCGGATTTGGCCGCTTCGATGTCGGAAACCTACGATGTTCCGGTCAAGGACTATGCCGCCATCCTGACCGATCCAGCCATTTCGGGTGTCGTCATCGCCGCCCCGGCCGAGGCCCATGCCGCCCTTGCCATCCAGGCCCTGGAGGCCGGCAAGCATGTGTTCGTGGAAAAACCCCTGGCGCTCACGGTCGCCGAGGCCGAGGGCGTGCTGGCCGCCGCCGAGGCAGCCGGGCACATCCTCATGGTCGGCCATCTGCTGCAGTACCATCCGGCCTTCATCAAGCTGACCGAAATGGTCCGCGGGGGGGAATTGGGCCGGCTGCAATACCTCTATTCCAACCGCCTGAACCTGGGCAAGATCCGGCGCGAGGAAAACGCGCTGTGGTCCTTCGCGCCGCACGACATTTCCATGATCCTGGCCCTGGTCGGCGACGCGCCGACGACCGTGCGCGCCGAGGGCGGCAGCTACCTGCACGACGTCATCGCCGACGTCACGACCACGCATCTGACCTTCCCCGGCGGTGTGCAAGCCCATGTCTTCGTATCCTGGCTGCATCCCTTCAAGGAACAGAAACTGGTCGTAGTCGGCGACCAGGCCATGGCCGTGTTCAACGACGGTGAACCGTGGGAACGCAAACTGCTGCTTTATCCTCACCGCATCGACTGGCGCGACGGCGTGCCGACGCCGGAAAAGGCCGAAGCCATGCCCGTCGCCCTGGACGAGGGCGAACCCTTGGCGATGGAGTGCGGCCATTTCCTGGACTGCGTCGCGACGGGCGCAACACCCCGCACGGACGGCGCCGAGGGCATGCGGGTATTGAGCGTATTGGAACGGGCGGAGACGGACATGAGTGCGACACGCGATGCAATCGGCACGGGCCGGTTTCCCGGCGCCAAGGTTCACCAGACGGCGGTCGTCGACGACGGCGTGACCATCGGCAGCGGCACCAGGATCTGGCATTTCTCGCACGTCTTGCCGGGCACCAAGATCGGCACCGGCGTGGTGGTCGGACAGAACGCCTCGATCGGGCCGGACGTGACCATCGGCGACAACTGCAAGATTCAGAACAATGTCAGCGTCTACAAGGGCGTGACCCTGGGGCGGGGCGTGTTCTGCGGGCCGAGCTGCGTGTTCACCAACGTCCTGACGCCGCGCGCCGAGGTCGACCGCAAGGACGACTTCCGGGAAACCCCGGTCGGCGAGGGGGCGACCATCGGCGCCAACGCGACCATCGTCTGCGGCCATGCGCTCGGCGATTACTGCATGATCGCGGCAGGTGCGGTCGTGACCTCCGACGTGCCGGCCCACGCCCTGATGGCCGGTGTGCCCGCGCGGCGCATCGGCTGGGTCAGCCACGCGGGCGAACGCCTGGGCGATGATCTGGTCTGTCCGCGCGAAGGCCGTAAATATAAAGTCACCGATACCGGCACATTGAAAGAAATCACCTCATGAGCGTCTCTCCCATCGCCTTCATCGACCTTCAGGCTCAGCGCGCGCGCCTCGGCGACGCGGTGGACCAGGCCATCGCCAAGGTTCTCGACCACGGCCGCTTCATCATGGGGCCCGAGGTCGCCGAGTTGGAAAAGCGCCTGGCCGACATGGGCGGCGCCGCCCATTGCGTGAGCTGCTCCAGCGGCACGGACTCGCTTCTGCTCGTCCTCATGGCCTGGGGTATCGGGCCCGGCGATGCAGTCATCGTGCCGGCCATGACCTTCGCCTCGACCGCCGAGGTGGTGGCGCTGACCGGGGCCACGCCGGTGTTCTGCGACGTGCTGGACGATACCTTCAACATGGACACAGCGTCCCTTGAAAGCGCCGTCGCCACGGCCAAGGACGCGGGCCTGAATCTGAAGGCGATCATCCCGGTCGATCTGTTCGGCCAGCCCGCCGATTATCCGGCGATCCAGAAGATCGCCGACGCCCACGGCCTGAAGGTGATGGCCGATTCCGCGCAAAGCTACGGCGGGGCGCTCGGCGGCAAGCCCGTCGGGTCCTGGGGCGACGCCACATCCGTCAGCTTCTTTCCGGCCAAACCCCTGGGCTGTTACGGCGACGGCGGGGCGGTGTTGACCGACGACGCCGACCTGGCGGCCCGCATGCGGAGCCTGCGCGTACACGGCCAGGGCACCAACAAATACGACAACGTGGCGGTCGGGCTGAACGCGCGGCTCGACACCATCCAGGCCGCCGTGCTGCTGGCCAAGCTGGACATCTTCGCGGACGAGATCGAGAAACGTCAGGCCGTGGCCGCCCGTTATGCCGAGGGGCTCGCCGGCATCGCCACACCGCCCGCCGTGATCGACGGCGCGGTCAGCGCCTGGGCCCAGTACACGATCCGCGTACAGGACCGCAACGCCGTCGCGGCGACGCTGAAGGAGAAGGGCGTGCCGACAGCGGTCTATTACCCGGTGGCCCTGTCGGATCAGCCGGCCTATGCCCATTATCCCCGCGCCGGCAACGGCACGCCGGTATCGCAGGCCCTGGCCCATGACGTGCTGAGCCTGCCCATGCATCCCTATCTGGACGCCGCGACCCAGGACCGCATCCTGACCGCGTTGAAAGAAGCAGTCGGCGCGTGACCCGCATCGTCACCGTCGTCGGCGCCCGCCCCCAATTCATCAAGGCGGGTCCCGTCAGCCGCGCCTTCCGGGACGCAGGCATTGAGGAAGCCCTGATCCACACGGGTCAGCATTTCGACGACGGCATGTCCGACGTGTTCTTCCGCGAGCTGGGTCTGGCCGCGCCCGATCACAACCTGGGCATCAGCGGCGGCGGCCACGGCGACATGACCGGGCGCATGCTGATCGCGCTGGAACCGGTGCTGACCGCCGACCGTCCCGACGGCCTTCTTATTTACGGCGACACCAATTCGACCCTGGCGGCGGCCCTCGTGGCGGCCAAGCTCGACATCCCCGTGTTCCATGTCGAAGCCGGCCTGCGGTCGTTCCGCCGCGCCCAGCCGGAAGAGATCAACCGCCGCGTCGCCGACCATCTGGCGGCGCTGCTGTTCTGCCCGACACCGCAGGCGGTCTCTCATCTGGCCAAGGAGGGCATCTCCGCCGGCGTGATGCTGGTCGGCGACGTGATGTTCGACGCGGCCCTCGCCGCCGCCGAACGGCCGGAAGGTTCGGACGTCGTCCAGCGTCTCGGCCTGACCCCCGGCCAGTACGAGGTCGCGACCGTCCATCGGGCCGAGAACACGGACGACGATGCGCAGTTGGCCAAGGTTATCGAATTCCTCAAGGCGCGGGCGGGCACGGTCGTCCTGCCATTGCACCCCCGGACCAAGGCAGCCCTCCAGCGGGCCGGCCTGACCCTCGACGGCATCACCGTGACGGCGCCGCTCGGCTATCTCGAGATGACACATCTGGTGAAGGCGAGTGCGGGGGTGCTGACCGATTCCGGCGGCCTGCAGAAGGAAGCCTATTTCCACCGCGTGCCCTGCATCACCCTGCGCGACGAAACGGAATGGACCGAGACCGTCGACGCCGGATGGAACCGCCTGTGGCTGTCGCCCGAAACAAAGACCCCGCGCCGCGACATCGACGCCTACGGCGACGGCAATGCGTCGCAGCGCATCGCCCAGGCGATCACCGCCTATCTGGCCAAGGACGGTGGCACGGCGTGACCGCGCGCAAGCATCTTCTCTATCTCGCCCTGGAAGCCCCCCGCGAGGGGCAGGCCTCCTATGCCCATATCCACGAGATCGTGGGCGGGCTGCAGCGCCGGGGCTGGACCGTCGATTTGTTCGTACCGTCCTATTCCGGTCACTGGAAACGGCCCGGCCTGGCGCGGCGGATGATGGAATATCTCTGCCTGCAATGGCGGGTGATGCGCGCCTTTGAAGACGGGCAAACGGTCTACGTACGGTCCCACTTCCTGGCCTTTCCGGCATCGCTTTGGGCGCGGCTGCGCGGTGCCCCCATCGTGCACGAAATCAACGGCCCTTATGAAGACGTCGCCATCGCCTATGCCTGGGCGCGGCCGTTGGCGGGCATCATCAAATGGATGTGGCGCAAGCAGTTCCAATGGGCCGACCGCCTGATCACCGTGACGCCGCAGCTTGCCGACTGGGTCCGCGACCAAGGTGTGGCGACGCCGGTCGATGTGGTGCCCAACGGCGCCAATACCGACTTGTTCCATCCGGACGCCCCCTGTGACCTCGATCTGCCGGAACGTTACGCCGTGTTCTTCGGCGGGCTGGCCCGCTGGCAGGGCATTCCCACGCTGCTGGCCGCGAAGCAATCCCCGGCCTGGCCTTCGGGTGTCGATCTGGTGATCGTCGGCGACGGGCCCGAACGCCCGGCGGTCGAGGCGGCAGCGGCGGCGGACCCGGGTATCCGCGATCTCGGCCGCCAGCCCTATCGCGTGCTGCCGGGCATCGTCGCCAGAAGCATCTGCGGCCTGGTGCCGAAGAACAATCTGGGCGACCGCACGGGCACGGGGCTTTATCCGCTCAAGGTGTTCGAAACCCTGTCCTGCGGTGTGCCGGCCGTGGTGTCCGACTTTCCGGGGCAGGCCGATCTGGTGCGCGACAACGATTGCGGCCTGGCCGTGCCGGCCGAAGACCCGGATGCCCTGGCCCGCGCCGTCGCCGATCTGGCAGCGGATCCGGCAAGCGTAAAGACCATGGGCGCCCGGGGCCGCGACGCCATCGTCGCCGCCCATTCCTGGGACATCCGCGCGGGTGCGACCCAGGATGTCTTGACCCGTCTGGCGAACCGAGTTCCCGGAATTTGATGCGCCTTGCCCAGGCAATCCGCGCCTTGACGCGCGACCTTTTGTTCGTCGATGGCGCGAAGATCCTCGCCGTCAATGTGGCGGGTGCCGGCCTGGCCTTTGTTTCACATGTCCTTTTCGCCCGTTGGCTCGGCGTCGCATCCTACGGCACTTACGTCTTCGCCCTGTCCTGGCTGAGCATCCTGTTCATCCTCATCCAGGCGGGTATGAACCTGTCCATGGTCCGCTTCATCGCCGAGTACCGGGCGCATGGCAACCGCGCGGCCATGACGGCGGTCGTCGGCTTCTCCAACCGGGTCATCCTCATTTTGGGAGCATGCATCGCGGTCGCCGGATGGGCCGTAATCGTCTGGACCCTACCGCAATCGGCCGTGGAAATGCGCGGCACCCTGTACGGCGCCCTGGCGCTGACCGTGGTGATGGCCTTGATCCAGCAACGGACGGCCGTATTGCAGGGACTTGAACGGGTGGTTCAATCGACTCTGATGTTCGAGATTGCCCGCCCTCTCGCTTTACTGGCGGCCGTTTTTGCCCTTGCACAATTCGCGGCCCTCGACGCGGCCCTGGTGATGGCCGTGAACCTGATTGTCAGCCTGGGCGTGCTGATCGTGCTCATGGCCTATGCGCGGTCCAATATCCTCGCAGAGCCGGCAACCGATGACCACCCCGCGCCATCATGGCGGGACTGGTTAAAGGTCAGCCTTCCATATGTCGCGGTCACCGGCCTGACCATCCTGCTGACGCAAATGGATATCCTAATGATCGGCCATATCCTGGGCACGGAACAGGCAGGGCTGTATGCACCCGCCGCCAAGGTTGCGCTGCTGGCGATTTTTCCGGTGGTCGCCGTGCGCGCCCGGTTCGGCCCAATGGCGGCCAAGCTGTTCGCCGAGGGCAAGACCGCCGAGCTTCAGAGCCGCATGAACATGGCGACGTTGCTGTCGATCGCGGCCTGTACCGCAATGCTGGTGGTGATTTTGCCCGGACGCTCCCTGATCCTTGGCCTGTTCGGCCCGGACTTCCTTCCGGGCGGCGAGGTCGTTGCAATCCTCGCCCTGGCGTACCTTGCCTATTCCCTGATGGGCGCCGCCGAAATGTTCTTTCTGGTCGGCCCGTTCGAGCGCATGAACGCCGTGGTGTCCGCGCTGACGTTGGGGATCAACCTGGTCCTCAATCTGATCCTGATCCCGCGTTTCGGGATCGAGGGTGCTGCAATGGCGACCGGCGCCGCGATGGTCATCCGCGCCGGCATATCGAGCGCCATTATCTGCCGGCGCACGGGGCTGGTGCCCTGGGCCCGCACCGCCGGAACGGAGCGGGCATGACTCCGGTTCTGATTCTAAGCGCCGCCCTGATGACGGCAATGGTGGCGGTCGAGATTATTCATTTCCGCCTCGTCCGCAGGATCACGTTCTTGACCGCCGTGCACATTCTGATCGCGATCGGTTACTGTCTGCCGCCGTTCCTAGTGACACTCCTGCCAGATACGCCGTGGCAATACGGTCCCCACGGACCGCTCTACAACCCCTGGGGCATGCGGTTGTATCTGCTGGATCTCGCGGATCACCTAAGATTACCCTCAGGGGCGTATATGACCGCCTTCATTCTGTTGATCGGCGGGTACGTCGCGCTTCTGTTCGGATACCTATGCGGCACCCGCCTGCCGATCCGGCCATTCGATCAAACCTGCCTGCCGGTGTCTTACCTCGCCGCCCTTGGCCTGGTGCTTCTCGGCTTGGCCGGGACGGCCCTGGGCTTATACGGTTCTCAATTCGGGTCCGTGTCCGATTTTTATCTGACTGGTCCCGGCATCCGCAGCGGTGAAGTTTCCGCCAAGTGGGGTGCCTTGCAGATTCTCGCACAGATCGCCCTGCCCGCGTTTCTCGTGTTGACCGCCGCCGCCGTGCGCAGCACCGGCACGATACGTTGGCTGCTGGGTCTGTTGGCCGCCGTCGCCTGGGCGGTCGCCTTCGCACGCATGTGGCACGCCAGCGGCCGGCTGGAGTTGGGGTCGTTCCTGCTGATTCCCCTGATCGCCACCGTATTCATGCTGAAATCCAAAAAGTGGGTGGTACTAGCGGCCGCGGCAATCGGCCTGCTTGCCCTGTTGATCGCCAGCGCACCGCATCATTCATTCTCGCATCTCCATCTCGCCATCCCGAAGATTCTCAATTCACTGGCTTCCAACCTGCTAGGCACCGTCATTTCCATTCTCGCGGAATTCGGCTTTCCCCACATCGCGTCCGCCCATACCCTGACCGTCGTTCCCGACCCAATTTCCTTCCGCTACTTCATCGACATTCCCCTGGGCCTGCTCTACATGCTGCCCAACCTTACGGGGGTCGAAACGCTGCCGCCGATGGTCCTAAGCCTCGCGGCGCGGTTGCTGCCGTGGATCCCCGTGGATCTGTTGTCACTCGGATATTTCAGCCTGGGAACCCTGGGGGTCCTGATTATCTTTGCTGCTTTCGGGGCCGTGCTGGCCTTGTTCGATGGCTGGCTATCAGAGAGTGCCGGATGGCTGGGTCAGGCGCTGCGCGCAGCCTGGCTGTTCTATTTGCCCTTCAGGCTGTTCTACGCAGACCCCTATGCGGCCTTGCAGTCGGGGTTTGGACTGATCGCCGGAACGGTCCTGATCATGGCACTGGCCCTGTGGGCGGCCTGGCGGCAGCGCGGCGCCTAACCTAACGGCGCGATCAAGGACACGACGTCCGGATACGTAAGCCCGGTGGAAATGCTGCCCCCATCGGTCTGCGCGATGTCGAACACCCTGTTCTGCACGTCGTCCCCGGCCAGATGGACAATGCCGAGCGGCTGATGCGGCGCATGCGGTTCCACGAACAAACGCCGGGTCGGGTCGAATTTTAGCGTGCCGTGGCCGCACAGCCAGTTGCAATAGGCCGGCAGGAATGTCGCCGGTGCCTTGTCGCCGAACACCACGTAATTGAGCGCCGTCTGTTCCGATATCCGACCGTAAAGGTCCCGAATGCCGGGCCGAAGACGCCAGCGACATAGGGCGGTTTTGAGCGCTGTCTGCCACAAGCGCCAATGGGGGGCGTCGCCGCGCAACGCGAAGGCGCCGGAATTGAGGATCGGATTACGGCCAAGACGATCAGCCACCTTCCATCCATAGGCCCAGCGGTACATGCGGTGGCTGGGCCGCCGCCAGTAGGGCCGGGGCCGTTTGTAATGGGCGGTATATCCGCGATCGATTTCCGGGACGATCGCAAGCTCGCCACCCGCCGCCGCATCGAGAAACAGGGAAATGACCGATGCGTCCTGGACCCAGGCATCGGAATCGATCCACATATAGATATCGTAACCAGGGAAATGGTTCGGCAGGTAGGGCCTGGACACCATCGCCTTGAAATATCCCGGCGTATGATCCCGGCCGGGAAAATCGAAATCCCAACCTGCGGTCACCACCAAGGCCGCCATATCCTTCAGAACCGCAACCTGATCCGCCGTCAGTCCGACGTCGAGAATACAGAGATCGGCATCCAATTCCGGCGCCCGTTCCCGCAGGGATCGCACGGTTCCCATGAGAAGATCGAAATAATTGGCATCCGAAGAGATGACAATCGCGGTCTTGGAACCATTGGGCATATTCAAGGTCCGGTCGTTCGGGGTCGGGCGGTTGACGGTGCGCGGCGATCTTAGGCGCTGATGCGCCGATGCGGAACCTAGTTGTTTCAATGACGCGAAGAGGTTAAGAGCCTGAATATGACGAAACGCAGCATTTCCGTAATCGGTTTGGGATACGTGGGCCTGCCCGTCGCCGTGGCCTTCGGGCGCGCCGGGTTTTCCGTCGTCGCCTTCGACATCTCGACCGCGCGTCTGGGTGAGCTCCGCGCCGGCCATGACCGCACCCACGAGGTCGGGGCCGCAGACCTGGCCGCCGCTAGCCTCACCTTCACCGACAATCCGGCGGATCTGGCCAATGCCGATTTTCATATCGTCACCGTGCCGACGCCGATCGACGGCCTTCGGCGGCCGGACCTGGGGCCGCTGACGGCCGCCACGGAAACCTTGGGCGCGATCCTCAAGAAAGGCGATATCGTCGTCTACGAATCGACCGTCTATCCGGGGGCGACGGAAGAAGAATGCGTGCCGATCCTGGCGGATCGTTCGGGCCTTGCCTACGGCCGCGACTTCTTCGTCGGCTATTCGCCGGAACGCATCAACCCGGGCGACCGGGAACATCGGTTCGAAACCATCAAGAAGGTCGTATCGGGCTGCGACGCGGAAACCGCGCGAATCGTCGCCGACACCTACGGCGCCGTCGTCACGGCAGGCGTTCATATGGCGCCGACCATCAAGACCGCCGAGGCCGCCAAGGTGATCGAGAACACCCAGCGCGATCTGAACATCGCGCTGATGAACGAACTGGCCCTGATCTTCGACCGTCTGGACATCGACACCTCCGATGTTCTGGCCGCTGCAGGCACAAAGTGGAATTTCCTGCCGTTCACGCCGGGTCTGGTCGGCGGACATTGCATCGGCGTCGATCCCTACTATCTGACCCATCGCGCCGAAATGGCCGGCTATCGGCCCGAGGTCATCCTGGCCGGGCGCCGCATCAATGACGAGATGGGCCCCTTCATCGCCCGTGAAACCATGCGCCGCCTGTCCAAAAAAGGCGGCATCAAATCGTTTCGCGTGACCATCCTGGGTCTGACGTTCAAAGAGAATGTACCCGACGTCCGCAACACCAAGGTGATCGACATCGCGCACGAGCTGGAGCGCTTCGGCGCCGAGGTGACGCTGCATGATCCGATGGCCGACCGCGCGGAAGTCAAACACGAGTTCGGCGTGGAATTGGCGGAGGATGACGCCCTTGGTCAAGCGGATGCAGTGATTCTGGCCGTCCCGCATGAGGCCTACCTGGCAAGGGGCTGGGATTGGATCGCCGGGCTTCTTGCCGATGACGACGGTCTGGTCGTCGACGTCCGTGCACGGCTGGCGCGGGACGGACAGCCGTCCATGGTCGAGCTGTGGCGGCTGTGACGGCGGGCGGGGCCGGCTGATCGCCATGCCGGACATGCGGCCCCAGCGCCCGCGGCTGCTGTTCATCGTGACCGAGGACTGGGCGTTTCTGCGCCATCGCCTGCCCATGGCGCGGGCCGCCCTGGACATGGGGCTGGAGGTCGCCGTGGCGACGCGCGTGTCGGATCATGCCGACGCCATCAGCGCCCTCGGCATCACGGTGTTTCACACGCCGGTCGAGCGCGCCGGCCTGTCCCCGATCGGCGATCTGCGCTACCTCGCGGCCCTGATCTGCATCCTGCGTCGCTTTCGCCCCCAATTAATCCACAACGTCGCCGCCAAGCCGATCCTGTACGGCACCTTGGCGGCCCGCATCACCGCCCGGGGGACCGCTGTCCTCAATGCCTTTACCGGCCTCGGCATCCTGTTCACCGACGGCAATGGCGGGCGGTCCTTGAAAAGCCTGCTGCTGGGCGGGCTGCTGATGGGGATGCTTCGCCGCCTGTGCGGTCATAAACAAGTCCACATGCTGGTGCAGAACGAAGACGACCAAAGTTTCCTGGCGGCGCGCGGCATCGGCCGGGCCGAGCGCACCCACCTGATCCCAGGATCAGGAGTCGATCTGGCGCAGTTTACGGTGACACCCGAGCCCCCGGCGCCGCCCGTGCGCGCCGTGCTGGTCGGCCGGCTGCTGAAAACCAAGGGGGTCGAGGAATTCGTCCAGGCTGCCAGGATACTGAAGGATCGCGGATGCGACATCCACATGGTCCTGGTCGGCGCCCCCGACCCCGGCAACCCGACGACCGTAACCCGGGACCAGATCGACGCCTGGGTCGCGGAAGGTCTGGTCGAGTGGACCGGCGAACGGAACGACATCGCCGCCGTCTGGGCGGGGGCCCATATCGCCGTGCTGCCGTCCTACCGCGAAGGCCTGCCGAAAAGCCTGCTGGAGGCCGCGGCTTGCGCCCGCCCCCTGATCGCGACGGACGTGCCGGGCTGTCGCGCCCTGGTCCGGGATAAGCAGACCGGCCTTCTGGTGCCGCCCCGGGATACGGCGGCGTTGGCTGACGCGATCGAACGACTGGCCGCCGACGGCGGACTGCGCCGGTCGTACGGGGCCGCGGCGCGGCGGGATGTCGAGGCCCGGTTGTCGCAGGACAGGATCGCCGCCGCCGTGCAGACGCTATACGCTGAGGTGCTGGGCGCCCCCACCCTTCCGCCCGCGTCGGACCAGGCGTAAACTCCGCCATGGCTGTGACCTTCGACACCACATTGATCGCCGCCCTGGTGTTCGGCGTCGTCGCGCTCGGCACGAAGCCGCTGATTGCCCTGCTTCAGCACATTCGTCTCCTCGACCATCCCAACGAGCGCAGCAGCCATCACCGTCCGACCCCCGTGGGTGGCGGTGTCCTGATTGTGGCCACCTTGATTCCGGCCTGGCTGTGGCAGGGCGGCAGCGGTCTTTGGCCCCTTGCCCTGGCGGCTCTGGGTCTGGCCGCGATTTCCCTGATCGACGATTTTCGCCGCGTGCCGACGGGGCTGCGGTTCGCCGGCCATGTCGCCGCGGTCGCCTGGGCCCTATCCCTGAATCCGGCCTTGGCAGGCTGGCTGCCGGACGCCGTTCCAGAGCCCGTGGCACTGATCGGCGTCGGTCTGGGCTGGGTCTGGTTCATCAACCTGTTCAATTTCATGGACGGCATCGACGGCATCACCGGCGTCGAATGCCTGGGCATCGGGCTCGGCATCGTGGCAGTCACCGCCCTGGGCGGCGCCGCGACCGCTCTCGCGCCCTTCGGGCTTTGTCTGGCCGCCGCCGCCGGGGCGTTTCTGATCTGGAACTGGCATCCGGCCAAGGTTTTCATGGGTGATGTCGGCAGCGTCCCGCTCGGCTTTCTCATCGGCTGGCTGCTGCTGGAAATGGCGGCCACCGGCGCCTGGGCGCCGGCGGTCATCCTGCCGGCCTATTATCTGGCCGACGCGACGCTGACCCTGATGCGACGCATCTTGCGGGGCGAAGCGCCCTGGAGGGCCCATCGCGACCATTTCTACCAACAAGCCACCAGGGCCGGGCGCAGCCATGCCCGGGTGTCGGTGTTGATTTTTTGCCTCAACACCCTGCTGATCGCGGCGGCGGCCCTTGTTTCCTGGACCGGCCCGTGGCCTGCCCTGGCCCTCGCCGCCGGGGCGACGGGCGGCCTGTTGGCCCTGTTCCGGCATCCGGGTGGTGCCGCGAACCCTTGAGGTTCCGGGCAGTGATGGTAAAAGCAGGGGCGAAAGACGTCATGCCGGACCGCGCCCAGCACCGGCATCACCACAGGCCATGGATTTAGCCTTGTTCAAATTGCCCACCCGCCGCATTCCGCCGAGAGGATGGATCGTTTACGGCCATGACATCTTCATGGCCGGACTGTCCTTTCCGCTGGCGCTTTACCTGCGTCTGGGCGACGCCATTTGGTCACAGCCGGCCGACGTGATGCTGATCGCCGGTGGGTTTTTCACTTTTGCGGCGGCCGTCGTTTTCTATGTCGCGGGCCTCTACCGCGGGGTCTGGCGCTATGCCTCCATCAACGACCTGTTGACGATCACCAAGGCGGTCAGCCTCGCGGTTCTGATCTTCCTGCTCGCCATGTTCATCTGGGTCCGGCTGGAAGATTTCCCCCGCTCGGTATTCGCCATCCAATGGATTCTGCTAATCGGCATGCTAGGCGGTCCCCGATTCGTCCACCGCATCCTCAAGGACAGGGCCGCGTCGGTTCCGTCACAGAACACCAAGGAGGGACGAATTCCCGTGCTGCTGGCGGGTGCCGGCGACGAGGCCGAATTGTTCATCCGCGCGCTCGCCGCGACGGATCAGCCCGAATACCGGGTCGTCGGCCTGCTGTCCGAACGGCCAGGCCGGGTCGGTCAGTATATCCGGGGCATTGAGGTTGTCGGCACGGTGCATGATCTGGCCGCCGCCACAGTCCGCTTCGCCGGCACGCCGGACCAGCCGCGCCGGGTCGTGCTGACCCGTCCGTCCATGGGCGGCTCGGTCGTGCGTGAATTGCTGTCCGAAGCCGACCGGCTGGGTTTGAGTCTGGCCCGCCTGCCCAAGATGACCGATTTCAAGGACGGCATCACCGACAAGATGGACCTGCGGCCCATCGCCGTCGAAGACCTGTTAGGCCGGCCGCAGACGCCTTTGGACCGCGACGCCATGGCCGGCCTGATTGAGGGCCGCCGCGTGATGATCACCGGCGCCGGCGGATCCATTGGATCGGAGCTTGCCCGGCAGGTCTGCCAGTTCAGGCCGAAGAGCATCGTGCTGTTGGATCTGTCCGAATTCGCGCTGTACGAGATTGACATGGAGCTTTCGCGCAGCTTTCCGGCCATTCCGCACCGCGCGGTGATGGCCGATGTGCGCAATGCGGACCAGATGACCCGTATCTTCACAGACGTCGCCCCGGAACTGGTATTCCACGCCGCGGCGCGCAAGCATGTGCCCCTGGTCGAAGACAACATGGCCGAGGGTCTGGACACCAATGCCATCGGCACGCTTTGCGTCGCCCGGGCCGCGCGCGACGCCGGCGCCCAGGCCATGGTCATGATCTCCACGGACAAGGCCGTCAACCCGACCAGCGTCATGGGCGTCAGCAAGCGGCTGGCGGAAATCGTCTGTCAGGCTATGGACGTGGAAAGCCGCCGCAACAGCCAGGGAACCCGGTTCGTCACCGTGCGCTTCGGCAACGTACTGGGCTCCACGGGATCGGTCGTACCACTGTTCCAGAAGCAGCTCGCTGCGGGCGGGCCCCTGACCGTCACCGATCCCGAAATGACCCGCTATTTCATGACCATCCGCGAGGCGGTGGAACTGGTCCTATCGGCCTCGGCGCTGGGCGTCAAAAGCGACGCCGACGGCCGCATCTTCGTGCTCGACATGGGCAAACCGGTGAAGATCGTCGATCTGGCGCGCCAGATGGTCCGCCTGGCCGGGTTGGTGCCCGACCAGGATGTGAAGATCGAATTCACCGGCATCCGCCCGGGCGAGAAACTGTACGAGGAAATCTTCCACGGCGACGAAGCGCCGGTGCCGACGGTACAGCCGGGCGTGTTGCTGGCGACACCCCGTCTGATCACCCTGGACGAGGTCGAGGCCGCCTTCCGGCGCCTTGCCGATGCCTGCCGCCAGGGCGATCTCACTGCCGCCGCTGATGTCGTCAGCGCCCTGGTGCCCGAATTCACCGGCACCATCGCCGCCCCGCCCCGTGTCCCCCAGGAAAAGAGAGTCGAACAAGCATGACCGAGCCGATCCGCCGCGCCCTGATATCCGTCTCCGATAAAACCGGCCTGGCCGAGCTGGGCGCCTTCCTGGCCGCCCAAGGGGTCGAGATCCTGTCCACGGGCGGGTCCGCCAAGTTGTTGCAGGACGCGGGCGTGCCGGTCATCGAGGTCTCCGACTTCACCGGCTTTCCCGAAATCATGGACGGCCGGGTCAAGACCCTGCAGCCCATGATCCACGGCGGCCTGCTCGCCGTGCGCGCCAATGCCGACCATCAAAAGGCCATGGCCGACCACGGCATCCAGCCCATCGACCTTCTGGTCGTGAACCTCTATCCGTTCGAGGCGACGGTGGCCAAGGGTGCCGAATTCGACGATTGCATCGAAAACATCGACATCGGCGGCCCGGCCCTGATCCGCGCCGCCGCCAAGAACCACGGCGACGTCACCGTGGTGGTCGATGCCGGCGACTATGGCAAGCTGATGGAGGAAATGAGCGCCAACAAGGGCGCCACCACGGCGGCCTTCCGCAAACAACTGGCGGCCACGGCCTACGCCCGCACGGCAGCCTATGACGCGGCGATTTCCGGCTGGTTCGCGGAACACTTGGGCGACACCTTCCCGACCCGCCTGACCTTCGCCGGCGAGCGGCGCCAGATTTTGCGTTATGGCGAGAACCCCCACCAGACGGCGGCGTTCTATGCCGGCGGCCCGGCCCGACCCGGCATCGCCACGGCGGAGCAGTTACAGGGCAAGGAGCTCAGCTTCAACAACCTGAACGACACGGACGCGGCGTTCGAACTGGTCGCCGAATTTTCCGACCAGCCCGCCTGCGTCATCGTCAAGCACGCCAACCCCTGCGGCGTGGCCTTGGGCGACGACCTGTTTGCCGCCTATCAGCGCGCCCTGGCCTGCGACACGGAAAGTGCATTTGGCGGTATTATCGCCGTCAACCGGGCACTGGACGCCAAGACGGCGGAAGCCGTGGCCGACCTTTTCGCCGAGGTCGTCATTGCGCCGGCCATCGACGACGGCGCCAAGGCCGTGCTGGCGGCCAAGAAGAACTTGCGCGTGCTGGTCACCGGTGCCCTGCCCGACCCGTCTGCCCCCGGCATGACCGTGCGCTCCCTGGCTGGCGGATACCTGCTGCAGGGCCGCGACGCGGGATTGGTCGGCGATCTCAAGGTGGTGACCAAGCGGGCGCCGACCACCGCCGAGATGGCCGATCTGACCTTCGCCTTCACTGTCGCCAAGCATGTGAAGTCCAACGCCATCGTCTATGCCAAGGCAGGCGCCACTGTGGGCGTGGGCGCCGGGCAGATGAGCCGCGTCAATTCATCGCGCATCGCCGCCTGGAAGGCGCAGGACGCGGCCCGGGTGGCCGGTGACGCCGACAGTTGGGCGATCGGCTCCGTCGTCGCCTCGGACGCCTTCTTCCCCTTTGCCGACGGCCTGATGGCCGCGGCGGACGCGGGGGCCACGGCGATCATCCAGCCCGGCGGCAGCGTGCGCGACGACGAGGTCATCGCCGCCGCCGACGAACGTGGCCTGGCCATGGTGTTCACGGGAATGCGCCACTTCCGCCACTAATCCATCCAGGGACAGCCTGTCGCAAAACCAGAGCGGACCATGGGTCCGCGAAAGTTGTTTTGCGCAAACCAAATAGGGCCGCGTTAGCGGCCCTTTTCTTTTGTCCCAAAGGCTTATGGTCAGAACTTACGGTCGCGGATCAATTCAGCGGTCATGTGATCCTGGCGGATGAACTGGGCCAGGATATGCATGAGCGCCTGATGGGTGTCTTCGACGACGCCGTAATTGTCACCCGTCACATGCAGGTTGACGTCCGCCAGCTCTTGCGTGCGTCCGCCCGCGAACCCGGTCATGGCGATCACCGCAAGGTCGTTGTCCTTGGCCCATTCGCAGGCACGCACCACGTTTTCCGAATCGCCCGACGACGAGACCGAGATCAACACGTCGCCCGGATCAGCCAGGGTGCGCAGTTGATAGACGAAGACCTCGTCGTAGGAGATGTCGTTGGCCACGGCGGTGATGGTCTCGATGGTCGCCGCGAGCGAAACAACCCGCGGCCGCAGGTCCGTGTCCGTCTGGATGCACTTCAGGTGATCGCAGACCAGATGGTTGGAGATCGCCGCCGAGCCGCCGTTGCCGCAGACATAGATGGTCTTGCGCGCCGCGTAGGCACCAGCCAGCACGGCCCCGGCCTTGGCCAGCGCCACGCGGTCGACCGAGGCCTGGGCGACCTGGGAAGCCTGGAAATAGGCCTCGGCGAAGGCGGCTATATCGGTGAACTTTTCGTCGGGGAAGGTCATGCGGGACTGTCCCCTAATAAGGGCGGAATTTCAACGATGAAAACACCAAATGTTGCAGGCTCATAAGCTCTAACAAAGAGTTTTGGTCTGTAGAGTCTTGCAAATCTGCCGCGAACGCTATGCCTGAGCATCCGCCAGGGCACGCAATTGGCGTGAGGCGACGGCGACCATGGACAGGTCGTTGACCTCCGTCGTCCACAGCTCGTTCAGCAGCACCTCGGTCTGGTCGACGGCGGCCTGGTTGCGCACGACCCAGGCGGCAATCGCCTTGTCCGTGTCCTTGCCGACCTTGCCGAGATGGTCGAGGGCATTGGATGCCAGCGCCAGTTGATGTGAGTAGACCTCCTCGACCAGGGCCGCGACGGCCAGCTGCTGCCAGTGGTCTTCCGATTCCAGGTTGGAGGCGGCGGCCCTGAGACGGCCCAGACGGAACCGAGTGCCCAGCGCGAAGTAGACCTTGGCGACCTCGCGCACATCCATCTTGCGCCGATTGGCGAGGCCGACGATGTCGGGCGCCGAATACAGATTCACCAGATGCGCAACCTTATGCGCCAGGGCCGGCGGCACGCCGTCGTCCAGATAGGGCTTGGCGCGGTTTTTCATGTCGTCGATGTAATGCTTGGGCACCACGGCCGAGATGTGATCGGCCAGCTCCGCCATGCCGGCGCCGAATTCAGAAACATGGGCGCCGATGTCGAGGCCCTTCTTGCCGTTGCGCAGGAACCACAGGGTGACCCATTCCAACAGCCGGTTGAGATCGGCCAGCATGGAGGTCTGGGCGCGGGTCGGCACCTTGTTGTCGAGGGCTTCGATCTCGGCCCAGATCAGGCGCGTGCGCAGGACCTCGCGGGCGATGGTATAGGCGCGGGCGATTTCCGCCGGCTGGCGGCCCGTCTTTTCCATGAATTCGGTGACGAAGGTATCGCCGACCCGGTTGACCATGGAATTGGTGACCCGGGTGGCGATGATTTCGCGCTTCAACCGATGGGTCTTCATCTCCGGCAGGTATTTCTGACGCAGGTCCGAGGGGAAATACTGCACGATTTCGTCGAGCAGGAAGGGATCGTCCGGCAGATCGCTTTTCAACAGCTCGTCATATAGCCAGTTCTTGGCATAGGCGATCAGCACGGACAGTTCCGGGCGGGTCAGACCCTTGTGCTGGGCGGCACGCTCGGACAGTTGCTCGTCATCGGGCAGGAATTCGACGGCGCGCTCCAACAGACCGCGCTTTTCCAAAAGCCGCATGAGCCGGATCTGATTGTCGAGGGTATGGGCCCCCTTGGCCTGGATCGAGGAGATCGCCTGGGTCTGGTTGTAGTTGTGCTTGAGCACCAATTCGCCGACCTCGTCGGTCATGCGGGCCAGAAGCTTGTTGCGCTGGGCCTCGGTCAACCCGCCCTTGGCGACGACGGCGCCGAGCAGGACCTTGATGTTGACCTCGTGGTCCGAACAGTCGACGCCGGCGGAATTGTCGATGGAATCCGTGTTCAGCCGGCCGCCCTTCATGGCGTATTCGATGCGGCCCTTTTGCGTGCAACCCAGGTTCGCACCCTCGCCGACGACCTTGGCCTGGACGTCCTGGCCGTTGATGCGGATGGCGTCGTTGGCGCGGTCACCCACGTCGGTGCTCGATTCCGTCTGGCCCTTGATGTAGGTGCCGATGCCGCCGAACCACAGCAGATCGACCGGCGCGCGCAGCATGGCCTGGATCAGTTCGTTGGGCGATACGGTGTCCTTGGTCAGACCGAAGCACGCGCGTGCTTCCGGCGTGAGCTTGATGGCCTTGGCGCTGCGCTCATAAATGCCGCCGCCCTTGGAAATTTTCTTGGTGTCGTAATCGGACCAGCTTGAGCGCCCCAGGTTGAACAGGCGCACCCGTTCGGCATGGGTCTTGGCCGGGTCCGGATCGGGATCGACGAAGATGTGCATGTGGTTGAAGGCACCCTGCAGCTTGATGTGCTTGGACAGCATCATGCCGTTGCCGAACACATCGCCCGACATGTCGCCGACGCCGACCACGGTGAAGTCTTCGTTCTGGATGTCCGTGTCGATTTCGCGGAAGTGGCGCTTGACCGATTCCCAGGCCCCCTTGGCGGTGATGCCCATGCCCTTGTGGTCATAGCCGACCGACCCGCCGGAGGCGAAGGCATCGCCCAGCCAATGGCCGTAATCCATCGACACCCCGTTGGCGATGTCGGAGAACGTGGCCGTTCCCTTGTCCGCCGCGACCACCAGATAGGGGTCGTCGTCGTCCCAGCGATAGACGCTTTTCGGCGGCACCACGCGCGTTCCCTTCAGGTTGTCGGTGACGTCCAGCAACCCCCGGATCAGCGTCTTGTAGCATTCGATGCCTTCGGCCATGAAGGCGTCGCGCCCGCCGTCCGTGGGCGGGCGCTTGACCACGAAGCCGCCCTTGGAGCCGACCGGCACGATGACCGCGTTCTTGACCTGCTGCGCCTTGACCAGCCCCAGAATTTCCGTGCGGAAATCTTCCGGCCGGTCGGACCAGCGCAGCCCGCCGCGGGCGACGAAGCCGAACCGCAGGTGCACGCCCTCGACGCGCGGGCTGTAGACGAAGATTTCCCGCAGCGGCCGCGGCTTGGGCAGGTCGTCAATCAGCCGCGAATTGAATTTGAACGAGACATAGGGTTTGTCGCCGCCGTCGGCCGCCGGCTGGAAGAAATTGGTGCGCAGGGTGGCATCGACCAGATTGATGAAGCGGGTCAGGATGCGGTCTTCGTCGGCGCTGGTCACGGCCTCGAGCGCGTCGCGCATCTTGGCGTGGAGCGCCGCTGCCTTCTTGTCCCGTTCCGCCGTCGTCTGCTTCGAGATCGCCATGCGGATCATGAACAGCTGCACAATCATGTTGGCCAGGCCCAGATGCTTGGCCAGGGTCTGTTCCATATAGGTCTGGGAATAGGGAATGCCCATCTGGCGCAGGCAACGGCAATAGGCGCGCAGGATCAGGACCTCGCGCCAGTCCAGGCCGCCGCGGGCGACCAGGGCGTTGAAGCCGTCGCTTTCGATCTCGCCGCGCCACACCCGGGCGAAGGCATCTTCGAACTTGTCCTTGATGGCCGGGATGTCGACGTCGCCGCCGTCGCGGGTTTCCAGGCCGAAGTCGTGGATCATCAGGGTCTTCACGCCGCCGCCGTTGCCGTCGTCGCAGGAAACCTCATGCGGGTTCTCGTCGATCACCCGGAACCCCATGTGTTCGAACACGGGCAGGGCATCCGACAGGGGCACGGCCGTGCCCGGATGATAGACCTTGAAGCGCACTTGATTGCCGGGGGCCCCTTCGGGCCGGTACAGGTGCAGACCGATCCGCTCGGCGGTCAGCGATTCCTCGATCACCTCGATATCGGTGACCGCGTCTTCGGCACTGTATTGGGCCGTATAGCCAGGGCCGAAGGCATTCTGGAAGCGGCGGGTCAGGCGCAGGCCTTCCTTTTCGCCGACGGCCTGGGTGAGCGCTTCCGCCAGGTCGTCGGCCCAGGTCCGGGCGGCCCGGGTCAGCTTGTTTTCCAAACCCTTGGCGTAATAGGCCGGAAGCTTGCCCGGCTCCGTCGCGATGATCAGGTAGACCCGCGCCAGGGGCGCGTCGCCCAAGGTGGTCGAGAAGTTGGAGACCCGGCCGTTCAGCGCCTCGCACAGGATGTCCTGCATGCGTTCGCGCATGTTCATGGTGTAGCGGTCGCGCGGCACGTAGATCATGCAGGACACGAAGCGCCCGAAGTTGTCCTGGCGCATGAACAGGGCCACGCGCTGACGGTCCTGCAGATGCAGAATGCCCATGGCCGTTTCCAATAGCTGTTCCTCGGAAATCTGGAACAGCTCATCCCGCGGATAGGTTTCCAGGATGTTGGTCATGGCCTTGCCGTCGTGGCTGCCGGGCTGCAGACCGGCGCGCTCCAGGACCTGCTGCAGGCGGCGGCGCAACAGCGGGATGTCGCGCGGGCTGCGGTTGTAGGCGGCGGAAGTGAACAGGCCGACGAAGATGCGCAGCCCCGTGACTTTGCCGTCCTTGTCGAAGCTTTTGATGCCGATGGCGTCCATATGCACGGGCCGGTGCACGGTCGACCGCTGGTTCGACTTGGTAACGACGATCAGGCCGGGGTCGGAGATGAAGGCGCGCACTTCGGGCGGAATCTTGGAACTGTCCGCCGCATAGGTCAGCACCGACATGTCGAGATCGCGCAGGATGCCGAGCGCCGATTTCTTGTCGACGGCGACCGAGGTCTTGGGGCCAGAGCCGGAAATCTTGTAATCGCGGGAGCCCAGGAAGGTGAAGTTGTTGTCGTGGATCCAACGCAGGAACTCGCGCACCTCGTTGGCTTCTTCCAGCGGCGCCGGGCCCGAGGTGTGGCGGAAATCGTCGATGATCCGCGCCATGCGTTCGCGCATGGGCCGCCAGTCCTGAACCGCCAGGCGCACGTCGTCGAGCACCTTGAGCACGCTTTTTTCGATGTCGCGCTGGCCGTCGGGCGTTTCCTCGTCGACCTCGATATGCATCCAGGATTCCAGGCGCGCGCCGTCCTCGGGCTCGCCGGGGTCGAGAATGCGCTGCAGGCGACCCAAAGTGTCGCGTTTGACCTTGAGGATCGGATGCACCACCAGATGCACGGTCAGGCCGCGGCGGTTCATTTCCGACGACACGGAATCGACCAGGAACGGCATGTCTTCGGTGACAATGTCGACGACGGTGCGGCTGGCCGTCCAACCGTCCTTCTTGGCATCGGGCTTGTAGGCGCGCACCGACGGCTTGCCCGGCTTGTGCTGGGCCGCGGTCTTCCAATGGCTTTTGGCGATCCCGGCCAGGGTTTCCGCGTCGCGGGCGTGAATGTCCATCGGCGGCATATGGGCGAAATACTGGTCGGCGTAATGGACCAGGGCCGTCGCCTTGGCGCCCTTGGCGCTGCCCCGCATCAGCTTCGACACCTGCTTCAGCAGCGCATCGGTTTTCAAATCCCGTTTGATTGGCATAGACCCCTCCCAGAAAGCGCGGCCCCCGATTTTTTATCGGGGAGGCGGCGCGGTGACCTGCCGTGGTCGCCGACCCGCCCGCAGCCGCATGTCCGCCGGGTAAATTGGATCAGCCGATAACAGCCTATAAACAAAGGCTTGTTATGAAAAGCTAAAGTTTGATGCGCAATCACCGCTGGCGGCGGGCGCTACTCCAGCCCGGCCGCCCGCAGATCCGCCGCCGTCAGGCCGAAGCGCACCGCCCATGCACGAGCACGCGCGGTGATTTCCGCCTGCGCCTCTGGCAGCACCGCAACGGCGCTTTCCTGATAACCGGCATAGGCCACGGATTCGATCCTGCGGGCGGCGTCGGGATGCAGGTTGTATCGGTCGGCGCCGCCCGTCCGGCTAAAAACAAGCGACCATTCGGCGTGCTTGTCGCTGCGCATGGTCAGTCCTGCCGCCGTCTGCCGCGCGACATCACCGAACATCGACAAGCCGTCGTCGATCAGCTTCGGTCCTTTGATGCCGAAATGAGCCAACAGGGTTTGCGCGATGTCGGGGGTCGTAAATACGCGGTCGTCGGTCATCTGCGCGCTGGCGCCGAACACCAGGAACGGAACGTTCAATATCTCTTTCGCGGGATGATAACCGTACCAGAACCGTCCTTTGCCGTAGATGGTGCCGTGATCCGCGGTCAGGATGACCACGGCGTCTTCGTAACCGGGGATTTTCGACAGGATCTTGAGAAACCTTTTCAGCGATCCGGCGAGCGCGTTGGCCTGCTTGAAGACAACGCCACGGTAATAGGCGGCCAATTCATTGAAGTCCTTGGACGGCATGTAGCGGTAGTCGTCTTTCTCGACCTGGGCAACCAGACTCGGTTCGTCCGTGTTGAGGAATTGGGGCGATCCGGTCACACCCCCACCGAAATCCGACAGGTTGACGTGGCATAACGTGAAGGCCCGGCCGCCAGCGCGCGACATGTGCGAAAGCTCGCCGGCAAGATGCGTCAGCAATGGATCGCCCGTTCCCACGCCCGGATTGGCCAACCGCCACAGACGGGGCAGAAGCCGCCCCTCGTAGACGCCCGGGGCGGAGAGCGAATAATGATACTGAAGCCCGAGCCAACGCGGCACCTGGATGGACCTGGGGCCAAGCAGCCTGGACCGAAGGCCGCGGTAGGCGGAGACGGGCGTATCGCTGCCTTCCGGGATAGCGGAACGGTGCGAATTGATCAGGCGGACCTTAACACCATCACCCTGTAGGCGGCCGATCAGGTTACCTCGGGCCGGATCGCCGGGCAGGCGCCCCGCGTACAGAGTACCGAAATACCCGACCGTGAACGGTTTTGAGGTGTAGACCGAACGATACACTGCCGCCGTCGCCGCTAGGTCGTCGAACGCCGTCGTTGGCGCACCCGGGTCATAGGCGCGCAGCGCCCAGGCCGGAAACCGGTCGACGATGATCATCACCACGTTGCGCCGGTCGCCCGACGGGTCCGCCCCGCCGCCACCCGGAAACGACACAAACGACGATGCCGTCGCCATGACTGCAAACCCGATGGATGCCACCCCCAGGGTCTCAACCCGGCCAGCCATTGATATGTCGTTACGCACGGCACGGGTCACCACCCACAATGCCGCGGCCAAGCCGCCCACGGCGATCACCGGCAGTACGGTGATGATGTACACCTTCAGGGCGTGCACTTGGCCCAGATCGACGACCCGCCCGAGCAGCAGGCCGAGCTGAAACCAATGGGTCAAACCCCAGATCAGCGACGCAATGAAGCCAAGCACCATGAGCGTGACCAGCAACACGATCGCCGAGAACCGAAGGAACGGGCGCCAGCGCGGCACAACGAGCGCGGGCAGGCCGAACAGGACGAGCAAGACCAGTCCGATCAGAGTCGATGCGGTAACGAAATACCGGGCCAGGCTCGCCGGGTCGGACTTGAACAGAAGAACATCCCCGATCCCGACATGAAATCCAGCGACCAGGATCATTCCCTCAACCAGGGCAAGACCGGCAGCACGAAGCCAGGTCATCGTTCGCACACCAGCAAACACCGGGTCGGCCTGTCTGACGTCAGGCGGGTGATCTTCGGGAAGCAACCACGCAAGGCGGCCTCGACCGTATCAAGGGTGTAGTCGACGGGCCGGCGGCCCGAAATGCGAGGAACATTTGTGTCCTCCATGGCCACGAACTCGAAGATCACAGCCTTGCCGGCGGTGGCGTCCAGAAGCCGCGCGATCCGATCGAACGGCTGCCGGCCGTTGATGTGCAGATGGTGCATCAGGCCGAGGCACAACACCACGTCCGACCGCACGCGGTCCCAAAGCGGCGGATATTGGGTTCCCATGAACCCGCCGGTCGCCGTCGGACACACCACGTCCGATAAGAGCGGCGTGATTCGGGCACCGTCGCGAACGGCCCGGCGATACACGCCCTCGATGCAGGCCTCGGAGGAATCCACCGCGACCACCCGGCCCCCCCGGTCCGCGGCCAGGAAGGAGAACACGCCCGTATTGCAGCCGAGATCCAGAACCGTTTCCGGCTTCAGGCGCGCAAGTACGCCGCCAACGGCATCGAGCTTGATTGCCGGATCGACGTCCGCACCAAGCTCGGCATAATAGGATTCCCATGGGTCGTTCACGGCGTCGAGGGAGATTGCGTCAATGCGTCGGCGCAGGCTGCGGACAAAGGCACGCCGAGTGTCCGCCGGAACCTCCCGCGTCGCCGATTCCGCGAATTGATAGACCCAGGACTTTGAGGCCGCGGACTTCTGTAACGCCCTGTCGGCCAGCAGCATCAGGCCCGTTCCAGGGTGTCGCAACTTGAACCCGGTGGAGGCCAGCTTGAAAAACAGGCGAAGCGGGATGCCTTCGATGTTGTTGGTCAGCAGGGCGCGCGCCGCCGCGCCTTTTCCTTCGGCGGACAACACGAGGGGGCGGAAGAAATAGGCCTCGAACTGTTCCTGCGCCGGCCACAGAACCCTGCGGTCGGCAGGCACGATCGACGTCACGTCCACGAACCGCGGGACAACCCCGTCGAACAGCACATTCCAGGGATAGGCGTCCTGCAGGCCCAGGTTCTGGCAGGCCAGTTCCTCTTGAATATCGAGGGTCGCACGCGCCGCCGTGCGCAGCATCGACGGGCCCCATTCGGCACAGAATGTGACGGGTGCGATCTTTTCGTGGCCGAGGATGAGGGCGCCGTCATGCCCTGCGATCGACACCTCTTCCCGCCAACTGCGCACAAGGTTGAAGTCCGTGCTCAGGCGCTCAAGCGTGCCGTCGGCCAGAAGTTGGTCGAACGGACCGCGGGCGGCGGCATCCACACAGCGCAGGATCCGGTCCTGCCAATGGAACAGAAACCCCTGAGGGTCGACATAGGACGAAGGATCACGGGTAATTTCGCTTGCCGGGATGCGGCGCTCCGTGGATGGCATTCCAGAAGCGGGTTTGTCCGACACGCCGCCCACAGTCAGTCGTGGTGTGAACGCAACTCGGGATGGTCCCCATCTGCGCCGCGGGTCTTTTCCGCGCGCCCGAACAGACCTTTGAGATAACGCCAGGGCTTCAAAACCCAGCCGACCGTGGCGCCAAAAAGGACAGCGAACAACCCCTGAATCATCGCGTAGGTGACGCCCGGATCAATATAGGCATGGGCATCCGTCGCAGCCATGCTGGCGGCAAGCAACCAAACAAAAAAGATCTTTTTCTGCGGTATCATGAGCGTTGGTTTCGATGTCATCAGTGTTGGCTTAAGTGGCCGACCGTGAATCAGAATGGTCGACAAGATTTACCACGAACTCAATGACATAACAAACCGCGAAGTCGCAAGCCGGAGCGTCGAATGAATGAGGGGCAACATTCCGGAAAAAATGGAGCGGGCGATGAGATTCGAACTCACGACTTCAACCTTGGCAAGGTTGCGCTCTACCCCTGAGCTACGCCCGCGTCGCTATAAGCGAGGGAGGGATATATACGGGAAGGCAGGGCGAATGCAAGGCCCTAAAATAAACTAATGTCCGTTCGGGCCGCCCCTTGGTCCTCCCTGGCCGCGGCCGTCCGGCATCGGAAACCACATCAGGCCGCCTAATCCGCCCGCAAGCCTTGCAGCGGGCGGGACAAACAGCCATCTTTGGGACAGATTGCGGCCCCGGCAGGCGGCCGGACACCCTTAACAGCAACACGACGGAACTTCGGCATGGCTTTCATTCTCAATCCCGACGGCACGACCACCCCCAAACCCGACGGCCAGGCCCCCACCGGCGGCGCCACGCCGCCCGCGGGCGCCGACGGGGCATTGATCAAGGATTCGGACATCCGCACCTTCGTGCAGGATGTGATCGAGGCCTCCAAAGACGTGCCCGTCCTGGTCGATTTTTGGGCCTCCTGGTGCGGGCCCTGCAAACAGCTGACCCCCGTGCTGGAAAAATTGGTCCTGCAGGCCGGCGGCCTGATCAAGCTGGTCAAGGTCAACGCCGACGAAAACCAGGACCTGTGCCAGCAATTGCGCGTGCAGTCCCTGCCCACGGTCTATGCCTTCAAGAACGGCCAGCCGGTCGATGCCTTCATGGGGGCGCTGCCGGAAAGCCAGGTCAAGGCCTTCATCGAAAAGCTGACCGACGGCGCCAAGGCGCCGCTCGACCAGGCATTGGAACAGGGGCAGGCGGCCCTGGCCGCCGGCGAGAACGACCTGGCGCTTGAGATCTTCAAGGAAATCCAGGCCCAGGACCCGGCCAACGAAGCCGCCCTGTCCGGCGTCCTGCGCGCCCAGATCGCCCTCGGCATGCTGGCCGAGGCGGAGGAAATCCTGACGTCCCTGCCTGCCAATCTGCGCGTAAAGGCCGATATCGAGGCCGCCGCCTCGGCCCTGGAGCTGGCCAAGGAGATCGGCCAGACCGGCGACCCGGCGGAACTGCGCGCCCGGCTTGACGCCAATCCCAAGGACAATCAGGCGCGCTTCGATCTGGCGCTGGCGCTGTTCGCGCGCAGCGACGCCGAAGGGGCGATCGATGAATTGCTGGAACTGGTCCGCCGCGACCGGGCGTGGAACGACGAGGCCGCGCGCAAGCAATTGGTCAAGGTGTTCGACACCCTGGGCGGCGCCCATGAACTGACCGTTGCCGGGCGGCGGCGCCTGTCGTCGGTTCTGTTCTCTTAAAAAGGAACCGCCATGGCCTACGGCGCCCATTATCCGGACACGGGAAAGCTGCCGGATGTGCTGCCCATCTTCCCGCTGCCGGGGGCTTTGCTGCTGCCGGGCGGGCAGTTGCCGCTGAACATTTTCGAACCGCGTTATCTGAACATGATCCTGGACGCCATGGCGGCCGGCCGCGTGATCGGCATGATCCAACCCGCCCCGGTTCAGGGCGAGGCCCCCCGCGACCCGGACCTGCGCGATGACGCCGCGATCTATCCCGTGGGCTGCCTGGGGCGCATCGTCAGCTTTTCCGAAACCGGCGACGGGCGGTTTCTGATCACCCTGCTGGGCCAAACCCGATTCCGCGTCGCCGAGGAACTGACGCCGCGTAATGGCTATCGCCGGGTGCGCCCGGACTTCGGCGAATTCACGGGCGATCTGGATGACAACGCCGAGCCGGCCTATGACCGGGGCCGTCTGATCGCGGCGGCGGCCGGGTTTTTCGACGCCCGCGGGCTTGATGCCGATTGGTCGTCCATCGAGGACGCGCCCGACACCCTGCTGGTGACGTCGCTGGCCATGGTCTGCCCGTTCGACCTGCGCGAGAAACAGGCGCTTTTGGAATGCGACGGCCCGACGGCGCGGGCCGCGCTGTTGATCGACTTACTGGAGATGTCGGCCCGGGGCATGGCGCCCGACCCGGGCGCCGCATCCCACTGACGGAACGCCCGCCCGGGGGCAAGCGCCGGGACAACCCAAGGAGACGGCATTGACGAACAACGCCCAAGTGGACCCGAAACTGCTGGAAATTCTGGTCTGTCCCGTGACCAAGGGGCCGCTGGATTATGACGCGGCCAAGGGTGAGCTGGTCAGCCGCCAGGCCGGCCTGGCCTATCCCATCCGGGACGGCATCCCCATCATGCTGCCGGACGAGGCGCGCCAGATCAAAGCCGACGGCGGGAGCACCCAACCATGACCATCGGAAAGACCTTTCAATCGCAGACCGCCACCGGCAACCACGGCAGCCGCCACACGCCGGTGGAGTTGCGCATCAAGAAGGACGACAAGGTGCTGGAGGTCGATTTCGATGACGGCGCCAAGTTCCGCATCCCGGCGGAACTGCTGCGCGTGGAAAGCCCCTCGGCCGAGGTCCAGGGCCACGGCCCCGGGCAGAAAACCGTGATCGCCGGCCGCCGCCATGTGAACATTATCGGCGCCGAGCCCGTGGGCAACTACGCCGTGCGCCTGAAATTCGATGACCTGCACGATACCGGCATCTTTTCGTGGGAATTCCTCTACGACATGGGCACGCGGCAGGACGAACTGTGGTCCCGGTATCTGGAAGCCTTGGAAGCCAAGGGCCTGAAGCGCGACCCCTAGGCGCCGGCGGGCGACTTACGCCTGGAACAGGTGGCGCAGGTAATCCCGGTACAACAGGATCTGGCGGGGCAGGAGCGACGTCTCGCCGACCGCCTTCGACAGGATGATGCCGCCGTCGGCGACCACCAACAGCATGTCGGCCACGTCGTCCAGGTCCACATCGGCGCGCAGCGGATAGCGCGCGGCGATCCGGTCGAGCCGATCACGGAACCGCCGACGCCACCCCAAGGTCGCCCGGGTGTTGAGCTCGCGCACCTCCCGGTCGAACAGGCGGTCCTGATAGCAATAGGCGGCGATCAGACAGCCGGGGTGCCCGGTGGGCAGGTCCGCCAACAGTTCCGACAGCATCTTGAGGCCGACCAAAAATCCGTGCAGGGGGTCCTCGTTCAATTCGTCCGCGCGGCTGAACAGATCGTCGAACAGGGCGTCCTCGCGCGCGATATAGCGTTCAAGCAGCGCCTTCGCCAACGCACCCTTGTCCTTGAAATGATAGAAGAACCCGCTTTTGGTGATGCCGACGGCGGCGATCAGCTCGTCGATCGACGTGCCGGCGAAGCCCTTTGCCAGGACCGCCGTTTCCGCGGCGTCGAGAATTTGATCCCGCGTCGCCGCACCTTTGCGTGATGCCGGCGCGTTCATGTCTGAGACCATCCGTCATACCCTCCGAAGCTGTACCGTAGGTACAGTTTTTTCGCGATGATTGACAAGGCCATGTCACGGCCCATCAGAAATCACGCTCACCCAACTGATATTAAAGACAAAAATAAAAAGCCCCCGGCAGGACCACGGGTCGCCTGTCGCGGGCCGGGGCCAGCCGTTATCCATGCCGTCCTTCATTCAATCCGACCGCCCATCATTAAAAAGGACCGAAACCATGGCGACATACCGCACCCGACTGCCGCAGCTGGACGGCAGGCTCTTCCTCACCGACGGCGGGCTGGAAACCTATCTCTGCTTTCAGCGGGGCATCGACCTGCCGGAATTCGCGTCGTTCCCCTTGCTCGACGACGCCGCCGGCCGGGCCGAGATCACCAACTACATGACGCCTTTCATCCTGGCCGCCCTGGCCCAGCAGGCCGGGTTCATCCTGGAAACACCGACCTGGCGGGCCCATGCAGACTGGGGCGCCAAGCTGGGCTATGGCCGCACGGACCTGGCCCGCGTCAACGCCGCGGCCGTGGTCCTGATGGCCGACATCCGCGCCCGCCACGAAACCCCGCACAGCCCCATGGTGATCAGCGGCAACATCGGCCCGCGCGGCGACGGCTATAACCCGGCGGAACTGCTGACCCCCGATGCGGCCGAGGCCTATCACACAGCCCAGATCGCAACCTTCGCCGAAACCGAGGCCGACCTGGTCACGGCCATGACCATCACCCATGTGGGCGAGGCGACGGGCATCGTCCGCGCCGCCGAAAAGGCCGGCTTGCCCGTGGTCATTTCTTTCACCACGGAAACCGATGGCCGCCTGCCCGAAGGGCGGACCCTGGCCGACGCGGTCAAGGCCGTCGACGACGCGACCGGCGGCGCCGTCGCCTATTACATGATCAACTGCGCCCATCCGACCCATTTCCAGGATGCCCTTGAACAGGGGGCCGATTGGATCGGGCGCATCCGGGGCATTCGCGCCAACGCCTCGACGAAAAGCCATGCGGAGCTTGATAATTCGGTGGAACTGGACGAGGGCGATCCCCAGGAACTGGGTGGGCAGTACCGCGCATTGCTGGCCGCGTTCCCGCATTTCACGGTGCTGGGCGGCTGCTGCGGCACGGACCACCGTCACGTCGCCTGCATCGGCCATGCCTGCCGCGACGCCGCCTGATCCACGCGGGGCGGGGTATCAGTCGGCGGCCGCCCCGCCGCCGGACAGCCTGTCCCCGGCGGCGGCCAACAGTTCGCCGACGACCCCACCCTTGAGATCAATGCCGACGCCGCATTTGCAGCCCTTGCAGCCGACGCAGGCGTCCAGGCCCAGGTCGACCGCCGCATCCAGCGCCGCCTGTCGCCCGTCCTCGGTCACGCAGGGGTCGAGGCGCAGGCGCTGCAGCTTCAGCAGCGAAAAGGGATTGCCCCAGCGGTAGCCCGTCGCCGGGTCGGGCGGGGCCGCCCCGCCCGGCAGATCACCCGGCAGGCCGTCCGCGAAATTTCGGGCATGCATAGGACAGCCGTCCAGGCAGGCATAGCATTCGATGCAGGCGGTCAGGTCGTGATAGGCCTCGGGCGCCTCTTCGTTCAGGTCCGGGTCGCGGTGGTCCGCCGTCGTGCGACCCTGCAACTGGCGGGCGATGCCGTCGCGCCGCACCACCAGATCGGCCAGCACGGGCAGGGTCGCCATGGGCTCGATGCGGTCGCCCGCGCGCACACGGGCGCGGCAGGCGATGCGCGGCCGTCCGTTGACGTCGACCGTACAGACCCCGCAGTTGCGCGCCCGGCAGCCGTAACGGAAGGCGAGATCCGGCAGGGCCGTCGCCTGGGCCTGCAACAGGACGTCCAGGATCATCGGCCGTTCGCCGTCCTGGCGCGGGCGGTAGTCATAGGCGACGGTTTCGCGGACGCCGTTGCGGGTAGTCACGATATCAATCTTCATGGGCTGGGCTTTCTTATTCGGCGGCATCGGCGACGGCGGCGGCGGGCCCACCGGGCGAGACAGCCGGGGCGGCGTCACCCGGGCCCAGGATGGCCCGGTAACGACGGTCGAGGATGGGATCGAGCAGGGCCGGCGGCATCAGGCAGAGCGCCTTCGCCTGGGCCTTGCGCCAGGCGTCTTTCAAGCGCATCGCAAGCAGGCGCATTGCCGGCGTGCGCGGCCGGCGGGCGCGGATCGCCTGAAAGCGCAACACGCCGCCGTTCCCGGCCTGACCGCGCACCACGGTCGAATAGGGCTGCGCCAGGATCGATACCTGGGGCCGGTCCAGGCGCACATGGCCGCCGACGCTGGCATCCCGTTCGCGGGCGGCCGCGGTCACCGCGCGGGCGACGTCGAGCAGGCTGCGCAATTCCACCCATTCGATGAAGGCCTGATTCCACAGGGCGTAATCGGGCACCGCCGCACGCCCGGCGCGATCGGCCAGATCGTCGATCACGGCGTCCATGCGGTCCAGGCTGTTGGCCGTGCGGGCCGGGCCGATGTGGTCCCAGGCGGCACGCTGTAATTCAAGCTTAAGGAGCGCCGGGGCCTGGTCGCCGCCGTGCCCGAACTGGGCCACGGCGGCGGCGATCAGCGGGCGGAAGGCGTCGTCGCCGGCGGGGCCGGGATGGGCCCGCGCGTGATCCGCCGCACCGCGCCCGGCCCGCAGGCCGAACACGACGTTTTCCGTAAGCGCGGTGGAGCCCAGACGGTTGGCGCCGAACACCCCGCCCATGGCCTGACCGGCGGCGAACAACCCGGACAGCCCGGCAGCAGCCGTACCGTCGCCCGGGCCGCCGACCGACGCCCCGGTGGCGTCGACCCGGATGCCGCCCATGGTGTAATGGGCGGCGGGGCGGACTTCCCAGGATTCTTCGCAACGCACCGCCGGCTTGCTGAGGGCTTGGCGGGCCGTGCGGTAGGCCGAGGGCATGGAGGTTTCCAGATAGCGCATGAAGCCCTTGCCGGACCGGGGCAGGCGGGCGTTCGCCGTGAGGTCCAGATAAGCGCCGCCGCCGTCCGTGCCGCGGCCATCGGCGACGGCGCGCATGATGGCGGCGGAACATTCGGCGCGGGTGCGCAGGTAGACGCCGTCCAGGATGACCTTGCCATAGCGGTCGCGCAGCACGCCGAGGAAGCTGGCCGTCGACGGCTCGCCGACCAGCAACCCTTCGTAGGACGCGGGGGCGGTCAGGCAGAACGGCAGGAACTGCACCTGTTCCATATCGACCAGATCGGCCCCGGCGCGGGCGGCAGCGGCATAACCGTCGCCCGTATTGCCGCGCATGGTGTCGGTCTTGGGAAAGTAGAGCGTGTTGAGCCCGCCGGACGCCATCACCACGGCGGACGCCCGCACGGCGACCAGCGTCCCCGTCGCGGCATGATAGACAAGGCCGCCCGCGACCCGCCCCGGGGCGCCGTTTTCGGCCTCCGCCACGGCGAGGTCGAGGAACCAGGCATCTTCCAGGTAGTCGATGTGCGCACCCCCGACCACGGCGTCCCAGGCGGCATGGCTGAAGGCGACCCCGGCATTCTTATGCCCGACCGAACGCGCCACCGTATGCCCGCCCTTGGCCAGGGGCCGGGCAAAGGGGCCCTGGCGGTCCCGGTTGATCTTGGGCCGCAGGCCGTGGGCCCGGTACCAGTCATAGGCGGGACGGCTGTCCTTGGCATAGGCGGCGGTCAGGGCCGGCAGCGGCAGGTCCGCGCCGGATACCCGCAGATTGTCGGACAGTTCCTGTTCCGTGTCCGCGTCGCTGACCGTGCCGCGAACGGTCGCGTTGCCTTCGGAAATTTTGGTGTCGGAACAGGCGATGGGATCCTTGGACACGACCAGCACCCGGGCGCCCTCGGCCGCCGCCGCGTCGGCGGCGGCACTGCCGGCGCCGCCCGAACCGACCACGATCACGTCGTAGTCACGCCATTCAACCTCAATCGTCACCGACCTTGCCTCCCAGCCATGCGTCGCGTCATTCGGGGGACATTTCAACGCGATCAGGGGCGGTGATGGCAAGGAAATTCCCAGCGCCGCACGCAGAAGACTGGCCGCAAGGCGCTGACCAGGGTGCTCAGCCGCAGGTCAGAGCAGCATCGACCGTTCGGCCGCGGAAATACCAGGAGGGGTCGACGAACACGCCGTAGCGTCCGGTTACGCCTGGCTGTCCCTTGACCGTAAAGGATGAAACCTGTTTGGCGCCAAGTTGCACACGCCGGGTCTTCACGACCTGGTTGTCCGCATCCAGGCGAAACACGGTGATGTTGCCGAGGGCCGGGAAGGGCGCCCCCATGTTGGCGACCTTGAATTGTGCCTCGGCCCCGTCGCAGGACGTCATGATGACCAGGTCGTGGGGCGGCCGCGGCGGGTTGGCGACCAGGCTGCGGAGTTGCAGACGGGCCTGCTGCGGCGCCGGTGGTGTTTCGGGAGCTTTGGTCGCGCCGGCGGTGGCGGCCTTCGGCACCACCGCAACCTGCGTTCCCCCGGCCGCCGTCGCGAAATCGTTCAGGTTTGCGGCCGAGGCCTCGATGACTGTTTCCGGCCGGCGGCTCAGGCAGCGCAACACCCGCAGGCGTTTGCGCGCCATGGCGATATAGTGGTTCAGATCGCTTCCCGTAAGGTCGACCCGGCCGCCGTCGTGCCTTACCGGCAGCGCCTTGCCCGCCCGGGCCAGGGCGTCGATCCGGCGGATGCGGTCGGCCTGCAGCTGGATATAGCGCGACCAGTCCCCGGCGAACTTACGGTCGACATAGTCGATGACCCGCTCATGGCTGACGGCACCGACGTAGGGATCGCTGGGGAAGGGGTCGCAGGTGTCCGCGGCGGCGGCCCCGGCGGCGGCGAACAGCATCGCGCCAAGCCCCGCCAAGACCAGCGGGAACCGCCGGCGGCGGATCGCAGAAAATACAATGATATTCATCCGTGCAGGCATCGGGCGAACACCCTTAATCCGAGTTCGCCTGTCTTATGGGGAATGAACCTGACGTCTGCCTTACGGCGGCGGATTTAATGGCCGGGGCGCTGCGCCCGCCGGTCCCTAGACCGGCTGACCCGGAAAGGCCAATTCGTGGGTATTGTTCCAGTCGTCGCCGACATAGTTGACGATCAGGGTCTGGCGCACGCCGGTGATCGGCTTGCGGCGGAAGCCGTGCCAGGTGTCGGTCCCCGGCACGAACACCAGGGCCCGGTTCCGGCGGTGCGGGGTCGGGCCGAAGTAGTCTTCTTCCTTGGGCCCGGAAAAGATGTCCGTGCCCCAGTCCTCGCCCTCGGGCGCCTGGGACAGATAGACCAGCAGGCTCAGCTTCTTGACCGAGATGTCCTTATGCGGGTGCAGCCAGAAACCGTCGCGGTCCTGCGCGTATTCCAGGCGCAGGAAACTGCCCGCGAGGTCGATGCCGCACATCTTTTCGATGCGCTTGACCGTGGCCGGGTCCTGAAAACCCTGGGCGATGTCTTCGCAGACGGTGAATTCGGCGCGGCGGCCCGGATCGAAATAGCTGCGGCTGTCGTTGTTGGCGGCGCGGGCCCCCTTTGTATATTCGACCCGGGGCGCGTCGAACGGCAGGGCACGGAGGCCTTCCACAACCTCGTCCGTGAACACGTCGTCAAGCAGCCAGTGGGAAAACGGCTCGCGCCGCGTTTCGCAACTGTCCAGGCTGGCCTGAAGCCGCGCCGTATTGGTGGAGGGAGATGTCATGGTGCCGTCCATTTTCGTCTAGCGCAGCCCCGCTGCGGGCCGGGCTCTTCTGTTAAATGCTTCCGCGGGGTCCGTCAAACGTTGCGTCCGGGCCGTCGGGCAGCCCTTTGATAGGCCCTCCGCCGTGCGGGCGCGGTGATCTGGATCAACCGGTGATTACAGCGTTTCGCCCCGCATCAGGCGCGGCAGGTTACCGACCTCACCCATGGCATGGCGCATGAACAGCTTTTTCAACTCGGGCAGGGCGTTGACCGTGCCCAGACCCAAATCGCGGGCCAGGCGCAAGGGCGGCACGGCGTTGGAGAACAGGCGGTTGAGGGCGTCGGTCATCCCCAGCATCAGGGAATTGTCGAAACGGCGCCCGCGCTCATAATCCTCGAGCACGGCGGGCGACCCCAGGTCGAGGCCCAGGCCCTTGGCGTCGGCCAACACCTCGGCCAGCACCGCGACGTCGCGCAGGCCCATGTTCAGGCCCTGACCGGCGATCGGATGCATGCCGTGCAGGGCGTCACCGGCCAGGGCGAAGCGCGGTGCCGTGGCGCGCTCGGCAACCAGCAGGGACAGCGGGTAGCTCCAACGCGGGCCGACCAAGGCCAGGGAGCCCAGGAAGTCGCCAAAGCGGAGCGCCAGTTCGGCCAGGAAATCATCGTCGGAAAGCGCCATCAGGGCCGGGGCCAGGGCGTCCCGTTCCGTCCACACCAGGGACGACTGGTGTTGCTCGCGGCCCGTCTCCCCCTTGATCGGCAGGATCGCGAAGGGCCCGGCGGCCAGGAAATGTTCATGGGCGACGAACCCGTGGGGCCGTTCGTGATCGACCGTGCAGACGATGCCCGTCTGGCCGTAATCCCATCCCGTGGTGCGGATGCCGGCCCAGGTACGGGTCCGCGACGTGCGGCCGTCGGCGCCGACGATCAGGCGGGCCCCCAGGGTCCGCCCGTCGGCAAGCGTCAACCGGGCGTCGGCGGAATCCAGGTCCATGGCCGCAATCCCGGCGGGGGCGACGACGGTCAGGTTACGGGCCGCGCGCTGCGCGTCATAAAGGGCGCGGCGCAGATGACGGTTTTCGATCATGTAGCCGAAGGGGGCGTCGCCGACCAGGCTGTGGTCGTAATGCAGGAACAGCAGGGAGCCCGCATCGGCAACCCGGATGTCCCGGATCGGCGACGACCGGGGGCCCAGATGGTCCCACAGGCCCGCTGCCACCAGCACCCGGTGGGTTGCCAGCGCGATGGCCGAGGCACGGCCGTCGAACCCCGCGTCGAGCCCGGCCGCCGGATCGGCGCGGTCGACCAGGATGACGGAAAACCCGGCATTCGCCAGCAGCACGGCGAGGGTGCCGCCGACCAGACCGCCGCCGACAATCGCCACATCGGCCAAGACGTCGGCCGTTCCGCCGTCCGTCGCCCTGTCGGTCGTCACCTGCCCATTACGGGTCCCACTGCGGGTCATGAAATACGCCTTTGCCGCTGCCGTTGGGCGCCGGAAAGTCCCCGCCCGCCTTGCGGCCAAGAATCACCCCGCCGGCGCGGAATGTCCAGACACCGAAAATGGTCAATAAATAAGCAAATAAGGTTTTTTGAACAAATAATATGCATCAATATTCATCTTTCCGGCAACCCCGGACTCCTTAAGGGACTGATATTAAACAATAAAACAACTTGTATGGATTCCGGCACGGTTCTTGAAATTGTGCGCTGCGAAATCGGGCCATGGGGTCCGGCACATAACCATCGACGGGCGCTGGAGTTTTCGGTCGCCCGTCCGGGACGTGGCCAAAAAGCGGAAAGGATTACCGAAATGAAGCTGATCATGGCCGTTATCAAGCCGTTTAAGTTGGAGGAGGTTCGAGAGGCCCTGACGCCCTTAGGCGTCGAAGGTATGACCGTCAGCGAGGTCAAGGGCTTCGGACGCCAGAAGGGGCAGGCGGAAATCTACCGCGGCGCCGAATACATGGTGAACTTCCTGCCGAAAGTGAAGCTTGAGATCGCCGTAAAGGACGACCTCGTCGCTTCCATCGTCGAAACCATTCAGAAAACCGCCCAAACCGGCAAGATCGGCGACGGCAAGGTTTTCGTCTACTCGCTTGAACAGGCCGTGCGGATCCGCACGGGCGAATCCGGCGCGGATGCCCTTTAGGAGGTTTTCCAAATGCTTATTGAAAATCTGAAACATACGCTTTCCAAAGGCGTCGCGCGGTTGGCCGGCGTGGTCGGAGCGGCGATGCTGCTGCTGGTGATGTCCGGCGCGGCTCATGCCGAGGTTCCCGGTGAATCTCAGTTCGTCTTCAACACCTTCTCGTTCCTGGTGCACGGTTTCCTGGTCATGTGGATGGCCGCGGGCTTCTCCATGCTCGAAGCCGGCTTGGTGCGGACCAAGAACACTGCCATGCAGTGCCTGAAGAACGTCGCCTTGTTCTCCATCGCCTCGATCATGTACTACCTGATCGGCTACAACCTGATGTATTCGGGTGTGGACGGCGGCTTCATGGGCTCCTTCTCCCTGTGGGGCCAGGACGACAGCGCGGCCGCCGCCGGCAAATTTGTCGGTGACGGTGCTGTGGGCTATTCCGCGGCCTCCGACTTCTTCTTCCAGCTGGTGTTCGTCGCGACCGCGGCCTCGATCGTTTCCGGGACCGTGGCCGAACGCGTCAAGTTGTGGGCCTTCCTGGCCTTCACGGTCGTCCTGACGGGCATCATCTACCCGATCCAGGGTTCCTGGCAGTGGGGCGGCGGCTGGCTGTCCGAAATGGGCTTCGCCGATTTCGCCGGCTCCACCCTGGTCCACTCCGTGGGCGGCTGGGCGGCCTTGACCGGTGCCATCATCATCGGGGCCCGCAAGGGCAAGTACGGCGCCGACGGCTCCGTCAAGCCGATGCCGGGCGCCAATCTGCCGCTCGCCACGCTGGGCACGTTCATCCTGTGGCTCGGTTGGTTCGGGTTCAACGGCGGCTCGCAGCTCGCCATGGGCTCGGCGGCTGATGCCATCGCGATCTCCAACATCTACATCAACACCAACATCGCCGCTGCCGGCGGGGTTCTGGCCGCCATCGTCCTGACCCAGCTGATCTACAAGAAGGTCGATCTGACCATGGCGCTGAACGGCGCTCTGGCCGGTCTGGTGTCGATCACCGCCGGTCCGGACACGCCCTCCCTGGGTCTGTCCGCGATCATCGGTGCCGTTGGCGGCGTGTTGGTGGTGGTCTTCGTGCCGCTGCTCGACAAGCTGAAGATCGACGACGTCGTGGGCGCCATTCCGGTCCACCTCGTGGCCGGCATCTGGGGCACCATGGCGGTGCCGCTGTCCAACGCCGACGCGTCCTTCTACAAACAGGCCGTGGGCGTCGGGTCCATCGGCATCTTCGTGATCGTCACCTCCGCCATTCTCTGGTTCGTCCTGAAGATGGTCATGGGTGGGGTCCGGGTGTCGCCGGAAGAAGAGGAACAGGGTCTCGACATGGCCGAATGCGGTCTCGAGGCTTATCCCGAATTCCGCGGATCACAGACCATCTAATTTCTCCTCCACAACTCCCCTACGGGGCCGGAAGACTCACGTCTTCCGGCCCTTCTTTTTTGTCCATTTCCCCCTCAGCGGCCTTTGCCCGCACGGGGCCGGGATATAGACTCTACACCATGCTGAACCCACGATACGACATGCTGCCGGTCTATCCCTTCGACCGTCTGCGCAATCTTCTGGACCCCCACGCCCCGGCGGCAGGACTGGATCCGATTTCCCTGGCGGTCGGCGACCCGACCTTCGACCCACCCCCCGCCATCGCCGAGACCATGGCCGACAAGGCCGGTCTGTGGGGCCGCTATCCGCAGACCGACGGGACCCCGGATTTCCGCAAGGCCGCGGCCGGATTCCTCGGCCGCCGCTACGGCCTGGGCCCCGACGTGTTGGACCCGGAGCGCCATATCCTGCCCGTGGTCGGCACCCGCGAGGGCCTGGCCCTGGTCGCCAATCTGGTGGTGCCGCCGCAGAAGGCCAGCCAGACCCCCCTGGTGGTCATGCCCAATCCCTGTTTCCACACCTACATGGCCGCCGCCGTGTTTTCCGGCGCGGAGCGCCGCCACTTGCCGGCGACCGCCGAAACCGGCTTCATGCCCGACCTGACCCAGATGACCGAGGCCGATTGGGCGCGCACGGCGTTGTTCTATCTGTGCTCGCCGGGCAATCCGCAGGGCGGCGTGGCGTCCATGGGCCTGCTGATGGACGCCATCATCCTGGCCCGGCGCCATGATTTCGTGCTGGTCGTCGACGAATGTTACGCGGAAATCTATGACGCCTTTCCGCCGGCGGGGGCACTCGAAGCCTCGGCCGGCCTGGACGGCAAATTCACCAACGTGCTGGTGTTCCATTCGCTCTCCAAACGCTCAAGCGCACCCGGCATGCGGTCGGGCTTCGTCGCCGGGGACCCGGACCTGATCAAGCGCTATCGCATGCTGCGCAACTATCTGGGCGCGCAGATGCCCCACCCCGCCCTCTATGCCTCGGCCCGGCTGTGGTCCGACGATTCGGATGCTTTTCGCTATCGCACGGCCTATCAGGGCCTGATCAACACGGCAGCGGAGATCATCGGCGACCGTTTCGGATTCCGCCGCCCGGCCGGCGGTTTCTTCCTTTGGCTGGATGTGGGAAACGGTGAAGAAGCGGCGCTAAAGCTTTGGAAAGACGGGGCAATCCGTGTTTTGCCCGGGGCCTACATGAGCGAGACCATGGCCGACGGCAGCAACCCCGGGCAGGCCTTTATTCGTGTCGCTCTGGTTCATCAGCAAAAAACCATAGAGACTGCCTTAAGACGTCTTGTTAAGGTCTTGTAAACCTTAATAACTTAGAAGCCGCTTATGGCAGCGTCACAACATACCTCCGGCTTGGTCAACCTGTTCCCGCAAGGGACCGGGGCGTTCGTGCGCCGCCGCCTGGCCGAGGTCACCGGCGTGGTCCTGATCGCCGCCGGTGCGGCCGCGGGGGTCGCGCTGTTCACCTTTCATGCCGGCGATCCGTCCCTGAACACGGCCACGGGGGCCGCGGTCCAGAACCTGTTGGGCCGCCCCGGCGCCGTCACCGCCGACCTGGGATTGCAGGTTTTCGGCGTGGTTGCCGGGCTGCTGCCGCTGGTCGCGCTGGCTTGGGGCTGGACCCTACTGCGTCAGCGCGCGCTTTCGGGCCTGGCCCTGCGCCTGCTGTTTCTTCTGATCGCCCTGGTCACCCTGACCCTGGCCATGGCGCCCCTCGACCGGCCGGACACCTGGCCGCTCGCCACGGGGCTGGGCGGGATCGTCGGCGGTCTCGCCTTCGACGGCCTGGCCCGGCTGCTGGTCCAGGTGCCCGTCGCCCTGCCTGGCGAATGGCTGGGCAGCGCCGCCGCCGTCATCGGCACCCTATCCTTCATCTGCGCCCTCGGGTTTTCCCGGCGCGATTGGCTGACCGGCCTGCGTGCCCTGGCCGGTGCCGTTATCGGCACCTTCCTGGGACTGCGCGCCGGCGTGCTTTGGACCACCGACACATTCCGCCGGATGCGCAGCGCCGACCCCCTCGACCTGGACGGGCCGATCGCCGCCGACGTTCTGGACGATGCCGACACCGCCGCCGTCGCCCCGGCCGAAATGCCCGCCCGGCGCGAGCGCGCCGCGGTCGACAGCACCACCAAGGACGGCAAGAAGGGCCTGATCGCCCGCGCCCGCGACCGCAAGGCCGCGAAATCGAAAAAGGCGCTGATCGAACCGCCCGCCGCCAAGCCGAAGGAATCCAAGGCCGCCAACCGCCAACGTTCCCTCGATCTCGGCGGCGACGGCACGTACCGGTCACCGACGCTCGATCTTCTGGGCGGCCCCGACGTGATCCAGGGCCCGGCCCATGATCCGGACAAGCTGGCCCAGAACGCGCAGTATCTGGCCTCGGTCCTCGACGACTTCGGCGTCAAGGGCGAGATCGTCAAGGTCCGCCCGGGCCCCGTGGTCACCCTGTATGAACTGGAACCCGCCCCCGGAACGAAAACATCGCGCGTGGTCGGCCTGTCCGACGACATCGCGCGCTCCATGTCGGCAATCAGCGTGCGCATCGCCGTGGTCCCGGGGCGCAGCGTGATCGGCATCGAATTGCCCAACGCCGACCGGGAATCGGTTTACCTGCGCGAACTTCTGGCCTCGCAGACCTTTGAGCGGACCAAGGCCAAACTGCCGCTGACGCTTGGCAAGGACATCGGCGGCGGGCCGATCATCGCCGATCTGGCGACCATGCCGCACCTGTTGATCGCGGGCACCACCGGGTCGGGCAAATCCGTCGGCATGAACGCCATGGTGTTGTCGCTACTTTACCGCCTCAGCCCCGAACAATGCCGCTTCATCATGATCGACCCCAAGATGCTGGAGCTGTCGGTCTACGAAGGCATTCCGCACCTGTTGACGCCGGTCGTTACGGACCCGAAAAAAGCGGTCGTGGCCCTGAAATGGACCGTGCGCGAGATGGAAGAGCGCTACCGCGCCATGTCGCAGCTGGGCGTGCGCAACATCGAGGGCTATAACGCGCGCCTTCTGGAGGCCAAGAAAAAGGGCGAGGTGCTGTCGCGCCGGGTGCAGACCGGGTTCGACGCCGAAGGACGGCCCGTGTTCGAGGATCAGGCGCTGGGCACCGACCCGTTGCCCTTCATCGTCGTCGTGGTCGACGAAATGGCCGACCTGATGCTGGTCGCCGGCAAGGATGTCGAGGCCTCGATCCAGCGCCTGGCGCAGATGGCGCGGGCCGCCGGCATCCATATCATGATGGCGACCCAGCGCCCCTCGGTCGACGTCATCACCGGCACCATCAAAGCCAACTTCCCGACCCGCATTTCCTTCCAGGTCACGTCGAAGATCGACAGCCGCACCATCCTGGGCGAACAGGGGGCGGAACAGCTCTTGGGCCGCGGCGATATGCTGTACATGGCCGGCGGCGGGCGCATCACCCGCGTGCACGGGCCCTTCGTGTCCGACGAGGAAGTCGAACAGGTCGTCAGTCACCTGAAGTCCCAGGGCACCCCCGAATACATCGAGGACGTCACCCGCGACGACGACAACAGCACCTTCGGCGACAGCGGCGGCGGCAACGATTCCGGCGATGCGCTGTACGACCAGGCGGTCGCCCTGGTGGCTCGCGAAGGCAAGGCATCGACCAGCTTCGTGCAGCGCCACCTGCAGATCGGCTACAACCGCGCGGCCCGTCTGATCGAACGCATGGAGGAACAGGGCGTCGTCAGCCCCGCCGACCGCGTCGGCCGCCGCGAGGTTCTGGTCGGGAATCATTAAACCGTCGTCATGGCGCTTTACCCGGCCCGTCCCCCAGCCTACATAACCCCCATGATCATCCGTTTCACCCATGCCGTTGTGGCGGCGGCGCTCGCTCTGGTTCTGTGTCTTGCCCCCGATTCCGCCGGGGCGGTCGAGGGCGATCCCCGCGAAATCACCCTGAGCGCCAAACAGCAAAGCCTGGTGCGCCGGGTCGAGAGCTATCTCAACGGCATCACCACCCTGCAATCGACGTTCTTTCAACAGGCATCGACCAACGAGTTCGCGGAAGGCCAGATCTTCCTGTCGCGGCCGGGCAAGATGCGTATCGAGTACAAGGCGCCCAATCCGATCCTCATCGTCGCCACCGGCGAGTTCCTCAGTTACATCGACAAGGAACTGAAGAACGTCACCCATATTCCCGTCGAGGACACCCCGGCAGCCTTCCTGTTGAACGGAAACATCCGCTTCGATCCCAAACGCGTCGCCTTTTACGAGGCCGCGGAGGAGGACGGCGCCATGTTCCTGACCGTGGGCGAGCGCGCCGACCCCTTCGCCGGGCGCCTGACCCTGATCTTCCGCACCAATCCGATGTCTTTGCGCAAATGGTCCGTGGTCGATGCCCAGGGCACGATCACCGACATCGTGTTGACCGATCCCTTCTACGGCGGCCAGATCGACCCCAAGCTGTTCACCGTGCCCGAGTTCGAACAGATCCGCAGCGGCGATTAGCAAGGGCCCGCGCCAGATATGCGCAAAATGCATATCAGATGGCAAAAAAACGCCCCTGGTACACAGCGCCATTCCGTCCCATATGGAGTCATACAGCGCGGCCAATGATGCCGCGCCGCCGGGCGGCGCCCCCCCTCGCCAGCCCGGCTGCTCCCTAAGATGGAGTTGAAGCGCCCGGCCCCTCCCCCGCCGGGCGCTTCTTTTTTGCGCAAACCAATGGATGGGAGGGGGCCTGGGCAGTACATGCTTTGGGAGATTGCGCGCTAGTCTTTAGAGAAGTCCTTTGTGTGGTAGCCCTCTTGTTCGAGCCTGTCCAATTCCCGAGTCAAGATAAGCACCGCAGCCTCATTGATTGACCCGCCTAACCGCCCCTTCTTATTCACCAAAAAGTCCAGATACTCGTGATGGTGCTTAGGCAGCCGAATATTAATCGGCGTCCCTTTTGTGGCGCCCCTCGGACGTCCAGGTGGCTTTTTCGGTGCTGATGTATTCATTTGCCAATAATTTCTGTCTCTTAAAACCTCCCTTTTAAACTACAGAAACTATTGACTGGCGAGTCGAATGTAGGCAGATTACATAAAGAGAAAGGAGCGACCCGTTCTGGATCGCCCCTTGAGAGAAGTCATAGAGCGTTCTGCCCTAAGGCGGGTGTCGCTCCAGTTTCCCGGCCCCGTTCTGGCAAACGGGGCCTTTTCTTTAGGAAACGCGCCAATATGGCATAAAAGCCGTTTTGGCACAATTTGTAGTATATAGCACAATATCCTGTGGCTTGTGGATAAGTGTCGGCCACTACTACGTCATGCACGGGCGCTGGGTTGCCAATAACCCTTCCAATTCTTAGACACCTCATGCGCCAGCGCAGCCCGAGTCTTCCCGCCAAGCCGCTTCCCGAGCATAGAAGTAGAGACACCGTCCGCTTACGTGGTGGGGCGTCCCGACTTCCATGCAGCGCAGGCGTGAGAAATAGGACTCCGCTTGGTTCGTGCCGTGCCTTGAGGCAATCGGCTGCCAGAGGATTCGGCTAGCTGATTGAAAATCTCCACGCGCCGCCCTCTCTGATAACGCGAAATAACCTTGGGAATGGGCTCCATCGTGCTGCCGTTACCTCACCAAGGCGATTGGTAAATGAGAAATTGATCCCGAACACTTGGCTTGGCGCTAGTTCGATCTCTAAATCATCAGAGTTGATGAGCAAATCTCGCAAATCTGACCCGATAAATTGCCGGAGCATGAATTCCCCGTCGGCGAAATGTCGGATTGGCGCTGCTGGATGGTTTACCATCGCCGCCCTTTGGCCAAATGGCTCATCATTGAGAAAAAGCTGACCGTCAAAATCCTCGTATGTCACGGAATAGACAGAGTGGTTTTTTATTTGAAATCGAAAATCTAGGTACGGTTCGTGGGCGTCAAGATGGGGTTGTATCCAAGTACGAAAATCCCGCAAATAGCCATCGATTAACTCGGCTTGATCATCGATGACGGCCTGAATCTCCGGGGGTAGGCCGGTATCGATGGCCAGTTTTGCCGCACCATCGTTATCTTCCTGCCCAAGTGGAATTTCCCGTCTCCGCAAGAGGTGGTCCACCCATAGGCCTGCGACAAACGCAAGAGCCGAAGCCGAAGCAAATTGCATCACTGGCGAATATAGAAACTCAGGGACCACGGAATGCATCGCCTCCGGCGAACCCTGAAATTTTTGTGCAATGGTATCGATAAATTTCAGGAGAAATTGATCGTAGCCGTGCTTTTCCGCCCACTTCTCGACATTGAGGTAGGCGATAATAAGAAACGGCGTTGCCAAAACGGAAACGGCCACACGTATAGCGATGAGGTTGCGCATAACGCGCAATACTGCCTGATTTTCTCGTTAGGTGCATTTGCTACCTAATGCCGCTTTTTTGCGCTCAGGCCCGTGCCGCTTGTCCGCCCGCCCGATCCCCGCTACCAGGGTTCATGCCCTTCACCGTCGCCACCTGGAACGTCAATTCCGTGCGCAAGCGCCTGGACCAGGTCGCGCGCTTGGCCGCCGACACGGCGATCGACGTGCTCTGCCTGCAGGAAACCAAGGTGGTCAACGATCTGTTTCCCGTGGACGCCATCACCGAGATGGGTTTTCCCCATCAGGCCATCGCCGGCATGAAGGGCTATAACGGCGTCGCCATCCTGTCGCGCCGTCCCTTGAGCGACGTGCGCATCGAACCCTGGCTGGGCCGCGACGATTGCCGCCATATCCACGCCAAGGTCGAGACCGGCGTCGGGCCGGTCGAGGTCCACAGCCTCTATGTCCCCGCCGGCGGCGACGAGCCGGACCCGGAAGCCAATCCCAAATTCGCCCATAAGCTGGCGTTCCTCGACGCGCTCGCCCCCTTTCTTGCGGAGCGCGCGGCGGCCAGCCGGCCCGTGGTGCTGACCGGCGATTTCAACGTGGCGCCCTTGGAAACGGACGTGTGGTCGCACGAGCGGTTGAAACGGGTGATCACCCACACACCCATCGAACGGGACAAGTTGAAAGACCTGCTTTCGAACAGCGCGGACGGGGCCGGCGGCTGGACCGACGCCCTGCGCCGGTTCGTTCCGGCGGACGAGAAGGTCTTCACCTGGTGGAGCTACCGGGCCGCCGATTGGCGCGCCGCCGACAAGGGCCGCCGGCTCGACCATATCTGGGTCAACGAGGCCCTTGCCCCGGCGCTCAGCTTCGCCGCCGTGCACGACGCGGCCCGCGATTGGCCGGAACCATCGGACCATGCCCCCGTGCGCGTGGTGTTCGAAATCCCCTGAAAGGCCCCGGATCGGCGCAACCCTCACGAGACTATGGACAGGAGGCCCTGTCGTGCCTTTAATAATTCACGGATAAAAACCAACCCGCCACCGGGGGGCAGCGGGGACTAGCCATTGGATCGGGCAGCGTCGCCAGGGATTCGACGGCCCAATATCTGGAGACGACGCTGCTGACCCCCGTCCGCATAACAATCATCTACATCCTGTTCGGATCCTTGTGGATCCTGTTTTCGGACGCCACCCTGCACGCCCTGGTCAACGACCCGGAGGTGGCAAGCCGGCTGCAGACAGTGAAGGGCTGGTTCTATGTGCTGGTGACGGGGGCGCTGGTGTTCTGGTTGACCCGCGTCCTGTCCGCATCGCTTGAGACGGAAAACCGGGAACGACAGCGGGCCGAGGCCGAATTGCGGGAAGCCCTGGAGGAGGCGGAGCAGGCAAGCCGGGCGAAAACCGAGTTCCTGGCGACCATGAGCCACGAGTTCCGCACGCCGCTGAACGCCATCCTCGGGTTTTCCGATATCCTGCGGGCCCAGTATATGGGGCCCCTCGGGTCGCCCAAGTACACGGAATACGTCAACGACATCTATCAAAGCGGCGCCATCATGTTGGCCCTGGTCAACGACATCCTGGACATCGCCGAGATCGAGGCCGGCAAACGGCCGATCCACCGCATCGAGATCGCCCTGAAACCGTTGGCCGACATTTGCCTGAAATCCTTCCAGCCGCAGGCGGAAGAGAAAGCCATCACACTCACCCTCGACATTGCCGACGACGCCTTGCGTCTTTATGCCGATCAAATCTGCGTCATTCAGATCATCTCCAATCTGGTGGCCAACGCCATCAAGTACACGGCCAAGGGCGGGGCGGTCACTCTTTCCGCGGCAACGGCACCTGACGACGGCACGACCCTCACCGTGCGCGACAACGGCATCGGCATTCCCCCGGACAAACTGCCGACAATCGCCGAGCCCTTTTCCCAAGTGGTCGCCAATCCCCATCACGCGCGCGACGGCAAGGGCCTGGGCCTGGGCATCGTCAAGTCCTTGGTCGATGCTCATGGCGGTGAGCTCGACATCGACAGCGCCGTCGATATCGGTACAACCGTGACGGTGCACTTCCCACCGCCCTTGGGCTCACTGAGAAACTAGGCCTTGGTCGGCTTCCCGGTCTTTGGGATGATCCCGGTGGTGGGGGCCTGTTGACCGGCGAAGGTAGAAACATGGCCCAGGACTTTACAAGCCGCGAAGTGTCGATCAGCGATGTGCTGGAAACCGGCTGCGGCCTGATTTACCGCTACTGGGATGGTCGGCGCGGCAGCCGCTTCGCCCCGACCTGGGGTGATTTCCGCTTCATCGACCTGGCCGGCCATATCATTCCCTACATACGCGTCGCCGACGTCATCGACGGCGGCCGCGACTTCAAATACCGGTTCTGGGGAACGGGCCTGGGCGCCGAGAGCACCCGCGACCGATAAATTGTTATTTTGTTGCGGTCACGGAACAAGCCGGTAGCCGCCGGGTTCGGTGACCAGCAGGCGGGCGTTCGACGGATCGCTTTCGATCTTCTGACGCAGGCGATAAACGTGGGTTTCCAGGGTATGGGTCGTGACCCCGGCGTTATAGCCCCAGACCTCGCCCAGCAGAATATCACGGCCCACGACCTTGTCCCCGGCGCGATACAGATACTTGAGGATCGCCGTTTCCTTGTCGGTCAGGCGCACTTTCTTATCCGTGGCCGTTTCCACCAGCATTTTGTTGGCGGGCTGGAACGAATACTGCCCGATCGCGAACACGGCATCGTCCGACCGTTCGTGCTGGCGGATATGGGCGCGCAAACGGGCCAGCAGAACACCCAACCGGAACGGCTTGGTAACGTAATCGTTGGCGCCGGCATCCAGGCCCAGAATGGTATCGGCGTCCGTGTCGGCGCCGGTCAACATGATGATCGGCGAGGTTACGCCGTTGCGCCGCATCAGGCGGCAGACCTCGCGGCCATCCATGTCGGGCAGCCCAACGTCCAGAATGATGACGTCAAAGCGGTCTTCCTTGGCCGTTTTCAACGCCTCGGCCCCGCTGGTGCAGGTCACGCTTTTGAATTCCTTGTGAAGTTGCAGCTGTTCGCACAGCGTTTCCAGGAATTCGCTGTCGTCATCGACGATCAGGATTTGCTTGCCGTTGGTCATGACGGTAATCGATCCCCCCTTTGAATTCGGGAATTTCCGGCGATTTTCCGTGCCCGCGCCATCCGGTCAATGACAAGGAACGGAAAATTCACCATATTGGGTCCACAATATTGTGCGCCTGAGTGCCCGGCAACCGCGGCGTAATTATGGCACGAACTCATGTAACGACGGCCGCTTAAGACATGACCGAGCGAAATTCACCCCCCGCGCCTTCGCGCACCCTGGACCTGGACCGCCGCGACGCGCCTGCGACGCGGGAGCCGCGTGCCCAGAAAGCGGTCGACCGGGCGGCCGGCGAACTGCGCCGCGGCCGCCCCGTGGTCACCGGCGACGGCGACGGACGCCGGCTGGTGCTGCTGGGCGCGGAACATGTGGACGCCCGCCGCCTCGCCGACATGAAGGCCCTGACCGGGGCCGAGCCCGAACTGGCGGTGACCGCCCGGCGCGCCGCCGTGCTGGGCCTGCCGGCGCCGCCAAGCAATGTCGTCGTGCTGTCCCGCGCGGGCGGCCTGGACCCGGACCTGGTGACGCGGCTGGCCGACCCCTTGTTCGACGGCGGCACGGGCGGCCCCCTGCCCGATCTCGCCCCCCGCGCGGCGGAACGTTTCGATGCCTGGTCGGCGGCGGTCACCCTGACCAAGATCGCGCGTCTGTTGCCGGCGGCCCTGACCGGGGTCATCTCGTTCGACGGCGACCTGGAAAACTGGGCCAAGCGCCACGACCTGATGTTCGTCGACGCCGGCGACGTGTTCCGCCAGCGCCTGGACGAGGCCCGCACCCTGACCGAGGTCGGGGCCGCGCGCATCCCGCTGGCCGTCGCCCAGGAACCGGGCGTCGAGGCCAAGGTCCATGCCTTCCGTCCCGCCGACGGGGCGCTGGAGCATCTGGCCATCGTCATCGGCGATCCCAAGCCGGGCGCCCCCGTGCTGACCCGGGTGCATTCCGAATGCTTCACCGGCGATCTGCTGGGCAGCCTGCGCTGCGATTGCGGCGACCAGCTGAAGGGCGCCATCGCCGAGATCGCCGCCGCCGGCAGCGGGATTCTGTTGTATCTGGCGCAGGAAGGCCGCGGCATCGGCCTGGTCAACAAACTGCGCGCCTACGAGCTGCAGGACCGCGGCTTCGACACCATCGACGCCAACGAACAGCTCGGCTTCGACGCGGACGAGCGGGTTTATCTTCCGGCGGCGCAGATGCTGCGCCTGCTGGGTTTCGGCGCGGTGCGGCTGTTGACCAACAACCCGGAAAAGGTCGCGGCCCTGGAACGCGGCGGCATCACCGTCGCCGAGCGTGTCCCCCACGCCTTTCCGTCCAACGAACACAACGAAAGCTACCTGCGCACCAAGGCCAGCCGCGCCGGGCATTTGTTTTAAACGCCCCGCTGCGCCAGGCGCAGATGCGCCTGTGCTCGCATGGGAACGGCTCAAGGCTGCTGTTCTGATATCCCACGCCACCACCCGTCATTAACCATTGAATGCCAAGAATGCCGGAGTCCGCCGCCGCCCGGCAGCATTTGCCGCCCCGGGCATTTTGTACCCAGAGCAGACGAGTCAAAATCGTTTAAAATCAACAGCTTGATTCTGGCCCGAGTCTTGCGACACCCGTTCCATAAAATTAACGCCCGAAAACAGGGCGCGAAGAGAACGGGAAAAAATCGATGACACTGCCCTCCGAAGGGATCAATCCCTGGCGCGTGGCCCCCGCCCCTGGCGGGACCGGCGCCCTTCCAGCCAAACACACCCCCGCCAAATTGCCGGATCTCAAACTCGGCAAGGGCGATGCCCTCGACACGCCGGACAAGACCGCCAACGGCAGCGCAACCGGCGGCAAGGAATTCAAGGCCTTCGGCGACGACGGGCTCACGTTCTGGGACTTGGTCGACGTGGTCAATCCGCTGCAGCACATCCCGGTGGTTTCCACCCTCTACCGCGACCTGACCGACGATACCCTGGACCCGGCCCCGCGCATCATGGGCGGCACCCTGTTCATGGGCCCGATCGGCTTGGTCGCCTCGGCCGCCAACGTGATGATCGAGCACAACACGGGCAAGGACATGGGCGGCCACGTGCTGGCCTATTTCCGCGATGACGCGCAGCCGCTGTCAACCACCACCGCCGCGGCATCGCCCGCGGCCGCGGGCACGGACGGCACCGATCCGGTCACTCAATGGGCCGCCGAGCAAACAGCGTTCTACCAAAGCAGCGCGGATGCCGCCGACCCGGTCAGCCGTTGGGCCGCCAACCAACAGGCCTTCTACCAGGGACGGGACGGCAAGAGCGCTGCCACGACCGCGACGGCCTCTGCTGATCCGGTCGGCCAATGGGCCGCCGAACAGCATGCTTTCTATCGAAACACCGCGACGGCGGGCGACACCCAGATGGCCGCCGCGACCCCAGAGGCCGCCCCCGTGGCCGCCGGTACGGACGGCGTCGACGTCACCGCCTGGGCCGCCCAACAGACCGCTTATTACAAAGGCAGCGCAGCCCCCGCCCCGACCACAGCCGGTACCGATGAACAGGATGTGAGCGCCTGGGCGGCCCAACAGGTCGCCTATTATCGGGGCGGCGACGCCCAGCCCCTGGCCGCGATGGATCCCGTCGCCGCCTGGGCCCAACGGCAGACCGCCTATTACCGTGCCGGTGCGGAAACGGGCCCCGCCCGACCGGCCGCGCCGCGGACACAGGCCGTGCAGACCGCGCAGACCGCGCCCGGCGAAACCAATCGTGCAGGTATCGACGGCGACGTTTCGACCTGGGCCCGCGACCAGCTGGCCTGGGTGATGGGCGACCGCGCCAAGGAAGTCGCCGCCCTGCCCGGGGCCCAGCCGCGTGACCGCGCCGCCCCGCGCGATGAGGACAACCGGCGCGACGATCAGGATCCGTCCGGTGCCATCGCCGAGGGCGGAGGCTGGTTCCGCGACAACATGGTCGACGGCTGGACCCGTTATCAGGCCGCTCAGCGCCTGGCCGAGCCCGGCTTTCGCCCGGATCTGACCGTGGCGGCGGGCGATCGCTGATCGCCCGCGGCGCGGAATGATCCCGTGCCGCGAAAGAGCTAGACTGACGGCCATGGACATTCTGGTTGAACCGACGGATGACCGCACCCGCGGGCGGCTGACCTGGGGCCGCAGGCAGGTTCCCTGCGCGCTTGGCCGTGCGGGCATCGCCCCCGTCAAAAAGGAAGGCGACGGCGCCACGCCGGTGGGCCGGTTCGCCCTGCGCCGCCTGTTCTACCGCGCCGACCGACGGACCCGGCCGGAAACGACCCTGCCGACAACCCCCATCACCCCCAACCTCGGCTGGTGCGACGACCCCATAAGCCCCGCCTACAACCGGCTGGTCCGCCTGCCCTGCCCGTGGCGCCACGAGGAACTGGCCCGCACGGACGGTGTCTATGATCTGGTCGTCGTCCTGGGCCATAACGACGCGCCGCCGCAACCGGGCGCCGGCAGCGCCATCTTCCTGCACTTGGCAACACCTGACTTCGCACCGACCGAGGGCTGTGTCGCCCTGGCCGAAACGGATCTGGTCGCCCTGTTGCGGGCCGCTTCACCCGGTGACGTGATAACCGTCAGGGGCTGAACCGCCACCCTCAGGCAGGTTTTGGACGGGTTCCGAAAATGGCCGAGCCGACGCGCACATGGGTCGCCCCGAAGGCAACCGCGATCTCGTAATCCGCGCTCATTCCCATGCTCAGCTGGGCGAGGCCGTTGCGCTTGGCGATTTCCGCCAACAGTTGGAAATGCAGGGACGGCTCCTCATCCACGGGCGGGATGCACATCAAGCCCGTGACCGGCAGGGTGAAATCGTCGCGGCATTGGGCGATGAAGGCGTCGGCGTCTTGCGGCAAGACACCGGCCTTCTGGTCCTCAGCCCCCGTGTTGACCTGGATGAAGCAGTCGGGACGGCGGCCCGTTTCCGCCATTACGTTGGCGAGCGCACGGGCCAGCTTGGGCCGGTCGACGGTTTCGATGACATCGAAGACGTCAACGGCCTTGCGCACCTTGTTCGACTGCAACGGGCCGATCAGGTGCAGGCGGAGATCGGGAAAGCGGGAGCGCAGGCCCGGCCATTTTTCTTCCGCTTCCTGCACCCGGTTTTCCCCGAAAGCGCGCTGGCCGGCGTTCAGCGCGGGCAGCATATGGTCGGCGGGAAACGTCTTGCCGACGGCGACCAGGGTAACGGCGGCGGGGTCACGGCCGGCGGCCCGGGCGGCCTCGGCAACCTTGGCCTGGACCTCGGCAAGGTTTGCGGCAATATCGGGGTCCGCGCTATGAGGGGCGGTGTCGGATGGAATCATCGGTGGATCGGGACCAGGAATGAGGAAACGAGGGACCGCAACCCTAACATGGGGCGGGCGCGGGAAAAAGCCGCGCCGACGCGGCCTGCCGCTGTTTGCTTTCATGACCGATGCCGCGCGCACGCCCGATCCGGCCCGCGCGCTTCGCCAACTGACACAGGGCACGGTTGTGATCTTTCGCCATTACGAGATCCCTGATCGGGCCGCGCTGGGCCAACGCCTGGCAACCCTGGCCCGTCGATTGGGGCTGATCTTCATCGTCGCCGGTGATCGCCGACTGGCTCATCGCCTGCGCGCCGACGGCCTGCACCTGCCGGACGGCATGGTACGCCGCCGCGGCCGGTTCGCGCCACTTGGCGACCGCTGGCCCGTTTTCGCCGCCGCCCATGACGGACCTGGCCTCCGGCGGGCGGTGCGGGCCGGCGTCGACCTGATCCTGCTGTCGCCCGTGTTTCCCACGGCCAGCCATCCCGGGCGCCCGACCCTGGGCGTGCGGCGGCTGGCCGCATTGTGCCGCGGCGCCAGCGTGCCGGTGTTGGCGCTTGGCGGGGTTACTCCGGCGACGCTCCGCCGGGTACGGGCCGCCGGGGCCGCGGGGGTTGCGGGAATCGGCGCCCTACCCCATCTTTGCCACGATCCCTTCGGTCTGCGGGCGGCAAGCCTGCGCAACACGCGGTCACGGCGCTTGGCGCATGGCCGCGATATGGTTTAAGAAGGGGCGTCATTCACCGGCGACGGCGGAAAGAAGGAAGCTTCAGTAATGAGTCTTGGCAGCGGAAAACGGATACTGACGCTGATGGGCGCGGTGGCCCTGGTTGCCGGCATGGCGGCCTGTGCCGATTTCTCGCCGGCCGATATCGAAGCGACGACCGCCGACCAGACCGATGACGGATCCAAGCGGGACACCATCTGGGGTGCGGGCGGCGTCAGCCTGTGGGGCGACAGCGACAATAACGACAGCGGCGGCGGCGCCCTTGGCGTCAACAGCTTCCTATGGCGCGCGACCCTGGACACTATCGCCTTCATGCCCGTGTCCACCGCGGACCCGTTCGGCGGCGTGATCCTGACGGACTGGCATTCGACCGAGGAAGCCCCCAACGAACGCTTCAAATTGAACGTCTATATTCTGGGCCGCACCTTGCGCGCCGACGGAATCCGGGTCGCCGTGTTCAGCCAGACCAAGGACCAGGGCGGCCAATGGCGCGACACGGCGGTGCCGGAACAGACCGGCACCAAGATCGAGGACGCGATCCTGACGCGCGCCCGCCAGCTCCGCCGGCAGACGATCAGTACAAAGTAGTCGGCCCGGCGCAACAGAGCGGAGCCCCATAGACCTCTTCGCCCCGCCGGAACCTTCCCGGCTTCGGCATTCCATCCACCCTCGCCCGGGCGCTTCGCCCGGCGACATCTTCCCGCCCAAACCTTCTGGGGACTTGAATGGCGCGCTACAACGTCAAGGAAAACGAACAGAAATGGCAGGCCGCCTGGGACGACAAGGGTTGTTTCCAGGTCCGTGAGGACAATGATCGGCCGAAGTACTACGTGCTCGAGATGTTTCCCTATCCGTCGGGACGCATCCACATGGGCCACGTCCGCAACTACACCCTGGGCGACGTCGTCGCGCGCTATAAAAAGGCGCGCGGGTTCAACGTGCTGCATCCCATGGGCTGGGACGCCTTCGGCCTACCGGCGGAAAATGCCGCGATCGAGAACAAAGTGCCGCCGGCCCAATGGACCCGCGAAAACATCGCGACCATGCGCCGCCAGCTGAAAACCATGGGCCTGTCCTATGACTGGGGCCGGGAGCTGGCGACGTGTGAACCCGACTACTACCGCCACGAACAGAAGATGTTCCTCGACTTCCTGGCCGGCGGCTTGGTCTACCGCAAGGAATCCTGGGTCAATTGGGACCCGGTGGAAAACACGGTGCTGGCCAACGAACAGGTCATCGACGGCCGCGGCTGGCGGTCCGGCGCCCTGGTCGAAAAACGCCAGCTGAGCCAGTGGTTCCTCAAGATCACCGATTATGCCGAAGAGCTTCTCAAGGGGCTCGAGACCCTGGACCGCTGGCCGGACCGGGTGCGGCTGATGCAGGAAAACTGGATCGGCCGGTCCGAAGGCGCGCATGTGCGGTTTCAGTTCGACGGCCGCGACGGCCAGCTCGACATCTACACCACCCGCCCCGACACCCTGTTCGGTGCGTCGTTCTGCGCCGTCGCCGCCAATCACCCCCTGGCCCAGGAACTGGCCCGGGGAAACCCGGATCTGGCCGACTTCATCGCCGAATGCAACCGCCTGGGTACCAGCGAAGCCGCCATCGAAACGGCCGAGAAAATGGGCTTCGACACGGGCGTGAAGGTCCTGCATCCGTTCATCGTAGGCCATGCCCTGCCCGTCTATGTCGCCAATTTCGTGCTCATGGATTACGGCACGGGGGCGATCTTCGGTTGCCCCGCCCACGATCAGCGCGATTTGGACTTCGCCCGCAAGTACGGCCTGCCGGTGCTGCCGGTGGTGGCGCCTAAGGGCACGGATGCGGCTTCCTTTACGGTCGGCGACGACGCCTTCACGGACGACGGTCTGCTGATCAATTCCGATTTCCTCGACGGTCTTACGGTGCCCGACGCCAAATCCAAGATCATCGACCGCCTTGAAGACATGGGCATCGGCACGCGGGCCGTGAACTATCGGTTGCGGGACTGGGGCGTATCGCGCCAGCGTTATTGGGGATGCCCGATCCCGATCATCCATTGCGGCGACTGCGGTATCGTGCCGGTGCCGGAGGCGGACCTTCCGGTCGAACTGCCCGCCGACGTCGACTTCTCCGGAACCGGAAACCCCCTGGCCCGCCATCCCAGCTGGAAGCACGTGGCCTGCCCGACCTGCGGCAAGCCGGCGGAGCGCGAGACCGACACCTTCGATACCTTCTTCGAATCGTCCTGGTACTTCGCCCGGTTCTGTAACCCGGCCTCCGACGCCCCGCTCGATCGCGCCGCCGTCGATTACTGGCTGCCCGTGGATCAATACATCGGCGGCATCGAACATGCGGTGCTGCACTTGCTGTACAGCCGCTTCTTCACCCGGGCCTTGAAGAAATGCGGTTATCTATCTGTGGAGGAACCCTTCGCCGGGCTTCTGACCCAGGGCATGGTGTGCCACCAGACCTTCAAGGACGCGGCCGGCAAATGGCTGCTGCCGTCCCAGGTGGTGTTTGACGGCGACGCCGCCAAACATGCCGAGACGGGCCAGCCGGTGACCCTCGGGCGGTCCGAGAAGATGAGCAAATCCAAAAAGAACGTGGTCGACCCCGAAGCCATCATCGGCGCCTATGGGGCGGACACGGCGCGGCTGTTCATGCTGTCCGACAGCCCGCCCGACCGTGACCTGGAATGGACCGACGCCGGCGTCGACGGAGCCTGGCGTTACCTCAACCGGCTGTGGCGCCTGGTCACGGAAAACCCCGCCCCCCTGGCCGCCGCCGATGCCGCCCGGCCCGAAACGATAAGCACAGCTGCAGAAGAGGTCCTGAAAGCCACGCATAAGACCATCGACGGTGTTTCCGCGGACCTGGAGAAGTTCCACTTCAACAAGGCCGTGGCCCGCATCCGCGAGCTGACCAACGCCGTTGAGGGCCTGAAAGACACCGCACCGGATGCAAACTGGGTGCGCCGTTTCGCGCTGGAAACCTTGAGTCTTCTCATCGCCCCCATGACACCGCACCTCGCCGAAGCCCTGTGGCTTGAGCTCGGCCATGAAGATACGCTGGTTGCCGACACCGCTTGGCCCGTGGCCGACCCCACCTATCTGGTCGATGACCTGGTGACCATCGCGGTCCAGGTCAACGGCAAGCTGCGCGGCACCATCGAGCTGCCCAAGGATTGCGCCAAGGATGCCGCGGAGGATGCGGCCCTGGCCCTGGATAAGGTACAATCCGTGCTCGAAGGCAAACCGCCCCGAAAGGTCATCGTCGTGCCGAACAGGATCGTCAATGTGGTCGCGTAGAAACCTTCTTGCCGGGATCGTCGGCGCCATGGCCACAGGGACGCTCGGCGGCTGCGGCTTCCGGCCGCTTTACGGCCGTTCTGGGGTCGGCGCCGATCTAAGCGACACCCTGTCCCAAGTCGAGATCGGCCCGGTCCTCAACACCACCACGGACGGTCGTGATATTTCCCGCGTCGGCCAGCAACTGCACAACGCGCTGCTGGATGGGCTATCCCCTCGGGGGCCACGCGGCGAACAGATCTACCGCCTGGACGTTACCTTGAACGAGGGCATTTCCTCCCTCGCCGTGCAAAAAAGCGCCGACGCCACCCGCGCCGATTTGTCCCTGAATAGTTCGTTTTCCCTGCTCGATCTGCGCACCGGTAAGCATCTTTACACGGGTAACAGCCGAGCCGTTTCCAGCTTCAACATCCTCAATTCTGAATTTGCCACGCTGATGGCCCAAAAGGGTGCCCGTAACCGTGCTATCCGTCAGTTGGGCGACGACATCCGTCTCAAGATCGCGATCTTCCTGAAAACCAACCCCGACAAGCAGTGATCCCGGCCCCGGCACGACCCCGGACACCCAAGGTCTCGTCATGAAACTCTCCGGCCGCCAGATCGATAGCTTCCTCGACGATCCCGGGAACGCGGTCGCAGCGGTGCTGATCTATGGTCCCGACCAAGGGCTGGTGCGCGAACGCGCCGACCGCATTATGCGCGCCGTCGCTGGATCGACCGACGATCCCTTTCGCACTGCCACCGTCAACGAGCAAGACGTCGCCGATGACGCCGAACGGCTGGCCGCCGAACGATCCGCCATGGCCTTCGGCGGCGGTCGGCGCGCGGTCCGCGCCGATGGCAGCGACCGGCTGGCGCCGGCGGTCGAGCGCGCCCTCGCGGCCGAGGGCGACGGGCTGATCATCATCGTCGCGGGCGACCTCACCCCCCGGGCGAAGCTGCGCAAAATCTGCGAGACGGCGCCCAATGCCGCCGCCATCCCCTGTTATGCCGACGACGCCCGCGCCATGGAACAGGTGATCCGCGATACCCTGTCCTCCGCGGGTTTGACCATCGGGCGGGAGGCTCAGGCCCATCTTGCCGCCAATCTGGGCAACGATCGGCTGATTTCCCGGCGAGAGTTGGAAAAGCTCGTGCTCTACATGCAAGGCGCCGGACCGGAAGTGACCTTAGCCGACGCCCAGGCCTGCATCGGCGACAATGCCGGGCGCGGCACCGAAGCGGTGACCCGCGCCTTGGCCGGCGGCGACGTGGCAGGCCTGCTCAGTGCCTATGCCAGCGCCCGCGACCTGGGGGAGACCGCCGTCGGCATGCTACGCGCCGCGCAGCGCATGTTTCAGCGCCTGCATCTGGCGGCCGGGGATGTTGCCCGTGGCACCCGTCCCGAACAGGCCGTCGACAACCTGCGTCCGCCGGTGTTCTTTAAGGAAAAACCATTATTTATCAATGCATTAAGATCATGGACGCCAGGCCGCCTGGGCACCGCCCTGGATGTCCTGACCGAGGCCGAGCGGGCCTGTAAAAGCGGCCTGGGGCCCGACGAGGTGATCTGCGAGCGGGCCTTTATCCGCCTAGCGCGCCTCGCGCGCTAGGCTCAAGCCCCACGAACGAATCGCCGGGTTTATTCTCAACCGATATTTAGGCTCATCAAGCTGACCCAAGAACCGGGCCGTTATTCGCCTGCGGCTTGGCCGCTTAGGCGCTGCAACAGACCATCGAGCTGGTCGAGGGATTTGTAATACAGCGTGACCGAGCCCTCCCGACCCTTGGCCGCGATGGCCACGCGCAGGCCGAGCAGATCGGACAAATCCGTTTCCAAGGCGCGTGTGTCCGCGTCTTTTTCCTTGGGTCCACGCCGCGCACCACTGCTTTTCGCCGTCGCCGCCCGCTGCACCAGCTGTTCCGTCTGGCGCACGCTGAGACCCTGCTCAACGACCTGGCGGGCCAGAACCTCGGGTGCTGTCGCCGACAGCAGGGCCCGGGCATGCCCGGCGCTCAGTTCGCCCTTGTCGACCATGGCCTTGACCACATCGGGCAGACCCAACAGCCGCAGCATGTTGGCGACGTGGGAACGGCTTTTGCCGACAGCCTTGGCGAGCGCCTCCTGGGTATGGCCGAATTCGTCCATCAGACGTTGCAGTCCGACGGCCTCTTCCAGGGGCGACAAATCCTCGCGCTGCAGGTTTTCGACCAGGGCAACTTCAAGGGTTTCCTTGTTCGACAGCACCTTGACCAGCACCGGCACCTCGTGCAGTTGCGCCAATTGCGCGGCCCGCCAGCGCCGTTCGCCGGCGATGATCTCGTAATCGCCCGGGCGGTCTGGATGTTCGCGCACCAGGATCGGCTGTAACACGCCCAATTCGCGGATCGACTGGGCCAGATCCTGCAATTCTGCCTCACCCATGTTACGGCGTGGCTGATAGCGGCCGGGATGGAGCTTTTCGATGGCGATCTGACGCGCCCCGGCAGCCTGTGCCGGTGATGTGTCCTCACCCAGAAGGGCCGACAGGCCGCGCCCCAGGTTTCTGCGTTTTTCCGCCATCATGATGCCCCCATCGGCTGGCCGCCGCCCTGGCGTGCCAGGGCCTGACGATGTTGCGTCTGGCGTTCGCGGCTGATGACCTCGCTGGCCAGGTTGAGATAGGCCCGCGACCCGGCGCAGGCAGTGTCATAGATCAGCACCGGGCGGCCGTGGGACGGTGCCTCGGAAATCCGCACGTTGCGGGGAATCACGGTCTCGTAGACCTTGTCGCCGAAGTGGTCGCGAACATCCGTTTCGACCATGCCCGACAGGTTGTTGCGCTGATCGAACATGGTCAGGACGATGCCCTGGATTTCCAGGTCCGCATTGAAGGCGGCGCGCACGCGCTCGATGGTCTGCATCAACTGGCTGACGCCCTCCAGCGCGAAGAACTCGCACTGCAGCGGCACCAGGACCGCCTGCGCGGCGACCAGGGAATTGACGGTCAGCAGGCCGAGCGCCGGCGGACAGTCGATCAGCACGAAATCATAGGCCGGGCCGGCGGCCGACACGGCCGCTTCCAGGCTCTGCTTGAGGAAATACTCGCGGCCGTCCTCGTCGACCAGTTCGACCTCGATCCCCGACAGGTCGATGCCGGACGGCACGATGTCGAGATTGGGGATTTCCGTCGCCAGGGTCGCCGCCGCCAGGGGCTCCGCATGAATGAGCAGATGATAGGAATTCACCGTCCGCTGCGCCCGGGCGATGCCCAGACCAGTCGAGGCGTTGCCCTGGGGGTCCAGGTCGATGATCAGGACCCGGTTGCCGACGGCGGCCAGGGCCGTGCCCAGATTGATGGCGGTCGTCGTCTTGCCGACCCCGCCCTTCTGATTGGCGACCGCGATGATGCGCGGCAGGGCTGGGATATCCGGCACCGCGGGGCCGTTCAGGCCGTCGTAAAGGGGATCAGCCATGGCGTCGTTCAAGGTCCTTGATCAGGAGAATAACGCCCTCGGAATCACTCGCGCTGGGCATTTTCGTTGCGCGCATCTTCCAGGCTTTTTCCGATTCGGTCAATTCCGCATCGCCGGTCTTTCCTTTTAAAAACAAAAGTTTTCCACCGGTTTTCAACAGGTTGTTCGACATTTCCAACAATTTGGGCAAAGGCGCCAGGGCCCGCGCGGTGATAATGTCATAGCCTCCCGCCCCGGTTTCCGCCATTTCCTCGATGCGCCGGTTCTCGATCCGCGCATGGGTGCCCATCAGCCGATTGGCTTCGCGCAGGAAGGCGGCCTTGCGGCTGTCGCTTTCGACCAGGTCAAGGCAACCGCCCTCCCCCACGCCAATGTCCAGTGCCGCCAGCACCAGACCCGGCAAGCCCGCCCCCGACCCCAGATCGCAGATCCGCAAGGGTTCCGCCGGAATCAGGGACGCCAGCTGGCCGCAATCGAGGATATGGCGGTGCCAGATGTCGGCCACCGTGGCCGGGCCGATCAGGTTGATGCGGCGTTGCCATTTCACCAGGGCGGCGACATAGGTCTCCAGACGCGCCCGACGCCCGGCCCCGTCCGCGCCGTCGAGGCCGAGGGCGCGGGCGACGTCCTTGGGCATTTGGGACGCGGGGTCGGGGCTCGATTGTTTCACGTGAAACAGTCTCTGTTCGGTTAGGGGCCTATTCGGCCGATCGGATGGTTTGGTCAGGCGCTGAGGCGGGCGTCCCGGCGCTTTACATGGGCAAGCAGGATGGTCAGGGCCGCCGGAGTCACGCCGGGCAGGCGCGCCGCCGCCCCCAGGGTCGCCGGGCGGGCCTGCTTGAGCTTCTCCCGGACCTCGTTGGACAAGCCGGATACGGCATCGTAATCCAGGTCCCCCGGCAGGGTCAGGCCCTCGTCGCGGCGGAAGGCGCGGATGTCGGCATCCTGGCGCATCAAATACTGGCTGTAGCCCGCTTCGATGGTCAACTGGTCGAGAATTTCCGGATGAAGCTCAGCAACCTCCGGCCAATGGGTCGCGATGGCCTCCACCGTCACCTCCGGATAGGACAAGAGCGTCCAGGCGCTGCGCCGGGCGCCGTCCTGGTTAACGGCAAAGCCAGCCTTGGCCAGCGTATTGGGGCTGGCCTCCAGGCGCTCCAGCAGACGGCGGCCCAGGGTCAGGGCCGTCTGCTTGCGGGCGAAGGCGCGCGCCCGGTCGGCGCCGACGCAGCCGATGCCCATGCCGAGCGGGGTCAGGCGCTGATCCGCGTTGTCGGCCCGCAGCTTGAGGCGGTATTCGGCCCGCGACGTGAACATGCGGTAGGGCTCACGGGTGCCAAGCGTCACCAGATCGTCGATCATCACGCCGATATAGGCATCGGCGCGGTCGAGCACGAAATCCCGGACGGGCCCTGCCCCGCCGCCGGCGCCGGCACGGATCGCCGCGTTGATCCCGGCGATCAGGCCCTGGGCGCCCGCCTCTTCATATCCGGTGGTCCCGTTGATCTGACCGGCCAGAAACAGGCCCGGAACCCGATGGGTTTCCAAGGTCGGCGTCAACTGCCGCGGATCGACGAAATCGTATTCGATGGCATAGCCCGGGCGGATCATCTCCGCCTTTTCCAGGCCCGGGATGGTTTTCAGCATCGCCAGCTGCACGTCCTTCGGCAGCGAGGTTGAAATGCCGTTCGGGTAGACCGTGGGATCGTCCAGTCCCTCGGGCTCGAGGAATATCTGATGACGTTCGCGGTCGGCAAAGCGCACGACCTTGTCCTCGATCGACGGGCAATAACGCGGGCCCTTGCTTTCGATCTGCCCGGAATACATGGGCGAGCGATGGATGTTGTCACGGATCAGGGCGTGGGTCGCCGGGGTCGTTTCCGTGATGCCGCAGGCGATCTGCGGTGTGGTGATGGTCTCCGTCAGGTACGAAAAGGGGACCGGTGGCGTATCGCCCAGCTGTTCGTCCAGGCCGGCCCAGTCAATGGTGCGCCCGTCCAGGCGCGCCGGCGTACCGGTCTTCAGGCGGCCCAGATCAAAGCCCAGGCGCCGGAAGGTATAGCTGAGGCCGATCGCCGGCTTGTCCCCCACCCGCCCGGCGGGAATGCGGGTGTCGCCGATGTGGATCAGGCCGCGCAGAAAGGTGCCCGTGGTGATGACCACGGCGGGGGCACGGAATTCCCGGCCGTCCACCGCGCGCACCCCGGTAAGGCGGCCGCCCGCGCCGAACATCAGATCGTCGGCCCCGGCCTCGATGATCGTCAGGTTCTCGGTTTCTGCCAGGATGTCCTGCACGGCCAGGCGGTACAGCTTGCGGTCGGCCTGGGCCCGGGGGCCCCAGACCGCCGGCCCCTTGGACCTGTTGAGCATACGGAACTGAATGCCGCCCCGGTCGATGGCGCGGCCCATGACGCCGTCAAGGGCATCGATCTCGCGCACCAACTGGCCCTTAGCCAGGCCGCCGATGGCCGGGTTGCAGGACATCTCGCCGATGGTCGCGGCCTTATGAGTCAGCAGCAGCGTCGCGGCCCCCTGGCGCGCCGCCGCTGCGGCCGCCTCGGTTCCGGCGTGCCCACCGCCCACCACAATGACGTCGAAAGTTCGGTCCATGGACCGCCTACCTGACCTGTTCCGAGAAATGCCCCTTCCGCCCCACCGATGGCGCGGAAACACAGGCCGGAATGTAGGAACCCCGCTGATCCAAGTCAAATACCTTCGCGGGCCGCCTGAGCGGGCCGCAGCGCTGTCTTGGCGCCCCATCCCAGAGCAGCTTCCCTCGGCGGAAGGCCCTTTGCCGGTGGGGAAACAAACCCTCCGACAGCTGAATGTTTCACGTGAAACATTCTGTCTCAGTTAGGGCGCCAGGCAGGTGAGCGAGATGCCGAACAGGGGGATCGAGTGAAATAAGAACTTCAGTTAATGCATTCTGAAAATATCAAACTGATCCCAAGGTATATCCAAATGATCAATTCATACTATATATAGGGGGTAGTTAATTAGATGCCTTACGCTGATCACTTACCAATGCAGAAGTCGGCGAAGATCACATCGAGCAAATCCTCCACATCCACCCGCCCCGTGATCCGCCCGATCGCCCGCGCGGCGAGGCGCAGGTCCTCGGCCACCATCTCCGGCCCGCGCGTTGACCAACCGTCGAGGGCTTGGGCCAGGGCCGTCCGCGCCTCTTCCAAAGCATGGCGGTGACGGGCCCGCGTCGGGCCCGGCGCCGCCCCCGCCCCCGCCCCCGCCAGGGCGAGGCCCCGGACCGCCTCCGTCAAGCGGATGATGAAGTCGTCCACCCCCGCCCCGGTGCGGGCCGAGAGGGCGAGCACAGGCGCCCCATCCAAATCCAAATTCCCCAGGCCGTCGACCGGCGCCAAATCCGCCTTGTTGACCAGGACCAATGCCCGACCGTCCGCCCCCAGGGCGCGCAGATCGTCCGGCACATCCGGCCAATCGGCGCGGTCGAGAACGATCAATTTCAGGTCCGCCCAATCGGCCCGCGCCGCCGCCCGGCGCACGCCCTCGCGCTCGACCGCGTCCGTGCTGTCGCGCAGGCCCGCCGTGTCGGCAACGATAACCGGCACGCCGCCCAGGTCGAGATGCACCTCGATCACGTCCCGGGTCGTCCCCGCGGTTTCCGACACGATGGCCGCGTCCCGCCCAGCCAACAGGTTCAGCAAGGTCGATTTGCCCGCGTTGGGCCGGCCGAGCAGAGCCAGATGCACCCCGGCGCGGAGCCGCTCCCCCCGCCGGCCGTCGTCCAGATGGGCCGCAATCTCGCCCGCCAGCACCGCCAGGGCATCCCGGGCGGCGCGGTCGATGTCTTCCGGCAGGTCCTCGTCGGCGAAATCGATGCCGGCCTCGACATGGGCGATGGCCGCGATCAGCCGTGTCCGCCAGCCCTCATAGATCTGCCCGAGCGCCCCTGCCGCCTGATCCAGGGCCTGGCGCCGCTGTTCCGAGGTTTCCGCCGCGACCAGATCGGCGATGGCTTCGGCCTGGGTCAGGTCGAGCCGGCCATTGAGGAAGGCGCGGCGGGTGAACTCCCCCGCCTCTGCCGGGCGCAGGCCCGGGATGCGGCCAAGCGCGGCCAGCACCCCCTCGACCACGGCCGGGCCGCCGTGCAGGTGCAGTTCCACGACATCCTCGCCGGTGAAACTGCCGGGGCCGGGAAAGCGAACAACCAGGGCCTGGTCGAGGGTTTCGCCGCTGGCCGGATCGTGAAGATCGCGCAGCGATGCCTTGCGGGGCGCGGGGACATTCCTGCCCGGCGTCAACGCCGCCAGGGCGTCTCCCGCCCCGGGACCGGACAGGCGCAGAACCGCGACGCCCGCCCGGGCGCCGCCGCTTGCCAGTGCAAAAATGGTGGTGTCGTTCACCGGCCCCCCTCGGCTGCTCGGCCGGGGCCCCCTACTTGGCTTTTTCCGGATCGTCGCCGGGACGCAGCATCAAATCGGGCACCCGGCCGCCGTCCCGCACATGGGCCTCCAGCACCCGGTCCACGTCTTCCCGCGTTTCGCAGCGGTACCACACGCCCTCGGGATAAATGACCAAGGTCGGGCCCAGTTCGCAGCGGTCGAGGCAGCCCGCCGAATTCACCCGCACCCCCTTGATGCCAAGTTCCTTGGCGCGCGCCTTCATGTAGTCGCGCAGCTTCACCGATCCCTTGGCGGCGCAGCTTCCCCGGGGGTGGCCTTCCGGGCGTTCGTTGGTGCAGAAAAAAACATGGCGGTCGTAGAACAGAGGCGGATCCCCTGCCTCATCGTGTTGGGCGTCGCTCACTTGGTGTCGTCCTTCTTGGTGGTCTTGGCCTGGCCTTCGTCGCCGGACATGCCGGACATCTGGTTCCAGAACATCTTCTGAAGCTGTTCGAACCCCTGGACCCCGGCGGGGAACCAGGTATTGAACATGGTTTCCGGATCAAGCGCGGACAGGTTCGCCTGCATGCGCTCCTCCAGGTCCTTCATCAGGGCATCCTGCATGGGCTTCACGTCGGGCAGGCCGAGGAACTTGCGGGCCTCTTCCGGGGTGCAGTCGATGTTCACGGTGATCTTCATGGGTCTCGCCTCTTCCTCGCCCGCCGGCCGCCCGGGGGCGATCCTTTGCAATGGCGAATAACAGCTTGTATGCAGGACACGGCACCCCAAACTAGCCAGGAGACGCGCCCGTGGCAATCGGCCATCAAGCGCGCGGCCAAAGCGGAGCATTCATGAGCGACAACCTACTCGGCAAAGAGACCAGCCCCTACCTCCTGCAGCACAAGGACAACCCGGTGCATTGGCGGCCCTGGGGTCCCGAAGCCCTGGCCGAAGCCCGCGACGGCAACAAGCCGATCCTGCTGTCCGTGGGTTACGCCGCCTGCCACTGGTGCCATGTCATGGCCCATGAAAGCTTCGAGAACCCGGCCATCGCCGAGGTCATGAACCGCCACTTCGTGAACATCAAGGTCGACCGTGAGGAACGCCCCGACCTGGACAACATCTACCAGAGCGCACTCGCCATGATGGGCGAACACGGCGGCTGGCCGCTGACCATGTTCCTGACCCCGGATCTGGAGCCGTTCTGGGGCGGCACCTATTTCCCGCCGGCCCCCCGCTACGGCCGGCCCGGATTCCCACAGGTTCTCGAAAGCCTGGCCGCGACCTACCGGGACGAGCCCGCCAAGATCGCCGACAACGCCAAGCGCATGCGCGATGCCCTGTCCTCCCTGGCCACGCCCAAGGGCGGCGGGACCGTCACCCTGGCGGCCTTGGACGAGGTCGCCCTGCAGATGCTGCGCTTCGTCGACCCCGTCAACGGCGGCACCCATGGCGCGCCCAAGTTTCCCCAGCCCAATTTCTTCCAGGCCCTGTGGCGGGCCTTTATCCGCACCCGCGGCCCCATGTACCGCGAGGCCGTGACCGCGACCTTGGCCAACATCTGTCAGGGCGGGATCTACGATCATCTGGGCGGCGGCTTCGCCCGCTATTCCGTTGATGCGGAATGGCTGGTCCCGCATTTCGAGAAAATGCTCTACGACAATGCCCTTTTGGTCGAGCTGATGGCAGAGGTCTGGCCCATGCTCGACCCGGGCCCCAAGGCCGATCTGTTCCGCCTGCGCACGGCGGAAACCATCGCCTGGATGCTGGCCGACATGCGCTCCGCCGATGATCCCGCCGCCCCCTTCGCCTTCGTCTCCGCCTACGACGCGGATTCGGAAGGGGTCGAGGGCAAATACTACGTCTGGACCGAGGCCGAGATCGACGCCCTACTGGGCCCCGACGCGGCGGTCTTCAAGCAGGGCTACGACGTCACGCCCGGCGGAAACTGGGAAGGCAACACCATCCTCAACCGTTCCGCCGATGCGGACTTCGGAAACCCGGAACGGGAGGCCGTGCTGGCAGGATGCCGCACGATCCTGCTGCCCGAACGATCAAAACGCGTGCCGCCCATGCGCGACGACAAGGTATTGGCCGATTGGAACGGCTTGGCCGTCGCCGCCCTGGCCAAGGCCGCCGCCGTGTTCGACCGCCCCGATTGGCTGACCGCCGCCGCAGGGGTTTTCGCCTTCATCAGTGAAAACCTCACGCACGGCGACCGCCTGTTCCATACCTGGTGCGCCGGCAAGGCCGCCCATCCGGGGGTGCTGGAAGATTACGCCAACCTGGCCCGCGCGGCCCTGGCCCTGCATCAAGCCACCAGCGACGCGGCCTACTTGGCAAAAGCGCAATCCCTGACCGCCGTGCTCGACCGGCATTTCTGGGATGCTGACAACGGCGGCTACTTCATGGCCGCCGACGACACGCCGGACCTGCTGACCCGATCCAAGCCCGTGCACGACAACGCCGTGCCCTGCGGCAACGGCACCATGGTCGAGGTCCTGGCCCGCCTCTACCACCTCACCGGCGACGCCGCCTATCGTGACCGCGCCGACGCGCTGATCACCGCCCTGGCCCCGGAGGAGACCATCAACCTCGCCCATCAGACCACCTTCCAGACCGGGTTCGAGGTTCTGGAAAACGCCGTGCAGGTCACCGTCGCCGGAACGGGGGCCGACGCCGACGCCCTGGCCACCGCTGCCCTGGCGTCGGGCCATCCGCGCCTGGTGCTGCTGCGCACGGCCGACGGCACCGACCTGCCGGCCGCCCATCCCGCCGCCGGCAAGGGCCCGGTCGACGGCACCGCCGCCGCCTATCTGTGTACGGGCACAACCTGCTCCCTGCCGATGACCGAGGCCGCTGCCTTGGCAGCGGCCCTCGCCGCCCAGCCATGAGTGATTTCTACACCTCCATGAACTCCCCCGTCGGGCCCTTGACCCTGTTCGAGGACCAGGGGGCGCTGACCGCCCTGGAATGGGGCCGCGCCCCGGCGTCCCGCTCGACCCCGCTGCTGAACGAAGCGACACGTCAGCTGACGGCTTATTTCGACGGCGGCCTCCGGAATTTCGACCTGCCCCTCGCCCCCGTCGGCGGGACGGAGTTTCAGCAGCGCGTATGGCAAGCCATGCGCGACATCCCTTATGGGCATACGGAAACCTACGGCGACCTGGCCGCCCGCATCGACGGCGTGGCCCGCGCGGTTGGCGGCGCCTGCGGGGCCAATCCCCTGCCCATCTTGATTCCCTGCCACCGGGTCACCGGCGCCGGCGGGCGGATGACAGGCTATTCCGCCGGGGAGGGCATCGAGACCAAGCGCGCCTTGCTGCGGCTTGAGGGTGCGACCCTGATTTAGCACCCCCGCATACCGTCATCGGGCTTGCCCCCGCCGTCGCCCGTGACCAAGATACCGCCACATACCGAAAAAGCGCCCAGGGCGACCAACCGCCCGGGACCACCACCAAGGAGGAGTTTTCCCATGACCAAGGCCATCCGCATTCACGAAACCGGCGGCCCCGAAGTCCTCAAGTACGAGGACGTTGACGTCGGCGATCCCGGCAAGGGCGAGATCCGCATCCGCCAGACCGCCTGCGGCCTCAACTTCATCGACATCTACCTGCGCACGGGCCTGTACCCGCTGACCGACTTCCCGGAAATCATCGGCATGGAAGCCGCCGGCGTGGTCGAAGCCGTGGGCGAGGGCGTGACCGACAAGAAGGTCGGCGACCGCGTCGCCTATCCGATGCTGAAGGGCGGCTATACCCAGGCGCGCAACATTCCGTCGTGGAAGGCCGTGCACCTACCCGACGCCATCGACGACCAGACCGCCGCCGCCATGATGCTGAAAGGCATGACCGCCCATTACCTGCTGCACCGCACCTATCCGGTGAAACCAGGCGATGCCGTCCTGGTCTATGCCGCCGCCGGCGGGGTCGGCCAGATCCTCTGCCAATGGGGCAAGGCCCTGGGTGCAACCGTGATCGGCTGCGTCGGCTCCGCGGAAAAGGCCGAAATCGCCAAGGCCGCGGGCGCCGCCCATACCATCAACTATTCGACCGAGAACATCGCTGAAAAGGCCAAGGAATACACCGGCGGCGAAGGCGTCGCGGCCGCCTATGACAGCATCGGCAAGGCGACCTTCATGGCGTCCCTCGATTCCCTGCGCCCGTTCGGCGTGCTGGCGACCTACGGCAATGCGTCCGGCCCGGTCGATCCCATCAGCCCGGCCATCCTGGGGCCCAAGGGATCGCTCTACCTGACCCGCCCGACGCTCGCGACCCATACCCGCAACCCGGAAATCCTGGCCGAGGGCGCCAACGCCCTGTTCGAGGCCGTAACCTCCGGCAAGGTCAAGATCAACATCAACCAGACCTATCCCCTGGCCGACGTGGCCCAGGCCCATACGGACCTGGAAGCCCGCAAGACCACGGGCTCCAGCATCCTGATCCCCTGATCGGGGTCACCCCCTGAAAACAGAAACGCCGGCGAGGAAAACCCCGCCGGCGTTTTTGATTCGATCTGTTGGCCGAGATCAGCTGTTCATGGAATCGAAGAAGTCGCTGTTGACCTTGGATTCCTTCAGCTTGCCCAGCAGGAACTCCATGGCGTCGGTCACACCCATGGGCATGAGGATCCGGCGCAGCACCCACATCTTGGCCAGGGTGCCCTTTTCGACCAGCAACTCTTCCTTACGCGTACCCGACTTGGTGATGTCGATGGTCGGCCACACGCGCTTGTCGGACAGCTTGCGGTCAAGGATGATTTCCGAGTTACCGGTGCCCTTGAATTCTTCGAAGATGACCTCGTCCATGCGCGAGCCGGTGTCGATCAGCGCCGTCGAGATGATGGTCAGCGACCCGCCTTCCTCGATGTTGCGCGCGGCGCCGAAGAAACGCTTAGGCCGCTGCAGGGCGTTGGCGTCGACACCCCCGGTCAGCACTTTGCCCGACGACGGCACCACGGTGTTGTAGGCGCGGGCCAGACGGGTGATGGAATCCAGCAGGATGACCACGTCCTTCTTGTGCTCGACCAGGCGCTTGGCCTTTTCCAGCACCATTTCCGTGACCTGGACGTGGCGGGTCGCCGGCTCGTCGAAGGTCGAGGAAATGACCTCGCCCTTCACCGAGCGGTCCATGTCGGTGACTTCCTCCGGCCGCTCGTCGATCAGCAGCACGATCAGATAACACTCGGGATGGTTCTCTGCGATGGAATGGGCGATGTTCTGCAGCATCACCGTCTTACCGGTGCGCGGCGGGGCCACGATCAGGGCGCGCTGGCCCTTGCCGATCGGGCAGATCAGGTCGAGCACGCGGGACGTCGGGTCCTTATGCTCGGGATTTTCGATTTCCATGATCAGCCGCTCGTCCGGATACAGCGGCGTCAGGTTGTCGAAGTTGATGCGATGGCGCACCGCCTGCGGGTCGGTAAAGTTGATCTGGTTGACCTTCAACAGGGCGAAATAACGCTCCCCGTCCTTGGGCGCCCTGATCTCACCTTCGACCGTGTCACCGGTGCGCAAGCCGAAGCGGCGCACCTGGCTGGGCGATACGTAGATATCGTCCGGGCCAGGAAGATAGTTCGCTTCCGGCGAGCGCAGAAAGCCGAAGCCGTCCTGCAGCACTTCAAGGACCCCGTCCCCGTAAATCGCAACATCGTTGTCTGCAAGCTGCTTCAGGATAGCGAACATCATGTCCTGTTTGCGCAGCGAGCTGGCGTTTTCGATCTCCAACTCTTCGGCATAGGCCAGAAGGTCGGCGGGCGATTTCTGCTTCAGTTCCTTGAGATTCATGTGAGGCCTGATTGATGTGTGGGGGAAAACCGGAAGGAATTAAGGGCCGGAAAAGGCGTCGGTCGGACGACCCGTCATGGTCGCGGCGATGCGCGGGTCTGCTGGACGGCCTCTCCGCCCCCTGTTGGGCCGGTTGAAACCGTTGCGAGACATCGGACGCGCCCGGGCCGGGTTGGTCGATGGAAAAAGGATTGGGCGGGACCTTTGGTAGACCAGGCCCGAAAGAGGCGGGATGCCGTCCGCGTCGGCACATGGGATGATTAACGAATGCGGAAAATCAAGTCAATTGAACTTTTTGTTCCAAGGCCTTCACATTTGCTGCCAACGCAGCAGCAACCTAACCCGGCTGCACGATCACCATGATGACGATGACGACCATCAGCACCGCCGGCACCTCGTTCATGAAGCGGTAAAATCGCCCGGAATGTAAATTGCGATCCTGTTCGAAAGCGCGCCGCCACTTGTCGCAGAACACATGCATCACCAACATCGCCAGTATGCATCCGGCCTTCACGGGAAACCAGATCGTCTGCCAGATCGCCACCCCCGACGCGGCCATCAGGATCAGCCCGAACAGCACGGACGCCATCATCGCCGGGTTCATGATACCCCGCATCAGCCGGCGTTCCATGATCTTGAAGGTTTCCGACTTGTCGGACCCAACCTCGGCATCGACGTGATAGACGTACAGCCGCGGCAGGTATAGCAACCCTGCCATCCAGGCGATCACGCTCATCACATGCAGGGCCTTGATCCAGACATAAGCGGTGGCGCTCAGCTCCATGATCCGACCTCACTACGCCGCGCAGGGACAGGCAGACCATTCGCCGGGACAGATCCGCGCCCCCGACGGATGACAGGTTCTGGTCCCCGGGCCTGAAGCCGTCTCGACGATTTCCGCCAAGGCCGCGATAAAGCTCTGTGCCGTGCCCACGGTCCGCACCCGGTGATAGGCCGGCACGCCCGCATGATCCGCGACCTCGCGGTATTCGATGTCGAGTTCGACCAAGGTTTCCGAATGCTCCGACACGAAGGCGATGGGCACCACGACCAGCGGTACCTTGTCGGCACCCGCGCGCTTAATTTCGTCCTCCGTCGCCGGGCCGATCCATTCCAGGGGCCCGACCTGACTTTGGTAACAAACGATCGGATCGAAGCCGTCGATCCCCCGTGCGCGAAGGTTGTCGATCACCGCCGCCGCCGTCTGCTCGACCTGCCATTGATAGGGATCACCCTTGGCGATGACCTTCTTCGGCAGGCCATGGGCGGAAAACAGGACCCGCGGCGTCCCCGTTTCCTTGGCCGCGGATATCCCTTCGGCAACCAAGTCCGCCTGCGCCGCGATGAACCCCGCCGCCGTGGGATAGCAGCAGGCCGCCCGCGCGTTCGCCGTCACCCCGGCCGCGTTCGCCGCCCTTCGCCAGTCCTTGAGGGACGAGCCCGAGGTCGTTGTCGAATATTGTGGGTAGAGCGGCAGTTCGATCACCTCATCGGGACCGAAGGCCGCAACCGCCTGGGCCGTCTCCGCACTCATCGGGTGCCAGTAGCGCATGCAGACGAACACCCGGGTTTCCGGCTGGCCCTCGCCGTTCAGGGCCGCTTCCAGGGCCGACGCCTGGGCCTGGGTTTCCGACAGCAACGGCGACCGGCCGCCGATGTTTGCATAAATCTCCCGTGCGATCGGGGCGCGACGGCGGCTGATCATCTTGGCGATGAACCAACGAAACGGATTGGGCAGGGAAATGATCGCGGGGTCAATGAACAGATTGAACAGAAACGGTTCGACCGCGTCCGGCCCGTCGGGGCCACCCAGGTTGAACAGCACGACCGCGCGTTTTCCCGCCATGACGACTATCCCTCAGCCTTGCCGCGCAGCATGTCCAGCACCCGGCCGACATGTTCCGGCGGCGTGGGCGGCAAAATACCATGGCCCAGGTTGAACACGAAGGGATGACCCTGCATGTCGCCGACGATGCGTTCGACCGCCCGGTCCATCTCCTCGCCGCCGGTAACCAGCAGCTGGTTGTCCAGATTGCCCTGAAGAACGAAATTCCCGGCAACGTTTTTGCGCGCCCAGGATAGCGGTATCTGACTGTCCACGGACATCCCGTCAACACCGGTTTCCGCCGCATAGGCCGCAACCATCGGCCCCGCCCCCCGGGGAAAGCCGATGATCGGCACCGTCGGATGGGCTTCCTTGATGCGCGCCACAATGCGCGCCGTCGGCTCGATAATCCAGCGCTTGAACAGGGTTTCGTCGGCGATGCCGGACCAGCTGTCGAACAACTGCAACACCTCGGCACCGGCCTCGACCTGGCGGCACAGATAGGCGACCAGGGATTCCTCCAGAACCGTCATCAAGGCTTGGAAATCTTCCGGCTGCCCATAGGCCATGCGCTTCAGCTTGCCGCCGTCGACCCCGCCCCGCCCCTCGATCATGTAGAACGCCAGGGTCCAGGGGGCGCCGGCAAAGCCGATCAACGCCGTCTCGTCCGGCAGTTCGCGGCGCAATCGGGTCAGGGTTTCGAACACCGGCGCCAGATGGTCCAGCACGCCATCCGTTTTCAGGGCCGAAATTCCCGCCCGGTCGGTGATCGGATCAAGCAACGGGCCGACCCCTTCCTCGAACCGCACGTTCTGACCCAACGCATCTGGGATCACCAGAATGTCGGAAAACATGATCGCCGCATCGAAGCCGTAACGCCGGATCGGCTGCAATGTCGCTTCCACGGTCAGATCCGGTGAATAACAGAAGCTCAGGAAATTCGGCGCGGTCTTGCGCAGTTCTCGATATTCCGAGAGATAGCGCCCGGCCTGGCGCATGAACCAGACCGGCGGCCGGGCCGGGATGATACCGTGAAAGGGTTCAAGGAAAGTACGCAAGGGATCGGGTCTCCGACAGTTCGTTTAAGGGCCCTCAAGACCCGTCCGGCACCATAGACGGGTGCCCTCCCTATTCAAATAAACAAGTATTTATAAAGATTATTGATGTTGTAGTAGGGGGGTGGAATGACGGGGATCAAATGCGTCAACAGGTTATCCCGATTCCATAACGCCGCGATCGAATCTGTCCTGTCTGTCTGTGTATAGTCATTGGCGAGACCCTTACACCCGATTGAATCACGGACATTTTCTAGGTCCGTGAGAAGCGGGAAAAGCCGGGATGGAATCGGATGAGATCCGAGTTGTCACCGCTCCGCCGATGGCTGAATTATGTTTTACAGCCGCATTTTGCCTGTGTATCCATAAACGGTCAGCGCGTGGGAAACGGGGCTTTGTGAAAAACGTCCCAGTTGTCCACAGTCCATCCCGATTTCATACCGCCCTTGTGCCGGAGTTTTCCCGCCCGTGAAGGAATTCCATCTGCATCTTGTTTCGGACAGCACGGGGGAAACCGTGTCGATGGTCGCGCGCGCCTGCCTGGCGCAGTTCGACAGCGTCCAGGCGCAGGAGCATATGTGGAGCATGGTCCGCTCCCCGGAACAGATCGATCAGCTTCTCGGCGTTGTTCACGAGCAGCCCGGGATGGTGCTTTATACCTTGGTTCATGAAGATCTGCGCCGGCATCTGGAAGACGGCTGCCGCCGCCTGATGGTGCCGCACATTCATGTCCTCGATCCCGTGCTGAACGCCATGGGCAATTATTTCAACGCCAAGGTGCGGGGCCGGGCCGGCCGTCAGCACGTCATGGACGCGGAATATTTCGACCGTATCGAGGCCATGCATTTCGCCCTCAGCCACGACGACGGCCAGTCGACCTGGGATCTGGACGATGCCGACGTCGTTCTTGTCGGCGTGTCGCGGACATCGAAAACACCGACCAGCGTGTATCTCGCCAACCGCGGCCTGAAGACCGCCAATGTGCCTTTCGTGCCCGGCGTACCCCTGCCGGACGATCTGTTCAAGCTGACCCATCCGCTGGTCGTCGGCCTGACCAAGGACCCGCGCCGACTGGTGGAAATCCGCCGCCAGCGTCTGCGTCTGCTGGACCAGGATGAAAACACCGATTATGTCGACCTGGACATGGTGTCGAAGGAAATCACCGAGGCCCGCCGCGTGTTCTCCAAATACGACTGGCCGGTCATCAACGTGACCCGCAAATCCATCGAGGAAACGGCGGCCAACGTGATCCAGCTTCTGAGCCGCCGCCGCGGGGAAGCCCCCGGCCCCCTGACGTGATGACAGGGCCCGGGACCCGATTGGTCCTGGCTTCGGGCAGTCGCGTGCGGGCCGACATGCTGCGCGCGGCCGGTCTCGAGATTACCGTCGATCCGGCCGACGTGGACGAACCTAAAATCGAGGCGGACTGCCGCGCGGCCGGGATGGGTACTCCCGATGTCGCCCTGGCCCTGGCCGCCGCCAAGGCGACCTTGATCGCCGGGCGCCATCCCGGGGCCTTGGTGATTGGTGCCGATCAGATGCTGGATGTGGGCGGCGCGTGTCTGCGCAAACCAGAAAATTTGGAAGGTGCGGCCGGGACTCTCGCGCACCTCGCGGGCCGTGACCATACGCTTGTTTCCGCCGTCGTCTTGGCGCGGGACGGTCAGGTGATCTGGCGTCATCATGCGTCCGCCTGCCTCACCATGCGGCCGCTCGACCGCACGGCCATCGCGGATTATCTGGACCGTGCCGGCGGGGCGGTCCTGACCTCGGTCGGGGCCTATCAGCTGGAAGGTCTGGGTGCGCAGTTGTTCGAACGCATTGAAGGCGACTATTTTACCATCCTGGGTCTGCCGCTGCTGGCCCTGCTCGGCGAACTGCGCCGGCGGGGCGCGGCGCCGGCGGGGCTCCTCGGCTGACGACGGAACGGATCGAAGACGATGACGATGACCGGACGGGCGAAATTGGCGGGCGTGATGGGGTGGCCCGTAAGCCATTCCCTGTCGCCCGTGCTGCACGGCCATTGGCTGGACAGCTTGGGTATCGACGGCGCCTATGTGCCGCTGCCGGTCGCACCCGAAAATTTCGCCGAGGCTCTGCGGGCCCTGGCCAAGATGGGTTTTCGCGGCGTCAACGTCACCGTGCCCCATAAGGAAGCGGCGCTGGCCGCCGTCGACGACGCCGACGCCCTGGCCCGGCGCATCGGTGCGGTGAACACGGTGATCGTCGGCGACGACGGTAAATTGACCGGCACCAATACGGACGGCTTCGGATTTCTGGAAAATTTAAAAGAAGGGGCGCCCGGCTGGAATCCGGCCGCCGGCCCCGCCGTGGTCCTGGGCGCCGGGGGTGCGGCGCGGGCCGTCGTGGTGGCCTTGATCGACGCGGGCGTGCCCGACATTAAACTGACCAACCGCACCCGTGACCGCGCCGAGCGTATGGCCCGCGACCTGGGCGGTCCGGTCACGGTCCATGACTGGGACGACCGGGGCGCAGCCCTGGCGGACGCCAATCTTCTGGTCAACACGACGACCTTGGGCATGACGGGCAAGGATCCGCTGGAGGTTTCCCTGGATGCCCTGCCCGGGGCCGCGCTGGTCAACGACATCGTCTACGCGCCTTTGGAAACGGGGCTGCTGGCCGCCGCCCGGGCGCGCGGCAATCCGGTGGTCGACGGCCTTGGTATGTTGTTGCATCAGGCGCGACCGGGCTTCGAGGCCTGGTTCGGCGCCCCGCCCCAAGTCACGCCGGACCTGCGTGCGCACATCCTTGCCCATCTGGGCCAGGGCTGAGCAGGCCGGGCGGTTATGTTCATCCTTGGACTGACCGGCTCCATCGGTATGGGGAAATCCACGGCGGCGGCGCAGTTGCGCCGCCTGGGCTTGCCGGTTCACGACGCCGACGCCGCCGTGCACGCCCTGATGGGCCCGGGCGGGGCTGCCGTCGCGGCCGTCGACGCGGCCTTTCCCGGCGTGGTCAAGAACGGCGCCGTCGACCGCCAGGCCCTGGGCGCGCGGGTGTTCGATGACGACGCGGCGCTCAAACGCTTGGAACGAATTCTCCACCCCCTGGTCCGGCGCTCGGAAAAACGATTTCTTGCTGCCTGCGCCCGGCGTGGGGTTCCGCTCGTCGTACTCGATATCCCCTTGCTGTTCGAAACCGGCGGCGACGCGCGCTGCGACGCGGTCCTGGTGGTGCATTGCCGCCCGGCCCTGCAGCGCCGCCGGGTGCTGGCCCGCCCCGGCATGACCGAGGAAAAATTTCAGGCCATCCTGGCCCGCCAGGTGCCCGCGCGGGAAAAAATATGGCTCGCCGATTTCACCGTCAATACGGGCATCGGCCGACATGCGGCCTTGATGGATCTCCGGCGGGCCGTCAAACTGCTGCGGACATGCAAGGGACGGGTCTGGGCGCCTTCTTCTTTTTGGTAAATGGCCCGGAAATGGTAGGAACGATCGCCCATGCGGGAAGTGGTACTGGATACGGAAACGACGGGGCTTGATCCCCTGAACGGCCATCGCATCGTCGAAATCGGCTGCATCGAACTGGTCAACCATGTCGCCACCGGCACGACCTATCATCAATACGTCAATCCCGACCGCGACATGCCGATCGAGGCCTTCAACGTTCATGGTCTGTCGGTCGAATTCCTGTCGGGACACCCCTTGTTCGCCGAGATTGCCGACGCCTTTCTGGACTTTGTCGGCGACGCGCCCTTGGTGATCCACAACGCGTCCTTCGACATGGGTTTCATCAATGCGGAACTGGCGCGCCTGAAACGGCCGTCGATTCCACTCGCCCAGGCCGTCGACACGGTCAGCATGGCACGCAAGAAATTTCCGGGGGCGGGGGCCAGTCTCGATGCCCTGTGCCGGCGGTTCCAGATCGACAACACGCACCGCGATCTGCACGGCGCCCTGTTGGACGCCCGTTTGCTGGCCGAGGTTTATCTGGAATTGATCGGCGGCCGTCAGCCGGATTTGGAACTTGCCGCCGAGGTGGGGGCCCAGGGCGTCACCGTGGAGAGGGTCGCCCGGCCGCCGCGCGCGCATGCGCCCCTTCCGGAAGAAGAAGCGGCCCATCGGGCCTTTCTGGAAAAATTGAAAGACCCCGTCTGGGTTGCCTGAATGCGATCTGCCCGCGGCGGATCAACGCTTCTAGCTGTCGCTTTTGACCTGGCTCTGCAGATTGTCGATGTTCTGCTGATAAAGGGCGGCGAAATCGATCAGGCCAAGGACCAGCGGCTGGAATCCGCCGTCGCGGCTGATGTCGGCCATGATCGCGCGGGCGAAGGGGAACATCAGACGGGGGCATTCGACGAACAACGCCGCCGCCCGGTGGTGTTCCGGTACGCGCAGGGTGAACAGGCCCGCATATTTTAATTCCAAGATATAAGTGACCTGACCGGCGATCTTGCTTTCGGCCTTGATGTCGAGAATGACCTCGAACACGTCCTCGGAGATGCCCTCGACCTGCACATCCAGGTTCAGATTAACCTCGGGCTGGCCCTTGGGCGCCTCGAGAAAAATCTGCGGCGCGCCGGGAATTTCGAAAGACAGGTCCTTAATGTACTGGCCATGGATTACCAGGGGCACCTGGTCGCCTTCTTTGAGGTTGTTGATTGCGGCCGCATCTGTCTCGGGCGTCGTGTCGTCGCTCATGATCGTCTCCGTATTTAAGGCGGATAGCTGGCTACCATGGATCAGGGCCGGGAACAACTATCAAGGCAGCCCGGGCAGGGGTTCCGGTTAGCGGTTTTCAGGTGGTTTGCCGGAGGCCTTTGGGGGGCTGTGGTCGTCGAGGGCCGATGTCTCCGGCGCGACTTCTTCGAAATCGCCGTCGATGACCGGCCCGCCGCCGGGCCGTCGGTGGGGTTCCGGCCCTTGACCCGGCCCCATGGTCGCGGTGTGCACATGAACGCGGCCGTGGCTCAGGACATAGCGTCCGATCGCCTGGGCGGCGGCGGCGCGGAACGGCGGCACGAACAGAAGAAAGCCGAAGGCATCTGTCATGAAGCCGGGCGTCAGCAGCAACGCCCCCGCCATCAACAGACACAGTCCGTCGAACATTTCGGCCACGGGCAGACGGTCCTGGGCCAGGCTGTCCTGCACCCGGCGCAACGTGTCGAGCCCCTGATGACGCAGCAGCGCCGTGCCCAACACGGCGGTCAGGATCACCACGGCCAGGGTCGGCCATAGGCCGATCATGCCGCCGACCTGCACGAACAGGCCGATCTCGATGACCGGGACGGCGATGAACAGGATCAGGATGAATAGGGCCACGGGTTGTAGTTATCCTGTATTACGACTATCTCAAGGGTCAGGCCAAAGGCTTGGCGCACAATCTTGACCGGGGCTTGAGTTTAGCAGCCCGGGCCGATGGGGTCGCCACTGTTACGATGCCCGCCCGCCCGCAGCTTTGCTGGACCTGGGCACGGGGGTCCGCTAACCTTGGCGCGCAAGGACGCGTTCGAACTTAAACCACGGGTGCCGGCGGCGGGTCCAGCCGCCTCGGCGCCAAGGCTCCCATCGTCGGGGGCGAAAACAAAAAGGTCCGAATTCACAAATGGGCGGCGGATTCCAGTTTATCGACATCATTCTCATCGCCATGGTGGCGGCGTTTTTCGTGCTGCGCCTGCGCAGCGTGCTCGGCCGTCGTGACGGCAACGACGGCAGCGGCCATCGCGATCCATTCAAACCGGTCCCGCCCGAGGAAGCGCCCGACGGCAAGGTCATCGCCCTGCCCGAGCGCAAGGTCGATGATTCGCCGCAATCGAAATCCGATCCCGGCGCCTTCGCCGCCGAAGGCACGATCGATAACGGCCTGGTGCAGATCCGGGTCGCTGATCCCGATTTCGCGCCCGATGAATTCCTGGTCGGTGCGCGCGTCGCCTTCGAGATGATTCTGGACGCCTTCGCCGCCGGGGACGTGAAAACGCTGAAGACCCTGCTGGACCCGGGCGTGTTCGCCGATTTCGAAGCGGCGATCCGCGACCGCGAAAACCACGGCCATACGGTCGAGGATACCCTGGTCGGTTTCAAATCGGCGGATATTGTCGAGGCCTATATGGAAGGCCGCATCGCCAACATCACCATCAAGTTCGTGACCGAACAGGTCAACGTGACCCGCGACGCCGAAGGTCAGGTCGCCGAAGGCAACCCGAACGAGGTCATCACGGTCACCGATTTCTGGACCTTCGCCCGCGACACCAAGGCCCGCGACCCCAACTGGGCTCTGGTCGCAACCCATAGTGCCGACTAGGCAGGCGATGGGGGGCTCACCCGTCCGCTGCCGTTCGTCCGCCTGGGCGCTGGCCCTGGCCGTTTTTGCTTCCGGCATCGTCGCGGGCTGTGGTGCGATCCAGAAGATCGTGCCCGCCGGCGATTATCAGGCTCCGGAAGAGGTCCCGCCCCAACTGATCCTGGAGCCCGCCGAATTCAAGACCCTGCCCGGCTGGCGCGTGGACGTGCTGTCCGACGCGCTGGCGGCCTTCCTTGCGTCCTGTCCGGTGATCGCGGCCAAGCCCGCCGATCAGCCGCTCGGATACCTGCCCGAACACGGCACCATGGGCGATCTCGCGAACATCTGCGCCGAGGCCCGGGGCCTCAACACCAAAAGCACGGCGCAGCTGCAGTTCTTCATGGAACGCAGCTTCCGCCCCTTCCATGTCCGCGACGGCCAAAAGCGGAACGGCAAGTTCACCGGCTATTACGAACCCCTGCTGCGCGGCAGTTTCCAGCCCAATGCCCGTTACCGTTATCCGGTCTATGCCCGCCCGCGCGATATCGTGGTGGTCGAACTCGGCATGTTCGACCCGGACCGCAGGGGCGAACAGCTGGCCGGCCGGCTGGTCGATGACCGTCTGCTGCCTTATTTCGACCGCCGTGAAATTACCGAGGGCGCGTTACAGGGCCGGCAGCTCGAACTGCTTTGGGTCGACAGCGCCATCGATCTGTTCTTCCTGCATGTTCAGGGTTCGGGCCGCATCCTACTGCCCGACGGCAGCCATGTGCGCCTCGCCTTTTCCGGGCGCAACGGGCATCGCTATTCCTCCATCGGCCGCGAACTGGTGGCCCAGGGCGTGATGAAGGTCGAGGACGTGACCATGCCGTCCCTGCGGGCCTGGATGACGGCCAATCCGCTCGCCGCCGAACAGCTGATGGTGAAAAACCGATCCTTCATCTTTTTCCGCGTGGAAAAGGACGAGGTCGTGAAGGGGGCCATGGGCGTGCCGTTGACGGCCGGCCGCTCCCTCGCCGTCGATCCTAAATATGTGCCGCTGGGCCTGCCGCTTTGGCTGGTGACCACGGACCCGCTCGATCCCAAGAACGAAAAACCGCTGACCCGCATGGTGGTCGCCCAGGATACGGGATCGGCCATCAAGGGCGTCGTGCGCGGCGACCTGTTCTGGGGCTTCGGGGCCGAGGCCGAGGCCCGGGCCGGGCTGATGAACGAAGGCGGCGTGTACTACCTGCTGCTGCCGCGCAAGTAGGCGGGCGTCACCACCCGGCGCCCCTGCCGTTCGGCCTTGTCAATCGGCGGCCAAGCCCGCATTCTGCCTCCCATCATGACCGAATATGCACCCGCCCTGAAAACCCCGCCGACCTCGCCTGAGGTCGGCCTGTTCGCGACCTGCCTCGTCGACCTCATGCGGCCCAGCGTCGGCTTCGCCACGGTGAAGCTGCTGGAGGACGCGGGCTGTAAGGTTTCCGTGCCCGAGGCCCAGACCTGCTGCGGCCAGCCGGCCTATAATTCCGGGGACAGCCCGGATGCGCGGGATATCGCGAAGAACGTGATCGCTGTGTTCGAAGGCTTCGATTACGTGGTCGCCCCGTCGGGGTCCTGCGCCGGGATGATCTCTCATCATTATCCCAATCTGCTGAAGGACGATGCCGCCTGGAAGCCGCGGGCCGAGGCCCTGGCCGCGAAAACGTTCGAGCTGGTCGCCTTCCTGACCGACGTCCTGCAGGCGGACATCTCGCCGCCCGATCTGGACGTCACTGCGACCTATCATGATTCCTGCTCGGGCTTGCGCGAACTCGGCATCAAGGCCCAGCCCCGGGCCTTGCTCGGCAAGGTCGGTGGCCTGACCCTGGTCGAAGGCGACATTCCGGAAACCTGCTGCGGCTTCGGCGGATTGTTCTGCGTCAAGTATCCGGACATTTCCGAACGCATGGTCGACGCTAAGGCCGATGACATTTTGGCCACCGGCGCGGACCTGCTGCTGGCCGGCGACCTGGGCTGCCTGATGAACATGGCCGGGCGGCTGAAACGCCGGGGGGCGTCCGTTCAGGCCCGCCACGTCGCCGAGGTTCTGGCCGGCATGACCGACCAGCCCGCCATCGGCGAAGCGGACGAGGACACGGCCTGATGGAAACCCAGACCCGCCGCTTCAAGCAGAACGCCCGCGAGGCCATGGCCGACGGCCAGCTGGCCCAGGCCCTGACCCGCCTGGGCGAAGGCTTTCCCTTGCGCCGGGCCGAGGCCATCGACCGCCTGCCCGAGTTCGATCAACTGCGCGACGCCGCCAAGGCGATCAAGGATCACACCCTGGCGCATCTCGATCTGTACCTGGAACAGTATGAATCCCGGGTCAAGGAAGCGGGCGGGCATGTCCATTGGTGCCGCACTGGCCAGGACGCGCGGGAAAAGATTCTGGAAATCTGCCGCAGCGTCAACGCCAAGACCGTCACCAAATCGAAATCCATGATCGGCGAGGAAATCGCCATCAACGATTTCCTGGAAGAAAACGGCGTCGCGCCGATCGAAACGGACCTGGGCGAATACATCATCCAGCTGCGCAAGGAGCCGCCGTCGCACATCATCGCGCCGGCCGTGCATCTGAACAAAGGCCAGGTCGAGGATACCTTCCGCAAGGCCCATACCAACCTGGACCCGGCGCGCAATCTGGACGACCCCAAATCCTTGCTGGAAGAAGCCCGCAATGAGCTGCGCGAAAAATTCCTGGGTGCCGACGTCGGCCTGACCGGCGCCAACTTCCTGATCGCCGAAACGGGGACCAACGTGCTGGTCACCAACGAGGGCAACGCGGACCTGACCTATTCCCTGCCGCGCGTGCATATCGTCATCGCCAGTCTGGAAAAGGTCATCCCGACCCTGGAGGATACGGCGACGGTGCTGCGCGTGCTGGCGCGCTCCGGCACGGGCCAGGACATCACCGTCTACACCACCTTCTGCACCGGCCCGAAACGGCCGGCCGATCTGGACGGGCCCGACGAATATCACGTCATCCTGCTCGACAACGGGCGGACGGAATTGGTCGGCACGGAATTTCAGGACATGCTGCGCTGCATCCGTTGCGGATCCTGCCTCAACCACTGCCCCGTCTATCACGCCATCGGCGGCCATGCCTATGGCTGGGTCTATTCCGGGCCTATGGGCGCCGTGCTGATTCCGGGCCTGATCGGCATGCACGAGGCGGGCGACCTGCCCAATGCCTCGACCCTCTGCGGAAAGTGCGAAAGCGTCTGTCCCATGCGCATCCCCCTGCCCCGGATGCTGCGCGCCTGGCGCGAACGGCAGTATCAGAGGAAGGGCAATTCGGCGGCGGCGCGCTGGGCGCTCGGGCTCTGGGCCGGGCTGGCCAAGCGGCCCAGGCTGTACCGCGCCGTGACCGGGCCGGTCATGACGGCGCTGGCGATTTTGGGCCGCAAACGCGGGCGGTTCAAATGGCTTCCGCTGGCCGGCGGCTGGACCGGCCCCCGCGACCTGCCCGCCCCGCAAGGCGACAGCTTCATCGCGCAATATCACAAAGGCCCCGTCGGCGCCGTGGTGCGGAGCAAAGGACAATGAGCGGGCGCGAACAGATCCTGGGCGACCTGCGGGCCGCCCTGACCCAATCCAACGACGGGGCGCGCCGCGCCGCCGTGGCCCAGCGCCTGATGGCCAAGGCCCGCCACGTCATCCCGGTGCGCGGCCAGGATTCCGGGGCCGACGCCACCGACCGTTTCCAGGCCGAGGCCGAACGGGTCCAGGCCACGGTCGCCCGCGTCAATTCCCTGGACGACCTGCCGGGCGCGGTCGCCGATTATCTGGCGGCGCAGAACATGCCCGCCGCCGTCCGCATGACACCCGACCCGCGCCTTCAAGCCGCCCCCTGGGACAGGACCGCCATCACCATTGCCGAAGGCCCGGCCCAGGGCGACGACACGGCGGGCGTCAGCCATGCCTTCGGCGCCGTCGCGGAAACGGGCTCGCTGGTGTTCCTGTCCGGCCCGGAAAGCCCGACCACGGTCAACTTCCTGCCGCCGGTCCATATCGCCGTGCTGCGGGCGTCGGACATTTCCGGCTGTTTCGAAGACATCTGGTCGCGCCTGCGCAAGGACCGCCAGAACGCCGAGGGTGCCGGCCGCTTCATGCCGCGCACGGTCAACTGGATCACCGGCCCGTCGCGCACGGCGGATATCGAACTGGTCCTGTTCCTGGGCATCCATGGGCCGAAGCACCTGCACATCGTAATCGTGGACGATGGGGACGATGGCGGACAAACGGGTTAAGGGACCGGGCGCCGCGCCGGAAGACGACGCCCTCTGGGCAATGGTCACCCGCGACGTCAAACCCCTGCCCGTCCGCGAAGCCCGCATCGACCATCCGGTCCCCGACCCGGCTGCCCTGCCGCCGAAGGCCAAGCCGGCCCCCCGCTCCTACCGCGCGACGCCCCTGCCCGAACCGGCGTCCAAGACCCTGGCCGCCGCCCGCGAACTGCGCCACGGCGCCGCCCCCGGGCTCGACCGCCGGACCCAGACCAACATGCGACGCGGCAAGATGGTGGTCGAAGGCCGGCTCGATTTGCACGGCATGACGCAGACGGTCGCCCATAACGAACTGATCGGCTTCATCACTCGCGCCTATGGTCAGGGCAAGCGCTGCGTGCTGGTCATCACCGGCAAGGGCACGCGCGACACGGGCGAAATCGGCGTGCTGCGTCAGGCCGTGCCCGGCTGGCTCAACGCCCCGCCCTTGAAGGGCCTGATCCACGCCTTCGACCACGCGGCCCGGCCCCATGGTGGCGAGGGCGCGCTCTATATCCTGCTCAAACGCAACAAGGGAGCGGCGGAATGACCCCCTTCGGCCAGAAGGTGCGCCGGCTGCGCAAGGTGCACAAGATCACGTTGAAGCAGTTCGCCCAGGAAATGGGCGTGTCCTCGGCCTATTTCTCGGCCCTCGAACACGGCTACCGCGGCCGCCCCGGCCCGGGCCTGGTGCAGCAGATCGCGGGCTATTTCAACCTGGGCATGGAGGAAACGGACGAGCTCAAGCGCATGGCGGCCCTGTCCCATCCCCGCATCACCGTCGACACGGCGGGCCTCAACCCCAAGGCCACGGAACTGGCTAACCTGCTGGCCGAACTGGTCCACGAACTGGACGAAGACACCATCGACTGGATCATCGCCGAAATCCGCGGCCGCCGCGCCGCCCGCACGCGGGGTGGGCCGACGCACTAATATAAAACTTTTAGGCAACCTGAGTTAATTTCAGCGGCTCAAGTTTCCACCATATGTGGTGATGTGCGAGAAAAATAACACAACATGCACGGGAAACGAGTCTTGATCGGGACTCATCTCTGGTTGTACGATTCTTTGTGCGTGAGTGACACGGTGCAATTCCCCAGGCCGTAGCACTGGCAAGAATTTTCGAAGAGAGTTTCTTCTTTGCCAGTAGCGCTATGTGGGGTTTTTTGGGGGCCCCACCTCACGCACGCCTTTCTCCCAATCATCCAGGCTGATTGTACGCCTATAAACTGCGCGGACGTCTGTTCTGTCGACGCGGTGGAGTGAAACAAGGAAGAGTTCGCGGCCGTCACGCGTAGCTTTGACGACGGCTTTATATGAACGCCGTTTTTCTGTTTCCTCGTGGAGGATATAAATGGCGTGTCGCGGTGGTTCTATCCTAACGAAGCCGTGCTCAATGATTACCGGAGCCCGGCGATATAGTTCAATATCCGGGTGCTTGTGTTTCGACTCTTGCTTGGCCACAGTTTCTCGAGACAGCCAGATAGCACCATCGATTGCGCCAAGAATCGAGGTTAGCGGTTCTCGTACTCGACACACGAATATCGGAGCGTTTCGTTGTCCAGTTAAAAGCGCAAGTAACTCAATTTTATCCACGAAGAGTTACATATATGAAATTCCATTTTTTTTGAAGTTACTTGGGATTCCCGCTTAATTTCTCTACGTGCTCTGTATCCCATTACTCGGACGGTCCTGTCCGGAAACGCCTGAGTAATGAGACACAGAGAGCACAGAGGGTCCACAGAGGGCACGGAGAGGCGGGCGGCCGTTATTCGGCGCGCGGCCACTCCCCGGCGTGACGCCGTTAAAGAATGAACTTCGATAGATCCGCGTTCTTGGCCAGGGGCGCGACCTGCTCGTCCACGTATTTGGCGTCGATGGTGACCGTTTCGCCGGAGCGGTCGGAGGCGGTGTAGCTGATCTCCTCGACCAGCTTTTCCAGCACCGTATGCAGGCGCCGGGCGCCGATGTTTTCGACGCCCTCGTTGATGTCGACGGCCAGGCCGGCGATGGCGTCGACGGCGTCGTCGGTGAAGATCAGCTCCAGCTCTTCAGTCTTCATCAGCGCCACGTACTGCTTGAGCAGCGACGCCTCGGTCTCCGTCAGGATGCGCTTGAAGTCGTCCTTGGTCAGGGCCCGCAGGTTGACGCGGATGGGCAGGCGGCCCTGTAGTTCCGGCAGCATGTCCGAGGGTTTGGAAACGTGGAACGCGCCCGAGGCGATGAACAGGATGTGGTCCGTGTTCACGGGCCCATGCTTGGTCGCGACGGTGGTGCCTTCGATCAGCGGCAAGAGGTCGCGCTGCACCCCTTCGCGGCTGACGTCGCCGCCCTTCACGTCGGAACGCTGGGAAATCTTGTCGATCTCATCCAGGAACACGATGCCGTTGTTTTCCACCGCATGGATGGCGTCCTTCACCACCCGGTCGTCGTCCAGAAGCTTGTCGCCTTCCTCGGCCAGCAGGACGCCGTAGCTTTCTTCCACGGTCAGGCGCTTGGGCTTCTGCTGCTGGCCGAAGGCCTTGCCCAGCATGTCGCCCAGATTGAGCATGCCCATCTGCGCCCCCGGCATGCCGGGGATGTCGAAGGTCGGCATGCCCATGCCGACGCCGTCGGACACGGTGACCTCGATCTCGCGGTCGTTGAGCTCGTTGTTCCTCAATTTCCGCCGGAAGGTTTCGCGGGTTTCCTTGGAGGCGTTCTCGCCGACGAGCGCGTCGAGCACCCGTTCCTCCGCCCGTGCCTCGGCCTTGGCCTGGACCTGCTTGCGCAGGCGCTCACGGGTCATGTGGATGGCGGTCTCGACCAGGTCGCGGACGATCTGCTCCACATCGCGGCCGACATAGCCGACTTCCGTGAACTTGGTCGCCTCGACCTTGATGAAGGGGGCTTGGGCCAGCTTGGCCAGCCTGCGCGCGATCTCGGTCTTGCCGACTCCGGTCGGCCCAATCATCAGGATGTTCTTGGGCAGGACCTCTTCCTTCAGGTCGTCGTCCAGCTGCTGCCGCCGCCAGCGGTTGCGGAGTGCTATGGCGACGGCGCGCTTGGCGTCCTTCTGGCCGATGATATGGCGGTCCAGTTCGGAGACGATCTCGCGCGGCGTGAAGCTCGACGTGCCGGCGGCGAGCGTGTCGTCCAGGCTGCGCGGGGCGGAGGTCGTTTCGGCGGTCTCGGTCATAAGGCCTCGATGGTCAGGTTGGAGTTGGTATAGACGCAGATCCCGGCGGCCACACCCATGGCCTTTTCGGCAATCTGGCGGGCGTCCAGGCCGTCCTGGTCGATCAGGGCGCGGGCGGCGGCCAGGGCGTAATTGCCGCCGGACCCGATGCCGATCAGCCCGTCCTCGGGCTCGAGCACGTCGCCGGTCCCGGTCAGGACCAGGGAAACCTCCTTGTCCGCCACGGCCATCATGGCTTCCAGCCTTCGCAGGTAGCGGTCCGTGCGCCAGTCCTTGGCCAGTTCGACACAGGCCCGGGTCAGCTGCGTGGGATATTGTTCCAGCTTGGCTTCCAGGCGCTCGAACAGGGTGAAGGCATCGGCGGTGGCGCCTGCGAAGCCGCCGATCACGTTGCCGTCGCCCAGCCGGCGCACCTTGCGCGCATTGGCCTTGATCACCGTGTCGCCGAGCGACACCTGGCCGTCACCGGCGAGCACCACGTCATCGCCCTTGCGCACGCAAAGGATGGTGGTGCCGTGCCAAAGGGGGGTGTCGCTTGCCATAGGGTCGGTTCCTTGGAATGTGGCGGTGGAATGCGGGTCTGCCGGGAAAAGGGAAGCCGGGATGATAGGGAACCATGTGGTCGGGTCAACGGTCCATATCAAGGCGGGGTCATGGGGCCGTGTGGGGGCCGGGTGGCGGGCGGCGGCCGGGCGTACTATTTTTTTGGTAAAAGAGGGGCCGCCTGATAAAAGACCGCATCCACAGTTTCGGAAGGAAATCGGCCATGCGCACGGCCAGCGTCGAACGCAACACCAAGGAAACGCAGATCAAGGTCAGCGTCAACCTGGACGGCACGGGGGAATATTCCGTGTCGACCGGGATCGGCTTCCTCGATCACATGCTGGAACAGCTGTCGCGCCATTCGCTCATGGACCTGACGGTCGCGGCCCAGGGCGATACCCATATCGATTTCCACCACACCACCGAGGACACGGGCATCGCCATCGGCGAAGCCGTGAACAAGGCGCTGGGCGACCGCCGCGGCATCACGCGCTACGGCGCGGCCCTGGTGCCCATGGACGAAACCCTGTCGCGCATCGCCATCGACCTCAGCAATCGGCCTTATCTGATTTGGCGGGTGAATTTCTCCAAGCCCAAGCTGGGCGACATGGACACGGAACTGTTCAAGGAATGGTTCCAGGCCTTCGCCCAGGCCGCCGGGGCCACGCTGCACGTGGAAAACCTCTACGGTGAGAACAACCACCATATCGTCGAGTCCTGCTACAAGGGCCTGGCGCGGAGCCTGCGCGACGCCGCCACCATCGACCCGCGCAAGGCCGACGCCGTGCCCTCGACCAAGGGAACCCTGGGCGGCTCGCTCTAGGGCGCCCCGCCTCCGCCCACCCCGGGCGACCGACTTCTAACGAGCATCTGGACCCATGCGCGTCTTCACCGTTCACCTTCGCCGCCACGGCCTGGACCCGGACAAGGATGTCCGTCTGGTCAAAGAGGGCTTCAATTGGCCGGCGTTCCTGTTTTCGTTCCTCTGGGCGTTGTGGCACCGCATGTGGTGGACGGCCTTGGGCCTGTTCGTGATCATCACGGGCACCGGGTTCGCGGTCGAGGTTCTGCTGCCCGATCCCGTCGCCGGAACGGCGGTGATGCTGGCACTTTACGCGGCCGTCGGTTTCGTCGCCAACGACCTTCGCCGCCGTCATCTGGCGGCCCAGGGCTTCGCCGAAACCGGCCCCGTCTGCGGCCAGGACCGGGACGATGCCCTCTACCGCTTCCTCGATGCCGACCCGGCGCTGGCCCGCGACCTCGCGGCCGCCCGGATTTGAGGAGCCCTCCATGACCATCGCCCTCATCGATTATGGTTCCGGCAACCTGCGCTCCGCCGCCAAGGCGGTCGAACGGGTGGTGCGGGAACTTGGCCGGTCCGACACGGTCGCCGTGACCGCCGACCCCGACCTGGTCGCCCGGGCCGACCGCGTGGTCCTGCCGGGTGTCGGCGCCTTCGCCGATTGCCGGGCCGGGATCGATGCTCTGGACGGCATGATGGAGGCCCTCACCGAGGCGGTGATCACCCGCGCCCAGCCCTTCCTCGGCATCTGCGTCGGCATGCAGCTGATGGCGACCACGGGCTTCGAATTCGGCGAAACCCCCGGATTCGGCTGGATTCCGGGGTCGGTCAAGGCGCTCGATCCCGCTGACAAGACGCTGAAGATCCCCCATATGGGGTGGAACGAACTGTTCTGGGTCGGCTACCGGGAGCATCCCGTGCTCAAGGATTTGGCCAACGGACAGCACGCCTATTTCGTCCATTCCTATCAATTCGTGCCGGAAACCGCCGAACACCTGCTGGCCGTGACCGATTACGGCGGCCCGGTGACCGCCGCCGTGGGCCGCGACAACCTGGTCGGCACCCAATTTCACCCCGAGAAAAGCCAGGCTGTGGGACTTAAGCTCATCGAAAATTTCTTGAAATGGACGCCATGATATTTTTCCCCGCCATCGACCTCAAGGACGGCAATTGCGTGCGCCTGTATCAGGGCGACATGGACCAGGCGACGGTGTTTTCCGACGACCCGGCGGCGCAGGCGCAGGCGTTCCGGGACGCCGGCTGTGAATGGGTTCACTTGGTTGATCTTAATGGCGCATTCGAAGGCAGGCCGGTGAACGGGGCGGCGGTCAACGGCATTCTCGACGCGCTCGACATCCCCGTGCAGCTGGGCGGCGGCATCCGCACCATGGCGACGATCGACGATTGGCTGGCCCGCGGCGTGCGCCGGGTGATCCTGGGCACGGTCGCCTTGACCGATCCGGACCTGGTCAAGGCCGCCTGCAAGGCCCATCCGGGCCGGGTCGCCGTCGGCATCGACGCCCGCGACGGCCGGGTCGCCGTCGAAGGCTGGGCCGAAGTGTCGGAGCTGACGGCGCTGGAGCTTGCCAAACGGTTCGAGGACGCGGGCGTGGCCGCCATCATCTTCACCGACATCGGCCGCGACGGCGTCATGCAGGGCCCCAACCTGCAGGCGACCCTCGATCTCGCCCGCGCGGTCAGCATTCCCGTCATCGCGTCGGGCGGCGTGTCGTCCATGGCCGACCTGGAAGAATTGAAGGCCCAGGGCGGCGGATTGCTCGAAGGCGTGATCTCCGGCCGCGCCGTCTACGACGGCAAGATCGACCTGCCCGCCGCCGTCAAGCTGCTGAAGGACGCGGCGTAAATGCTGAAAGCCCGCGTCATCCCTTGCCTCGACGTCAACGCGGGCCGCGTGGTCAAGGGCGTCAACTTCGTCGATTTGGTCGACGCCGGGGACCCCGTGGAGCAGGCCCAACTGTATGACGCCGCCGGGGCGGACGAACTTTGCTTCCTCGACATCACCGCCAGCCACGAAAACCGCGACACAATCTTCGACGTGGTGGCGCGCACGGCGGAACACTGCTTCATGCCGCTGACCGTGGGCGGCGGCGTGCGCACCACCGACGATATCCGCAAGCTGCTGCTGGCCGGGGCCGACAAGGTCTCCATCAACACCGCCGCCGTCCACAACCCGGACTTCGTGCGCGAGGCCTCGGAAAAATTCGGCGCGCAATGCATCGTCGTCGCCGTCGATGCCAAGCGGGTCGACGCGGTGACGCGCGAACCCAGCCCCGACGGCACCCGGTTCGAGATCTTCACCCACGGCGGGCGCAAGGCCACGGGCATCGAATGCATTTCCTGGGCGGAAAAGATGGCCGATTTCGGGGCCGGGGAAATCCTCCTGACCTCCATGGACCGGGACGGCACCAAGAACGGCTTCGACCTGGACCTGACCCGCGCCGTCGCCGACGCGGTGCCCGTGCCGGTGATCGCGTCCGGCGGGGTCGGCAATCTGGACCATCTGGTCGACGGTATCGTCCAGGGCCATGCCTCGGCCGTGCTCGCCGCCTCGATCTTTCACTTCGGTACCTATTCCATTCAGCAGGCCAAGGCGCATATGCTGGCGGCCGGCGCGCCGGTGCGCATGGATGAAACCGCCGCCTGAGATTTTCACGTTAGGACCCCGGCCATGACCCATATCCTGGACGCCCTGTTCGCGACCATCGAAAGCCGAAAAGCAGCTTTTGAAAATGGGGGCGCCGACCCGGCCTCAAGCTACACGGCCAAGCTGTTCGCCGGCGGCACGCCCCTGATCGCGCGCAAGATCGGCGAGGAAGCGGTCGAGACCGCCGTCGCCGCCCTGACCGAGGACAATACCTCCGTCGCCAAGGAAAGTGCGGACGTGCTCTATCATCTGCTCGCCCTGTGGGCGCAGCTGGGCCTTGACCCCGCCGACGTCTGGGCCGAGTTGGAGCGCCGCACGGGGCAGTCGGGGATCGCGGAAAAGGCAAGCCGCCCGAAGTAAGGGCAGGAGAATTCAGATGGCTTACGACGAGAACAACATCTTCGCGCGCATCATCCGGGGCGAAATCCCCTGTTCGACCGTCTACGAGGACGACCATGTCCTGGCCTTCAAGGACATCCAGCCGCAGCGCCGGGTCCATGTCCTGATCATTCCCAAGGGACATTACGTCGATATGAGCGATTTCTCGGAAAACGCCAGCGACGCGGAAATCCTCGCCTATACCCGGGCCATCAAGAAGGTCGCCGACAAGCTGGGCGTGACCGAAGACGGCTACCGGCTGATCGCCAATACAGGCACGAACGGCCATCAGGACGTGCCCCACCTGCATCTTCACATCGTCGGCGGCGAACCCGTCGGCCCGATGCTCAAGCGGCCCTGACCGCGCCCCGGCCGGATCTCATAATGGTCTGAATCACATACCGTTTTACGGTTTTCTTCGCAAAATCCAGGTGACATACTTTGGTATGAATTCATCGACCATGAATAACCGGGGGATTATGCATGGATACGGATTTCGAATTCGATATGAGGTTGGACGATAACGGGGTTCTGCTGTTCAAGTTCGGCGGCATTTTCGACGTTGACCAATGGGTCGATCGGCAGCGCGCCGCCTCGGCGCGGCTCTTTGGCAACGGCATCGACCCCAGGCTGCCGGCCGTCGTGGACCTGCGCCGCTTCATCCCGCCGCAGGGGGACTGGAACAAGATCGCAAAGCTTGTATTTGCCAGCTCGCAAACCATGGGCGAAACGCGGCAGCGCTGCGCCTTGATCACGGGCGGCAACTTTTGCATCGAACTCGCCTGCCGGTTTTACATCACGTCCAAGGCGATCATGTCCCGCACCAAATGCGAAACCCGGACCTTTTGCACCTTCGAAGACGGTTATGCCTGGGCCGCTGAAAACCTCGTTATCCCCGTGCCGACCCGCCTCCACTAGCGGCGCCGCGCCCCGGCGCCAGGCGCCGGAACGACAGCGCCTCCGCCACGTGCAGGCGCGCCACCCCGTCTGATCCATCCATGTCGGCCAAGGTGCGGGCGACGCGCAATACCCGGTGATAGCCCCGGGCGCTGAGGCCCAGGCGCGCCGCCGCGTCCACCAGCAGTTTGCGCCCCGCGTCATCCGGTCTGGCGACCCGGTCGAGCAGTTCGCCATCGGCCTGGGCGTTGGTGCGGATCCCCGCGGCCTTTTCCCGTTTGTAACGGTCGGCCTGAATCGCGCGGGCCTGGGCGACCCGGGCCGCGACCTGGGCGGTGCCCTCGCCGGGCGGCGGCAGGTCGAGGTCGAGCGGGCTGACCGCCGGCACGTCCAGGTGAATGTCGATGCGATCGAATAGGGGGCCGGAAATGCGGCCTTGATAATCTTCTGCGCATTTTGGGGCTTTTGAGCAGGCCTGCGCCGCGTCGCCCAGATAGCCGCAGCGGCAGGGGTTCATAGCCGCGATCAATTGAAACCGCGCCGGATAGGTGACATGGGCATTGGCCCGCGCCACGGCGGCGCGCCCGGTTTCCAGCGGCTGGCGCAGACTTTCCAGGGTGGCGCGCTGAAATTCCGGCAATTCGTCCAGGAACAGCACGCCCTGATGGGCGAGCGAGACCTCGCCGGGCCGAACCCGCATGCCGCCGCCGATCAGGGCCGGCAGGGACGCCGAATGGTGCGGGTCGCGGAACGGTCTTTGTCTGGAGAGCCCGCCGCCGGTCAACTCGCCGGCCAGGCTCTGGACCATGGACACCTCGAGAATTTCTTCCGGCGCCAGCGGCGGCAGCAGCCCGGGCAGGCGCTGCGCCAACATCGATTTCCCGGCCCCCGGCGGGCCGACCATCAGAAGATTATGGCCGCCGCTGGCCGCGATCTCCAGCCCCCGCTTGGCCGTTTCCTGGCCCTTGATGTCGGCCAGGTCCGGATACTGTGCGGCTTCCCCGGCCTCGGGCCGGGCCGGCGGGGCCAGCACCTGCGTGCCTTTGAAATGGTTGACGAGCACGAGAAGATTGGGCGCGGCCAGGATGTCCGCCCCGCCGGCCCAGGCCGCCTCGCCGCCCTGCCGGGCCGGGCAGATCAACCCTAAGTCCCGGGCGTTGGCATGGACGGCGGCCGGCAGCACGCCTGCCACCGGGGCCAGCGCCCCGTCGAGCGCCAGTTCGCCCAGGGCCAGATAGCGCACCATATCGTCGGCCGGCAGCACGTCCATGGCGGTCAACAGCGCCAATGCGATGGGCAGGTCGAAATGGCTGCCTTCCTTGGCCAGGTCGGCGGGCGCCAGGTTGACGGTAATGCGCTTGGGCGGCAGGGCCAGGCCCATGGCGTGAAGGGCGGCGCGCACCCGTTCCCGGCTTTCCGCGACCGCCTTGTCCGGCAGGCCGACCACGGAAAAGGCGGGCAGGCCGCCGGTCATCTGCACCTGGACGTCGACGTCCAGAACGTCGATGCCCTGAAAGGCGGCGGTGGCGATGCGTGCGACCATCGTCGGCCCCTTGTTCTCAACCCCTGTTGGTTGGAAGATAAGATACCTTTTCGCGAAAGAGGAAAACCCCCCACGCGGCAAAGAGGCGCGATTTTGTCTAAGCCAGATCCCGGGGCCGCACGAACCTGTGCAGCACGCCGGACCCTTCGCTGATTTTGGTCCAGCTGTCCCGCGCGAAGCGGATTTCGGCAAGGGCGGCGGTCGGATACTTTTCCGCCAGATTTGCCAGGGCCTTGGCCTTGCCGGTTCCGGCCAGGCGATGGGCCAGGTCCTCGATCTCCGGGTTATGGCCGATCAGCAGCAGGCGGCCGCAGTCGTCGGGCACGCGGCGGATGGCCGCCAACAGCGCCGCCGACGAGACGGCATAAAGTCCCTTGTTGAAGCGAACGGGAACCTCTTGGCCCAGTTCGGGCGCGACCAGGTCCCAGGTTTCCTGGGCGCGCCGCGCCGTGGAGCACAGCACCAAATCGGGGATCAGGCCCTCGGCCGAAAGGTAGCGGCCCATGCAGGGGGCGGCGTCGCGCCCGCGGGGGGCGAGCGGACGGTCGATGTCGTCGAGCCCGGACGCGGCCCAGTCGGATTTGGCGTGGCGCAGCAGAAGAAGTGTTTTCACGATGCTATTTGCGCTTCGCCGGGGCGGCTTTTTTCAGGTTGCGGTCCCACAGGGCGAACAGCTTGTCCCAGGCGGCCTCCGCCTGTACCGGTGTATAGACAAGGCGTTCGGCGAACTGGAAGCCGTGCTGCGTGCCCTTGAGATGCAGGACGGTCGCCTTCACGCCGGTCTTCTTGATCGCCTTCTTCAGGGCCTCGACCGTCGCCTGCGGCACGTGGGCGTCCGTTTCGGCGAAGATGAACAGCAATTCGCCCTGAACCTGATCCAACAGAAGATGCGGGCTGTCTTCCTTGTCCGTGACGATGCCGACCCCGTACATGCTGGCCGACGCCTTGATGCGCGTCGGAAAGCGCCCGGCGACGGTGGTGACGTAACGCCCGCTCATGCAATAGCCGACACAGCCGACCGGCCCGGCGGCGACATCGGCCTGGGCGTCGAGGAAGGCGAGAATGCCCGCGGTGTCGTCGGTTACGTCGGCATTGGTCAGGGAATTCATCGCTTCCCGCCAGACGTTGGTCATGGCTTCCGTGCGCCGGGTGTTGTCCAGGCGCAGCGTGCCGAGCCGGTAATACATGTCCGGCAGGATGCAGTAATAACCCGCTTTCGCTATTCTTCGGGCCATGTTGCAGAGTTCCTCGCGGAAGCCCGGCGCGTCCATGTAGAAAATGATCGCCGGAAACGGCCCGCCCGTGTCGGGCCGCGCGACGAAGGACGGCATGCGCCCGTACTTGGTCGGCACCTCGACCATTCCTTCAATAAGCGCCATTGCGATTCTCCCTTTGCGTTTCTTGTCGCGGCTTAAAGCCGTGCCTCGATGGCGTCCCAGATGTCGCTTTCCAGGCTGACGCCGTCGAAGCGGTTGATTTCCTGCAGCCCCGTCGGCGAGGTCACGTTGATTTCCGTAAGATAGCCGCCGATGACGTCGATGCCGACGAAGATCAGGCCCCGGGCCTTCAGCTCCGGCGCCAGGGCGGCGCAGATATCGCGTTCGCGCGCCGTCAGTTCGGACTTCAGCGGCTTGCCGCCGACATGCATGTTGGACCGGCTTTCGCCCGCCGCCGGGACCCGGTTGACGGCGCCGGCGACTTCGCCGTCGATCAGGATGATGCGCTTATCGCCCTGGCGCACGTCCTTCAGGTAGGCCTGGACGATGACCGGTTCGCGGAACATCTCGGTGAACATCTCCAGCAGCGAATTCAGGTTCTCGTCCCCAGGCGTGATGTGGAACACGCCCGCCCCGCCGTTGCCGTACAGCGGCTTGACGATGATGTCCTTGTGTTCTTCGCGGAAGGCCAGGATGTCTTGGCGGTTGGTCGCGATCAGGGTCGGCGGCATGAATTGGGCGAAGCGGGTGACGAACAGTTTCTCCGGCGCGTTGCGCACTTCGGCCGGGTTGTTGACCACCAGGGTTTTGGGATGGACCATCTCCAGCAGATGCGTCGCCGTGATATAGGCCATGTCGAAGGGCGGGTCCTGGCGCATCAGGACGACGTCCGTGTCGGCCAGATCGATGCGCGATTTCGCGCCCAGGGTGAAATGATTGCCGGCTTCGCGCCGCACCTCCATGGGTTCGGCCCAGGCGGTCACCCGGCCGTGGTGGTAGGCGAGGTCGCCCGGCAGATAATGCAGCAGCTTGTGGCCGCGGCGTTGCGCCTCCAGCGCCAGAACGAAGGTGCTGTCGCCGGTGATGTCGATGGACGACACATGGTCCATCTGAATGGCCACGGTAAGCGCCATGGGAAAATCCTTATCCTTCGGCCGATTGGGGGAGGGTGCAGCAGGGGCCGGCCGGTTAATTTAACTTGGCCCGCAATTCCTGCAACAGCAAGGACGCCTCATAGCCGTTTTCCTCGCCGGGCGCGCGCTTGAGGTATTCCTCCAGCGCCTCGACGGCGCGGGCGATACGGTCGAGCCGCGCGTTGACGATACCGGCCTCGCGCCACAGATGCCCGGTATCGGGGGCGACCAGCAGCATCAGGGAAATCGTGTCGGCGGCGTCGGCCAGTTCGCCCCGCTGCATCTGGCGCACGCGGATATTGTCCTCCAGGCGCAGCACGACCTGCCGTGCCGTCATTTCAGAAAGATAGCGCGGATGCAGTTCGGCATCGGCCCCGGCCATGGTCTTCAACATGCCGCGCAGGTCCGGGGGCATCAGTTCGCGCCCGCCTTCGAACAGGTCGAGGATCATGCGCCCGCCGGCATCCTCCAGGCGGACCAGGAAGCGGCCCGGAAAATCCAGACCGACCAGGGACCAGCCCAGACGGTTGCAGACTTCCATGTAGACGATGCCGAGGGCCACCGGCAGGCCGCGCCGGGTGTCGATGACCCGCGCCAGGTTGGCGGCGTCCAGATCTTCGAACACGCTTTCGTTGCCGCCGTATCCGTAGCGCCGGTCGATGACCTGGATCAGGGCTTCGTACTGGTCCGCCAGGGTCGGCGTGCCGGGGCCGGCGTAATCGGCGACCTCCTTGGCCAGGCGCGCAAAATGGCGCTCATATGGCCCCAGGTTGAGACCCGGCAGGCGCGCCGCCGCCAGATGCAGGGCGGCGTCGGCGATGGGAAAGTCGGCGTCGTCCCGGCGGCCGATCTCGCCGAGCGCGCGCCGCACGTCGTCTGCCAGGATGCCGGGAGTGCCGGCCATGTCTCAGGACGCCTTCTTCGGTTGATCGGCGGCGGGGGCTTCGGGGGGCTTGATGCGGACATGGCTGATCACGTCGCGGACCCGGGAAATGCCCCGGGCATGGCCCAGCACGCGGTCGAGCTCGGCCCGGCTTTGCGCGGCGCCCAGCAGGTAGACCACGGCGTTTTCCGTCTCGATGATGTAGTTGATGGCCTGGACGTCCTTGTCGAAGGTCAATTTGGTCGTCAACTGGGCCGAAATCCAACTGTCGATCGCGGAATCAGACAGCGACGTGTCGCCGACGGCCAGTTCGTTGATGACTTCCTCGATGCCCTCGACCTCCCAGGTCAGGCGCACGGCCTTGGCGCGGATGTCTTCGGTCTTGACCGTGCCGGTCAGCATGGCGCGGCGGTTGTAGACCTTGACGCTGCCGTCGACGGCCAGGGTGTCGCCGGTTTCCAGGTCGTAGTTCAGCCATTTGCCGCGCACCCGCGTGGCCAGGCCGGCGTCGCGGGCCACGCCCTGTACGCCCCGGTCGTCCATGGCGGCGACACCCACGGTCGCCCCCGCGCCGACGGCGGCGCCGACACAGCCGGTCAACCCGGTCGCGGCGCCCAGCAACAGCAGCGCGGCAAACACGCGGGGCAGGGCAGGGCTGGCTTGGGGGGTCGCGCGGGACGGTCGAATTGGTGCGGCCATGGTGCTTGATATCTCCTGCATTGGACGGTCCCCGGTCGGCGGGCATTCTAGCGCCGGTCCGGGCCGGCGACAAATTCTCTGGCGCGGGCTTCCGGGGATAAAGACACAGGATAAGGGATGGAATATGCGGTTTTCATGGCACTGGGGTCAGCCCAGGCCGGGCCGCCAGGCGTCCTTCAGGTGTTTCAGCCGCCAGCCCCCGGCGACCACGATCAGATCGAATCGCCAGTCCAGGCCGGCCAGGTCGGGGCGCGTGCGCATGAAGGCCTCGGCGGCGCGCAGGATGCGGTCCCGCTGGCGGGGGGCCAGGGCCTCGGTGCCGGTCTCCAGGCTGGCCCGCGCCTTGATCTCGGCGAACACCAGGACCCGTCCCCGTCGCGCGATCAGGTCGATCTCGCCCGCGGGCGTGCGCGCCCGGCGGGCCAGGATGCGATGGCCCTTTAGGATCAGCAGCAAGGCCGCCAGCGCCTCCGCCCCGCGGCCCCATCTTTCGGCGCGGCGGCGGCCGTCCGTGCCGGGCGCGGCCCGGGTCATCCTTGTTTGTGCGCCGGGGCGCGGGCCCGCTTCAGCTCCAGCGCCCGGGCATAGACGGCCTTGCGCGGTTGGCCCGTGCGCGCCGCGACCTCGGCCGCGGCGTCCTTGACCGAGCCCTTGGCCAGGGCCTCGGTCAGCAAGGCGTCGATGTCCGCCGCCGTCGCCGCCGCCTCGGCGCCGGGCGGGCCGGTGACGACGCAGATCTCGCCCCGGGGCGGGCCGGCCTCGGCATAATGGGCGGCCAGGTCGTCCAGCGCGCCGCGTCGAACTTCTTCGAATTTCTTGGTCAGCTCACGGGCCACGGCGGCCGGGCGGGGGCCCAGGACCTGGGCCATGTCGGCCAGGGATGCGGCCAGGCGCGGCCCCGATTCCATGAACACCAGGGTCGCCGGCACGGTGGAAATTTCCGCCAGGGCCGTGCGCCGGGCCGCCCCCTTGGCGGGCAGGAAGCCCTGAAAGAAGAAACGGTCCGTCGGCAGGCCCGACAGGGTCAGCGCCATCAGCGGCGCCGACGGTCCCGGCACGGCGGTCACGGCAACGCCCTCTTCGACACAGGCGGCGACCAGTTTGTAACCCGGGTCGGAGACCAGGGGCGTGCCGGCGTCCGATACCAACGCCACGCTGCCGCCGCTTTTGATGCGTTCCATGATCTGCGGCCGGCGGTGGGCCGCGTTGTGATCGTGATAGGCAAGCAGGCGGCCGCTGTCGCCGCGCTTGATGCCCAGGATCATCAGCAGCTTGCCGGTCACCCGGGTGTCCTCGCAGGCGATCAGATCGGCGCGGGCGAGAACGTCGTGCGCCCGGGCGCTGATGTCTCTGGCGTTGCCGATGGGTGTCGAGACCAGATACAGTGCGGCCTCCAACGGGGCGCCGTCCGGCGCCCGCACGTCCTTGGCAGCAATTTCCGGCGGATCATCGGATGAACAGGTCATATTCGCAAAACGCCCTTTCGCGCCCGGTCGTGGCCGTGATCGCCCTGGCCGTGATGGTGCTGCCGTTGTTGGCCGCGTGCCAATCTTCGTCATTCGGCGGGTTAATTCAAGGCGGCAAGTCCAAGTCGGAGGCGCCGTCCCGGCCCATCGTCTCGGGTCCGCGCACGCCGCCGCCGCCGACCTATGCGGTGACGCCGGTGCCGCGCCCGGCCCCGCCGCCCCTGACCCAGCCCGCCCTGGCGGAACCGGCCCAGGCCCAGACCACGACCATCACCGCCCCCGACGACGGCGCGGTCCGGGTCGCCCTGCTGTTGCCGCTGTCGGGGCAGAACGCGGGCGTCGGCCAGGCGTTGTTGAACGCGGCGCAGATGGCGCTGTTTTCCTTCGCCGACGACAAGTTCAAGCTTTTGACCCACGACACCCGCGGCACGCCCGAAGGGGCGGCCGAGGCGGCGCAACTCGCGATCGGCGACGGGGCGCGGTTGATCCTGGGCCCGCTGCTGTCGGCCAACGTGCGCGGGGCCGCCGCCGTCGCGCGCCAGGCCGGGGTGCCGGTGGTGGCTTTTTCCTCGGACCGTTCGGTCGCCGGTGATGGGGTTTTTACCCTCGGCTTTTTGCCCCGCGCCCAGGTCGCGCGGGTGATCTCCTTCGCCCGTGAACGGGGGGTCGTGCGGTTCGCCGCCATGGCGCCGGACAATGCCTATGGCCGCACGGTGCTGGATGCCTTCAAGGCCGCCGTCGGCCGCGCCGGCGGCGAGATCGCGCGGCTTGAGGTCTATAACCCCGACGCCGACGATTTCTCCGCCGTGGTCCGCGACATGGCCGATTACGAATTCCGCCGCCAGACCCTGCTCAATCAGAAAAAGGAGCTGGAGGGCAAGGAGGACGAAGTTTCCAAGGCCGCCCTGGCGCGCCTGGAGAATTTACAGACCATGGGCGATCTGCCCTATGACGCGCTTCTGGTTGCCGACGGCGGCAAGCGCCTGCAGGCGATCGCGGCCTTGCTGCCGTTCTACGACATCGACCCCAACAAGGTGCGGATGCTGGGCACCGGACAATGGGACGAGCCGGGCATCGGCGCCGAGCCGGCCCTGGTCGGCGGCTGGTATGCCGCCCCGCCGCCGGGCCCGCGCGCCGGGTTCGAAAAGGAATATCAGGACGTTTACGGCGAGGCGCCGCCGCGGCTTGCGACCATCGCCTATGACGCGGCCGCACTTGCCGCCGTGCTGGCCCAATTGCCCGGGCCCGACCGGTTTACCGCCAAACTGATCGCCAATCCCAACGGCTTCGCCGGGCGCGACGGCATCTTCCGCTTCCTGCCCGACGGCACCTCGGAACGGGGCCTTGCCATTCTTCAGGTCCGCCAGCGCGGCCCGGTGGTCATCGACAAGGCGCCGGCGACCTTCCAGGCGATCACGAATTAGCGGATCTGGTTACGCCGCCAGCAGCGACGCCAGCAGGCTGTTGAGCCGAAGGCGCCCCTCGGCGGTGGCGGCGATGCGGGTTTTGTCCAGGTCCACGTAACCGGCACCGACCGCATAGGCGAGCTTCGACGGATTGATCAGGGTCAGCACGTCGCGCCCGGCCTGGGCCTGAAAACGGGCGCGGTCGATGCCCTCGGTCAGGCGCAGGCCCATGATGACGCGCTCTTCCGCGCGGTCGCCGTCGTCCAGAAGCCGCCTTTTGGCCGTACCGTGGCCCTTGGATTCGACCAGGCTCAGCCAGCGTTCGGGGCTATGGACCTGATGGGTGCCCCAGTCCCGGACCGCGCCGTCGTCCGTCAGGGCCAAGCGGCCGTGCGCCCCGGGCCCGACGCCGACATAATCCCAGCCGCGCCAGATGTTCAGGTTGTGGCGGCATTCGTGGCCCGGGCGGGCATGGTTGGAAATCTCGTAGGCCGGCAGGCCGGCTTCGCCCAGAACCTCTTGCGTGATGTCGAACAGGGCCGCGCCCAATTCGCCCTCGGCGGCCTTCACGCCGTCCTTGTGGAAGGGCGTGCCGGATTCGATGGTCAATTGATAGAACGACAGGTGCGGCCCGGCGAAGGTCAGGGCCTCCCGCAGTTCCTGCCGCCATTTATCCTTTGTTTGTTCTGGTCTTGCGTAAATAAGATCAAACGAGAACTCTTCAAAATGATCGCGCGCCCCGACCAGGGCCCGGCGCGCCGCCTGGGCGTCGTGACGGCGGCCGAGGGCGGAAAGCGCCGCATCGTCGAAGGATTGCACGCCGACCGACAGCCGCGTCACCCCGGCGGCCTTGAGGTCGGGAAAGGCCGCGATTTCCGCGCTCGACGGATTGGCTTCCAGGCTGACTTCCAGATCCTCGGCACAGGGCCACAGATCCCGGATGCCCTGGATCACGGCGGCCACGGTTTCCGGTGTCATCAGCGACGGCGTGCCGCCGCCGAAAAACACGGTGGTCACGGTGCGGTCTTGGGTATCCGCCGCGTAATGGGCCAGGTCGGCGATCAGGGCCCGGGCCCAACGCGCCTGGTCAACCGCGTCCTGAACGTGGCTGTTGAAGTCGCAATAGGGGCATTTGGATTCGCAGAACGGCCAATGCACGTAGACGCCGAAGGGGGTCATCGCGGCGGGGTCAGCCCCGGCCCTTGAAACAGGCCGCGACCAACTGTTCGAAGGCATGGGCGCGGTGGCTGATGTGGTGCTTGGCGGCGGGCTCCATCTCGGCGAAGGTGATGAAATAGCCCTCGGGCTGGAAGATCGGATCGTAGCCGAAGCCCTTGTCGCCCGTGGGCGGCCAGATGATATCGCCGTCGACCCGGCCTTCGAATACTTCCGACGTCCCGTCGGGCCAGGCCAGGGCCAGGGCGCAGATGAAGTGCGCCCGCCGGTCCTCGGATTCCAGGACCAGTTCCCAAACCCGCGCCATGGCCTCGTTGAAATCCTTATCGGGCCCGGCCCAGCGCGCCGAATGGATGCCGGGGGCCCCGCCCAGGGCATCGACGGCAAGGCCCGAATCGTCGGCCAGGGCCGGCAGGCCGGAGGCATCGGCGGCGGCCCGCGCCTTGATCAGGGCGTTGGCTTTGAAGCTGTCGCCGTCTTCGATGGGTTCCGGCAGGCCCAAATCGCCTGCCGAGGTTACGGCGACCCCGAAGGGCGTCAGCAGATCGCTGATTTCGCGCAGTTTGCCCGGGTTGTGTGTGGCGATGACCAGTTGGTCTTCCGTGAACGCCCGGGCCATGCCGCTATTCCAATCCGATGGCCCGGCGTTGCGCCTGGCACAATTCGTCGACGCCCTTTCGGGCCAGGGCCATCAGGTCGTCGAACTGGGCCGGGGAAAACGGCGCGTCTTCGGCCGTGCCCTGGATTTCCACGATGCCGCCGCGCCCGGTGAACACGAAGTTGGCGTCGGCCTGGGCCGAGGAATCCTCGGCGTAATCGAGATCGAGAACCTGCGTGTCCTTGAAGATGCCGCAGGACACGGCGGCGACCTGATCGGTCAGCGGGATCGTTTTCATGAGGCCGAGATCGACGCAGCGTTGAAACGCCAGGTGCAGCGCCACGTAGGAGCCGGTGATGGCCGCCGTGCGGGTGCCGCCGTCGGCCTGGATCACGTCGCAGTCCAGGCGCACCTGAATTTCGCCCATCGCCTTCAGGTCGGTGATCGCGCGCAAGCTGCGGCCGATCAGGCGCTGAATTTCCTGGGTCCGGCCCGATTGCCCGCCGCGCGCGGCCTCGCGGTTGGTGCGGCTGTGGGTCGAGCGCGGCAGCATGCCGTATTCCGCCGTGACCCAGCCCTTGCCGGAATCGCGCATCCAACCGGGCACCCGTTCCTCCACCGTGGCGGCGCAGAGCACATGGGTTTCGCCGAACCGCGCCATGCACGATCCTTCGGCATACTTGGCGTATCCCGGCTCCAGCACGATGTCGCGCAACTGATCGGCGGCGCGGCCCGATGGTCTCATATATAAATTCCCCCCGAAGATGGTCTATTTGGGCAGACCCTAGCCCCGCCGGGCGTCCCGGTAAACCCGGCAATTGGTCGAGGGTCCCCGGCCGGGGCCGGGAAAGATACCCGGCCCGGCCCCCATTGCGCTCCGGCGGTCCGGCGACTAAATTCCGCGCAAGCCCGAATTTCATTGAAACCTCATGTCCGCGACCCTGATCCGACCGCAGACCGAAACTTGGCCATGATCGAAGAACTGAACGACCGCTCACGCCAGATCTTCCGGGAAATCGTCGAAAGCTTCGTCGAGACCGGCGAGCCCGTGGGCTCGCGCACCCTGGCGCGCCGCCTGCCGGTGAGCCTGTCGCCGGCGACGGTGCGCAACGTCATGGCCGATCTCGAGGACATGGGCCTTCTGTTCTCGCCCCATACCTCGGCCGGGCGCCTGCCGACGGAAACGGGCCTGCGCCTTTATGTCGACGGCCTGCTTGAGGTCGGCAATCTGACCGAGACCGAGCGCGCCTCGATCAAAAGCCAATGCGCCGGCACCGCCAATTCGGTCGAGGGGCTGCTGGCGCAGGCGACGCAGACGCTTTCGGGCCTGGCCCATTGCGCGTCCCTGGTGCTGGCGCCGAAGACGGAAAGCCCGCTCAAGCATATTGAGTTCGTGCATCTCAGCCCGGGCCGGGCCCTCGTCATCCTGGTCACGGAATCGGGCGTGGTCGAAAACCGCATCATGGAAATCCCCATGGACCTGCCGGCCTCGGCCCTGGTCCAGGCGACCAATTATCTGTCGGCCAAACTGGTCGGGCGCAGCATTTCCGACGCCTACGACGGCATCATGTCCGAGCTGGAAAACCAGCGGGCACAACTGGACGAGCTGACCGCGCGCCTGGTCGAGGGCGGTCTCGCGACCTGGGCCGGCGGCGATACCGGGCCGGGCGGTTCGCTGATCGTGCGCGGCCAGGCCCATCTGCTGGAAGACGTCAATCTGGTCACCGACCTGGAACGCATCCGCGGCCTGTTCTCGGCGCTGGAGACCAAGGAGCAGATGTTGAAAATCCTCTCCATGGCCGACCGCGCCGACGGGGTGCAGATCTTCATCGGCGCCGACAACACCCTGTTCAACGTGTCGGGCTGTGCCATGGTCGTGCGCAGTTATCGCAACGAACAACAACAGATCATCGGCGCCGTCGGCGTGATCGGCCCGACGCGCATGAACTATTCCCGCATCATCCCCATGGTCGATTACACCGCCGATCTGATCGGCGGCTATATCGGCGCCGGCCGCCGCGGCTGATCCCCGGCCGGCCAGACCCCAACCGCAAGGAACACCCTGAAGGAATAAAGATGTCCGAGACCACACCCGAGCAAACCCCAGACAGCGCGCCCGAGGATACGGCTGCCGCCGCCGACGCGGCCCAGCCCGAAGCCCCGGCGTCCGACGCCGTGCCGGACGGTGAGCCGCCGATCCCGTCGATGACGGCGGGCGAGGCCGACCCGGCCCAGCGCGTCGCCGCGCTGGAGGCCCAGCTTGCCGAAGCCAACGACCGCACCCTGCGTGCCCTGGCCGAGGCTGAAAACGTGCGCCGCCGCGCCGAACGCGACAAACAGGACGCGTCCAGATACGCCATCGCGAACTTCGCCCGTGAGATTCTGACCGTGGGCGACAACCTGCGCCGGGCGCTCGACAGCGTCGATGCCGAGGCGCGCAAATCATCGGAAGTGGTCGAAACCCTGATGACCGGGGTCGAGATGACGGAACGCGCCCTCTTGTCCGTGCTGGAACGCAGCGGCATCAAGCGCCTCGATCCGTTGGGCGAACGCTTTGATTCCAACGCTCATGAGGCGCTGTTCGAAGTCCCCGACCCGACCCAGCCCCAGGGCACGGTGGCCCAGGTGATCGAGGCGGGTTATACGCTGAACGACCGCCTGCTGCGCCCGGCCAAGGTCGGCGTGACCAAGGGCGGGCCCAAGCCGGAACCCGTGGCCGCGGCCGCGGAAGAGGCGGCCCCGGCCGCCACCGAGGGCAAGGACGGCAGCAAGGCCTACGAGAAGGATGCCGGCGGCGCCGGCGGCCGGGTCGACGAGAAGCTGTAGAAAATGCCTGGAAAGCCCGGCGTTGCGGCGATTTTTTGCCGCACGGCCGGGTTGCGGGGCGGATCACTCCCGCTTATATAACCCCCGAGCCGCAATGGGTTTAAAAGCGGTTTTGGCAGGAGCCTGTTAACCCTGGGCCTTATAGACTGATGTCGAAGATTATCGGATGCGAACTTTTCATCCGGCCGGGCATGGGTTAAGCAGCACCTGAAACAACGATGGAAGCCGCAGACGGGCGCCGCAATCGGGCCCTGGGACGGTTGGCCTTAAGGAAAGGACTGAACACATGAGTAAGGTTATCGGTATCGACTTGGGCACCACGAACTCCTGCGTCGCCGTGATGGACGGCAAGGATGTGAAGGTGATCGAGAACGCGGAAGGGGTCCGCACCACACCCTCCATGGTCGCCTTCACGGACGCGGGCGAACGCCTGACGGGCCTGCCCGCCAAGCGCCAGGCGGTGACCAATCCGGAACACACCCTGTTCGCCATCAAGCGCCTGATCGGGCGCCGTTACGACGACAAGATGGTGGCCAAGGACAAGAAGCTCGTCCCCTACAAGATTACCAAGGGCGACAACGGCGATGCCTGGGTCGAAATCGACGACTCGAAATACAGCCCCAGCCAGATTTCCGCCTTCATCCTGCAGAAAATGAAGGAAACGGCGGAAAGCTATCTGGGAGAGCCGGTTTCCCAGGCCGTCATCACCGTGCCCGCCTACTTCAACGATTCCCAGCGTCAGGCCACCAAGGACGCCGGCAAGATCGCCGGGCTCGAGGTGCTGCGCATCATCAACGAACCGACGGCCGCCGCCCTCGCCTACGGGCTTGAGAAAAAGGAAAACGGCGTCATCGCGGTCTATGACCTTGGCGGCGGCACCTTCGACGTCTCGGTTCTGGAAATCGGCGACGGCGTGTTCGAGGTCAAGTCGACCAACGGCGACACCTTCCTGGGCGGCGAGGACTTCGACCATCGCATCGTCGATTACCTTGCCGACGAGTTCAAAAAGGAAAACGGCATCGACCTGCGCGAGGACCGTCTCGCCCTGCAGCGTCTGAAGGAGGCCGGCGAAAAGGCCAAGATCGAGCTGTCGTCGACGACTCAGACGGAAGTCAACCTGCCGTTCATCACCGCCGACGCGTCGGGGCCCAAACACCTCAACATCAAGCTGACCCGCGCCAAGCTGGAAACCCTGGTCGAAGACCTGGTGGAACGCACCGTCGAGCCCTGCAAGAAGGCGCTCAAGGATGCCGGCCTCAAGGCGTCCGAGATCGACGAGGTCATCCTGGTCGGCGGCATGACGCGCATGCCTCTGGTCAACAAGATCGTCAAGGAATTCTTCGGCCGCGAGCCCCATAAGGGCGTCAACCCGGACGAAGTGGTCGCCATCGGCGCCGCCATCCAGGGCGGCGTGCTGAAGGGCGACGTGAAGGACGTGCTGCTGCTCGACGTGACGCCGCTGTCGCTCGGCATCGAGACGCTGGGCGGCGTGTTCACGCGCCTGATCGACCGCAACACGTCACCTTCGACATCGACGCCAACGGCATCGTCAACGTGTCGGCCAAGGACAAGGCGACCAACAAGGAACAGCAGATCCGCATCCAGGCCAGTGGCGGTCTGTCCGATGACGACATCGAACGCATGGTCCAGGAAGCCGAGGCCCATGCCGACGACGACAAGCAGCGCCGCGCCTTGGTCGAAGCCAAGAACACGGCCGACACCCTGATCCATTCGGCGGAAAAGAACCTCAAGGAATACGGCGACAAGATCGGCGCAGACGACAAGTCGGCCATCGAAGCCGCCGTCGAGGAGCTGAAGGAAGCCAAGGAAGGCGACGACGCCGAGGCCATCAACGCCAAGTGCGAAGCGCTCAGCCAGGCTTCCATGAAACTGGGCGAAGCCATGTACAAGGCCGCCCAGGAAGAAAGCCCGGATGACGCGGCGGCGTCCGACGGCGGTGCCGACGACGCCAAGTCCGAAGACGCCACCGTGGTCGACGCCGACTTCGAGGAAGTCAATCCGGACGCCGACGACGCTCCCAAGGGCAAGAAGGGCGGCAAGGACGACTGATCCGGTGGGCCGGGGGCTTCGGCCCCCGGCGCCATTTCGGACCGTCGCCTGTAACGTCCTGATGTCCGGGAGGGCTCTCGATCATGGCTGACAAGCGCGATTACTACGATATTCTCGGCGTCAAGAAGGGCGCCGATGACGGTGAGCTGAAAGCGGCCTACCGCAAGCTCGCCATGCAGTTCCATCCGGACCGCAACCCCGACGACAAGGAAGCGGAAAAGAAGTTCAAGGAACTGAACGAGGCCTACGAAGTCCTCAAGGACGCGGAAAAACGCGCGGCCTACGACCGCTTCGGCCATGCCGCTTTCGAGGCGGGTGGCGGCGGTGGCGGATTCGAAGGCGGCGGCCAGGGCTTTTCCGGCTTCGGCGACATCTTCGAGGAAATGTTCGGCGAATTCATGGGCGGCGGCCGCGGCGGGCGTGGCGGCCATGCCGGCGGCCACGGCGCCGATCTGCGCTACAACATGGAACTGTCCCTGGAAGACGCCTTCAGCGGCAAGAAGGCGGAAATCCGCGTGCCGACCTCCGTCGGCTGCGAGCCCTGCAAGGGCACGGGCGCCGAGGACGCGGCGGCCCCCATCACCTGCACGACCTGCGGCGGGGCCGGGCGCGTGCGCTCGCAATCGGGTTTCTTCACGGTGGAACGCACCTGTCCGGCCTGTCAGGGCCGGGGCACGGTGATCAAGGACCCCTGCCGGACCTGCGGCGGCGCCGGGCGCGTGCACAAGGAAAAGACGCTTTCCGTCACCATTCCCGCCGGGGTCGAGGATGGTACCCGCATCCGCCTGGCCGGCGAGGGCGAGGCCGGCCTGCGGGGTGCTCCCCCGGGCGATCTTTATCTGTTTCTGGGCATCCGCCCGCACCGCTTCTTCCACCGCGACGGTGCCGACATCCATTGCCGGGTGCCCATCCCCATGACCACGGCGGCGCTCGGCGGCCAGGTCGAGGTGCCGACCATCGAAGGCAAGCGCGCGCGGGTGACGATCCCCGCCGGCACGCCGACGGGCCACCAATTGCGCCTTGCGGGCAAGGGCATGTCGGTCATGCGCACCAAGTCGCGCGGCGACATGTTCGTCCAGGTCACGGTGGAAACGCCGCAGAACCTGACGGAAAAGCAGAAAGAGCTTCTCAAGGAATTCGACGCCGCCGGCGACGCCAAGACCCAGAACCCGCAATCGACGGGCTTCTTCGACAAGGTCAAGGAAATCTGGGAAGACCTGAAGGATTAACCTTCTCTCACTGCCTCACCGTCTCTGTGGTTTTCTATTATTTGAACCACAGAGACGGTGAGACGGTGAGAAGGAAGAAAAAGGGTTCCTTTTCAAATCCCTGATCCATAGAGTTCCCGCCGAGATCAATTCGGCGGGGGAAGGTTCCCATGAACATCGGAATTGTCGGCTGCGGCGGGCGCATGGGGCGCATGCTGATCGAGACCGTGATGGCGACGGACGGCGCGGCGCTGGCCGGCGGCACGGAACAGGCGGGCAGCCCTTTTGTCGGTCAGGACCTGGGCTTGCTGGTCGGCTCGAAAACCGTGGGCGCCGTCGTGATGGACGATGCGCGGGCGTTGTTCGATGCCTCGGACGTGGTCATCGACTTCACCGTGCCGGCGGCGACGGCGGCCCATGCGGCGCTTGCTTTCGATACGCGGACGGCGATGGTCATCGGCACCACGGGCCTTTCGCCGGAACAGCAATCGGCTGTCCAAGGCGCTTCGGAAAAGGCCGCGATTGTGCAGGCGGGCAACATGTCCCTGGGGGTGAACCTTTTGGTCGGTTTGGCCCGGCAGGCGGCCGAGTTGCTCGGCCCCGATTACGACATCGAAGTCGTCGAGATGCACCACAAGCATAAGATCGACGCGCCCTCGGGCACGGCGCTCATGTTGGGCAAGGCCGCCGCCGAAGGGCGCGGCATCGACCATGACGCCAACGCGGTGCTGTCACGCGAAGGCCATACGGGCGCGCGCCCCGATCAGGCCATCGGCTACGCCACCTTGCGCGGCGGCGATGTGGTCGGAGACCATACGGTGATCTTCGCGGGACCGTCGGAACGGATCGAGCTGACCCACCGGGCGTCCTCCCGCGAGATATTCGCCCGCGGCGCCGTGCGCGCCGCCATGTGGTGCGAGGGCCGGGCGCCGGGCCTTTATTCCATGCGCGACGTGCTGGGCCTTACCTGAACCGAATCCGGGCTAGGTCCCCAGCGCCGGGTTGCGCAGATCGGCCAGCACCTGTTTCAGGCGGTTGGCGACGCCGGTCTTTTCCTCCAACGTCAAAAACCGGCCGATGATGAGCGATCGCCCGTGCGAGCGCAGCAGCAGCCGCGCCCCCCGGCCCCGGGTTTCGTCGACCAGCACCTGCAGCCATTGCGGCTGGAAGGTCCAGCGGTGATGACGGCCCCAATGGGTGACGCGCTCGACGCTCAACTCCCGCGCCGTCACGGCGATGGTCTCGACCTCGGTCCCGCGCCGCAGGTTCAGGCGCAACAGGGCATAGAGCAGAATCATCTCCACCCCCATGAAGGGGAACACCGGCCAGGCGCCGATCACGACGAACAGCACGGACAAGGGCACCCAGAACACGGCCAGCACCCACATGAACACATGCGCGCCCTTCAGCGTGCTCGAGCGATGGGGCCGGAGTTCCGTGCGGAACAGGCAGGTGTCGGGATCATGGGTGTCATCGGGGGTGCTCATGCGGATCATGATCGCGTCCCCGCTTTACTTGGACAAGAAATTTCCTACTCTGGGCGGATCATGAAAAAAGCAGACGTCGAAGAATTCTACAGTCGCCTCCAGGCCCAGAACCCGGAACCCAAGGGCGAATTGGATTGGGTCAACCCGTTCACCCTGCTGGTCGCGGTGGTGCTGTCGGCCCAGGCCACGGACGTCGGCGTCAACAAGGCGACGGGACCCTTGTTCAAGGTCGCCGACACGCCGGAAAAGATGGCCGCCCTGGGTGAGGCGAAAATCCGCGACTTCGTAAAGACCATCGGCCTGTACCGAACCAAGGCGGCCAACGTCTACAAGCTGTGCAATATCCTGATCGAACAGCACGGCTCCGTCGTGCCCAACGATCAGGAGGCCCTGGAAGCCCTGCCGGGCGTCGGGCGCAAGACCGCCAACGTGGTGCGCAACATCGCCTTCGGCGAACCGACCATTGCCGTCGACACCCATATCTTCCGCATCGGCAACCGCACGGGCATCGCGCCCGGCAAGACGCCCTTGGCGGTCGAGAAGAAGCTGCTGAAGGCGACGCCCGCCGCCTACCTGCGCCACGCCCATCATTGGCTGATCCTGCACGGGCGCTACGTGTGCAAGGCGCGTAAGCCGGATTGCGCGGTCTGCGTCGTCGCCGACCTGTGCCGATTTAAAGGAAAGACCGTTTAAGCGCTTACCCGCGCAGGCGGGGCGTGGCGTTGATGCAGGACTGGCGGTCTGTCGTCTTGCCGGCCTCGTCGCGGGCTTCGAAATGGGCGACCCGGGCGGCGGCGTCCTTGACGTCCTTGTACAGGAACACGTCGAGCACGCAGCCCTGACCCCGGAAGCGCAGGATTTCCGCCCCCTTGTCGATACGGCTGAAGGCGGGGGCGCCGAACGCGGCGACCAGGTCCGGGCGGGAATATCCGAGAACCGCCTGAGCGGCGATGCGGGGCAGGGGCGGCGGTCCGGCGGCTTCGGGCGGGGATGCCGGTGCGGCGGCGGGGATCGCCGTTTCCGGCGGGGCCATGCCGTCACCGGCGCAGCCGGCCAGCGCAAGGCCGAAGATCAGGGGAACAAGAAGGCGGCGGCGGCGCGGGGCGGACACCGGGTTCAGTCGCCCTCGTCGAGGGTCTGCATGTCGCCGGAAATCTCACCGCCCTGTTCGATAACGATCCGGCCATAGCGGATCTTGCCTTGAACGCGGCCGCCGGCGCGGACGATAAGACGCCCGCGGGCGATCAGTTCGCCTTCGAAACGTCCGGAAATATCGGCTTCCTCGACGTCGGCGTTGCCTTTGAACACGCCTGTCGGCGCGACCTCGATCAGGCGCGCGGCGGGCAGGGTGACTTCGACCTGGCCTTCGACGACCAGGCGGTCGCAGGAGGTGATTTCACCGGTCAGGGAAATGTCGCGGCCGACGATCAGGCGCTTTTGGTCCGACGTGGTGTCGAGCGAGCGCGCCCGGTCGATGCGCCGCGCCGTGGTCGACACTTCCGGCGGGCGGCGGTGCATTTCGGACGCCATGCCGGACGACGTGGGCGGCTTGGGCGCGTGGGAACCCTTGCGGGAAAATGGTTTCAAAGGCGGCGCGGAGAGATCCCCACCGTTGTCTTTTGTTTCGTCGCTCACGTCAGTTTCCTTCTGGGCGGCCGGTGCCGGTGCGGTCGGGCCGTCCTTTTTCTTCCCAAACATAACCAATTACTTACGCCTTGGGTCCTGATCCGTCCAGTACGGAATTGGCGCCCGGACGGGCCAGATGGGTGCCCTGCGAAGGGCCGGCCTGGGTCCCCCCCGATTGTCCCCCGGCCCCGCGCCGCCGCCACTTTTCGAACTGATGGACCATGGCCGCGGTGGCGATCACCGGAGTCAGGAGATTGACCAGCGGAATCGTCAAAAGAAAGGCGATGGCGACCCCGGTCAGGAACATCCGGCCGCCGTGGGCCTGGCGCAGACGGACCGTGCTTGCCAGATCGACGCGCCGGGCCGCGACCATCTCGAAATACTCGCGGCCCAACAGGTAGCCGTTCACGCAATAGAACAGCACCGGATAAACAGGGCCCAGCAGCATGGTCGGCAGGATCAGCAGGTTGAGGCTGACCATGACGCCGAGAAAGCGCAAGGCCGCCACCACCTGCTCGCCCACGGGCTGACCTTTGGCCGGGCCCAGGTCGGGATAATGCCGGGCCTCGACCGATTCGGCGATCTGGTCCAGGAACAGGGCGACCACGGCCGAGACCACGCCGGGAAACAGAACCCAGGTCAGCACCAGCACCAGGGCCCAGCCGAGCCCGTCTGCGATGGTCTCAAGCCAGCCGAGTTCGAACACCGCCGTGTATCTGATCAGAGCACCCGAGCCCGTCCACAGCACGGCGAACACGCCCAAGGCCACGGCGATGGAAATCCACAGGGGTTTCTGGGTTTTCTTGTCGCCCAGTTGCTGGACGCCTTTGACGAGGGCATCGATCATGGAAAAGAGGTGTCCTGTTCCTGGTGGCGTCAAGGGGCCGGATCACGGCCGGATGTGGCGGTCCCCGGTTTTACGCCGGTCCGCCCGCCGCCCGCAAGGCCTCCCCGGTCCTGCCCATGAGGGTGGGGTAGACGTCACGTTCGTCATCAGTATACTCCGCGCCCAACCAACGCCCGGAACGGCGCGGCCCCGCAGGCCGCTTCGGGGCGGAATGAGTTGAAAGAGGCTTTCATGACCAATCCCCGTTTCGATGTCGCCGGCATCGGCAATGCCATCGTCGACGTTCTGACCCAGACCGATGACGCGTTTTTGGAACGCGAAGGCTTGGCTAAGGGCGCCATGACCCTGGTCGACGAAGCGCAGGCCGCCGCGGTCTATGACAAGGCCGGCCCGGCCATGGAATGTTCGGGCGGGTCCGCCGCCAACACCATCGCGGTGATGGCGCGCCTGGGCGCCAAATGCGCCTTCATGGGGAAAGTTAAAGACGATGCCTTCGGGCGCATCTTCGGCCATGACATCCGGTCGCTCGGCGTGCATTTCGATACCGCCGCCGCGACGGACGGCCCGGCCACGGCCAATTGCCTGGTTCTGGTCACGCCGGACGCGCAACGCACCATGTTGACCTATCTGGGGGCCAGCATTCACCTGAAGCCCGCCGACGTGGATCTGGACGTCATCAAGGACGCCCGTGTGACCTATCTGGAAGGCTATCTGTGGGATCCGGAAGACGCCAAGCAGGCCTTCCGCACGGCCGCCGCCGCCGCGCGTGACGCCGGGCGCGAGGTCGCGCTGTCGCTCTCCGACCCGTTCTGCGTTGATCGTCACCGCGCCGATTTCCTGGATCTGATCGAAGGGCATGTCGACATCCTGTTCGCCAACGAGGCGGAAATCCTGTCCCTCTATCAGGTTGACGACTTCGACGCCGCCGTCGACAAGGTCAAGGGCCATTGCAAGATCGCGGCCTTGACCCGTTCGGAAAAGGGGTCGGTCGTGGTCAGCGGCGACGACGTAACGGCGGTCGCCGCCACCCCGGTCGATAAGGTGATCGACACCACCGGCGCCGGTGACGCCTATGCGGCCGGCTTCCTCTACGGCTATACCCGGGGCGAGAACTTGGCGGCCTGCGCCCGCATGGGCGGTATCGCCGCCGCCGAGGTCATCGCCCAGATCGGCGCCCGTCCGGAAACCGATATCAAGGCCGCCATGACGCTCAAGCTGCGGGCCTGACGCGCGGCCGATTAAGACCGCAGTGCAGCATTTTCTGGCGTATTGAGCCCGCTGGCCTTATATAGCGGCCAGCGCGACGCTGCGTATCCCTCTCCTTTATTTAGAAGCGACCTGATCTCATGACCCGGACCCTGCTCCGAAACATCGCCATCATCGCCCACGTCGACCATGGCAAAACCACCCTCGTCGACGGGCTTTTGCGCCAGTCCGGCGCCTTCCGCGCCAATCAGGCGGTGGCCGAACGCGCCCTTGATTCCGGCGATCTGGAACGGGAACGCGGCATCACCATTCTGGCGAAATGCACCTCCGTGGAATGGGAAGATTTCCGCATCAACATCGTCGACACGCCCGGCCACGCCGATTTCGGCGGCGAGGTGGAACGCATCCTCGGCATGGTCGATGGCGTGGTGCTGCTGGTCGACGCGGCCGAAGGCCCGATGCCGCAGACCAAGTTCGTGCTCGGCAAGGCGCTCAAGCTCGGCCTGCGCCCGATCGTCGTCATCAACAAGGTCGACCGTCCCGACGCCCGCATCGACGAAGTGCACGAAGAGGTCTTTGATCTGTTCGCCGCGCTGGAGGCCAATGACGCACAGCTTGATTTCCCGCTGCTCTATGCCTCGGGCCGCAACGGCTGGGCCGGGCTCAGCCCCGATGCCCGCGACGACGGCCTGACGCCTTTGTTCAAGATGATCACCGACCATGTGCCTTCTCCCGACGTGGGCCCGGTCGACGCCCCCTTCACGATCCTGGCGACGACCCTGGAGGCCGATCCCTACCTGGGCCGCATCCTGACCGGGCGCATCCAGTCCGGCGTGATCGAAGCCAACATGCCGATCAAGGCGCTCAACCGTCACGGCAAGTTGGTCGAACAGGGCCGGGTGTCCAAGATCCTGGTGTTCCGCGACCTCAAGCGTCAGCCCGTGGACCGCGCCGAAGCGGGCGACATCGTCGCCATCGCCGGCCTGGCCAAGGCGACCGTCGCCGACACGCTGTGCGATCCGCAGGTGACGGAACCGCTGGCCGCGCAGCCGGTCGATCCGCCGACCCTGTCGGTCACGTTCTCGATCAACGATTCCCCGCTCGCCGGCAAGGACGGCGACAAGGTGCAGTCGCGGGTGATCCGCAACCGCCTGGACCGCGAGGCCGAAGGCAACGTCGCCATCCGCATCACCGAAACGCCCGATGACAACGCCTTCGACGTGGCCGGGCGCGGTGAACTGCAGCTTGGCGTGCTGATCGAACAGATGCGCCGCGAAGGGTTCGAGCTGTCGATCTCGCGCCCGCGCGTGCTTTACCGCAACAACCCGGAAACGGGCCAGCGCGAAGAGCCGATCGAGGAAGTGGTCATCGACGTGGACGAGGAATATTCCGGCACCGTCGTGGAATCCTTAAGCCTGCGCAAGGGCGAGCTTCTGGCCATGCGGCCCTCGGGCGGCGGCAAGGTGCGCCTTGAATTCCATGTCCCGACCCGCGGCCTGATCGGTTATCACGGCGACTTCATGACGGAAACCCGCGGCACCGGTGTGATGAGCCGCCTGTTCCATGCCTACGGCCCGTTCCGCGGCAACGTGCCGGGCCGGCGCAGCGGTGTGCTGATTTCCAACGCCGGCGGGCAGAGCGTGGCCTTCGCCCTGGCCAACCTGGAAGAACGCGGCTTCATGTTCATCGGCGCCGGCGAAGCCGTCTACGAAGGCATGATCATCGGCGAAAACGCGCGGCCCAACGACCTTGAAGTCAACCCGATGAAAGCCAAGCAGCTGACCAACATGCGGGCCTCCGGCAAGGACGACGCGATCCGCCTGACGCCGCCCCGACGGTTGACCTTGGAGCAAGCCATCAGCTACATCGACGATGACGAACGGGTCGAGGTGACGCCCAAGTCCATCCGCCTGCGCAAGGCGATCCTGGACCCCAACGAACGCAAGAAGGCGGAACGACGCCGCGAGGCTGAATCCGCCTAAGGCACAAGGATCCTTTCGCAGATGACGACCGGCGTGGAAAAACTTCTCGATGGGTACCGCCGGTTTCGCACCGGCGCCTTTCAGGATTCCAAACCCCTGATCCAGGAACTGGTGGCCCAGGGCCAGCGGCCCCAGGTCGCGGTCATCGCCTGTTCGGATTCCCGGGTCGAACCCGCGACCCTGTTCCAGACCGATCCCGGCGATCTGTTCATGATCCGCAACGTCGCCAATCTGGTGCCGCCGTTGGAAGAAGACGGCAAGTTCCACGGCACCTCGGCGGCGCTGGAGTTCGCCGTGCTGGGCTTGAATGTGAAGCACGTCATTGTGCTGGGCCATGCCCATTGCGGCGGGGTCAAGGCGATGATGAACGCCGACACGGACGACGGGCAGTTCACCTTCGTCACCCATTGGGTCTCCATGCTGGCCGCCGCCCATCGCCGCGTGCTGGCGACCATGGCCGGGGCCGACGAGGCGACCCGCACCCGGGTGTGCGAACAGAACGCGGTGCTGGTCTCGCTCGAAAACCTCACGACCTTTCCCTGGGTCCGCGAACGGGTCGAGTCCGGCGAGCTGCAGCTTCACGGTTGGTACATCGACATCGCCGAGGCGAAGCTGTCTGTCTACGACGGCGCCCAAGGCAAGTTCGAACCCGTCGGCTGAGCGCCGCCGCGTGCGGGGCGGGGGAATAAGATCATGAACCGGGCCTTGCGTCCCGGCTGGGCCGACGCCCTTAGGGGCCATGTCCGCCGCCCGGCACTGATCCAGCTGTTCCTGGGATTTTCCAGCGGCCTTCCCTATCTCCTGGTGTTCTCCACGCTGTCGGCCTGGCTGCGGGAATCGGGGCTCAGCGTCGCCGCCATCGGCTGGTTCGCCCTGGCCGGCTCGGCCTATGTGTTCAAGCCCGTCTGGGCGCCCGTGGTCAACCAGACGCCGATCCCCTATCTCACCCGCCGCTTCGGGCAGCGCCGGTCCTGGCTGTTGCTGTCGCAAGGTGCGGTGGCGCTGGCGATCCTGTTCCTCGGCACCTCCGACCCGGCGGCCAACCTGGCCCTGACGGCGTTCTGGGCGGTGGTTCTGGCCGGGGCGTCCGCGACCCAGGACATCGTCGCCGATGCCTACCGCATCGATTCGCTCGACCGGGCGTTGGAAGGCCCCGGCACGGCCAACTTCGTCAACGGCTACCGGGTCGGGGTGCTGGCGTCGGGGGCGGGGGCGCTTCTGATCGCCGATCAATGGGGCTGGCAGGCGGCCTATTGCGTGATGGCGGCCCTCATGGCCGTGGGCCTCGCGGCGACGCTGACCAGCCCCGAACCCAAGCGCCCGCCCGCGCGCACGGATCAGCCGTTCCGCGCCGCCCTGATCGAACCGTTTCTGGATTTCATGACCCGGCGCAACTGGGCCATGGTGCTGGTGTTCATCACCTTGTTCCAATACGGCGAGGGCTTGCTCGGCGTGATGGCCAATCCGTTCTATCTGGATATCGGCTTCACCAAGACCGAGATCGCCCTGGTGACCAAGGCCTGGGGCTTCGCCATGAGCATCGCCGGCGCGATCGTCGGCGGCATTCTGGTTGCCCGCTTCGGGTTGTTGCGCGCCCTGTTCGCCTGCGGCGTCATGCAGGCGGCGGCCAATCTGGCCTTTGCCTGGCTGGCCGGTCAGGGGCCGTCGATCCCGGCGCTGACCGTGACCATCGCTTTGGAAAACCTGACCTCGGCCATGGCCACGGCGGCCTTCGTCGCCTATCTGTCCGGGTTCTGCGACCGCGCCTACAGCGCCACGCAATACGCCCTGCTGTCGGCCTTTGCGGCCCTGGGGCGGAAGATCTTCGTCGCCGGCGGCGGCGAGGCGGCCCAGGCCTTGGGCTGGAAACTCTATTTCGTCGGCACCACCATGGCGGCGATCCCGGCCCTGTTGGTCCTGCTCTGGCTCATGAACCGGGACCGGCATTTCCGCTGACGACCAATCCCGTACGGGTCATTTTGTATACAAAGTGCGGGACTCTTTTCGCAAAAGCGGCCAAAATCCGGGGCAATTAAAAACGCCAATCCAACTCTATCCCGGAGGATCCATCCCTTGCGCGCCACCACCCAGCTTCGCCAACTTCTGAAATCCAAGGAAACCCTGGTCGTTCCCGGCTGCTACGACGCCATGTCCGCGAAGGTCATGGAACTGGTCGGCTTTCCCGCCGTCTACATGACCGGCTACGGCACCTCGTTGGCGCTGCTCGGCATGCCCGACGCGGGCCTGGCGACGATGACGGAAATGCATCTCAATGCGCGCTACATGGCGAACGCGGTCAAGGTGCCGTTGATCGCCGATGCGGACAACGGCTACGGCAACGCCATCAACGTGATCCGCTGCGTGCGCGAATACATTCAGACAGGTGCGGCGGCGATCCATATCGAGGATCAGGCCATTCCCAAGCGCTGCGGACATGTCGCCGGGCGGCGGGTGATCCCCATGGCGGAAGCGGTCGGCAAGTACCGCGCGGCGGCCGATGTGCGGGACGAACTTGATCCCGATTTCGTGCTGATCGCGCGCACCGACGCCCGGGGGGCCCACGGCGGCAACCTGGACATCGCCATTGAGCGCGCCAACGCCTATCTCGAAGCCGGCGCCGACATCGCCTTCGTCGAAGGCCCGACCACGCGGGACGAGGTCGAACGCATCTGCAAGGAAGTGAACGGCCCGATCCTCTACAATCAGACCGGCGTGTCGCCGCGCTTCACCTCCGACGAGATGACGGCGCTCGGCATCGCCCTGACCATCCTGCCGGGCGCTGCCCATCGCGCCACCCTGAAGGCCCTCTATTCCTTCGCCGCCGACATGAAGGAACGGGGCCCCATGGTCGAGGCCGAACTGTTCGACAGCCTGAAGGGCCACCCGGTCGGCGATTTCCACACCTTCGCCGGCTTCGATCAGATCATGAAATGGGAAGAGGCCTATATGGACGAGGCGGAACTGGAGAAATACCAGGATTCCGTGGGCTTCCAGCCGGGCAGCAAAACCTGAGCGCCGGGCGTCCAGCGCGAACGCCGTTTTGTGTGTAAGCGGGGCAGGTAACGACTAGTCCGCGGCGGCCGCGACCGTCTCGCCGCGCACCTTGGCCAGGGCCGCGTCGATGGTCGTCTCGAAGGTGACCAGGGGCGGCGTGATCTCGTGATTGGTCAGGTCGCGGCGCACGCTGTCCGACACGCCGGTCAGGATCACGACGACGCCCTGGCGCTGCGCCTTCTTGGCCAGGCCGTCGATGGTGTTGGCCGCCGTCGAATCCAGGAACGGCACGGCGGCGAGATCGATGATCAGCGCCTTATGGGTGTCGGAAATGCGCTCCAGCACCGATCCGATGGACGCCGCCGCCCCGAAAAAGAAGGCGCCGACGATGCGGTAGACGACGACGTCCGGGTCGGAAGCATCGTCCTCGTCATAGGGTTTGCGCCCGCCGTTGGCGTCGTCGGCCTTGTCCTCGGCGACGAAGGGCCGGTGGCTTTCCACCGCCGTGGTCTTGGACATGCGGTGGATGAACAGCACCGATCCCAAAGCGAAGCCGACGACGATGGCTTCCGTCAGGTCGCGGAAGATCGTCAGGCCCAGGGTCGTGAGCAGCACCAGGGCGTCGCCGCGCGACGCGCGGATCAGGGTCGCGAAGGCGTGCTTTTCGATCATCTTCCAGGCAACGATGGCCAGCACCCCGGCCAGACTGGCGAGCGGGATATAGGCCGCGAGCGGTGCCGCCACCAGAATGAAGCCCAGCAGGAACAGGGAATGCATGATCCCGGCGACGGGGCCGTGGGCGCCGGCGCGCACGTTGGTTGCCGTGCGCGCGATGGTGCCGGTCACGCAGATGCCGCCGAACAGCCCGGAGCCGACGTTGGCGATGCCCTGCGCCACCAGTTCACAGTTGGAGCGATGGCGCCGCCCGGTCATGCCGTCGGCGACCACGGCCGACAACAGGGATTCGATGGCGCCCAGCAGGGCGAAGGCCACCGCATTGGGCAGCACGGCCTGAACCTTGATCCAGGTCACCTCGGGCAGGGCCGGAAGCGGCACGCCCTGGGGGATACCGCCGAAGCGGGTGCCGATGGTTTCGACCGGCAGGTTGAGAACGCCCGTCGCCAGGGCGGCCCCCGCGACCGCGATCAACATGCCGGGCCAGCGCGGCAGGAAGCGGGAGACGAAGGCGATCACCCCGACCGTGCCGACCGAAAGGGCGAGGGCCGCCTCGTTGAAGGTCGGCAGGCCGCCCCACAGCACCGGCAGCTTGTCCAGGAGCGGCCCCGGCTCCGGCACGGTCAGCGTCAGGCCCAACAGGTCGCGGACCTGGCTGGCGAAGATGATGACGGCGATCCCGGCCGTGAACCCCACGGTCACCGGATAGGGAATGAACTTGATATAGGTGCCGAGCCTGAGGGCGCCCACGCCGGTCAGGATCACGCCCGCCAGAAGGGTCGCCAGGATCAGGCCGTCCATGCCGTGTTGATGCACGGTGGCGGCGACCAGCACGATGAAGGCGCCGGCCGGACCGCCGATCTGGAACCGGCTGCCGCCCAGCAGGGAGACGAAAAAACCGCCGATGATGGCGGTGTAAAGGCCCTGCGCCGGGGTCGCGCCCGAGGCGATGGCGATGGCCATGGACAAGGGCAGGGCGACGATGGCGACGGTCAGGCCGGCGACCGCGTCGGCGCGCAGATTGGCGAGGCTGTAACCTTCGCGCAGCACCGTCACCAGCTTGGGCGTGAACAGGTCGGCGGCGGAGGCGGGGGCCGCGGACCCGGCGGATTTCAGGGGCATGGAGATACGGCAATCTTCTGTGCAAAGGCGGGAAAGCACAGTTTTTTGCAGTAAAATACCCGGCGGGTCAAGAGGGCCTTAGAAACTGCGCCCGGCGTTGGCCGCGTAAAAGCTCCGCATCAGGTCGAAGGCGACGTTGCCGGCGGTGGCCAGGGCGTCAAGATCGTCCACGTTTCGGATGTTGTGAAATCCAGGTTCATCCTGCAGGTCATCGACGGCAAAGGCCCGGTACCCCATGGCCCAGTCGGAGAAAGCCCGGGTCGGAACGTCGCGGTCGAACAGGATGGAAAACGCCATGTTGCGCGCGTCTGCACGGATGTTGTCGACCAACTGTCCGATGTCCGCCTGCGCGCCTTCGATGCATTGAATGAAGTGCCGTTCGATATAGAACAGAAACCCGGTCACACCGTGCGTCTGGTTCAGGTCGCGGGCCTCGGCAAGGAGACCCCGCAAATCCTCGGCGCGCATCTCGCGGGTGGCGCGGCTGTGGTACAGAACCTGCCGGAACATTCGTCCGACCCCTCTCGAACTGTTGTAAATTATCGTAACACCAAGCCGACCCTTGGCCAAATTCATCCTCATTCGAATCCGTCAGGAGGGGTTCACAGGCAGAAACCAGGGGTTTGCCTTTTGTTGCACTGCAACATATACTCCGCCCCCTCTTGAACGGCGCGACCTGGCCAAGGAAGGGCAACGCGATGAACATGGACAAAATCCCGGTCGGTGAAAATCCGCCCTACGACGTCAACGTCATCATCGAAATCCCCATGGGGGGCAATCCGGTGAAGTACGAGCTGGATAAGGAATCGGGGGCGATGTACGTCGACCGCTTCCTCCATACGGCCATGTACTATCCGTCCAATTACGGCTTCATCCCCCATACCCTGTCCGACGACGGCGACCCCACGGACGCCATGGTCCTGGGTCAGGTGCCGGTGCAGCCGGGGGTGATCATCCGCTCCCGCCCGATCGGCGTGCTGATGATGGAGGACGAAGGCGGGCTGGATGAAAAGATCCTCTGCGTGCCCGTCGACGACCTGCACCCCTATTACGGCAATGTCGGCAGCTACCGCGACCTGCGCCCGGTGATGCTCGACCAGATCGCCCATTTCTTCGAACACTACAAGGATCTGGAACGCGGTAAATGGGCCAAGATCAAGGGCTGGGGCGAAGCCGAACAGGCCATGGACCTGATCCGCGAAGCCATGGACCGGGCGAAGGCCAAGGGCTGACCGTCATCTAGGCTCAGGTCTCCGGCCCTGGTAGACTGGGCCATGCCCGCGCACGACCGCTTGTCCGTGGTCGAGGCCGACATCACGACCCTCGACGTCGACGCCATCGTCAACGCCGCCAACGAACAGTTGGCGCCGGGCGGCGGCGTGTGCGGCGCCATCCACCGCGCCGCCGGCCCGGCATTGGCAGGGGATTGCGCCGCTCTTGGTGGCTGTCCCACCGGCGACGCACGGATCACCTCCGGGCATGATCTCAAGGCCCGCTTCGTCATCCATGCCGTCGGCCCGGTGTGGCACGGCGGCGGTGCCGGCGAGGACGACCTGCTGGCCGCGGCCTACGTCAATTCCCTCATGCTGGCCCGCGATAACGGCCTCGCGTCGGTCGCCTTGCCCGCCATCTCGACCGGTATTTTCGGCTTCCCGGCCGTGCGTGCCGCCGCCATCGCCGTGGCGGCCTGCGCCCGCTTCCTGGACGCCAACGCCCTGCCGGAACAGGTGGTGTTCTGCTGCTTCGGGGCCGAAAGCGCGGCCCTGCATCGCCAGGCCCTGGCGGACATCCATCCGGGATAAAAAGAAGGCGGGGCCCAAGGGCGCCGCCTTCAAGGAAGAAGCCGCTGATAATGCCCAGCGGCGGGGGGTGTGGCGGCGCGGAAGTGCGCATCCGGATGACCGGATGCTAGGGCGCGGCCGTGACCGGCCCGTGACGCCTCCGTGACTCCTTTATGGAAAGGGGATCAGCCGACGTTGGCCTGATGCGCCGTCAGCACCGCCATGGTTGCGATGTCGGAGGCCGAGGCATCCATCTGCACCACCTGCGCGGGCTTGGCAAAGCCCAGCAGGATCGGCCCCAGCACCGTTGCCCCGCCGACCGCCGACAGCAGGCGGGCCGAAATGCGCGACGAATGCAGGCCCGGCATGACCAGCACGTTGGCCGGCCCGGACAGGCGGCAGAACGGATAATTGGCCATCAGGTCCGGGTTCAGCGCCACGCCCGCGCTCATTTCCCCATCGTATTCGAAGGCCACGTCGCGGCGGTCGAGCACGCCGACGGCGTCGCGCATGGTTTCCGCGTGGGGCAGGTCCGGGTTGCCGAAATTGGCGAAGGAGATCATGGCGACCCGCGGCTCATGCCCCATGGCCCGGGCGACCATCGCCCCCCCTTCGGCGAAATCGGCGAGCAGGTCCGGCGAGGGTGCCACGTTGACCGCCGTGTCGGTGATGAACAGCGCCCGCCCGTCCTTGGTCAGCACGATGGAGACGCCGAACACCGGCTTGCCGCCGCCGACCTCAAGCACCCGCGAGATGTCCTTCAAGGACACCATGTAATGACGCGTCAGGCCGGTGACCATGCCGTCGGCGTCACCGGCTTCGACCATGCAGGCGGCGAACACGTTGCGGTTGTTGTTGACCCGGCGCTGGGCGTCGCGGCGCAACGCACCCCGGCGCTGTTCCTTGCGGTAGAGGGTTTCCGTATAGGCTTCGTTCTTGGCCGACAGTCGCGCGTTGGCGATTTCGATGCCGTCGGGGGCGGGCAGACCCAGGTCGGCGATCTTGGCCTTGATGGCGTCTTCACGGCCGACCAGGATCGGCGTGCCGTAGCCCTGATTGAGGTACGAATAGGCGGCGCGGATGACTTTTTCCTCCTCGCCCTCCGCGAACACGATGCGCTTCGGGCTGGCCTTGACCTTGTCGAAGATGGCCTGCAGCGATCCCGCCGTGGGGTCCAGGCGCGCGGCCAGTTCGCCCGCGTAGGCGTCCATGTCGGCGATCGGCTTTTGCGCGACGCCCGAGTCCATGGCCGCCTGGGCCACGGCCTTGGGCACGGCCCAGATCAGGCGCGGATCGAACGGCGTCGGGATCAGATAGTCGCGGCCGTAGGACAGGCGCGATCCTGAATAGGCGGCATCGACCTCGTCCGGCACGTCCTGACGGGCCAGGTCGGCCAGCGCCTTGGCGGCGGCGATCTTCATCTCTTCGTTGATGGTGCTGGCGCGCACGTCCAAGGCCCCCCGGAAGATATAGGGGAAGCCCAACACGTTGTTGATCTGGTTCGGATAGTCCGACCGTCCCGTGGCGATGATGGCGTCGTCGCGCACTTCCCGCACCTCTTCCGGCCAGATTTCCGGCACCGGGTTGGCCATGGCGAAGATCAGGGGATTGGGCGCCATGGCCGCGATCATTTCCTTTTTCACCGTGTCGGGGCCGGACAGGCCGACGAACACGTCGGCCCCCTTCAGGGCGTCGGCCAGGGTGCGGGCGTCGGTCTTCACCGCGTGCTTGGACTTCCACTGGTTCATGCCCTCGGTGCGGCCCTCGAAGATCACGCCCTTGGAATCGCACAGCGTCACCTGGCCGGCCGGCAGGCCCATGGACTGGAACAATTCGACGCAGGCGATGGAGGCGGCCCCGGCACCATTGACCACCATGTGCACGTCCTTGATGTCGCGCCCGGTCAGATGCAGGCCGTTGATCAGCCCCGCCGCCGTGATGATCGCCGTGCCGTGCTGGTCGTCGTGGAACACGGGAATGTCCAACAGTTCCTTCAGGCGCTCCTCGATGATGAAGCATTCGGGGGCCTTGATGTCTTCCAGGTTGATGCCGCCGAAGGCCTTGCCCAGATGGCGCACGCAGTTGACGAATTCGTCCACGTCTTCCGTATTGAGCTCAAGATCGATGCCGTCGATGTCGGCGAAGCGCTTGAACAGGACCGCCTTGCCCTCCATCACCGGGGTTGCCGCGGCCGCCCCGATATTGCCGAGCCCCAGCACCGCCGTGCCGTTGGAAATGATGGCGACCTTGTTGCCGCGCGCCGTGTACTCGTAGCCCTTGGCCTCGTCCTTCTGGATTTCCAGGCAGGGGGCGGCGACGCCCGGCGAATAGGCCAGGGTCAGGTCGCGCTGGGTGGTCAGCGGCTTGGTCGCCGATATTTCCATCTTTCCCGGGCGGCCCCGCGCATGCATGCGCAACGCGTCCTGGTACATCATGTCGTCGGCTTGTTTTTTCATGGTGATGGTGTCTCTTCCCAATTGGTCGTGCCGCCGCGTTCATCCGGCGTGCGTCGGGCCCTGACGCCGACCCCAGAGGGACGGCGGCCGAGGGCCGGTTCGGTTTCGCTTGGACGGTGGCGGCGGCCCAGGTCCGCCGCGGTTACCCAGAGTGCTCCTTGATGGTGTGATCTTCGTTTCGGTTTATGCGAAACTAAATTACATTTGCAAGACGAAATTTGAAAGTATCGTATTTATTTGATCCTGCAAAGCCAAGATTACCCGGTCGGTTTTCGCCAGATTTCCACAAGCCGCCCCCTGCCTTCCCTTGCCCCCGCCGGTGCCAAATGTGGTAGGCTCAGCCATCCTGGGCGCCGTAGTGAACACAATCAAATCAGGCGAGTTATGCCTCCCGACGACATCGCGCCTCTATCCGACGACGACGATCTGACGCCAGCCGCAAGCGACAGCGGCGGCCAGGGCGCGTCTGCGTCCGGGGATGTCGCGGTGACCCCGATGATGGCCCAGTTCCTGGAAATCAAGGCGGCCCATCCGGGGGCCCTCCTGTTCTACCGCATGGGCGATTTCTACGAGATGTTTTTCGACGACGCGGTCAAGGCGTCGCAGACCCTGGACATCGCGCTGACCAAGCGGGGCAAGCATCTGGGCGACGACATTCCCATGTGCGGCGTGCCCGTGCATTCCCATGAAAGCTACCTGACCCGCCTGATCCGGGCCGGCCACAAGGTCGCGATCTGCGAGCAGGTGGAGGATCCGGCCGAAGCCAAGAAGCGGGGGTCGAAATCCGTCGTCAAACGGGCCGTGCAGCGTATCGTCACCCCCGGCACGATTACCGAGGACACGCTGCTGGACGCGCGGTCCCACAACTATCTTTGCGCCGTGGCGGCCGCGCAATCGGACCTGGGCCTGGCCTGGATCGACATGTCGACGGGCGATTTCCTGACTCAGCCCGTGACGGCGGCCTCCTTGGGCGCGGCGCTGGCGCGCATCGATGCGGGCGAATTGCTCTGCGCCGACCGGATCTTGGAAACCCCCGATCTGTTTGAGACCTTCGCCGATTGGAAAGACCGCCTGACGCCCCTGCCCGCCGCCCGCTTCGACAGCGCCAACGGCGAAAAGCGCCTGAAGGACCTGTTCCATGTCGGCACGCTGGCGGGTTTCGGCGCGTTCTCCCGGGCTGAGCTGGCCGCCGCGGGGGCGCTCGTCGACTATGTCGAGCTGACCCAGAAGGGCAAGGTGCCGCGTCTGGCGCCGCCGCGCCAACTCTCCGCCGGTGCCGTCATGGGCATCGACGCCGCAACCCGGCGCAATCTGGAACTGACCCGCACCATGACCGGCGAACGGCGGGGATCGCTGCTCGACGTCATCGACCGCACCATGACGGGGGCGGGGGCGCGTCTTTTGGCGGCCCGCCTGTCGGCCCCCCTGACCGACCCCGACGCCATCGCCGAGCGCCTGGACGCCGTCGAATTCTTCTTCGATGACGCCCGCCTTTCCGACGACCTGCGCGCCGCCTTGGCCCAGGTGCCGGACGTCGCCCGCGCCCTGTCCCGCATTTCGCTCGGCCGGGGCGGGCCGCGGGACCTTGCCGCCGTCAGGGACGGGCTGATCCAGGCATCGGCCCTTCGGGGGTTGTTGCAGGGGGCCCGGGGTTTGGTGCCCAAGGCCGTGACCGAAGCCATGACCGACCTGGGCGAACACGGGCAACTGACCGACCGCCTGGGCCGGGCCCTGGCCGACGACCTGCCGCTGTTGGCCCGCGATGGCGGCTTCATCCGCCAGGGCTACGCGCCTGCGTTGGACGAACACCGCCAACTGCGCGACGACAGCCGCAAACTGATCGCCGGATTACAGGCCCGCTATGCCGAGGAAACGGGCATTCCGGGCCTGAAGATCAAGCACAACAACGTGCTGGGTTATTTCATCGAGGTCGCGGCCAAGCAGGCCGACCGCATTAAGACCGGCAAGACAGCGGATGGCGACAGCCCCTTCATCCATCGCCAGTCCATGGCCAATGCCATGCGGTTTTCCACGGTCGAACTGGCCGATCTGGAATCGCGCATCGCCAAGGCCGCCGACCGGGCCCTGGCGCTGGAGCTTGAATTGTTCACCGACCTGGTCAACGAAGTCACGGGCCGGGCGCGGGACATCGCGCTCGCCGCCGACGCCTTGGCCCGTCTCGACGTCGCCTCGGCCTTGGGCGCCTTGGCGTCGGAACGGCGCTACGTGCGGCCGCTGGTCGACGGCTCGAAAATCTTCCGCATCGAAGGCGGCCGCCATCCGGTGGTCGAAGCGGCGCTCAGCCGTCAGGGCGACGGTGCTTTCGTCGCCAACGACTGCGACCTGACCCCGGCGGACGAGGCCGGCGGCGGGGACGGCCCCGGCGGGCGGCTTTGGGTTTTGACCGGCCCCAACATGGCCGGTAAATCGACCTTCCTCAGGCAGAACGCGCTGATCGCCGTGCTGGCCCAGATGGGTGCCTTCGTGCCCGCCGCCGCGGCCCATATCGGCGCGGTCGATCAATTGTTTTCCCGCGTCGGCGCCGCCGACGATCTGGCGCGCGGACGCTCCACCTTCATGGTCGAGATGGTGGAGACGGCGGCCATCCTCAACCAGGCCGGGCCCAAGGCCCTGGTCATCCTGGACGAGATCGGGCGCGGCACGGCGACCTACGACGGCCTGTCCATCGCTTGGGCGGTGGTCGAACACCTGCACGACGTCAACGCCTGCCGGGGTCTGTTCGCGACCCACTATCACGAACTGACGCAGCTGTCGGGCCGCCTCGCCGAACTGGCCCCCCATTCCATGCGCGTGAAGGAATGGCAGGGCGACGTGGTGTTCCTGCACGAGGTCGCGCCCGGCACCGCCGACCGCTCCTACGGCATCCATGTCGGCCAGCTGGCGGGCCTGCCCGCCGCCGTCACGGCGCGGGCCGAACAGGTTCTGGAAAAGCTGGAAGCCGGCGACGGCAGCCCCCGCGCGGCGGACCTTGCCGACGACCTGCCGCTGTTTTCCGCGCCGCCGCCGCGTGGGCCGGGCGGCAAGGGGGCGGCACGCGGCCCGTCGCCCGTGGACGAAGCGGTCAGCACCCTGAACCCGGATGAAATGACGCCTAAACAGGCGCTCGACTTCCTGTATAATCTGAAAAATCTGGCGCCCGGCACCAACTGACGGCCGCCCGGATTCCCTGTAAACACCTCAACGGCGTGGGTGTTTCACCTTCCTGCGTGCTATGAAGGGCACCATGAGCCGTACCACGATCAAAGACCCCCGCGCGATCATCGACCGCAAGGCGCTGACCAAGAAGCTGGACGATCTCGCCGGCTGGTCCGGCTATACGCCGAAAAGCCAGGGCGAGGTTCTGGCCATCTTCAAGGATGCCCATGCCCAGGGCTGGGAAGAGGTCAAGCGCCGCTTCGAAGCCGGCAAGTTGACCGGCCCGGAAGCGACCCGCGCCCATGCCCATCTGATGGATCAGATCATCCGCACGGTCCACGACTTCGCCGATAAATGGGTCTATCCCTCGGCCAATCCGACCACGGGCGAGACGTTGACCATCATCGCCACGGGCGGCTACGGGCGGGGCGAACTGGCGCCTTTTTCCGACATCGATCTGATGTTCCTGCTGCCCTACAAGATGACGCCGCGCACGGAACAGATCGTCGAATTCACGCTGTACATGTTGTGGGACCTGGGGCTCAAGGTCGGCCATGCCACGCGCTCCGTGGACGAGGCCGTGCGCCTGGCCAAAGAAGACCTGACCATCCGCACATCGTTGCTGGAGGCGCGCTGGCTGTGGGGCGATGAAAGTCTGTTCGACAAATTCCGCCAGGCCTTCTGGGACGAGGTCGCCGAGGGTTCGGGCATGGCCTATGTCGAACAGAAGCTGGCCGAGCGCGACAACCGCCACGACAAGATGGGCGACACGCGTTATGTGCTGGAGCCCAACATCAAGGAAGGCAAGGGCGGGCTGCGCGACCTGCAGACCTTGATCTGGATCGCCAAGTACCTGTACCGCGTCAACAACATGAACGACCTGGTAGGCGAGGGCGTGTTCACCAAGGACGATCTCAAGCTGTTCGAGAAAGCCGAGAACTTCCTGTGGACCGTGCGTTGCCATCTGCACTTCCTGGCGGGCCGGCCGGAAGAACGCCTGAGCTTCTCCGTGCAGAAGGAAATCGCTCAGCGCCTGGGCTACCGCGACCACGCCGGAACCAACGGCGTCGAACGCTTCATGAAGCATTACTTCCTGATCGCCAAGGACGTGGGCGACATCACGCGCATCCTCTGCGCGGTTCTGGAACACCAGCACAAGAAGGCGGCCAAGCGGTTCCGCCTGCCGTTCTTCCGTTTTTCCGAACCGGACGTGCCGGGGTTCAAGCTCGACGGCGGCCGCCTGACCGTGGAAAACAAGAAGGCCTTCGCGGATGATCCGGTGAAGCTGGTCGGCCTGTTTCACGCGGCGCAAAAACACGGCCTGGACGTCCACCCGGAAGCGCTGCGCCTGGTCACCCAGAACCTGAAACTGGTCGATGCCAAGCTGCGCCGCAACAAGGAGGCCAACCGCCTGTTCCTTGAAATGCTGACCGGGAAGGATCCGGTCACCACCCTGATGCGGTTCAACGAGGCCGGTGTGTTCGGCCGCTTCGTCCCCGACTTCGGGCGGGTCGTGGCGCAGATGCAGTACGACATGTATCACGTCTATACGGTCGACGAGCACACCATCCGCGCCATCGGCCTGCTGGAAGGGATCGAGACGGGGCGCCTGAAGGAAGACCATCCCGTTGCCTGCGAGGTGATCTCGGAAATCCAGTCGCGGGAAGCGCTCTACGCTTCGGTCCTGCTGCACGACATCGCCAAGGGCCGGGGCGGCGACCATTCGGAATTGGGGGCCGAGGTCGCGATGAAGCTCTGTCCCCGGTTCGGCCTCAACGCCTGGGAGACGGAGACCGTGTCCTGGCTGGTGCGCCATCATCTGCTGATGTCGGCGACCGCGTTCAAGCGCGATCTGGACGACCCCAAGACGATCCAGGATTTCTGCGACCTGGTGCAGTCGCCGGAACGCCTGCGTTTGTTGCTGTGCCTGACCGTGGTCGACATTCGCGCCGTCGGCCCCAACGTGTGGAACAACTGGAAGGCGGGCCTGCTGCGCGAACTGTATTGGCAGGCCAAGGCTGTCCTGACCGGCGACGCGCCGGGCGAACGGCGCAAGACCCGGGTCGCCCGCGCCAAGGCGGCGTTGGAACAGGCTCTTGTCAAATGGCCCGCGAAGGACCGGGAGGAACACCTTGCCCGCGGCACGGATACCTATTGGCTGGCCGCCGACACGGCGACCCAGGTGCGCCACGCCGAATTGGTGCGCAAGGCGGAAAAGGACAAGGCCGACCTGACCATCGCCATGGCCGTGGACAAGACCCGCGCCGCCAACGAGATCATCGTTTATACGGCCGACCATCCGGGCCTGTTCGCCAATATCGCGGGCGCCCTGTCGTTGGCCGGGGTGTCGGTGCTTGATGCCAAGATCGCGACCCTGACAAACGGCATGGCGCTGGACACCTTCTGGGTCCACGACGCGGCCGGCATGGCGATCGACGAGAAAGGCCAGATGGGCCGCATGACCCAGCGCATCGAGGATGCCTTGCGCGGCAAGCGCGACCCGGCCCGCGAATTGAAGAAGGAACCGGACGCGGTGTTCCCCGACAAGTCCCGCGCCTTCGCCATCTCGCCCCGCGTGATCATGGACAACCAGGCCTCCAACACCCATACGGTGATCGAAATCAACGGCCACGACCGGCCGGGGTTCCTGTACGACGTGACCTCGGTGCTGACCCAGGAAGGGTTGCAGATCGCCTCGGCCCAGATCACGACCTACGGCGAACGGGTGGTCGACGTGTTCTATGTGAAGGACATCTTCGGCCTCAAGATCCGTCATGCGGACAAGCTGAAATCGATCGAGACGCGGCTGCTGGAACGCATCGGCGGCAAGAAGGCGGTGAAGGCGGCGGCCAAGGCCGACAAGGCGAACAAGGCGGAAGCCCCGGCCAAGGGTTCGGCAAAAGCCTCTGCCAAGCCCCCCACCAAGGCCTCCGCCAAACCCGCCGCCAAGGGCGCGAAGGATGCCAAGCCCGCCCCGGCGGTCAAGGCCAAGACGGCCGCGAAAGCCCCCGCCAAGGCGCCGGCGAAGACCGCGACGAAGCCTGCCGCCAAAGCCGCCGCCAAGGACAGGCCCGCCGCGAAGACGAAGCCCGGCGGCAAGGCTTCCGGCAATTCGGTGGAAGCGGCGGAATAAGGGGCGCCCCCCCCCCGGCCCGCCTAAAGCCTTGTCATCGCCCCAATCCCGGCGTACCAGCGTGCCATGAACCTGTTGAAGGCCATCACGACCGTCGGCGGCTTCACGATGCTGAGCCGCGTGTTCGGCTTCGTCCGCGACATGCTGATCGCCAATTTCCTGGGCGCCGGCATGGTCGCCGATGCCTTCGTCGTCGCCTTCCGCCTGCCCAACTTGTTCCGCCGTCTGTTTGCCGAAGGGGCCTTCGCCGCCGCCTTCGTGCCGCTGTTCGCGCGCGAGCTGGAGGCGGGCGACGGTGCCGGGGTCGAAGCGCGGGCGGCGGCCCAGGCACGGGCCCGGGTCTTCGCCGACGAGGCCATGACCCTGCTGGCCCTGGTGCTGGTCGCCTTCGTCGCGGTGATGGAACTGATCATGCCCTGGGCCATGGTCGTACTCGCGGGCGGGTTCGACGCCGTGCCCGGCAAGATGGAGATGGCGACGGAACTGTCGCGCATCGCCTTTCCCTATCTGCTGTTCATCTCTCTGGTGTCGCTACAATCGGGGGTTCTCAATTCGCTTGGTCAATTCGCCGCCGCGGCCGCCGCACCGGTGCTGTTGAACCTCTGCCTGATCGCGGCCCTGTTGGGCCTGACAGGCCATGTGGAAACGCCGGGCCATGCGTTGGCCTGGGGCGTGTTCGCGGCCGGGGTGGCGCAGTTCGCCTGGCTCGCCTGGTTCTGTCGCCGCCAGGGGTTTCCGCTCCGTCTGGTGCGGCCCCGCTGGACGGAAAAGGTCGCGTTGCTGATCAAGCGCATCCTGCCCGTGGTGTTCGGCGCCTCGCTCTACCAGGTCAATTTGCTGATCGGCACCATCCTCGCGACCTATGTCTCCGACGGGGCGGTGTCCTACCTTTATTATGCGGACCGGGTGACGCAGCTGCCCTTGGGCGTGGTCGGCGTCGCCGTGGGCACGGCGCTGCTGCCGCTTCTGGCGCGCCAGTTGAAGGCCGGGGACGACGCGGCCGCCCAGAACAGCCAGAACCGGGGCCTGGAATTCGCGCTGCTTCTGACCCTGCCGGCCGCCGCCGCCTGCCTGGTCATTCCCGACGAGATCATCCGCGTGCTGTTCGAACGGGGGGCTTTCGGCGCCGAGGCCACGGCGGCCACGGCATCGGCGCTGTTCGCCTATGCCACGGGGCTGCCGGCCTATGTGCTGATCCGGGTCCTGGCCCCGGGGTTCTACGCGCGCGAGGACACGTCCACGCCGGTGCGCATCGCCATCGCGGCCATGGTCGTCAACATCGCCCTCATGCTGGTGCTGATGAAGCCGATGGGCCATGTCGGCATCGCGCTGGCGGCCTCGGCCTCGGCCTGGCTCAACACCTTGATGCTGGCCATTGTGCTGGTGAAGCGGGGGCATTTCGCCCTCGACGCCCGCCTGCGCGGCCGCCTGCCCCGTATTTTGCTGGCGACGGCGGGCATGGTCGGGGTGCTTGAGATCGCGCGCCAGAACCTTGCCTTTCTGATGACCGGCGCCACGGCGCAGCAGGTCTTGGGCCTGGTCTTGCTGGTCGCTCTGGGCATGGCGGCTTTCGCGGCCTTCGCCCTGGCGCTGCGGGCGGCGGGGCTGAAGGACGCCAAATCCATGCTGAAGGCCCGCGACCTGTAGCGGCCCAGGCTTGACCAATTCCGGCCCAACGGCGATAACCGGCGCGCGTTTTCGACCATTCATTGCAAGGACCAGCCACATGCGGCGCATCTTTTCCGGCGTTCAGCCGACAGGGAACCTTCACCTGGGCAACTACCTGGGCGCCATCCGCAACTGGGTGCATCTGCAGCAGGATTACGAGGACTGCCTGTTCTGCGTCGTCGACCTGCACGCCATCACCGTGTGGCAGGACCCGGCGCAGCTGCGCAGCAGCACCCGCGAGGTCGCCGCCGCCATGATCGCCGCCGGCATCGATGCGGAAAAATCGGTCATCTTCAACCAGAGCCAAGTGCCCGCCCATGCGGAACTGGCCTGGATCTTCAATTGCGTGGCGCGCATGGGCTGGCTCAACCGCATGACCCAGTTCAAGGAAAAGGCCGGCAAGAACAAGGAAAACGCCTCCGTCGGGCTGTTCGCCTATCCCAACCTGATGGCCGCCGATATTCTTGCTTATAAAGGTACCCACGTGCCCGTGGGCGACGACCAGAAACAGCATCTGGAACTGGCCCGCGACATTGCTCAGAAATTCAACAACGACTTCGGCGTGGATTTCTTCCCCGTGGTCGAACCCCTGATCTTCGGCGAGGCGACGCGGGTCATGTCGCTGCGTGACGGCTCCAAGAAGATGAGCAAGTCCGACCCCTCGGATCAGTCGCGCATCACCCTGACCGATGATGCCGACGCCATCGCCAAGAAGGTGCGCAAGGCCAAGACCGACCCGGACGCCCTGCCGACGTCCAAGGACGGGTTCGACGGCCGGCCCGAGGCCGCCAACCTGATGGGCATCTACGCGGCCCTGTCCGGTCAGGACCTGGCCCAGGTCATCCAGGACCACGGCGGCCACCAGTTTTCCCAGTTCAAGCAGGACCTGGCCGACCTGATGGTCGACAAGCTGCAGCCGATCACGGCGGAAATGCGCCGATTGGCCGACGATCCCGGCTATATCGACGGTGTGCTGAAACGCGGCGCCGAAAAAGCGCGGGCCCTGTCCGAGCCGATCATGGCCGAAGTCCACGACATCGTCGGCTTCCTGCGGCCGTGAGCAATAATCCCTGATATACTTGACCCCGTTTGTCGGACTTGATTGCGGGCGGCATCGGTCCCATGTTAGGGCCAAGCACCGCCGGACCGTATCCGGCAACGAATGACGGCCGTGCGGCCGATAACGCGGAGACCAAGACCCATGTTCATTCAAACGGAAACCACCCCGAATCCGGCGACCCTGAAGTTCCTGCCCGGCTGCACCGTGATGGCCGAAGGCACTGCCAACTTCGCCGACGCGGCCTCCCTCGGGCGTTCGCCCCTGGCCCAGGCGCTGTTCGCGGTCGAGGGCGTGACCGGCGTGTTCTTCGGACATGACTTCATCACCGTGACCAAAGCCGACGACAAAGAATGGGATACCCTGAAGCCGCGCATCTTGGGCGGCATCATGGAACATTTCACCAAGGGCCTGCCGGTGATCGCCGAAGGGGCCGAGACTGCGGCCGAATCGACCGCCGAGGACACGGAAATCGTAACCCAGATCAAGGAGTTGCTGGAAACCCGGGTGCGACCCGCGGTGGCCCAGGACGGCGGCGACATCATCTACCACGGGTTTGAGGACGGCATTGTCTATCTGCAGATGCAGGGCGCTTGCTCGGGCTGCCCGTCGTCGACGGCGACCCTGAAGCACGGCATCGAAAACATGCTGCGCTACTACGTGCCCGAGGTGAAGGAAGTCCAGGCCGTCATGTAAGGCCGGCCTTTCGGGGGCCTCTGTAATGATGGCCCCGATCAGTGGATAAAAATTCCTTGCCGCGACTTATAACTTTAGTGATATAAGGCGCGCCGTTAACTATAATACGAGGAAGCGGTGTACAGCCCATCCCGGAGCAAACCGGCGCACTGACGACCGGACCGGGCTTTGTCGAATCCTTGAGGGAGAATTTGACAATCGGACCAGGGGCGGCCTTCGCAATCAGGTCTCCTTCTCTACCTTCAGAAACGTTCTTCCATCCAAGCACCCCGGGCATTGCTGTGAATAGGTGCGGAAAACGGCCCTGACCGATTCGAAGATCACATGAACACGTTTTTTGAACGCACGGTGATGACGGTTGTGCTTACGACCGCGGTCACCGCCGGCTACCTTGCCATTGAACGGGCTCCCCAGGCGTCCGTCCCGCCGACGATGGCGGTCGCCGTCGCGGCCGGTCAGGCGAGCGCGCATGCGCGCGCCGGCGGGTTGGATCTGGACGACGGGTACCAGAGCCTGATTTCGGCGATTCCGCATCCGGTCCCGCCCCGACGGCCCGACGTCAAGCGCCAGCCCAAGGATTCGGTGACGGCGCTGCATGACTGGTTCGCCGAACTGAACTACGACCTCGAACACATTCAAAACGGCAATGCCCATGTCCCGCCGGCCTTTCTGGCGTCGCTGCCGCCGGATCTCGGCAACGTGCCGGAAACGGCCATGCGCAAGCGCCTGTTCTTTCAGGCCGTGTTGCCGCTGATCCTGCGCGCCAACCAGGAAATCCTGACCGACCGCAAGCGCCTGTGGCAGCTGCACGCCGATCAGCGCCTGGGCCGCCATATCGCCCCGTCCGACCGTCTGTGGCTGAAGGCCATGGCCGAACGCTACAAGGTGCCGGCCGACAATCTGCCTCTCTTGATCCGCCGCATCGACGTGATCCCGCCGTCCATGGCGCTCGCCCAGGCGGCCGAGGAAAGCGGCTGGGGAACCTCGCGCTTCGCCCGTCAGGGCAACGCCATCTTCGGCCAATGGACGACGGCCGACGGCCCCGGCCTGGTGCCGCTTGAGCGGGACGGCGACAAGGATCACAAGGTGCGGGCGTTCAACAAGCTGATCGATTCCGTGCGCGCTTACATGCTCAATCTGAACACCCACCGGGCCTACCGTGAATTGCGCCGTGCGCGCGCCGCGCTGCGCCGCTCCGGAGAGCCGCTCAACGGTCATACCTTGGCGCGTTTCCTGTTCCGTTATTCGGAGCGCGGCGACGACTATGTGAGCGCCATCCGCGCGATGATCGATAGCAACGGTCTTGATCGTCTGGACGACGCCCGCCTGCTGAAGGTCCAGCGCCCGGAAGCCTGAACCGCCGGTCCTTCCTTCTCCTCGGATGCCGCCTACTTCGTGATGAAGAACTGGCGGCCCAGCCAGTACCAGCGCCCGTCGGGCCCCGGCACGGTGCAGTTGATGCGCCCGCGGCCCGCCGGGAACGGCTGGTTGACCCGGACCTCGACCCGCAGTTCGCCTAGGCGTTCCAGCCGCGCGCGCCCTTCGTGGGACGCGAAACAGGCCAGCCGGTCGATCCCTTTGGGGGCCGGTGGCACGATGGTAAACCCCATGGCCGGCGGGTTGTCGTCGGTGATCAATTGATCCGCTGGCGTCAGGTCGGTGACCGGCATGGCCAGCGCGTTGACCGCCAGGCGGAACCGCCCGATGCCGCCGAAGCTTTCGTTCATGGCGAAGCGCGGCAGGTAGAAGTAGCCGAGAGAGGGATGGGCGACGCCCGAATGCTGGCCGAAGGCGGCCTCGAAGCCTTGCGCGCGGGCCATGGTCTCCAGCGCCTGTGATGCTTCGCCGTAGGGATAGGCGAAGATCTTGGGCACGCTGCCCAGCTCGGCTTTGAACCGTTCGCTGGCCTCGGTGAACTCGGCCAGATTCTTGTCCCGTGCCGCCCCGGCCATATGCGCGTGGGTCACCGTGTGATGGCCGATGGTCGCCCCCTGATCCCTGATCTCGCGGATCTGGTCCCAGGTCATGATGCCGCCTAGCTTGCGGTCCACAGGGTCCGTCGCGACGAACAGGGTGAACGGCAGCCCTGCCTTCTTCAGGCGCGGCCAGGCATGCTCGTAGACCGAGGCATAGGCGTCGTCCACCGTGATGCCGACCGTGCGGTCGGGCAGCGGCGTGCCGGCCTTCATGGCGGCGACGATGTCGGGCAGGGACATCACCGTGTATTTGCCGGATGTCAGTTCCGCCAGATGTTCGTCGAACTGCTCCAGGCGGATGTTGGTGGTCGGATAGTCCTGCTCGTCGAACCGGTGATACATGATGATCACGGCCTGGTCGGCGGCGCGCGCCACGTCCGGCCAGAGGATGAGCAGTCCAAGCATGGCAAGCGCCGCCGCCCACGGCCATCGGCCCCGGCGGCGATCACGGACCCCGGCGGGGCATGGTCCGCCGGTCATAATAGATCGTCTTTCATTCACCTCACCCCGTACTTATATGGTTGTCCCATATTATGACGTGATTTTTCCCTCTTCCGCGCTGCAGCACAAGTGTCCTAGGGTCGGACCCCCGTATTTCATTCCGCAATCGAACGAAAGGTCCCCTTTGATGTCGGACAAAATCGCCGAATCGGCCCTCGACCAATTGTTCCGCGACGCCCGGACGCACAACGGCTGGACCGGTGAGCCGGTGGGCGAAGATCTGCTGCGCCAGCTCTGGGATCTGGTCAAAATGGCGCCGACCAGCGCCAATTGCTCGCCCGCGCGGCTGGTCTTCGTGACCTCCGACGCCGCCAAGGAAAAGCTCAAGCCCTGTTTGATGGAGGGTAACGTTGCCAAGACCATGGCGGCCCCGGTCACGGTCATCATCGGTCAGGACATGGAATTCTATGAAAAACTGCCGGAACTTTTCCCCCATACCGACGCCAAGGCATGGTTCGCCGGCAACGATGACCTGATCGCGTCGACCGCGTTCCGCAACGCGACGCTGCAGGGCGGCTATCTGATCATGGCGGCGCGCGCACTGGGGCTCGACTGCGGGCCGATGTCCGGATTCGATGTGGCCAAGGTCGACGCGGCCTTCTTCGCGGGCACCAAGGTGACGGCCAATTTCCTGTGCAACATCGGTCATGGCACGACGGAGGATCTGTTTCCGCGCTCACCCCGCCTGGCCTTCGACGACGCCTGCCGCGTCGTCTGACGCGGCCTGCGGCCCGTCATGCCCGATATCGACCTTGCCACGCCGCCGCCCGGCCAAGCCTCGGACGATCCGCCGCCGCGCCCGTCACTCTCGGCCTGGATTTATCTCGGCCTCTGTGCCGTCGCGATCCTGCAGGTCTTTTGGCAGCCTGACGGCTGGCAGGTCGTTGCCGTGGTCCTGGGGGTCAGTTATCTGGCGCTGGAATTCACCCGCACCTCGGGCGTGCAACGGCTGGTCGGTTACGGCCTCGCCTTCGGCGGGCTGGCGCTCGGCCTGAAGGCCGGGCAAGGGGGCGCGGTGCTGCTTGACGGCATGGCGTCGGCGCTCAAGTTTCAGCTCGTGTTCTTCGCCGTCGCCTGGATGCAGATTCCGGCCAAGACCAGCCCGACCCTGATGGCGGCGCGGCAGTTCGTGCTCGACCAGCCGGCCGGCCGCCGCTTTCTGATCCTGTCCTACGCCGCGCATTTCCTGGGCGCCTTCCTCAACCTGGCGGCGTTGACCCTGCTGTCGGACATGGTCGCCCGGCCCAAGGACCGCCAGTTGAAGGACCGCCTGGCCGTGGCGCTGATGGTCGGGTTCACCTCCGCCTCCTGCTGGTCGCCGTTCTATATCAGCGTTACCGTGGTGCTGGCCGCCCTTCCCGGGCTCAAATGGGTCGATATCGCCGTGCCCGGCCTGATCATGGGCATGTTGGTCGTCGCCGTGACGGCGCTGATCGACCGCGTGTTCGTGCGCGGTGCCCGCCCGCGTGGGGCCCCCGGGCCCAAGGTCGAGAACGCCAACTGGCGCAAGTTGTCGCTGCTGCTGGGGGCGTTGATGATTTCGGTCGTGACCCTGGAATCGCAGCTTCATCTGTCGATTCCGGTGGTTCTGGCGATGCTCGCCCCGCCTTTCGCGGTGATCTGGCTGTTCATTTCCAAGGGCCGCCAGCACGAGGCGGCGGGCCTGCCGCGCCGCGTCGTCGCGTCCCTGCCGGGGTTGCGCGGCGAAGCGCTGATCTTCATCGGCGCCAATCTGTTCGGCACCGGCGTGGCCAGGGTGCTCGACCCGTCGGCGGTGGCGGGCCTGCTCAACATCGGCGCCTGGCCGGACGTCGCCAAGCCGTTGGCGCTGGCCGCCTTCATCATCCTGGCCGGCGGCATCGGCCTGCATCCGGTGGTCTTGGTGATCCTGGTCGGCTCGGTCCTGCCGCCGGAAGTGTTCGGCATGCCGCCCATGGTTATGGCCCTGGTCATGCTGGGGACCTGGGGCCTGTCGACGACGTCGTCGCCGGTGTCCGGCACGACCTTGGTGATCGGGCGCCTGACCGGGGAAAGCAGCTTCCGCCTCGCCTGGCGGCGCGCCCCCTTGTATACCCTGTCGGGCGCTCTGGTCGTGGCGGTGGTCGCCATGGCCTATTGGAAGCTGATCGACCCGCACTGAGGGACCCGCATGTCATGAAGCTACTCGCCTTCGACACGGCGACGACCGGCTGTTCGGCGGCCCTGTTCCTGGACGGCCGCATGGCGGCCCATCGCGCCGCCGCCATGGCGCGCGGCCAGTCGGAAGCCCTGATGCCGATGATCGCCGAGGTTCTGGCCGAGGGCGGATGTTCTTATGGTGATCTGGGCGCCCTGGCCGTGACGGTCGGCCCCGGCGCCTTCACGGGCCTGCGCATCGGCCTGTCGGCGGCGCGCGGCCTGGCGCTGGCGTTGGCCGTTCCCTGTGCCGGGGTGACGACGTTGGAGGCCGTGGCCCGGGCGGTTCCCGAAACGGCGCGGGCCGGTGGCCGGGTTCTGGTCGCCCTCGATTCCAAGCGCGCGGATTTATATGTCCAGATGTTCGATGGTGACCTGGCGCCGCTCACGGAACCGGCGGCCATGATGGCGGACAGGCTGGCGGCCCTGGCGGCCGGCGGGCCGTTGATTGTCGCAGGCGACGCCGCCGCGCGCGCCATCGAGGCCCTTGCCGGCGCCGGCATCGCCGCCCGTGCGGCCGATGCGCCGGGTGTGCCGGATGCAATCATGGTCGGCGAAATTGCCCTGGCCCGCGCCCTGCCGCCCGTGGGTCAGGCCCCCGGCCCGATCTATCTGCGCCCGCCCGACGCGGTCCGGCCCAAGGACGGCGGCCGATTGCGCCCATAGATTTCAGGCGGTTTGTCAGGCGGTTTTGCGGATCACCAGCCGGTGGGGGGCGTCGGTCTCCGGGCGGGCCGGGTCTTCCGGCGCCAGGGACAGAATTTCATGGCCGTGGTCGCGTACGGAGCGCGGCACGTTGTTCAGCGGCTCCGGCCCTTTCAAACGCACGTCAAGTAGCGCACCGGCATCCAAGCGTTCCAGGAAAAGCTTGGTTTTAACGAACGTCATCGGACAAATGTCGTTCGAAATATCCAAAAAATGCGCAATTTCGGGCGAGTCGGCCATTTCTTCCGGTTTTCCCATCGTATACTCTTGTGTACAATACACACCTACTTTATATAGGCGCCGCCGGGTCAAATAAAATGTTTTGACCGATGTTTTCTGATTAAGGCGTCAGGAAAACTTCCCAACATCTCGGCAGCTTTCCCGGATCGGGATTCTGTTCTGCCGATGGCGCCCAGCAGACACGCTTTTAAAGGACAAGGCGAACGAATGACTGAAAAACCCAATGCCTCCGACCTGATCGAGTTGACGACGGAAATCGTCGCGGCCCATGTCGGCAACAATACAATCGCGCCCAGCGATATTCCCGCCCTCATCAACGAGGTCTATACCGCCCTTTCCAATGTCGGCACGGTTCCGGCGCAGGCGCAGCGCCCCAAGCCCGCCGTGCCGCCGAAGAAATCCGTGTTCCCCGATTACATCGTCTGCCTGGAAGACGGCAAGAAGCTGAAGATGCTGAAACGGCATTTGAAGACGGCCTACAACCTGTCGCCGGAAGAGTATCGCGAGCGCTGGGGCCTGCCTGTCGACTATCCGATGGTTGCGCCGAACTACGCCAAGCACCGCTCGAATCTGGCCAAGAAGATCGGCCTTGGGACGAAACCCCGGCGCAAACGCTAAAGCTTTCCCACGGGTTGATCCTCAGGCTTTGGCACGTGCCCTGTTCGGGGTATAGTAATTAGGCGAATCCAGGTACCTGCTGGCAATCCGTGGGGAGATGATGTCGGAATCACGTATCGAGCAGCTTTGCATCGACAAAGGCATGAAAATGACGGACCAGCGCCGCATCATTGCGCGCGTGCTGTCCGAATCGGAAGATCATCCCGATGTCGAGGAAGTGCATCGCCGATCGTCCGAGATCGACAATCGCATTTCCATCGCCACGGTTTATCGGACCGTGCGCCTGTTCGAGGAAGCGGGCATCATCGAGCGCCATGATTTCGGCGACGGCCGCGCGCGTTACGAGGAAGTGACCGAGGAGCACCACGATCACCTGATCAACGTGCAGTCGGGCGCGGTCATCGAATTCCAGAACACGGAAATCGAACGCCTGCAGGAAATCATTGCCCGCGACCACGGCATGCGTCTGGTCGGGCACAAGCTGGAATTGTACGGCGTGCCTCTGAAGAAAGGTGCGGGCAAATAGGAATGATCCGACCCGACATTTTCCTGAACCCCGTGTTCGGGGCCGGCGACAAGCGGGCGCGAGGTAACCGGTGACGGACACGACGCCCAAAAAACTCCATATCAAGACCTATGGCTGCCAGATGAACGTCTACGATTCCGATCGTATGGCGGGCCTTCTGGCACCCTTGGGCTATGCCCTGACGGATGTGGTGGACGACGCCGACATGGTGTTGCTGAACACCTGTCATATCCGCGAAAAGGCGGCGGAAAAGGTCTATTCCGAGCTCGGCCGGATCAACAAGATGAAGCAGGCGCGTCAAGCCGACGGTGGGGCCATGATCCTCGGCGTCGCCGGCTGTGTGGCCCAGGCCGAGGGCGAGGAAGTTTTGAAGCGCGCGCCCTATGTCGACATGGTGTTCGGGCCGCAGACCTATCACCGCCTGCCGGAAATGGTCGCCCGCCTGCATCGCGAGAAGGGGGCCCAGCTCGACACCGACTTTCCCGAGGAATCCAAGTTCGATCACCTGACGGCACCGGGCCGGGTCGAAGGCCGCGCCGCCTTCCTGACCGTGCAGGAAGGCTGCGACAAGTTCTGTACCTTCTGTGTCGTGCCCTATACGCGGGGCGCGGAATTCTCGCGCCCGGTCGACCAGGTGCTGACCGAGGCCCGTCAGCTCGTCGCCCAGGGTGCCGTCGAGATCACCTTGCTTGGCCAGAACGTGAACGCCTATCACGGCACCGACGCCGACGGGGCAGAGCTTGGCCTGGGCAGGCTGATCCGCCGATTGGCCGAAATCGACGGGGTCGCGCGCCTGCGCTACACCACCTCCTATCCGGCCGAGGTCGATGACGCGCTGATCGCCGCCCACCGTGACGTGCCCGAACTGATGCCTTATCTGCACCTGCCGGTGCAGTCGGGGGCGGACCGGGTGTTGAAGGCCATGAACCGCCGTCACGGCCGCGACTTCTATATCGATCTGGTCGCGCGTCTGCGCGCCGCGCGCCCTGATCTTGGCCTGTCGTCGGATTTCATTGTCGGCTTCCCCGGCGAAACCGACGCTGATTTTCAGGACACGCTGTCTCTCGTGCGCGAGGTCGGCTACGTCCAGGCCTATTCGTTCAAGTATTCGCCGCGACCCGGCACCCCGGCGGCCGCCATGGAACTGCAGGTGCCCGAAGACGTGAAGGACGCACGCTTGAAAGAGCTCCAGGATCTTCTCAACACGCAGCAGCTTGCCTTCAACCAAGCCTGTATCGGGCGCATCCTGCCGGTGCTGCTCGACCGGCCCGGCCGCCATGCAGGCCAATTGCTGGGGCGCAGCCCCTACATGCAGGCGGTTCACGTCGATGCCCCGGCCGACTGGCTGGGCCGCGTCGCCGATCTGAAGATCGTCTCGGCCGGGGGCAACAGCCTGGGGGCGGTCCTCGCGGACGCCCCGGAACAACCCGCCGCCAGGAGATCCGCATGAGCCGCGGGCGTTCCCGCCGGCAGACGCGCGGCGGCGTCGAGGCCGTGATCCCCATGGCCCCATCCACCGGGGGCGGCCCCGCCGCGGCCATGGTCACGGAACAGATGACCTTCGCCAACAACGGGCTCGCGGCGGCGCTGTTCGGCTCCCACCACGCCCATCTGGCGCAGATCGAACAAGGCCTGGGCGTGACCATCCATGCCCGCGGCAACGAGGTCGCGATCACCGGCGACGGGTCTGCGGTGGACCGCACGGCGGCGATCCTGGCCGCCCTTTACGATCGCCTGAAACATGGCCACAGCGTCGACGCGCCGGAAGTCGACGCCATGCTGCGCATGTCCAATGGTGCCCGCGGCGGCGATGGCGATCCCAAGGAAGGGCTGAAGGATGCCGGTGTCGCGGTGCATACCCGCAACAAGGTGATCACCGCCCGGACCTCGACCCAGGCCGATTATCTGGGCGCCATCGACGAATGCCCGCTGGTGTTCGGCCAGGGCCCGGCGGGTACGGGCAAGACCTATCTGGCCGTGGCCAAGGCGGTCGAACGCCTGGTTCAGGGCCGGGTCGACCGCATCATCCTGTCGCGCCCGGCGGTCGAAGCCGGCGAACAACTCGGCTTTCTGCCCGGCGACATGCGCGAAAAGGTCGATCCCTACCTGCGCCCGCTATATGACGCGCTGTATGACATGCTGCCGCAGCAGCAGGTGGAAAAGCGCCTGGAAAGCGGCGAGATCGAAGTCGCCCCCCTGGCCTTCATGCGCGGCCGCACGCTGTCCAACGCCTTCGTGATTTTGGACGAGGCGCAGAACACCACGCCCGTGCAAATGAAGATGTTCCTGACCCGGCTGGGCGAAAATTCCTGCATGGTGGTGACCGGCGACCTTAGCCAGGTCGATCTGCCGCGCGGCATCCGGTCGGGCCTGCGCGACGCCCAGGAAGTGCTGATCGGCACCAAGGGCATCCGCTTCGTCGAATTCACGGAACAGGACGTTGTCCGCCACCCCTTGGTGTCGCGCATCGTCCATGCCTATCAGAACGTGGAAACCTCGCGCCGTGCCGGCGCGCGATATGAGCATTATGAAAGCGAACGCGAACAGAGCGACGAATGACGGCGCGGGTGTGATGCCCGAACCGGCATTGGAGATCGCAGTCGACATCGCGTCCCCCGAATGGGCGGTGCTTGGCGATGCCGAGACGATTGCCGAACGTGCCCTGGCCGCCGCTTATGGGGCGCTGGACCACGGGGCGGATGCCGGCCCGGCCGAGGTCTCGCTGGTGCTTGCCAACGACGCCATGGTGGCGGCGCTCAACCGCGATTACCGGGGCAAGGACGGGCCGACCAACGTGCTGTCGTTTCCGCAACAGGACGGCGAGGCCCCACCCGCGGGCGTGCTGCCCGGCATGCCCGACATGCTGGGCGACGTGGTGATCGCCTTCGGGGTCACGGCGGCCGAGGCGCGCGATCAGGGCATCCCCCTGGCTGACCATTTATCGCATCTGTGTGTCCATGGTATGCTGCATCTTCTGGGTTTCGACCATATCGACGCGGACGAAGCCGACAGGATGGAGCGGCTGGAAACGGATATCCTTGGGGGCCTCGGCGTCCCCGATCCATATGGAAAGGAGCGGTGACCGCCCATTCGCAAGGGCATCTATCCTGGTAACATGAACGATCAATCATCGAGTCCCCAGCCCCGGGAATCCGGGGCGACCCCCCATTCCTCTCCGCAGGAATCCCAGACCCCGCAGGCTGAGGCGCGTGGCCCCTCCCTGTGGCAGCGCCTGACCCGCCGGCTCCGCGGTGGCGGGCAGAACGGATCCGTCCGCGAAGCGCTTGAGGAAATCATCGAGGAACGGGCCGAGCCCGCCGCCCCCATCGGCGATGACGAACGCGCACTCCTGTCCAACATCCTCAACCTGCGCGGTCTGACCGTCGAAGACGTCATGGTGCCGCGCGCCGACATCGTCGCGGTCGAGGCGGATACGCCGCTCAGCGAGATTGTGCGCATCATCGGCGAACAGGGCCATTCGCGCCTGCCGGTCTATCGCGGCACCTTGGACGACGTCATCGGCATGGCCCACATCAAGGACCTGTTCCTTTGGGAAGGCCATGAAAAGGACTTCAAGCTGTCCGAACACCTGCGCCGAATCCTGTTCGTAGCACCCTCCATGGAGGTTCTCGAACTGTTGCTGGAAATGCGCGCCCGGCGCTCGCACATGGCGCTGGTGGTCGATGAATACGGCGGCGTCGACGGCCTGGTAACCATCGAGGACCTGGTCGAGGAAATCATCGGCGAGATCGAGGACGAACACGACCGCACGTCCGAACCGGTGCTCAAGGAAAACCCCGACGGTTCCTACACCGCAGACGCCCGGGTCGAGATCGAGGCCCTGGAGGAAAAGGTCGGCGCCTTCGCCACGGACGAGGAGCGGGAATACATCGACACCCTGGGCGGGCTGGTGTTCGCCCTGGCCGGGCGCGTGCCGATCCGCAGCGAACTGGTGACGCACCCCTCGGGCTACGAGTTCGAAATTCTGCAGGCCGATCCCCGGCGGGTGCACCGCCTGCGGGTGCGCCGCCGCAGCGCCGCCGATAAGGACGCGAAAACCGAATGACCGCGGCCCTGACGGGGGCACGGCGCCTGCATGATCTTGCCTCGGGCCTGACGGGTTGGCGGCGGCGGGGCCTCGCCGTGGCGCTCGGCGTGCTGGCGGCGGGGGCGCTGCCGCCGCTTCATCTGGTCTTCCTTTTGGTGCCGGCCTTCGCCGGCCTGATCTGGCTGATCGCGTCGCGTCGGCGTTTCCTGGGGGCGCTCGCCGACGGCTGGTGGTTCGGCGCCGGGCATGCGGCGGCGGGCACGTTCTGGGTTTCCCATTCCCTGACCATCGATCTGGCCCGCCACGGCTGGCTGATCCCCATCGCCGTGCTCGGCTTCGCGGCCGTACTCGGTCTGTTTCCGGCCCTGGCCGCGGCCCTTCTGCACCGGCTGCGCCGCACGGGCACCGCCCCCGGCGGCGGCGACGCGCTGATCCTGGCCGGGGCCTGGACGGGCACGGAATGGCTGCGCGGCTGGCTGTTCACGGGCTTTCCCTGGAACCTCATGGGCACGGTCTGGACCTTCGCCGACGCGATGATCCAGCCGGCGTCGATGTTCGGCGTGTTCGGCCTCAGTCTCGTCACCGTCTGGGCAGCGGCGGCCCCGGCGGCGCTCGCGGGCGGCGGGCGGCGGCCCTGGCTGGCAACCGCCTTCGCGGCGGCTTTCCTTGCGGGCGTATGGGGCGGCGGCCTGTGGCGTCTCGCCGGGGCGGAGACGGCGTTCGCCCCCGGCGTTCATCTGCGTCTGGTGCAGCCCAACATCGCCCAGGCGGACAAATGGCGGCCGGGCCTGCGGGCAGGCCATGTCACCCGGCAGATTGAATTGAGCCTCAACCCCAAGGGCCTGAACGGCGATCCGACGGCGCTGCAAGACCGGGAACCGACACCCGAGCCCACCCATGTCATTTGGGCCGAGACGGCGGTGCCCTACGTACTGGGGCGCGAACCGGTGCTGCTGCGCGCGTTGTCCCATGCCACACCCATCGCCGGCGCCTTGATGACCGGCTCGCTGCGTATCGAGGACGCGCCCGGCGGTCCGCCCCGGGTGTACAACAGCCTTTATGTGGTCGAGGCGTCGGGCCGCGTCGCCTTGACCTATGACAAGCACCACCTGGTACCGTTCGGCGAGTACGTGCCGTTTCAGGACTGGCTGGGTTTCCTCAAGATCACCCAGGGACGCGGCAATTTTACGCCCGGACCGGGCCCCCGGGTGCTCGAGGTCAAGGGCCTGCCGCCGTTTTCGCCGCTCATCTGTTACGAAGTGATCTTCCCCCATGCGGTGTTGCCGCCCGCCGGCGAAAACGTCGATGGTCCCCGCGCGCGCTGGCTATTGAACATCACCAACGACGCCTGGTTCGGGGTCTCGCCCGGCCCCTATCAGCATCTCGCCGCGGCCCGCCTGCGCAGTGTCGAGGAAGGCCTGCCGCTGGTCCGCGTGGCCAACACGGGCATCTCGGCGGTCATCGATCCCTGGGGCCGCACGGTCGCCGCCCTGGGCCTTGGCCAGGCCGGTGCGATCGACGCCGGCCTGCCCGAACCGATCGAGGCCAGAACCCTGTTTTCCCGGATCGGAAACGCCCTTGCGCTGGTCCTGGCGGGCCTGTTCGCGGCCCTTGGATATCTGGCTCAACGCCGGGCCGAAACGGGTGAATCCCCCTCCGCAGCCTAGGGTTTCCGCCAATATCACCTTGACGCGGACCCGCAAGGCTGGCACAAACGGCGGCCCGGGCACACGCGGTCCGGGCGTGGCGTATTTGGACCGTTTGCCGCCACGAAAAACAACGCGCTAAGCGGACGAGCGTCGCCCCCGCACGTTTCGTCCTCATAGTCCTACATCTGTAAACGACGTTACCGGAGGCTACACCCGTGACTCTATCCAACTATCTGTTTACGTCCGAATCCGTTTCCGAAGGCCACCCGGACAAGGTGTCCGACCGTATTTCAGATGCGGTGCTCGACGAATTCATCCGCCGCGACCCCCTGAACTGCCGCCTCGGCTGCGAAACCTTCACCACGACCAACCGCATCATCGTCGGCGGCGAAGGCCGCTGCGGCGACGACGGGCGCGGCCCGATGTTCGACGCCAACGGCGACGCCGACGCCGCGCTGATCGAAAAGATCGCGCGCGACTGCGTGAAGGACATCGGCTACGAACAGGAAGGCTTCCACTGGGAGACCGCAAAGGTTCAGGTCTATCTGCACGGCCAGTCCGCCGACATCGCCGTTGGCGTCGATTCCGCCGGCAACAAGGACGAGGGTGCCGGCGACCAGGGCATCATGTTCGGTTTCGCCTGCACGGAAACCGAAGAACTGATGCCGGCGCCGATCCATTTCTCGCACCAGATCCTGAAGGAAATGGCCGCCGCGCGCCATGCCGGCAAGACGCCGGGTCTGCTGCCCGATTCCAAAAGCCAGGTCACCCTGCAGTACGAAAACGGCAAGCCCGTGCGCGCGACCTCGGTCGTCGTCTCGACCCAGCATACGGAAAACCTGACCACGGACGAGGTCCGCGAAATGGTCCGCCCCTTCGTGGAAAATGTGCTGCCCGAGGGCTGGATGTGTGACGACGCTGAGCTTTACGTCAACCCGACCGGCCGTTTCGTCATCGGCGGGCCCGACGGCGACGTCGGTCTGACCGGCCGCAAGATCATCGTCGATACCTACGGCGGGGCGGCGCCCCACGGCGGGGGCGCCTTCTCCGGTAAGGACCCGACGAAGGTCGACCGCTCGGCCGCCTACGGGGCGCGCTATCTGGCGAAGAACGTGGTCGCCGCCGGCCTGGCCGACAAATGCGTTATTCAGCTGGCCTATGCGATCGGCGTGTCCAAGCCGCTGTCGGTCTATGTCGATACCCAGGGGTCGGGCCGCGTCGCCGAAGAGCAGATTTCCGCCAAACTGCAGGAAATGGTCAACCTCAGCCCGCGCGGCATCCGCGAGCATCTGGAGCTGAACAAGCCGATCTACGCCCGCACCTCGGCCTACGGTCACTTCGGCCGCAAGCCCGATGCCGACGGCGGCTTTTCCTGGGAAAAGACCGACCTGGTCGACGGCCTGAAAGCGGCCTTCGGGGCCTAAGTTCAGGGCGACTGCCGTCGCTGGGCCGGGCCTTTCGAGGGCGACGGATATGAATCCTGAGGAACAACCACGGTTTTACGGCCGGCGGCGGGGCAAGAAGCTCCGCCCCGGCCGTAGCGCCCTGGTCGCCGACCTTCTGCCCATCCTGCGCGTGCCGTCCGGGGACGGGCCGCTCGATCCGGCCGGCCTGTTCGATGGTGAAAAATCCGCCTATTGGATGGAAATCGGCTTCGGCGCCGGTGAACACCTGGCCGATCAGGCCCAGGCCCATCCCGACATCGGCTTCATCGGCTGTGAGCCTTTCGTCAACGGCGTGGCGACCCTGCTCGCCCAGATCACCGACCGGTCGCTGGACAATATCCGCCTGCATGATGACGACGCGCGCCAATTGCTGCCGCGCCTCGCGCCCGGGTCGATCGACCGCGTGTATCTGCTTTATTCCGATCCCTGGCCCAAGAAACGCCATTGGAACCGCCGGTTCGTGCAGCGGGAAACCCTCGATCAATTGGCCCGCATCCTCGCACCCGGCGGCCTGTTCCGCTTCGCGACCGACCATATGGGCCATGCCCGCTGGGCCTTAGGTTTGGCGGCCAACCATCCGGAATTCGAATGGACGGCGCGGGGGCCCGAGGATTGGCGCATCCGCTGGGCCGACGGATATCCCACCCGCTACGAGGAAAAGGGCCTGGCCGGCCCGCACCGGGTCTATCTGGAGTTCCGGCGCCGGGGCGGGTAAGGCGCGGAAAATCACCGCGAGGCTTGTCTTGCAGGCGATTTGGGACTATATAGGGCCCGCATTTCACGTTTAAGGAAATGCGCTTCGTTAAGTCCGATAACGGAATTGATGGGGCGGGCCGGTGGCCCGCCTTTTGTGTTTTTTGTACCAGGTGCTTCGCGGTCGCCGACCGGGCCGCGGACGATAGGAACCCCGACCACGTGACCTTGGAACAGCGCATCGCCGAGATCATCCGCCCGGCCATCGAGGATTTGGGCTTCGAGCTTGTCCGTGTTCTGGTGTCCGGCCAGCGCAACAAGAAGCTGCAGGTCATGGCCGAACCCAAGGACGGATCGGCCATGAACGTCGATCATTGCGCGGTCATCTCGCGCACCGTGTCGGCGCTATTGGATGTGGAAGACCCGATCGACGATCACTATGTGCTTGAGGTCTCATCGCCCGGCATCGACCGGCCGCTGGTCAAGCTGGCCGATTTCGCCCGCTACGCCGGGTTCGATGCGCGCGTTGAAATGGACGTTCCCGTCGAGGGCCGGCGCCGGTTTTCCGGCCGCCTGCTCGGCGTCGACGGCACGGACGTGGTGATGGACGTGACGGAAGGCGAGGTTCGCCTGCCCTTCGCCGACATTCAGAAATCAAAACTGCTGATGACCGATGAATTGATCGCGGCCCATCAGCAGGCGGACGGATAGGCCGTCCCGCCGGAAACCGACTTTTTTGTGAGTTTGAAGGAACATCGGAAATGAGCGACGTCATGCAAAACGAAGCCGTCCACGCCCGCCCGGAACTGCTGGCCGCCGCCGATCAGGCCGCCCGTGACAAGGGCATCGAGCGGGACGAGGTCCTGGAAGCCATGGAACAGGCGATCCAGAAGGCCGGGCGCTCCAAATACGGGCATGAACACGACATCCGCGCGGTCATCGACCGGGTGTCGGGCGCGATCACCCTGGCCCGCTTCCTGGAGGTCGTCGAAAACGCCGAGGCCGTCGAGAACGAAATCACCCAGCTGACCCTGGAGCAGGCCAAGCAGCGCAAGGCCGATGCGGTGGTCGGCGAATTCCTGGTCGATCCCCTGCCGCCCATCGACTTCGGGCGCATCGCCGCCCAGACCGCCAAGCAGGTCATCGTCCAGAAGGTCCGCGAGGCCGAGCGCAAGCGCCAGTACGAGGAATACCAGGACCGCATCGGCGAGGTCGTCAACGGCCTGGTCAAGCGCATCGAATACGGCAACGTGATCGTCGACCTGGGCCGCGCCGAGGCGCTGCTGCGCCGGGATGAATCGATCCCGCGCGAGCATTTCTCCAACGGCGACCGGGTGCGTGCCTACATCATGGACGTGCGCGAGGAAACCCGCGGCCCGCAGATCTTCCTGTCGCGCACGCATCCGCAGTTCATGGCGGCTCTGTTCAAGCAGGAAGTGCCGGAAATCTATGACGGCATCATCGAAATCAAATCCGTGGCCCGCGATCCGGGTTCGCGCGCCAAGATCGCCGTGCAGTCGCACGACAGTTCCATCGATCCCGTTGGCCCCTGCATCGGCATGCGCGGTTCGCGCGTGCAGGCCGTGGTCGGCGAATTGCAGGGTGAAAAGATCGACATCATCCAGTGGTCGCCGGACGAAGCCGCCTTCATCGTCAACGCCCTGGCCCCGGCCGAAGTATCCAAGGTCGTCATGGACCAGGACGCCCACCGTATCGAAGTCGTGGTGCCCGACGATCAGCTGTCGCTGGCCATCGGCCGGCGCGGCCAGAACGTGCGCCTGGCCTCGCAGCTGTCGGGCTGGGACATCGACATCTTCACCGAGGCCGAGGAATCGGAACGCCGCAACGAGGAATTCCGTGCCCGTTCCGCCCTGTTCGTGGAGGCCCTCGACGTCGACGACGTGATCGCCCACCTGCTGGTCACCGAAGGCTTTTCCAAGGTCGAGGAAGTGGCCTTCGTGCAGATCGAGGACCTGACCGACATCGAAGGTTTCGACGAGGACGTGGCCCGCGAACTGCAGGCCCGCGCCCAGACCTACCTGGAAACCCGCGATGCCGAGTTCGATACGCGGCGCCGTGAACTGGGCGTCGAGGACGATCTTGCCGAAATCGAAGGTATCACCAACGAACTGATGGTGGCGCTGGGTGAGAACGGCGTAAAAAGCCGCGACGATCTGGGCGACCTGGCTGGTGACGAGCTTCTGGAAATCGCCCCCCAGGGCACGATGACGCTTGATGCCGCCAACCAGATCATTATGGCCGCCCGCGCCCATTGGTTCGCCGACGAAGAGGCGGCTGAGGGCGACGCAGGTGCGGAAGCCTCCGCGGACGAAAGCGGCGACGCGCCGCAGGCGTCCTAAGGGCCGATTGCGGTGCACGGCGAGACGGCACGATGAGTTAGAACCGGAGACAGGCATGACCGGTGGACGGCAAACCCACGCGGAAGACGATATGGCCCCGGCGTCCGATGAGGACGGCGGGCCTGTTCGCCGGTGTGCCGTAACCGGGGAAAAAAAGCCTGTCTCGGAACTCATCCGTTTCGTCGTCGGCCCCGACGACTGCATCGTTCCGGACCTGGCCGGCAACCTGCCCGGGCGGGGAATATGGTTGAGTGCCCGCCGCGATGTGGTAAATACAGCCAGCGAAAAGAACCATTTCGCCAAGGCGGCCAAGCGCAAGGTCACCGTTCCGCCCCGGTTGGCGGACGATATCGAGGCGCAGATGGTCCGCCGCTGCATGGATGCGCTGGGTTTGGCGCGCCGGGCGGGCCGGGTTGTCGCCGGGTTTGAAAAGACCGACGCCTGGCTGAGGACAGCCAAACGCGGTCTGTTGGTTGCGGCCCGGGACGGCAGCGAGGACGGAAAGTCCAAGCTGCGGGCCCTGGCGCCGGGACTGACGCAATTCACGGTCCTGGACGCAGCCGAATTGGGCCGCGCGCTGGGCCGGGACCATGTGGTCCACGCGGCGGTTGCATCCGGTGGCCTGGCGGATCGCCTGGTCTTCGAACAAAACCGGCTTTTGGGGTTTCGCGAGGGCGCCCCGGCCGGAAAGACTTCTCCCTCGCAGGAATAGGCCGGGTTCATTGGAGCCCGAAAATCCGGGGCTCCGGACCGTGCCGATCGGAAGGTATTGATGGCTGAGACGACTGAAAAAGACAAGGCGGACAAGGGCGGCAGCGGCAAGCTGGGCCTGGGCGGCGGCGGCGGAAAGCTGACGCTGAACAAGACCGTGGAAAAGCGCCAGACGCGCCAGAACTTCTCCCACGGGCGGTCCAAAATGGTCACCGTCGAGGTCAAGAAGAGCCGCACCATCGCGACGGCCAAGGACGACGCGCGCCCGGCGGGCGCCGGCGACGCCCAGCACGATGACGACGTCGACGCGTCGGCCCGCGATCTTACGGATCAGGAACTCCAGGCCCGTCAGAAGGCCCTGGAAACAGCACAGCAGACCAAGGACGAGGCCCCCGAAGCCGCGCCGGCCCGTCCGCTCGGCCCGACGCCGGTCGTTCGCGCCGAACCGGAACCGGAGCCGGAGCCGGTTGAAGAACCCGCGGCCGAACCCGCCAAGTCCGCCGCCTCGGCACCGGCCCCCGCGCCGGCCGATGTGGCGCCGGCACCGGTTCCCGGCGAGGATGGGCGTCCCGCCCGCCCGCGCCCGGCGGCCCCCCGCCAAGACGACGATGACGAAGGCCCCCGCAGCAAGAGCCGTGGCAAGAAGGGCCCGGCCGAAGTTCGCCGCGCCGCGCCCACGCGGGGCTACAACGAACGGCGCCGCGGCAAGCTGACGATCTCCGACGCGCTTGAGGGCGAGGAGGATCGCCAGCGTTCCATCGCCTCGGTCCGGCGCGCCCGCGAACGTGAAAAACAAAAGCAGCGTGAGCTGCTGCAGGAAGGTGCCAAGGTCGTGCGTGAAGTCGTTGTTCCCGAAGCCATTACCGTTCAGGAACTGGCCAACCGCATGGCCGAACGGGGTGCCGACGTGGTCAAGGCGCTCATGAAGATGGGCGTCATGGCCACCATCACCCAGACGATCGACGCCGACACGGCGGAACTGGTGGTCGAGGAATTCGGCCACCGCCTCCGCCGCGTCTCCGAGTCCGACGTGGAACAGGGCCTGCGCCGCGACCAGGACGATCCCAAGGATCTGACGTCCCGCGCCCCGGTGGTGACCGTCATGGGCCATGTCGATCATGGCAAGACGTCGCTGCTCGACGCGCTGCGCGCGACCGACGTGGCCGGCGGCGAAGCCGGCGGCATCACGCAGCATATCGGCGCCTATCAGGTGACGACCCCGTCGGGGGCGAAGATTTCGTTCATCGACACCCCGGGTCACGCAGCGTTCACCGAAATGCGTGCCCGCGGTGCGCAGGTCACGGACATCGTGGTGCTTTGCGTTGCCGCCGACGACGGCGTCATGCCGCAGACCATCGAGGCCATCCACCACGCGAAGGCCGCGGGCGTGCCGATCATCGTCGCCATCAACAAGATCGACGTTGCCGGTGCAGACCCCAGCCGGGTGCGCACGGAACTGCTGCAGCACAACGTTCAGGTCGAGGAAATGGGCGGCGACGTGCTGTCCATCGAGGTTTCGGCCCTGAAGAAGACCAACCTGGACAAGCTGGAAGAGGCGATCGTCCTGCAGGCCGAACTGCTCGACCTCAAGGCCAACCCGAACCATGCCGCCGAAGGCGTGATCGTCGAAGCCCGCATGGAACAGGGCAAGGGCTCGGTCGCCACGGTGCTGATCCAGCGCGGCACGCTCAAGGTCGGTGAAATTTTCATCGCCGGCTCCGAATGGGGCCGGGTGCGCGCCATGTCCAATGCCCATGGCGAACAGCTCGACGAAGCCGGACCTTCCGTGCCGGTCGAAATCCTGGGCCTCAACGGCACGCCGCAGGCGGGCGACGATTTCGTCGTCGTCGATTCCGAATCCCGCGCCCGCGAGGTCACGGAATTCCGTCAGCGCCAGGAACGCAACAAGCAGGCGGCGGCCGGTGGCCGCGGCACCCTCGAGCAGATGTTCGAGAAAATTCAGGAAGGCGAAGCCCAGACCGTGCCGCTGGTCATCAAGGCGGACGTGCACGGTTCGGCCGAGGCCATCGTGGGTGCCCTGGAGAAGCTTTCGACCGACGAAGTTCGGGTGCAGGTCCTGCATTCGGGCGTCGGCGGCATCAACGAAAGCGACGTGACGCTGGCCCGCGCTTCCAACGCGGTGATCGTCGGCTTCAACGTGCGCGCCAACCCGCAGGCCCGTGATCTGGCCAAACGCGACGGGCTGGATATCCGCTACTATTCGGTGATCTACAACCTGACCGACGACATCAAGGCCCTGCTGTCGGGCCTGCTGGCGCCGACCATCCGCGAAAACTTCCTGGGCTACGCCGAAGTGCGCGAAGTCTTCAACGTGTCCAAGGTCGGCAAAGTCGCCGGCTGCATGATCACCGAAGGCACCGTCAAGCGCGGCGCCAAGGTGCGCCTGCTGCGCGACGACACGGTGATCCACGAGGGCGACCTGAGCCAGCTGAAGCGGTTCAAGGACGACGCCAAGGAAGTCCAGTCGGGGACGGAATGCGGCATGGCGCTGGCCAATTACCAGGACATCCAGGTCGGCGACGTCATCGAATGCTTCGAAACCGAGGAAGTGGCCCGGGAACTCTAGGGTTCCGGGCGCACGACCGCCGATCCGCCCGGTATCGGGCGGGGCCAGCGGGCCCCGCCGGCCGGCCAATGGTAGCGCATCGCCATGTCAGAAAAATCCCGTAAACGGCAGGCCGGGGCCAAGCCGCCCTCGCAGCGCCAGCTTCGCGTCGGTGAGGAACTGCGCCATGTTCTGGTGCGCATCCTGGAACGCCGCGATTTCCGCGATCCGCTTTTGGCCGAGGCCAATCTCACGGTGACCGGCGTCGACGCCAGTCCGGACCTGCGCCGGGCCACGGTGTTCGTGGTGCCGCTCGGCGGCAGCGTGATGAGCGACATCGACACGGATGCGGTCCTCAAGGCGCTCAACCACGCCACGCCCTATATCCGCCGCCAGGTCGCCCGCGAGGTCAGCCTCAAGTTCCTGCCTCAGTTCTCCTTCCGCCTGGATCACAGCTTCGAGCATGCCGGGCGCATCGGCGCCATTCTGCATGACCCCCGCGTACGCCGCGACCTGGACGCCCCGGGCGACCCGGCGGACGACGAATAGGCCGGGCAGAGGATGGGCCGTCGCCGCAAGGGTCTCGCCATTCACGGCTGGATCAATCTCGACAAACCGTTGGGCGTGACCTCGACCCAGGCCGTGGGCCGGGTCAAGCGCCTGTTCAACGCGGCCAAGGTCGGCCATGGCGGGACTCTCGATCCGCTGGCCACGGGCATTCTGCCGATCGCGCTGGGTGAGGCGACCAAGACCGTGGCCTATGCCATGGACGGGGAAAAGGAATACGTTTTCACCATCCGTTTCGGAATCGAGACGGAGACCGGGGACGGCGAGGGTGCCGTGTCTGCGGAAAGCGACGTGCGGCCCTCGGATGCCGAGATCACGGCCGCCCTGCCGGCCTTCATCGGCGAGATCGACCAGGTGCCGCCGCGCTATTCGGCGATCAAGGTGGATGGCGCCAGGGCCTATGACCTGGCCCGCGGCGGCGAGGATTTCGAGATGAAATCGCGCCGCGTCACGGTCCTCGGCCTGACCCTCGACAGCCGCCCCGATGCCGACCATGCGGTGATCCGCTGCCGCTCGGGCAAGGGGGTCTATGTGCGTTCCCTGGCCCGCGATCTGGCGCGGGCGCTCGGCACCGTCGGGCATGTTTCCGTGCTGCGCCGGACGGCGGTCGGACCGTTCACGGAGAAGGGGTCGATTTCGCTAGATAATCTGGAGGCTCTGGGGCATAGTGCGCGCGATTCCGGGTACCTCCTGCCCGTCGAGACCGCGCTGGACGACATCCCGGCGCTGGCCCTGACGGAAGCCGAGGCCCGGCGGCTGGCCCAAGGACAGGCCATTGCGGCCCTTCCCGTCGCCAGCCGTTCGCCGTTCAAGAACATCCGCCAAGGCGACATGGTTTCGGCCATGCTCGGCGACCGGCTGGTGGCTCTGGCGGAGATCAAGGGCGGCGAAATCCGCCCTGTACGGGTTCTGAACCTGGATGGTTCGGATACCTGATCTTCAACAATCAAGAACAGGAGTATGACGATGTCGATTACCGCTGAGCGGAAGCAGGAACTTATTGGTGAGTTCCAGTCGGGCAACGGCGACACCGGATCGCCCGAAGTTCAGGTCGCCATTCTGACCGAACGGATCGCCAATCTCACCGAACACATGAAAACCCACAAGAAGGATTTCCATTCCCGGCGTGGTCTTCTCATGATGGTCGGCCAGCGCCGGCGCCTGTTGGACTATCTGAAAAAGAAGAACGACGGCCGCTACGAAGAGCTGGTCAAGCGCCTGGGTATTCGGCGCTAATTTGCAGGAATGGGCGTGCATCCGTCATCTGACGGAATGTTCTCCGTGGGCGGCCAGGGTACGGATGCCGCCTTTTGCCCCGCCGTTTTCCGCGCCCCGGGCAGCAATGCCCGGGCGACGGCGACGGAAAACGCCTCGGGGTCGGGCCGCCGGCAGGGTGCCGGAGACCCAACGGGCAGGGGTCCGCGATTGGCGCGGGCTTCCGGTCCCACGTACGTTTGTAGGAAGAGTAGAAAATGATGTTTCAAGAGTTTCGTAAGGAAATTGACTGGGGTGGGCGCAAGCTGACCCTGGAGACCGGTAAGGTCGCGCGGCAAGCCGACGGCGCCGTGATTGCCACCTACGGCGACACCAAGGTGCTGTGCACCGTGGTCGCGGAAAAGACGCCCCGTCCGGGCATCGATTTTTTCCCGCTGGCCGTCCATTACGTCGAAAAGGCCTATGCCGCCGGTAAGATTCCGGGTGGCTTTTTCAAGCGTGAAGGCCGCCCCGGCGAAAAGGAAATTCTCACCTCGCGCCTGATCGACCGGCCCATCCGGCCGCTGTTCGCGCCGGGTTACAAGAACGAAGTGCAGGTCATCTGCACGGTCCTGACCCACGATCTGGAAAACGATCCGGACGTGCCCGCCATGATCGGTACCTCGGCAGCACTCTGCATCTCGGGTGCGCCCTTCATGGGCCCGATCTCGGGCTGCCGTGTTGGCCTGATCGACGGTGCGTTCGTGCTCAACCCGACCTGTGACCAGATGACCGAAACCAAGCTCGACCTGTTCGTCGCCGGCACCCAGGAAGGCGTGCTGATGGTCGAATCGGAAGCCCACGAATTGTCGGAAGACGACATGCTGGGCGCCGTGATGTTCGGCCACAAGGCCAACCAGGACGTCATCAAGGGCATCATCGAGCTGGCCTCGGCCTGCGCCAAGGACCCGGTTGATCTGCCGGCCGAACCGGAAGGCAAGAAGGCCCTGGCCGACAAGGTCAAGGCGCTCGCCGAAGATGGCCTGCGCGACGCCTACAAGGAAACCGTCAAGCAGCTGCGTCAGGAAAAGATCTCGGCCGTGAAGGCCAAGGTCGCCGAAGACCTGGCGGCAGACGACAGCATCGACCAGGATCTGGTCGGCGCGGCCCTCGGCGGCATCCTGAAGAAACTGGAAAGCGACATCGTGCGTCGCGACATCCTGGACACCGGCAAGCGCATCGACGGTCGCGACACCAAGACCGTGCGTCCGATCGCCGCGGAAGTCGGCGTTCTGCCCCGGACCCACGGGTCGTCCCTGTTCACCCGCGGGGAAACCCAGGCCCTGGTGGTCGCCACGCTCGGCACCGGTCAGGACGAACAGATCATCGACGATCTCGCCAACGATCATCGCCGCACCTTCATGCTGCACTATAACTTCCCGCCGTTCTCGGTTGGTGAAGCGGGCCGTTTCGGCTTTACCGGGCGGCGTGAAATCGGCCATGGCAAGCTGGCCTGGCGGGCGCTTAACCCGCTGATGCCGTCGAAGGACGAATTCCCCTACACGATCCGTGTGGTGTCGGAAATCACCGAATCCAACGGTTCGTCCTCGATGGCCACGGTCTGCGGCACCTCGCTGTCGCTGATGGATGCCGGCGTTCCGCTGCCGCGTCCGGTGGCGGGCATCGCCATGGGCCTGATCAAGGAAGGCGACGAATTCGCGGTCCTGTCGGACATCCTGGGTGACGAAGACCACCTGGGCGACATGGACTTCAAGGTCGCCGGTTCGTCCGAGGGCATCACCTCCCTGCAGATGGACATCAAGATCACCTCGATCACCGAGGAAATCATGAAGATCGCCCTGGGCCAGGCCAAGGACGGCCGCCTGCACATCCTGGGTGAAATGTCCAAGGGCCTGACCTCGGCCCGTGAAGGGGTCGCGGATACCGCACCCCGGATCACCCAGTTCACCATCAACAAGGATAAGATCCGCGAAGTCATCGGCCCGGGTGGCAAGATGATCCGCGAAATCTGCGAGGTGACGGGCGCCAAGATCGACATCGAAGACGACGGCACCGTGCGTGTCGCCGCCGTTGATGCGGCCGCCGGCGAAGCCGCCATCGACTGGATCAAGTCGATCACCCAGGAACCGGAAATCGGCGCCATCTACAACGGCAAGGTCGTGAAGGTCGTCGATTTCGGCGCTTTCGTGAACTTCATGGGCGCCAAGGACGGCCTGGTCCACATCTCGGAGCTGGCCAACGAACGGGTCGGCCAGGTCACGGACGTCGTCAACGAAGGCGACCAGGTGAAGGTCAAGTTGATCGGCATCGATGACCGCGGCAAGGTCAAGCTCTCCATGCGGGTCGTCGACCAGGAAACCGGCACGGACATCACCGACCAGGTCGGTGAACGGTCCGGCGGCGGTGGCCGGGGCGGCAAGCCGCGTGAGACGCAGGACGCCTAAGCGGCATCCGGTCTGCATACGAAGTGCCTCAGAGGGCGGTACCGGAAGCGGTGCCGCCCTTTGTCATCGGGCTGTTCGCCACGGTTGCCTTGGGGCGGATTCTCTGGCTATTGTGCGGCTTAGATCAAGGTCAAGAATCCGGTTCCAAGCGGCCCGGGAAAAACAGAAACGTAAAAGCCGTGTTGCCGGGGATGCCCGCATTTAAGACGGCTTGCCCAAGGGAGGCGGGCAGGAATGGCCGCAAGCGTGTGAGCAAGAAAAACGCCTATTCCTATGAAGATTTGATCGCCTGCGGGAAGGGCGAATTGTTCGGTCCCGGCAACGCGCAGCTGCCGCTGCCGCCGATGCTGATGTTCGACCGCATCACGGGGATTTCCGATGAGGGTGGGGCCAACGGCAAGGGTTATGCCGAGGCGGAATTCGACATCAATCCGGACCTGTGGTTCTTCAAGTGCCATTTCCAGGGCGACCCGGTGATGCCCGGCTGCCTGGGCCTCGACGCCCTGTGGCAGCTGCTGGGCTTTTACCTGGGTTGGACGGGCGCGCCCGGCCGCGGCCGCGCACTTGGCGTCGGTTCGGTCAAGTTCACGGGCCAGGTTCAGCCGGATGCCAAATTGGTTCAGTATCGCATTGATATCCGGCGTGTCATGGCGCGTCAGATCACCCTCGGCATCGCCAACGGCGTGATGCTCGTGGACGGCAAGGTCGCCTACGAAACCGAGGATTTACGCGTAACCTTGTTTACCGACCCCGAAGGGTAGTAAGAGAAGCCCATGAGACGTGTGGTCGTTACCGGAATGGGAATCGTGTCACCGATCGGCAGCAACGTTGCCGAGGTGACGGACAGCCTGCGCGCAGGGCGCTCGGGCATCGTGTTTTGCCCGGAGTATGCGGAGCGCGGGTTTCGCTCGCACCTGCATGGCGCGCCGACGATCGATATGGACGACAAGATCGACCGTAAGCTGCGCCGCTTCATGGGCGATGGGGCGGCCTATGCCTATGTCGCCATGCAGGAAGCGATCGCCGACGCCGGCCTGTCGGAAGCCGATGTGTCCGATGAGCGCACGGGCCTCGTCATGGGCTCGGGAGGGCCGTCGACCTCGGCCCTGATCGACGCCGCCGACACGGCCCGCGATAAGGGCGCCAAGCGTATCGGCCCCTATGCGGTGCCCAAGGCCATGTGCTCCACTGTGTCGGCCAACATGGCCACGGCCTACCACATGCGCGGTCTCAGCTATTCCATCTCGTCGGCCTGTTCGACCTCGGCCCATTGCATCGGCAATGGCGCGGAGCTGATCCAATGGGGCAAGCAGGACGTTGTGTTCGCCGGCGGCGGCGAGGAACTGCACTGGTCCCTGACCGTGCTGTTCGACGCCATGGGGGCACTGTCCTCGAAGTTCAACGACACGCCCGAACGTGCGTCGCGTCCCTTCGACGTCGACCGCGACGGCTTCGTGATCGCCGGCGGTGCCGGCGTGGTGGTGCTTGAGGAACTGGAACGCGCCCAGGCGCGCGGGGCGAAGATCTACGGCGAAGTGGTCGGCTACGGTGCCACCTCCGACGGCGTCGACATGGTCGCCCCGTCGGGTGAAGGGGCCATGCGCTGCATGCGCTTGGCGACGGCGGGCCTCGGCAATACCAAGGTCGATTACATCAACGCGCACGGGACCTCGACCCCGGCCGGTGACATGACCGAGCTCAAGGCGATTCAAGAGGTGTTCGGCGCGCATAAGCCGAAGATTTCCTCGACCAAGTCGCTGACCGGCCATTCCCAGGGGGCCACGGGCGCGCACGAGGCGATCTATTCCCTGATCATGCTGAACAACGATTTCATCGCCGCCTCCGCCAATGTGGAAAACCTCGACCCGGAAGCGGGCGATGCGGAAATCGTCACGAAACGCATCGACGACGCGGGCCTGAACTGCGTGCTGTCTAATTCCTTCGGCTTTGGCGGTACCAACGCCACGCTGGCATTCAAGCGGCTTGAAGCTTAATCGACGGGCCATCGCCGGCCCCGCAGGAGAAGACCCATGAACGGCCCCGTTGACGGATCTGGCGTGCCCCCGCAGGACACACCCGATGCGCCCGTCCTGCGCTCCAACATCATGGCCGGCCGTCGCGGCCTGGTGCTGGGTGTCGCCAACGATCATTCCATCGCCTGGGGGATCGCCCGGACCCTGAGCCAGCACGGCGCGGACATCGCCTTTACCTATCAGAACGATGCCATCGCCAAGCGGGTGACCCCGTTGGCGGCGTCCCTCGGATCGACACTGGTCCTGCCCTGCGAGGTCGAAGACCAGGCATCCATCGACAGCGTGTTCCAGCGCCTCAAGGCAGAATGGGGCGGGCTCGACTTCGTGGTCCATGCCGTCGCCTATTCCGACAAGGACGAGCTCAAGGGCAAATACCTGAATACGTCGCGCGACAACTTCCTGCGCACCATGGACGTCAGCTGCTATTCCTTCACGGCCCTGGCCCGTGCCGCCGCCGACATGATGGGCGAGGGCGGCTCGCTGATTACCCTGACCTACACGGGCTCGACCCGCGTGATGCCCAACTACAACGTCATGGGCGTGGCCAAGGCGGCGCTGGAAGCCAGCGTGCGTTATCTCGCCGCCAACCTGGGTCCCCAGGGCATCCGGGTCAATGCGATTTCGGCCGGACCCATGCGGACGCTTGCCGGCAGCGCCATCGGCGGCGCGCGGCATGTCTACAAATGGAATCAGCGCCATGCGCCGCTGAAGCGCACGGTGCGGCTGGAGGATGTCGGGGGGGCGGCGCTCTACCTGCTGTCCGAACTGTCCGCCGGGGTCACCGGTGAGGTTCATCACGTCGATTCCGGATACAACATCATCGGCCTGCCGAACCCGGAAGATATGGTCGACGACTGAGGTTTGGGTCGGCTTGGCCGCCGCACAGGGCTTAACAATTAAGCCTGGAATAAACCTTAGACATCTTTATATAATCATTCTAATTCTGAAGACGGTGCCCGGAGCGCCGCAAAACAGAGGTGCGCGACCGAATGATGAAGATGCACATCCCCCACGACACGCAATCCCATGATGCCCGGCAGGACGCCCGGCCCTTCAGCCAGATCCTGGATCGGCTGCGCGGCGCTGGCCTGCGTCCGACGCGCCAGCGCATGGCGCTCGCCAAGCTGCTGTTCGAAGGCGGCGACCGCCATTTGACGGCGGAAATGCTGCACGCGGACGCCCAGTCGGCCAACGTGCGGGTGTCGCTGGCCACCGTCTACAACACGTTGCACCAGTTCCACCGCGCCGGCCTGCTGCGCGAGATTGTCGTCGATTCCCAACGCACCTACTTCGACACCAACATGTCGGACCATCATCATTTCTATTTCGACCAGTCGGGCGAACTGGCCGACATTCCGGGCGATCAGGTCGAGGTTGCGGCCCTGCCGGCCGCGCCGGACGGCATGGAAGTGTCGCGTGTCGACGTCGTCGTGCGGGTGCGCCCCCAAGGCGCCTGACGCGGGCGCCTGACGGCCGTGCAAGACCGTGGCCTTTATGATACCTGATCTTCTGCGACGCGGCCCTTTTCAGGGCGTGCGGAAGGATGCCTTCATCAGATTATAGTAATTCTAAACTTGACAGCAACCTACTGTCATCGCATAACCTTTGTGTCTAAAATCTTGTCCACCAAACATATCTAGGGAGTCATGCAATGAGCCTCAAAGGCAGCCAGACCGAAGAAAACCTGAAAGCCGCGTTCGCCGGGGAATCCCAGGCCAACCGCCGCTATCTCTATTTCGCCCAGAAGGCCGACGTCGAGGGCTACAACGACGTCGCCGCCGTGTTCCGGTCGACGGCCGAAGGCGAAACCGGCCATGCCCATGGCCACCTGGAATTCCTCGAAGAAACCGGTGACCCGGCCACGGGCGAGCCGATCGGCCCGACGGGCGACAACCTGAAGGCCGCCATCGCCGGTGAAACCCACGAATACACCGACATGTATCCCGGGATGGCCAAGACGGCCCGCGACGAAGGCTTCGACGAAATCGCCGATTGGTTCGAAACCCTCGCCAAGGCTGAAAAGTCCCACGCCGGCCGCTTCCAGAAAGCGTTCGACAGCCTGGACTAATCCGCCAGGATAAAATCCGCATGATCCGGTTGCGGCGCGGGCGGTCATACCGTCCGCGCCGGCCGGATGAAAACCGCAATGCGCCGCGCGGCCAGCGTGCGGGGCGTTCGCGGTACTTCGATAGCTTTATATCCGGTCAGACCGCTTTCGGGGGAGGAAGCGTGTCTCTGTCGATCCGCCGCCCGGGTTTCCCGGACCGCATAAAAAGGACATGACATGAGCGAAGGCAGCCTGGAAGCCCCGATCCGCCACGTGATTCCCTGGCAGGACCCCGATTTCTATGATGAGGAAAAGCTCGACGCGGAACTGCGCCGGGTGTTCGACATCTGTCACGGATGCCGGCGCTGCTTCAATCTGTGCGACAGTTTCCCCCGCCTGTTCGATCTCATCGACGAATCGGAATCCGGCGAGCTCGATACGGTCAACAGTGCCGATTTCAAGCCTGTGATCGACGCCTGCACGCTCTGCGACATGTGCTTCCTGACCAAATGTCCATACGTTCCGCCCCATGAATTCAACCTGGATTTCCCGCATCTGATGCTGCGCGCCCGCGCCATCGACCAGAAGAAGGGAAAGATTCCCTTCGCCGCCCGGGAAATGACTAAGACCGATCGCAACGGCAAGCTGGCCTCCGCCGTCGCACCCGCCGTCAACTGGGCCTGCAAGTGCGATAATGGCGTGACCCGCCCGGTGATGGAAAGCCTGGCCGGCATCCACCGCGACGCCAAGCTGCCCGAATTCCATTCGAAAACCTTCCAGGACCTGGCCAAGACCCCGCCCGCCGTCGATCCGGCGGCCCCGGCCCATGGCCGCAAGGCGGTGCTGTACGCGACCTGTTTCGCCAATTTCAATAATCCCGGCATCGGCACCTCGGCCCAGGCCGTGTTGGCCAAGAACGGGGTCGAAACAGAAGTGGTTTATCCCCGCTGCTGCGGCATGCCGCAGTTGGAACAGGGCGACATCGCCGCCGTTGCCGAGGCCGCGCGCGAGGTTTCGGCCGAACTCTGCCAATGGATCGACAAGGGTTATGAGATCATCGGCCTGGTGCCGTCCTGCGCCCTGATGATGAAATTCGAATGGCCGCTGATCCTGCCCGACGACGACAACGTGAAAAAGCTCGCGGCCCATACCTCGGACATCACCGAATACGTCGTCGCCATCGCCAAAAAGGAAGGCCTGGCAGACGGCATGACGCCTTTGGCCGGCGGCGTCACGGCGCATATCGCCTGCCATGCCCGGGCCCAGAACATGGGCCAGAAGGGGGCGGAGATGCTGCGCCTGGTGCCCGACACGGACGTCAAGGTGATCGAGCGTTGTTCCGGCCATGGCGGATCCTGGGGCGTGACCAAGGAATTCTTCGAGGTCGGTCTCAAGGTCGGCAAGCCCGCCGCCCGTCAGGCGGCCAAGAACGAAACGCCTTTCGTGGTCTCCGAATGCCCGCTGGCCCGCGACCACATCATCCAGGGCATGGAGCGGCTGGAGGCGGACGTCAGCGGCATCAACCACGCCCAACATCCCATCGAACTGATGGCCATCGCCTACGGCCTGAAGGATTAATTCCATGCCCAACAAGCACGAGATCACCGCCGCCGATATCCTGTCCATGGACGTCTACGGCCGCGAACGCGCCGACCGCCGCAAGGCGATGACCGAAATCAAGCGCAACCGACGCATCGCCGTCGGCCCCGACGCCACGTTCTATTTCGAAAGCTTCGACACCATGTTCCATCAGGTGCACGAAATGCTGTTCATCGAAAAGGGCGGCGAGGCGCAGATCCCCGATGAACTGGCCGCCTACAACCCCCTGATCCCGAAGGGCCGGGAACTTGTCGCCACCCTGATGTTCGAAATCGACGATCCCGTGCGCCGCGCGCAGTTTCTGAACGGCCTGGGTGGCATCGAAGAGACGGTGACCTTCCAATTCGCGGGTGAAACCGTGAAAGGCGTTCCCGAAGCGGACATCGACCGCACCACCGCCGACGGCAAGGCGTCCAGCGTGCAGTTCCTGCACTTCCCCTTCAGCGACGCCCAGGTCGCCAAGTTCAAGGACCCGGGCACCCAGGTGCAGTTGCAGATCGGCCATGAAAAATACGGCCATATCGCGATCCTGCCCGGCGCCGTGAAGGACGCCCTGGCCGGGGACTTCGACTGAACCATCCCGTCATTCCCGCGAATGCGGGAACCCACAGCCTGCCCCCGCCTTTACGGGGGTGGCGGTTGTGGCAGCCGGGCTCGGCCGCTCCGTGTCCTTTGGTAAATCTCGGTGTTCTCTGTGTCCAATTACTCGGCCGAACCCGCGCACGGGCTTGTCCGGGAACGGCTAATTAATGGGACACAGAGAACACAGAGGAGACACAGAGAGCACGGAGCTTCCTCGACATGTCCGCCGGTGGCAATCCAGACATCAAACATGGTTGCCAAACGCCCCGCTATTGTGGGAGCGGAGGGACTTATTCGACCGCTTCATCCTTGCGCACGCCCCAGAGCTCGACCCGGCGGATCCAGCCTTCGAACCCGGCGGCGCGGACCCGGCACCAGCCGCCGTCCTTGGGACAGACGGCGATGCGTACGATGACGTCGGGCTCGAGGCGGGCCAGGGCGCGGGCGTTGGCGTCGGGGTCGGCGCGAAGCGTGCGCGTGCGGCCCAGAACGATGGCCGTGCGTTCGCCGTCCAGCATGGTCTGATGAACCCAGCCCTGGGTGCCCTGATGGTCGCGCACCTTGCGCCAGGTCTGGAACTCGGCGATCACCTCGATGGGCAGATGGCGGCGCCGGTAGACCCAATCGACGGGATACTGCACGCCGGGGCCGGACCGCATGTTGACCTCACCGGCGCGTAAACTGACGAAGCGCGGCAAGGGCTGGCCCGACGGCGCATTTGATGTCGTCCCGGAGGCCTGTCCCGGCACCTGCGCCCGTACGGCCTGAGGAAGCGGGGTGGCAGCCAGCATGAGGGCGGCCAGAACCACGGCCCGGCACCAGATAGGGATAAGGATGGCGCGTGCGGTTTGGCTGCGGCGGGCGAATAGCCGGTTCATGCGGGTCCTCGGGTCCTGGGGCGCTGGGGGGAATCAGCGTATGCGCCCAAGCCGGTCCTTGGCGTCGGTCTTGAGGGACTTATCGCCATCACGGCGCGGGCCGTCAAGGCCCTTGCCCGATGGCCCGGGATCCCGATCCCAGGCGTTTCATGATGCTATAGACAAGGGCTATGATAAGTTGCTATGGCCCCGATGAACGGAGACCGACCGACCATGTCCAATAAAAAGCCCCGCGTCGTCGTCACGCGCAAACTGCCCGACGCCATCGAAACCCGCATGATGGAACTGTTCGACGTGCAGTTGAACCTGGATGACAAGGCGATGACCAAGGCGCAGTTGATCGCCGCCGTCGCCAATGCGGACGTCCTGGTGCCGACGGTCACCGACCGCATCGACGCCGCCATCCTGGCCCAGGCCGGTGATCGCCTGCGCCTGATCGCCAATTACGGCACAGGGGTCGACCATATCGACCTGGCCACCGCGCGTCAGCGCGGCATCACCGTCACCAATACCCCAGATGTGTTGACCGAGGACACGGCCGACATGACCATGGCGCTGTTCCTCGCCGTGTCGCGGCGCATCGCCGAGGGCGAGCGCGTGATGCGCACGGGCGGCTGGCCGGGCTGGTCCCCGACCTGGATGCTCGGCCACCGCATCAACGGCAAACGTCTCGGCATCATCGGCATGGGCCGCATCGGCCGCGCCGTTGCGCGCCGGGCCCGCGGCTTCAACATGGCGGTTCACTATCACAATCGCAAACGCGTGCACGAGTCCGTGGAGAACGAGCTGGAAGCCACCTATTGGGAAAGCCTGGATCAGATGCTGGCCCGGGTCGATCTGGTCTCCGTCAACTGCCCGCATACGCCGGCAACGTACCATCTTCTGTCGGCGCGGCGCCTGCAACTGCTGCAGCCGCACTGCATCATCGTCAACACGGCGCGCGGCGAGGTGATCGACGAAAACGCCCTGACCCGCATGCTCGAAGCGGGCGACATCGCCGGCGCCGGTCTGGACGTGTTCGAGCATGAGCCCGCCGTGAACCCCAAGCTGCTGGCCCTCGACAACACGGTTCTGCTGCCCCACCTGGGCAGCGCCACGGTCGAAGGCCGCGTCGACATGGGAGAAAAGGTGCTGATCAACATCAAGACCTTCGTCGACGGGCACAAGCCGCCGGACCGCGTGCTGGGCGACGCCTTCTGATCCCGCCCGGCCCGCCCTGGGCCGGAACGCAACAGGGAATGCGCCGCGCCGCGGCGCCGATACCGTCATGCATATCGCCCAACCCCTCCACGTGCAGCCGATCCCCTTCGTGGATCCCGTGGACGCCTTCGAGGCCTTCGCCGATGATCCCGTCGCGGCCCTGCTCGACAGCGCCGACGCGGTCGGCGGGCGCGGGCGCTATGCCTTCCTGGCGGGCGACCCCTATCACGTGTTGGAGGCCGGAGCCGGGGACGACCCCTTCGGCCAGTTGGCCCACGAACTGGCCCGGGTGCGCACGGAATCCGTGCCCGGCCTGCCGCCGTTTCAGACTGGGGCCGTCGGCGTACTGGGCTATGAGTTGGGCAGCGCGCTGGAACGCCTGCCGGAACGCAAACCGGGCGGCCTGAATTTCCCCGACATGGTCATGGGCTTCTACGACACGGTCGCCGTGTTTGACATGAAGCTGCGCAAGGCCTGGGTCCTGGCCAGTGACGTCAGCCGCCGCACGGGCGGCCCGCGTCGGCCCGGCCGCGAAGCCCGGGCCCGCGCCATGGCGACCCGCATCCGGGATGTTCAGCCGGTGGCCGAGCCGCCGGGTCTGGACCTGACCTGGCGCGCCGACCAGACCCGGGCCGAGGTTGAGGCCCGCATCGCCCGCGCCATCGACTACATTCATTTGGGCGATATCTTCCAGGCCAATATCGCGCAGCGCTTCCTCACCGACCTGCCGGCGGAAACCCGTCCCTATGACGTCTACCGGCGGCTCAGGCGCATTTCCTCCGCCCCCTTCGCGGCGTTCCTCAACTGCGGCAAGGGCCGGGCGGTGATTTCCGCCTCGCCGGAACGATTTCTGTCGTTGGGTCCCGGCGGGGTCATCGAAACCCGGCCGATCAAGGGGACCCGCCCCCGCGGCGTGACCACGGACGAAGACCGGGCCCTGGCCGCCGCCCTGATCGCCTCGGAAAAGGACCGGGCGGAAAACCTGATGATCGTCGACCTGTTGCGCAACGACCTGTCCAGGGTCGCCAGGATCGGCTCCGTGCGGGTGTCCAAGCTGTTCGAGTTGGAAACCTTCGCCCGGGTTCATCATCTGGTGTCCGAGGTTCAGGCCGACATCGCCGAAGGGCTGGATGCGGTCGACCTGCTGCGCGCCACCTTCCCCGGGGGATCGATCACCGGGGCCCCCAAGATCCGCGCCATGGAAATCATTCACGAACTGGAACCCGTCCCGCGCGGGCCCTACTGCGGGGCGGTGGCCTGGCTCGGCTTCGACGGGGCCATGGATTCCGCCATCGCCATCCGCACCATGACCTATGCGGACGGCGTGATCGCCGCCCAGGCCGGCGGCGGCATCGTCGCCGACAGCGACCCGGCGGATGAATTCGAGGAAAGCATGACCAAGATCAAACCGCTGCTGGCCGCCCTCGACGGCCGGGTGGCGCTGCCGTGACGGAGGCACAGCCATGATCATCGATCTTAACGGCAACCTGGTCGCGTCGGCGGAGGCGCGCCTGGATCCCTTCGACCGGGGCTTCACCCTGGGCGACGCCATTTTCGAAAGCCTGCGGGTGCGGGACGGGGCCCCGGAATGCGCGACCGAACACCTGGCCCGCCTGACCCAGGCCTCCACCGTCACCGGCATTCCCCTGCCATTTACCCAGGATCAGGTGTTGGACCGCATGGCGCGGCTGATCGACGCCAACAAGATGACCGATGCGGCGTTGCGCCTGACGGTCAGCCGGGGGGCCGCCGCCCGCGGCGTCGCCGCACCCAAGGCCGAGGACTGCCGGCCCACGGTGGTGATCTCCGTCCACCCCCTGCCGCCGACGCGGGGTGCCGTGGCCGGCATGATCACGGCCACGGTGACCCGGCGTAACGAGTATTCGCCCTTTTCCCGCGTCAAGGCGACGCCCTATCTGGACAGCATCATCGCCCTGGAAGAAGCCCGCGCCGCGGGGGCCCAGGACGCGGTGCTGCTGAACACGGCGGGCCGCGTGGCCTCGGCCTGTTACGCCAATCTGTTCGCGGTGATCGACGGCCGCCTGGTCACGCCGCCCTTGGCCGACGGGCCGCTGCCGGGCGTCACGCGGGGCCGCGTGCTGGCGGCGCTGGGCGGGGCGGAAGAAAGCCTCGCCCCCGAAGACCTTGCCCGTGCCACGGAAATTTTCCTCACCAACAGCTTCGGCGTGCGCCCCGTCGGCGTGCTCGACGGGCGGATGCTGGCCCCCCTGCCCGGGCCCCTGACGCAAAAGGCGCAGGCACTCGTCGGCTGACGCACGCGGTTATCCTTTCTTCTCACCGTCTCTGTGTCTCAGTGGTTTTCTTGTTTTTACCCACAGAGGCAGTGAGGCAATGAGGAAATAGGGGGAGTTAAATGAACAGGATTGCGCCGTCTTTGGAGGCGTCGTTCAGGAAGGTCACCAGCCCGCCCGGCTGCACCGGCACGTCGTCGCGCAGCGGCATGGCTTCCAGGCCGCGGGCGCGCAGGCCCATCTCGCAGACCATGAAGGTGGCGCCCATTTCGACGCAGGCCGCGAGCAGGACCTCGAAGGTCGCGACGCCCTGGGCTTCATAGCGATCGTCGAGGGTGCCGCCCGGCTGGACATGGTTTTGGCCGCCCAGACCCTGGCCCACGGGCAGGTCGCGCCAGGCGTCGTCGGCGCCCAGCGCCTTGCAGGCATCCATGGTGAAGAACAGGGTCACGGCGCGGCCGATGGCCGCCGCCGCCGCCGCCGTCGCCAGGGCATAGTGAATCTTGTCGTACTCGCCCGCATAGACGATGACCGACAACTTGTCGGGGGGGGCTGTGTCAGCCGGCGGCGCAGGTTCGGCCATCTGCGGCCCCCTCATGGCTGGAGAGATCGGTGATCGTCGGGTTATCGCCGCACAGCGGGCAGCCCGGATCGGCCTTGACCTTGATCTTGCGGAAATTGGCGGCCAGCCCTTCGTAGACCATCAGATGGCCCGACAGGCTGTCGCCGATGCCGAGAAGCTCTTTCAGGATTTCCGTCGCCTGCAGCGATCCCATGGTGCCGCACAGCGCCCCCAGAACCCCGGCCTCGGCGCAGGACGGAATCTGGCCCGGCGGCGGGGCTTCGCGGAAGATGCAGCGATAGCAGGGGCCGTGATGGCCGTCGCCGTCTGTTTCATGGGCCTTGAAGGTCGCCAACTGGCCGTCGAAGCGCAGGATCGCGGCCGAAACCAGAGGTTTCCCGGCGAAATAGGCGGCGTCGTTGATCAGGAACCGGGTTTCGAAATTGTCGGAGCCGTCGGCGACCAGATCGTATTGCGCCATGAGGTCCAGCGCGTTGTCCGGCGTGATGCGTTCGAAATGGGGGACCAGGGTGACGTCCGGGTTGATGGCGGCCAGGGTCGCCTTCGCACTTTCCACCTTGGGTGTGCCGACCGACGCCGTCTGATGGACGATCTGGCGCTGCAGGTTGGACAGGTCGACCGTATCGTCGTCGATCACGCCGATGGTGCCGACCCCGGCGGCGGCCAGATACAGCAGCACGGGCGATCCCAGCCCCCCGGCGCCGATGACCAGAACCCGGCTCGACAGCAGCTTGGCCTGCCCGATGCCGCCGACCTCTTTCAGCAGGATGTGCCGGGCGTAGCGGTTGACCTGGTCTTCCGTGAAGTCGGTGAAATCCATCGGCGGCCCTATTCGCCCAGGCCCGCGAACAGATCGGTGGACAGGTAGCGTTCGGCGAAGCTGGGCAGGATGACGACGATGCGCGCGTCCACCAGCTTGTCGCGGACCGCCAGTTCCAGCGCCGCCGCCACGGCGGCCCCGGACGAGATCCCGCAGGGCAGGCCTTCCAGGCGGGCGATCTTGCGCGCCGTTTCGATGGCGCGGTCGTTGCCGATCTGCAGAACCTCGTCGATTTCCTTGGTGTCCAGGATCGGCGGCACGAAACCGGCGCCGATGCCCTGAATCTTGTGCGGCCCCGGCAGGCCGCCGGACAGGATGGCGCTGTCCTCCGGCTCGACGGCGACGACCTTGAGCTTCGGGTTGTACTTGCGCAGAACCTGGGCGCAGCCGGTCAGCGTGCCGCCCGTGCCGACCCCGGAGATCAGCACGTCGACCTTGCCGCCGGCGTCCTTCCAGATTTCCTCGGCCGTGGTGTTGCGGTGGACTTCCGGATTGGCCGGGTTCTCGAACTGTTGCAGCATGATCGCCCCCGGCGTGGCGTCGACGATTTCCTTGGCCCGCTCGATCGCCCCCCGCATGCCCTGCGGCGCCGGGGTCAGTTCCAGCTCCGCCCCCAGAAGGTAGAGCATCTTGCGCCGTTCCAGCGACATGCTTTCCGGCATGGTCAGGATCAGGCGGTAGCCCTTGGCGGCGGCGACGAAGGCCAGGGCGATGCCCGTGTTGCCCGAGGTCGGCTCGACCAACGTGGCGCCGGCCTTGAGGCGGCCGTCCCGTTCGGCGGCTTCGATCATGTTCAGGCCGATGCGGTCCTTGACCGACGACAGGGGATTGAAGAATTCGCACTTGCCGACGATATCGGCGGTCACGCCGGCGTCCTCGGCCATGCGCTTCAGGCGGACCAGGGGCGTGGCGCCCACCGTGTCGATGATGCTGTCGTAGATGCGACCCCGGAATTCTTCCTGCGCGCGGGCACCCTTTGCCGTGTCCATGGAACTCGTCTCCTCCGAATGGTTTCCTCTTAGATGAGGATGCTAGATCGTGAAATCCAGGTTGGGCCGGCCTTCGCTGTCGACCCCGGCCTGATGGGCCTTGAGGCACAATTCGTCGATCGACGTGGCGTCCAGGCGAACCATGGCGGCTTCGCGCAGTTCCGTCCATAGGGGCCGCACGACCTTGAGCCCCAGGTCCGAGCCGTCGGCGTCTTCCAGAATATCATCGGCACCGTCGGCGCCGGCGATCACGCGCACGATGTCGCCCACGGAAATGCGCCGCCGCTCGCGGGCCAGGCGGTAGCCGCCCTTGGGCCCGCGCACACCGACCAGGATGTCGGCCTTCACCAATTGCTGCAGGGCCTGTTCCAGATAGCGCCGGGGAATGCCCTGGCGGCGCGTGATGTCGCGGCTCTGCACCGGCTGCGCCCCCATGTGATAGGCCACGTCCAACACTGCCTCGATGGCGTAAAGCGTCTTTTTCGATAGTCGCAGCATGTGGTCAGGTCCCCCCCGTACCGGTCGATCCGAAGCCGCCCGCACCTCGGCTTGTGCTCTCCAGGCCCGCCCGCTCGTCCCAGGCGATCTGTGTGACCGGCGCGATGACCATCTGGGCGATGCGCATGCCGGCCCCAATTTCAAAGAGTTCTGAACTTAGGTTCACCAGGATAACCTTGATCTCCCCGCGGTAGTCGGCGTCGATGGTGCCCGGGCTGTTGAGCACCGTAATCCCGTGTTTGGCGGCCAGGCCGGAGCGTGGCCGGACCTGCGCCTCATACCCCCGGGGCAGGGCGATGGCGATGCCCGTGGGCACCAGGGCGCGGGCCATGGGCTTAAGGATCATGGATTGATCCAAAGCGGCCAAAAGGTCCAATCCCGCTGCATCCGCCGTGGCATAGGCCGGCAGGGGCAGGGCCGCGCCATGGGGCAGGCGCTGTACGGGAACGGTCAGGGCGGTCATTCGGCGTCCGCGCCCGTCGCGTCCGCACCCGCCGCGACATGATCGGCGATGCGCTGTGCCAGCCGTTCACCCACCTGGGTCTTGGTCTGGGGCGGCCAATCCTCGACCCCCGATCCGGTAACCAGATGCACCCGGTTCATGTCGCCGCCGAAGGTGCCCGTTTCCGGCGACACGTCGTTGGCGCAGATCCAGTCGCAGCCCTTGCGGGTCCGCTTGGCGACGGCATGGCCGACGACGTTTTCCGTCTCGGCGGCGAAGCCGACGACCAGGGCCGGGCGGTTTTTCCCGGGGGCCGCGAGGGTCGCCAGGATGTCCGGGTTTTCGGCCAAGGCCAGGGCCGGCAGGCCTTTGCCGTCCTTTTTCATCTTCTCGGGCGCGGCGTCGGCGGTGCGCCAATCGGCCACGGCGGCGGCGCAGACGGCGATATCGGCGGGCAGGGCCTCGGCACAGGCCGCCAGCATGTCGCGGGCCGTCTCCACATGCACCGTGGCGACACCGACCGGGTCCTTCAGGGTGACCGGCCCGGTGACCAGGGTCACGCGCGCGCCCAGGGCCGCCAGGGCCGCCGCGATGGCATGGCCCTGCTTGCCGGACGACCGGTTGGCGATATAGCGCACGGGGTCGATGGGCTCATGGGTCGGCCCGCTGGTGACCAGCGCGTGCTTGCCCCGAAGGGGCTGGCCGCCGTGGAAGAAATCGATCAGGGCCTGGGCGATGTCCAAGGGCTCGGTCATGCGCCCGGGGCCGAATTCGCCGCAGGCCATGTCGCCCTCTTCCGGGCCGATCACGGTGACGCCCCGCGATATAAGTGTTTCGATATTGGCCTGGGTCGCCGCGTGTTCCCACATGCGCACGTTCATGGCGGGGGCGACCATCACGGGCTTGTCCGTCGCCAGCAGCGCCGTGGTCGCAAGGTCCGTGGCGAGCCCGCCCGCCATCTTGGCCAGCACGTCGGCCGAGGCCGGGGCGACCAGGATCACGTCCGCGTCGCGGCTCAGCTGGATATGGCCCATTTCCTGCTCGTCCGTCAGGTCGAACAGGTCCTGATACACCTTGTCGCCGGTGACAGCACCCAGCGCCAGGGGCGTCACGAACTGCGCCCCGCCCGCCGTCAGCACGCAGCGCACCTGGGCCCCCCGCTCCTTCAAGCGGCGCACCAGATCCGGCGTCTTATAGGCGGCGATCCCGCCCGTGACGATCAACAGAATGCGTTTTCCGGAAAGCATGTTTTCCCGATGTCCCTTGCCGGCCGATCATTCCCGGCCCCTATAAATACGCAAAGAACAGTGTACTTAAAGTAAATATTACCCCCGGGCAAGATTAAGGGAGCGGGCGGCCATTGCGGAGATGGCGCTTTCAATGGCGGCGTTATCCCAGGTGACGGGTATATCCGTCGGTTGTAATATTCCGCCCATGGCCGAAAAACCCGAGAAGCCCAAATCCTTCCGCGACCCCGTCGAACCCGAGACACGGGCGGAACGGCTGCTCGCCAATTGCATCCTGCGCGGCGAACCCGCCGACGTTTCCGGTTTCGAGAACGATACGGACAAGGAGGTGCGGGCGGCGTTTCTGCGCGATCTCTGCTTGAACGCCGAAAATCGCAATATTGACCCTCAAGGTATTTGGCTGAGGGGCGCCAGGGTAACCGAAACTTTAGACTTGAATGGTGCGATTATGGGTCGGTCGCTCTGGTTCGCCGATTGTACGCTCATGGGACGGCCGGACTTTACCGAAGCCAAGGGAAAGTCGCTTGGGTTTGCGAAATGCATCCTGCCGGGTTTTGACGCGGACCGGCTTGCTCTTGAGGGGAGTCTGACCTTCATTGGCGCGACGGTGATCGGTGAAACGCGCCTATTGGGTGCCAAGGTGGGCAGGCAAATCGAATGTAGTGAGGCGTCCTTCACCAACAAAGGCGGCAAGGCTTTCTCCGCGGATGATCTTGAGGTTGGGGGCGATCTGTTCTTTCGGGGCGCAACGGCAATCGGTGAAACGCGCCTTTTAGGCGTCAAGGTGGGCGGGCAAGTCGATTGCTTCGGAGCGACCTTCACCAACGAAGGCGGCGTAGCCTTCTCCATGGATCGTCTTGTCGTTGAGGGCGACTTGGTCTTTCGGGACGCAACGATGAGGGGCGAAACTCGCCTTCCGGGCGTCAGGGTAGGTGGACAAGTCGATTGCTTCGGTACGGCATTCATCAACGAAGGCGGCTATGCCTTCAGAGCGGACGGTCTCAAGGTTGGGGAAGCCCTATTCTTCAGGAGCTTGAGAACGTTGGTCGCGGGTAGAATGAGTCTTAACCATGCCTCCGTCGACAGTTTGGCTGCGGATGGTAGCGGTTGGCCGGAATCAGGCTTACTGGACCTCGATGGATTCCGTTATCGGACGTTGGGCGTCTACCATCCGTGGACAACTCTCTTGGGATGGATTGAGCGGCAGCCTCCGGGGGAATTCACGCCGCAGCCTTATGAACAGGCGATCAAGGTTTACCGCGAGGCGGGGCATCTCGCCGATGCGCGCGAGATGGGCATCGCCAAGGAAGACGCTTACCGGAAGCAGGGCGGGCTCGGATGGCGTCATCGGGCATGGTTATGGTTCGTCAAATGGACCATTGCCTATGGCTACAAGCCGTGGCGGGCGCTGGCATGGATATTCTTCGCGGTCATGTTGGCCTGGATGATCTTCAACAGCGCGTATCATCAAGGGTACATGCGGCCCGCGAAGGAGCGTGTGTTTATCCATGACTGTTTCAATGGAAAGGCGGCATCGGATCAATGTTCCGCCTGGATTGAGCGGAAGCTGAAGTGGCGGGCGGAACCTTTGCGCGTGCCTGAGGATTATCCGGCGTTCAACGGGCTGATGTATTCCCTGGACACGTTCTTCCCCTTCGTCGATTTCCACCAGGAAGCCTATTGGCTTCCCTTCGCGGGGGACCGCTTTGGCTGGTTCTTCCGGCTGTGGCTCTGGGTCCACATCATTGCCGGTTGGGTGCTCTCGACCATGGCGGTCGCCGGGCTGACGGGCCTGATCAAGAAAGACTGAGCAGGCCGAGGCCCGCCGCCTAGTTCATCAGGTTGTAGGTAAAAATCACCGCCAAGATCGCGACGATGATCCAGAGCAGGACCGGCGTGCGGGGTTTGTCTTCGCCGTCGCGGAGCAGGCGCACGGTTTCCGGGTCCAGGGTCAGGCGGCCTTCGGCCAGCCGGCGGGCGCCGATTTCCAAGTCTTCCATGACCCTGGGCAGGCGTTCCGCCGCCTCGGCCAGGCCCTGGAAGGTGTCCATGATCTTGGCTTCCGGCCCCAGGTTGGCGCGCATCCAGTCTTCGATCAGCGGCCGGGCCAGCACCCACATGTTGGTGTCGGGGTAGAGTTTGCGGCTCACCCCCTCGGCGGTCAGCATGGTTTTCTGCAGCAGCAGCAACTGCGGCTGGGTTTCCATGGCGAAGGTTTCCGTGACCTGGAACAACTGGCCCAGCAGGCGCCCGATGGAAATTTCGTGCTGGGGCTTGTCCAAGATCGGCTCGGCGATGGAGCGGCAGGCCTGGGTGAAGGCGTCGACGGATTTATCGCGGGGCACCCAGCCGGCCTCGAAATGGACCTCCGCCGCGCGGCGGTAATCGCGGGTCAGGAAGCCCAGCAGCATTTCGCCCAAGTTGCGCCGGGTTTTCTTGTCGACCCGGCCCATGATGCCGAAGTCGACGGCGCCGATGGCCCCGTCTTCCATCACGAACAGATTGCCCGGGTGCAGGTCGGCGTGGAAAAAGCCGTCGCGGAACACCTGGTTGAAGAACGCGCGGGCGGCGTTCTCGACCACGGTCTTGGGGTCGATCCCGGCGGCGGTGATGTCTTCAACGTCGTTGATGGGAAAGCCGTCGATGCGCTCCGTCGTCAGCACCCGCGATCCCGTGCGCGCCCAATCGACGGCGGGGATGACGAAAGTGTCGTCGCCGTCGAAATTGTCGGCCATTTCGGCGGCGGCGGCGGCTTCGAACCGCAGGTCCATTTCCAATTCCACTGACTGGGCGATGGTTTCCACCACCTCGCGGGGTTTCAGGCGCTTCAAGTCCGGGCGGGCGCGTTCCATGACGCGGGCGGCCCAGCGGAACAGGTCGAGATCGCGGCGGAACCGGGCCTCGATCCCCGGGCGCAGGATTTTGACGGCGACCTTGTCGCCCTCCGTCGTTTCGGCGAAATGAACCTGGGCGATGGAGGCGGCGGCCACGGGGTCGTCGTCGAAGGACGCGAACAGGGTGTCCACCGGCACCTGGAATTCCTGCTCGATGGTTTCGCGGGCCAGGCCAGTGGAAAAGGGCGGCAGGTCGTCCTGCAACTGCGCCAGGTCCTGGGTGATCTCCTCGCCCAGCAAATCCGGGCGGGTCGAGAGCGCCTGACCCAGCTTGATGAAACTGGGGCCGGCCTCGGAAAGGGCATTGGCCAGGCGCTGGCCGGGGCGGCCCGGCACGGAGCGTTTGGACAACAGCTTGGCCGCCTTGGCCACCGCCGGGGCGACGCCCAGGTCTTCCAGGGGGAACAGGGCGTCGTGGCGCGCCAGCAGGCGGGCGATGGCGAACAGGCGCCAGAGATTGGAAAGATGGCCGCTCATGCGTTCAGGGTCCCGGGCCGGTCTCAGGTGCGCCAGGCGGAATGGATGGCCGCGATCCCGCCCGTCAGGTTGCGGTAGTCGGCGCGGGCCAGGCCGGCGGCGCCGATCATGGCCTTGAATTCCTCCTGCGGCGGAAAGCGGCGGATGCTTTCCGCCAGGTATTGGTAGGACTCCCGGTCGCCGGCGATTTTCTCGCCCAGCACGGGCAGCACCTTGAAGGACCAGCGGTCGTAGATTTCGTCCAGCACCGGCAGGGCGACCTTGGAAAATTCCAGGCAGAGGAACCGGCCGCCCGGCTTCAGCACCCGCCGGGCCTCGGCCAGGGCGTTTTGCGGATGGGTCACGTTGCGGATGCAGAAAGCCGTGGTATAGGCGTCGAAGGAATTGTCGGGGAAAGGCAGGTTTTCCGCGTCGCCGGTGACCCAGTCGATGCCGCCCGCGTCGCGGCCTTTCAGCATGCCTTTATCAATGGCGCGGGCCTTGCCGACCTTCAGCATTTCCGTGTTGATGTCGCAGACCGCGACCGGCCCGCCGCCGCGCTCCAAAAACCGGAAGGCGATATCGCCGGTGCCGCCGCCGACGTCCAGCAAGGTCATGCCGGGCCGGGGCCGCAGCCAGTCCAGCATGGCCGCTTTCCACAGCCGGTGGATGCCGAGCGACATCAGGTCGTTCATCAGATCGTATTTGGACGCGACGCTGTCGAACACGCCCCGCACCAGGCCGGCCTTTTCGTCCTCGGCGACCTGGCGGAAGCCGAAGTGAGTCGTGCCGGGGGCCGCAGATGTGTCCGCGTTATCAGGGGTTTCGGGCGTCTCTTTGATCATGGCGATGGAACATAGCGTAACCGGCCGGGACAGGCTACGTTCCTTGGGCCTTCCCCGTCGTTTCCTTGCCCGAAGATGCACCATGCCCGAACTGCCTGAAGTCGAAACCGTCCGCCGGGGGCTGATGCCCGCCATGCAGGGCCAGCGCCTGGACGCGGTGATCCCGCGCCGGCCCAACCTGCGCTTTCCCCTGCCCGACGGGTTCGGCCAGCGGCTCACGGGGCGCACCGTGGTCGATATCCGCCGCCGCGCCAAGTTCCTGATGTTCGATTTGGACAGCCCGGACGTGCTGATCGCCCATCTCGGCATGTCGGGCAGTTTCCGACTGGGCGCCAAGCCGTTCCCGGAAGAAAAGCACGACCATGTGATCTTCAAGATGTCGGGCGGCGGCGAGGTTCATTACAACGACCCGCGCCGCTTCGGCTTCATGGATTTATGGGCCGCCGCCGACTTGGCGTCCTATCCCATGCTGGCCAGACTGGGGCCGGAGCCGCTGGACGACGCGGCCTTTAACGGAAAAGCCCTGGCGGCGCGGTTGAAGGGCCGCAAGACGTCCATAAAGGTCGCCTTGCTGGACCAGAAGGTGGTCGCAGGGGTCGGCAACATCTATGCCTGCGAGGCGCTGTACCGGGCCGGGATTTCGCCCAAGCGTCTGGCCCATACGGTGCAGGGGGCCCGGGCCGACAAACTGGCCGACGCGGTCAAGGCCGTGTTGACGGACGCCATCGCGTCGGGCGGGTCGTCCTTGCGTGATCACATCCGCCCGGATGGTGAGTTGGGCTATTTCCAGCACTCCTTCGACGTCTACGGGCGCACGGGCGAAACCTGCGCCAACGCGGCCTGCGGCCAGCCCATCCGCCAGATCCCCCAGGCCGGGCGCTCGACTTTCTACTGTTCCCGCTGCCAGAGGTAGGGTATCACCGGGCCATGACCTTGATAGCCCGCCTGCGTCCCGGTTTCGTCGCGGCCCTTTTGTGGCTGGCGGCGGCGCTGCCCGCGGCCGCGCAGTTCGTCGGCGGGATCGACGACCTGCCGCTGATGCCGGGCCTGACCGACATCCCCGACGCCGGCGTGGTGTTCGAAACACCGGCCGGGCGCATCGTCGAGGCCCAGGCCCTGACCGGCGGCCAGGACCAGGCCCAGGTGCGGGCGTTCTACGACGCCAGTTTGCCGCAGCTTGGCTGGGAAAAGATCAAAAGCGGCCAGTACCGCCGCGAAGGGGAAACCCTGCACTTGGAATTCCCGGACGGCCCCGTGCCGACCGTGCGGTTCCGCCTGGCGCCGGGCCCCTGACCGGCCCGCGCCGACGACATATCGAGACCCCTCATATTAAGGAACGGAAGCGACCCACATGGCTTACGAAAACATCATCGTTGAAACCCGCGGCGCCGTCGGGCTGATCACCCTCAACCGGCCGAAGGCCCTGAACGCGCTGAACAAGGCCCTGGTCGCCGAGATGCGCGACGCCCTCGACGCCTTCGAGGCCGATGACGCGATCGGCGCCATCGTCGTTACCGGGTCGGAAAAAGCCTTCGCCGCCGGCGCCGACATCAAGGAGATGCAGGGCCAAAGCTGGATGGACGCCTATAAAAGCGACTTCATCACCAAGGATTGGGAACGCATCGCCTCCTGCCGCAAACCGGTGATCGCCGCCGTGGCGGGCTATGCCTTGGGCGGCGGTTGCGAGGTCGCCATGATGTGCGATCTGATCATCGCCGGCGACAATGCCAAGTTCGGGCAGCCGGAAATCACCATCGGCACCATTCCCGGGGCCGGCGGCACGCAGCGCCTGACCCGCGCCGTGGGCAAGGCCAAGGCCATGGAAATGTGCCTGACCGGGCGCATGATGGACGCGGAAGAGGCGGAACGGTCGGGCCTGGTCGCCCGCATCGTGCCCGCGGCCGATCTGGTCGAGGACGCGGTCAAGACGGCTGAGACCATCGCCGCCATGTCGCGGCCCCTTGCCATGCTGGCCAAGGAGGCCGTCAACCGCGCGTTCGAGACGACCCTGTCCGAAGGCGTGCGGTTTGAGCGGCGCATGTTCCACGCGACCTTCGGGACCGAGGATCAGAAGGAAGGCATGGCCGCCTTCGCCGACAAACGGAAGCCGGAATTCAAGAACCGCTGAACGGGCGGCGGCGGGCCACGGGAGCCCTTGCACGGGGCCTTGTTTTCCGGGCTTGACCTGGGTCCGGCCCGCCGATATAACCGCGCCTTCCGAATTCAGACCCAGAGTTAGAAAAGGGTGTCCAGATGGCACATCATGCCTCGGCCAAGAAACGCATTCGTCAAACGGCCCGCCGCACGCAGGTCAACCGCACGCGCCTGAGCGCCGTGCGCACCTCGATCCGCAAGGTCGAAATGGCCATCGCCGGTGGCGACGCCGCCGCCGCCCAGGAAGCCTTCAAGGCGGCGCAGCCGCTCGTCATGCGCGGTGCGCAGAAAGGCATCCTGCACACCAATATGGCGTCGCGGAAGCTGTCGCGCCTGGTCAAGCAGATCAAGGGCCTGTCCGCCTAAGGACGGCTTTCGACCGCGACCGAATACCGAAAGGGCCGTGCCGAAAGCACGGCCTTTTTCTTTGCCTGAACGGGCGCGCAAACCATTGCTGGGACTCGGAAAAACACGGCCGCCGAGGCCTGCCGCGAAGGGGGCCGAGGGGACTCTCAGGGCCATTTTTGTCAAGGGAATTATTTTGCAAATTTGGGGGGCGTTCGCGATTCGTCTCATTGCCATCGACGGATCACGTCCGTAATATCCCCGTCGTCGTTGGGGGCTTCGCGCCCGCCGACGGACTCACTAAGACGCCATCCGGCGACACAGCCAAATAAAGAGAAAGGAGCTTTGAGAGAAAGACAAGCCTTTTTTCTTTGCGATCCTGTGTGACTTCAGTCACATCATGGAAAATTAGTTACCTTCATTATAATAACTGAATAATTTGTTATTTAATAATAGGCTAAAAAGCCAAATCTAAGGGGGGTGTGTCGCGGACAAAGTCTAATGTGTTCGCCGCTCATGCGGCGTCGTCTCTCGCGGCTCTAGAGAGGCGGCGGCGTGAAGGAGCCGTATTCAGGTTCCCGACACGGCGGCGGGCATAAATGAAAGACAAGCCGCGACAGCGCCGGCCGGTGGTTGTCCCCACCGGGCCTCATCGCCTCCCAACACCCAGGGAGGGGGAACCTTGGCCGTATGGCCGCCGGTCCCCCCTGATAATGAAAACAAGCACTGCCCGAAGGGGCGGGACCGAATGTTGGTGGCAAAATGACGGAACAGCAGAGCCGAGATATAGAGCCCTGCCAGGACTTGCAGGAAACCTGGTCGGAAATTTGTGAATCCCTGCGCGCCGAGATCGGCGAAGCTTCCTACCAAAGCTGGATCAAGCCCATGCGGCTCATCGGACAGAACGGCAGTGCCGTGCGCACCGGTGTCCCCACCCGTTTCATGCGCGAATGGATCCAGGCCCATTATCAGGACCGTTTGTCGGAACTGTTGGACGGCCGCGGTCTGTCCGGCGGGCTCGACGTGGTCATTCATCAGGAACATGCGGCGTCGGGCCGGGCCGAGACCAAGCCCGCCGAGGCGCGCAAGGAAGACGCGGCCCCGGCCGGGCCGGTGAACGGCACCGGTATCGGCAACGGCCCCCATGCCGACGACATCGGCGCCCCCCTGGATCAGCGCTATACCTTCGACCGTTTCGTCGTCGGCAAGCCGAACGAATTCGCCTATGCCGCCGCGCGCCGCGTGGCCGAGGCCGAGGTCGTGCCCTTCAACCCCTTGTTCCTCTACGGCGGGGTCGGGCTCGGCAAGACCCACCTGATGCACGCCATCGCCTGGCATCTGCGCAAGACGCGGCCGGACCGCTCCGTCATCTATCTGTCGGCGGAAAAGTTCATGTACCGCTTCGTGCGCGCACTCCGCGAACACAACACCGTCGACTTCAAGGAGCAGTTCCGCTCCGTCGATGTGCTGATGGTCGATGACGTCCAGTTCATCTCGGGCAAGGAGTCGACCCAGGAAGAGTTCTTCCACACCTTCAACGCCCTGGTCGACCAGGGCCGCCAGATCGTGATTTCCGCCGACAAGTCGCCCAACGACCTGGAAGGCATGGAAGAACGTCTGATCTCGCGCCTGAACTGCGGGTTGGTCGCCGACATTCACGCGACAACCTACGAACTTCGTCTCGGCATCCTGCAGGCCAAGGGTGAGCAGATGGGCGTCGAGGTGCCGCTGAAGGTGATGGAATTCCTCGCCCATAAGATCACGTCGAACGTGCGCGAGCTCGAAGGGGCGCTCAACCGGGTCGTCGCCCACCATCAGCTGGTCGGCCGCGACATCACTTTGGAGACCAGCCAGGACGTTCTGCACGACCTTCTCAAGGCGTCGGAACGGCGGGTCACCATCGAGGAAATCCAGAAACGCGTGTCGACCCATTTCAACATCCGCGTGTCGGACATGCATTCGGCCCGCCGGGCGCGCTCCGTCGCCCGCCCGCGTCAGGTCGCGATGTATCTCTCGAAGCAGCTGACGTCCCGTTCGCTCCCGGAAATCGGGCGCAAATTCGGCGGCCGCGACCACACCACGGTGATGCATGCGGTGAAGAAGGTGGAAGAACTGCGCGAGTTGGATTCCAGCTTCAACGAGGATGTTGAACTGCTGCGCCGGATGCTCGAGGGCTGATCCCTTCGAGGGTCCCGCCAGGGCCGCCCCAAAAGTCACGACCGTAACCCTGAAATTCGGGGAAAAGGCTTCGGAATCCAAGGGCCTCTGCTATAATGCCGCCTTGGTCAGAGGGCGCCCGTCCGGGTGTCTTCACGCTGCTCTCGGTGGGGGCTCCGGACCGGCATTTCAGCGCCCGGGGCGGAGGGTTCCAGCCCCGGTTTCGTTGCCGCCGGACCGGCCTGCAAATGGGTCGGTCGGAAGCCGGAACATCCCGTCGAAAGCGTCATAACGGCATGTAATTTTGAACGGCGATAGACGGCACATATGAAACTGACAATCGAGCGGGCCGCCTTGCTGAAGTGCCTTGGGCACGTGCAAAGCGTTGTAGAGCGCCGCAATACCATCCCCATCCTTTCCAACGTGAAGATCGAAGCCGGCGACGGCAAGCTGGCGCTCAACGCCACGGACATGGATCTCGACATCGTCGAGGGCGTGGCCGCCGACGTGGCCGAAGCGGGCGCGACGACGGCCCCCGCCCATACCCTTTACGACATCGTGCGCAAGCTGCCCGAAGGGGCGCAGGTGGTGATGGAAAAGGAAAGCGGCGGGCAACTGGTGCTTAAGGCCGGACGCTCCCGATTCGCGCTTTCCTGCCTGCCAACCGAGGATTTTCCTGTTCTCGGCTCGGGCGAATTACCGCATCAGTTCAAGATGCCCGTGCATGATCTGAACACGCTGCTCGACCGCACCCGGTTCGCCATCTCGACCGAGGAAACGCGCTACTACCTGAACGGCATCTATCTGCATGTCGCCGAACGCGACGGCACCAAGGTGCTGCGCGCGGTCGCCACGGACGGCCACCGCCTGGCCTCGGCCGAAGTGCCCCTGCCCGAAGGCGCCGACGGAATCCCCGGCGTGATCCTGCCGCGCAAGGTGGTGACGGAACTGGGCAAGCTGATCGACGAAAGCGTCGGCGAGGTCTTCGTCGGCCTGTCGGAAACCAAGGCGCGGTTCGCCGTCGACGAGATCGTCATCACGTCCAAGCTGATCGACGGCACCTTCCCCGATTACGAACGGGTCATCCCGCGCGACAACGACAAGATGCTCGATGTCGACCGCAAGCTTTTGGCCGATGCCGTCGACCGCGTGTCGGCGATTTCTTCCGAGAAATCCCGCGCCGTGAAGCTGACCTTGGGTGCCGGCGTGCTCAAGCTGTCGGCCTCCAGCCCCGAACACGGGCTGGCCGAGGAAGAGATCGAGGTCGATTACAACGGCGACGGTCTGGAGATCGGATTCAACGCGGCCTATCTGCTCGACATCACCCGCCAGATCGAAGGCGACACGGCGTCGCTGGCCATGGCCGATGCGGCCTCGCCGACGGTGCTGCGCGAAACGGGCGACGAAAGTGCCCTGTTCGTGCTCATGCCCATGCGTGTTTGAACGGGTTTTTTAAGGAACGATCCTGTACCTCCAACCCACATTTGCCGCCGATGGGGCCTATCCGGAAACCGCCGCCGCCCAGGGCTCTCTTGCGGTCCGCCGGCTGACGCTGAGCGACTTCCGCTGCTATGCCGCGCTGCGGCTTGACGTGCCCGAGGGGCCGGTCGTGCTGGCCGGGCCCAACGGCGCGGGCAAGACCAACATCCTCGAAGCCTTGTCGTTTCTGATTCCGGGCCGCGGCCTGCGCCGCGCCCGCCTGTCGGAAGCCGCCCGCCGCGACCCCGGCGAGGAAGCGGCCCCGCGCCCCCGGCCCTGGGCCGTGGCGGCAACGGTGGCCGGCCCGGACGGTGAAACGGATGTCGGCACGGGTCTTGCCGCCGGAGAGGCGGGCGACGCGGAAAAACGCCTGGTGCATGTCGATGGCGAGGCCCAGCGGGCCCAGGCCGTCCTGTCCGAACACGTTTCCCTGCAATGGCTGACGCCGCAGATGGACCGCCTGTTTCTCGACGGCGCTTCGGCCCGTCGGCGCTTTCTCGACCGCCTGGTTTATGGCCGCGATCCGGCCCATGCCGGCCGTGTCGGCGGGTATGAACAGGCGATGCGCGAACGACTGCGTCTGTTGACGGCCCGGGGGGCCGCCGACGATGCCTGGGTTTCCGCCCTGGAATCCACCATGGCGGAACGCGGCGTTGCCATCGCGGCGGCCCGGCTCGACATGGCCGGGCGCCTGGCGGGCCAGTTGGAGGCCGCCGGCGACGGCCCGTTCCCGGCCGCGGATCTGGCCGTCGAGGGTGAGGTCGAGGCTTGGCTTAACGGCGGATCCGCCCTTGATGCCGAAGACCGGCTGAAGGCCGCATTGAAATCCGCCCGCGGGCGCGACGGCGACAGTGGCCGTACGGCCCACGGGCCGCATCGCTCCGACCTGCATGTCGAATACAAAAGCCGCGGCCGCCCGGCGGCCGACTGTTCCACGGGCGAACAGAAGGCATTGTTGATCTCTCTGGTCCTGGCGCAGGCGCGCCTGCAGGCGGTGGAACAGGGCCGGGCACCGATCCTGCTGCTGGACGAGGTCGCGGCCCATCTCGATGCCGACCGGCGCGCCGCCCTGTTCGCCGAGATCGAAACCCTGGGTCTGCAGGCCTGGATGACCGGCACGGACCTGGACCTGTTCGGTCCGCTTGCCGGGCGGGCTGCCTTCTTCCACGTCGCCGAGGCCAAGGTCCACCGTCAGGACCCATGACCGGACAACATTGAATTTACCCGGGCGGTGCTTTTGCCGCCCCAATCTGAAGAGCGTGAACGACCATGACCGACGAACCCGAAACACCGAAAACCGATTCAGCCGCCCAGCGGCGCGCGGACAACAACGGCGAATATCTCGCGGATTCCATCAAGGTCCTGCGCGGCCTTGATGCCGTGCGCAAGCGGCCCGGCATGTACATCGGCGATACGGACGACGGCTCGGGTCTGCATCACATGGTCTACGAAGTCGTCGACAACGCCATCGACGAAGCGTTGGCGGGGTATTGCGATACGGTGCGGGTGACGCTCAACGGCGACAACTCGGTCACCGTGTCCGATAACGGCCGCGGCATTCCTGTCGACATTCATACGGAAGAGGGCGTTTCGGCGGCCGAGGTCATCATGACCCAGCTGCATGCCGGGGGTAAGTTCGACCAGAATTCCTACAAGGTTTCGGGCGGTCTGCACGGCGTCGGCGTGTCCGTGGTCAACGCGCTTTCGGAATGGCTGGAACTGCGCATCTGCCGCGACGGCAAGCAGCATTTCGTGCGGTTCCGCGACGGCGAGGTCGAGGCGCCCCTGAAAATTATCGGCGATGCCCCCCTGGGCGAGGACGGCAAGCCGATCTCCGGCACCGAGGTCACGTTCCTGGCATCCAAGGAAACCTTCACCCAGACCGATTACGATTATGCGACCCTGGAACACCGCCTGCGCGAACTGGCGTTCCTTAATTCCGGCGTGGGCCTGACCCTGACAGATGCACGCGGGGTCGAGCCGCAGACCAAGGAACTGCGCTACGAAGGCGGGCTGCAGGAATTCGTCAAATACCTCGACCGGTCCAAGAACCCGGTGCTGGGCGAGTCGATCGCCGTTTCCGGCGAAAAGGACGGCATCACCGTGGAAATGGCGATGCAGTGGAACGACAGCTATCACGAGACCATGCTGTGCTTCACCAACAACATCCCGCAAAAGGACGGCGGCACGCACCTGGCCGGTTTCCGGGGGGCGTTGACGCGCATGATCAACAATTACGCCAACGCGTCGGGTATCGCCAAGAAGGCCAAGGTCGCGATCACCGGCGACGACGCCCGCGAGGGTCTCACTTGCGTGCTGTCGGTCAAGGTGCCCGATCCCAAGTTCTCGTCCCAGACCAAGGAAAAGCTGGTGTCGTCCGAAGTTCGCCCGGCGGTGGAAAACCTGGTCGGTGAGGGCCTGGACCGCTGGTTCGAGGAACATCCCACGGAAGCACGCAACGTGATCGGCAAGATCGTCGAGGCCGCCGCCGCCCGCGAGGCGGCGCGCAAGGCCCGCGAACTGACGCGGCGCAAGGGGGCCTTGGATATCTCGACCCTGCCCGGGAAGCTCGCCGATTGTTCCGAACGGGACCCGGCGCTGTCCGAATTGTTCATCGTCGAGGGTGATTCGGCCGGCGGTTCCGCCAAGCAGGCGCGCCACCGCGCCAATCAGGCGATCCTGCCGCTGCGCGGCAAAATCCTTAACGTGGAGCGCGCGCGCTTCGACAAGATGCTGTCATCGGCGGAAATCGGCACCCTGATCGCGGCGCTCGGCACCGGCATCGGGCGCGAGGATTTCAATGTCGAGAAATGCCGCTACCACAAGATCATCATCATGACGGACGCCGACGTCGACGGCAGCCACATCCGCACCCTGCTTCTGACCTTCTTCTTCCGCCAGATGCCGGAACTGGTGACGCGCGGCTACCTCTATATCGCGCAGCCGCCGTTGTACCGGGCGAAACGCGGCAATTCCGAGGTCTATCTCAAGGACGACGCGGCGATGGAAAAATACCTGTTCGCCAGCGCCATCGACGAAGGTGCCGTGATGCGGCCCTACGACGGCAGCCAGATCGCGGGCCCGGAACTGCACGCCGTGGTGCGCGAAGCCCGCGACGTCAAAACCATGGTCGGCCGACTGTCCCAGCATGTGCCCATGGCCTTGGTTGAACAGGCGGCAATCCTGGGGGCCTTCAACCTGGACATCCTGTCCGATCAGGAGCTGGCGCAAGGCACCGCCGAATACATCGCCAAGCGCATGGACGCCCTGGTGCCCGAGGCCGAACGCGGTTGGACCGGCGCGGCCCTGCCCGGCGGCGGGTTCTCCATCGACCGCACCCTGCGCGGCGTTTCGGAAAGCCACGTCATCGACGGTCAGGTGATCCGCTCTTCGGAGGCCCGCCGGCTCGACGGCATGGCGCCGGCCTTGCAGGCGCGCTATGCGCGCCACGGCACCCTGATCCTGAAGGAAAAGGAACACGTCATCACCGGCCCGGTGTCCCTGGTCGATGCGGTGATGGACGCCGGCAAGAAGGGCATCGGCGTGCAGCGCTATAAGGGTCTCGGGGAAATGAACCCGGACCAGCTTTGGGAAACCACCCTGGACCCCAACGCGCGGTCCCTGTTGCAGGTCCGCATCAACCATATCGACGACGCCGAAGAAGTGTTCTCCACCCTGATGGGCGATATTGTCGAGCCGCGCCGCGAATTCATTCAGGAAAACGCGCTCAAGGTCGCCAACCTGGATATCTGATCGCCTCGACCGGAAGCTGGCGGGGCGGTTTACTCCGGCACGGGCTTCCGCCTATGATCGCCGCAACACCGGGCCAACCCGGGGGGGAAGGGCGGTCAGGCATTGAACTGAGTTCACTGGGGGGGTTCCCAATGGCGGATACGAATACGTCGGTCGCGGCCTTGATCGAGGCCCACGAGGCCTGGCTGCGCGGCGGTGGCGATACCGGCAAGCGCGGCGACATGCTGCGCCTCAACATGCGGGACATGGACCTGCGGGGCTCATCCCTCGCCAACGCCAACATCCGGGAATGCGATCTCACGGGATCGGATCTGTCGGGTGCCGACCTCAGGGGCTCGTCCCTGATCTCGTCGGTCATGGTCGGGGTCAATTTCACCAACGCGCTGCTCGACTTCACGGACATGACCGATACCGACCTGCGGGGCGCCAATTTCACCGGGGCGTCCCTCAACGGCGTCGACATGTGGCGGGCCAACCTGAAGGGGGCCGTGATCGACCCGATCACCCTGCACAAGCTGCTCGACTGCCGTGAGCCCGATGAAGCCTCCGCCTATTTTGCGTTAACCAAATACTGACGCCCGCCCGTCCATAAGGCGCTCATGGCCAAATCACCGCGTCCCCGCCCCCGTCCACGGGCGAAAAAGCCCCCCGAACGTGCCCCCGCCGGGCCCCGCCGAAGCCGCCTCGCCACGATCCTGAAATGGGCCGGGGCGGCGGCCGTATGGATGGTGATCGCGGCCCTTGGCGCCGGGGTCTGGGTGTCCATCGGCCTGCCGGACCTGGACGAAGCGCTCAAGACCGAACGCCGCCCGACCGTGACGATCCAAGCCGCCGACGGCACGGAAATCTACCGCGCCGGGGACCTGGTCGGTGAAACGGTGGCGTTGAAAAACCTGCCGCCGCATCTGATGCAAGCCGTCCTGGCGACCGAGGATCGGCGTTTCTACAGTCATTTCGGGATCGATCCCATCGGCCTGGGCCGGGCCATGGTGCGCAATATTCGCGCCGGGCGGGTGGTCGAGGGCGGGTCGACCATCACCCAGCAACTGGCCAAGAACCTGTTCCTCACCCCGGCCCGCACGATCACGCGCAAGCTTCAGGAAATGGTCGTGGCGCTATGGCTGGAATGGGAATTTTCCAAGGATCAGATCCTCACCCTGTACCTCAACCGGGTTTATCTGGGGGCGGGGACCTACGGCGTAGATGCGGCGGCGCGTCGCTTCTTCCAAAAACCCGCCGCCCGGGTCAATACCTACGAGGCGGCGGTGCTGGCCGGTCTGCTCAAGGCACCGTCGCGCTACAATCCCGTGGCCTCGCCGGAACGGGCCCATGCCCGGGCCCGCACGGTGCTCGCCAACATGGTCGCCGCCGGATACCTGACGGAAACCAAGGCGGCGGACGCGGCCCGCGGCATCCAGGTCGCCGTCGTCTCGGCGCCCACGGGCAACGCGCGGCATTTCGTCGACTGGGTGCTCGAAGCGGTCTCCGACTACGTCACCGCCGGCGGCCGTGATCTGGTGGTCAAGACGACGCTCGACCTCGCCCTGCAGCGCCAGGCGGAAACAGCCATGGGCCGCGCCTTCATGGCGGCGGACCGGGCGCGGATGCAGGCGGGCGAAGGGGCGCTTATCGCGCTGACCCCACAGGGTGCGGTGCGCGCCATGGTCGGCGGCCGGGATTACGGCAAAAGCCAGTTCAACCGCGCCGTCCAGGCGCAGCGTCAGCCGGGCTCCGCGTTCAAGCCCGTGGTCTATCTGGCGGCGTTGGAGGCCGGGATGACGCCCGCGACCCCGGTGGTCGATAAGCCGGTTTCCTTGAGCGGTTGGCAGCCGTCCAATTTCTCCGGCAAGTATGAAGGGCGGATGACCCTGGAGTACGCACTCGCCAACTCCGTGAACACCATCGCCGTGCAGTTGGCGCAGAAAGTCGGCCCGGCCAAGATCATCGACACCGCGCGGGCGCTCGGCATTACCACGGGTCTGCCCAGGGACGCCGGGCTGGCGCTCGGCACCGGTGAGGTGTCGTTGCTGGAACTGGCGACCGCCTATGCCGTGCTGGCGCGGGCGGGCATGGGGGTCTGGCCCTATGCGATCACGGAAATCATCGGCCCGGACGGCGCGCCGCTATATCAACGCCAGGGTTCCGGCCCCGGCCGCGCCGTGCCCGCTGCCCCGGCCCGCACCCTGACAGCCATGATGACCAAGGTGATCGACGGCGGCACGGGTAAGAACGCCGCCATCGGCCGGGTGGCTGCGGGCAAAACGGGCACCAGCCAGAATTACCGCGATGCCTGGTTCGTCGGCTTCACGCCGCAGCTGGTGACCGGCGTGTGGTTCGGCAACGACGACGGGTCGCCCATGAAACGGGTGACCGGCGGCGGCCTGCCGGCGCGCACCTGGGCGGTGTTCATGGGCGCAGCGCATCAAGGCCTGCCGGTTCTGGCCTTCGACGACATCGGCGAAGACGGCAAGCCCGGATCAGGGTCGTTCTGGGGGCGGTTGAAAAATCTTGTCGGATCCGGTTCCGAAACGGTTGAGCCCGTAGGCGAAAACCGCGCCGGGGATTAGCCCTGGCCGGCCAGCCGGGCGATGGTCGCCGTGGTGCTGTGTCCCGGCGCCAGATCGGCGAGGTGAACGCGCCCGCCGGCGGCCTCGACGACCTCGCGGCCGACAACCTGGTCGACGCGGTAATCGGCCCCCTTGACCAGAACTTCCGGCAACAAGCCCTCGATCAGGGCCAGGGGGGTGTCTTCAGCGAACAGGACCACGGCATCGACACCGGCCAGAGACGCCAGCACGGCGGCCCGCGCGGCCTCGCCCTGCACCGGGCGGTCGGCCCCCTTCAGACGCTTGACCGAGGCATCGGAATTCAGCCCGACGACCAGGCGGTCGCATTGGCTTTTGGCCTGGCGCAACAGCGACACATGCCCCGGGTGCAGCAGATCGAAACAGCCGTTGGTGAAGCCGACCGTGAGGCCCCGGCGGCGCCAGGCAGCGGCCCGGTCGAGAACCTGTTCGAGGGTCAACACCTTGGCTTCGGCGTCGCTCAGGTCCTGGTGATGCAATTGGGCGATCAGGTCGCCCGCATAGGCGACGGCGGTGCCGACCTTGGCGACGACGATCCCGGCGGCGAGATTGGCAAGGGCCGCCGCACGGCCCAGATCGGCCCCGGCGGCCAAGCAGGCGGCCAGGGTCGCGACCACCGTGTCGCCGGCACCGGAGACATCGAACACTTCCTGGGCTTCCGCGGCAAGGTGAAGGACCGGGCCCTCGGCGGGCACCAGGGTCATGCCGTCGCGGGACCGGGTGACCAGCACGGCAGTCAGCCCCAGGCTGTCGACCAGACCGCGGGCGGCGGTGATCACGGCATCATCCGTGTCCACGGGCTTGCCCGTGGCGGCGGCCAGTTCCTTCAGGTTGGGGGTCAGGATTCCGGCCCCCCGATAGCGTCCGTAGTCGCTGCCCTTGGGATCGACGATCACGGTCGCACCGGCATTGGCGGCGGCGGCGATCACGCGGGCCAGGGTGCTATCGGCCAGGACGCCCTTGCCATAATCGGACAGCACGACGACTTTGTGGTCGCGCACGGCGGCCTCGGCATCGGCAGCCAGTTGATCCTGCAGGCCGGCGGCGGTGGGCCGACCGGTTTCCCGGTCGGCGCGCAGCATCTGCTGCGTGCCGGCGACAAAGCGTGTCTTGATCGTGGTCTGACGGCCGGCGTCGGTCTTGAGATCGCCGGTCACGCCGGCCTCCCGGGCCAGCAGGGTGCGAACTTCGGTCCCGGCGTCGTCGTCGCCGATGACGGACAGGAACCGGGTCTTGGCCCCCAGCGCGGCCAGGTTACGCACCACATTGCCGGCCCCGCCCAGCATGCGGGTCTCGCCGGTCACACGCAGCACCGGGATCGGGGCTTCCGGGGAAATCCGCTCGACCTCGCCATGAACGAAAGTGTCGAGCATGACGTCGCCCAGACAGACCACCCTGGTATCCGCCAGCGCCTCGACCAGGGCGATCAGGTCCGTGCGTTCCGTCATCATCCCGCGTCCTGCGTTACAAGGCCCAATTCTATCTCAAGCGCGCCGCACAGCATCTGGCCAAGTGTAATATGCATTTCCTGGATGCGGGCGGTGACGTCCGACGGCACGATCAGCAAAGGCTCGGCCAGGCCGGCCATCTGGCCGCCGTCCCGGCCGCTCAGACCGGCGGCGATCAGCCCGCCCGCCCGCGCCGTGCGCAGGGCTTCCAGCACATTGGGGCTTCGGCCCGAGGTGGAAATCCCGACGGCCACGTCGCCGGGCTTGCCGAGGGCCTGGATCTGGCGGGCGAATACCTGCTCGAACCCCAGGTCATTGGCACCTGCGGTCAGGGCGGAGGTATCCGTGGTCAGGGCGATGGCGGCGATCGGAGCGCGGTCGGTTTTGTAGCGGACGGTCAGTTCCGTCGCCAGATGCTGGCAGTCGGCGGCGCTGCCACCGTTCCCGAAGAAAAGCAATTTTCCGCCGTTTCTCAAGGACTTGACGGCAACGGTTACAAGCGCCTGGAAAGGAGCGGACAGGTCCCTTTGGGTCGCCGTGGCGACGGCCGCGTGCTGTTCCATTTCGCTGTTAAAAAATGCCGCTAAGTCCATGAGGAAAACCTGTTTTTCCCTGTGCGCGAGATTCGGCCGGTCACAGAACCCCTTTGAAATAGGCGATGGTTTTCGCCAAGCCGTCCTTCAACTGGATCGTCGGCTGCCAGCCCAGTTTGTCCTTGGCGAGCGAGATATCCGGGCAGCGCTGCATGGGGTCGTCCTGGGGCAGCGGCATCTTGACGATCTTGGATTTGGCGCCGGTCATCTCGATCACCAGTTCGGCCAGTTCCAGGATCGTGAATTCGTTGGGATTTCCCAGGTTGACCGGCCCGGTCACGGCGTCGGGCGCGTTCATCAGCCGCATCAGCCCGTCGGCAAGATCGTCGACATAACAGAACGACCGCGTTTGCCCGCCGTCACCGTAGAGGGTCAAATCCTCGCCTTTCAACGCCTGAACGATGAAGTTGGACACCACCCGTCCGTCCGACGGATGCATGTTGGGGCCGTAGGTGTTGAAGATGCGCGCAACCCGAATGTTCAAACTGTGTTGGCGGTAATAATCGAAAAACAGGGTTTCGGCGCAGCGCTTGCCCTCGTCGTAGCAGCCGCGCGGCCCGATGGGGTTGACCCGGCCGCGGTAATCCTCGGTCTGGGGGTGGACTTCGGGATCGCCGTAGACCTCGGACGTCGAGGCCTGCAGGATCTTGGCGCCGGTTCGCTTGGCCAGGCCCAGCATGTTGATGGCGCCGTGTACGGAAGTCTTGGTCGTCTGCACGGGATCGTACTGGTAATGCACGGGCGAGGCCGGGCAGGCCAGATTGTAGATCTCGTCGACCTCGACATAGAGCGGGAAGGTCACGTCGTGGCGCATGACCTCGAAATGGGGGTGGTCGAGCAGGCCCAGGAGGTTGTCCTTGGAGCCGGTATAGAAGTTGTCGGCGCAGATCACGCCGGCATCTGTCTCGAGCAGGCGCGCACAGAGATGCGAGCCGATAAAGCCTGCCCCGCCGGTAACGAGGATGGTCTTGCGTAGGGCCATGAATGGGTCACCCGTTCTGATTTTGCCGCATTTTGGGCAAAAAACCGCCAAATCCGCGATCTATAATGCCCGCCAAGTATTAAGAAACCGTCGCTTATGACCCTCAAGCGGGGCCGAGGTCAAGGTGCCTGACGCAGGCTGCCGCCGGAGACCGCTCCGCGCAATCAAGCGCCGGAAATGAAATGACTTTTTTAACGATTTCACTTTAGCATTGGCGCAACTTGCCGCTTGCGGTGAAATTTCCGGGGCTGGGGGAAGCGTTCCCGGAACGACTGTCGATATCGGGGTTCCATCTTGCGGGGCCCGGGGCGAACGGGAGCATCATGGCCGAGATTCCTTCACCGGATACGCTCGAGGAAAAACTTCTGCTGGACCGCCTCAACCGGATGGAGGCGGGCGCGCCCGGCTATTACGCCGTGCATTTGCATCTGTCGGAGCTGAAAAGTTCGAACCGCAAGCCGCATTTTATCCGCTTGGCGGCGCGCAACTTCGACAATCTGACCAATCAGCACGAAGCGACCCTGTTCCAGATGAAGAACGCGGACCAGATCCTTCTGTGTCGCACGGTTCCCGTGCACGAGGCGGAAAACCCGGTCGAGAAGATCCGCGCCCTGTTTTCCGAAGACCCGCTGACCCATATTGACGAGACGGGCCTGGGTGAGGATCGCCTGTCGACCTGGTATGACCTGTCGGAGAACGAGGATTTCCGCGCCTTTGTGCGGGTCGTCGGCTCCCTGGTGCTGGAGGCGGAGGAGACCGCCAAGCGCGAGGCCGCCGAGGCGGTGGCGCAACAGAAATCCGTGGGCCAACCGCTGACGGCGCAGCACCTGACGGCGCTCAGCCAGGTTCTGCCGCGCGTGCCCATCGACGACCTGATCCGCGAACAGCTGTGTCTGCACATCGGCGCCCACGGGCCCGAGGGCGTGATTTTCCGCGAACATTTCATTTCCATCGGCGACCTTAAGAAGCGGGTGGCCCCCGGGGTCAACCTGTTCTCGTCGATCTGGCTGTTCCAGTACCTGACCGAGGGTCTGGACCGGGTCATTCTGGCCAACATGGCGGGCCGCAACTTTGAGAAGATGAACGAGCCGATCTCGCTCAACCTGAACATCGGCACCGTGCTGTCGCGCGATTTCCAGAACTTCCACCGCGCCGTCGCCGGGCACGAGGACAACGTCATCATCGAAATGCAGGTGATCGACATCTTCTCCGACGTCGATGCCTTCACCATCGCCCGCAACATGCTGCAGCAGAACGGATACCGTGTGCTGGTCGACGGCATATCGCCCGTGTCCATGCAGTTCTTCGACCCGGCGATCCTGGGCGCCGACTTCATCAAGGTCGGCTGGGGCACGGAATTCGAGAACGAGGAAGAGGACGACAGCAAGGTCGCGGACCTGCGCCGCATCATCCGCGACGCCGGCAAGGAATCGATCATCCTGTCCCGTGTCGATTCCGAACAGGCCATCCAATGGGGCCTGAACCTGGGCATCACCCGGTTCCAGGGCTTCCTCATGGACCGGCTGATTGACACCGTGCGCTCGCAGGGGCGGCGCGCGCGCATTAAGAAGGAACGGGCGGCGGCGGCGACGCGCTGAGGCGCGCGCCCCGGCACCCGGCAACGAAACAGGAAACGGCGGAAACATGGCGACGGCGCCCGACGCACAGAAAGCAATCCCCAGTCAGGAAAACCTGCTGCTGGACTATGTGCGCCGCCTGGAAAAGCACCGGGGCGGGCGTCAGGTGGTGCATGTCCATCTGTCGCAATTGCGCCCGTTCAACCGGCGCGAACAGCATATCCGGGCCGCGACTTCCAGCTTCGATCCCCTGATCTCGACTACCATGGGCCAGCTGTTCGCCCTGCGCAGCGCCGATCTGATTTTCGCCTTCAAGGCCGAAGCCCGGCCGCAGGTCGAAACCGTGGTCCAGAAGGTGCGCTTCCTGTTTTCCGACGATCCCCTGATCGCCGAGGCCTCGACCCACGAAAAGCCCTTCGCGACCTGGTACGACGCGGTCAACGATTATGACGAGATCCTGCGTCTGGCCCGCGAACTGGCCGAGGAAGAGGAAGTGCGCCTGACCAAGGTGCGTTCGCGCATGGATGCGCGCTCGTCGCTGCGCGCCAAGCAGGAACAGGGTGAGCCCCTGACGCCCGATATTCTGGCCCGGGTCGAGGATGCTTTGGGCCGCGCCGATCTGTCGAATTACGTGCGCCGCCAGTTCGTCTGCAAGGTCGACAGCAAGTTGATCCCGGAACAGGAATTTTCCGAACTGTTCATCTCCATCAACGATTTGCGCGAAACCCTGATGCCGGGGGTCAACCTGACCTCCAACCGCTGGCTGTTCTATCATCTGACGGAAACCCTGGATAAGCGCATGCTGTCCATGCTGTCGAAGACCGACGCCATCACCATCACCGGCGAGATTTCCATCAACGCCAATGTGAAGACCCTGCTGTCGGATGAATTTCAGATCTTTGACGACAACGTCTCGGCCTCGCGCCGCGGCGCCATGGTGATCGAGTTGCAGAAGGAAGACATATTCTCCGATCTGCCGGCCTTCCTGATCGCCCGCGAATATGTGCAGGAACGGGGTTATCGGGTGCTGCTCGACGGCCTGACCATGCAGACCATGTTCCTGGTCGACCGGGAAAAACTTGGCTGCGACCATGCCAAGCTGATCTGGACCCCGGCCCTCGCCGATTCCGGTGACGACGTCAAGGAACGGCTGCGCCAGATCGCGGCCTCGGGCGGCGGCGGGCGGATGATCATGTGCCGCTGCGACACCCGTGAATCCGTCGAATTCGGCCGCTCCGTCGGCATCGACCGGTTCCAGGGCCGGTTCATCGAAGGCCTGATTGCCGAGGACGGCCGGCGCCGCGATCTGCTTAAGCTGAAACACCGCATTCAGCGTGGCACGGCCGGCGACGACGACGAGGAAATGGTCGACTAGTCGGGGCTGCCGCCGGACCTAGTCCTTGCCGCTGACGCCGGCACTTTCAAAGGTCGCCATGCCCCGGTGACAGGCCAGGGCCGCGTGCACGATCCCCACCGCCAACACCGCCCCCGACGCCTCGCCCAGCCGCATGTTCAGCTGCAGCAGCGGTGCCATGCCGAGTTTCGCGAGCAGCCGCGCGTGACCCGGCTCCGCCGACAGATGCGCCGCCCGGCAATGGTCGAGGGCGCCCGGCTGCCGGACCTGAAGACAGGCCGCCGCCGCCCCTGCGACGAAACCGTCAAGCAGCACGGGCAGGCCCAGATGGCGGGCCTTGGCCACGGCACCGGCCATGGCCGCCAACTCCCGCCCGCCCAAGGCGCGCAAAACCTCTAATCCATCCGTGGGATCGATCCCGTTGACCGCGACGGCGCGTGCGATGGCGTCGGCCTTGGCCGACACGCCCGCCGAGGGTAGGCCGGTGCCCGGCCCGGCCCAATCCGCCCCCGCGCCGCCGAACAATCCCAAGCAGACGGCGGCGGCGATGGTGGTATTGGCGATGCCCATTTCACCGATGCACAATAGGTCCGCCCGGTCATCGACGGCCTCCGTCCCGGCCTGGAACGCGGCGGAGAACTCATCCGCCGACATGGCCGGGCCTTGCGTGATATCGCCGGTGGGGTTGCCCAGATCCAGGGGGATGACGGCAAGGTCCACGCCGAACGTGCTGCATAATTGGTTCACGGCCGCCCCCCCGGCCTGGAAGTTGGCGACCATCTGGGCCGTGACCTCGGGCGGATAGGCGGACACGCCCTGGGTTGCGACGCCGTGGTTGCCGGCGAATACCAGGGCCTGAACTCTGTCGGCGCGGGGTTGGGCGCGTCCCTGCCATCCGGCCAGCCATTCGGTGATTTCCTCCAGCCGGCCCAGCGATCCGGCGGGCTTGGTCAGAACCGCATCGCGTGCCCGCACGGCGGCCTGGGCATCGGTGTCCGGTCCGGGCAGGTCGGTCAAAAAGGTGGCGGGATCGGGTGGGGGGGCGATTTGCGGCACGAGGTCTTGTTTCCTTTTCCGGGGTCGGTCACATATAACCCAATCGGCCGCGCCGGTGACGGGAATTTCCCGAAACTGTCTTTTGCGCGGCCCGTTGACCCGATAAGGAGTTGCCCCGTGGCGACGGACGATCCCGCCCCCGATCCCGATCCGGCCCCCGCCGCCCCGCGGCGGCCGTGGGACGACGCGCTGTTGGCCATCGCCTTTCTCACGCGCCTGCCGGTGCCCGCACGCCATGACGGCGGGGCTGGGGCGCTCAGCCGGGCCGCCTGGGCCTTTCCCCTGGCGGGTGTCATGGTCGGCGGCTGCGGTGCTGGAATAATCCTGGCGACGGCGGGCTCGGGCCTGCACCCGCTGGCCGCGGCCCTGCTGGCGCTCGCCGTCATGGCGGTGGTGACGGGGGCGCTGCATGAAGACGGGTTGGCCGATTTCGCCGACGGCCTCGGCGTCGCGGGCCGCGAGCGGCGGCTCGACGTGATGCGCGATTCCCGCATCGGCGCCTTCGGGGTCCTGGCCCTGGTGTTCGCGACGGGGTTGAAGGCGGCGGCCCTGGCGTCCCTCGCCGGACCGGGCGCGGCGGCTCTGGTGCTGGTCGCGGCGGGGGCCTTGTCCCGCGCGGCCCTGGTGCCGACGATGATTGTCCTGGCCCCGGCGCGGGCCGACGGCCTGGCCAAGGATGCCGGCCGCCCGCCCGTCTGGGCGGCGGGGCTGGCTTTGGTGCTGGGGTTTGCGGCCCTGGCCCCGCTCCTGCCCATCCTGGGCCCCGGGGTCGGCACCCTGGTGGCGGCGGGGCTGGCGGCGGGCCTGTTCGCCTGCTGGGCCATGCATGCGGCGGTCGGTGGCCACACCGGCGACACCCTGGGCGCCCAGCAACAGATTGTGGAAATCGCCGTCTATCTGGCGGCCGCAACGGCGGAGATCAGCCTGTGACCAAAAAACCCGACATTCCCGTAACCCGTTGGTGGTGGGTGCGCCATGCGCCGGTGCCTTCCGTGGTCGGCACCATCTACGGCGGCAACGACGTGCCCTGCGACGTATCCGACCGCGACAGTTTCCGCGCCCTGGCGGGGGCACTCCCCGCCGATGCGGTCTGGCTGACCAGCCACCTAACGCGCACCCATAAGACCGCCCAGGCGATCCGCGAGGAAGGCCTGGAATTTCCCGACCCCATCGCCGAGGAACACCTGGGCGAACAGTCCTTCGGCGACTGGCAGGGATCGACCTGGGACGAGATGGAAGCGCGGGACCCCGAAACCTTCCGCCAGTTCTGGGAAACCCCGGCGCGCTCCCGCCCGCCCGGCGGCGAAAGCTTCGCCGATCAGATCGCCCGCGTGTCCGGCGTGATCGAGCGCTACACCGCCGACCACACGGGCCGCGACATCGTCGCCGTGACCCACGGCGGGACCATTCGCGCCGCCATGGCCCATTCGCTCGGCCTGACGCCGGAAGGGGCCATGTCCTTTTCCATCTCGACCCTGTCGGTGACCTGTCTGGAACATGTCCAGGGCGGCCTGCTGCGCGGGCGCGGCGGGGCCTGGCGGATCGTGCGGGTCAACGCCCCGCCCCATGCGGTGACGCCTCTCGTCAAAGGGGGGCATTGACGCAAATCCCGAGCGTGCCGAATCCAGGCACGCGACGACGATTTGCGCGAAACAAACACATGGAAATCCGATGAATGAATTTCTTCCTCCCGTCACCTTGATCCTGGGCGGCCAGCGTTCGGGCAAAAGCCGGCTTGCGGAAACCCTGATCGAGGATGCGGCGGGGGGCGGGCTCTATCTCGCCACGGCCGAGGCCCGGGACGGCGAGATGACCGAGCGCATCGCCACCCATCGGGCGCGCCGCGGCCCCGATTGGGAAACCATCGAGGAGCCGTTGGATATCCTGGGCCAGATTCGCGAACACGCCGCCCCTGGCCGCCCGGTGCTGGTCGACTGCGTGACGCTCTGGCTGTCCAACCTGATGGCCGCCGGGCGCGATCTCGAATCCGAGGTCGAAACCCTGGCCCGGGGGCTCGCCGGCCTTGCCGGTCCCGTGGTTCTGGTGTCCAACGAGGTCGGCCTGGGCGTCATTCCCGCCAACGCCTTGGCCCGATCCTTCGCCGATGCGGCGGGCTTGGCCAACCAACGGCTGGCCGCCTGCGCCGACCGTGTGGTATTCACGGCGGCCGGCCTGCCGCTCGTGCTCAAGGGCCATCCACTTTAATTCTGACAAGGGTTCCCGACTTCATGAAAATTCCCGCCACCGTGATCACCGGCTTCCTCGGCGCCGGCAAAACGACCCTGATCCGCCATCTGCTGCAGAACGCGGGCGGGCGGCGTATTGCCCTGGTGATCAACGAATTCGGGGATCTGGGCGTCGATCGCGAGGTCATCAACGGCTGCGCCATCGAGGGCTGCGCCGAGGACGACGTGGTCGAGCTGGCCAACGGTTGCATCTGTTGCACCGTCGCCGACGATTTCCTGCCGACCATGGAAATGCTGCTCGACCGGCCCAATCCGCCAGATCATATCGTGATCGAAACATCCGGCCTGGCCCTGCCCAAGCCCCTGGTCAAGGCCTTCACCTGGCCGGAAATCCGCGCCCGGGTCACCGTCGACGGGGTGATCGCCGTGGTTGACGCGCCGGCCGTGGCGGCGGGCCGTTTCGCCCACGATCCGGACGCCGTCGCGGCACAGCGCGAAGACGACGACAATCTGGACCACCATTCACCCTTGGAAGAGGTGTTCGAGGACCAATTGCTGTCCGCTGACATGGTGCTGTTGAACAAGGCGGACCTGACCGACGCCGCGGGTCTGGCCGCCGCGCGGGCGGTTGTCGAGGCCGAACTGCCGCGCCAGGTGAAGATCGTCGAAACCCGCCACGGGCAGATCGACGCCAACGTGCTGCTGGGCCTCAAGGCCGGGGCCGAGGACGATTTGGACGCCCGCCCGTCCCATCACGAGGGCGAGGACGACCACGATCACGACGACTTCGACAGCTTCGAGGTGCGGATCGAAGGCGCCGCCGACCCGGAGGCCCTGAAATCCCGCATCGAGGCCGCCGCCCGCGACCACGGCATCCTGCGCGTGAAGGGCTTCGTCCATGTCGCGGGCAAGCCGCGCCGCCATGTCATCCAGGGCGTAGGGTCGCGGGTCGACGGCTATTACGACCGGCCCTGGGGCGACGGCGAAACGCCGCAGACCCGCCTGGTCGTGATCGGCCTGCAGGGCCTGGACCGCGCCGCCGTGACCCGCGCCCTGCAGGGTTAGGCGCTCGGGGGTTAGGTCCCCGCCCATCTTCTCCTATATATATGTCCGCCCCTTTCTGATCAGCGGAGCCCGCTTTGCATCTTCTCGCCGCCCAGCCCGGCCTCGTCGACGACGGAACGGAAGCCCTCGACCTGGGCCAGACGCCGGCCGACATCGTCGTGCTGTCAGCCGCCGACACGGAACTGGCGGCCCTGGCCGATGCCCAGGCGCGGCGGCTTGAGGCCGATGCGCAAGCACCCTCCCTGCGCCTCGCCAACGTCATGCATCTGACCCATAACATGAGCGTCGATCTTTACGTCGACGCCGTGGTCCGACACGCGCAGCTGATCGTCGTGCGGCTTTTGGGCGGGCGGGCCTATTGGCCTTATGGGGTGGAACAGATCGCCCAGGCGGCGGCAGCGCAGGGTATCCCGCTGGCGGTTCTGCCCGGCGACGACGCGCCCGACGCCGAATTGGCCGATTGGTCGACCCTGCCGCGCGATGCCCAGCACCGCCTGTGGCAATATCTGGTGCAGGGCGGCCCGGCCAACGCGGGGCGGTTCCTGGATTACGCCGCGGTGCTGATCGGCGGCGGCAAGGATGACTGGCTGGAGCCGGAGCCGCTTTTGGCTTGTGGGCTTTATTGGCCCGGTAAGGCGGTGACCGGTCTGGAGGCACTGCGCAGCCATTGGGTGGACGATGCCCCCGTGGCTGGGCTGGTGTTCTACCGCGCGCTGCTGCAGGCGGGGAATTTGGACGCGGTCGATGCCCTGGTCAAATCCTTGGGCCGGGCCGGGCTCAACGCTCTGCCGGTCTACGTGAAAAGCCTGAAGGACCCGGTCTCGGCGGCGACCCTGGAAGGGTTTTTCGCCGAGGCGCCGCCCGCCGTGGTCTTGAACACCACGGGCTTCGCGGTGACGGCGCCGGGCACGGACAAGCTGGGCGGCGGGCGCGCGGCGGGGCCCTTGGACAAACCGGGGGCGCCCGTGTTGCAGGCCGTGTTCTCCGGCGGCAACCGGGAAGGTTGGCAATCGGGGACCTTCGGCCTGGGCCCCCGCGACATCGCCATGAACGTGGCCCTGCCGGAAGTGGACGGGCGGATTTTCACCCGCGCCGTATCGTTCAAGGGCCGGGCCCGGCGCGATGATGCGACGCAGACCGACATCGTGCGCTACGAGCCCGTGGCCGACCGGGTCGATTTCGTGGCGGACCTGGCCGCCGCCTGGGCGCGGCTTGCCGGGAAAACACCGGCCGACCGCCGCGTCGCCCTGGTGCTCGCCAACTATCCCAACCGGGACGGGCGCATCGGGAATGGTGTTGGTTTGGACACCCCGGCGGCGACGGCCAAACTGCTGGACGACATGGCGGATGCGGGATACGCGCTGCGTGATGTTCCGGCCGACAGCGACGCCTTGGTGCAACGGCTGCTGGCCGGGCCGACCAACGACCTGCGGGCGCTGGCGTCGCGCACCTGGGACGAAACCCTGCCCTTCAACGAATACCAGATGTTCTTCGGCGGCCTGCCCAAGTCCGTGCAGGACGCGGTGATCGACCGTTGGGGCCCGGCGGAAACCGATCCCTTCTTCCGCCCGGGCGCGCTCGACTGCGGCCATTTCGCCGTGGCCGCCTTTCGTTGCGGCAACGTGGCGGTCTGCCTGCAGCCGGCGCGGGGCTACAACATCGATCCAAAATCCAGCTATCACGACCCGGACTTGGTGCCGCCGCACAGCTATCTCGCCTTCCACGCCTGGCTGCGCGAATCCTTCCGCGCCGACGCCGTCGTGCACATGGGCAAGCACGGCAATCTGGAATGGCTGCCGGGCAAGTCCCTGGCCCTGTCGCAAGACTGTTTTCCCGAAGTGGCCTTGGGCCCGCTCCCCAACATCTATCCCTTCATTGTCAACGACCCGGGTGAAGGCACCCAGGCCAAGCGCCGCGCGGCGGCGGTCGTCGTCGACCACCTGACCCCGCCCTTGACCCGGGCCGAAAGCTACGGGCCGCTCAAGGACCTGGAGGCCCTGGTCGATGAATATTACGAGGCCGCCGGGGTCGACCGCCGGCGCCTGAAGGTGCTGGAAGCGGATATCCTCTCACTCTGCGCCGCCACGGGCATCGGCGCCGACTGCGGCATGACGGCGGACGATGCCTCCGGCGATCAGTTGGCCAAGCTCGACAATTATCTGTGCGAGCTGAAGGAAATGCAGATCCGCGACGGCCTGCACATTCTGGGGGTCTCGCCCGAGGGCCGCCTGCTGACGGACCTGCTGGTGGCGCTGGCCCGGGTGCCGCGCGGGGCCGCTCCGGAAGACGCCTCGCTGCTGCGCGCCCTGGCGGCGGACCTCGGCCTGGGCCGGGATTTCGATCCCCTCGACTGCGCCATGGCCGCCCCCTGGGACGGCCCGCGCCCGGCGGCGCTCGACACCACGGACGCCCCCTGGCGCACGGCGGGCGACGTGGTGGAGCGGCTGGAGATTTTGGCGGCGGCCCTGGTCGCCGGTGATGCCGATGCCGATCCGGCCTGGACGGCGACCTTGCCCGTTCTCGATTTCATCCAGGGTCATCTGCGCCCGGCCGTTCAGGCTTCGGGCGACGCGGAAACACAGGGCGTGCTGGCGGGCCTGGACGGCCGCTTCGTGCCGCCGGGTCCGTCCGGCGCGCCGACGCGGGGACGCCCCGACGTGCTGCCCACGGGGCGCAATTTCTATTCCGTCGATACCCGCACGGTGCCGACCCCGGCCGCCTGGCAACTGGGCTGGAAGGCCGCGAGCCTGCTGGTCGAACGCCACGCCCAGGACCACGGCGACTGGCCGAAATCCATCGCCATCTCCGCCTGGGGCACGTCCAACATGCGCACGGGCGGCGACGACATCGCCCAGGCCCTGGCCTTGCTCGGCGTGAAACCGCAATGGGACGGCCCGTCCCGCCGGGTCACCGGGTTCGAGGTCCTGCCCGTCTCCGTCCTCGGTCGTCCCCGGGTCGATGTGACGCTCCGCATCTCGGGCTTTTTCCGCGACGCCTTTCCGGGCCTGATCGACCTGTTCGATTCCGCCGTGCGCGCCGTTGCCGCCTTGGATGAAACCGAGGCCGACAATCCGCTCGCCGCCCGGGTCAAGGAGGACGCGGCGGCATTGGGCGGGGACGACGCGCTTCGCATGGCGACCCACCGGGTGTTCGGCTCCATGCCGGGCGCTTACGGGGCGGGTCTGCAGGCGCTGATCGACGAAAAGGGCTGGGAGACGGAGGACGACCTGGCCCGTGCCTATGTCGCCTGGGGCGGTTATGCCTACGGTGCCGGGACCGAGGGCCGGGCCGCCCACGGCCTGTTCGAGGCGCGGCTGCGGTCCACGGACGCGGTATTGCAGAACCAGGACAACCGCGAACACGACCTTTTGGATTCCGACGACTATTACCAATTTCAGGGCGGGCTGACTGCCGCCGTGCGGTCGCTGAAGGGCAGCCAGCCCGCCGTCTATTTCGGCGATCACGCGCGCCCGGAAAGCCCCCGTGTGCGTACTTTGGATGAAGAAATTTCCCGCGTGGTGCGCGCCCGCGCCGCCAATCCGAAATGGATCAAGGGCGTCATGCGCCATGGCTACAAGGGCGCCTTCGAAATGGCGGCCACGGTCGACTATCTGTTCGCCTTCGCCGCCACGGCGCGCTGTGTCGCCGACCACCATTTCGATGCCGTATTTCAGGCCTATCTGGAAGATGCCGAGATCCTGGACTTTCTTGCCGAGCACAACCCGGCGGCGCTGAAGGAAATGGCGGCCCGGTTCCTGGAGGCCCAGGACCGAGGCCTGTGGAGCCCCCGGCTTAATTCGACGCGCCCGCTGCTGGAGCGGCTGGCCCGTGACGGTTGACGGCAGGGGCCGGAAGCCGGGATAAGTTATGATCAGCCGACAGATGAGGCGTTCCCCATGGAGCAAAAAACCAAAGACACGATGACCGAGGCGGAACTGGACGCGCGCCATGCCGAAAAGATGCGCAAGAAAAAGGCGGCCCGGGACAAGATCCTGGCGACCAAGACCGAGGAACGCGGCCTGCTGATCGTCCATACGGGCAAGGGCAAGGGCAAATCGACCGCCGCCATGGGCATGGCCATGCGCTGCGTCGGCCACGGCATGCGCGTCGCCATCGTGCAGTTCGTCAAGGGCGTGTGGGAAACGGGCGAGCGCGACGTCCTGGCCAAGTTCCCCGATCAGGTCACGATCCGCGCCATGGGCGAGGGCTTTTCCTGGGAGACCCAGGACCGCCAGCGCGACCTGGCCGCGGCACGCCAGGCTTGGGACGCGGCCAAGGAATTGATGGCCGACCCCAGCTACAAGATGGTGATCCTGGACGAATTGAACATCGTGCTGCGCTACGACAACCTGCCGCTGGACGAGGTGGTGGAGACGCTGCGCAACAAGCCCCGGGACCTGCATGTCGTGGTCACCGGGCGCAACGCCAAGGAGGCGCTGATCGAGGCGGCCGACCTGGTCACGGAAATGGAGATGATCAAGCATCCGTTCCGCGCGGGCGTGAAGGCCCAGGCGGGGATCGAGTTTTGAGCCGGGCGGGAGGCAGCACAATGACCACAGGCATTCGCGGATTTCTCACGCTGGCATTGACCCTCATGGTTCTGGTCGGCTGTACCCGCCTGGAATCGGAACCGCCGGTGGCGGCCCGTCACATCATCGCGGCGGCGACGGCGACGGTCGAACGCTTCACCACGGTCAAGCAACTGGCCGAGGCGGCCAAGCACATCCCGACGGCGCGCGCCGTCGTGGTGTTCCCCGATCTGGTCAAGGCCGGGTTCATCGCCGGCGGCGAGGGCGGCAACGGCGTGCTTTTGGCGCGGGCACCCGACGGGTCCTGGTCGGCCCCGGTGTTCCTGTCCCTCGGCGTCGCCAGCTTCGGCCTGCAGGCGGGCATTCAGCAGACCGAGGTCGTGCTGGCCATCCGTTCCGACGGCGCCTTGAAGGCTGTCCTGGAAAACCAGGGCACGGTCGGCGCCGATACGGGCATCACCATGGCCGTCTACGGGGCCGGGATCGAGGGGGCGACGACGACCAACGCCGGCGCCGACATCGTCGCCTTCGCCAATTCGAAATCGGGGCTTTATGCCGGATTTTCCCTGGAAGGGGCCGTGTTCATTCGTCGCCGCGACCTCAACGAAGCGTTTTACGGCGCGGGTGCGACGCCCGACAGCATTCTGGCGGGACGGCAGTCGAACCCTGTCGCTGATCCGTTGATCCAGGCCCTTGCCGCCCACAAATAACATCCCTGCCCGTCCCGCCGGGCCCGCCAAGGCCCTGATGGTTCAGGGCACGGGCTCGGACGTGGGCAAATCGCTGGTCGTCGCGGGCCTGTGCCGCCTGTTCGCCAACCGGGGCCGCACCGTGCGCCCGTTCAAGCCGCAGAACATGTCCAACAACGCCGCCGTGACCGAAGACGGCGGCGAGATCGGCCGCGCCCAGGCGTTGCAGGCCCAGGCCGCGCGCCAGCCGCTCAGCGTGCATATGAACCCGGTGCTGCTGAAGCCGCAGACGGAGATCGGCGCCCAGGTCGTCGTTCACGGCAAGGTCCGGGGCAACGCCAAGGCGCGGGACTATCACGCGATGAAACCGGAATTGCTGGCGGCGGTGCTGGACAGTTTCGCCGTCATGCGGGACGGCGCCGATCTGGTCATCGTCGAGGGGGCGGGCAGCCCGGCCGAGGTCAACCTGCGGGCCGGCGATATCGCCAACATGGGCTTCGCCTTGGCGGCGAAGGTGCCGGTGGTGCTGGTCGCCGACATCGACCGGGGCGGCGTGATCGCCAGCCTGGTCGGCACCTGGGATCTGATGACCGAGGAAGAGCGCGCCTGCGTGCGCGGTTACGTCATCAACAAATTCCGCGGCGACGTGACGTTGTTCGACGATGCGATCCGGATCATCAAGGACCGTACCGGCATGCGTTGCTTCGGCGTGGTCCCCCATTTCGCGGCGGCCCGCTTGTTGCCGGCCGAGGACGCGGTGGCGCTGGACGCGGGCGCCGGCCAAAAACAAACCGCGCCGGACCGCATCCGCATCGCCGTGCCGCGCCTGCCGCGCATCGCCAATTTCGACGATCTGGACCCCTTGAACGCCGAGGACGGGGTCGAGGTCGTGATCGTCGAGGCGGGGGCGGTCATCCCGGCCGACACCGATGTGATCCTGATCCCCGGCTCCAAGGCGACGCTCTCGGACCTGGCCGCCCTGCGCGCCGAAGGCTGGGACATCGACATCCTGGCTCATCACCGCCGGGGCGGGGTCGTCGTCGGGCTGTGCGGCGGCTATCAGATGCTGGGGCAGACCGTTGCCGACCCGGATGGGGTCGAGGGGGCGGCGGCGGCGGTGCCGGGCCTTGGGCTGCTCGAGGTCGACACGGTGATCGGCGCGGCCAAGACCCTGCGCCCGGCGGCCGGCCGCGACACGGTTTTCGATCAGGGCATCACCGGCTACGAGATGCATATGGGCGAGACCACGGGTGCTGGGTTGGCGCGGCCCTGGCTGACGCTGGCGGACGGCCCGGACGGGGCGGTTTCCGCCTGCGGGCGGGTGATGGGGGCCTATGTCCACGGCCTGTTCGCGGCGGACGATTTTCGCGCGGCGTTCCTTTCGGCCCTGCGAGCGGGCGACTATGCGGCGGCGTCCCACGCGGCCAGGGTCGAGGAAACCCTCGATGCGCTTGCCAAGCATCTGGAAACGCACCTCGACATGGATGGCCTGGATACGGCTTTCGCTTAATCCTTCGGCGGCATGTCGTCCTTTACTTCCTGCAACAGAAATTCCCGCGCCTTGGTTTCGTGCTGTGGCTTCAAATGCGGGGCGAGCAATCGCCAGGCGCCGTAGAACACGGTCGCGTCATCCGTATACCCCAAGGCCGCGATAAAATCAGGGACCAGGTCGAAGGGCACGATGAAATAGGCGAGCGCGCTCATCACGGCGATCTTCACGCCCGTCGGCGTGGCCGGATCGCGGGCCGCGAAGAAGGCCGCCACGGCGTCGCGGGTGAAGGGGACCTTGCCGATGGTCCGGCGCACCTTGCCGCCCAGGTCCCGGGTCACCAGGTCTTCGTCGCCGGGGTCGCGGTCATCCGGTCTGCGTGTCACGTTGTCGCCACACCCTTGCTTTGTTAGAAGTCATCCACCCTATCAGAACACTTCCAATGACGGAGGACATCCATGGACATTTCCGGTCACGCGGCCCTGGTCACCGGCGCCGCCTCGGGCCTGGGGGCCGCGACGGCCCGCGCACTCGCGGCCAAGGGCGCCAAGGTCGCCTGCCTTGATCTTAATTTGGCCGGTGCGGAGGAAGTTGCAAGCGCCATCGGCGGAAAGGCCGTTCAGGCCGACGTGTCCGACGCGGGCTCGCTGGAAGCCGCCGTCGCCGCCGCCGCCGATGCCCACGGCCCGGCCCGCGTCGCCGTCAGCTGCGCCGGGATCGCCCCGCCCAAGCGCATTGTCGGCCGCGACGGGCCGCAGGCGCTCGACGTGTTTGCCCAGACCATTCAGATCAACCTGATCGGCACCTTCAACCTGATGCGCCTGGCCGCCCATGGCATGCAGGGGCTCGACCCGTTGGCGACGGGCGAACGCGGGGTGATCGTGAATACGGCGTCGGTCGCCGCCTTCGAAGGGCAGATCGGGCAGGCCGCCTATGCGGCGTCCAAGGGCGGAGTCGCGGCCCTGACCCTGCCGGCGGCCCGCGAATTCGCCAAGTGGGGCATCCGCGTGATGACCATCGCCCCCGGCGTGTTCAAGACACCGATGGTGGCGGCCCTGTCCGACGAGGTTCAGGCCAGCCTGGCCGCAAACGTGCCGTTCCCGCCCCGCCTGGGCGATCCGGCGGAATACGCCGACCTTGTGTTGGCGATCTGCGGCAACACCATGCTCAACGGCGAGGTCATCCGCCTGGACGGCGCTTTGCGCATGCAGCCGATTTGAAACAAGGTTGACCACAGAGACAGTGAGGCAGTGAGAAGAATAGAAAAAAGGCCTGGACCCCCGCCTGCGCGGGGGTGACGGGTCTTGGTCACATTGTGTCATTCCCGCGAAAGCGGGAATCCAGAACCCTCACCGTCTCACCGCCTCAATGGTTTTCTTTAAATCCTTCACCCCGCGGCCCGGTCCATGAAGGCCGCGAGGTCGATGTCCTTTTGCGTCACGCCGCCGGCGTCGTGGGTCGCCAGGGTGACTTCGACCCGGTTGTAGATGTTGTACCATTCGGGATGGTGATCCATCTTCTCGGCCAGGAGCGCGGCGCGGCTCATGAAGCCGAAGGCGGCGTTGAAGTCCTTGAATGTGAAGGTCTTGATGATGGCGTCGCGGCCCGGCACCTCGGCCCAGCCGTTCAGGTCCCGGATTGCGGCGTCTCTTGCCGCGCCGGTCAGTTTGTCGGTCATCTCAGATCTCCCTGTTTGCGTTTGCACCCGGATCGTTTGGCGCTAGCTTAACGCATGACCCTGACCGCACCCAGTCTTGCCGATTTCGAGACCATGGCCGAAGAGGCCCTGACCCTGATTCCGGACCACCTGCGTCGCCTTGCCGCCGACGTCATTATCCGCATCGAGGATTTCCCAGACGAGGAAACCGCGCGCGAGATGGACCTGGAAAGCCCGTTCGATCTGCTGGGGCTCTACCGCGGCATCGCGCTGACGGACAAAAGCGTCGGCGATCCGGGAGGCATGCCCGACATGGTGTTCCTCTATCGCCGCCCGATTCTCGATTATTGGTGCGAGACCGGCGAGGACCTTGCCCATTTGATTCGCCATGTCCTGATCCACGAGATCGGTCATCACTTCGGTTTTTCCGATGCGGACATGGAACATCTGGAAGAACAGGCCGATGCCGCCGACAAGGACTGAGCGCGGCAACCGTTTCCGCTTACCGCGCGGGTGATTTCGGGTATGGTTTTTCCCGTCCCGGTCGGGGGCGGAGGCAATGACCTTAAGGGGGCAGGCATGAACGACGTCGAAAAAACCTTGGAACAGAATGTCGAGCAGGTCGCCAAATGGGTCGACGTGCTGCTTCAGTTCGGCGTGTCCTACGGCTTCCAGATTCTGGGGGCGTTGCTGTTCCTGCTGGTCGGGCTCAAGGCGGGCGGCTGGATGTCGCGGCGAATTCAGGCGGTCTGCGAGGCCAAGGGCATCGACGTCACCCTGTCGCGTTTTATCGGCAATGCGGTCAAAATTTTGATCCTGACGGTGCTCGCGATTATCACGCTTGGCAATTTCGGGATCTCCATCGCCCCCCTGATCGCGCTGGCCGGGGCATCGGCCTTCGGCGCCACCATGGCGTTGCAGGGGCCGCTGTCGAACTACGGGGCGGGGCTGTCGATCATCCTGGCCCGGCCCTTCGTGGTCGGGAACACCATTACGGTCGGCGAGACCTCGGGCGTGGTCGACGAGGTCAAGATGGCCCATACCCGTCTGCTCGGCGAGGATGGCGAGCGCATCACCATTCCCAACAAGGACATCGTCGGCCGGGTCATCGTCAATTCGGAAACCCGGCGCGTGGTGCAGACCAAGATCGCGCTGGCCGCCGAGGCCGACCTGGAGCGCGCGGCCGAGGCCGTGCAGAAGGCAGTCGTCAGTGCTTTGCCGAAGGCCGATGCGGAGGCCGGCGGCGCCGAGCCCCAGGTCGGGCTGCACGATTTCACCTTCGGCGGGCTGGTGCTGGGGGTACGGTTCTGGGTGCCGTCGAGCCGCTATTACGAACTGCGTTATGCGGTCAACCGGGCGATTCTGGAGGCCTTGCGCGGCGCCGGGGTGCCGATGCTATCGGGTGTGCAGCCGGCGGTCATGGGCAACAGCCTGTCCGGCGACGGCGTGCAGGAAGGCCGGCGCGAAGACGGCTGAGGCGGGGTGAATTTCAGGACAAGAGCGACCCTCAGGCAGGCTGCGCCTGGGCCTCGTCTTCGGTGGCCAGCAGGGCGCCGACCACGGCCAACAATTCAAGGGCCGAGAACGGCTTGGACAGTGTTTTGCGCGCCCCCATCTTGGCGGCCATGCCAAGGGACGAGGTCTCGTTGGTACGGGGGTCGGCCGATACGGCGACGATCGGCAGGTCCGGGGTGTCGGCCAGCAGCGAGCGGATCAGGTCGATGCCCTCGCCGTCGGCCATCAGGATATCGGTGATTACCATTTGATGGTGGCTGGCCTTGAACTTCTCAAGCGCTTCGAAACCGCCCGCGGCGGTTTCCACACTGAAACCGACTTCCGTCAACGGATTGGCGATCAGGTTTCGCGCCAGTTCGTTGTCATCGACAACCAACACACTCGGCATGATGTTCTCCAATTACGCCGCGCGCCAATCCCCCCGGCCCACGGCAACCCAAGCTATTCATAGCTGTAAATGATATTGCATCCGCGAAACGCCCTCAATTAGGCCGAAAGTCAAGGGTCTAGGGAGGGCGTGGCTGAGGCGTCCAACCTTAGAATTTAAGCGCCAGGGAGACGTTGACGACGTTCTCGTCGAAATCGGACGTCGATAGGTTGGAATGGGCCTTGACGTATTTGTAGGCGACGTTCACCTGGGCATGCTCGTGAACCGGTACGGATATCTCCGCCTTGACCGTGTGGCGCTGGTCCTCCCGTTCCCGGCTTATGGACGGGGTCTCGTTCGTATAGTCCCGCAAATAGTACTGATATCCGAAACGGATGGTGGCGGCGCCGGGCGACGCGCTCAAGGTCGACTTCAGACTGACGTCCAGGTAGTGCCCCGCGAAATCGAATTCGCTACCGGCCGCGTTCTCCAGCTCGAAGCGGTACCCGGCTTTGATGTAAGACCGGGTCTCGTCGAAAAAGAAAAAGTTGTCGAACGACAGGCCGTTGACCTGCGCGTTTCTGGACTTGGCCGTATGGAACGTCTTGTTCTGGTAGTTGTAGCCGCCCAGAACGTACCAATTCGTGGTCAGGCCGTGTCCCAGGGTCGGAGAGACCGTGTGGAAGTTCAGGAAGGGATTGCCGCTCAGTTCCGTATGGGAAAACCCGTACAGGAACCCCGCGTCGAAAGCGGACAGTTTCTTGCGGGTCGATAAAAAGGCGGTGTGCGATTGCAGATTGAACGCCTTCAGGTCCTGGTAGCTGGTCTTTGAAAACCCGTATGAAACCTTGATGGGCAGGGCGGACTGCCTGAACAGGGAATAGGCCGCGCCCAGATTGAAGACGCGGGCCTGGTCAGCCTGCCCCGACCGATTGTCGAGGGCGTCGATCGAGACGCTGTCGTCGTTCAGCATGCCGGCTTCCAGGGTGATCGACCATGGCTTGTCGGGCTCGGTCGGCGCCTCCGCTGCCGCGGCATGGGTGTTCGGCAGGATAATTCCGGTCAGGCCGATGATCCATGCGGCGGCCAAGCCATGGCGTTTGTGGCGCGCCGACGACTGCCGTTGGTCGTGTTTCGAAAAGGGGCCCAGGGTCTTCATGTGTTTTGTGTCACTGACTGCGTTGCATGAAACGTTGCGCCAACCTCCCACAAAGCGACAGACTTTTCAGCGAAAATCATAAGAGGCGCTTTCTGCGATGATCCGCCGGCGCAGCCAAAAAGTGCGCCCTGTTTATTCCGCAATCATAAGGAATTTACGGCCGATCCTTGCGGAAAAGCCCATGTTATGGCGTAAGGCATATATAATTTCATTTCGATTACGATTATATTCAACCTCATCGAATGACATCGATTCGGTTTCGACCGGCGCCGCACCCAAGGCCGGTTTCATCTAATCATCCCGTTGGCGCGCAGATTGTGCTGGGGAGTTGAGGGCGGCCCGAACAGGGCGCCGCTCGGCGACGATCATTGATCGTGCGTGCAATTCAGTCAGGAACGTTGATGCAAATTATGCTCTCCCTCTTCAAGGTGTTCGGCCCCCGCGCGACCCGCGCGATCCTGGGCGTCGGTTTGTCGGCTCTGATCGGCCTTGCGTCCGTGGACGTGCAGGCGGCCGCCGTCGGAACGGTCTCCAAGGTTCAGTTGACGGCATACGGGATGCCGCCGGAAGGCAGAAAGACCGAAAAGACGCTGGCAGACGGCGTCGTCATGCACGAGACGCTGGAAACCGTTTCCGATGGTGGATTGCAGGTCTCGCTGATCGACGATACGACCCTGACGTTGGGGGGGGCTGCCTCCCTTGTCGTCGATGAGATGGTGTACGACCCGGTGACGAAGAACGGGAATTCCGTCCTCAAACTTGCGACCGGCACATTTCTTTATGTCTCCGGATCCATGAACAAGAAGGGGATCAAGATTGTAACTCCGTCGTCGACAATAGGTGTGCGCGGCACAAAACTTCTGATCAAGATCGCGGCGGACGGCGCAACGTCTGTCGGTGTCATCGAAGGGGCCGCGGATGTCCAATCGTTGATCGATGGCAGCGTTGTCTCGATCAAGCCCGGCGACAGCGCCGTGGCGCCCGCGACGGGTGGCGTTGAAATGGCCTCGCTGGCTGCGATTGAGGTGCAGGACACTTTCGTCGCCGCCATCGCCGTTGCCGAAGCCCAAGAATCCATTACCCAGGTGCGGACAGCGTTGAATGCCCAGATTAAGGGGTTGGAGCAGGACGCGGCGTCGGCGCGCGGGCCGGCCAAGGAAACGATCGAGGCCGAACTGAGCGCCCTGACCACGGAACTGAGCACCAGCCTGGAAGCGGCTGAAAGCGTCCTGGGCATCGTTGAGAAACAAGCTCTGGCCGTGACCGCGACCCTTCCTGCTCCGGCAGATCTCATCGGCGGGATCCTGACGCCGGCCATTCCTACACCTGCGGCTGCGGCTGCGGCAGCGACCGCCGCCGCTACCGAAGCCGCCGCGCAGGCTGCAGTTGAGGCTGCAGCGGACGCCGCAACCCAGGCCGCCGCGGTTGCCGCTGCGGAAGCTGCGGGGGATGCCGCTGCTCAGGCTGCCGCCGCCGCTGCTGCTGATGCTGCCGCGCAGGCCGCCGCCCAGGCTGCCGCATCCGCCGCTGCGCAGGCTGCGGCCGATGCCGCTACTGCCGCGGCCGCACAGGCCGCTGCTGATGCCGCTGCGCAGGCTGCTGCTGATGCCGCCGCTGCTGCTGCTGCCGATGCTGCCGCACAGGCCGCCGCCGATGCCTCTGCCGCTGCTGCTGCCGAAGCCGCGGCGCAGGCTGCTGCCGATGCCGCTGCCGCCGCTGCTGCTGACGCCGCCGCACAGGCCGCCGCCGATGCGGCTGCCGCCGCTGCTGCTGACGCCGCCGCACAGGCCGCCGCCGATGTGGCTGCCGCCGCTGCTGCCGACGCCGCCGCGCAGGCCGCCGCCGATGCGGCTGCCGCTGCTGCTGCCGAAGCCGCCGCGCAGGCTGCCGCCGATGCTGCTGCCGCCGCCGCCATCCTTGCCGCCGCAGAAGCTGCCGCCCAGGCCGCGATCGAAGCCGCAGCTGCCGCGGCTGCCGCCGCTGCTGGCCTGCTTTAATAGGGGAGGGCGGCGCCCTGGACCTCCTGGTCCGGGACTGTTGCGCCGACCGTGAAGGGCCCGGGCGCCGATTGTCGCCCGGGTTTTTCTTGCCTGGGCGCAGCCTCCTCGGTGTCGCGGCGACGATTGGGCGGGGACATCACGGTGCCAGGGGGATCGAGCCATCGCGCGCCCGGCGCGGGCAATCCAAACAAGGCTCAGGGGTTCTTTTTCGTGGAGGGGGGAAGTGGTGGAGCCGAGGGGAATCGAACCGTCGCGCGCCCGGCGCGGGCATTCCAAACAAGGCTCAGGGGTTCTTTTTCGTGGAGGGGGGAAGTGGTGGAGCCGAGGGGAATCGAACCCCTGACCTCGTCATTGCGAACGACGCGCTCTCCCAACTGAGCTACGGCCCCATCAGAATCCCGGCCAAGCGGGCTTCCCGGGTGAGCCGCCGGCATCGGAAGACGATCCGGGCAGGCGGCCATTTTGGGAGGCCGGATAATGCTTCCGGCAATCCGCACTGTCAAGCCGCGGTTTCAGCCTAAAACCTTGCGGCGGCGGGCCCTTGCCCCTACGTTTGTGCGGCCTCGGCCCGCACATTCGGAGACCAACATGGACGTCATCACCGGCCCCGTCATTTCGATCCTTCTGATCGCCCTCAACCTTTACACATGGGTCGTCATCATCGGCGTGATCCTGAGCTGGCTGGTCGCCTTCAACGTGGTCAACACGTCGAACAAGTTCGTCTACATGGTCGGCGACTTCTGCTACCGGGCGACGGAACCCCTGCTCGGGCGGATTCGCAACTTTCTGCCCAACCTGGGCGGGCTGGACATTTCGCCGGTGGTGCTGATCCTGGGGCTCGTGTTCCTCAAGGAATTCCTGATCCGCCTTGCCCACAAGATCGTCTGACGCTTCCGCGCCCGATGCGGCCCCACCGTTCCGGGCGGTGGCGGAGGGCCTGCGCGTGGCGCTCAAGGTCACGCCCAAGGCGGCGGCCAACCGGCTGACCGGCCTCGCCGCCGATGCCGAGGGTGGGCTGGTTCTCAAGGTTTCGGTCACGGCCCCGGCCGACAAAGGCAAGGCCAACGCCGCCGTGGTCAAACTTTTGGCCAAGGAATGGGGGGTCGCGAAATCGGATATCGAGGTCACCCAGGGCGCGGCGTCCAGAACCAAGACGCTTTTGATCCGGGGCGACGGAACGGAATTGATGCGCCGCCTCACGGACTGGTGCCAGGACAAAGGATTGAAGAGACAATGACCATTGCGGCGATCATCGACGGCAAGGCCCATGCGGACCGGTTGCGTGAAAAGGTCACGGCGGCGGTGGGGCGCTTGAAGGACGGCCCGGGGATCGTGCCGGCGCTCGCCGTGGTGCTGGTCGGCGACGATCCGGCCAGCCAGGTCTATGTCGGCGCCAAGGGCAAGCAGACCGTCGCCGCGGGCATGCAATCCATCGAACACCGTTTGCCCGTGACGACGCCGGAGGCCGAATTGCTCGCCCTCATCGACGATCTGAACAAGGACCCCGACGTCCACGGCATCCTGGTGCAGTTGCCCCTGCCGGATCACATCGACGAAGGGGCGGTGATCGCCGCCATCGATCCGGCCAAGGACGTCGACGGGTTCCATCCCGTCAATGTCGGCCGCCTGTGGTCAGGCGACGCACGGGCCCTGGTGCCCTGCACGCCCTACGGCAGCCTGCTGATGCTGAAGGAAACCTTGGGCGACATGGCGGGCAAGCGGGCCGTGGTGCTGGGCCGCTCCAACATTGTCGGCAAGCCGATGGCGGCGCTGCTGTTGGGCGAAAGCTGCACGGTCACGGTCGCCCATTCGCGCACCCAGGATCTTGCCGCACGCTGCCTGGAGGCCGACATCCTGGTTGCCGCCGTGGGCCGTCCGCGCATGGTGCCCGGCGACTGGATCAAGCCGGGGGCGACGGTGATCGACGTCGGCATCAACCGAATTGCGGCCCCCGAAAAGGGCCCCGGCAAGACGCGCATCGTCGGCGATGTCGATTTCGATGCGGCGGTTAAGGTGGCCGGCGCCATCACGCCGGTGCCGGGCGGCGTCGGGCCCATGACCATCTGTTGCCTGCTGCGCAACACGGTGGTCGCCGCCTGCCGGCAGGCCGGGTTGGACGACCCGGGCCTTTGACCCCGGCCCGTGGTTCCGCCGCGGCGATATCGGCCGCATGACTTGCCCTTACGGCCTCTGCGGGTTTCCGGTTGCGTTTCCTTCATTACCGTATGATGATAATCACGGCATCGCTTGGGGAGTCCCGGATTTCGGGCGGCGAAGGGGGGTATCTTTCGTTGGGCCGAACCGGACCTGGGCGCGCCGGCCATGGTACATGGCACGGCCCCAAAAAGGCGAAGATCCTGGGGGTCTGTTACTCCACTCGACAAAGGAAGTTGATAAAAGATGCCTACTGGAACCGTGAAGTGGTTCAATGTGACCAAGGGATTTGGCTTCGTTACTCCCGATGAGGGCGGTAAGGACGCTTTCGTGCATATTTCCGCTGTCCGTGATTCGGGGATGGAAACCCTCGCCGAAGGACAGAAGCTGGAATATGAACTGGTGCCTGGACGTGATGGCCGTGAAGCGGCCGCAAATCTGAAAGCCATCGGATAAAGATCTCCTGACACCGCCCCGATAATTTCTTGGTCGGCCGGGCGGCGGCCGTTTCCGGACCTTGTCCGGCGACGGGCGGGAGACACATTGCAGAAGCGGACGCCGCGGAGACGCGGCGTCCGTCCCTGCGCTTTTCGTGCCGATCCATGTTTTTATCTGGGAGTGTTTGGCCCATGGCCAGGGAGCTCTATCCCGTGTCCTGCCCGCATTGCGGCGAGGCACAGAACGTCATGCCGGGCGGTTTTGACCCGGACCGTGACCCGTTCGGACCCGTGACCTGCATGGTATGCGGCAATAATTTCACGCGCAATGACTACATGACCGGCCTGGCCCAGGCCACGGTCCGGCGCAAGCCCGGGTCCAACGTGGTGCCGCTCAGGCGCAACTGACGGCCTTTACTTCCTTTTGTGATCGCTATTCGTCCTGATAACGGCAGGCTTCGCGCGGCCGTGTCTGGTTGCGGCTTAGGCTTAGGTCCGCCGAACCATGGCCAGGCCGGCGCCGGCGGCGATCAGCATGCCGCCGGTGATCCGGTTGCGGATGCGCTGGGCGCGCTCGCTCTTGACCGCCCCCAACAGCCGCCCGCCGATCACCGCGTAGGCGCTGTCGAACACCACAGCGATCAAAAGGAACGCGCCGCACATGGCCCACAACTGCGGGCCCGCGGGCAGGCCAGGGTCGAGGAACTGCGGAAAGAACGCGGCGTAGAACGCCAGAAGCTTCGGATTGGTCCAGGCCACGAACGCCGCCTGCAGGAACATGCGCCCGGCCCGCGGGGCGGTGACGGCGGCGGCCGCCTCGGGCGGGACCGGCTTTTCGCGGAAGGCCTGCACGCCCAGATAGACCAGATAGGCCACGCCCAGCCAGCGCAGCACCTCGAACCCGTCGGACAGGATCGCCATGGCCGAAGCCAGGCCGAGCGCCGTGATCGCCAGCTGCTGCGCCAGGGCGAAGGCCGTGCCGGCGACGGTGATCAGCCCGGCCTTGACGCCGAACCGATTAGCAAAGGCGGGGCATCGCGTAAATGCGATTCCCCTTTGCTACGGCCCGCCGCCGATGCTACATCACGCCCGCCATGACAACCGACCTCAGCCATATCCGCAACTTCGCGATCATCGCCCATATCGACCACGGGAAATCGACCCTGGCCGACCGCCTGATTCAGATGACGGGCGGGCTGACCGACCGCGAGATGTCGGAACAGGTACTCGACAGCATGGATATCGAGCGCGAGCGCGGCATCACCATCAAGGCGCAGACCGTGCGCCTGGACTACACGGCCAAGGACGGTGAGAAATACGTCCTCAACCTGATCGACACGCCGGGCCATGTCGACTTCACTTATGAAGTCTCACGCTCCTTGGCCGCCTGCGAGGGCTCGCTTCTGGTCGTCGACGCGACCCAGGGGGTCGAGGCGCAGACATTGGCCAACGTGTACCTGGCCCTCGACGTCGATCACGAGATCGTTCCCGTGCTCAACAAGATCGACCTGCCGGCGGCGGAAACGGAACGGGTCAAGGCGCAGATCGAGGACGTGATCGGCCTCGATACCTCGGACGCCCTGGAAATTTCCGCCAAGACCGGGATCGGCATCGACAGCGTGCTCGAAGCCATCGTCACCCGCCTGCCGGCGCCCAAGGGTGATCCGACGGCGACGCTGTCCGCCCTGCTGGTCGACAGCTGGTACGACCCCTATCTCGGCGTGATGATCCTGGTCCGGGTCGTCGACGGCACCCTCAAGCGCGGCCAGCGTATCCGCATGATGGCCAACAACGCCGCCTATCAGGTCGATCAGGTCGGCTATCTCCGGCCCAAGCCGACCAAGGTCGACGAACTGGGCCCGGGCGAGGTCGGCTATTTCACGGCGGCGATCAAACGCGTCGCCGACACCAACGTGGGCGACACCATCACCGACGACCGCAAGCCGGCGGCCAAGCCGCTGGCCGGGTTCAAGCCCTCCGTGCCGGTGGTGTTCTGCGGCCTGTTCCCGACGGACGCCGGTGATTACGAAGACCTTCGCGATTCCCTGGAAAAGCTGCACCTGAACGACGCCAGCTTCCATTTCGAGGCCGAATCCTCCGCCGCCCTGGGCCTGGGATTCCGCTGCGGGTTTTTGGGCCTGCTGCATCTTGAAATCGTCCAGGAACGGCTGGAGCGCGAGTTCGATCTCGACCTCATCACCACCGCGCCCAGCGTGGTCTACAAGGTCTACCGGACCGACGGCGTGATGCGCGAACTGCACAACCCCGTGGACATGCCGGACCCGTCGGCCATCGATTACATCGAGGAGCCCTGGATCAAGGCCAGCATCATGGTGCCCGACGAATATCTGGGTGCCGTGCTGCAACTATGCACGGACCGCCGCGGCGAACAGGAAAACCTGACCTATGTCGGCAACCGGGCGCTGGTCGTCTACCGCCTGCCGCTCAACGAAATCGTGTTCGACTTCTACGACCGCCTGAAATCCGTCAGCCGCGGCTACGCCAGCTTCGATTACGAACTGGAAGGCTACCGCGAGGGCGATCTGGCCAAGGTCTCAATCCTGGTCAATCTGGAGCCCGTGGATGCGCTCGCCTTCATCGTCCACAAATCCCATGCCGAGGCCCGCGGCCGCCAGATCTGCGAAAAGCTCAAGGACCTGATCCCGCGCCAGCTGTTCAAGATCGCCATCCAGGCGGCCATCGGCGGCAAGGTCATCGCCCGCGAAACGCTGGGCGCCATGCGCAAGGACGTCACCTCCAAATGTTACGGCGGCGACATCACCCGCAAGAAGAAGCTTCTGGAAAAGCAGAAGAAGGGCAAGAAGCGCATGCGCCAGTTCGGCAACGTGGAAATCCCGCAGTCGGCCTTCCTGGCCGCGCTCAAGACCGGCGAATAACCGGGCGGGGGTCGATCCGACATGCTGCCCAACCCTCAAGCTCCGATCCGCTCGTTCCTCACCGGCTGCCTGTTCCTGGCGGCCCTGGTCACGGGCGCCCTGATGATCTGGGTCCTGCGTCAGGAAGACGGCGGGCAATATTGCGTCGCGGACGGCGGGGAACTGTTCGGCCTGTGCCGTCCGACGGCGGATTTCCTGATCAACGGCCTGGTCTGGTACGCCCTGATTTTCGGCGCCCTGGCCCTGCCCATTGCCTCGGTGGTGATGATGCGCTGGGCGGCCAAGCGGCGCGGCGGCGGCCCGGGAACTCCCGGCCAGCCCTAGCGGCCGGCCCCCGGCGGCGGCAGGCTGTCGACGTCGATATCGAAATCGGCTTCCGATTCCGCGTATGTCAGCCCCGCTTCGTCCAGGAAATGCTGGGTTTCGTGGCTCGGCGCCATGTCGTCGCCGTCGCCATAGCCGTCCTGCATGGCCTGTTCGGCCAGCTCGTCATACAGAAACATCGAATCCTCGCGCTCCTGCAGGTCCTGGACCTCGTCCGCCGTCAGGGGCCGCTTGGGCCGGCAGAACCAGGCCAGCAATCCCCCCGGAACGCCGGTCAGCAGCCAAGCCGGCAGGGCGAGCAGCGGGCGGATCACCCCGGACCACAATTCGGGGGACAGACGCTCGACCCGGATCTGCGTGACCACCAGGTTGCCGGGCCAGGCCGTGTACCAAATGTCATGGGCGGAGACCAAATGCAGGCCGCGCCCGGGCTCGGCCTTGACCAGGGCTTCGGCCGCGCCGGCGGCAAACGCCGCCAAAAGCAGGGCCCAACCCAGGTAGAACGCCACGCGCTTTATGGTCCAGCCGGTCATCATGACTTTGTTATGGGGCCGGCACACAATCCGGGCAATGATTATCGCGACACAATGCCGTGCGCTGTTTGCGACCCCTGATGCCGCTTTAACCGTTGCATGCCACCCCGCCGCCCGCTATTTTCCGCCCCCTGTTCCCCGGGGGCCGCGACGGCCCCGGTGGTGGAACGCGCGGAGGGGTGGCCGAGTGGCTGAAGGCGCACGCTTGGAAAGCGTGTATAGGGGCAACTCTATCGGGGGTTCGAATCCCCCTCCCTCCGCCAATTTCTTTCCTGAAAATTTATCCGCACCCTCTTCCGGCCCTGGGCCGGGATTGCTAGGCTCTGCGCCTGCATTCCGTATCGCCCGCCCCCTTGGCCTAAGGGACCGGCCGGGCGGCCATCACTTGAGGACATCCAACATGACCCAGATCGCATTCATCGGCGTCGGCAACATGGGCAATCCCATGGCGGGCAACCTGATCAAGGCCGGCCATGCCGTCGCCGCCTTCGATCTGTCGGCGGACCTGCTGGCCAAGGCCGCTGCCGCCGGGGCCACCGTCGCGGGGAGCGCCGCCGAGGCGGCCCAGGGAGCCGAGGTCGTCATCACCATGCTGCCCGCCGGCAAGCATGTGAAGGAGGTCTGCCTGGGCGGCCTGTTCGATACCCTGCCCGCCGGCACCCTGGTGATCGACTGTTCGACCATCGACGTCGACACCGCGCGCGAGGTCCATGCGGCGGCTAAGGCCAAGGGCCTGGCCATGGTCGACGCGCCCGTGTCCGGCGGCGTCGGCGGGGCCGAGGGCGCGACCCTGACCTTCATGGTCGGCGGCGCGGATGACGCCTTTGCCCGGGCCAAGCCGGTGCTGGAGAAAATGGGCAAGACCATCGTTCATTGCGGCGGCCCCGGAAACGGCCAGGCGGCCAAGATCTGCAACAACATGATGCTGGGCATTCAGATGGCGTCCGTGGCCGAGGCCTTCGTGCTGGCGGAAAAACTGGGGTTGGACGCGCAGCGCCTGTTCGACGTGTCGAGTACAGCCTCCGGCCAATGCTGGTCGCTGACCACCTACTGTCCTGTGCCGGGCCCGGTGCCGGCCTCGCCGGCCAATCGGGATTACGCCCCCGGTTTCGCCACGGCCCTGATGCTGAAGGACATGGGCCTCGCCCTTGCCGCCGCCAGCAGCACGGGTGCGGACGTGTCGGTCGCCGAAAAGGCGGCGTCGCTGTATCAGGATTACGCCGACGCGGGCCAGGCCGGGAAGGATTTTTCCGGCATCATCAACCTGATCCGCGGCCGCGCGAAATAGCAACAAAAGTAACGAAACGAAGGAGCATCCATCCATGACCATCCAGACCGGCGACCGCGTCCCCAGCGCCACCATCTTCAAAATGGGCGCCGACGGCGGGCCCGAAGCGGTTTCCACCGACGATTATTTCAAGGGCCGTAAGGTCGTGGTGTTCGGCCTGCCCGGGGCCTTCACGCGCACCTGTTCGGCCAAGCACCTGCCGGGCTTCGTCGCCCAGGCGGATGCCATCCTGGCCCGTGGCGTCGACGAAATCGCCTGCGTGTCCGTCAACGACGCCATGGTGATGACGGCCTGGGGCCTGTCCCACGAAGCGCCCGGCAAGGTCACCATGCTGTCCGACGGCAACTGCGCCCTGACCGAAGCCATGGGCCTGGCGTCGGACATGTCGGCCAAGGGTTACGGCAAGCGCTCCAAGCGCTATGCCATGATCGTCGAGGACGGCGTGATCACCCATTTCGCGCTGGAGACCGAGCCCGGGCTCAACGTCTCCTCGGCGGAGCAGATTCTCGCGGCCCTCGGCTGATCTCATAATATTAAGGAGTGATCGATGACCGACGGCGGCAACATGCGCCCGTTGCAGTTCACCCATTTCGGAGCGGCGGGCTGGAAAATCACGGACGGTGAGACGGTGATCCTGCTCGACCCCTATTTGTCGCGGGTGCGGTTTCAGGGGCGGCGTTACGGCCCCCATGACGCCACCGAAATCCCCGACGATCCCCGCCCGGTGGTGAAGATGACCGAGCCCGCCGGCCACGACACGGCGACCATCGACCGCCATGTGCCCAAGGCCGATTTCATCATCCTGTCTCATTCCCATTTCAACCACGCCATGGACATACCCTATATCGCCAACAAGACGGGTGCTGTGGTGATCGGCACGGAAAGCACCTGCAACATCGCCATCAACGGCGGTGTGCCGGACGAACAGATCCACGCGGTGCAGGGCGGCGAGGATTATCAGTACGAGACCTTTTCCATCCGCGTGATCCCGAGCCTGCATTCCGCCCTGTCCTGCAAACTGTACAAGGATTTCGGCACCATCCCGGTGCAGGACGCGCCGCTCTGCCTCGACGATTATGTCGAGGGCGGCACGCTTGCTTATCTGATCCGCATGGGCGGGCGGGAAATCCTGCTGTTCGGCTCCATGAACTTCATCGAACGTGAGGTCGAGGGCCTGCGCCCGGATGTCGCATTCATCGCCTCGGCGCCGCCGCGCCTCGACATTCACGACTACACGGCCCGCCTGATGCGCTGCCTGGGCCAACCCCCGCTTGTGGTCGCGACCCATTGGGACGACCAGGGCCTGCCCTTCGGCGCCCCCCAGGACAAGGCCCTGGCCCATACGGAGGCCTTCATCCAAGAGGTCAAGGCGGCGTCACCCGAGACGGAAGTCTTCGTGCCCCACCATTTCCAAACCCTGACCCTCGATGCCCAGGGCCGGATGCGGGTGGTCGACTAGCGCCGCGCTGTACCGATGCCGCGCCCCGCGTGCTAGGGTCGGCAAAACATTTTTGGGAGGATGCCGACATGACCACCATCAACACCCTTTTGCCGACCTCGCTGGTCGGCTCCTACGCCCAGCCCAACTGGCTGCTCGACCGGGCCAAGCTGGCCGGGCGCTTCCCGCCCCGCACCCGGGCCAAGGAGCTGTGGCGCGTCGATCCGGAATACCTGGAAGAGGCCCAGAACGACGCCACGATCCTGGCCATCCGCGATCAGGAACGGGCCGGGCTCGACATCATCACCGACGGTGAGATGCGCCGCGAAAGCTATTCCAACCGTTTCGCCACGGCGCTGTCGGGGGTCGACATCGACAATCCGGGCGAAGCGCTCGACCGGTCCGGCCATCCCAATCCGGTGCCGCGCATCACCGGCAAGATCACCCGCATGCATGCGGTCGAGGTCGAGGACGTGAAGTTCCTGCGCGCCAACACGGACCGCAAGATCAAGATCACCGTGCCCGGCCCGTTCACCATGTCGCAGCAGGCGCAGAATGATTTCTATGCGTCGGAGGCCGACCTGGCCATGGATTACGCCGCCGCCGTGAACGAGGAAGTCCGCGACCTGTTCGCCGCCGGCGCCGACGTGGTTCAGCTGGATGAGCCCTATATGCAGGCCCGCCCGGAAAAGGCCGGCGAGTTCGGCCTGGATGCCCTCAACCGCGCGCTCGACGGGATCGAGGGCGAAACCGCCGTGCACATCTGCTTCGGCTATGCCGCGATCATTCACGAGCGGCCCGAGGGCTATTCCTTCCTGCCGCAGCTGGCGGCCTGTTCGGTCTGCGACATCTCCATCGAGACGGCGCAGTCGCATCTGGATTGCGCCGTGTTGGAAACCCTGCCGGAAAAGAACATCATCCTGGGCGTGCTGGACCTGTCGACCCACGACATCGAAAGCCCGGACACGGTGGCGGAACGCATCCGCAAGGGCCTCGCCCATCATCCGGCGGAAAAGATCATCGTCGCCCCCGATTGCGGGCTCAAGTACCTGCCCCGCGACGTCGCCTTCGGCAAGATGAAGGCCATGGCCGACGGTGCGGCCATCGTCCGCGCGGAAATCTCCAAATAAGAAAAGCCAAGAAAACAAAAGAAAGCCTGCCGATGACCGAGACCAATACCCGGGTGCTGTTCAACTCCACGCCCGAGGGCCTGCCCGTGCCGGGCAACTTCCGCCTGGACGAAGCGCCCGTGCCCGAACCAGGGGCGGGGCAGTTCCTGCTGCGCAATCTGTATCTCTCCCTCGATCCCTATCAGCGGATGCTGATGGGCGGCGGCTGGACCTACAGCCCCAACGTGCTGAAACCGGGCGACCTCATGGTCGGGCGCGTGTTGGGCGAGGTGGTCCAGACGAACAATCCGGACTTTCCCGTCGGCACGCACGTGGTCGGGCGGCTCGGCTGGCAGACTCATGTCGTGTCGGACGGCACGGATTTGGATTTCGTCATTGAGGCCAAGCCGGGGGTGCCGCTGTCGGCCTATCTCGGCGTCTGCGGCTCCACGGGCGTGACCGCCTGGGTCGGGCTCAAGATCACGGGCCAGCCCAAGGCGGGGGAGACGGTGGTGGTCTCCGCCGCCGCCGGATCGGTCGGCAGCTGCGTCGGCCAATTGGCCCGGGACATGGGCTGCCGCGCCGTCGGCATCGCCGGCGGGCCGGACAAATGCAGACTGGTGACGCAGGAATTCGGCTTCGACGCCTGCATCGACTACAAGGCGCCGGACCTGGCGGGCCAGTTGACGGCGGCGGCGCCGGACGGCGTCGACGTCTATTTCGACAACGTGGGCGGCGAGATTCTGGAAACCGTGATGGGCCGGTGCAACCGTCTGGCCCGCATCCCCGTCTGCGGCGTGCTGGCGCGCTACAACGAAACGGGTGAAGCCTACGGCAACCGCAACATGCATCTGTTCTTCGACAAGTCGCTGAAGATGGAAGGCTTCGTGCTCAACGCCCATAAGGCGATCTGGCCCCAGGCGCGGGCGGAGCTGGAAACCATGGTGGCCGACGGGCGCATGGCCTACCGCGAGACCATCGCGGACGGAATCGCTGCCGCGCCGGAAGCCTTCATCGGCATGCTGCAAGGAAAGAACCTGGGCAAGCAGCTGGTCAAGCTGACCTGATCCCGCGCCCCTTTGTTCTGTGGTTCCAGAAGATTTTGAACCACAGAGACGGTGAGGCGATGAGAAAAAGGAAAGCAAAGGTCTGTCATGGCCGGGCTTGACCCGGCCATCCACGCCTTGCCGGATTTTCAAACGATACCGTGGATGCCCGGATCAAGTCCGGGCATGACGGCAAAGCCTCACCGTCTCAGTGGTTTTCTTTTGAATATTCGCGGCGCGCCGCGGCCACCCCCGGCTTACGCGCAGGTCGCCCCTCGCAGGTGCGCCTTGCCGTCCGTGCCGAAGGTGCCGCGGGCGTTTCCTTCGCCGATTTGGGGATGGGTGAACAGGCCCATGACCTCCGCCCCCGCGATTTCCTCGCCCGTCACATAGGCTTGGCCCTCGGCGGAATTTTCCAGGCGGTCGTCCAGGTCGATCGAGAATACGAAGGTGCGGCCCGGGGTGAAATTGCTGAAATGCAGGGCCAGTTCCTCCGCCCCGTCGGCGACCACGGGGGCCTTCATCAGGCCGACCTCGCCCTCGACGGCTTCGAACTGCTGCGGCTCCGACGCGCCGGCGCCGCCGAAATCCGTGTCGAACACCACGCGCCCGGCGGAATTCGCCGCCTGGAATTCCAGGCTCAGCAGGGTCCAGGGCTCCAGGCTTTTGTTCTCGATGATGAACAGGTCGGGGCTTGAATCGATAAAGCGGATGACGACCTCGGGCCCGCAGGCGCGCGCCGCGGGGCCCAAAACCAGGCCCAAGATCAATGCCGCCGTGCCGATGAACGCGCGCCGCATGACGCTGCCTCCCTTGGGGCCTCCCTAGGCCGCCCCGTATCTCAAAGCATGGCCGAAGTCTCAGGCGGCGGCAAGCAGATGGATGGAGAACAGGCTGTCCGCGTCGGTCCAATGCTGTTGCGCACGCCAGCCGGCGCCGCCGGCGACGCGATGGAAATCCTCGATCGCGTATTTGTAGGAATTTTCCGTATGAATGGTCTCGCCCGCGCGGAAGTCGAAGGCATGGCCGTCGATGTGTACCGTCTGATCGACCGTGCTTTCCAGATGCATCTCGACCCGGCCTTCGCCGTCGTCGTAGCGCACACGATGGGCGAAGCGCGCACGGTCGAAGCCGCCGCCCAGTTCGCGGTTGATGCGGTCCAGAAGGTTCAGGTTGAAATCGGCGGTCACGCCCTTGGCGTCGTCATAGGCCGGCAGCAGCACGTCCAGGTCTTTTTTCAGGTCGACGCCAACCACCATAAAGGCGCCGTCGCCCAGCGTACGCCGGGCGCGGGCGAGGAAGCCGGCCGCCTGGGCAGGCTCGAAATTGCCGATGGTGGAGCCCGGGAAGAAGCCGACCGTGGGGGCATCGTCGAGTGCCGCCGGCAAGGGCAGCTCGGCGGTGAAATCGCCGACCACGGGAATGACCTCCAGATGCGGCAGGCGTTCGGCCAAGGCCCCGGCGGCGGCTTCCAGATAATCACCGGCGACGTCGATGGGCACGTAGCCACGGAGATCGGTCAGCGCGTTGAGGAACAGATCCGACTTGCGGCTTGACCCCGATCCGAATTCCACCACCCAGGCCCCGGCCGGCAGGGCCGCCCCCAGGTCGTCGGCGATGTCGGTCAGCAGGGCAAGCTCCGTGCGCGTCGGATAGTATTCGTCGAGATGGGTGATTTCCTCGAACAGGGCAGAACCGCGCACGTCGTAAAGCCACTTGCAGGGCAGGGTCTTGGTGGCGGCGGACAGCCCGTCGATCACGTCGCTCAGGAAGGCCTCCCTGCCGTCGTCGTCCAATCCTGTGTCTTCAACATCGGCAAAGGCGTCCATCGTTGTCTCACCCATCCTCGGCCAGGCGCAGGCCCGTGAACTGCCAACGCTGATGCGGATAAAAGAAGTTGCGGTAGGTGGCGCGCGCGTGTCCTTCCGGCGTGGCGCAGGACCCGCCGCGCAACACGTTCTGTCCCGACATGAATTTGCCGTTGTATTCGCCGCCGGCCCCGTCCGTGGCCTGGAAGCCGGGATAGGGGGCATAGGCGCTGGCGGTCCATTCCCAGACGTCGCCGAACATCTGCTGCAGGCCGTCACGGTCCTGTGCCGGGGCCGGGCGCAGGCGGCCCGAACCCGCGAAGTTGCCGGTTACCGGCAGTTCTCCGGCCGCCGCCTCCCATTCGAATTCCGTCGGCAGGCGCTTGCCCGACCAGCGGGCGAAGGCATCGGCCTCGAACAGGCTGATGTGGGTGACGGGGGCGTCCGGGTCGACGGGCTGCGGTCCCTTCAGGGTCATGGTCCACCAGTCGCCCTCGCGGTGTTCCCAATACAGGGGCGCCGACCAGCCTTCGGCCTGGACCGTGGCCCAGCCGTCGGACAGCCACAACAGGGGGTCGGCGTAGCCGCCGTCGGCCATGAAGGCCATCCATTCGCCGTTGGTCACTGGGCGCGACGCCAGGCGGAACGGCCGCACCAGGGCGTCATGGCGCGGCGTTTCGCAGTCGAACGCGAAGTCGCCGCCCGAGGTGTCGGCGCCGACAGGCAGGATGCCGCCGTCAAAGGCGATCCAGCGCAGGTCCGGCGCCCCGCCGCCGGTGGCCAGCGGTTCCGCCGGGCGATAGGCAGGCTTCAAGGGGTTTTGCGCGAACAGGTGCAGGATGTCGGTCAGCAGAAGTTCCTGATGCTGCTGTTCGTGATGCAGGCCCAATTCGATGATGTTCAGCAGGTCTTCGTCCGCGCCGCCATTGCCCATAAGGTCGGCCAGGCCCGCATCCACATGATGCCGGTAGGCGATCACGTCGGCCAGCGGCGGGCGGGTCAACAGGCCGCGCTGGGGCCGCGGCTGGCGCGGGCCGACGCTGTCGTAATAGGAATTGAACAGATAGGCGAAGCGGTCGTCGAACAGTTGATAGCCGGGATGGCCGGGTTCCAGAACCAGGGCTTCGAAGAACCAGCTGGTATGGCCGAGATGCCATTTGGCGGGGCTGGCGTCGGCCATGGACTGGGCCGTGGCGTCGGCGTCGGACAGGCCTTCGGCCAGGGCCAGGGTTTCGGCACGCATCGCCTGAAGCCGCCGCAGAAGGGCTTCTGATGCCTCGGCCGCCGATGTCTTGTTCAGTTCGGCGCGTCGGTTCTGAGATGCCATGAAACGCTGTTCGTGAATGCTTCCGCTGAATTTGGGTGCGCGCGGCTGGTTCCGCGCGGCAAGGTTCCCGCAAACCTTAACGGACGGGTCCGGGCCTGTGTGGATTATTTATTCACAGTTGCGTTACGCCCCGATGACCAACCAATTCGGCGGCCCGGCAACGGCAGGGGCTTAAATCTGGTCGTCGCGGAAATACTCGTCGTCGCGGCCGCCGCCTTGCTTGATCAGCTCGTAGTCGCGCCAGTATTCCTCAACGTCGTCGCCGGGCTGGGGGCCCGTACCGATGCCGTACTGTTCCCACTTTTCGCGGTCGCTCAGCTTGTCCATGTCCGGCTTCTTGGGCGAGGTCATTTTCAGCAGCACGCCCGCAACGACCGTCGCAACAATCAGCACGACGCCGATGGGCAGCCAGCCCAGTTGTTTAATCAATTCCACCGTGACCTCCTTTGCGTGGTCCCCGCAGGCATTCCCCGTCTCCGCCCCTCAGTTAGAGACGGTACGTCGCGCCCGGGTCCCCGATTCCCGGAAATTCGTCACGCGAGCGGGAAAGCTTATACCGCGAAATGCTGACAGACAACTGACACATTAGAGAAAATTGATTGTTTCCAAGGGCTTCGCATATCGACCCCACTGGGGGGCTGCCGACCTTGCGACGCCCGCCCTCCGGCGCCTAAAAGGGGTGCCAAGATGCGGCATTCTGGGCACTTATTCCGCTGGTGGACCGCGCAGGGCGCGGCCGTTCTCCTGCTGCTGTCGGTTGTCCCGGCGGCGGGCATGGCCGCATCCGCGCCGGTTCGCGCGGCCGAGGCGGCGGAAGTGACCGGCCTGCGCCTGGGCCGCCATGCCGGTTTCCTGCGTCTGGTGTTCGATTTGACAGCACCCCCCGGTTATGACGCCCGGGCCACGGGCCGCCGGACCTTCGAGATCAGCCTGCCGCACGCGGCCTTGCCACCCGAAGGCCACGCGGCGCTGGCGGGTGACCCGCTCGCCCCCGATCTGATCGTCCGCCCGGCCAAGGGGGATGGGCCGCTCCGCTTTCAGGTGATCAGCCGCTTCGACGCCTTTATCCGCCGTGCCTTCATTCTCGATCCGCCCAGGGGCGGCGCATCGCCGGGCAACGGTCCCTGGCGACTGGTTCTCGACATCGTGCCGCGTCCGGGACAGCGAACCCCGGCCGAGGACGGCGGCCCGGTGCTGGCGGCGCTGCCGCCGCTTCACGGCATCGTCCCCGACGCAACCGGCGCGCTTGGCCCGGTGCCGCGCCCGGCGCCGTTGGCCGAGGCCCCCACTGATGTGATCCCCGAAACATCCCCAGAAACGAAGAATGCCTCCGGCCCGGCGCAGATCGAGGTTTCCTGGGCGCGGGCCAGCCGCATCCTGCGTGAACTGCAGGACCATCAGGCGCCCGAGGCGGACCTGCCGCCCGCGCCGCAACTGGTTTTGCCGCCCAAGTACCGCCGGCCGGTCGTGCCGCTTCGGTGATTCCGACGGGTCGGTGGACTCGCATTCTGCGTCGCAGATCGGCAATGCAAATAATTTTGTCACCTTGACCATGTGCCGATGGATGCGGCCGGATGGTGCCCGGAAAGGCTCCCCGCACGGCGTAACGCGCGGAACAGTGCCGTTTGTCGGCCCTTCCGCCGTCACGAATAAGCCAAGAAATTCAATGACTTTGTAAGCTTCATGTCAGCTACGCGTCAGGCTGGTGTCAGGGCCGTCTGGCATAAGACGTGCAACTTCGATTGCGCCGTTCAGGGAGCTTGGTGCTCTTGCCCCCGGGGCGGTTTTCTTGATGGGAAGGTCTTGGGCCAACATCCGCATCAACGCATCGGTCGCACGGCGGGCCAAACACGCCGGTGATTGAGTGTCGCGGATTTCCTCGAAACGAAGACGACTTTGCGGAGTGAATTAGAATGACCATCAACATGAAAAAAGTAACTGTGCTCGGCGCCGTCATGGCCGCCGCGTTGTATGCGGGCCAGGCTCAGGCCGCCAATTCCGTTTCTGCCGGCGCCAGCGTCGAAATCGCGGCTCCGATCTCCATCTCGCAGACGACGGCGCTTGCCTTCGGGAACATCGGCCCCAGCGCCACGTCCGGTACGGTGGCGATTTCCCTCGCCGGCGCGCAGAGCGTGACGGGCGGCGTGACGGCCCTTGGCGGCACGGTTGCTGCCGGTGCTTTCTCCGTGACCGGCGCCAGCGGCGCTTCCTACAGCGTTACGGTTCCCGCGTCCGTCAGCCTGACCGGCCCGGGCACGGCGATGACCGCAACCCTGACCAATGACGGCGGCGGTTCGCTCACGGGCGGCACCGACACCTTCAACGTTGGCGGCACGCTCTCGATCGGCGCCAGCCAGACCGCCGGCAGCTATTCGGGCACCTACACGGTTTCCGTCAACTATCAGTAATTCCGCAACGCATGGCCCGGTCCCGGCGCCAATCCGGGGCCGGCCATGTGTGCGCGAATGCTGGTTCTCGTTGATCCCGTGCTAGGTTGAAGGTCACCATGACCACGCCACGCACCATTATAAGACGTTTGCACGCGGTCGCTCTTCTGGCAGCCGCGTTCATTCTGTCCGCCCCGCTGACCGATGGGTTGATGGCGCGGGTCGTTCCCGGCTGGGGACAGGCCCAGGCGCAATCCGTCAATATCACGGAACGGCGCACGATGCTGTTCGGCAAGGTCGCGACATCGAACACCCCCGGTACGGTCGTGATCACGCCGTCGGGCGGCAAATCAGTGACCGGCGGCGTCATCGATCTGGGCAAGAACCACCGCGAGGCCGAATTCCGCATCACCGGGCCGGACAACGCGCTCGTCATCGTGACCCTGCCGACCACGGCGACGCTCACCGGCGGCGGTGGCAGCGGGACGCTCAGCAATTTCACCATGAACCTGACCAATCCCATCGATCTGGGGCGGCGCGGCCGCGTGGACATTTCCGTCGGCGCGACCCTCAGCCTGGGCACCAACCTGCCGGGCGCGGACTACAGCGGCTCTTTCACCGTCTACGTGGACCCACAGTGATGGATGGGCTCTCCGCCGGTGGCAAAGCAGGCGGCCCCGCAGGGCCGATTATGCTATGCTGCGCCGACGCCATTCCCGGCCGAGGGTTCGATCGAAAAATGACGGCGCGACGCAATTTGAAATTTTCCGGCCTGCGACATGCCGCGGCCGCCCTGCTGGCCGGGCTCGCCCTGACCACCCTGCCGGGTGTTGCGGGTTCCGCCGCCGCCGGTTCCAACATTTCGTCTCGCGTCACGGTCCAGATCGTCCGTCCGGCGGGCGTGATCGGACTGCAGGAACTGTCGAACGCGCAAGGCTTTCTGACGGCGCCAAACTCGGGCGGTGCGGATCCCTTGGCGCAGGCCGCCAGCCCCGCGCAGCGCGGGGCCGTTGCCCCGCCGTCATCGGGCGGCGCGCTGGCCGCGGCAATCGCCATTTCAGGCGCCCCCAATCAAAGCTTTTCGCTGACCTTGACGGATTCCTTGGTGGTGGTGACCGATACCGGAGAACTGGTCGTTACCAATTTCGACCACAACGCGGGCAATAGCCCGACCATCGGCGGGGACGGCGCCGCACAAATCGCCATCGGCGCCAAGTCGCAAAGCGGATCGCCGGCAACCCTGCAACAGCTTACGACCAACGCGGGCGGCCCGGCCCCCGGGGCAGACGGCGCCGTCGATCCTAATCTCGTTGCCGTGACCGTGCAGACGGCCGAGGGCCCGCAGATCATCCAAATTCAACGTCCGGACAACTTCGGTCCGACCATCTTCGGTGAAAAGTTTTTCACCGTTATGGTTTCCTATAACTGAATGTTCGGATAAACCTTGAGCACACGCGACGCGTTATACAAAACAACGGTTTAGGGGAGTGTCGGTATGCGTCCAACCAGATTGATCCCGGGGATCGCCCTGGTGCTTATGATCGCCGGTTTGGCGGGCTATGCCTGTCCCGCGGCGGCGCAGGGATTCGGTGACCTGGTCGTATCGCCGACCCGTGTCGAACTCGAGGGCCGGAACCGGTCCGCCACCGTCACGCTGACCAACCGGGGGTCTGAAACGGCGTTGTTCCGGATTTCCCTGATCGCCATGGAAATGGATGAACAAGGCAGCCTGAAGGCCGTCGACCAGCCGCCTGCCGGGATGATGACGGCCGAGGAACTGGTTCGTTATGCACCGCGTCAGGTTGATATTCCGCCGGGCGGCACGCAGACGGTGCGCCTGATCCTGCGCAAACCGACGGAGCTGGCGGCGGGCGAATACCGCTCACACATGTTTTTCCGCGCCGTTCCGCCCGAGGATGCCGGCCGCGCCGTTGATGAAAAAACCGGCCAAGGCGGGGTTTCCGTCAAGCTCACGCCGATCTTCGGGATCACCATTCCGGTGATCGTCCGCCATGGGGATTTGGACCTCAAGGTCGCGATGTCGGATTTTGCCGTGGTGCCGGACAAGGAAAAGAAGAAGCTGACCTTCAAGTTATCGCGCCAGGGCACGAAATCAGCCTATGGCGACGTGAAGGTCGAATACCTGCCTGCTGGTGGCGGCGCGCCGATTGTCGTGGGCGAGGTTACGCGCCTTGCGGTGTTCACGCCCAACACGGACAGAAAGGTGGAGGTGCCGCTTGTCGTGCCTCCGGGAATTACCCTGGGCAAGGGGATCTTGAAGGTCCTCTATCGTCAAGTCGACGGAGACACGACACTGGCCTCGGGTGAAGTTACGCTGCCATAATCAAGACGACGGGCCCCCGGCGGGGGCGGCGCCAGGTCCCGGAAGCGGGGCAGACCGGCATGACGGAAACACCGGCGGAAATGTTCCACCTGGTGCCGCCGTTATGAGCCGCCGTCTGCTGGCCGGACGCAGAGGGCGGCTCATAACGGCGGCGCTTGTTCTTGTCTGGGCGGCATTCTGTCTGTCGGCGGGGGCGGTCTGGGCGCAAAGCGGCGACAACCGTCATCGCCTCAACCTGCGCGAACCCTTGATCTTGGAACTGCGGCTCGGCGACCTGCGGCTCAGCGACGGGTTCCCGGCCCTTTTGTCCGGCTCATCCCTGGAGCTGCCCTTGGGCGATCTTGCCCGAGCCCTCGATTTTTCCATTTCCGCCGATGCTCAGGCGGGTATCGCCGGGGGCTGGTTCCTGGCGGAAAACCGGCTGTTCTCCCTATCCCTGAGCCGCCGGGAAGTGACCATCGAAGGCAGGGCGCTGACCTTTGATCCGGCCCTGGTGCATGCCGCCGACGGGGACATCTACGTCGACGTGCGCTTGCTGTCGCAATGGTTCCCGATCGACATTGCCTTCGACCTGCCGAACCTGACCACGACCCTGACCTCGCGGGAACCGCTCCCCATCGAATCCCGGCTGGCCCGGGAGGATGCGCGCGAACGGGCCTTGCGCCAACGCGGCCCGGACCGCGACTATCCCAAGGAGAAGCAAACGCCGGGTCTGATCTCGATCCCCCGCGCGGATGTTTATGTCCAGGGTTTGCGGGCGACCAATGGATCGCAGACCAAACGTTATTCCTATTCCTACAACATGACCGGCGCCGCCGATGTTGCCGGAACCAACGCCAGCGTGTTCGTGAGCGGCGAGAACGGTCAGGCCGTATCCGACATCCGCACGACCTTCGAGCGCACGGACCTGGACGGCCGCCTGGGCGAAAGCCTGCTGGGTGATCTGGGCGCCACGCAAATCCGGGGCGGCGACATCTATACTCCGCAGTTCGCCCTGACCACGCGCAGCCAGGTCACCAACGGGGCGACGGTCACCAACTTTGACGTCGGCGGCACGCCCGACGAATTCGACCGCATCACCTTGACCGGGGACCTGCCGTTGGGCTGGGAGATGGAGGTCTACCGCAACGAAACCCTGATCGACTTCGCCGAAGCACGGTCCGACGGGCGCTATGAATTCACCGACGTGCCGCTCCTGTTCGGGGTCAACGTGGTGCGCCTGGTGTTCTACGGGCCGCAGGGCCAGGTGCGCGAAGAAACCCGCCAGATCCGCGTCGGCCTCGACCAGATCAAGCCGGGTGAGGTCAAGTACGAGATTTCCGCCGGCCTGCACGACGACCGTCTGATCGCCAACCAGCGTGTATCGGGCACCGACAGCCGGCGCGACCAGGCGCGCATGATGGCGCGGGTGCAGACAGGGATCAGCAAGAACCTGTCGCTGGGCGGCAGCATCGTCGCCATTCCCCGCGACGACGGCGGCCGCGACACCTATGTGGGCACGACACTGGCGACCTCGTTCGGCAACCTGTTCGGCAAGGTCGATCTGGTCGATCAGCAGGACGGCGGTTGGGCCACGCGGATGATGGCGCAAACCTCCATCCTCGGATTTTCGACGATCCTGGAACATAACATCACGAAGAACTTCCTCAGCGAACAGTTCACCGGCACGGGGGATTCCAAACTCAATTCCTCGACCACCTTGCGGGTCGACGGGGCGATTTCCGCGTTCGATCTGCCGCAGATGCCGGTCAGCCTGACCATTGATCACGACCGCTTCGTCAACGGCGACAAGACGACGACCCTGTCCAACCGCGTGACGGTGCCCATCGGCCGCCTGTCGGTGACCCATACCCTGGATTATTCGCGGACCAAGACCTCGACGGGTGTGGACAAGTCGGCGTCGGGTACCTTCCTGCTGGGTGGCCGGGTCGGTGACGTGCGCCTGCGCGGGACGGTCGGCTACAAGGTGTTGCCGGAAACGGATTACGGCACCATGACCTTGACGGCGGACAAGCGCATTTCAAAGAACCTGGAAATCAGTCTGGGGCTTGAACGTTCGGCGCCGCCGAACATCGTCAATTCCGTGTCCTTCGGGCTCAACCGGCTGACCGAATGGTCGGCCTGGGGGCTGGATCTGGAATATTCCGACGATGCCGTGTTCCAGGCCCGGGTCAACATGGCCATGTCCTTCGGCGTCAACCCGGCGACGGGCCGGCCGCAGGTCACCGCGGACCGCATCGCCACCCAGGGGGCGTTGATGAGCCGCGTGTTCCTGGATCATAACGGCAACGGCGTGTTCGATGATGGCGACGCGCCGATGGAAGGGGTGCGGTTGGAAATCGACCGCGGCATTCAACGCAACAAGACCGACGCCGATGGCTTCGTCTACATCTCCTCGGTCACCCCCAACCGCAATCTGATGGTCAAGCTCGATGCCGACAGCTTGGGCGATCCGTTCCTGGTGCCGTCGAAAAAGGGCGTGTCGATCGTGGCCTATCCGGGCAGCACGGCACGGGTCGACTTCCCCGTGGTCACGACGGGTGAAATCGACGGCACCGTGTTCAAGGTCGATGGCACCAAGGTGTTTCCCGTTTCCGGGGCCGAGGTTCAGATGCTCGATGCCGAGGGCAATGTGGTGCGCGAACTGCGCTCCGCCTTCGATGGCTTCTACCTGATGGAATTCGTGCCTCCCGGTGCCTACAGCCTGCGCATCAATCCGGAGCAGCTGACCAAGCTGGGTCTCGTCACCGAGGGCGTGCGCCGGGCGACGATCGAAGGTGACGGCACGGTGATCAGCGGCCAGGACTTCGTGCTGCGGGCGCAGGGCACGGACGCCCCGACGGATGCGCCGGCGCCGCGCCCCGTTCCCGCGCAAGCCCCTGACCCGGTAGACCTTCCGCCGCCGCCGGCGGCGGTGCCTGTCATCCCCGTCACGCCGGCCCCGCCGCAATAGTCCGGCAGAAGGGGGTTGGCAGGCTTCGCCCGCTGGGCTTAAGTGGCGGGACGCGTCGCCTGCAACGGGCGGCCTTCAAGAAACGACTTAACGGGAGCCCATCCATGGCCATCCAACGCCACAACGTGACCTTTGACCGCCTGTCCGACGACGTGCTTGCCAAATGGCGCGCGATTCCCCCCGCCATCGTGTCCGACATGATGAACCGCACCCAATGCATGGCAGGGCGCATCAAGCCGGTGAAAACGGGCATGACGATCTGTGGCCAGGCGCGCACGGTGACCTGCATGGTCGGCGACAATTCGGCGGCCCATTACGCCATCGGCTTGCTCAACCCGGGTGAGATCCTGGTCATCGACGCCGGCGGCTATGCCGACGTGGCGGTCTGGGGCGGGATCATGACCCATGGTGCCGTCGCCAAGAAGGCGGGCGGCGTGGTCATCGACGGCGCCATGCGCGACGTCGCCGAAATCGCCGAAATGGGCCTGTCCGCGTTCTGCGCCGCGCATGTCCCCCAGGGCCCGCACAAGGGCTTCGGCGGCGTCATCGACGGCACCATTTCCTGCGGCGGGGCGGCGGTGTCGCCGGGCGACATCGTGATCGGCGACGATGATGGCGTGGCCGTGGTGCCGCTGGCCCGCGCCACGGAACTGCTCGCCGCCTCGATCCAGAAGATCGCCGACGAGGACGCGACCATCGCCCGCATCAAGGCCGGTGAAACCACGGCCCAGATGATGGGCCTGCCGGAACCGGAATTGCTGCCCTAAATCCTCAAGGACGCCTGCCGCCATGACCGCTCCCGCTTCGCCGTCCGTTGAAACCGTGCGGATCGGCAATGCCGATTTTCCGCGCCGCCGGTTGATTTCCGGCACACCGCCGCTGGAACGGCTGGCCAACCTGTCCGGTCATGGCGGCCGGGCGCCGATCCTGGTCAAGCGTGACGACCTGACCGGTTTGGGGTTGGGCGGCAACAAGGTGCGCAAGCTGGAATTCTATACCGGCCAGGCGCTGGCCCAGGGCTGCGACACCCTGATCATCACCGGCGCCGTGCAGTCCAATTACGTGCGGGTCACGGCGGCGGCGGCCTGCGCCGCCGGCCTGGACTGTCACATCCAATTGGAAGACCGCGTCGCCGGCATGGACGCGGGCTACCGCACGGGCGGCAACGTGTTGCTCGACCGGATGTTCGGGGCGACCCTGCACCATCTGCCGGCGGCGGCGACGGAGGCCGACGCCGATGCGGGTCTGGACGCCATCGCCGACGGCTTGCGCGCCCGGGGCCGCAATCCCTACGTCATCCATCTGGGGGCGACGTTCGAGCCCCGGGGGGCCTTGGGCTATATTCTGGCGGCCCGGGAAATCCTCGACCAGATCGCCCAGGCCGGGGTCACGGTGACCCAGGTCGTCATCGCGTCCGGCAGTGGGCAGACCCATTCGGGGCTTCTGACCGGTCTGCGTCTCGCGGGCTCGAGCCTGCCGGTGACCGGCGTCTGCGTGCGCCGCGATGCGGTTCAGCAGCAGGCCCGCATCACCCAGATCTGCGGCAACCTGGGCCGCCTGATCGGCCGCCCGGACCTGGTCGGGCCGGATGACATCGTCGTCACCGACCGCTTTCTCGGTCCCGGCTACGGCAAGAATTCGCCGGAAACCTGGGGCGCCTTCCTGGCCGCCGCGCGCCAGGAAGGTCTGCTGCTCGATCCCGTCTATACCTCCAAATCCTTCGCCGGCGCCCTGGCCATGGCCGATGACCGTGACGCCATGGCCGGCGGCGCGGTACTCTATCTTCACACCGGCGGCCTGCCGGCCCTGTTCGCCTACGAGGCCGCCATCGACGAGGCCCTCGCCGCCGCAGGCACAGGGCCGCAACCAGGACAATGACCCGTTAGGGAAAGACCATGATGGACTGTTTCGCCAAACCGGGGGCCGCCGCCGTCCCCGTTACCCCCGTCGCCGCCAAGGACTTCAAGGCCTGGCTTGCCAAGCAGGACGCCCAGACCCGCGCCTGGGTCACGGGCAACGGCTTCACGGCCGCGGCCGGGCGCCATCTCGTGATCCCCAACGTCAAGGGCGGCATTGGCCGCGTCGTGCTGGGCCGGGGCGAGGCCGCCAGCATGTGGGATTTCGGTGACCTGCCCAAGAAGCTGCCGGCCGGGCGCTACGTGCTCGACGGCCTGAACGCCAAGAAGGACGCGGATGCGGCCACGGCGGCGGCGCTGGCTTGGGCGCTCGGCAGTTATCATTTCGGACGCTACAAGGCGGGCGGCAAGATTGCGGCCAAGCTGGTCTGGCCGGCGGCCTGCGACCGCGCCCGTGTCGAACGCGAAGCCAAGGGCACGATCCTGTGCCGCGACCTCATCAACACGCCGACCAACGACATGGGGCCGGGCGACCTGGCCGACGCGGCGCGCGCCTTGGGCCGTCTGTTCAAGGCCCGGGTGCGGGTGATCGAGGGCGATCAGCTTCTCAAGAAAAATTTCCCGGCCATCCATGCGGTCGGCCGCGCGTCGGACCGCGCCCCCCGGTTGATCGACCTGACCTGGGGCCCGGCCAATGCGCCCAAGGTGACCCTGGTCGGCAAGGGGGTGTGTTTCGATACGGGCGGGCTCGACATCAAGACCGCCGCCGGCATGAAGTTCATGAAAAAGGACATGGGTGGGGCCGCCCATGTGCTGGGTATCGCCAATGTGCTGATGGCGGCGGCGGCCAAGATCAGGCTGCGCGTGCTGATCCCGGCGGTGGAAAATTCGATCTCGGGCAATGCCATGCGGCCGCTCGACATCGTCGCGACCCGGCGCGGGACCACGGTGGAAATCGGCAATACGGACGCCGAGGGACGGGTCATCCTGGCCGACGCCCTGTGGGATGCGGTGGCCGAATCGCCGGACCTTTTGATTGATTTCGCGACCTTGACGGGCGCGGCGCGGGTGGCGCTCGGCACCGATCTGCCGGCCCTGTTCTGCAACGACGACAAATTGGCCGCCGACATCACGGCCGCCGGTCAGGCGGTCGAAGACCCCCTGTGGCGCCTGCCGTTGTGGGACGGCTACCGGTCCATGGTCGAGGGGGCGCAGGCGGACCTCACCAATTCGCCCGAGGGCGGTTACGCCGGGGCCATCACCGCCGCCCTGTTCCTGGAACACTTCGCAACGCCGGAAAAGGGCAAGCCGGTGCCCTGGGCCCATGTCGATCTGATGGCCTGGAACCTGAAGTCGCGGCCCGGCCGCCCCCAGGGCGGCGAGGCCATGGGGCTGCGCGCCATGGCGGCGATGATTCTGAAGCGGTTTGCCTAGGCGGCTTGTCAGGGGCGGACAAATGAATTAGAAGTTCCGACAGCGTAATGAATGTCGGCGGGCCGGGCCGGACGGCAACGGGGCGGCCCGGACAAGGGAATTAAGTTCATGGAATTAAACGAACTTCAGGCATTGGACATCTGGCGTCGGGCGATCGTTTCCAGCGTGCGCCTGGATGCCCCGGACCTGTCGGCGCGCCAGATGGCGTTGTTGCTGACGGTTTACCTGACGCCGCCGCCCCATACGGTGCGCGGCATGGCGGACATCCTCAAAGTTTCCAAGCCGGCCGTGACCCGTGCCGTCGACCGCCTGTCCGAATTGAATTTCGTGCGCCGCAAGGTCGATGAGAACGACCGCCGCAGCGTGCTGATTCAGCGCACGGTGCCGGGGTCCGTGTTCCTGCGCGAATTCGGCGAACTGATCACCGCCGCGGCCAAGCTGGGCCTGGCGACGGACGATACGGGGCTGCCGCCAGGGTACTAAGGCGGTAAAGCCTGTCCCCGGACGTTTCAGAATTCAACCCGCATCGGGATCAAACCGAAAACCCATCGAACCGCCACAAGATCGAACCGGCCCGGGATCGAATCCGGCGTGTTACGCCGTTTCGGCCCGAAAATGGGGCGGAATCAGGCGTTCTGCACGCCCTGCCAGGCATTGTTGCGGAACCGCATGAGATAGGTCGGCAGAATCGCCTCGGCCGCCCGGGGGGCGATGCCCAGGTTTTTCAGGGTCTTGGCCTTGTCGCCGACGACGTTGTCCCGGCGCAGCAACTGCACCTGATCGGACGTCAGCGGGGGGGTGGGCAGCAGGCCCAGGATCGCCGCCTGCATCTCGGCCGCCCAATAGGGCAGCGGCAGCAGGCAGCGCTTGCGCCCGGTCTGGGCCATCACCAGCTGCATCAACTCGCGGAAGGAATAGACCGTGGGGCCGCCCAGTTCGAACACCTGGCCGGGAGCCTTGGCGTCGCTGAGCGCCGCCATCACGGCGTCGGCCACGTCGCCGACATAGACCGGCTGAAACTTCGGCCCGCCGTCCTTGGCCGAGGCGGCGCCGATCACCGGCAGCACCGGCGACAGCCGCGCCATCGAGGCGAAGCGGTTGAAGAAATCGTCCTCGGGCCCGAACACGATGCTGGGGCGCAGGATCGTCGCCTTGGCGAAGGCGGTCTTCACGGCGGCCTCGCCGGCGGCCTTGCTGCGCGCGTATTTGGCGGGCGATTCGGCGTCCGCCCCCAGGGCCGAGACATGAACCAGACGTTTCACCCCGGCGTCGGCGGCGGCCTGGGCCACGTTGCCTGCCCCTTCCTCATGGATCTTCTGGAAGGTCGCGCGGCCGCGCTCATACAGGATGCCGACCAGATTGACGACCACGTCGGCCCCCTGGACGGCGCCGGCGACCGTGTCGGCCCGCGCGACGTCGGCGGGCCAGGGCACGACCTGGCCGACATCGCCCATGGGCTTCAGGAACAATGCCGATTCCGGATCCCGACCGGCCGCGCGGACACCGTAGCCGGCGGCGGCCAGGCGGCGCACCACATGGCGGCCAATAAACCCGGAAGCGCCGAAAACGGTGGCGATGCGTCGATCCATGGAATGGTCCTCCTAAGGGATGGTCCTCCCAGGAGAGGACCGGCCGATTACGGCAGGTGATTTTTCAGGGAAAACATAGCAACGCCAAACGGATGTGTCGATTGCCTAAGCGGCCAAAGGGGCCTGAATTCCGGTGTTGAGGGCGGGCCAGGGCCCGGACCGGGGCGTTTCCCCGCGAGGCGATGCTTGACAAGTCACAGCCCTACCTTTAACGAAGGCCGCTCACGCCGGGGAATTGCTCCGGCGGGTCAAGTTCCAAGCCGTTTTTTCGGCGATCCCGCGCCATTCCCGATCGTTCTTCGGGGTTCATGGCAAGGGCCCGTGCCCAGGTGGCGGAATTGGTAGACGCGCTGGCTTCAGGTGCCAGTTGCCGCAAGGCAGTGGAAGTTCGAGTCTTCTCCTGGGCACCATCTTTACCCCTCGCAATGGGGGGCGGCTTAAAGATTGATTGAACATAAGGGCGGCAGTGTCATGGACGCGCCAAGTCAATCCGGAACTCCCGTCATTCATCTGCACCAAGGCGATTTGCCCGACGGCGTGACCTTTACCGGGTCGGTTGCCGTCGATTCCGAGACCCAGGGCCTGGATCTCAGCCGCGACCGGCTGTGCGTGGTGCAGCTTTCGGGCGGCGACGGGGTCTGCCATCTGGTGCAGATCGCGGCCGGGCAGCAGACGGCGCCCAACCTGAAGGCGCTAATGGAAGACGTTTCGGTGATCAAGATCTTCCATTACGCCCGGTTCGACATCGCGGCCCTGAAACGCTGGCTCGCCATCGACTGCACGCCCGTGTACTGCACCAAAATCGCCTCCAAACTGGTCCGCACCTATACCGACGGCCACGGCCTCAAGGACGTGGTGCGCGAACTGGTCGGCGTCGACCTGGACAAGCAGCAGCAATCCTCCGACTGGGCGCGCGCGACCCTCAGCCCGGCCCAGCAGGGCTATGCGGCCAACGACGTGCTCTATCTGCATCGGGTCAAGGCGGAACTCGACACCATGATCGCCCGCGAGGGGCGGCAGCATCTGCTCCGGGCCTGCCTTGATTTCCTGCCCACGCGGGTCGATCTCGACCTCGCCGGCTGGGGTGCGGTCGACGTCTTCCATCATTGACCTGCCCCCAATGTGCGGCGCCTCAGGTTGACGCTCGGGAATCGGCGGCGCATATTTAGACAACGTATTTTTTGCGATTCGCCAGTATATTAGACATATTGGCATGAAGATTGCTGGCGCCCGAGGTCCCGCCTCCGGCGTGGCCTCGGCTGAAACCGATCGGCAACGGATAAGAACGGGATCATGAGCGCGGATCAAGCCAACACCCATGCGACCGCCGTCATTGGCGCAGACCCGGCAGGCGCCGATGATTTGGTCGTGGCGCGCCGCGTCCTGGCCATTGAAAGTGACGGGCTGAAGGCCCTGTCGGCGAGCCTGGGCGAAGTCTTCGTGCGCGCCGTCGCGATCATGGCCGCCGCCCAAGGCCGCATCGTCGTCACCGGCATGGGCAAAAGCGGCCATGTCGGGCGCAAGATCGCGGCGACCCTGGCGTCCACGGGCACGCCGGCGATGTTCGTTCATCCGGCCGAGGCATCGCACGGCGATCTCGGCATGATCACATCGGCGGACGTCATCTTCGCGCTGTCCAATTCGGGTGAAACGGCGGAGCTTGCCGACCTGATCGCCTATGCCAAGCGCTTCGCCATTCCGCTCGTCGCGGTCACCGGCAAGGCGCAAAGCTCGCTCGCCGACAACGCCGATGCGGCCCTGATCTATCCCGATTCCCCGGAAGCCTGCCCCATGGGCCTGGCGCCGACGACCTCGACCACCGTGATGATGGGCCTGGGCGATGCGATTGCCATGGCGTTGCTGGAACGCAAGGGGTTCTCGTCCGGCGATTTCCACGCCCTGCATCCGGGCGGCAAGCTGGGCCGCCGCCTGATGAAGGTTTCCGACATCATGCACCAGGGTGACGAGCTGCCCCTGGTCGCCCCCGAAGTGCCGATGACCGAGGCCCTTTTGGTGATGACGGCCAAGCGGTTCGGCTGCCTGGGCGTGGTCGACGCAGCCGGGCGCCTGATGGGTGTCATCACCGATGGCGACCTGCGCCGCCACATGGCCGATAACGTGCTGGCGCGCAGCGCCGGCGACACCATGACGGCAGGCGGGGCCAGGATCGAGCCGGACCGTCTGGCGTCCGAAGCGCTCGGCATCATGAACGCCCGCGCGATCACCAACCTGTTCGTGGTCGAAAACGATCGCCCGGTCGGTATCCTGCATATCCACGACTGTCTTCGAGCGGGGATCGCGTGACCACGATGGCCATGGACTCCTATTCCGGGTTCGTCCAAGTCGCCAAGGTGATGTTGCCTGTCGCGGCGGTCGGGTTGATTGCCCTGGTTATTCTGTGGCCGCATCTGCGCACCGAGGACCTGCGGTTCCGCATCGGCTTCGCCGCCATCACCTCCAACGTTGACGGCGACCCCAATCTTCTCAATCCACGTTATGTCGGCACCGACAACGACAACCAGCCCTATGCGGTGACCGCCGACATCGCCAAAAAACTCGACGGTGAAGGCATGGACATGCGCATCGACCTGGAGCTGCCGAAGGCGGACATCACGCTGAAGGACGGCACCTGGCTGGTGCTGACGGCGGAAAACGGCATCTATGCGCGGCGCGCCAAGACGCTGGATCTAGCGGGCTCGGTCAACCTGTTCCACGATTCCGGTTACGAATTCCGCACGGAAAAGGCGACCCTCGATCTGGCCGAGGGTCTGGCCCGGGGGGATGAGCCGGTCAAAGGTCAGGGGCCGTTCGGCACCTTGCAGGCAGAGGGCTTCCGGCTGCTGAACAAGGGCCGCACGATCCTGTTCACGGGCAAGTCCAAGATGGTGTTGAAGCCCGGCGCCAAGGGGGCGAAATGACGGGCGCGCGCATGCTTGCCGCCATCGTGGCCGCCTGGATGCTGGCCGGCCTGTCCGGTGCCGCCGTTGCCCAGTCCCTCAACCTGGGGGCCGGGGACGAGACGCCGATCGAAATCTTCGCCGACAACGGCATCGAATGGCAGCAGGACAATCTGGTGTTCCTGGCCAAGGGCAACGCCAAGGCCGTGCGCGGCGACATCACCGTGCTGGCCGACCAGTTGACGGCGTTCTATACGGAGCGCCCCGGCGGCAACACGGAAATCTACCGCTTGGACGCCGACGGCTCGGTTAAAATCAAATCGCCGAGCCAGACGGCCAGCGGCGAAAAGGCGGTGTACGACGTCGGCCGCGAGATCCTGGTGCTGTCCGGCGGCACGCCCAAGATGGTGACCTCCGACGCGGTGATCACGGCGCGCCAGCAGCTTGAATATTGGGAGCAGCGCCAGATGGCGGTCGCCCGCGGTAAGGCCGAGGCGGTCAAGGACAAGCGCCGGGTGCGCGCCGACGTGCTGGCGGCCTTCTTCCGCAAGACCAAGGAAGGCGAAAGCAAGGTCTACCGGGTCGATGCCTATGACAACGTGTCGGTGCTGACCGAACGCGACCGCGCCTACGGCGACCGCGGGGTCTATAACGTGGAAACGGGTATCGTGACCTTGACGGGATCGGTTAGGATCGAACGCGGCAAGAACGAATTGAATGGCTGCAAGGCCGAGGTCAACCTGAACACCGGCATCAGCCGGCTGTTCAGCTGTCCCGGCGGTCGGACCAAAGGCACCCTGTTGCCCGGTTCCGGCGATAGAACGGGAAAATAAGAACAGCATGAGCGAACTCGACAACCGTCCCGAACGTTCCGCCGCCACGCCGCGCCTGATCGCGGACAACCAGGGTCTGATCGCCAACAACCTGGGCAAAAGTTTCAAGAAGCGGCCCGTGGTGCGCGGTGTCAGCGTCAGCATCCAGCGCGGCGAGGTGGTGGGCCTGCTCGGCCCCAACGGCGCCGGCAAGACGACCTGCTTCTACATGATCACCGGCCTGGTGCAGCCCGATTACGGCACCATCATTTTGGACGGACAGAACATCTCGGCGCTGCCCATGTACCGGCGCGCGCGCCTGGGCATCGGCTACCTGCCGCAGGAAGCGTCGATCTTCCGCGGCCTGACCGTGGAGCAGAACATCCGCGCCGCGCTTGAGGTGGTCGAATCCAACCGCGACCGCCGGGAGGCGATCCTGGATGCCCTGCTGGCCGAATTTTCCATCACCCATCTGCGGCGCACGCCGGCCATCGCCCTGTCCGGTGGTGAGCGGCGGCGCGTCGAAATTGCCCGCGCGTTGGCGTCGAACCCGCATTTCGTCCTGCTGGACGAACCTTTCGCCGGGATTGATCCGATCGCCGTCGGCGACATCCGCGATCTGGTGGCGCATCTGAAGGACCGCGGCATCGGGGTGCTGATCACCGACCATAACGTGCGCGAGACACTCGACGTCATCGACCGCGCCTATATCATTCATGACGGCAGGATGCTCATGGAGGGCCGGCCGTCGGACATCGTCGGCAACGAGGACGTGCGCCGTGTCTATCTGGGCGACCGATTCAGCCTTTAACTTGAATCCGCCGGCTCGCCTGCGGATGCGCGCGACGGTCGGGGAGGCCGCGTCATGGCGTTGACGCCGCGCCTCGATCAACGCCAGAGCCAGTCTCTGGTGATGACGCCGCAATTGCAGCAGGCGATCAAACTTCTGCAGCTGTCCAACATCGAACTGGCCGAGTTCGTCGAGCAGGAGCTTGAGCAGAATCCCATGCTGGAGCGGGACGATGCCGAGGACCGCACCACAGAGGCGGATGCGGCGGACGGCGGCGACGGGGCCCAGGCCGCCGATGCGGGAACGGACGGCGCCGCCGCGGCCGGCGATGGGCCGGACGACACGGGTCCCGCCAATGACGGTCCTGATGACGGCCCCGATGACGGCATGTCCATGGATTTCGGCGATGACGGCGACGGCGGCCCCGCCGACGGTGACATGGATGTGGCGCTCGACGATCTGTATACCCAGGACGGCCAGCCGGATGCGGTGCAGGCCGCCCCCGACGCCGGGTACGAGCCGACGCTGCCGACCTCCGCCGCCGGCGGCTATGACGACGACCTGCCGGGCCTGGACCAGACCCTGTCGTCCGACGTCACGCTGCGCGATCATCTGATGGAACAGCTCGGCATGGACCTCAGCGATGTGGTCGACCGCATGATCGGTGCCTACCTGATCGACAGCCTGGATGAGACCGGATATCTGACCATCGACCTCACGGCCGTGGCCGAGGCCCTGGATTGCGAGACAGCGCGGGTCGAGGCCGTGCTCAAACACCTGCAGCAGTTCGACCCGCCCGGCATCTTCGCGCGCGACCTGAAGGAATGCCTGGCCCTGCAACTGGCCGACCGCGACCGTCTGGACCCGGCCATGGCGGCCTTCGTGGACAATCTGGATCTGGTCGCCCGCCGAGAATTCAAGACCCTGGCCAAGGTCTGCGGCGTCGACGCGGAAGACATCGCCGACATGCTGGCGGAGCTCAAGTCGCTTGACCCCAAGCCGGCGCTGGCGTTCGGCGGCGAGCTTGCCCAGCCGGTGATTCCCGACGTGCTGATGCGCGCCCGGCCGTCCGGCGGCTGGCATATCGAACTCAACCCCGACACCCTGCCCCGGGTTCTGGTCAATAACCAGTACTACGCCGAGATCAGCACCAAGAAGGCATCCAAGATCGACCGCCAGTACATCACCGAACAGTACCAGTCGGCGAACTGGCTGGTGAAATCGCTGCACCAGCGGGCGACGACGATCCTCAAGGTGGCCAAGGAAATCGTACGTCAGCAGGACGCCTTCTTCCTGAAGGGCGTGCAGCATCTGCGGCCATTGGTGCTGCGCGACATCGCCGATATCATCGACATGCACGAAAGCACGGTCAGCCGGGTCACCGCGAACAAGTACATTGCGTCGCCGCGCGGCATTTTCGAACTGAAGTATTTCTTTACCTCGTCGATTTCACGGTCCGACGGCGGCGAGGCGTTTTCCGCCGAGGCCATCAAGGCCCGGATTCGCACCATGATCGATGGCGAGCCCCCGGCCCAGGTCCTGTCCGATGACAAATTGGTCGAAATTCTGCGTGCCGACGGCGTCGATATCGCCCGCCGCACGGTGGCCAAATACCGCGAAGCCTTGGGCATTCCGTCGTCCGTGCAGCGCCGCCGCCAGAAAAGCCTTAGCAATTAACGCCGGATCAATTCAATCAGGCTTCCGGTTTCGGGTGATTTTGAGAAATTCAACATCTTAATGATTATTAACGGCGCTGGGCGATTTGCCCCTCCTGACCGAATGGGATGGTTGACAGCGGCGGGTGTCGGAACTAATTTCCGGGCCTTCGTCGAGGCGGACCGATGTCCATGACTGAACGGTCCCGTCAATGTCCTTTCGGCCACTTTGGGTGGCCGTACGCGAGCCCGAGAAAGGGCCCGTCCGGCAAGGCGCCTAAACGTGCATGTTTCGCCGGCCGGAAAGGCACTGATCGCACGGCTTAACCACTGGAAAGAAGAAACGGCTAAGACCGGGACATGAATATCACCATCAAGGGCAAGAACCTGGACGTGGGCGACGCGCTGCGAAGCCACGCCGAAGGCCAGATTGCGGACGCGGTCACCAAGTATTTCGACCGCGCGCTTGAGGCAAATGTCGTGCTGTCCAAATCGGGGCACACGTTTAATGCCGAAATTTCGGTGCATCCCATGGGCGGCGTTGTCGTCCATGGACGCGGTGCGAACGACGATCCCTACGCGGCCTTCGACCAGGCGGCGGAACGCATCGCCAAACAGCTGCGCCGCTATCACCGGCGTTTGACCAGCCATCACGAGAACAAGGCCGCCCAGGAAAGCTTCCGGGCCCAGCATTTCGTGGTGCAGGCGGAACCGGAACACGAGGAACTGCCCGAAGAGGGGCAGCCGACAATCATCGCCGAATTGCCTACGGAAATTCCGACCCTGTCGGTCAGTGCCGCGGTTATGCGCATGGATCTGGCGGACGTTCGGGTGCAGATGTTCCGTGACAGCAAGTCGGGACGCCTGAACGTCGTCTACCGGCGTGATGACGGCAACATCGGCTGGATCGATCCGGTCGACGGCCGCTCCGCCGACTCGTAAGGGTGCTTTGGGCGCCCCCGGTAGGCGTCCGCGAAAGGCAAAGGACTGGTTATGGAAATCCGCGACCTCCTCACCTCCGACAGCGTGATCGCCAATCTGCGTGTGACCAGCAAGAAGCAGGCGCTTCAGGAACTGGCGGCTGCTGTTGCGCGCGTCACCGATCTGGACGAACGCGCGGTGTTTGACGTTCTGATGGAACGGGAAAAACTGGGCACCACCGGCGTGGGCAATGGTATCGCCATTCCCCATGGCAAGCTGCCTGGCCTGGACAAGCTCTATGGCATGTTCGCGCGCATGGAAAAGCCCATTGATTTCCAGGCCATCGACGAACAGCCGGTCGACCTGATTTTCCTGCTGCTGGCGCCGGAATCGGCGGGGGCGGACCATCTCAAGGCCCTGGCCCGGGTGTCCCGGCTGCTGCGTGACCGCGCGACCTGCGACAAGTTGCGCGGCACGGACAACGCGGAAGCGCTCTATGCCATCCTCAGCAACTCCGCCGACGTTCAGGCGGCCTGATTTTTCATGAATTGTGACGGCAGGCGCGGGGCCTTTGGGGCCCCGTCCGCACTTCCGCCGTCGATTGTCGCTAGTGAAGCGTGGCGACGGCGAAGTCGTTCTTGAACGCCGTCGCTTCGGCCAACTCAAAGCTTTCCGCCCAGCCCAGTTCCTCGCCCGACGCCGAATAGACGCCATAGGCTTGGCTGCCTTCGGCCGCTACCGGCTTCACGAACACGATCTTGTCCGATCCCAGGGCGAGAAAATCCGTCCCCGACATGCGCCGCAGCGCCATGGCCTTGAAATTGCCGGCGGGTTTGCTGTTCGCGTGAGTGTTGTCCGACATCAGTCGTTCTCCCGACTGGCGGTTCCCGTTTCCCCCGTATTCTCCGGGGCCCGTGATGGGCCTGACTGAAGCCCGTTTCTCGGGCCCGAGGGAAACCGCATCCATTCCCTATTCTCGGCAAAAACGGTTAACCGATCCTTTAACGGGCGGACAAAAACGGGCCTGTCGGCAGGAATCACGGACGTCCGGCTTAATGAACGGAAAACGGCTCCAGGTCGTTCTGGCGCACGGTCGCCTGGGCGACGGCGAAGGATTCCGCATAACCGAGCGGCTGCCCGAAGGCGGAAAAGATGCCGTAGACGGATTTGCCGTCGACCTCGATCGGCTTGACGAAGGCTGCGGTATCGGCGCCCAGGGCCAGGAAATCCTCGGCCGACAGGTTGCCGGGGGCCGGGGGGGCATGGTTGTCGGGAGTATTGGTGTTCATGGCTTGAAACTCCTTCTGTTGCCGCGCCCCGTTTTCCGGGCACGCGGTTTTAGGATTTCTTCATGCGCTGCCGGGGAATTCCAGCGGCATCCGGGCAGCGGGGGCGAATGCCGGGACGTGTCGTGGGGGCTATTCCTCGGGCGCCACGTCGATGGTGCGGCCCGGTTTGTTCTTCACGCCGCCCTTTTCGATGGCGATGGTCTTGACCTCGGGTTCCGGCACATGGCGTTCAAGGTCGATGTGCAGCAATCCGTTATCCAGGTGCGCGCGCACGATCTCGATGCCCTCGGCCAGGACGAAGCTACGCTGAAACTGACGCGCCGCGATGCCGCGGTGCAGGTAGATGCGCTCGGCCCCGTCGTCCTGCTGGCGGCCGCGGATGACCAATTGGTTTTCCTCGACCGTGACGGAAAGATCGTCGTCGGTGAACCCGGCGACGGCCAGCGTGATGCGCAGCAGATTGTCGCCCACCTGTTCGATATTGTAGGGGGGATAGCCCTCGCCCGAGACCTTGGCGGCCTGGTCGAGCATACGTTCGAAATGTTCGAAACCCAAAAGCAGGGGGCTGTTGAAGGCGCCGAGCCGAGACATGGGCGTTCTCCTCTGGTGTCATGAGCGAAAACGGCCGAAGGACCCGCGCAGCGGCAGCACCCTTCGTATCTCTTAATTTGGCAGGAAAAGCCCCCCTGTCAATGGCGGGGATCAGCCGACGACGCGGGCCAGGCGGACCGCCGTCGCCCCCCGGTTGAGGCGCCGCGAGGGCATGATCAGCACGCAATCATCGTGCGGCGTGACCACGGGATCGTCGCCGTCGTAACCCAGCACCGTGCCCGCCTTGGCGATCGTCTCGAGCCCGCGGTAATCCTCGGCGAAACGAAAGCGGTCGGTTGTGATGGTGACCGGATGGGTGACCTCGACGATCTTCTGCTTCGGCGGCTGCGGCCCCAGGTGCGGGCCCGCGAAATCCATGTCCACGGCGCCCGTGTGCAGCAGAAAGCGCAGCGCCGTTTCCTTAGCCATGTCTTCCGACGACTTTTCCCAATGCTGGCCGCATTCGACCAGAAGCGCGTCCTTTGGCGAGGCTTCATTGCGGAAATCCGCGTAATCGCGCATGCGCCGGCCGGCGGCATGGCCTTCGTCCATGACCACCAGCTCCGGCACGCCGACGCCCTCGGCCAGCCTGCGCCCCTTATCGAGGGGGCCTGACAGCATCAAGGCCCCGGTGGCGTGCTGCATGGAATGGATATCCAAAAGCCGGTCGACCGTGTCGAGGAACGGGCGAACTTCCCGGGCGCGCAACAGCTCGACCGATTGGCGCGGGCCGTCCAGGGTCTCGGCGTCCCACAGGCGGTTGAAATCCTCGTCAACGAAACGCGACGCCAGGGGTTCCGCCGGATCGAACCGCCCATAGGCGGCGACGTTCATGAACCCCAGCGAAAGCCGGCCCTGTTTCGGCCGCACGCCCAGTTTCATCAGCCAGTCGAGGGCGATGGCGCCGCACAGCTCGTTGCCGTGCACGACCGCCGTGATCATCACATGGGGGCCCGGCTCGGCCGCCTGGAAGCTGGTGATGTAATCGATGCCCGTGTTGCCCGCCTTGTAGGGGCGGATGTCCGGGGCCTCAAGCTGCACGGGGTATTCGGCGTCGGCGGGCATTATGGTGGTCCTTGTCGGCGGGAAATGGGGTCATATCGAACGATCAAAGCTTTCCCAGGTCAAGCCCCGAACACCACCCGGCGGCGGTGCTTGTCGGCGGCGCAGGTTTGATGCAACATGATTTCCAAGACCGGGCGTAATGACCCGGATCATGCAGGGAGCCTAATCGAAATGTATTTCCGTAAATCAATGATCGCGGCGGCGGCGGGCCTGTGCTTGACCTTCGCCGCCGGCACGGCCGCGCAGGCCCAGGCCATCACCATCGGGCTCGGCACGGAGCCGACCTCGATCGACCCGCACTATCACAACCTGGGTCCGAACAATCAGATCGCCCAGCACATCTTTTCCCGCCTGATGGAACAGGACCACAAGCAGCGCCTGCTGCCCGGTCTGGCCACGGAATGGAAGCCGGTCGACGACACGACCTGGGAATTCAAGCTGCGGAAGGGTGTGAAGTTCCACGACGGATCGGAATTCAACGTCGACGACGTGATCTTTTCCATGGAGCGCGCGGCCGCACACCCGAACGCCAAGTCCAGCTTCAAGGTCTTCAGCCATAGCGGCGGCAAGACCTATGAGCGCGTCGACGACTACACGCTGCGCGTCAAGACGCCGGAGCCCTATCCCCTGATGGCGGTCGACCTGTCGAACGTGCACATCGTTTCCGACAAGTCCAAGGGCCACTGGGAAGGCGACTTCAACAACGGCAGCCAGGCCGCCGGCACGGGCCCCTACAAGTTCGTCAAATGGATCAAGGGCGAGGTTCTGGAGTTCGAACGCAACGAGGACTATTGGGGCAAGAAGCCCCATTGGAAGTCCGTCGTGATCAAGCCGATCAAGTCGGCGCCGTCGCGTCTGGCAGCCCTTCTGGCCGGCGACGTGGACTTCATCGACCAGGTGCCGACGATCGACGTGGCGGGGCTCAAGAAGAACGACAAGATTTCGCTCAGCCAGGGCATCTCCAACCGGGTGATCTATCTGCACCTGGACCAGTACCGTGACGTCACGCCCTTCGCCAAGGGCCCGAACGGCGAGGAGATCAAGAACCCGTTCAAGGACGTGCGCGTGCGCAAGGCGATTTCCATGGCCATCAACCGCGACCTGATCATCGAACGGGTCATGGAAGGCATCGCCGTGAAGGCCGGACAGCTTCTGCCCGACGGTTTCTTCGGCGTGTCCGACAAGCTGAAGCCCGACAACTACGACCCCAAAGCCGCCAAGGCCTTGTTGGCGGAGGCGGGCTATCCCAATGGCTTCCAGACGACGCTGCACGGCCCCAACGACCGTTACATCAACGACGCCAAGATCGTTGAGGCGGTGGCCCAGATGCTGTCGCGCATCGGCATCATGACGACCCCGGATACCATGCCGAAAAGCGTGTTCTTCAAACGCGGCAAGAACGGCGGGCCGGCCAAGCCGCCCGAATTCTCGTTCCTGCTGGTCGGTTGGGGCTCGGGCACGGGCGAGGCGTCGTCGCCGCTGCGCTCCTTGCTCACCACCTATGACAAGGAAAAGGGCAACGGGTCGTCCAACCGCGGCCTGTATTCCAGCGCCAAGATGGAAGCGGTCCTGAACAAGGCCCTGGCCACGGTCGATGATACCAAGCGGGCGGCGTTGCTGGCCCAGGCCACGGAAATCGCCATCGGCGAAGACATGGGCCTGATCCCGCTGCACTACCAGGTCAACACCTGGGCCGCGAAGAAGGGCCTCAAGTACCTGGCGCGCACGGACGAGCGCACGGTCTCCTACGACATCCAGCCCGAGTAGGGGCACCGCCGGAACAAGGGGGCGGCCAGCGGCGCGCCGCCCCCCCATCCGGCTGGGGGCAATCCATGACCGTTTTCATCATCCGCCGGATTATGCAGAGCCTTGCCGTCGTCATGGTGATGTCGTTCATCGTGTTCGGCGGGGTCAATATCGTCGGCGACCCGGTCGAGATGATGGTGTCCGACGAGGCGACGCAGGAGGAGCGGGAAAAAGTCATCCGCTCCATGGGCCTCGATAAACCCTGGTACGTGCAGTACGGGCGGTTCGTCGCCGGCGCGCTTGAGGGTAACCTGGGCAAGTCGTTCGTCTATGGCGAACCGGCCCTGGAAATCATCGTCCACCGCATCCCCGCGACCTTCGAACTGGCCCTGGCGGCGCTGCTGCTGGCGATCGTCATCGGCATACCGCTCGGCGTCTATGCGGGGCTGAAACCGGATACCGTCGCGTCCAAATCGATCATGGCGGGATCGATCCTGGGGTTCTCGCTGCCGACCTTCTGGGTCGGGTTGATGTTCATCATGGTGTTCGCGGTGATCCTCGGCTGGCTGCCTTCGACGGGGCGCGGCGATACGGTGCCGTTGCTTGGCATTGACGTCAGTTTCCTGACCTTGGACGGGTTGGCGCACCTGTTCCTGCCGGCGCTCAACCTGGCGCTGTTCAAGATATCCCTGGTCATCCGCCTGGCCCGCGCCGGCACGCGCGAAGTCGTTCACCAGGACTACATCAAGTTCGCCCGCGCCAAGGGGCTGCGCAACAGCCGCATCGTCCTGGTGCATTTGATGAAGAACATCATGATCCCCGTGGTCACCGTTCTGGGTCTTGAATTCGGCGGCCTGATCGCGTTTTCCGTGGTCACGGAAACGGTCTTCGCCTGGCCCGGCATGGGCAAGCTGATCATCGATTCGATCCAGTCCCTCGACCGCCCGGTGATCGTCGCCTACCTGATGATCATCGTGCTCATCTTCGTCATCATCAATCTGGTGGTCGACGTTCTGTATTCCATCCTGGACCCGCGGGTCCGCCTGTCGGAAATGAAATCATGAGCGACGCCGCCGCACCGCCGGCCCCTGCCGACGCGGGCAAGGTGGAAACACCGTTCCGCCGGTTCTGCCGCGATTACGCCGACAGCCGCATCGCCACGGCGGCGCTGGCGGTGTTGGTGGCGATCATTCTGCTTGCCCTGTTCGCCCCCTGGGTCGCGCCGACGGATCCTTACGATCTGGCCAGCGTCAGCATCCTGGATAGCAAGCTGAAGCCGGGCAGTCAGTCCATGGACGGGCTGACCTATTGGCTGGGCACGGACGGGGCCGGGCGCGATCTGGTGTCGGCGATCATCTACGGGCTGCGCATCTCGCTTGGTGTCGGCGTGATGTCGGGGGTGTTCGCACTGTGCATCGGCACGGCGGTGGGCTTGGCGGCCGCCTATTTCGGCGGCCGCATCGATGCCTTCATCATGCGCGTGGTCGATATACAGTTGTCGTTCCCGGCGATCCTCATCGCGCTAATTCTGCTCGCCATTCTGGGCAAAGGCGTGGACAAGATCACCATCGCGCTGGTCATCGCGCAATGGGCCTATTATGCGCGTACCGTGCGCGGCTCGGCCCTGGTGGAGCGCAACAAGGAATATATCGAGGCGGCGCAGTGCCTTGCCCTCGGCCATAACCGGATCGTGTTCCGCCACCTGTTCCCCAACTGCCTGCCGCCCTTGATCGTGGTCGGCACGATCCAGACGGCGCATGCCATTTCGCTGGAGGCGACGCTCAGTTTTCTCGGCGTCGGCCTGCCGATCTCGGAGCCGTCCCTGGGTCTGCTGATTTCCAACGGGTTCGACTTCATGCTGTCGGGCCTGTACTGGATCAGCTTCTTCCCTGGCGTGGCGCTGCTTGTCACCATCGTCGCCATCAATCTGGTGGGGGACCAGTTGCGTGACGTGCTTAACCCGCGTTTGCAGAAATAAGGACGCGATAGCAGACCATGAACAACGGCGCGCCCACCCTGCAGGTCGACAACCTGGAAACCCATTTCTTCACCAAGGACGGCGTGGCCAAGGCCGTCGACGGCGTCAGCTTCTCCGTCAACCGGGGCGAAATCATGGGTTTGGTCGGCGAGTCCGGATCAGGCAAGTCGGTGACCGGGTTCTCGATCCTGGGCCTGGTCGATCCGCCGGGCCGGGTGGTCGGCGGCCGGGTCCTGTTCCAGGGCACGGACCTTTTGACCCTGGATCCAGAAGGCCTGCGCCAGCTTCGCGGCAACCGCATCGCGATGATCTTCCAGGACCCGATGATGACGCTCAACCCGGTCTTGCGGGTCGACACGCAAATGATCGAGACCGTGCGCGCCCATGACGCCTCGGTCAGCGAGGACGCGGCCCGGGCCCGGGCCCGCGACGCCCTGGGCCAGGTCGGCATCCCCAGCCCGGACGAGCGGCTCAAGGCCTATCCCCACCAGTTTTCCGGCGGCATGCGCCAGCGCGTGGCGATCGCCATCGCGCTTTTGAACAAGCCGGACCTGATCATCGCCGACGAGCCGACCACGGCGCTCGACGTCACCATCCAGGGGCAGATCTTGTACGAAGCGCAGAAGCTGTGCCGGGAAACCGGCACGGCGCTGATCTGGATCACCCATGATCTTGCGGTGATCGCCGGCCTGGCCGATCAAATCAGCGTCATGTACGCCGGGCGGATCGTCGAACAGGGGATGCTGGATGAGGTCCTCGACCGGCCCGCCCATCCCTACACGCGGGGGCTTCTGGGCTCCGTTCCCGGGCACAACACGCGGGGCAAGCGGCTGTACCAGATTCCCGGCATGACGCCGTCGCTGCTGAATCTGCCCCGGGGTTGCGCCTTCAAGGACCGCTGCCCCCATGGCGACGGGGCCTGTGACGTGGCGCCGGAGATCACCAATCCGCTGCCGGGCCGGGCACTGCGCTGCGCCCATCCGCAACTGGACGCGGGGGGCAGGGCGCCATGACCGCGATCCTGGAATTGACGGACGTCACCAAGAACTTCGTGAAGCCATTGGATGCGGCGGCCAAGCTGGCGCGCTATCTCGGCGCCAAGGTCACGGAAGAGGTCGTGCACGCCGTCGACGGCGTGTCGCTGAAGATCGCCAAGGGCGAGGTCGTCGGCCTGGTCGGGGAATCCGGCTGCGGCAAGTCGACCCTCGGGCGCATGGTCGCCGGCATTCTGGAGCCGACGGCGGGGGCGATCCACTATAAGGGCAATCTGGTCTCCGCCATGGATAAGGATGCGGGGCACAAGACCGCGCTCGCCATTCAGATGATTTTTCAGGACCCCTTCGCCAGCCTCAATCCACGGATGCGGGTGCAGGACATCATCGGCGAGGCCCCCGTGCGTCACGGCATCGTCACCAAAGCCGGGGCCGCCGATTACGTGGCCGAGGTCATGCGGCGGGTCGGGCTCGACCCGGACTATCGCCGGCGTTATCCGCACCAGTTCTCGGGCGGCCAGCGTCAGCGCATCGGCATCGCCCGCGCCCTTGCCGTGAACCCGGAATTCCTGGTTTGCGACGAAGCCATCGCGGCGCTGGACGTGTCGATCCAAGCCCAGGTCATCAACCTGTTCATGGACCTGCGCGAAGATTTGGACCTGACCTATCTGTTCATCAGCCATGATCTTTCGGTGGTCGAACATATTTCCGACCGGGTCGTCATCATGTACCTGGGCCGGGTCGTCGAGACGGCGTCGACGGAAGACATTTTCGCCAGCCCCAACCATCCTTATACCCAGGCGCTGTTGAACGAGGTCCCACGCCTCGACATCCGCGGGCTTGATTATCAGCCGATCTCGGGCGAAATCCCATCGCCGCTCGACCCGCCCCCGGGCTGTCATTTCCATCCGCGCTGCCCGCATGCCACGGCGCGCTGCCGGGAAGAGCGGCCTAAACTCCGTGAAATCGCGCCCGGTCGCATCGCCGCCTGTCATTTGAACGACAGCCCATGACGGCGCTTCCGGAGTTGGACGTTCCCGGCGTGTTGCGTCTGCACGCGGCGGCGGAACCGGCGGTCCCTTTGGTTTTCGATTCCCCCCATAGCGGATCGATCTATCCCGAAGGCTTCCGCCCCGCCGTGGCGATCAAGGCTCTGCGCCCGGCCGAGGATGCTTTCGTCGATGATCTTTTCGCGGCGGCCCCGGGGAAGGGGGCGGCGCTGCTGGAAGCCTTGTTCCCCCGGCTTTACGTCGATCCCAACCGCAACGAGACGGATATGGATCCGGCCCATATCGACGGCCCCTGGGACGGCCCGCCGTTGCAGCCGGGGCCGAAGGCCAGGCTGGGTCAGGGGCTTGTCTGGATGCGCCGGCCGCCGGGCCTGCCCGTCTATGACGGCAAGATCGCCGCCGCCGACCTGCGGGCGCGGATTGACGTTTACCATCGGCCCTATCATGCGGCGCTTGGGCGCATGCTGGATTGGGCGGCGGCGCGGTTCGGCGGTTACTACCACATCAACTGCCATTCCATGCCGGCCGTGGCGACGGCCATGTCGGCGGAACCGGAGGGCACGATGCGCCCCGATTTCGTGCTCGGCACGCGCGACGGCACGACCACCGGGCCCGCCTTGATCGATTGCGTCCGCAACTATCTGTCCGCCCGTGGCTACGATGTGCGGATCGATCATTGGTACAAGGGGGTGGAGATCGTCCGTCTGGCCGGCGATCCGGCCCGGGGTCGCCACAGCCTGCAGGTCGAAATCAACCGGCGCCTTTACATGGACGAACGGAAGATCGAGAAATCCGCCGGCTATGCCGACATGAAAACCATGATCACCGGCCTGATCGATGAATTGCGGCGGTTTGCGGCTGCCCATCCTCCTGGACCAAAGTAAGCGATGAAAAATACCGGCAGGCCTGTAAAATCGGCGCGGACGATCTGGGAGCGCCCATGACACAGAATACCGCAAATCACCTCATGGCCGTTGATATGGCGGCATGAAGGCCCCGACACGTCAATTTCTGACGGCCACGTTCCTCGGGCTTTCCTTGGGGGCGGTGTTGATTTTCGCATCGCACACCGTTTATCAGCGCAACGTCGAGCAGGCCCGTGAAACCACGGCCCGCAAGTCTCAACAGGCGGCGTATCAGATCGAACTCCTGGTCAGCGCACGGCTCGGCGTCGGCCGGTATCTGCAGCAACTGTGGCACGACGGCGGCATATCGACCGAACAGCAATTCCGGCGGCACGCCCGGGCCTTGCTCGGCACCTATTCAGGCATTCGCTTCATCTCGCGGCTTGACGCCGATGGGCGGTTCACCTGGATCGAGCCGGAAACCATCGGCGCGGACCGCCTCGGCGGCTCCTTACGCGATGATCCGGGGGCACGCGAAACCTATGATCAGGTCTCCAGCAGCGGTGCCGCGGCGCCCAGCCCGCCTTATGACTTTCCGGACGGCGCCAACGGGTTCGTGAACCTATCGCCGCTCACTTCAGCGGACCGACGGGCCGGCTACGTTAACGTAGCGTTCCATACGGCGCCGATCATCGACCGCGCCTTGGGCAGGGGCATCACGGACCGCTTCCGGGTCGAGGTCCGATACGGCGGGCGCCTGATTCACACGGCTGGCGTCGCTGCCGACAAGGCGGCGGCCCGAGTTTTCGCCGCCACGGACGTTCGTGTGCTGGGCCGGGAATGGACGGTGACCCTGCGGCCGGCGGTGACGGTACTCGCGATGCAGATCGGGAATACCCATGTCGCGGTGCTGGCGGTCGGCCTGCCGGCGGTTCTCCTCATCTCGCTGCTGGCGGGCATGTTCCTGTCGCGTCACGAAGCGCTGCGCGCCAGCGAGGCCATGGCGGCGGCCTTGATTGAAAACGTGCCGTCGTCCCTCAACATCAAGGACCTGTCCGGGCGTTATCTGCGGGTCAACCGGACGTTCTGCGAATGGGCCCAAAGATCAATGCCCGAGGTTATCGGCAAGACCGAGAACGAGGTTCATGGCGACCGTGGCGGTACATCGGATTTTGTCCGCGAACAGGATGCCGAGGTGATCGACCAGGGGACGCCGGTCTACCGGGAACGCTACGGCCCGTTCCGCGATGGGGTCATGCGTCATGTTCTGGTCGCCAAATTCCCCATTACCGACGGTGCCGGACAGATGGTCGCGCTTGGTACGGCGGTCACCGACATCTCGAAGCAGAAAGAGGCCGAGGACGTTCTGCGCCGCTCCCACGAGGAGTTGGAAAAGCTGATCGCAGACCGGACTCGTGAACTGCGCAGCGAGATCCGCGTGCGTGAAATCGCGGAAACCTCATGGCGGGAAAGCGAGGAGCGCCTGCGCGACATCGCGGAATCGGCCTCGGACTGGTTCTGGGAAATGGACCAGGACTTGCGCTTCACCTATGTCTCCGACCGCTTTTTCCAGATCACCGGCCTGGACCGCAGCGATCTTCTGGGCAAGACGCGCTGGGAATTTGCCGGTGAATTGGATGACGATGAGCGTGCGCGCTTTGCCGACCATCGTGCCGACATGGAGGCCCATCGTCCGTTCCGAAACTTCGAATACGCCTTGTACAGCAAGTTGGGAGCGGAGATTTCCGTGCGTCTCAGCGGCCGCCCCGTGTTCGACGTGACGGGGGTCTTTATCGGCTATCGCGGCGCGGGCACCGACATCACGGCGACCCGCGCGGCCGAACGTGCCCTGGTGCGCGCCAAGGAGGACCTGGAACGCCGGGTCGACGAACGGACCAAGGAACTGCGCCAGGAAATCTCTGTCCGGCGCCGGGCCCAGGAATTGGCGGACCAGGCAAGCCGCGCCAAGACCGATTTCCTGGCCAACGTCAGCCATGAATTCCGCACGCCGCTCAACGGCATTATCGGGTTTTCGGAAATCCTCGCGGCCGAGGTGTTCGGCCCGCTCGGGGCACCCCGCTACCGGGAATATGCCGAGGACATCATTCGTTCGGGCCGCCATCTTCTGGCGCTGATCAATGACGTGCTCGACGTGTCGCGGATCGAGGCCGGGGCCATGTCGCTGCACGAGGAGCCGGTCGACCTGGCCCGCGCCGTCGAGGAATGCGCGGCCATGGTCGAACAGCGGGCCGAGGCCAAGGAGATCGCCCTGGTCAAGCACGTGCAGCCGGATCTACCGGCGATGATGGCGGACGTCACGCGCATCAAGCAGATCTTGCTCAATCTGGTGACCAACGCCGTCAAGTTCACGGAACAGGGCGGCGACGTGCGGGTCGAGGCGACCTGGTCGGCGGACGCGGGCCATGCCCTCATCGTGAGCGACACCGGCATTGGCATCGATCCCAAGGACATCCCCAAGGTGCTGATGCCGTTCGGCCAGGCCCACCGCGCCTTCACCCGCGCCCACGAAGGGTTCGGGCTGGGCCTGTCGCTGGTCCATTCACTGACCGAGGAACACGGCGGTAGCCTGGAGATCGACAGCGCCCCGGGCGAAGGCACCACGGTCACCGTGCGCTTCCCCAAAAGCCGCACGGTCGGCGACGGCGACGCAGACGCCGGACAGTAGCCGCTGCGCCAATTGCCCGCGCCACCGTGCCGCGGATTACATATAGTGGTGGATGATCTTCTCGCCGAAGAACCGCGTGCCCTCCATGGGGGGCATGGGCTGGAACACGATGTGATTGACGCCGGCGTCAATCCATTGGTCGATGCGGTCGCGGACCTGGGCGACGTCGCCGATCAGGTTCGATTCCATGACGTCATCGACCGTGGGCGGAATGGGGAAGCGGTGTTTGCGTTCCTCGGCGTACATCTCGGCCCATTTGCGGGTTTCCTCGGGCCCCTTGTCGGCCAGGCCGACGGCGGAAATCGCGACCTCGAACGGCCGGTCGGTCAGTTCCACCTTCATGCCGTCGACCAGGCCCTTCACCACGGCGGGGGCCTTGGAATACATGAACCAGACGTCGCCGTGCTTTTTCATCAATTCCTGGGTCGGCGGCGAATCGCCGGCGATCCAGATCGGCGGATAGGGCTTCTGCGGCGGCTTGGGATGACAGAACGCGTCCTTCAGTTGATAGAACCGGCCGTCGAAGGAAAACCCGTTGGCATCTTTGCATTCGATCAGGCCGCGGTAGATGGCGAGACCTTCATCCAGCCTTGCGATGCGTTCCAGCCCGTCGTCGGACCATTCGTCGAAGCCATAGGACTTGGCCTCGGCGGCGAACCAGCCGGACCCGGGGGCCAGGATCACGCGGCCGCCGGTGATGTGGTCGAGCGTACAGGCGATCTTGGTCGTCAGGCCCGGGTGGCGAAAGGTGTTGTTGATGGAATGGCCGCCCAGGCGCACGCGCTTGGTCAGCGCACCGATCGCGGTCATGACCGTCCAGTACTCCAGGATCGGTTTGGAGCGGTCGAGATGTGCGTTCTCCACATGATCGGGGATCCAGACGGAATCGAAACCCAGATCCTCGGCCACGCGGGCCATCTCCAACGCGTATTCGAAACCGGACGACGTCGCGCCCATTTCGCCCTGCACGGTCAGGCGCACGCCGAATTTAACCTTGTCGGTCATTGAAATCCTCCCAATCGGCCCGCCGTTACAGGCCCGGCCGGGTTTGGCCCCGGCCGGTTCGGCGATCCAAGATGCCGCCCCCCTTGAGGCACGACGATAGGGACCGCGGGGCGCTCGATCAAGGCGAAGGGCGCCATCAGGCGGCGATCTGGCGGGATTGTGATGATGAAGCCCGCCTGCCGGGCGTTCAGACGCCGGGCCGTATCGACACGCATTGCCTGCCGATGCAGGGACACGGCGCCGATTGCGGTATCAGGCAGGACATATTATGTCTTGTGCATGTGGAGACGCCTGCTTTTCGCCGGAATGACAGCGGCCGTGCTTGGCGCGCCGCCCGCCCGTGCGGAACCCGTCGATACGGCCATCACCACCGCCGCCCGGGCCTGGCAGCAGGCCATGGGCGACAAGGCGCCGTCGGCGACGTTCTCGTTCACGGACGATGAACGCTTCGACTGGGCCTATACGCCGGGATACCGCAAGGGGGTGTCGATCCGTGACATGACGCCGCCCCAGCGCGCCGCCGCTGCGACCTTGATGCGCAGCACCCTGTCCGCGCCGGGCGTGGCCAAGGCCGAGGCGATCATGGCGCTTGAGGCCGTGCTGGCCGAGGTCGAAGGATCGTCGCTCGATTACCGCGATCCGGGAAAATATTTCGTCTCCGTGTTCGGCGTGCCGGGCCGCCACCCCTGGGGCTGGCGGCTGGAGGGCCATCACCTGTCGGTCAACGTCACAGTCGCCGCACCCGGCGCGGTTTCGCTGACTCCGGTTTTCCTCGGCACCAACCCGGCGGAAATTCCGGGCGGCCCCCGTAAGGGCGAACGGGTGCAGCGCGACGAATATGTCCTGGCGCTGCGCTTCGCGGACAGCCTTGATGCGGGCCAGCGCGCCCGGGCCCTCTTGAGGGAGCGCTCCCTCGGCAACGTGGTTGCCGGCCCGGGGCGGGGGGATGCCCTGGCGACGCCCGAAGGCCTTCCCGCCGATGCCTTGAGCCCGCCGCAGCAGGCCCTGCTGACCGACTTGATCCGAACCTATGTCGGCCTCGCCCGCGACGAAATCGGCCGCCCTTACATGGATTTGGTGCGGGCGGGATGGGCCGACACCCGTGTCGCCTGGGCCGGTCCCATGGCCGAGGGCAGGGCCTTCTATTACCGCATCCACGGCCCGCGGCTGCTGATCGAATTCGACAATTCCCAGGGCGGCGGCAACCATATCCACAGCCTATGGCGCGACCCGGCCAACGATTTCGGCCGCGACGACCTGCACCGCCACTACCGTGGCGCGCCGGAAGCGCACGGGCATAGGCCGTAGGGCGCTGCTGCAAAGCCGTTGTGTCCGATAATTCAAAAGAATGAGTAAATTCAAATAATTGTCCGGGCGCTGTTGCAATTACATGCCGGACAAGACCGCCATCGATTGCCTAGATGCCCAAAAGAGGTTGGACGAGACGCGCCGCCAGGGAGCGGAACCGAAGGGGGGCATCCGTTATTGCCAGGCAGATACAATCTTCCCCGGGGGCCGCGTGGGGCTGATGCTTGAGATGTTCATCCGCGTCCTGAAAATCCCCGGCCCCGTAGTGTCCGGTCTGATCGGAGAACGCCCCCCGAAGCACCAGAGTCAATTCCTGACCCCGATGTGTATGTTCGGGCACCGGCCTGCCCGCGGGGATCCGCAACAATCGGGCCGTCACGCCGTCTTCCGTCCGGACAAGACATTGATAGGCGCCCAGTCCCAGGCGCTGCCAGGGGATGTCGTCAAGATCGGCGCCGATATATCCGCGCAGGGGTTGCGGCAGGACGGGTGCGGGTCCCGCCATCTCATGCGGGGTGGCGATCGGCGCGTCGTCGACGTCATCCGTCAACCGCGCCAGGACCGCGTCAAACGTCGCGTCCGAACAGCCCGCCGGCGTCAAGGCATCCAACAGGCCGCCGCCCACGGCTTCCATGCAGGTGACCTCGTGGCGGCATGCCGGACATAGCGCCAAGTGGGTCGCGACCGCCAGGCTCCAGGATTCCGACAAGGCGCCGCTGGCGTAATCAAGAAGGAGCTCTTCACTCGGGTGATGCACGATGGTCATTGGTCTTCTCCAAGTTCCGACCGAACACGTTTGAACGCCAGCCGGATACGCGATTTGACGGTGCCCAGGGGAATATCCAACTGCCCGGCGATTTCGGGATGGGTCTTTTCTTCAAAGAACGCCAGGTGCAGAACAATCCGTTGATCTTCCGGAAGCGCCGCGATTGCGGCCCGCAACCGTTCCGCTTCCTGCGCCTGCGCCACGCGGGCGAACCCGCCGGGTTCTGCCTCCGGCATCAGCGCCGGGTCGTCGGGGTCCGGTTCCGGTCTGTGGGCTTTACGTAGAAAATCGATGCGCAGATTTCGGGCGATCGTGAAAACCCAGGTCGAGGCCCGCGCCTTCGACGGGTCGAACTGCTGCGCCTTCTGCCAGACCCGGACCATGGCTTCCTGGGTCACTTCTTCGGCCATCTGGCTGTCGAGCCCTTGGCGCATGCCGAATGCTTTCAGCCGGGGGGCGAAGTGATCGAACAGTTGGCGGAACGCCGCACGATCCCTGTGCTTCGCGACCGCGACGATCAATTCATCCATTGACTCCAAAGCGTTCCCTCGGAATGGCCGCGGCAGGCGGCGCCCTTGCCGGATGTGAACGGGGCAAGCGAACGCGGGCCGACCCGCTTCTTCGGACAAGCCTGCACCACACGCGGTGAAATTACCATCCATGACGACTTGTACGCGGCACAAGGCGGGGCGGATCACCCGGCATAATTTTTGCCTGTCGGGTGATCCATGGGCGACCCGGGACCGTAACTTCAAATAACAGTTATTGCAGCCGCGTCCCCGACCATCTGATCAACGCGTCAATCCAGAAAGGCAGAGCCGGTGTTCGACAGTCCAATGTTAAATGGTCAGCGCCTGAATATCGCCGTGATCGGCACAGGCATTGCCGGCATGTCGGCCGCCTGGCTGTTGAGCCAGGGACACAATGTCACCGTCTATGAAAAAGAGCCCCGCCCGGGTGGCCATTCGAACACGGTCGATGCCGCGACGGCGGCGGGGCCGGTTCCCGTGGACACGGGTTTCATCGTCTACAATGAGAGGAACTATCCGAACCTGACGGCCATGTTCCGCTACCTCAATGTGCGGACCAAGGACAGCGACATGTCCTTCGCGGCCTCATTGGACCGCGGCCGCCTGGAATACGCCGGCACCGATCTCAACGGACTGTTGGGTCAGCGGCGCAACCTCCTGCGCCCCCGGTTCTGGCGAATGGTCCGCGATCTTCTGCGGTTCTACCGGGACGCGCCGGGGCATCTCGATGACGTGGCGTTGGCGGGCCTCAGCCTCGGCGACTACCTGGCGGCGAACAGGTATTCCGACGCCTTCATCGAAGACCATTTATTGCCCATGGGCGCGGCCATTTGGTCGACCACCGCCCGGGAAATGCGTGCCTACCCGGCGGTGGCCTTCATTCGTTTCTTCGTCAGCCACGGCCTGCTGACCCTGACGGACCGCCCGCAATGGCGCACCGTCGACGGCGGATCGCGGGAATACGTCAAACGGCTGACCGAGCCCTACCGCGAGCGTATTCGTTATGGCGGTGTGCGCGAAGTCACGCGGTACCCCGGAAAGGTCCTGGTCGTGGCGAACGACGGCGACTGCCGGACCTTCGACCATGTCGTCATGGCCGCCCACGCCGACCAGACATATGCGATGCTGGGCGACCGCGACGCACGGGAAGAAGATCTGCTTGGGGCCTGGACCTATACGGACAACCGCGCGGTTCTTCATACGGATTCCTCCCTGATGCCGAAACGGCGGCGCGTGTGGTCGAGCTGGAACTTCATCGCTGGCGACCAGACAGCGGCAGAGAACGCCCCCCTTTGCGTCACCTATTGGATGAACCCGCTACAGGGTCTGGACCAGAACACGCCCTTGTTCGTGACGCTGAACCCGGTGCGTGAGCCGGCGCCGGGCACCGTGCTGCGGGAATTTCAATACGCCCATCCGTTCTTTGATCAGGCCGCCCTCCGCTCGCAGGAAACGCTGTGGTCGCTGCAGGGGCACCGGCGCACCTGGTATTGCGGCAGCTACTTCGGGTACGGCTTTCATGAAGATGCCTTGCAATCCGGTCTTGCCGTGGCGGAACAATTGGGTGGCATGCGCCGGCCCTGGACGGTGCAAGACGAGAATGGCCGAATTACCGTCACGCAGCCGGCGGAGGCCGCGGCGTAATGACGTTGGCATCGGCAATTTATGAAGGTGATGTGGTTCACCAGCGAAAACGACCGAAGCCCCATCGGCTGCGCTACTCGGTGTTTTCCATGCTGCTTGATCTGGACGAATTGCCCGCGCTCACCAAGGTGTCGCGCCTGTTCGGCTACAACCGGTTTGCGCCGTTGGCGTTCCACGACCGGGATCACGGGCCGGCAGACGGCACGGCCCTGCGTCCCTGGGCGGAACAGCACCTGCGCAGTGCCGGCATCGATCCGGACGGCGGCCCGATCCGTCTGCTCTGTTATCCTCGTATTTTCGGGTATGCCTTCAACCCGCTCAGCGTCTTTTTTTGCTACCGGAAATCCGGCGCGCTGACCGCCATCCTTTACGAGGTCTGCAACACCTTCAAGGAACGTCATACCTATGTGATCCCGGTCGCCGATCAAAGCCGTCCGGTCATCAAGCAGTCCTGCGCCAAGGCGCTTTATGTCTCGCCCTTCATCGGGATGGATACTTCCTACCAATTTCGCATCGTGCCCCCGGGCGAAAACATTCGCGTCATCATCCGCCAGGAAGACAGCGAAGGGCTGTTACTGGCGGCGTCCTTCGCGGGGGACCGCCGTCCGTTTTCTTCGCGCAGTCTGATACAGGCCTTGATCCGGTTTCCGCTGCTGACACTGAAGGTGATGGCAGGAATCCATTGGGAGGCCCTGAAGCTGTGGCTCAAGGGCCTGCCCGTGTTCAAGCATTCGCCGGCCGTGCGCCGCGTCCAATTCAGCATTGAAAAGAACGGAACGTAGCGAGACATGAGTGACGCCATTGCGAAATCGATTTCCGGCGCCGTCCCCGGCGCCCGGTCCACGGAAGGGGGGGCGTACCCCGGCGTCCGGGAGCGGCTGTTGCGCCGACTCTTGGCGCGGCTTCAGGTCGGCCGGATACATGTCATCCTGCCGTCGGGCCGGTGCATGACTGTCGACGGCATCGCACCCGGGCCGGAAGCAACGGTGCGTATCCGAAATTGGCGCCTGGTCAACCGCATCCTGTTGGGCGGTGATATGGGCGTGGCTGAAGGCTACATGGCCGGTGACTGGGACAGCCCGGACCTGGCGGCGCTACTCGATCTCAGCCTGCGCAACGAACGCGCCTTGACCGATCTCATCCGCCAACCTTGGCCGGTCCGTCTGCTGGCGCGTCTGCGCCATGCCTTGCACGCCAACACGCCGCGCGGCAGCCGCCGCAACATCGCCGTCCATTACGACCTGGGCAACGCGTTCTACGGCCACTGGTTGGACGAGACCATGTCCTATTCGTCGGCCCTGTTCGAGACACCGGACGAGCCCATGGCGGACGGACAGCGGCGAAAGTATGAACGTCTGGCGCTGGCCTTGAACCTGCGGCCGGGCGACCATGTCCTTGAGATCGGATGCGGCTGGGGCGGCTTCGCCGAGATCGCCGCGCGCGATTTCGGATGCCGCGTCACGGGCCTCACCCTGTCCCGCGAACAGGCAATCTTCGCAAGGACGCGCATGGCGGACCTGGGCCTGGACGACCAGGTCGATATTCGGATTCAGGACTACCGCGCTGCCCGGGGCACGTACGACAAGATCGCCTCCATCGAAATGTTCGAAGCCGTGGGCGAAGCCTACTGGCCGACGTACCTGAACACCTTGAAGGCGCGCCTTGCGCCCGGTGGCCGCGCGGGATTGCAGATCATCACGATCGACGATGCGCATTTCGAAAGCTATCGCCGATCGCCGGATTTCATTCAGCGCTACATCTTTCCGGGCGGCATGCTGCCGGGCCCGAACGCATTCGCCGACGCGGTCGCCCGGGCCGGTTTGCGGCTGACCGACGCGGTCTTCTTTGGCCCGTCCTACGCGGAAACGCTGCGCCGCTGGGATGTGGACTTCCTCGCCGCCTGGCCGGAGATCGAGAAATTGGGTTTCGATGAACGCTTTCGCCGCATGTGGCATTATTACTTGAAGTACTGCGAGGCGGGCTTCGATGCCGGGCGCATCAATGTCGGCCAGTTCGTGATCGACGCCGGGTGACGCAGCCCGCAAGCTCACCGTTGTCGCGGCGCATCCTGCTGGCCTATGCCTTGCCCGCGGTCGTCGTCTCGCTGCCGATCATCCCGGTCTACATTCATCTGCCGACATTGTACGGAATCGAACTTGGCCTGGGGCTGGTGGCGGTGGGATGGATCCTTCTGGCCGCGCGGCTGTTCGATACGGTCACCGACCCGTTGGTCGGCGCCCTAAGCGACCGGACCCGGATCGCCGGTTGCCGTCGCAAACCCTGGATCGCTGTGGGCGCGGTGATTGCCGGCATCGGCCTATGGCAGGTCCTGATGCCGCCCGATGCCGCGGGGGCCGCCTATCTGCTGATCTGGTCGATCGTTCTTTACGGCGGCTGGACCATGGTCGCGGTCCCCTATCTGACCTGGGGTGCGGAGCTTTCCGGCGACTACCATGAGCGGTCCCGCATCACGTCCTGGCGGGAAGCCATGGGCCTGATCGGCATCGTCGGCGCGGCGGCCCTGTCCTCGACCCTGGTGGACGCCGGGCGGAGCGAACGGGACGCCATGGCCGCCATCGTCTGGGTCGCCGTGCTCGGCGGGGCCGCCCTGATCCCGCTTTTGCTGCGGGCCGTCCCGGAACAGGCCGCGCCACGCCGACCGCCCCTTCCGGCAAGCCCGGCCCGGGTCAGGGCCGCGCTGGTCGGGTTGATCCGCAACAAACCGTTTGTCCGGCTTCTTTTCGCCTGGTTCGCCAACGGCCTGGCCAACGGCATCCCGGCGGTTCTGTTCCTGATCTATCTGCAATATGGCCTGGGGGCCGGCCCCGACCAGCGGGCATTGTTCATCCTCGTCTATTTCCTCGCCGCCGTGGTCTCGATCCCCGCTTGGCTGATGCTTGTCCACCGCATGGACAAGCACCGGGTGTGGTGCCTGGCGATGATCGCCGCCTGTCTTGCCTTCGCCGCCGTGCCGCTGTTGCCGGTTGGTGCTTTCGCGGCCTTCGCCGTGGTCTGCGTGGTGACCGGCGCCGCCCTGGGCGCCGACCTCTCCCTGCCGCTGGCGATCCAGGCCGATGTCATCGATTACGGACGCCTGCGCGAGGACGTGGACCGCGCAGGCCTGCAATTCGCCTTCTGGGGGATGAGCACGAAACTGGCGCTGGCGGCGGCGGTGGGGCTGGCCCTGCCGGGCGTTGCCGCGTTGGGGTTTGATCCGGATGCACCCAGCCGTGGAGGAATTGTGGCGCTGACCATGATCTATGCGGTCGTTCCCATCGTAATAAAGGGTGTGGCGATCGGAACAATGTGGCGGTTTCCACTGACGGCCGCCAGGCAACGGGCGATCCGCCGCCGGCTCGCTTAAACCACAAACCCGGGAGCCCAAATCATGGTTGGTCGCATCGCTATCACCGTTGCCGCGTTTCTGATGTTGAACGGATGTACAAAGATGAAACCCGTTGAGTTCAAGGACCAGTCCCCCGTCCTGTTGATCGAGGATTACTTCCAAGGATCGACGAAAGCCTGGGGCATTTTCGAAGATCGGTTCGGTACCCTGCGGCGGCAGTTCGTGGTGGAGATCACGGGCACCTGGGACGGAACGGTCCTGCAACTGGACGAACGTTTTCAGTATTCCGACGGCGAGACCGGCCGACGCGTGTGGCGCATCCGCAAGACCGACGACCACACCTACGAAGGCGAAGCCGACGATGTCATCGGCAAGGCCAAGGGTGAAGCCTACGGCAACGCGCTGAATTGGCGCTACGACATGGACCTGAAGGTCGGCGATGGAACCGTCCGCGTGCAGTTCGACGACTGGATGTTTCTGCAGCCGTCAAACGTCCTGATAAACCGGGCGAAGGTCAGCAAGTTCGGGATCGAGGTGGGATCCGTTACCCTGGCCTTCATCAAGCCCGAGAAGGCCCTGCACATGTCCGGGGAGGTTCTCAGCGAATGGCTAACCGTCCACGAATCCGCGCGAGGAGCCATCCAATAACCGGCAGACGTTCATAGAACGCCGCCGCCGCATCCCAATGGTCGATGTGGCTGACGACTTTTCCGTCTGTCCCCAGGGTGATGACGCTGGCCCCGTCAAAAACCCATTCCCGTTTGCCCAGCCGGCCTGCGAACTGCCAATTCATGAAGCAGGTTGCGCCGTCCAGCGCCATGCCGTGCACCGTGAAGCGGATGTCGGATACGTTTTCGAACATATGTTCGAAAACGCGGCGCATGGCGTTCAACCCGCGCACGTCGTTGAACGGATCCTTGAAACGGACATCGGCGGTGACATGATCCCCCAAGGCGTCAAGCGACTGCGGGGTCAGTGTTTCAAGGTAGCGCCGATAGCGGTCGGCGGCGTCGGCCGGTCGCGGTGTCATTCGCGCAGCATGCGCCGCGTGACGCCGAAGAACAAGCGATCGGGCAGCAGCCGCAGCAGCTTCATCAGCAGGGCGAACCGCCGGGGAAAGGCGATTTCGAAGCTGTCACCCTGCAGCCCGTCGATGATGCGGTCCACCGCTTCATCGACGTCGATGAGGAAGGGCATGGGAAAGTCGTTCTTGTCCGTCAGCGGCGTCTTCACGAAACCCGGATTGATCAGACGCATATCCACGCCCACCGCCGCCAATTCCGGGCGCAGGGCCTCGCACAGATTGATGAGCCCGGCTTTCGACGCGCCATAAGCGGCAGCCCCGGGGAGCCCTCGATACCCGGCCAGGGATGCGACCACGGCGATCTGCCCGGCCTCGCGCGCCATGAACCGCGCCATGACGGGCGCAAGGCAATTCAACGTTCCCGACAGGTTGGTTTCGATCACGCCCCGCGCCTCGGCCGCTGAAAATTCCAGTGCCGGGGTTGGCCGGTGGGTCCCCGCATTGAGGACCACAAGGTCAAGCGGACCCAGCCGGTTTTCAATCACCTCGACCATGACGTCCGCGCGCCCGGCATCGGTGATGTCCAGTGGGAACCCAATGATGCGCCCGCCGTCCGCAACCTGCTCCAGGGAGATCAGGTCCTGCTGCGACCGTGCGCTGGCGGCGACGGCATAGCCCAGGCGCGCCAGGCGCAGGGCCAGGGCGCGCCCGATGCCCTTGCCGGCGCCGGTGACCCAGGCCACCTTGGGGCGGTCGGTTTCGGTCATCCCGATGTCCTCTTGCCGGGGCCGCCCTGGCATTGGCGGCAGATATAGTCGATCAACGAGCCGTCCCGGCCCCGGAACCGCATTTTCACCCAACGCCCCGCCGCGTCGTACCAGACGTCGGTCTGTAGATCTCCTGTATAGGCATAACGGGTCGCGGCGACGGGTCCACGTTCTGTGTCCACGCGGTCGGGGCCGCTCGCCTCAATGCGAACCTTGTTGACCTGCCCAGTCAGTGTGTTGAGGACACGATTTTGCCCAAGAACCTCGGCGTTCCAGTGATTTGTGGGGAAAAGGGGGGCCGCGGTTTCGTAGGCGGTATCACCGGTCGCAACGTAGACGCGCTCGCCGATCCGTTGGGCCCGCACGTCCAAGACGGCGCCATCGTCATCGACCGTCGCCCGGATTGCGGAAAGGCTGCCATCCGTCCACAACGCTCTGGAATCGTATCGGTAACGATAAACGGTGATGCCTAGAAACGTGACCTGGATCTGGAACCGGGCTTCGACGGCCAGTCCCTTGTCGCTCGTCTGAAATCGCACCCGGTGAAAGCCGACACGGGTTCCATTGCGATAAACGTCGAAGTTAATCTCATCTCCGCTGTTGATCGCTTGATCCGTGTTATGGGCATGCCGCGCCGTATCGTCCGAAGCCTCTGGCTCCGTAATCGAGACGATGAATAAGGCGGCAAGAACAACAGACAAAATTACACGCACGTGTCACCCGGGTCCGATCCATTGATGGTTTGTTCGGCTCAATTGGTTGTACGCGGGATGCCGGTGGATGGATCACAACCCTTCCGTTTGCTCCTGAGTTCAGTAATCCGGCGCAAACCCATCGCGCCGGATTCGGCGAAACGGCCTACGTTACGTAACGTGTCTGGGGCGTTGAATGACGGGATCGACGGTTCCGATGGGGGCATCGGCCGACTGGCACGTTCTGGGTGCAGTCGGCGGAAAATCGACCCCGTCCCGCGCGGCGCGCGGGCAAACAAAAACCCGTCGGTTCACGACGGGTTTCGGTCGATCTTCATCAAGAAGAAGAATGGTGGAGCCGGACGGAATCGAACCGACGACCTCTACAATGCCATTGTGCCCAATATTTAGAAAAGAATAAGTATTTTCAGTATCTTGTTTGGGCGCTGTCGCAACTGTGTGCCCGATTTGGACCAAATACAACTGTGGAAGACCCGATAGGCGTGGCACAAATTCGGCTCAGCGCTCGAGATATCCATTCGCCGACCCATCCGGGACTCGCTGTGTTCGGGTCCTGCCTGGCCCACCACGACCGGTGGGCCAGGCAGGACAAACCTACGAACTAGCAAGTCGTCATTCTCACGCCACTTCAAGCAAGATGAAGAGTATCAGTATTCACCGGAATTTAGACAATATGGCATTTGAAGGCACGCGACTACATCAGGACTAAGGGAGACTTTGTGGCAATGTATGAAACTGTCTCGAAAGGACTAGATCCAAAGCAGGATGAGTTTTTCATGGCCTAAGGCTACTGGCTCAGCACTCACCGTCCCAGGTTAATATGGGCTGACAACTCTGATTTTTGTGATTACCTTTAGATGTATATTCGTCTGAGACTCGTTGAATTAGTGAATGGGGTCTTTCTCCTGCAGACGCTATATGCGCAATTTTTCCCTCCTTAAACCAATGTGGTTTTATGCAGTTTATGAACGAATTCAGTGATGAAGACCCATTGAGTAAGAGCGAGCGCAACCGATCAAACTTTGTTCGCGAGTTGGTTCAACGTTCTGGCGAACCGCAATTGAGGCAGGCTGTACATCAAGCTACCGTGCCTCCAATTCAGATAGTCCAGTTTTGGGATGATCTTGACCGTCTGCCACAGGACGTTCGGGCTTGTATGGACTCCTGGAAGAGCCTTGAGAAATTCGGCTACGACATTCAGATATTTGATGAAGACGATGCAAGGGAGTTTATACGGCTTCATTTAGGCTCACGCTTCGCGAACGCATTCGGCAAATGCTATCACCCCTCAATGAAGTCAGACTACTTCCGCTACTCCTATATCTTCGTCGAGGGCGGATTTTATATTGATGCGGACGATGTCTATCACGGAGCGGAAATCAATCACTTGTTTATGGATGGGCGCTTAAAGTTACAACCATTCTGCTACGACATTTCAACACATCAGATGGTTCCGCCTTCAGAGTTCCTACATCAGAAAGCGAATAAAAAGAGTTGGATTTTCTATTTTAATACAACTCCTTTGATCGCAAACCAACATCATCCAATCGTAGAACGTGCCCTGCTCAACGCTACGAGAGCACTCGAGCAAGAAGAATTGCCTGAAGTCCAAGCGAGTACTGGCCCAGGAAACTTGACAAAATCCGTGTTCGAAATTCTATCTGACAAAGATTTTCCCGAGGATTATTTCCTCGTCGTTCATGACTGGGAAAATATTTCGACAAGTAAATGGCCTCTTAGCTACCGAAACGACAAAAGAAACTGGCGACTCTCGAACCGTGAAAAGTATAAACCTTCGTCGCGCTCGGAGGGGTAGTGAACTTAGCTGTCCCTTCACTGAACATCGTCAATTATGCTTTTCAGTTCTGGCGGGCACTTTTGAAGGCCCTGCCAAAGCAGAACTGCCAAACGTTTGGGGTTCAGTCTGCTCAGAAACCTCCTCGGATCGAGAAGATCTACGTTATCAACCTCGAACGTGAACCGGGCCGCTGGTTCAAGATGCGGCAGGAACTTAGGCAGATATTGGATTCGTCTGGGGGAGAACTTTTAAGTTTGACCGAACGCTATGTCGCCGTTGATGCCATGAATTTCTTGGGAGACCCAGCCTTAGACGCCGATATCGACCCATTTTATACACTTGAAGATCAGCTTTTTGTAGAACCCCAGCCATTGGTTTCTCCTGCGGATTTTGAACTAAATGCTCCAATTCGAATGAGCCGAGCCGAGATTGCGGTTGCTCGTTCACACATCAATGTCTGGAGACAGGTTGCCGCGAGCAATCATGCATATGCACTTATTCTAGAGGACGATGTTTGGTTTCACCGCAGCTTCGCAAGAGACTTAGACGAGGTGTGGCACGAAGTCGTAGGTCATTCAAAGAAGTGTAAAAAGTTCGATATTCTTTATCTCTCGTATTGCGAAGCAAAGTACGGAGCGCCAAAGACCTCTTTATCAGACAATGTATTTCGTCCCTTGCGGGGCCTCTGGCACCTTTCCGGGTACATTCTCTCTCGCGAAGGCGCTGAGAGATTACTGCAAATGCTTCCTTGTCGAGGTCCGATTGACCTCTGGATGAATCACAAATTTGAAGTGCTGGAAGTTCGTGCCGTCAATAAGCCAATTATTTACCAACGACGCGACACCAAATCGACTAACACGTACTCGATACTTCCTTCTCTCACCAACATCGGGGCTATAAATAGTGAAAGAGCATCGTCATTCAATATTCGACCAACAGAGAAGCCGGTTTTTGTTTTTGGCCCACAAGGTTCAGGTCACACATCGCTAGCAATGGCGTTAAGCATGCTCGGGTATCGATGTTGCAGTGATCTCGAGGATTTGCCATCCCCTGAACTGGAACGGCTTCTCGAACAAAAGAAAGGACGGGTATTTGACGCTTATGTGAATATCGGATCGTTGGATGCAAGCTTGAAAAGGCTTCGAGGCCTCTATCCGAGTGCCAAATTTCTGCTTACTACTGCAGACGATGTCCCTGCAGACGATCCCTTCCGAAGTATTTGGGATGACCTCAGAGGCGCCGACATTGCGGTGCTACACGTTGAGACTTCCAATAAATGGCGCGTCTTGTGCGAGCACCTCAGGTGTGCACCACCCATCAGTTCTTTTCCTAAGCTGAGGGATATCGGGCGAAGGCCAGCTCAACCGGGAACAGTTGTAGAGGTCCAGGAACCAAAATTCAAAAGGCATAAGTGGGACAAATCACCATGGGTCGTTGAGCCTCGCAAATGGTGGAGAGGCATCCGGCCCGTTGCGGCGGTAAGTGGGCAAGGCGCAACAGGAAAGTTCGTTCAGTTCAATGACTATTTTGAGATTCTCCAGAACACCCGCTGGGTTCTAAGAAATGACACCTTCACAGACAACTTGGCGTTGTTTCGCCCTTCAAATGTCGCGCTTAGATCTGGATCTGGGGTGGAGCTCTCAGTAAAAAGCGAAGCTCTCGGCGTTCGAGATTACAGTGCGGCGTCGATATCCAGTCGTGATCAATATTTGTTCGGAAAGTTTGAAGCCAACATGCAAGCTTCAAAAGTACCCGGAGTAATCACAGGCTTCTTTCTTCACCGAAATTCGCCCCGACAAGAGATAGATATCGAGATCGGAGGACATAGACCAGATCAGCTACTAGTCAACGTCTTTTTTAACCCCGGTGATGATGGAGCAAAATTTGACTATGGCTACAGAGGCACCCCGTGCGTTGTCAGCCTGGGGTTTGATGCATCCGAAGCCTACCATCGCTATACAATTGAATGGAGCCCTTGTGAGATCCTTTGGAAAGTCGACGGTCGCCTAGTCCATAGACGTGGCATTTGGGATCCGACGCCCATACCGCATCTTCCAATGACACTACACATCAACAGCTGGCCAACTCGTTCTTTTCAACTCGCCGGGCGAATAGATAAAAGACGGCTTCCCGGAAGCGCGTTATTAGGCTCTGTTTCTGTGAATGCTAATTCTGTTAGCTCGCCTCCCGGGCCCAACTTCAACAACATCTTTTAAATGAACCCAGTATTTCTTCACGTTGGGTGGCGAGCAGGATGATAATTCTATCTTACAATCCAGGCCATGATGGTGCATTCGTCCATCTTGAGGACGGGCATCTAGTAGCGTCGGTTGAGTCGGAAAAAAACTCCCGTTATCGGTACTCTCCTGTGGCAGTGCCGGATGTATTCGATATTTTCAGTGATCTCAAAGGCGCACCCGACGCACTTTGTCGAGGTGGCTGGTGGCCAAGCGACACACAACTATCTGAGCAGCGGAATGTTGCTGGGTACCATGGCGTTCACAACAGCAGTATCGTTGTTGGGAAAAGGCGATTATTGGGGAAACCGATAAAATATTTTTCTTCTTCCCACGAAAGGTCACATCTTCTTTCTGCATATGGAATGTCAGACCTGCCGAAGGGCACCCCGTGCTATGCGTTACTTTGGGAAGGCGTAATCGGTTCGTTCTACGAATTCGATACTGATTTGAACATAACAAAGTTGGCCGATGTAATGCCTGAGCCCGGGCATCGGTATGCATTGCTTTACGCTCTGGCAGATCCAACCTTTGATAAGAGCGTAGCAGAATTCTCACGATTTTCGGATGCGGGAAAGCTTATGGCTCTAGCTTCATATTCGAAGCGCAGCAAGGCTACGGCTGAAGAGGAGAATATAATTGCATTCTTGATGCAGGACTGTGCGCATCTGAAACCAAAAGAGTGCGAGCGCCTCAGACAATACAAGCATTACAATGCCGGTTTGGATGATCCGGAATTTCGCAACCTCGCAGGTATAGTCAGCAATAGAATATTTGATCGGTTCTATCAGTTTGCGAAGTCGAACATGAAGAAGCGTTTGCCATTGCTGATTTCTGGCGGATGCGGATTGAATTGTGATTGGAATACAAAGTGGAGAGACTCCAGGCTTTTCTCGGAAGTGTTCGTTTCGCCGGTTGCCAACGACTCAGGGTCGGCAATAGGTACGGCGATTGATGCACAGTTTTATTTTACTGGAGACCCTAAAATCAGTTGGAATGTTTACTCGGGTCTTCCATTTGATGAAACGGGCTCATTCGATGGGTCCCTATTTGAGGAGATAAATACGAACTACTCGATGATTGCTGACATGCTGGAAAAAGATCTGATCATCGGGTGGGTTAATGGGAAATACGAAATTGGACCACGAGCGCTTGGGAATCGTTCAATTCTAGCTTCTCCCTTTCAAGATGGGACGAGGGAAAGGCTGAATGTGATCAAGCAGCGTGAACAGTTTCGTCCGATAGCGCCGGTTTGCCTCGAAGAAGAGGCTAAGAAATGGTTTAACTGCAATCACCCAAGTCCATACATGCTGTATACGCAGCAAGTTTCAACTGATGCTCTAAAAGCAGTGACCCACGTTAATGGAACGGCGCGCATTCAAACGGTATCTCCCGAATCTAATAGGCAAATGCACGCGCTTCTAGAGGCGTTTAAGCTGCGTACCGGTTACGGCGTTTTGTGTAATACTTCTCTGAACTTCAACGGAAGGGGGTTTATAAACAACATTGTCGACCTGGCAGCGTATACCATAGAGCACGATTTAGATGGTTTTGTGATTGAGGGTCGAAGTTACATGTTGAAGTCATCAGAAAACTATCAAGCTTATCTAAGATCGGCTAACCGAACGGACGTTTGAAAGAAAATGCCAGTGCCCTATTTTGCGATCTGAATCGAAGAATCATCGCGGTCTATTATTTCAGTTTTGCTGAAACCGCAGAACCTTTCCCCCGTGATTAGTAACACGGGGGGCTCAAAATACGTCCCAGAGGATGTTGCCGCAAACTCCACCGCGAGTCGATCTTCTCTCTTTGGCCGCTCGGCAACTTATAGGCTGCTATTGTTTCGCCATTGCAGCCAGCTATTTCAAGGGGGGCTGAGGCGAAGAACTGACGCGATTACGCCAGGAGATGGGTGAACTTATAAGAACGTCGGGCGGTGTTGTTGTGACAAGCCCTTGGCGCGGTTTAGAAAAATCTTCTATTGTTGGCGTCTGGAAGAATAAAAAACCGATTTTGCTCAAGAGGAAGGCCACTTGAACCGGGTCCAGCGACAGGGGTTGTTATAAGTGCGTTCTGAAGTGGTGTTCCGAGATGGAACGCGATCCTGGTTGATTTTCGGCCAGGACAGCGGCAAGCCGCCCGATCTGGTTGATTCCAACCAGGTGGTCGTGCGCGCGGGCAACGAGGTCGTGTTGATCGATCCCGGCGGCGTCGAAATTTTCCCTGCCGTGTTCGATGCTGTCGAACGTGAAGTGCCGCTTGCCGACATTAGGCATGTCGTCCTGACCCACGAAGATCCGGACGCAGGATCGTCGCTTCCATTGTGGCGCGAGGTCTGCGTTGACGAACTGAAAGTCCATGTGCCCTGGCTATGGCTGGGCTATGTTACTCATTACGACCGCGAGGCCGATTTCGTCGCCGTGCCCGATGAAGGCATGGAAATCCGCTTCGGCGATGGCGGCAGACTGCAACTGATCCCAGCTCATTACCTGCATTCACCCGGTAACTTCTCAGTCTTCGATCCCGTGGCTAAAGTGCTGTTCTCTGGCGACATCGGCGGCGCATTGGTGCCGCCCGACGATCGAGACGGGTTCACGGTGCGCGACTTTGATCGCCATGTTCAGTATTTGACCGGCTTCCATCAACGCTGGATGGGCTCGCCTGCCGCGCGTGATGATTGGATACGTCGTGTGCGCGACTTGGCCCCCGAAATCATCGTGCCACAACGCGGCCTAGTGTTCACCGGGGCCAACGTGGACCGCTTCCTTAACTGGTTCGAGACCTTGGAAATCGGCCTCGCCGTCAAGGGCGGTACGCCTCAGCGCCAAGCGTCGCCGCTAGCAGCGCCCGAGACGGCGACCGTGTCGGCTGGGGATAGCGCGCCGACCGTGCCCGAGGCCAAGCCTGAGGCCAAGAAGGCGGCGATGCCTATCGAGTCTCCGATCATGGGGGCCGGAAAACCGCTGGCTCGCGCACTCAAGGAAAGTGGGCGGCAGTTCCGTCTGATCACGCGCAGCGATTTCGACGGATTGGTCTGCGCCGTGCTGTTCGAGGAAATGGAACTGATCGACGATATCCTGTTCGTTCATCCGCGCCAGATGCAGTACGGCGAGGTTGATCTCAACGACAAGGACATCTCGACCAACGTACCATTCGATGAACGGGTTTATCTCGCCTTCGACCACCACCTCAGCGAAATGGAGCGCGTCGGCGGCAAGCGTGACAACCATGTCATCGATCCGACGGCACCGTCGGCGGCACGCGTGGTCTACAACTACTTCGGCGGGGAAGAAGGCTTCCCCTACGTGTCCGGCGAATTGATGGACGCCGTCGATCAAGCGGACTCGGCGCAGTACGAAATGGATGACGTTCTCAACCCTCAGGGCTGGGCGTTGTTGAACTTCATTATGGACCCGCGCACGGGCCTGGGCCGGTTCCGTGGTTTCCGCATTCCCAACTACGAATTGATGATGGGCCTGATCGAGGATTGCCGGAACTTCACCATTGAGGAAATTCTGGAACTCCCAGACGTTAAGGAACGCATCGATCTGTACAACGAACACCGGCCCAAGTTCGAAGAACAGCTCCGGCGCTGCACAACCATGCACGATAAGCTCGCGGTCATCGACATGCGCAAGGAAACCGACATCTATTGCGGCAACCGATTTCTGATCTATGCCCTGTTTCCGGAATGCAACATCTCCATGCATGTGGTCATGGGCAAGCAGGACAGGAACACCGTATTCGCCGTCGGGAAATCGATTTTTGACCGTTCCTCGCCGGTTAACGTCGGCGAGTTAATGTTACGCTTCGGCGGTGGTGGCCACCGCGCCGCCGGCACCTGTCAAGCGGACAATCCGATTGCTGAGGAAACCATGGCCGAACTAATCCATCGGATATCGACAGCAACGTAGAAAAGTTGAGGAGCCGGGGAATTGAGTACCTACGAGGCTCCTTACCGTTGGGCGAAACTAATCACTCCGCACGAGCGGCTGCAACTCAGATCCCAAACCTACATCTACTGGTGGCGAATGCGGCGGTGTCGCGGCCTAGGCTATCTTGGGCGACCCAAATCGCTCAGAGGGTCTTGGTACGCCCGGCTCGTCTTGGAAGATGGCAGCCGTATTGATAGAAAAATCGGGGAAGCGGATGACGACAAGAAAGCGGACGGGATAAAAATACTGACCTTCGAGCAAGCAATTTCGGCGGCAGAGAATTTATTTGATAAGCATGCAGATAATGCCGCCCCGGACCGTCGAATGCACGAATACGATGAAGTCTATCCGGAAGTGCCGCCACCACCGCCCTACACAGTGGGCAACGCCGCAAAAGACTATCTGGAATGGTACAAGGTCCACCGACGCGGTGTTTATGCAGTCTATGGGCAACTCCGCAGGCACGTGGTCGAAAAACTGGGGATCATCCCGCTCGAAGAGTTAACACCCAGGACTATCGAAGAGTGGCATAAGTCGCTCATAAAAACGCCACCCATAATCGGCTATAGCCGGTTGAATGGACGCACGTACGGCCCGGTTCCCGTTGATCCTGAGGGATTACGAAAGCGGAAAAATTCAGCGAATAGATACCTGACTTTTCTCAAGGCGCTATTGAACCGTGCGCACAAACACGGGCACGTCCACTCCGATTGGGCGTGGAGGAGCATCCGACCTTACAAGAATGTCATGCACACGAATGACGTTCGCTACCTTTCACAAGGGGAGGTGGTTGCGCTGCTGAGTGAGGCTCGCGCCGATGCCCAACAATTTTTCTCAGGCGGGTTATTAACCGGGTGCCGTATCGGCGACCTCATCAACATGAGAGTTTTAGACTTTCACCCAAAAGTTAGACGCATTTCTATCGTCGCCGGGAAAACGGAACGGCGTTATCACATCCCGCTCTCCAAGGAAGGGTTCAAGTTTTTCGAAGACCACACGCGGGGGCGCGACAAGAAGGATTGGATGTTCGTCCGGGAGGGCAATGTCCAGTGGAGCTACTATCAAGTCAGGACAAGGTTCTCCGAAGCGGCACAGCGCGCCGGGATCGACCCAAGGCCGACGCCTCATTCGTTACGCCATACCTACGCGACCAGAGCCGTTATGGCCGGTATTCCATTAAGGGTCGTTGCAGACCTTCTGGGGCATTCCGACACAACGATGGTTGAGATTTTTTATCTCCATCTCACACCTGATTATGTGGATCGAGAGGTCGAAGAAAAAATGCCCGACATACTCCATTAGTGCCGGTTTCAACGTGTACGTATTGGCGAATGCTGAGTCAGATCGGGCGCAATCGGAAAACGTTTTAATAGGCTCAGAACTGCGTCCTACGTGCCGCCTTTTGGAAGTTTTCCCCTTTAAAAGGCTCCCGGCTAAAAAGACAGAAAGTTACTTTTTCCCTTTAAAGGAAACCGTTTCCTTTAAAGGGTTCGATTCATTTAAAGGGATTAGACCCCTTAAGGGGATCGCGGGTATTCGGACGGCATGCCCCGCTCTTTTCCAGACCAATCTGCCTTAAGGCTCATTCCTGCCGGTTTCGTGCCCCCAGGTGGAGAGCCGCCCCTTAAGCTTAAGGGGCGGCAGGGGCGGCGGGCGGCAGTTCGCTGGCTCAGGGCGCTATGGGCACGGATACGTCGCCTTAAGCTTAAGTGGCGACTTCGTCCGATTCGTCCTTTTTCGGAACGTGCCATACAGGGGCTACCCCTTAAGCTTAAGGGATGGGCGCAATCTCCCCTGTTCCCTGAAACATTACGTTACGTAATCCGCCGGAGTCGGGTGCTCTACGTATGTGTACGTTACGTAGGCTCCTTACGTAACGTAACGCTCCATGGCTTCCGGCACAGGTTCGATCAAACCTTGAGCACGCACCCGCTTGGGTGCCGTGACGTAACAGAACTTGGGATCACCTTAAGACCATGACCACGGAAGCCGATCAAGACCAGTCCCATAACGTTAAGGGTGACATCCCGCTCCGGCGGTACCTCACCCGCGAGGAGGCCGCAGGATGGCTCGGTATCTCCGCAGACACGTTCTCGGGCCTTGGCATCCGTTACGTGGACTTGGGGCCCAGATGCAGGCGTTGGGACATCGTGGACATCGTCGCCTTTGCCGACGACAATAAGCGTTGCGACAGCGCCCGAACCTCTGATCAGAGGAGACGGCAATCATGCGTATCTTCAAACGCAAAAACTCGCCCAACTGGTGGGCGACATGGAACGACCAGAAAGGTCGAAGACACCGCCGAAGCACTCGGACTGACGATAAGAAGTTAGCCGAGGCAATGGCGGCAAAGTGGATGCAGGAGAATTTCATGGAAGAGCAATTCGGAAAGGTTCCCGAGACGCCCTTCGTTGATGCTCTCTTGCGTTACGGCGAAGAGAAGAAGCGGGAAAACCTGCGTAGTTACGACGCGGTCACGCGCTACCTACTGCAACGCTTCCTGGATCATTTCGGCAATCCCGTGTTGACGGAACTCACGCCCAGGGTTTTGCAGCAATACGCAGACCTCAGGCGTAAGACGATCAAGGAAGCAACGCTGCATCGGGAGTTGGCCGTCTTGCAGGCTATTCTCAACAAGGCAAGGCGGGAAGGTTACCTGAACCATGTTCCGGCTTTCCCAAGAGTGAAACTTCCCAAGGGGCGATGCCGGTGGCTGACCCTGGAAGAAGAAGCCCGGCTATTGGCCCATGCTTCCGATCACCTTAAGGCGATTATCGCGTTCGCCATCGATACGGGTGGTCGGCGCGGTGAAATCCTGAGCCTCGATTGGCGTAACGTGGACTTGGACCGTAACCGCGTCCTGTTCACTGAAACCAAGAACGGCGAAGACCGGTCTGTCCGTCTGACCGACCGGGCGCGGGGCGTTCTCTTAAGCTTAAGGCCGACGGGGGAGATGGCTGTTCCGCAAGGGGCGGTCTTCACCTACCAGGGAAAGGGCGTTGCGTCCGTATCGACTGCGTTCGAGCGGGCGAGACGTCGGGCTGGGTTGGAAGATGTTCGGTTCCACGACCTGCGCCACACGTTCGCTTCACGGCTCGTCCAGAACGGCGTGCCGCTCTACGAAGTCATGCAACTGACCGGGCACAAGTCGCTCGTGATGGTGCAACGCTACGCCCATCTCGCTCCTGAGTTCCAGGAACGAGCAATCGACGCGCTCAATTCCTATCGCGAGAACGCAATAGGTACAGTTGGGCACACTTTGGGCACACTGGCGCTTAAGTCGGATGATTTTGGATTTTCGCCAAACGAAAACCCCTTGGTTTCCCAAGGGGTTAGAATGGTGGAGCCGGACGGAATCGAACCGACGACCTCTACAATGCCATTGTAGCGCTCTCCCAACTGAGCTACGGCCCCACGGGGTCCCGCCGGCATGTGCCCTGGCGGGAAAAATTGGGAACACCGGCGAACCGGGACCCGGAAAATACGTCTGCCGGATGCCCCGGTCAACCGGGACGCGGAACATAAAGACGGTTGGGATCGGATGGCAAGGGGAAAATGACGCGGCGCCCGCTTTAAGGCCCCGCTTTAGGCATTGCCGGCGCCGCATCCTTTTTCGTTATCCCCGTCCGGCCCGTGTCCCGGCCCTATTCCTTGACCGGGTCCTCCGTCTCGATATGTTCGCGGACCTCGTCCAGGTCGTCGTCGTCTTCGCCCAGGTCGGCCGTGTCTTCGATGAGGTCGTCGTCCTCATCGTCGTCGAGCACGTCTTCCACGTCGTCATCGGCGAGATCGTCATCGTCGTCATCGACATCGGGCAGGACCGCGTCCAAATCGTCGTCGTCCTCGTCGGGAACAACCTTCGCCTTAGGCTTGGCTTCCTTCTGAGGAACAGGTTTCGCCGCCGCACCCCGTTTCGGGCGGAACGCCTGAAGCGGGTCGTTGGTGGCTCCGCACGACGGGCACGTCGCGGGTTCGCGTCTCATGTCGTAAAACTTATTGCTGCAACTGGCGCAGGTGACCTTGCGGCCCCATTCGGGTTTCGCCACGGGCTGCCTCCCGCTGTCTGGAGTTGTGCCTGATTCCCCCCAAGGGAATAGCGTTTCTTATCCGTTTCTTGCCGTGCCCAATGCCATGAACGCCGCGCCCTGTCAAAAGCAAAATGCCGCTGATTTCACATTCCGTGGGTGATTGGCGGCGGGCGGCCCGATATGCTAGAGACCTGCGGCGGCAAAGCGCCGCCCGCCGCCCTTCTTTTTCAAGGGGAGACCCCGTTTCCGTGAGTGATGCAAACACCACCAAGACGCCGCTGCGGGCGGGCCCCTCGGGGGCCTTGTCGGGCGCCGTGCGGGTCCCCGGCGACAAGTCGATTTCCCACCGGGCCTTGATGCTGGGCGCGCTTTGCGTCGGCGAGACCCGGGTCACCGGCCTGCTTGAGGGCGAAGACGTCCTGGCCACGGCCGCCGCGGTCAATGCCATGGGCGCCCGGGCGGAGCGATACGCCAGCGCGCCCGACGGCAACACCTGGCGTGTCATCGGCTGCGGCGTCGGCGGCTTGTCTGAGCCCGAGAACGTGATCGACATGGGCAATGCCGGCACCGGCGTACGCCTGATGATGGGGGTCGTCGCCGGCCACGACATGACGGCGACTTTCACGGGCGATGCATCGCTCTGCCGCCGGCCCATGGGCCGGGTGACGGCGCCGCTGGAACGCATGGGCGCCAAGTTCACCGGCCGCGACGGCGGTCTGTTGCCGATGACCGTCAAGGGGGCGGCGGAACCGCTGCCCATCGAATACGCCCTGCCCGTGGCCTCGGCCCAGGTCAAGTCGGCGGTGCTGTTGGCGGGCCTCAACGCGCCCGGCGTGACGACGGTGGTCGAGCCACAGCCGACCCGCGACCATACGGAAAACATGCTGCGCTGGTTCGGCGCCGAGGTCACCGTGCAGGACACGGCGCGCGGCCGCCGGGTGTCGCTGATCGGCCGGCCCGAGCTGGTTGCCCGCGACGTCGCCGTGCCGGCCGATATTTCGTCCGCCGCATTTCCCCTGGTCGCGGCGCTGTTGGTGCCGGGCTCGGACGTTACGCTGAAGGACGTCGGCCTCAACCCGCTGCGTGCCGGTATCCTGACGACGCTGCGCGAAATGGGGGCCGAGATCGCGGTATTGGGTGCGCGCGAGGAAGCGGGTGAGCCTGTCGCGGACCTGCGTGTCACGGCCGGGCCGCTCAAGGGCGTCACCGTTCCGGCGGAGCGCGCCCCCTCGATGATCGACGAATACCCGATCCTCGCCGTCGCCGCGGCCCTGGCCGAGGGCGAAACCCGCATGGAGGGGCTGGAGGAACTGCGCGTCAAGGAAAGCGACCGCCTGGCCGCCATGGCGCGGGGGCTTGCCGCCGCCGGCGTGAAGGTTGAGGAAGGCCCCGATTATCTGGTGGTCACGGGATCGGGCGGCAAGCCGCCCCGGGGCGGCTGCACGGTGACGGTCGATCTTGACCACCGCATCGCCATGGCCTTTCTGGTTCTGGGGCTGGTCACGGAACAGCCGGTCACCATCGATGACGGCGACGCCATGGCGACCAGCTTTCCGGGCTTCGCCGCCATGATGCAGGGCCTCGGCGCGGATATCGCGGATATTTAAGTAGGGAGTGGGGGCATGATCATCGCCATCGACGGACCCGCGGCGGCGGGCAAGGGGACCCTGGCGCGGCGTATCGCCCGCGACCTGGGCTTTGCCTATCTGGATACGGGCCTGCTGTACCGGGCCACGGGCAAGCGGGTGCTGGAGGCCGGGGCCGATCCGGAAGACGCCGAGGCGGCCGAAGCAGAGGCCCGGGCGCTGGAGCCCGGGGACCTGGAACGCCCGGACCTGCGCACGGACGCGGTCGCCCAGGCGGCATCCAAGGTCTCGGCCGTGCCCGGCGTGCGGGCGGCGCTGCTGGCGTTCCAGCGGACCTTCGCGGGCCATCCGCCGGAGGGTGCGAAGGGGGCCGTTCTCGATGGCCGCGACATCGGCACGGTGGTTTGCCCCGACGCGGATGTGAAGCTGTTCGTCACGGCCTCCGACGAGGTCCGTGCACAGCGCCGATTCAAAGAGTTGCAGGAAAGCGACCCCGACGTTATATATGCGCGCGTTCTCGAAGAGATGCGCGAGCGGGACGCCCGGGATAGATCTCGGGCCGTCGCGCCGCTGGAGCCGGCCGAAGACGCGATCCTGCTTGATACAAGCGACCTGAATGCCGATGAGGTGTTCGCCAAGGCCCTTGATATCATTAAGAAATAACAGGAATCCTGGGCCCGGCCGGCCCCGTCCAAAATCTGTTCGAGACGAACCGCCCACACATCACCGCCAGGAAAAAGGCGGGGTGTCGTGGGTATTTGTGCAACCGCAGACCGCCGGAACCAACCGGCCGGCCAGATAAAATCGAAAGGTTTGAAACCAATGGCCACTACCGATGCCGCCACGGCGGCCCCTACCTCCAACGAAGATTTTGAAGCCCTGTTGAACGAGTCCTTCGGCGACGACGAAGGCTTTGAAGGCCGCGTGCTGCGCGGCGTCATTGTCAACGTCGACGGCGATTTCGCCGTCATCGACGTCGGACTCAAGTCCGAAGGCCGCGTGCCGCTCAAGGAATTCATGAGCCCCGGCTCCGACGAAGTTCTCAAGGCTGGTGACGAAGTCGACGTCTATGTCGAACGCTATGAAGACCGTGATGGCCTGGTCCGTCTCTCGCGCGAGAAAGCCCGCCGCGAGGAAGCCTGGGTCGGCCTGGAAAAGGCCTTCGAAAAGGGCGAGCGCGTCAACGGCGTGATCTTCGGCCGCGTCAAGGGCGGCTTCATCGTCGACCTGGACGGCGCCGTGGCCTTCCTGCCCGGCTCCCAGGTCGATATTCGCCCCGTGCGCGACGTGTCCCCCCTGATGGGCATGCCGCAGCCGTTCCAGATCCTGAAAATGGACCCCCAGCGCAACAACATCGTGGTTTCGCGCCGCGCCGTGCTGGAGGAAACCCGCACCGAAGCCCGTTCCGAGCTGATCTCCTCCCTGCAGGAAGGCCAGGTTCTGGACGGTGTCGTCAAGAACATCACCGATTACGGCGCGTTCGTCGATCTGGGTGGTGTGGACGGCCTGCTGCACGTCACCGACATCGCCTGGAAGCGGATCAACCACCCGTCCGAAGCCCTGTCGATCGGCGAGACCGTGAAGGTCCAGATCATCCGCTTCAACGCCGAAACGCAGCGTATCTCGCTCGGCATGAAGCAGCTTGAGGCCGATCCCTGGGACGGCGTCGCCGCCAAATACCCGGTCGGCACCAAGTTCACGGGCCGCGTCACCAACATCACCGACTACGGCGCCTTCGTGGAGCTGGAGCCGGGCGTCGAAGGCCTGGTGCACGTTTCCGAAATGTCCTGGACCAAGAAGAACGTCCACCCGGGCAAGATCGTCTCCACCTCTCAGGAAGTGGACGTCATGGTGCTCGACGTGGATCCGGACAAGCGCCGCATCTCCTTGGGTCTCAAGCAGTGCAACGCCAATCCGTGGGAAGACTTCGTGGTCAAGTTCCCGGTCGGCGCCGAAGTCGAAGGCGAGGTCAAGAACATCACCGAATTCGGTCTGTTCATCGGCCTCGACGGCGAAATCGACGGCATGGCCCACCTTTCCGATCTGTCCTGGGACAAGTCGGGCGAGGAAGCCCTCGCCGACTACACCAAGGGCGACATGGTGAAGGCCAAGGTGCTGGACGTCGATGTCGACAAGGAACGCGTCTCGCTCGGCATCAAGCAGCTTTCGGGTGATCCGACCGAAGGTGCGATGGAAGGCCTGAAGAAGGGCTCCGTCGTGACCTGCACGGTGACCCAGACCAACGACGGCGGTGTCGAAGTCATGGTCAATGACGCCGTGCTCGGCTTCATCCGCAAGTCCGACCTGTCGCGTGATCGTTCCGAACAGCGCCCCGACCGCTTCGCCGCCGGCGAAAAGGTCGACGCCAAGATCACCCAGATCGACAAGTCCGGCCGCAAGCTGTCGCTGTCCATCAAGGCCCTTGAGGTCGAGGAAGAGAAGAAGGCCATGCAGGAATACGGCTCGTCCGATTCCGGTGCTTCTCTCGGCGACATCCTGGGCGCTGCTTTGAAGGAAAAGCAGGCGCAGGCCGCTGCCGAAGGCGACGACGAAAAGCCGAAAAAGGCCGCCGCCAAGAAAAAGGCCGCCAAGAAAGACGAAACCGAAGAAGCGGAAGAAGGCGCGGAATAACCCGCCTTTCCCGTTGCCCTGCCTTAGGGCGGGCGTGATACATTGGCCGGGAGCTCTCGCAAGGGGGCTCCCGGTTTTCTTTTGCCCGGTCACAGCGAAATTTTCACGGATGCCCGCCCCGCCATGAGCCTTGACGCCGACATGATTTTCGACCGCCGCCGCCTCAAGCGTGCCCTGACCTTCTGGCGCCTGGTTGCCCTGGCGGCCTTCGCGGGCCTGGTCGTGGCCGCCGCCGGACGGTTCGGCGGGGCGGATTTTATCACCCGCGACCATGTCGCGCGCATCACCATCGACGGCATCATCTTCGACGACGACGAACGCAGCCGTGCGATCAAGGACCTGGCCGCGCGCGACGACGTCAAGGCGGTGGTGGTCCGGGTCGATTCCCCGGGCGGCACCTTCGTCGGCGGCGAGGCCCTGTTCACGGCGCTGCGCCGGGTCGCCGACAAAAAGCCGACCGTCGCCGTCATGGGCGGCACCGCGACCTCGGCCGGCTATATGGTCGCCATCGCGGCGGATCATGTGGTGGCGCGGCGCGGCACGCTGACCGGATCGATCGGCGTGATCCTGCAGACCGCCGACGTGACGCAGCTGTTGGACAAGCTCGGCATCAAGCCGGAGGTGTTCAAAAGCGGGCCCATGAAGGCCCAGCCCAATCCGTTTGAGCGCCTCAGCGATCCCGCCCGCGAGGCGACCCAGGACATGCTGATGGAACTTTACGGGCAGTTCGTCGACATGGTCGCGGACCGCCGCAAGATGCCGCGCGACAAGGTCGTGGCGCTGGCCGACGGGCGGGTCTACTCGGGCCTCACGGCCAAGAACAACGGCCTGGTCGATGCCATCGGCGACGAGGATCAGGCCCTCGACTGGCTTGCCTCGGCCCATGGCGTGGCCCGCGACCTGCCTCTGCGCGACCTCAAGTTGACGGACGAGCCCCTGCCGTGGCGCGACGCCCTTACATCGCAGCTGCAAAAAGCATTGTTTTCAGAACGACTTAGACTTGACGGCGTGTTCTCCCTTTGGCACCCTTCTTTGTAGATATTCACCTGTGAGGGAAAGGTCCCCGGCCGACTGCGTTATTGCGCCGCCGCCTGGGGTTGGCAGCATGACCAAATCCGAACTCATCGCCCGTTTGGCGGCGGACAATCCGCATCTCTACCAGCGTGACGTGGAACGTATCGTCTCCACCATTTTCGACGAGATCACCGGCGCATTGGCCCAGGGAGACCGGGTCGAATTGCGCGGTTTCGGCGCCTTCTCCGTGAAGCAACGGGGCTCGCGCACGGGCCGCAATCCGCGCACGGGGGCCACGGTCGAGGTCGATTCCAAGCATATTCCCTATTTCAAGACCGGCAAGCAGCTGCGCGAAAAACTGAACGGCAGCTGATCCCGGCCGGGGGCGGACAGCGGCTTCCGGAACCTTCAACCGTCAGGTGTTGCGCGTGGGCAAACTTCTTTCCTGGATTTTTCTTACCCCTCTCGTGTTGGGGCTGATCCTGTTCGCCGCCTCCAACCGCGCGGATGTCGCGCTGCGCCTTTGGCCCTTCGATTACGAACTGACGACCCCGGTGGCGCTGGTCGGCGTCGGCGGCCTGTTCCTCGGGTTTCTCTGGGGGGCGGTGATGGTGTGGATCTCCGGCGGTGTCGCCCGCGGCCGCGCCCGGCGCGAAGCCCACCGCGCCGAAGGGGCGGAAAAGGAAGTCCTGCGCCTCAAGACCGATGTCGAAATGTTGGAAGAAAAGCTTCGCGCCGCCGACGCCAAGGCCAAGTCCGCGTCGCTGCCGGTGCCGGCATCGGACACGCAGGCGTCCGGTTCGCGCCATATTCTCTAGCCCGGGTCCGCGCGCCCGCCGCCCGCATTTTTGAGGATGGCCGCCCGGGACCGGGACCGGTATAAATGACCATACGGCCAATTCTGGGACCAATTCGATGACGTCTTCGATCTCCGCGCCGGGCATCAAAAGCCCCGCCGACCGCATCCTGGTCGCGCTCGACACCACCGACGCGGCGGGGGCCCTGGCGCTTGCCCAAGGGGTCAAGGGGGCCGTGGGCGGGGTGAAACTGGGCAAGGAATTCTTCACCGCCCAGGGGCCCGAGGGCGTGCGCCAGGTTTCGGCGGCGGGCCTGCCCGTGTTTTTGGACCTGAAATTCCACGACATTCCCAACACGGTCGCGGGTGCGGTGCGCGCCGCCGCCCCGCTTGGGCCGTTCATGCTCAACGTCCATGCCTCGGGCGGGCGCGCCATGATGGAAGCCGCCGCCCGGGCCGCGACCGAAGCGGCCCAGGGCGGGCATCGTCCCCTGGTCCTCGCGGTCACCGTGCTGACCAGCCTGTCGGACGAAGACCTGATCGAGGTCGGCATCAACAACGAAACCAAGGCCCAGGTCGCGATGCTGGCCAAGCTGGCCCAGGAAGCGGGCATGGACGGGGTCGTCTGCTCGGCCCACGAAATCAAGGTCATCCGCTCCGTCTGCGGCCCCGATTTCACCCTGGTGGTGCCGGGCATTCGCCCCGACTGGGCGGTGAAGGGCGACCAGAAGCGCGTGGTCACCCCGCGCGACGCTGTCTCCCTCGGCGCCGACTATCTGGTCATCGGCCGGCCGATCACCCAGGCGGACGATCCCATCGCGGCGGCTCGGCGCATCGCGGACGAGCTTGATTAGTCGTCATCAAAGAACTTCTTTTTGAGGCGTATTCCCAGCGCGTAGCATGACGGCGCTAGGACAAGAAACAGAAGAGCACCCATTGGCCCGAAATCGCTTATCGATTTGAAAATTTCTAACATTGCCAATTCCAAACCTCGGCTCGCTAACTAAAGCAGAGCGATTGTTGGTCGATCCACTCGTACTTGGTATGTAATTATGTGCGGAACATCCCAAGAACGTACCATGTTCAGGCGGGGGGAAATCAATGAGACGAATCGCGAACGACGGTCGATTTAGTGAAATAATCTTCTTGAAAACCGCGCTTTCGCTGGTAGAAGCGCGGTGCTTCTAGCAAGTATGTGCTTATGCCAATCCAAGTAAAAATTTGCGGGCTGAAGACGGCCGACGCCGTGGACGCCGCCGTGACCGCGGGGGGCGATCTGGTCGGCTTTGTGTTCTTCAAGAAATCGCCGCGCCATGTCACGCCCGCCATTGCCGGCGGACTGGCGGCGAGGGTGCCCGTGGGTGTGCTCAAGGTCGGGTTGACCGTGGACGCGACCGACGATGAATTCGCCGCCATCACCGGCAACGGGGCGGTCGATATTTTGCAGCTCCATGGGGCGGAGACGCCGGAGCGGGTCGCCGAGGTCCGGCGCAAGTTCGGCCTGCCGGTGATGAAGGCCTTGCCGATTGCCGCGCCTGAGGATGTCGAGGTCGCCCGCGCCTATGAAGGCGTCGCCGACCGGCTTCTGTTCGATGCCAAACCGCCGAAAGATGCCGATCGCCCCGGCGGCAATGCGCTCGCCTTCGATTGGGGGCTGCTGGCCGGCACCCGGTGGAACCTGCCTTGGCTGCTGGCCGGCGGGCTGACCCCGGACAACGTCCAGGCGGCGATCCGGGTTTCCGGCGCGCCGGGGGTCGATGTGTCCTCGGGCGTCGAGACGGCGCCCGGTCACAAGGACGCGGGCCTGATCGACGCCTTCATCAAGGCCGCCAAGGCGGGTTGATCGACCCTGTCCCTCTCCCCAGGAGGGCGAGGGAACGCCCGCCGCGACATCCCCCTCTCCCTCGTTTGGGGGGAGAGGACTGGGGTGAGGGGGCGGGCGTCGTTTTCCGGGGTTTCTGCTTGGGTTCGCCGGGACCTTGTGCTTTATTTGCGCCGCCCTTGGGCGCCGGCGCCGTTAACCATAAAATGGCAGAAACCCAAGGCAATATGAGGATTGGTTCATGTCGAAGTTGAATACCTACCGCGAAGGCCCGGACGAATCGGGACATTTCGACATCTACGGTGGCCGCTATGTCGCGGAAACCCTGATGCCGTTGATCCTGCAGGTTCAGGAAGCCTGGGAAAAGGCAAAGAACGACGCGGCTTTTTGGGATGAGTTCAACCGTTACATGAAACATTATGTGGGCCGGCCCAGCCCGCTGTACCTGGCCGAACGCCTGACCGAAGAGTTCGGGGGTGCGAAGGTCTACTTCAAGCGCGACGAGCTGAACCACACGGGTGCCCATAAGATCAACAACACCATCGGCCAGATCCTGCTGGCGCGGCGCATGGGCAAGAAGCGCATCATCGCCGAAACGGGCGCCGGGCAGCACGGTGTCGCCACGGCCACGGTCTGCGCCCTGTTCGGCCTGCCCTGCGTGGTCTACATGGGTGAAACCGACGTCAAGCGTCAGCGCCCCAACGTGGTGCGCATGAAGATGCTGGGGGCGGAGATCGTCCCCGTCACCGCCGGCACGGGCACGCTCAAGGACGCCATGAACGAGGCGCTGCGCGACTGGGTCTCCAACGTCGAGGACACCTTCTACATCATCGGCACCGTCGCCGGCCCGCACCCCTATCCGGCCATGGTGCGCGATTTCCAATGCGTGATCGGCAACGAAGTGCGCGAGCAGATGATGGAAATGGAAGGCCGCCTGCCCGACAGCTGCATCGCCGCCATCGGCGGCGGGTCCAACGCCATGGGCCTGTTCCATCCCTTCCTGGATGATGAAAGCGTGCACCTGATCGGGGTCGAGGCCGCCGGCCACGGGATCGAGACCGGCGAGCATTGCGCGTCCCTCAATGGCGGACGGCCGGGCGTGCTGCACGGCAACCGCACCTATCTGCTGCAGACCGAGGATGGCCAGATCCTCGACGGTCATTCCATTTCCGCCGGCCTGGATTATCCCGGCATCGGGCCGGAACATTCCTGGCTGCGCGACACGGGCCGGGTCGAATACGTGTCGGCCACGGACAAGGAAGCGCTCGCCGCGTTCCAACTGTGCACGCGCAAGGAAGGCATCATCCCGGCGCTGGAGCCGAGCCACGCGCTCGCCTATGTGGCCAAGATCGCGGGCGGTTTGCCCAAGGATCACCTGCTGGTCATGAACATGTGCGGACGCGGCGACAAGGACGTCGACGCCGTCGCCGGCTATCTGGGAATGGACTGAACCAATGACCACGCAGACCGGGCCCGAGACCCGCATTACCCGCAAATTCGCCGAATTGAAGGCCGAAGGCCGCGCCGGTCTGGTGACGTTCCTGACCGCCGGCGACCCGACGCCGGAATTGTCGGAGGAGATCATTCTGGAGATCGCGGTGGCAGGGGCCGACCTGATCGAGATCGGCATGCCGTTCTCCGACCCCATGGCTGACGGCCCGGCGATCCAGGCCTCCAGCCTGCGCGCGCTGAAGGCCGGCATGACCCTGCCGAAAACCCTGGATATCGTGCGCGCGTTCCGCAAGCGGGACAACGACACGCCGATCGTCCTCATGGGCTACTACAACCCCATTTACATCTATGGCGTCGACCGTTTCCTGGCCGATGCCAAGGAAGCCGGGGTCGACGGCCTGATCGTCGTCGACCTGCCGCCGGAAGAAGAGGGCGAGTTGTGCCTGCCGGCGATCAAGGCCGGCATCAACTTCATCTATCTGACGGCCCCGACCACCGACGACGCGCGCCTGCCCAAGGTCGTGCGCCATGCCTCGGGCTTCGTCTATTACGTGTCGATCACCGGCATAACGGGCACCAAATCCGCCGACGCGGGCGACGTGGCGGCCAGCGTTGCGCGCATCCGCCGCCACACGGACCTGCCGGTCGCCGTCGGCTTCGGCATCAAGACCCCGGATCAGGCCGCCGCCATCGCGCGGGTGTCCGACGCCGCCGTTGTCGGCTCGGCCCTGGTCGGGATCATCGCCGAAAACCGGGATCCGTCCGGCCTGCCCCTACCCGACACCAAGGACAAGGTGCTAGACTTGGTGAAGGCGCTGGCGGCCGGTGTGCGCGGCGCAAGAAGCGATTAGATTTTGCGCAAATCGTCGTCGCGGGCCTAGGCTCGGCCCGCTCGGGATTTGCGACTGATGATCGCCCGCCGACGTCGGGCGGGAACGGAGATTGAAAGAACATGAACTGGTTGCGCGAATTCGTCCGGCCCAAGCTGAAGCGTCTGGTCGGTGCCGGCAAGGAAATGCCCGACAACCTGTGGCACAAATGCCCGGGCTGCAGCCAAATGATCTTCCACCGCGATCTGGAAAAGTATCTCCACGTCTGCCAGCACTGCGGCCATCATCTGCGCATCGGCGCCGACAAGCGCCTGGCCATGCTGTTCGACGAGGGTGCTTTCGAAAAGATCACCTGGGACGTGCCCAAGCCGGATCCCCTGAAATTCAAGGACACGGAAACCTATGCCGCGCGCCTTAAATCCGCGCGCGCCAAGACCGGCGACCAGGACGCCCTGAACGCGGGCGTCGGGCGCATGAACGGCCTGCCGGTGGTCGTCGCGGCCCTCAACTTCGCCTTCATGGGCGGCTCCATGGGCCAGGCCATGGGGGCCGGACTGTTGGCCGCCGCGCGCAAGGCGGTGGATGAAAAGGCCGCCTTCGTCGTCATCCCGTCATCGGGGGGCGCGCGCATGCAGGAAGGGATTTTGTCCCTCATGCAGATGGCGCGCACGACCATTGCCGTGGACGAGGTCAAGGAAGCGGGCCTGCCCTATATCGTGGTGCTGACCGACCCGACCACGGGCGGGGTTTCGGCCTCCTACGCCATGCTGGGCGACATCCATATCGCCGAACCCGGGGCCGTCATCGGCTTCGCCGGGCAGCGGGTGATCGAACAGACCATCCGCGAAACCCTGCCGGAAGGCTTTCAGCGCGCCGAATACCTGCTGGAGCACGGCATGGTCGACATGGTGGTGCCGCGCGGTGAGCTGCGCGACACCCTGGCCCGGGTCATCGACATGCTGCTGAACCCGGAGCCGGGCCGCCGTGTCGACGGCTCGGACCAGGACATCGACCTTCTCGAAGGCGAAATTCTGCCGCCGGCCCGCAGCCACCGACTGGGCGCCGCCCCCGTGCCCGGCGACGACTGATTCCCTGATTCTGGCGGACCGACCCGTCCATGACTGATCCCCTCGGCGCGGATGCACCGGCGCCCCATCCCTGTGATGAAATCCTGGCGCGTCTTTTGACCCTGCATCCCAAGGTCATCGACCTGTCCCTGGACCGCGTCCTTCGCCTGCTCGACCGCCTGAACCATCCGGAACGCGCGCTGCCGCCCGTGGTTCATGTCGCCGGGACCAACGCCAAGGGTTCGGTCATCGCCATCCTGCGGGCCCTGCTGGAAACCATGGGCCAGCGGGTCCATGTCCATATCTCGCCCCATCTGGTGCATTTCAACGAACGCATCCGGCTGGCGGGCGACCTGATCCCCGATGCGGATCTGCAGGCGTTGCTGGAGGAATGCGAAGACGCCAACGGCGGTGCGCCCATCACCTTTTTCGAGATCACCACGGGGGCGGCGCTGCTGGCCTTCGCGCGCAACCCGGCCGACGTGCTGATTCTGGAAACGGGTTTGGGCGGGCGTCTGGATGCGACCAACGTGGTCGATGCGCCGCTGGTCACGGCGATCACGCCGATCTCCCTCGACCATCAGCAGTTCCTGGGAAATTCCCTGGAGGAAATCGCGGCGGAAAAGGCGGGCATTCTCAAGCCGGGGGTGCCCTGCGTGATCGGCCCGCAGCCGCCCAGCGTCCTGGCCGTGCTGGATGACCGGGCCAAGGCGGTGGGGGCGCCGGTGCTGGCCCATGGCCGCGACTGGACCGTGGCCGAAGCCCCCGACGGCACGTCGTTCGACCTGACCCTGGGCGGGGTGACGGAAATCTATCCGGCACCCTCCCTGGCCGGGCGGCACCAGTTGCTCAACGCGGCCCAGGCGATCGTCTGCCTGAAGACCATGGCTGGGTTCACGGCCACGGCGGACCAGATCACGCGCGGTCTTGCCACGGCACAATGGCCCGCCCGCCTGCAACGCCTGACGCAGGGGCCGCTGGTCGACATCCTGGCGCCCGGCTGGTCGCTGTGGCTCGACGGCGGGCACAACGCCGCCGCCGGGGCCGCCATCGCCGCCCATGCGGGGGAGGCCTGGGGCGACAAGCCCCTGCATCTGATCTGCGGCATGATCAATTCCAAGGACCCGGGAACGTTCCTGAGCGCCCTCGCCCCCGTCGCGGCATCGCTCACCGGTGTCGCCATTCCGGGCGAGATCAATACCCTGTCCGCCGACGAAATCGCGGCGGCCGGGGGCGCCGCCGGCCTGCCGTCGCGCACCGCTCCTTCGGTGCAGGCGGCGCTGCGGGGGCTTTCGGGGCGCGAGCAGGGGCCGGCCCGGGTGATGATCTGCGGCTCCCTCTACCTCGCCGGCACGGTATTGCGGGACAACACTTGAACATCTGAACATTTGTTCATATGTTTGATCCATGAACACCGGAACCAAACCTTCGAAACCGCCCGCCACCGCCCCGGCGGCCCTGCCGGACGGGGCGCTCGACCGCGACCGGGCCGAGGAAATCGCCTCCATCTTCCATCTGCTGGGCGAGCCCAACCGGCTGGGGATTCTGGCCGCCTGCATGGCCGGGCCGCGCTCGGTCAATGATCTGGCAGCGCTGACCGGCATGTCGCCGTCCCTGACCAGCCACCATCTGCGGCTGTTGAAGGCCGCCCGTCTGGTGCGCGCCCGGCGCCAGGGCAAATTCGTTCATTACGCGGTGCACGATCACCACGTGACCTCGGTCCTGCTGGACATGATGGAACACGTGGCGGAACCCGAACATACCCACGACGAGGAGGCCTGAGCCATGTCCGCCTGCTGCGACCACGGCCCCTTCACCGACGCCGCCACGTCCCGCGCCTACCGTCGGGTGCTGTGGTTCGCGCTGATCGTCAACGGCGGCATGTTCTTCGGTGAAATGGCCGGGGCCTATCTGTCGAAATCCATCGCCTTGCAGGCGGACGCCCTGGATTTCCTGGGCGACGCCGCAAATTACGGGATATCGCTCGCCGTGGTCGGCATGCATCTGGTCTGGCGGGCGCGGGCGGCCATGGTCAAGGGCCTGTCCATGGGCCTGTTCGGGCTGTGGGTGATCGGCACCATGGCCTGGCGATTCTATGAGGGCGGTGTGCCGGAGGCGCACATCATCACCGGCGTCGGGGTTCTGGCGCTGGTCGCCAATGTGGCGGTCTCGATAGCCCTGTTCAAATTCCGCGAGGGCGACGCCAACATGCGCTCCGTCTGGCTGTGCTCGCGCAACGACGCCATCGCCAACGTGGCGGTCATCGCGGCGGGGGGCGGGGTGTGGTTGACGGGCACCTTCTGGCCCGACGTCGCCGTGGGCGGGATCATCGCGGGGCTGGCGCTGTTCGCCTCGGTCGATATCATCCGCCGCGCCAAGGGAGAATTGCGCCAGGCGCGCGAACCGCTGCCCGCCGCCGGCGACTGATCAGTATGATGATTAAGATCTAGCCGACCGGGTGGAAATCGTGTTCGCCGATCCCCTGGACCAGCATGAACTTACAGCAGGCCCCGTCCTTGCCATGCACTTCATGGGCGGTCTTCACGGGCACGGTCAGACGGTCGCCGGGCATCAATTCGTGGGTTTTGCGGGGGGCGCGGGTTTCCACGATCATCGGGCCCTCCATGCAGACGAAGGTGTCGTCGACCTGGGAATGCCAGTGCCAGGGCACGCATTCGCCGGGGCCCAGTTCCATGATCTGCACGCGCAGGCCGTTGACCTCGCCGATAAGTTCCCGGTCCTGAATGGTATAGGGCAGGTCTTCCGGCTTGGTCATGGCGGGGCAGCCTAGAAGTTGTCTTTAAGCCTGCGGGTTTCGGCGAAGACCTCGACGTAATCCCGGCCGGCGAGGCCGATCGTCTTCTGCAGGTCCGGGCTGTCGGCGCGCAGGAAGGGATTGGTCTTTAATTCGATACCGATGGTCGACGGCACGGTCGGAATGTTTTTCGCCCGCGCCGCGTCGACGTCCTGCATGCGCTGAATCAGGGCGTCGTTGTCGGGCTCCACCGACAGCGCGAAGCGGCCGTTGGATTGCGTGTACTCATGGGCGCAGAACACCCGGGTTTCCGGGGGCAGGGTTTTGAATTTCGCCAGGGATTTGACCATCTGCTGGGGCGTGCCCTCGAACAGCCGCCCGCAGCCCATGGCGAACAGGGTATCGCCGCAGAACAGGGCGTCCGATCCCTCGAACCAAAAGGCGATATGGCCGCGCGTGTGGCCGGGCACGTCGTAGACCCGGGCCTCGGCGTTGCCCAGCATATAGGTATCGCCGTCGCCGACCTGAACGTCGATGCCGGGGATGCGGTCACGGTCGGCGCGCGGGCCGACGATGGTGCAGCCTGTGGCCGCCTTGATTTCCTGGTTGCCGCCGGTGTGGTCGCCGTGGTGGTGGGTGTTCAGGATATGGCTGATGGTCCAGCCCTTGGCCCGGGCCGCGTCCAGCACCGGTCCCGCCACGGCGGGGTCGACCACGGCGGTCGCCCCCGTTTCCGGGCAATGGGCCAGATAGACGTAGTTGTCGTTCAGGACCGGTATTTGATGGACGTCGAGCCGGCTCATCTTTCCTGGGGAACCTCTAACGCCTTGCGGGCGCTAGATGTTCTGCTCCAGCCATTCCTGCAGCTTGCTTTTCGGCAGGGCGCCAATCTTGGTCGCCGCGACCTCGCCGTTCTTGAACAGCATCAGGGTCGGGATGCCGCGCACGCCGTACTTGCCGGGGGTCGAGGGGTTGTCGTCGATGTTCAGCTTGGCCACGGTGACCTTGCCTTGCAGTTCGCTGGCCAATTCCTCAAGCGCCGGGGCGATCTGCTTGCACGGGCCGCACCATTCGGCCCAGAAATCGACCAGGACAGGCTCGCTCGATCCAAGAACGTCGGTTTCGAAGGAGTCGTCGGTTATCTTTTTCGGCATATCGCTCACCTTGGGATCTGTGTCGGGGTACAGTTTTTTTATGGAAATTCAGTTTCTGGGACATGCCGCGGGGTTCTCTTGCGGCCCGGGGTGGGAACCTTCGGCGCCTCACCCTGTCCTTGAATCTAGGGTCGCGCCCCGGCCCCGTCAAGCAGCCCTGGCGGGCACAAAAATTCCCCTTGCTTTCTCCGGGACTTAGAGGCCGGATTTGTCCAAAATCGCGTCCGGAAGAGGCATCAGCCGCGCCCCCATCGTCCAGATCAGGGCGCAGCGCACGGGCCGGTTCGGATACAAATCCATCAACGCCCGGCGGTATCCTGCCATTTGCGCGATATAGCCGGGATGGACGTCCTCGATGCGCTCCGGCGGCGGCCGATTGGTCTTGAAATCGGCGATCAGGACTTCTGTATCGGTCACCAGCAGGCGGTCGATGCGGGCGGAAATCACCCGCTCGCCGGCCTGCGCCACCAGGGGTACCTCGGCCCGGCTGCCGGGGCCGAACAGGGGGGCTAGGGCAGGATCGCCCAGAAGGGCCAGGGTTTCCGCGACAATTTCCGCCTGTTGCCGGTCGTCCAGGTCATGGCCCGGGCGGGCCAGATAGCGCTGAGCCGCCGGCGCGCGGTCTTCGGGCGCCAGGTCCGGCAGGCTTTCCAGCAGTTTGTGCACGATCAACCCGCGCTTGAAGCGGGCCCCGTCGTCCGATCCCAACGGGGAGGCGGCGGGCGGGCTGTCTTCAGGCCTGGACGGCGCCAGCGGGCGCGGCGGATCAGGCTCCGCCGTGGGCGGCGTGAACAGCCAGGCGGGTGGCGCTTCAGGCTGTTTGGCGGCATCCGGCATCTTGGCCTCGACCGGCGCCGTCTGCGGCCAGTCGAGAACCAGGCCGCTGTCCTCTTCGTCCGTCCCGTCGGCTGCCACGGTCACCGCGCCCGCCCGCGCCATCCCGGCGCGGATCAACGCGTACCAGCAGCCTTCGGGCCGTTTCTGCTTGCCGTCCCAACCCGTGACGTAAAGCCTGTCCCTGGCACGGGTCATGGCGACGTAGAGCAGCCGCCGTTCCTCGGCCTCGCGCGCGGCCTCGACCCCGGCGCGCAATGCCGCCGTCGCCGTGCAATCGTCGTCCTTGCGCCCCGGCCAATAGACCGCGCCGCTGTCCGTGATGCCGTCCCCGTCATCCCACAACAGGCCGATGGGCTTGCCGCGGCCGCCGCCCTGGCAGGTATCGGGCAGGAACACCACGGGGGCTTCCAATCCTTTGGCGCCATGCACGGTCATCACCCGGACATGGCCAGCGGCCTGATCCAGGTCCCGCTTGATCTCCGTCTTGCCGGCTTCCGCCCAATGCAGGAACCGTTCGAGGGACGGCGCGTGTTCGCGCTCGAACTGCAGGGCCAGGGCCATGAATTCGTCGATCGGGTCGGCCGCGTCCGGCCCCAGGTGGCGGAGGAACTTCTCCTGCCCGCGCAACGGGCCCAGGATATGGGCGAAGAACTCATAGGGCGGTGCGGCGTCTGCCCCGGCAAGCAGGTCGGTGAGTGTCTCCGCCGCCGTCCGCCAGGTGTCCCGCTCACCCTTGCGGCCGCGCAGTTCCGACCACAGGGTTCCCCGCCGCCCGTGGCACAGCGGCGTCAGGTCATCATCATCGTTAAATCCGAACAGCGGGCCCTTCAGCACCGTCGCCAGGGTCAAATCGTCTTCGGGCAGCAGCACGAAACGGCCCAGGGCCATCAGGTCCATGACCGCCATCTGCTCGGTCAAGACCATGCGGTCCGTGCCGGCGACGGGAATGTTCCGTTGCTTCAGCTGGCGGACCATTTCTTCCATGAAGCGCCCGCGCTTGCGGACCAGGATCAGGATATCGCCCGCCGTGATCGGCCGGCCTTGCGAGACCAGCATCTCGCCGCCGGCGATCCAGTCCGCCACCGTCTGGGCGATGTTCTGGGCGACCTGGACCACGGGGGCCCTCGGCCCCGGCCGGTCGACCGGCGCGTCCCAGGCGTCGGGCTGATCTTCTTCCTCGGGTTTGACGGGCGGCCAAATCTCGACCCGTCCGCCATCGCCGGCGCGGTCCACATGGTGGCGCACGACCCGCCCCAGGGAACTCAGCGAGGCGCGCAGGTCTTCCGGCTGGAAGGTATTGTCGACGGCCTCCAACACCGGCGTGACGGAACGGAAGGAAACGGACATCTCCTGTGACGTCTCCAATGAACCGCCGAGCCCCGCCGCCCGCGCCTTCTCGGCGAAATGGGCACGCGTTTCCTCGAACCGCGCGGGCTCCGCCCCTTGAAAACTGTAGATGGACTGCTTTTCGTCGCCGACGGCGAACACCGTGCGCGGGCCTTGGCGGCCCATATCCCAGGCCCCCTCGCCGGAAAAGAACTCGTCGGCCAGGGACTTCAGGATTTCCCATTGCGGCGGTGCCGTGTCCTGGGCCTCGTCGATCAGGATATGGGCGATCCCGCCGTCCAGCTTGTAATGCACCCAGGCGACCGCCCCCGGCGAATGGCGCAGCAGGTTCGCCGTCTTGAGGATCAGATCGTCGTAATCCATCAGGGCCCGGCTGTCCTTGAGCTCGGCATAGGCGTCGGCCAGCGCCGCCGCCAGATCCATCAGCGCCGCCGTGTTGTCGGCGATGGCCAGGGCGCGCAATTTTTCGTCGATGGCGGCGACCCGCGCCTGTTCGGCTTCCAGTACCGCCTGGGTACCGGGAGCCTGCTTTTCAACGTCTTGGGTCGCCACGCGGGCGAGCGGCGTCCGCTTCTGGGTCAGGAAGGCGCGGCTGTAATCGTCGAACGCCGTTACCCGGCCCGTGTCGTCCGCCGCCAACCAGGGGGCCATCAGGTCGGCCCGGTCCTTGTCCGTCTTCTTGCCGCCGGAAAGCGCCTGGGCGGCCTGGCGCAGGGCGGTGTCATCCGGCGCCGGCCCGCCCAGGATCACCGCCGCCCGGTCGTCCTCGGGCCCCAGGCCCAGCTTGCGGCGCGTCGCGGCGGCCAGGCCCGCCGTGCCCTGGTAGTCGCGGAACAGGCGGTTCAGGCGCCCGCGGGCGAAATCCAGGGAGGTCATCAAATCGTCGAAGCCGCTTTCGTCGAGCAGCCCGGCCAGGTGGTCCATGGCCCGCGCGGCGGCGCTGTCGGGTTTCTCGGTGGTGGCATTCAACACGCGGTCGCGCGCTTCGCGCCGCAGTTCCGCCGCCGTGCGTTCGTCCATCACCTTGAAATGGGGGGCGATCCCGGCTTCCAGGGGGAAGCGGCCCAACAGGGATTCGCAGAACGAATGGATGGTGCGGATATTGGGGCCGTCCGTGGTGTCGGCGACTTCGGCGAACATGCGGCGGACACGGGCCAGGTCGGCATGGTCGAGCGGCACACCGGTCTGCTGGCGGTAGTCTTCCTTCAAGGTGTCGTCGTCCATCACCGCCCATTTGCCCAACAGCCGCGCCAGCCGGTTGGCCATCTCGGCGGCCGAGGCCTTGGTATAGGTCAGGCAAAGAATATGGCCCGGGCGCACCCCGCTCAGCAGCAGCCGCACGATCCGGTTGGTCAGCACGTGGGTCTTGCCGGTCCCCGCGTTGGCGGAGACCCAGGCCGAAACGCTCGGCTGCGCCGCGTCGGCCTGAACCCGGGTGGCTTGTGCGCGGGTTTCCTTCATTCGCCGTCCTCCCCGCCGACGGCGCTCCAGGCGCGCACACGGGCCAGATGGTCGTAATCCCCCTGGTCCGTGTCGAACATGGGTTTGACGCGGGGGGCGTAGGGCGTCGCGGGATCGGAAAAGAACACGACCCGCCGGGCCAGGCCCTGGGCCGCGTCCTCGGTCAATTGGTCGACGCCGTCCAGGTTTGCCACCTTGCCGGCCTCGCGCCCGCCCGACATCTTCCAATAGGCCAGGGCTGAGACCCCGCCCGCCGCCAGCTTGTCGAACCCGCCCGCCTTGAGGACCACGGCTTCCAGGGGCAGTTGCGGGGAAAAGCCGCTTTCGACCTGCTTCTGGCTCGGCGTGCGTCCGGTCTTGTAATCGATGATTTCGAACCCTTCGGCCGGGTCACGGTCGATGCGGTCGGCGATGCAGGTCAGGGTGAACGGCCCGGCCCCGGTCTCCAAGGTCAGCGCACCCTCGGCTTCCCAGGCCAGCGGCCGGCAGCCGCGGGCCCGGCGGTCGCGCTCGACCTCCAGGAACCAGCGGGCGACGCGCAGGAAGCGCGGCCACCAGAAGGCGCGCACGGCGGGGCGGTCGGCATGGGCCGCGAAGGCGTCTTCACCGAACCGGATCAGTTCCGCCAACGCATCCGCCGGCAGGTCGCGGGGGTAGGCTGCGATGAACAATTCCAGCGCCCGGTGGATGATCTCACCCCGGTCGCCGGCCCCGGGGTCGGCGTCGATGGGATCGAGCGGACGCAGCCGCAGGACATTTCGGGCATAGACGGCATAGGGGTCGCGCACCCATTTCTCGACCTGGGTCACGGACAGGCCCTTGGGCCGCATCGCGACCGGCGGGCGCGGCAGGGGGCGGGCCGGGACGACGGTGCCGCCCGGATCGTCCAGCGCGGCGGCCCAGGATTTCAGATATGTCCGCGCCATCAGCGCGTCTTCCATGGCCGTGTCCGACACCAGGTTGCCCAGCCGCAGCAACCAGCGGGACGGCACGGTGGGCGCGCCCTCGACCCGCTCCGCGCGGGTCATCAGAACTTCCGGGGCCATCGCCGCCTGAACGAAGTCATGGGCCGTCTGCCCGATCCGCCGTTCCGGCAGGGGCAGGCCGAAATCAGCCAGCATGGGGCGGCTCATCCAGGGGCTCGGCTTGGCTTCCGGCGGCCAGCTTCCTTCATTGAGGCCGCCCAGGATCATCAGGTCCGCGTGTTGCAGCCGGGCCTCCAACAGGCCCCAGATGTTGAGGCGCGGATGTGCCCCCCAGGCCGGGCGCACGGCGTGGCCCGCCATCAGGCTGTCGAGCAGGGCCGGGTAGTGGCGGCCGGTGACCGCGCCCAGACCCGGCAGGGCGTCCAGCACCTCGGCCATGAAACGGGCGGCGGCCTCGCCGTCCTCGCCGGACCAAAGGCGTTCGGCGCCGGTTTCGTCGTCGCCGGCCGCCAGGGCCTCGGCGAAGGCCAGATGGGCGAGCGCGATTTCCTTGGGCGCGGCTTCCCGTTCGGCGATCAGGTCGGCGAACGGCCCGACGGCCTTTTCCAGGCGGTCGACCAGATCGGGCAGCGGCCCCGGTTCCTTCAGCCGGGCGACGGCGGCGCGCAGGCCCGCGATGCCCGGCGCGGGGCGGATGCCGCGTAGAATTTTCGCGGTTTCCAGCCGCCGGGCAAGCGCCCGCAAGGCCGCCGGGTTGTCGGAAAGCGCCGCCTTGGGATGCTTGAGGGCGGCGAGCAGGGGCACCGGTGCGAAATCCTCCGCCACCAGGGCCGCGGTCAGGCGCAGGAAGGCCCCGGCGGGGGTTTCCGCCAAGGCCGTGCCGGCGGAATCGTCGACCGCCACGCCCCAGCGCGCCAACTCCGCCTTGACCCGGCGGGCAAGCGCCCGGTCCGGTGTGACCAGGGCGGCGGTCTTGCCGGGGGTTTCCAGGGCTTCGCGGAGTGCCAGGGCGATGACCGATGCCTCCTCGGCCAGGGTGGCGCAATCGATGCGTGTCAGGCCCGTGACGGCATCCGGGTCGCCGTCGCCCCGTCCTGCCTCTGCCGCCCCTGTAACGGCGGCGGGCCGCAGGGTGCGGCTGAACAGATCGACCCGCGCCTTGCGGCCGGGCGCTGCGTCGTCGATTTCCGGGGCCCAATCGGCGACCTCGGCGCGGTCGCGGCCGAGCCGTGTCAGCAGCCGTTTCAGGCCGTACTGCGGGTGATGCTCTTCCAATGCCTCCCAGGCGTCGTCGGCCATCTCGCGGTCCAGACCCGGCAGGATCAGGGCCCCCTGGGGCAGGTCGGCGATGACGGCCAGCAGGTCCGCGGTCGCCGGGATCGAACCGGTGGAGCCGGCGGCGATCACCGGCGTGGTCGGCGGCTTCTGGCGCCAGGCTTCGGCGTGCTGTTGCAGGACCCGGTTGCGCCGCTCGGCGCCGTCCAGGCATCCGGCCTCGGCCAGATAGGCGGGCCAAGCCTCGGCGACGATATCGAGAAAGGTGACCGTCTTCTGCCAATGTTCGGCGAGCTCGTGGTCCGGGCGGATCAGATTCCTGAGGTTCTTGAAGTCGAGCCGCTCCGTCGCGACCTGATCCATCAGGCGGGCCAGTTCCTGGGCCAGGCGCAGCGCCTGGTCCGGCGTTTCGGCGCGCCCGGGAACCGCGCGGATGAGCGATGCCAACAGGGTCTGGCGGCGCATGCCGGGCAGGGCCGGGGGAATGTCGAGGCCGCCCGGCGCGTCGTCCTCGCCGCCCAGCGCCAGGTCGTCGGTGTCGAGGTCGCCGAGGGGGGTGAGCCGCGGCAGCAGCACGGTCCGGCCGCCGGCGGCGCGCAGGAACGCCTCGGTCAAGGCGCGGATGGCGCGCCGCGTCGGCAGTAGAACCTGATAATCGGAAAGCCGTTCCGGATCGCCCGCCGTTTCGGCCAGAAGGCTGCGCGCCAAAACGTCGACGAAGGGCCGATCCGGGCGGATCGTGAAGACCTTGGGAGTGCCTGAGCCCCCCGGGGGGGTCATCGATAGGTCCGCCCAGCGAAGCGTTCGGACATGTAGTCCTCGGCCTCGGCCAGGCCGTCGGGGGTGCCGACGTGGAACCATTCGCCGTCGTGCATGACGCCGTACAGCCGCCCGGCCTCAATGGCCTTGTCGTAAACGACATTGAGGGAGAACGCGCCGTCCGGCGTGTCCTCGAACAGGCGCGGATGCAGGATCTGCACGCCCGTGAACAGCCAGGGGGCGACCTCCATCTCGGGGCGGCGGATCAGCTGGCCGTCCGGATCGGCGCAGAAATCGCCGCTCCCTTCGTAGCCGAAGGCCTCGACCGTGGAATGCAGCAGCAGCAGCCCGTCCATCTTGTCGTCATCCCAGCAGGACACCAGGCGCGGCAGGATGGGGTGCGGGCCGTTGAGCAGCAGCGCGTCCGAATTGGCGACATAGAAGGGCTCATCGCCGAACAGGTGGAGCGCGTTCTTGACCCCGCCGCCCGTCTCCAGGCGCTCGGCCTCGTGGACGATCGTGATGCGCGGCGCGGCGCGCCCGGCGAGATGGCGTTCCAATTGTTCGGCCAGATGGAACACGTTGACCACGGCGTCCGTCACGCCGGCTTCCTCAAGCCGGTCGAGCATATGGTCGATCAGCGCCCGGCCGTCGACGGCGATCAGCGGTTTCGGTTTGTCGTCGGTCAGCGGACGCATGCGCGTACCCAGCCCCGCGGCCAGGACCATGGCCTTGGCCGGCCCCGGCGCCGACGTCATGGCGTCCGGGGGGGTGCTCACGCCGCGGCCTCGGGCTGGGAGGGGGCGGGAACGGTGCGGCTGTCCTGGGGGATGGCCGTGTCGATCCAGGCCTTGACCTCGGCCAGGGCCGGATGGGCGAGGGAGCGTTCCAGCATGCGCCAGACATGGGGGATATGGGACAGGTACTGGGACTTGCCGTCGCGGTGGCTGAGCCGCGTGAAGATGCCGATGACCTTGGCGTGGCGCTGGGCGCCCAGGATCGCGTAGCTGGCGCCGAGGGCGTCATGGTCCATGTCCGGGAAGGCGGCGAGATAGCGCGCCAGCATATGCGCGGTCAGCACGGGATCGACCTCGCGGCGGGCATCTTCCAGCAGCGACATCAGGTCATAGACCGGTGAGCCCGCGACCGCGTCCTGGAAATCCAGCAGCCCGCAGCGCTGAATCCCGCTGCGGTCCTTCAGCCAGATCAGGTTGTCGACGTGGAAATCGCGCAGCACCAGGGTCTTGGGCTGGGCCAGGACCTGGCGAAAGGCGGGGCGCCAGGCTTCCTGATAGGCCTCGCGGGCGTCGTCATCGATCTCGGTTCCGGTGACCGCCGGCAGGTACCAGTCGGTCAAGAGGCTGGCTTCCTCCATCAGCTTGCGCTCGTCATAGGGCGGCAGGGCGCGGGGGATGGCGGCCTCGGGCGCGCGGTCGTGAATATGGATCAGCACGTCGACGGCGCAGGCGTAAAGCGCTTCGGCATCGGCGCCGTCGGCCAGCATGCGGGTATAGGTGTCGTCGCCCAGGTCTTCCAGCAGCAGCAGGCCGGCGGCCGCGTCCTCGGCATAGACCTCGGGCGCGCTCAGGCCCAGTTTCAGCAAATGACGCGCGACGGAAACGAAGGGGCGCACGTCTTCCTTGGGCGGCGGGGCGTCCATCAGCACGGCGCGGCGGTCGCCGTCGGCAAGGCGGTAATAGCCCCGGAACGAGGCGTCGGCGGCAAGCACGCTGCGCGCGGCATTGCCCCAGCCGTGTTGGTTCAGGAAACCGGCAATCAGGTCGTCACGTTCAGTCATGGAGCTCCGCTCGTTTCAATCGTTCAGTCCAGTCACCGCCGCCGGATAGGCTGACCCGTCTTTGGGTTTCGTTGCCGCCCGGCGACAGCCGCAGGTCAAGCCGCCCGGCGGGCAGGTATGGCCCCAGGCGTTCCGGCCACTCGATCAGGGAGATGCCGTCGGCGAAGGCATCCTCGATGTCCAGCTCGAAGGCTTCCTCGGGGTCGTTCAGGCGGTAGAGGTCGAAATGGTACAGGGTGGCGTCCGGCCCGTCATAGGGCTGAACCAGGGTGAAGGTCGGGCTCGGCACTTCTTCGTCCGGGCCCAGAAGGGCGCGAACGAAGCCGCGGGCGATCACGGTCTTGCCCATGCCCAACCCGCCCCACAGGGCGATCACGTCGCCGGGCCGGCAGACCGCGGCCAGACGCGCGCCAAGAGACAGGGCCGCGTCCTCTCCCACCAGGGTCAGGACGAAACCGGCCGGTTCCTCGCTTGCATGCGCCATCGCAACCATCGCCGCCCTTTTAACGAAAATACCCTTGCGGGGACAAGGCTTGACCTGACCCGCGCGGCCCGCCATGTAAGGAATCCCGGATAACAGCCCCGAAAAGACCGAAGGAGCAGGCGCAGGTGTCCCAGACGCCGGAACGGACGGATGTGGTGATCATCGGCGCGGGCCCCGTGGGCCTGTTCGCGGTGTTCGAATGCGGCATGCTGGGCCTGAAGTGTCACGTGGTCGACGCCCTGGAAATGCCAGGCGGGCAATTGAGCGCACTCTACCCGGAAAAACCCATTTACGATATCCCGGGATATCCCCGGATCGGCGCCCAGGATCTGGTCGACCGATTAACCGAACAGGCCGCCCCCTTCGACCCCGTCTACCATCTGGGCAGTCCGGTTACCGGCCTGACGCAGGATGGCGGGATCTGGCGGGTCGAAACCGCCCGGGGCACGGCGATCGCCGCCCCCACGGTGATCATTTGCGCCGGGGTCGGCGCCTTCGGGCCGAACCGTCCGCCCTTGGATGGGATCGAGGCCTATGAGGATCAAGGACCCGGCCTGGGCGTGAAATACATGGTCGGGCGGATCGAGGATTTCCGCGGCCGCCACGTGGTCATCGCCGGCGGCGGCGACAGCGCCGTCGACTGGGCGCTCAGCCTGGCCGATGTCGCCGAAAGCCTGGCCGTGGTCCACCGCCGTGCGAAATTCCGCGCCGCCCCCGACAACGTGCGCCGGTTGGAAGACCTGGCGGCGGCGGGCAAGGTCGATCTGGTCATCCCCTATCAGCTGGGCGGGCTCGAGGGTGCGGGCGGGCGGCTCGACGCCGTCATCGCCCGCGATCTCGACGGCAACGCGCGGCGGCTTCCCGCCGATGTGCTGCTGCCGTTCTTCGGCATGCTGCAGCAACTGGGGCCGATCGCAGACTGGCAATTGGACCTTAAGGACAACCACATCACCGTCGACCCGGCAACCATGGCGACGGACCGCTCGGGCCTATTCGCGGCCGGCGACATCGTCATCTACCCCGGCAAGCTGAAGCTGATCCTGACCGGTTTCGCCGAAGCCGCCGCCGCCGCCCATGGCGCCCATGCGGTGGCGCGGCCGGGCGAGATTCTGCATTTCGAATATTCCACGACCAAGGGTGTGCCCGGTTCGGGGAAGGATTAGGCCACGGCGGCCGAACCCAGGGGGGAAGACGGTTGCGCTTGGGGAGATTCCTGAAAGGCGGCCTTGGGGCTGTGGTCTTGCTGACGGCGGCGATTTTGAGCGGCACCGCCGCCTCGGAAGACCCACCGCCCGCCGCCGTTCCTTGCCTGCGGTGCCACGGGCCCGCGCATCTTGCCGAGAAACCCCGCGTGCCGTCGATCCTGGGCCAGGACGCCAAATACCTGATTCATCAGATCGCCGCGTTCCAGCGGGAATTCGTGCCGCGGGGCAGCGGCTTCACCCGCCTGGAGCGCAAGCACCCGGTGATGAACGCCCAGGCGCCAAAGGTCGATCACAAGGATGTCGGGATCGTCGCCGGCTATTTCTCGCGCCAGGCCTGCGTCAACGCCCGCGACCTGGACGGCGGCCCGTCGGTCCCCCCGCCCAAACCCCTGCTGGCGACCCGGTGTTTTCTGTGTCACGGCGCGGCCGGGCACAGCCGCCATACGTTCATCCCGACCCTGGCCGGACAGCGGCAGGGCTACCTGCGTACGCAGCTGCTGTCGTTCCGCGATACCCATTGGATCGATCTGACCCGGCCGGGCCAGTCGCGCGTGCACAGCATGATGACCCGCCAAGGGGCTTATCTGACCGATGCGCAGATCGACGACCTGGCCGCCTATTTCGCGGCCCAGCCGTGCCGGTAATTCGGGAATGCCCGAGGGGGCGTCAGTTCATGGGATGGCGATAGATCAGGCGGCCGTCGTCGTCGACCGTGAAATAGTCCGGCAGATCCGGATGGTCGATCAGTTCGTCCGAATCCTCGAGTTCCAGATTCTGCTCCGACACGTAGGCCACATAGGGCGACTTGTCGTGGTTTTCCGCAAGCAGGTGATAGAACGGCTGGTCCTTGCGCGGACGCACGTCGGCGGGAATGCTGTCGTACCATTCCTCTGAATTGTTGAATTCGGGATCGATATCGAACACCACGCCGCGGAATCCGTAGACGCGGTGGCGGACGAATTCGCCGAGCGGGAATTTCGCGAATGATCTACTCATGACCTTGTGGTCCTTTTATTGCCTTCTTCCGAGGGCGGCTGTTCGCAGGCGCACCCTCAATATAGTGCGTCGGTGTACGGAGTCAAAGTCAGCCGAAAGTCAGGGGTCGAGGGTCAGCCGTCAGGGGCCCCGTTCGCCCGCGTTTCCGCATAGGCGATCAGCACGCCGCCGTCGGGCAGGGGCGTATTGACGAATTCCAGCACACGGCCGTCGGCGCATTCGATGGCGTCGCGGGTGACCTCGCGCCGGGTCATGGCGGACAGGATCTGCGCTTTCTTGGTGTCCCAGTCGCCGCCGGTGGCGGCCAAGGGGCGGGTCGCCTCGACGAAGTCGCTGACATGGGTGCCGGCGCTCAGCCCGTCGTCGCCCAGGTCCCATAGCCGGGCAAAGGCCGGGTTCCAGAATTTCAGGCGCCCGTCCGATCCGAACACGGCGATGGCCTCGCCTAGGTTTTCCAGGCTGGCGCGGTAGACGGCGTCGCGCGCGTTGTTGGCGCTTTCCAGATCCAACTGGTCGGTCACGTCGTCGTAGCCGAAGGCGAGTCCCCCCGACGGCATGGGGTAGGCGACGGCGCGCAGCGTCCGTCCGTCGGGCAGATGCATGAGATCGCCCATGGGATCGCCGGCTTCGTCGAACAGGGCCAGCTGTTCCATCTTGTAGGCGCGGAAGTCGGGGACCTCGGGCAGGCGGCGTTCGGCGCGCAGATGTTCGAGGATTTCCGGAAAATCGCGGCCTTCGTCCAGCCAGGCGGCATCAAGCCGCCACATGTCGCGGTAGGCCTCGTTGAAGAACGCCAGCTTGGTATTGCGGTCGAAGATGGCGATCCCGGTGCCGAGGCCCTTGAGCACGGCCTGGGCCATCTGCGCCCAGGGCGGCAGGGCGGCCGGTTCGGCCGCCGCGGGTGGGGCCGGGTTCTCGCCTGAGCCATGGGGGAAGGCATATCCGATCAGACCGCTGACGGCGGTGTCCGGCGCGTCCTCTCCGTCGCCGCCGCCGTCGGTGGCAAGCGGGCATTCGGTGACGTCGAAGGATTTGGTTTCGCCGGCGTTTTCCAGGTCCTGGACGCGGGTCACCGCGCGGGCCTCGTCGCGGGCCGTTTCCGCCTGGCCGTCGTCGGGGCCGGCGACGCGCTGGTTGAGGGCGGCCTGGTTGGTGAACACGACGCGCAGGTCGCCGTCGCGCAGCCAGATCGGGAACGGCAGGGCATCCAGCAGGCCGCGCAGGTGCAGGTCGCGGGCTTCCGGCAGATCGCCCTCGCCGGTCAGGTCGATCAGCAGTTTGGCGGCGGCGGAGATGTCGCGCATCCACACCATGTCGGCGAGCGCCTTGCCGTCCTTGGCGCTGGCGCGGGCCCCCACGGCCTGGACCATGCGCCGGCCGCCCGAATCGGCGGTGGTCAGCACGATTTCAAACCGCCGGCCTTCTTCGTGCAGAAAAGTGATGGACGCCTTCAGCCGTTTCGCCGAATCGCCGTCGAAGCAGGCGATGACGTCTTCGAACTTGGCGTTGGTGCCGTCGGCCAGCGACAGCAGCGACGCCAGCTTGCGCGAACAGGTGATGCCGCCCGATCCGCGGTCCCACAGAAACAGGCCGTCGGGCGATCCGGCCAGGATTTCCCGGGCCTTGACGGCCACGGCTTCGATCCGCCGACGCTCGTGTTCGGCCTCGCCCGCGCGGCGCCGGAACATCCAGGCGACGATCAATAGCAGGCCCGCGCCGAGCAGCAGGCCGGCGCTGAATGCACTGATGGGGGTGATATTGCTTAGCACGCAGGGATGTTAATCATTGAACTGCCTGATAACAAAGCAAAAGGCGGCGCTTGCGCGCCGCCTCTTAACCTTTTTCGGCCGTACGGCCGGATTAGTAACGATAGGCGTCCGTCTTGAACGGGCCTTTGACCTCGACGCCGATGTAGTCGGCCTGATCCTTGCGCAGGGTCGACAACTGCGCCCCCAGCTTTTCCAGGTGCAGCATGGCGACTTTTTCGTCCAGATGCTTGGGCAGCACGTAGACTTCGTTCTTGTACTTGTCGCCGCGGGTCCACAGCTCGATCTGCGCCAGGGTCTGGTTGGTGAAGCTGGCGGACATCACGAAGCTGGGGTGGCCGGTGGCGCAACCCAGGTTGACCAGGCGTCCTTCGGCAAGAAGGATGATGCGCTTGTCGTCCGGGAAGGTGATTTCATCGACCTGCGGCTTGATGTTGTTCCACTTGAAGTTCTTCAACTTGGCGACTTCGATCTCGTTGTCGAAGTGGCCGATGTTGCAGACGATGGCCCGGTCCTTCATGGCGCGCATGTGGTCGACGGTGATGACGTCGATGTTGCCCGTGGTGGTGACGAAGATATCACCGCGCGGGGCGGCGTTTTCCATGGTCACGACCTCGTAGCCTTCCATGCAGGCCTGCAGGGCGCAGATCGGATCGACCTCGGTGACCAGCACGCGGCAACCGGCGCTGCTCAAGGATTCGGCGGACCCCTTGCCGACATCGCCGTAACCGGCGACCACGGCGACCTTGCCGGCCATCATCACGTCGGTGGCGCGGCGGATGCTGTCAACCAGGCTTTCGCGGCAGCCGTACTTGTTGTCGAACTTCGATTTGGTGACCGAATCGTTCACGTTGATGGCCGGGAACATCAGGGTTCCCTTCTTCTGCATGTCGTACAGACGATGCACGCCGGTCGTGGTTTCTTCGGTCACGCCCTTGATGGCCTCGCCCTGGCGGGCGTACCAGCCGGAATCCTCGGCCAGCTTCTTCTTGATCGAAGCGAACATGTATTCGGCTTCTTCCGACCCCGGGTTGTCCAGAACCGACGGGTTTTTCGCCGCTTCGATGCCCAGATGGATCAGCAGCGTCGCGTCGCCGCCGTCATCCAGGATCATGTTGGCGGTGCCTTCGGGGAAATCGAAGATGCGGTGGCAGTAGTCCCAGTATTCCTCCAGGTTCTCACCCTTGTGGGCGAACACCGGCGTGCCGCCGTCGGCGATCGCGGCGGCGGCGTGATCCTGGGTCGAAAAGATGTTGCAGGAGGCCCAGCGCACGTCGGCGCCCAGGTCCTTCAGGGTTTCGATCAGAACGGCGGTCTGAATCGTCATGTGCAGGGAGCCTGCGATGCGCGCCCCCTTCAACGGCTGCTGGGCGCGGTATTCATCGCGCGTCGACATCAGGCCCGGCATCTCCGTTTCCGCCATGCTGATTTCCTTGCGGCCCCAATCCGCAAGCGACATGTCGGCAACCTTGTAATCGTCGAAGGGCATATAGAACTCCTGTTTGTTCAATCCGTTCGGCGCAAACCTCGGACGTTTGTGTCCGGGGGCGCGTGATTGTGAAATAATTTCTCCGGGCAGGGTTCCGCCCAGGTCTTGCGTGATGCGGGGATGTAGCAGTCTCAGGGCCAATCTTCAAGGGGCGGCCCGGGGAAGGCCCGGGGCCGGGCCCACGCGCAATGCGGAGAAAATCTCGACTCTAAGCTTAGAATTTCGCGATTTTCCAAGCCCTTGGCCGAAGGCATACTGCGCGCTGCTCAACAACTGACGACCTGAAAGGGACCTTTCCACATGACCGATCCGGACATTCTCAAGCGCGAAATCAAGATTCTGGTGTTCGACCAGTACGGCACCGTCGTCGACATGCAGAAGGGCCTGACGGAAATCGCCACGCCGTTCCTGAAAGAAAAGGGCTGGGACGGCAATCCCCACAGCTTCGTCACCTGGTGGCGGCGCACCCATTTCGAAAATTCCATGATCGACGCGCTGTGTGACCGCGGCCATACGCCCTACCGGCAGATCGGCCACCGCGCCGTGTCCGTGGTCATGGACCGGGCCGGGATCGACTACACCCAGGCCGAGGTCGAATGGCTGGTCTCCGAGATCGAAAAGCTGAAGCCCTTCCCCGACGTGATCGAGGCGCTCGGCCGTCTGCGCGACGCGGGCTACGAGCTCGCCATCCTGTCCAACGGCGACCCGGACATGCTGGCCAACGCCGGCCCGCACATCGGGTTCGAGTTCGACCACGTCATCAGTGTTGCAGAGGCCGGCTACTTCAAGCCCCATTGGGCGACCTATGCCACGGCCTGCGAGATCACGGGCTATGACCGCACGTCCTGCCTGTTCGTCGCCAACCACGAATTCGACGTGGTGGGGGCGAAAAGCTTCGGCATGCGCACGGCCTTCATCGACCGGCGCAAGCGGCCGTTCGGCGCCTGGCCGGATCAGCCCGACCTGATCATTGAAAACTTCAAGGAGATGGCCGATACACTCTGTTAGATCGCAAATCCCGAGCGGCCCCGTAAGGGGCCGCGACGGTGTATTTGCGTGGAAAAAAGTTTCCAGGAACTTTCGCGCCCGCTAAGACGGGATCATGACGAATTCTTCCCGCCATTTCCTTCTCTGCCCCGGCTTCATGACCGACCAGGCCCTCTGGTCGCGCATGGCGCCGGGGTTGGCGGAACTCGGGACCTGCACCTTCGCGGACCTGAGCCGCACCGACGACCTGGAGGTGACGGCCCGCGATCTTCTTAAGAACGCCCCTGACCGCTTCATCCTGATCGGCTTCTCGCTCGGCGGCTTCGTCGCGCGGGAGATCGTGCGCCTTGCCCCCGAACGCGTATCGGGCCTGGTGCTGATGAATTCCTCGGCCCGCCCGCCCAGGCCGGAGATCGCCAAACGTAACGCCTTCCTGATCGGCCATACGAAGGAACGCGGGTTTCGCGGCCTGTCCACCGAGGCCGTGAAGAAAGCCTTTCACCCGAACCGGCGCGACGACGAGGGCCTGATCCAGGAGGTCAAGGACATGGCGCTGCGCATGGGGGCGGATGCCTTCATCAGGCAATTGTCGATAGCCCGCCGCGACGGCCGCCCGGACCTCGCCGCCATCGCCTGCCCGGCCCTGGTCATCTGGGCGCGGCAGGACGAGCTTCGCTCGATGACCGAATCTCAGGAGATGGCGGACGCCATTCCGGGGGCGCGGTTCGAGATCATCGAGGACTGCGGCCATATGACGCCCATGGAGGCGCCGGACGCGGTCCTGGACGTCATCGCAAGCTGGCTCGGCGATGTTGGGGTTTAGGAAAGCCCGTTGAAATCGTCGAGCAGGGCCGCGATGCGGCCTGGGTCGACCTGGCCCATGATGGCGTCGGCGCGGCGCGTGGCGGCGGCGATGTCAAGGGCGCGGATGCGCTGTTTCACCAGCGGGATGTTGGCCGGCACCATGGAGAGTTCCCGCAGGCCCAGGCCCAGAAGCAGGGGCGCGTAGCGCGGGTCGCCCGCGATTTCGCCGCAGAGTGAGATCGGGATGCGCGCGCGCAGCGCGGCACTGGTCGCGAACTGGATCAGGCGCAGCACGGCCGGATGCAGCGAGTCGAACAGATGGGCCACGTGCTCGTTGGTGCGGTCGGTGGCCAGCGTATACATGGTCAGGTCGTTGGAGCCGATGGCGAAGAAGTCGGAGACCTGGGCCAGGGCATCGGCGGCCAGCGCCGCCGCCGGGACCTCGATCATCACCCCCAGGGGCGGCAGGGGGTTGGGCACCTTCTGCTTACGGCGCTTGAGCCGTTGCACGGCCCTGTTGAGCGCGTCGCGCGTCTGGCGCACTTCCGACACGGTGGACACCATGGGCAGCAGAATCCGCACGGGCCCGTGGCAGGCCGCGCGCAGGATCGCCGTCAGCTGCGCATCCATGGTTTTCGTATGCTTCAGGGACAGGCGGATGCCGCGCAGGCCGAGCGCCGATGCCGCCGCCTCGCCGAGATCGCCCAACAGCCCCTGGGCCGGTTTCTCCCCGCCCACGTCGAGGGTGCGGATGGTCACCGGCTTGCCGTCCATGGCGTCGACGATTTCCTTAAGGGCGACGTATTGCTCTTCCTCGGTCGGTGTGTCGTCGCGGCTCATATAAAGGAATTCCGTGCGCAGCAGGCCGATCCCGGCGGCCCCGTTGCGCTTGACCATCTCAAGCTCGATGGGCAGTTCCAGGTTGGCGGCCAACGCCACGGTCACGTTGTCGCGGGTCACGGCGGGCACGGTGCGCATATGGCCCAGGCGTTCGGCGACTTTCCGGGCGTCGACCTTAAGCTGCTCGTAAACGCCCAGCGTGCGCGCCGTCGGGTTGACGATGACCGTGCCGCGGGTGCCGTCGATGATGACCTTGGCGCCCGTGCCCACCGCGTCGGCCAGGTCCGGCACGCCGAGCACGAGGGGAATGCCCAGCGCCCTCGCCATGATCGCGGCATGCCCCTCGGCCCCGCCCAGCGCCGTCGCCGCACCCGCGATGCGGGCCGGGTCCAGCTGCGCCGTGTCGGCGGGTGATAACTGGTCTGCGATGATGATCGACCCCGGGGCGGCCTGGCTGAACGGCTTCAAAGGCTCGCGCATGAGATTGCGGATGATGCGGTTGCCGACGTCGCGCACGTCTTCGACCCGGGCCGCGATATAGGCGTTATCCATGGCCTGGAAGGCGTGAATGATGCCGGTCAGGGTCTTCTGCACCGCCGCCTCGGCGTTCAGGCCCTTGCCCTGGATCAGGTCGTGGGCGCCGCGCACCAGGCGCGAATCCTCCAGCATCTGCAGATAGGCGTCGAACAGGAAATGCATTTCCTGGGTGACGGTATCCTTCTGGGCCTGGGCCTTGAGGCGCTTGATCTGGCGGCGGGCCAGGATCACGGCGGCGGTCAGGCGCTTGGCCTCGGCCGGGCGGGCCTTCTTGGCGACATGTCGTTCGGGAACTTCGAGCGTGCCGGCTTCGCGCACATGGGCGGGGCCGACGGCAATCCCGGGCGATACGCCCATTCCCTCGAAACGTTTTTCCATGTTCCCCCTCATGTCACGGGCGTCACTTGCCCGGCGCCGGGGTATCCGACAGTTCTTCGTCGAAGCCGTCCTCGACCAGCTCGGCCAGGGCTTCCAGCGCGGCCCCGCAGCCGTCGCCGTCGCAGGCGATTTCGATCTCCGTGCCAGGGGCGGCGGCCAGCATCATCAACCCCATGATCGATCGCCCGCCCACGGTCTGGCCGTCCTTGGAGACCAGAACCTCGGCCTTGAACTCGCCCGCCAGCTTGGCGAACTTGGCGGCCGCACGGGCGTGCAGCCCGCGCATGTTGACGATGGTGACGGTTCGCGACGGCATAAAAATCCCCAGCGCCTGGCGCTAGCGCGCTTCCTGGGTCAGCAGGTGCGAGGCGATGTTGATGTATTTGCGGCCCGCTTCCTGGGCCGCCTCGACGGCCTTGGCCAGGGGTTCGGTTTTGCGCACGCTGGCCAGCTTGACCAGCATCGGCAGGTTGATTCCGGCGATAACCTCGACATTGGCGCGATCCAGGATGGAAATCGCCAGGTTCGACGGCGTGCCGCCGAACATGTCGGTCAGCACCACCACGCCTTCGCCCGAATCGACCTGTTCGACCCGCTCCATGATTTCGGCGCGGCGTTCCTCCATGTCGTCCTCGGGCCCGATGCACACGGCGGCCACGTCGGGTTGCGGCCCGACCACGTGTTCCAGGGCGGAAATCATTTCCGTCGCCAGATTGCCGTGGGTTACGACGACCAATCCGATCATGACAGGCATTCCATCATTCGAGTGTGTCCCTCAAGAAGTAGCGGCTCCCCGGCCCGGCGGCTTATTTGGTCCGCTTCGGTATCTTTCCGGAAAGGGATATTGGTACGAATTTCATCGTTTGTCCAAGTCGCGATGGCGCACCCGCGCCTTTTCTCCTTGGCTGTCCAGCCAAGCGCCCAGGCGCTCGGCAACATAGACGGAGCGATGACGCCCGCCGGTGCAGCCGATGGCGATCGTCAGATAGCTTTTTCCCTCCGCCGCATAGCGCGGCAGCAGCGGCCCCAGCAGGGCCGTCAGATGGCTGAAAAATTCGTCGAACCCGGGGTCCCCCGCGACATGCAGGCCGACCTTTTCGTCCAGGCCGGTCAGGGGCCTGAGGTCCAGGTCGTAATGGGGGTTCTTCAGGAACCGCACGTCGAACACCAGGTCGGCATCGCGCGGCACGCCGTTTTTGTAGGAAAAAGAGACCACGAACACGGGCAGGCCCGGATCGCCCTGAACGGCGAAATGGTCTTCCATGGCCGCCTTCTGCGCGCCCAGCGACATGTCGGAGGTATCCATCACCACGTCGGCCTGTTCGCGCACGGGGGCCAGAAGGGTGCGTTCCTGGCGGATGCCGTCGGCCACGGGCCGGTCGATGGCCAGCGGATGACGGCGGCGGGTTTCCGCGAAACGGCGGGTCAGCACCTGATCGTCGCAGTCCATGAACAGGACCTTCACGTCGACATCGGCGCGCGCGCGCAGTTCCGCGACCTGTTCCAAAAACGCCTCGGCCCCGAACTCGCGGGTGCGGATGTCAACGCCGGCGGCGATGGGATGGGGAAACGCGCCGGGGGCGACCAGCCGGCCCATCAATGACAGCGGCAGGTTGTCGACGGCCTCGAACCCCATGTCCTCAAGCGCTTTCAGGGCCGATGACTTGCCCGCGCCGGACACCCCGGTGACCAGCACCAGCGGCAGTTTTCCGGTCGGCGCCGCCTGTTCGTTGCCGGACGTCATGAGTGTTCTCCGATGCGGCCCGCGATGATATCGGTGTCACCGTCCACCGCTTCCCAGGGCAGGCGGCGCAGCGCCAGTCGGATCTTGGCGGGGGCCGAGGCTTCGAACGGGGCCAGACGGATGAAGGGAATACCCAGGTCCAGGATCGGGGTCGTCACGACTTCGGGCAGGCGTTCGACCAAAGGCGGAGCGACCAGGTCGCAGACCAAGGCGATGGGGGCTTCGTCCAGGGCCTTCATGGGCATGATGCCGACGCCGCGCACTTCCAACAGGCCCTTGAGAGGCCCAGGTGCCCGCGCCCAGACGCGCCCGGCGCGCAGGCTGAGGTCGACCCGGTCGTCGGCGACCAGGCGGGGGCCGTCGGTGCCGCCGCCATCGATCAGGCGCAGCGCCAGATCCGACTTGCCCGCCCCCGACGGGCCGCGCAGCAGAACGCCCGCGCCGCCGATGGCGACGCAGGTGGCATGGACTTGTTCGTGGACCATCCGCATAAGCGGGGAGGTTGGAATGGCTTGCCGGTCCTGTCCAGCCAATTCTTGAGACTTAAAAAACACCCACCGGCGCTATCGGCACATTTTCTTGTCCCGGTTTTTTGAAAACCGCCCGCGCGTGGGGAAAATTCACAAGGCCCCCCGTGGACGGGGCCGTTCCGCTGCGCCATGCTGCGCGCAAGCGGGGGCATCGCAGAACCTCATGGGAGGGTTGAACACATGGATTTCGAATTGAAGGGCAAGACCGCCTTCGTCACCGGCGGCTCGCGCGGCATCGGCCGCGCAATCGCGCTGACCCTGGCCAAGCAGGGGGCCAATATCGCGCTCTGCGGGCGCACGATGGAGAGCCTGGAGGCGACGGCGGCGGACATCCGCAAACTCGGCGTCGAAGCCTGGCCGTTCCAGGCCGACGTGTCGAAGCTGGAGGACGTGGAGGGCTTCGCCGAGCAGGCTCTGGCCGCCGCCGGCGGGATCGACATCCTGGTGAATAATGCCGTGACCTCGACCGCGGCCCCCTTCGACGAGCAGACGGACGAGCTGTTCCGCTACCACATCGACGTCAAGCTGATGGCCTATATCCGTTTGGCGCGGATTCTGTTGCCGCGCATGGAGGCAAAGGGCTGGGGCCGCATCGTCAACATCGGGGGCATGACGGCACGCATCGTCGCGCCGCTGCGGGTGACCAACGGCGTGGTCAACGCCGGCGTCGCCAACTTCACCAAGCAATTGGCGACCCGCGCCGCCAAGGGCGGGGTGACCATCAACTGCGTGCATCCCGGCTTCACGGCGACGGAACGGGTCATGCAGATTTTCCAGCGCGAAGCCAATGACGCGGGCATTAGCCTGAAAGACGCCATGGCCAAGCGGGAACAGGAAATCCCCATGGGCCGGCTGGTGGCACCCGAGGACATGGCGGGCGCGGTCCTGTTCTTCTGCTCGCCCATGGCGGCGATGGTCACGGGCCAATGCATCGCGGTCGACGGCGGCTCCGGCGAATCGGTTAATTACTGATCCGCCGTCTGGGGGTATAAGGGCGGCCATGACCGCGAATTGCCCCGTCTGTTCCGGCCCCGGCGCCGTGATCCGCCACCTTGGCGCGGACGAGATCGCGCGTGGGCTTAACGCCGTGTTCGGGGCGCCCCCGCCCGCGGGCGCCGTGCCCGGCGATTACGACATCGTGCGCTGCGCCGACTGCGCCCTGGTTTATGCGGACCCCATGTTGGCAGGGGGGACGGCGTTCTACGACTGGTTGACCGGGTTCGCCAAGTACCACGCCCAAGGGCGCTGGGAATGGGCACGGATCAAAAACGTGCTGGCGGCGGAGGCGCGGCCGCTGCGCCTGTTGGAACTGGGCGCCGGGCAGGGCGATTTCCTGGCAACGCTGAAAGACCTGCCCCGGGTCACGGCCCAGGGCATCGATCTGTCGGAAAGTTCGGTCAAGAAAGCGCAGGCGCGCGGGCTCGACGTGCGCCGCGACACCCTGGAACAGGTCATCACCAAGGCCGCCGGGACCTATGACGCCGTGGTGCTCAGCCATGTTCTGGAACATGTCGCGACGCCGGGGGCCCTCATGGGGGCCGTGAAAAACCTGTTGGCGCCGAAGGGGCGCATCCTGTTTTCCGTGCCCTATTCACCGATGAGCCGCGAATACCTGCATGACGACGTCATGAACCTGCCGCCCCATCACATGACGCGGTGGAACATCCAGGCGCTCGACGGCCTGGCGCGGGTGCTGGGGCTGGATCTGGAAACCTGGATGCCCAAGGCCAAGGCGCCCTGGAAACGGGCGCTCAAGCATACCTGCGACAAGGTGCGGGGCGAAGGCCGGGTCCGCGGCCTCGCCCGCCTGCCGGTGGTGCTCGCCAACTGGGGCAACTTCCGCCGCATCCTGGCCGATCACCGAAACCGCGAACGGGTCGGCGGGCAGATGGCGGCCGACACCATCCTGGTCAGCCTCAAGAAGCAAACCTAGGTCCTTCTCATTGCCTCTCTGCCTTTGTGGTCTTCTTTTTTGCACCACTGAGGCACGGAGACGGTGAGGAAGAAGGGGGAGAGGGTGTGGATTTTTGCCCGGCTCAGGCGGCGGGCAGGGTGACCGTGAACCGCGCGCCCAGAATTTTACCGTCGGCGCCCAGGCGGTTGGAGGCGCGGATGGTGCCGTCGTGGGCGTCGACGATCTGCTGCGAGATCGACAGGCCCAGGCCCGAATGGGTGCCGAATTTTTCCCCCTGCGGGCGCTCCGTATAGAAGCGCTGAAAAATCGCCTCTTCCTTGCCGGGGGGGATGCCGGGGCCTTCGTCGTCGATGGTGACGACCGCGGCCTTGCGGTCGCGCGACGCGGTGATGCGGATGGCGCCGCCCGGCGGGCTGAAGGTCACGGCATTGGCGATCAGGTTACGGAACACCTGGACCAGGCGGCCTTCCATGCCCTGCACCGACAGTTTCTCGCCGTCCATGATCTCCAGCACCAGTTTCGGCCCGCCGTCCGCCGCCGTCGTGGCATGGACATCGGCCAGGGTCGACAGCATGCCGGCCAGGTCGACCGGCTCGCGGTGCGAACGCGACAGTTCGGCATCCAGGCGGGACGCGTCGGAAATGTCGGAGATCAGGCGATCCAGGCGGCCGACATCGTCCTGGATGATCGACATCAGCTTGCGTTGCTGGTCGATGTCCTTGATCCGGGCCGCGGTCTCGACCGCGCTGCGTAAGGACGTCAGCGGGTTCTTGATTTCATGCGCCACGTCGGCGGCGAATCGCTCGATCGCGTCCATGCGGGTCCAGAGCGCCGCCGTCATGCCGCGGAGCGCATGGGACAGATCGCCGATTTCGTCATTACGGGTGGTGAAATCGGGGATTTCTTCTTCGCGGCTGTGGTCGCGGCGCACGCGGTCGGCGGCGGCGGCCAGACGCTTCACGGGCCGGGCGATGGTGCGCGCCAGATAGATCGACAGGAACGTGGTGATGGCGATGGCGACGCCGAAGATCTTGAGGATATCCAGGCGCACGTCCAGCAGCGCGTTGTCGATGGTGGCCGACGGCTTGGTCAGCATCAGCGCCCCCAGGATGCGCTTGTACCGCTGCACCGGCACGGCGACCGACAGCATCATGCTGTCCTGGGAATAGGCACGCACGATCCGGCTGTCGTCGCCCATCAGGGCGGACATGACCTCGGGATAATCGGCCGCCGAAGGTTCCGGGATTTCCCGGTAATGGCTGAGCGGCAGGGTCCCCGGCAGCCAGCGGGTGAGGCGGTCGTAGATGTCGAACACGGCGTCGGCCGTGCCGCCCTCGCCGGTGCCCGGCGGCGGCAGCTGTTCGACCTCCACCGCCTGGCGGGTCTTGCCGAAATAACGCGAGTCGGCGGCCAGTTCGCCGGCCCGGTTGAACAGGCGGGCGCGGGTGCCCGTGGCCTCGACCAGCCGGCGCAGCATCTGGTTGCGGATGTTGGTGGCAACCTGTTGTTCCGACGATTGGTCCAGATGCATGGCCCCTTCGGCCAGGGCCACGGCGAACAGCTGCGCCTGGGTGCGCAAGGCCGACAGTTCGGCGCGGATCAGGCTTTGCCGGTAGTCACCCAGGTACAGCACGCCGGCCACCAGGATCGACAGGGCCAGCATGTTGATGGCCAGGATATGAACGGAAATGGGCGAGATCAGGCGCCGCTTGCGCTGCCGCTCGCCGCTGCGCGGGGCGTCTTCCGCCGGCGCGGCGGACGCACTGCCGCCGCCCGCCGGGGGCTCCGGCGCGGTCGGACCGTCCTCAGGATGGGTTCCGTCCTTGGCCATGGGTCCCCTTAAGCCCCGGAACAGGGCGGCAAACGCGGCGATCGGTGCTGCGTGCAAGCTATTCCGCCTTATAGCGGTAGCCGATGCCGTACAGCGTTTCGATCTCCGAAAAATCATTATCCACGGCACGGAATTTGCGGCGCAGCCGCTTGATGTGACTGTCGATCGTTCGGTCGTCGACATAGATATTCTCGCCGTAGGCGGCGTCAATCAACTGGTCGCGGTTTTTGACATGGCCGGGGCGGCGGGCCAGGGCCTCGACGATCAGGAATTCGGTGACCGTCAGGTTCACCTCCTTGCCTTTCCAGGTGCAGAGATGGCGGGATGGGTCGAGCACCAATTCACCCCGGCGCACCACGTCCTTGGAATCGGGCTCCTTGCCCTCCAATTCCCGGCGGCGCAGCACGGCGCGGATGCGTTCGATCAGAAGGCGCTGGGAAAACGGCTTCTTGATGTAGTCGTCGGCGCCCATGCGGAGCCCCACGACCTCGTCGACCTCGTCGTCCTTGGAGGTCAGGAAGATCACCGGCAGGTTGTCGCGCTCGCGGATGCGGGACAGCAATTCCATCCCGTCCATGCGCGGCATCTTGATGTCGAGCACGGCCAGGTCCACGGGGGCCTTGCCCAGGCCTTCCAGGGCCTCGGCCCCGTCGGAATAGGTGGTGACGTTGTAGCCCTCGGCCTCCAACGCCATGGACACGGAAGTCAGGATGTTTTGATCGTCGTCGACCAGGGCGATGGAACTGGGCATGGAAATCTCCTTGCGGGTCGCCGGCGGGGGATCGGTGGGCCCGCCGGGCGGCGAATGACGATACGCCGGATTTGCCATAAGGCTCCTCCGGCGGAAAGCCACTCTCGTCCGCCTTTATGGCAGAATTTTAACGCGAATGGGGCGTGTTTGACCAATCCCAAGGGGGAAATAAGGCAAAACCGGCGGCCGGATGGCCGCAATGCGTTGACCGCCGCCGCCCTTGTTCCTTATAGTCCGCGCCAGGTGGTTCCCCGATCAAGGGCATGAGGCCCCGGGGCTAAGAGGGAACACGAAACGGAGCAGACCCAATCCGGGGGCTCCCGAACCGTGGCTGCCCCCGCAACTGTGAGTGGCGAGTACCGTTCACCGTCGCGCCACTGGACACCGGATCCTTCCGCAAGGAAGGTGGGGTGCCCGGGAAGGCCGGACGGTACGACGACCCACAAGCCAGGAGACCTGCCACCTGTCACCGCGATACCCGAAGGACGGGGGTCCTGCAGGGGCGGTATGCCGCAGCGGTGAAACCTTAACGCGACGTTTTTGAAATCGGAGGTTTCACGCAATGACTGTACACACTGAAAATACCCAACAGGCCGTTCACGCCACGGTTGCCGAGCGCGCCGCGCCGGCGGTTCTTGCCCTCATGTTCGGGGCGTTCCTGGTGTTCGGCACGGGCTTCGCCCATCCGCAAACCATCCACAACGCCGCCCACGATACGCGCCACGCATTTTCCTTCCCCTGCCACTAAGGGGGCTATCATGACAGGACGTATTTTTGCGGTCGCGCTGCTGGCCGGGCTGGCGGCTGGGCTGGCCGTATCGGTGCTGCAGCACTTCACGACCACGCCGATCATCCTCCACGCCGAGACATTCGAAGGTAAACCCGCGGCGTCCCTGGGCGGTCACGCCCAATTGGATTTGACGGCGCGCGGGCTCACCGGTGGGCGGCTCTACCTTGCCCATGGGGCGGCCGACCATGGCTCGAACGCGGAAGCCCAAACCTGGGCGCCCGAGGACGGGCTGGAACGCATGCTGTTCACCACCTTGGCCAATGTGCTGACGGCGATGGGGTTCGCCCTGGTGCTGACGGCGGTGATGTTCATGCGCGGCCGGCCCGTTGACGGCCGGCAGGGCGTGATCTGGGGCATGGCCGGGTTCGCGGTCGTGTCCTTGGCGCCGGCCCTGGGCCTGCCGCCCGAGGTGCCGGGCGCCATGGCCGCCGAGCTGACCGGCCGGCAGGAGTGGTGGGTGCTGTGCGCCGTACTGACGGCGGGCGGGCTCGGCCTGATGTTCTTAAGCGCCCAACGCTGGATGCCCTGGGCCGGGGCGGCGATGCTTGCCCTGCCCCATGTCCTGGGCGCGCCCCAGGCCGACGCCATGGGCGGGGCCGTGCCGCCGGAACTGGCGGCCCATTTCGTCGCGGCCTCTCTGGTCACGGCGGCGGCCTTCTGGGCTTTCCTCGGCTTTGCCACGGGCACCCTGGCCAAGCGCTTCAAGCTGACTTGAGCAGCGCCCTGCCTTCGGGCAGTCTTGAATGCCGGGCGGCGGGACGGTTCCGCCGCCCGCCGTTCAAGGAGGTTCCGCCGCGATGGTCCGCCCGCCTTCCGTTCCCCGCGATGCCCTGATTGCCGAAATCCGCCGCCTGCTGATGGGCGGGCGTGCCGGTGTCTTGTCCACGACCTTCCGGGGGCGCGCGCATTGGCCCTACGGTTCGCTCGTCACTTATGCGCCGGATACGGACGGCGCGCCCATTTTTCTGTTTTCCGGGCTGTCCGATCACACCGGCAATCTTGCGAAAGACCCTAAGGCGTCGCTTCTGATCGAACGCGCCCTGCGCCACAAGAACCCGCAGCAGGGGCCGCGCATCTCGGTCCTCGGCACGGTCGCCCCGACCACGGCGAAGCGCCATCGCGCCCGCTTCCTGGCCCGCCATCCGGGGGCTGCGCGCTACGCCGATTTCGGCGATTTCGGGTTCTACCGCATGGACATCGACCGGGTGCATCTGGTCGGCGGGTTTGCCCGCGCGCAATGGCTGAAAGCGGCCGACATCGCGCCGCCCCCGGCCGCCGTGCGCGCCGTCGCCCAAGCGGAAGCGGGCGTCATCGATCATATGAATGCCGACCACGGCACGGCCCTCGACCTTTACGCCAACAAGCTGTTGCGCAGAAAAGGCCAAGGTTGGCGCGCCGTCGCCTGCGATCCCTGGGGCCTGGACCTGATGCGCAACGACGCCCCGGCGCGCCTTGAATTCGATGCCCTGGCGGCCGACGCGGGCGGCCTGCGCCAGGCTTTGGTCGATCTCGCGGCGAAGGCGCGGGCCAAGTCCTGAACCCCGGCATTTTCGGCGGCAAAAATGTGAAAGGAATGTTGCCCCCTTTTGTCGGGAAGGCTACGTTTTGCATGAAACCTTGATTAACAGGGCGCAGGGAAACACCAGGGACATCGCGCGTGACGACCCGCCGGGGGGCGGCCGTCGGCGTTTATCCATCCCTTTCATCGAATCGAAACGGTCACCGCATCGCCGCGGCCGACGGGCGTAATCATCATCCTCAGGGAGTTTATTGTGGAGAACGCAGGACACTTCATTTCCAGCTTCGGATTGGACAACCACGGATTGGCGGGGGTCAAACGGGCCTTTTGGAACCTTGACGCCCATCACCTGTTCGAAGAAGCGGTCCGCCGCGGCGAAGGCCGGGTTTCGGCCGGCGGCGCCATCGTCACGGAAACGGGCCAGCACACGGGCCGCTCGCCCAACGACCGTTTTATCGTCGAGGAAGACGCCACCAAGGGCGAGATCTGGTGGGGTAACGTCAACCGCCCGATTTCCGAGGCCCATTTCGACGGCCTGCTCGCCAAGATGCAGAAGCATTACCAGGGCAAGGACGCCTTCGTGCAGGACTGCTATGCCGGCGCCCATCCCGATTACCGCCTGAAGGTCCGGGTGGTGACCGAGGAAGCCTGGCATAACCTGTTCGCGCGCAACATGTTCATTCAGCCGCCGCGCGATGACCTGGCCGGGTTCGAGCCCGAGTTCACGGTCATCCAGGCGCCGTCGCTGACCGCCGATCCGGCCCAGGACGGCACCACGTCCGGGACCTTCATCGTCGTGCATCTTTCGCGTCGCATGATCATCATCGGCGGTTCGGCCTATGCCGGCGAAATCAAGAAGTCGATCTTCTCGATCATGAACTTCCTGATGCCGGCACGCGACGTGCTGCCCATGCATTGTTCCGCCAACCAGGGGGCCGACGGCGCCACGGCCATCTTCTTCGGCCTGTCGGGCACCGGCAAGACGACCCTGTCGGCCGATTCCTCGCGCACGCTGATCGGTGACGACGAACACGGCTGGGGCGATGTCGGGGTCTTCAACTTCGAAGGCGGCTGCTACGCCAAGACCATCAACCTGACCCATGAGGCGGAGCCGGAAATCTTCGACCTCTGCCATACCTTCGGCTCGATCATCGAGAACGTGGTCATGGACCCGGCTACCGGCGGGCTGGATTTCTTCGATCCGTCGCTCACGGAAAACGGCCGCGTCAGCTACGACATCACCAAGGTTCACAACGCGTCGGCCACGGGATGCGGCGGTCAGCCCAAGGATATCGTCATGCTGACCTGCGATGCCTTCGGCGTCCTGCCGCCGATCAGCCAGTTGACCCCGGACCAGGCCATGTACCACTTCCTCTCGGGCTATACGGCCAAGGTCGCCGGCACAGAACGGGGCCTGAAGGAGCCGCAGGCGACGTTCTCAACCTGTTTCGGCGCCCCCTTCATGCCGCGCCATCCCACGGTCTATGCCAAGCTGCTGGGCGAAAAGATGGCCAAGCACAACGCCAAATGCTGGCTCGTCAACACCGGCTGGTCCGGCGGCGGCTACGGCGTGGGCGAACGCATGAAGATCGCCTATACCCGGGCCATGCTGCACGCGGCGCTCGACGGCAAGCTGGACGCCGCCGGCTTCACCCCCGATCCCAACTTCGGGGTGCTGGTGCCCAACGCCTGCCCGAACGTGCCGACGGAGGTTCTCAACCCCAAGAACACCTGGGCCGACGCCGCCGCCTACGACGCCCAGGCGCGCGACTTGACCCAGCGTTTCGAAGCCAACTTCGGCCAGTTCGAAAGCCATGTGGAAGACAGCGTCAAGGCTGCGGCCATTCGCGCCGCCGCTTAATCCCGCGCCGCATATCGACCGGAAAGCCGGCGTCCCTTCAGGGGCGCCGGTTTTTCTTTGCCGCATGACGGGCTTCCTTTTCTCTTGACATGCAATTGCGAATGATTTGCAATTGCATGGAGCCAATATGAACAAACAGCATATGGGACGGCATTGATGGGACATATGGGACCTGGCGGCGGGGACAGGATCGACGGGGTGATGCGGACGGGCGCCGGTACGCCGATGGAGGCACCGCGCACCTTCGGCTACGAGGCTGGGGACGATGTCGTCGGCGGGGCCGTGCCGGCTTCCGGGCGTCGCGGTCTGCGCCATCATGTTCCGGCCTGCGGCGCCGCGGGCCAGGCGGCGGAACATCCCCGGCGGCTTGATTTCTCCGACCTCGACCTGCCGGAATGCCTGTTGATCAAACCGATCCGCCTGTGGCTGCACGGGCCGGAAAACTGGCCCCTGATCGGCGTGCAGTACCGTGCCCATTTCGGCGAAGTGCCGGCCATCCGGGCGATGGAGGCGCTGCGCGGGGTGATCGAAATCCTCAACGCCGGCGGCCGCCGCATGATGCATTTCCACAAGGCCTGGAAGCGCACGACCACCGGCGACGAACGCGCCTTGGTGGCCCTTGCCGCCGCCGTGCAGGCGGGCGACGGTGACCGGGCCCAGGCCATGGCCCTGCGCCTGGTCGGCCCCGATTGGCAGAAACCGCTGATCGACGACATGACGGCGCTGTCCGAGGCCTTCACGGTTCGGGGTCACCGTTTCGTTCATCTGCCGCCCAGAGGGCAGGGGGGTGCCGGGTGGTCCGCCGAGCCGGTCAGGGCCTTGCGCGAAACCCCGCCACGGCGAGCGCCAGCCAGCCGGCCATAAGGGCAAAGCCGCCCCAGGGGGCAAGAAAGGTCAGGCTCCATAGGCCGAGCGCCGTCGCACCGTAGAGCGCGCCCGAAAACAGCAGGATGCCCAACGTGAATAGGGCCGCCGCCCCAGCGGCCCACGGCCCGGCCCTGGTCCCCGCCCGATCCCGGACCAGGGCCGCGCCGATCAGGGCCAGGGTATGCCACATGTGAAAGCGGTTGGCGGTGGCGAACTGACCCTTAAGGACCGCATCGCCCTCCAGCCCATGGCTGCCATAGGCGGCCAGCGCCACGGCAAGGGCGCCTGAAACGCCGGCCAGAACGATCCACCAACGCCCCGTCACGACTGTGGTCCCGGTTCAAGGTCAAGGGGCTCAAGGGCGCGCAGTTCGTCCAGCAAGGCCGTCTCGAATACGCCGCCGCCATCGTCCAGGGCGTCGAGATAGGCCTTCACGTCCTTTTCGATGATGCCGATGGTGTTGTTCGGATCATACCCTTGGCGCGACCAGTCGATGGCGTCGATGTTGTCGCCGTACCAGGTGGCCCCCGACGACATGGCCATGACGTCCAACAGCCGCCGCCGGTCGAGGCCGAGGGCCTGGGCCGAGGCCAGGGCCTTGCGCACGGCGATCACGCCGACCACGCCGACGAAATTGTTCAGCACCTTGCAGGTCATGCCTGCTCCGACGGGGCCGAGATGATGAATGCCGTCGCCCATGGCCTGGAACAGGGGCATCAGGCGCTCCACCGTCGTCTGGGCGCCGCCGACCATGAAGGTCAGCGTGCCGCGGGCCGCGCGATAGGGGGCGCCCGACATGGGGGCGTCGGCGAAATCGACGCCGTCCGGCATGCGCGCCGCCAAATCGGCCACGGCGCGGGGCGACAGGGTGGAGCAGGTTACGAACAGACCCGGCCGCCCGTCCCGCCGCAGAATGCCCTGATCGCCGAAACACAAATCTTCCGTTTGTCGCAGGTCGCGGACCACGGACAGCACGATGTCGCAGCGCGCCGCGAAATCGCCCGCATCCGCGATCATGCGCGGGGCGAAGGCGCCGAATTCGTCAACATTCCTGACGTCATGGCCCCAGACATCGACCCCCGCCGCCAACAGGCATTCCGCCATGGGCAGACCCATGGTGCCGCAGCCGGCGATGCCGATGGTCGCCAGGCCGGATGGCGGGCCGCTCACCGCGCGGCCTCGACCAGGGCGCGAAACAGGGCCTGATTGGGATCACGTTTATCCAAAAAGAATTCCGGATGCCACTGCACGCCCAGGCAGAATTTTCGGTCGGGGCGTTCGGCCCCTTCGATCACCCCGTCGGGGGCCACGGCGTTGACCACCAGTGTCGGCGGCAGCGCGCGGGGGGCTTCGTTGTGGGCCGTGTTGACCATGATCTCGTCGCGTCCGACGATGCGGTGCAACAGGGTATCCGGCATCACGGTCACCGCATGGGCGGGTTCTTCCGCCGGTTTTTCATTGAGATGGTCGATGGGCCCCGCGATTTCCGATTTCAAGTCGCGGATCAGGCTCGCGCCCTCGACCGCGGCCAGCACCTGCAGGCCGGCGCAGATGCCCAACAACGGGACATCCCGGTCGATGGCGGCCCGCACCAGAGGCACCTCGGCGGCATGGCGGGGATGCGGCGCTTCGGCGACGACGATCTCGCCGCCGTAGTACACCTCAGGGAAAGGGTAAAAGCCGCCCGGCACGATGACACCGCCGACCGCATCCAGATAGTCGTCCCATCCCTCTGCGATATAGGGCAGGCCCACGGGCAATCCGCCCGCTGTCCATACGGCGTCAAAATACGCTTGGCGTAACGCGTAATGCGGGCGCCGGGAAAAGCTACCCTCTTCCTGGTAGTCAAGCAGGATGCCGATGACGGGGCGGGTCGTCACGGCCGAATGAAATCATCTGTGGGCAATGGTTGATCTCCGATCCGATCAAGGCCTAACCTTTAATGGGATTTATACCCGAGGGGAGAAGAATGGTCGAACAGAAGCCGCGGATGGAAGCACTTTCCATCGATCCCCAAGTGATGGAACCAAGACTGGCGGCGCTGTTCGAATACTGGACAGGGTTGTCGTCCCCGCCTGATCTGCCGCATTGGGGCGGCGCCATCGGCGAGGGATTTCGGCTGATTGACCTGGAGCCGGACATTCTCGCAATTCTGACGGTTGTGGACACCGGCCCGGCGCCGGCCGATTTCGTCTACCGATTCTGGGGCACGGGGCGATTTTTGTTTCTCGGCAACCGCCCGGACCCAACGGGCAGGCCGGTGATCGACGGGCTGAGCGAATTGAACGCGGCGGATGTCCTGGCGCAGTATCAGGCCGTCTACGATACGGGCCGTCCCGTGCTGATGCAGAACTCATGGAAACTTGAAAGCGGGCTGGTCGCTGAATGCCAGACCCTGCGGCTGCCGCTTGCCAAGGACGTCGGGCCGGGCATCGGCAAGATTGTCGCGGCGACGAAGTTCCTGCGCCACGCGGAAGAGGTCAAGCGTCTGCTGACCGACGGCGGCTAGGAAACACGGACCGCAGAGCCCTGGTGATCCCATCCCTTTAAGCTAGAGTGTCAACGAAGTCGGGAATGTCCACTATTCCGACGGAGATTTAGATGAGTGATATGGTGCCTGTAACCGATACCGTCATGTCCAGCATGGGTTACCTGGAGTACACACTGCTCCCGATTGATCCTGCGCTTATGCCTGGTGAGATGGCGAAGGCGTTCGAATATTGGAATGCCGTGCGTGGCGACAATTGGGCGCCCGCATGGACGGATTTCAAGCTTCATGAATTACCGCCGTCGGTCGTTCCCATGACGGTCGTCGTCGATGTCGACGGTGAAACGCCCGATGTGGCGCGTTTTATTTATCGGTTCTGGGGAACCCGCCGGGCGGAACTTTACGGGCGGGAAAACAAGGGGCGCGAAGTGCGTGACGCCCTGCCGGACAAGTCCGGGCCGATCATCGCCGAGCAATGCGGGTTGGTGTTGGCGGCGCGGGCCCCGATCCTGTTTCGCAATGTTTATCCGTACAAGCCGGCTGAGGCGGCTGTGTGCATCACCCTCCGCCTTCCGGTCGCATCGGAGGACGGCCGGCGTCTGGACAAGATCGCGACAACGGCGATCATCGTCGACAATCCGGATTCCTATGCGGAATTCGTCTCTTTGCCGGCCGCAGGGGAAGCGCAGAAACCTTCTTAGTTAGGCACGTCGGTCAGCGTGGCAGGTCGCTCGTCCCCATCAGGAATTCGTCGATCGACTTGGCACACTGACGGCCTTCGCGGATCGCCCAGACGACCAGGGACTGGCCCCGGCGCATGTCGCCGGCGGCATAGACCTTGGGCAGGGACGTCGCGTACTTGTCCGTATCGGCCTGGATGTTGCCGCGGGGGTCGAGATCGACGCCCATGGCTGCGATCATGCCGTCGTGGATCGGATGGACGAAACCCATGGCCAGCAGCACCAGATCCGCCTTCAGGGTGAATTCCGAGCCCGGAACCTCGACCATCTCCATGCTGCCGCTTTCGCTGGGCCGCCATTCCAGGCGCACGCCGTTGAGCGCGCTGACCCGACCGTCGGGGCCGGCGGTGAACGACTTGGTCATCACCGCGAAATCCCGTTCCACGCCTTCCTGATGCGAGGACGAGGTGCGCAGTTTGAGCGGCCAATCCGGCCAAGTCAGGGCCTTGTTTTCCTTTTCCGGCGGCTGGGGCATGAGCTCCAGCTGCGTGACCGAGGCCGCGCCATGACGGTTCGAGGTGCCGACACAGTCCGATCCCGTATCGCCGCCGCCGATGACGATGACATGTTTGTCCGTGGCCATGATCTCCGCACCCTGGGGCGTGTTGATCCCGGCGACCCGGCGGTTCTGCTGGGTCAGGAACTCCATGGCGAAATGCACGCCGGGCAGCTCACGCCCCGGCACCGGCAGGTCGCGGGGGCTTTCGGAGCCGCCGCAAAGCGCGACCGCGTCGAAGTCCTTCACAAGATCGCCCGCGTCCACGTTCACGCCGACATGGCTGTTGGGACGGAATTCAACCCCTTCGGTCTGCATCTGCGCGATGCGCCGATCGATCAGGTGCTTTTCCATCTTGAAGTCGGGAATGCCGAAACGCAGCAGACCGCCGATGCGTTCGTTCTTTTCGAACACCACGACTTTGTGTCCGGCGCGCGCCAACTGCTGGGCGCAGGCCAGGCCCGCCGGGCCCGAGCCGACGACGGCGACGCGCTTGTCCGTGTGATGGGCCGGAATCTGGGGCTTGATCCAGCCCTTGGCCCAGCCGCGATCGACCAGCGAACATTCGATGGTCTTGATGGTCACCGGCTCGTCCTGCAGGTTCAGGGTGCAGGATGCCTCGCAAGGGGCGGGGCAGACGCGGCCCGTGAACTCGGGGAAGTTGTTGGTGGAATGCAGAAGGTCCAGCCCCTCGCGCCACTTGTCGCGATAGACCAGATCATTCCAGTCCGGAATGATGTTGTTTACCGGGCAGCCCTGGTGACAGTAGGGGATGCCGCAGTCCATGCAGCGGGCCCCTTGTTCCGACACTTCCGCGTCCGTAAGCGGTTCGACGAACTCCTGCCAATGCTTCAGGCGTTCTTCAACCGGGCGGTAAGACCGATCGTGACGCTCGATCTCCAAAAATCCAGTGGGTTTTCCCATTATTTATTCCCCGGCCAGTGCGGCCGTTTCTGCGCCGGCGGCGCGCTCCTGCATCTCGCGGAGCGCACGGCGGTAATCCACCGGCATGATCTTGACGAACTTGGGCAGGTAGGCGTCCCAGTTGTCCAGGATGTGTTTGGCCCGCGAGCTGCCTGTATAGCGCAGGTGATTCTCGATCAGGCCCTTGAGACGACGCGCGTCGAAGCGCATCGGGTCCGACACGACGTCGGCGGTGCCGTCGTCGGGTTCGTTGGGGTCGATGGGCTCCAACTCGACCATGCCCTGATTGCAGAGCGTGTCGAAGTTGCCCGCCTCATCCAGGATATAGGCGATGCCGCCCGACATGCCGGCGGCGAAGTTGCGGCCCGTCTCACCCAGGATGACGACGGTGCCCCCGGTCATGTATTCGCAGCCGTGATCGCCGCAGCCTTCAACCACGGCGGCCGCACCAGAGTTGCGCACGGCGAAGCGTTCGCCGGCGATACCGCGGAAATAACATTCCCCGGCGATGGCGCCATAAAGAACGGTATTCCCGACGATGATGTTTTCTTCCGGCACGATCGGGCTTTTGGGCGACGGATAGACGGCGATGCGCCCGCCCGACAGGCCCTTGCCCACGTAATCATTGGCGTCACCGATCAATTCGAACGACACGCCTTTGGTCAACCAGGCACCGAAGCTCTGCCCGGCGTTGCCGGTGAACTTCACGTGAATGGTGTCGTCCGGCAAACCCTCGTGGCCGTGCTTCAGGGCGATCTCCCCCGACATCATGGCGCCGACCGTACGGTTGATGTTCTTGATCGGGAACTCAAGGCTGACCGGAGTGCCGTTCTCGATGGCGTCCTTGGCCTGCTTGATGAGCTGATGATCGAGCGCCTTGTCGAGCCCGTGATCCTGGGTCTCGCAGTTGTAGACGGCCACGCCCTCGGCCGGTTTGACCGGCGCCAGAAGCCGCGTCACGTCAACGCCATGGGCCTTCCAGTGATCGACCGCCGGCCGCACGTCCAGGGCTTCGCGCCGGCCGATCATTTCGTTGATCGTGCGGAAGCCGAGGGAGGCCATGATTTCGCGCACTTCCTCGGCCATGAAGGTGAAGAAGTTGACGACGTGTTCCGGCTCCCCGGTGAAGCGCTTGCGCAGTTCCGGGTCCTGGGTGGCGACGCCGACCGGGCAGGTGTTCAGGTGGCACTTGCGCATCATGATGCAGCCTTCGGCGATCAGGGCCGAGGTTGCGAAGCCGAATTCATCGGCCCCCAACAGGGCGCCGATCACGACATCGCGTCCGGTGCGCACCCCGCCGTCGACCTGCACCGCGATGCGGCCGCGCAGCGCGTTCATGACCAGGGTCTGATGGGTTTCCGCCAGGCCCAGTTCCCACGGACCGCCGGCGTTGAGGATCGAGGTCAGCGGGCTGGCCCCCGTGCCGCCGTCGTGGCCGGAAATGGTGACGTGATCCGCATAGGCCTTGGACACACCGGCGGCGACCGTGCCGACGCCCACTTCGGACACCAGCTTGACCGAAACCCGGGCCTTCGGGTTCACGTTCTTGAGGTCGTGGATCAGCTGCGCCAGATCCTCGATGGAATAGATGTCGTGGTGCGGCGGCGGTGAAATCAGGCCGACGCCCGGGGTTGAATGACGCACGCGGGCGATCCATTCATCGACCTTGTGGCCGGGCAGTTGGCCGCCCTCGCCGGGCTTGGCCCCCTGGGCCATCTTGATCTGCAGGTCGTCGGCATTGACCAGGTATTCCGTGGTCACGCCGAACCGGCCCGACGCCACCTGCTTGATGCGCGACTTCATGCTGTCGCCGTTGGGCAGGGGCTTGTAGCGGACGCCGTCCTCGCCGCCCTCACCCGTGTTGGAACGACCGCCGATGCGGTTCATGGCGATGGCGAGGGTGGTATGCGCTTCCCAGGAAATGGAGCCGAAGGACATGGCCCCCGTGGCGAAACGCTTGACGATCTCGGACGCGGGTTCGACCTCGTCCAGCGGCACCGGCTTGCCCACGGGCTTCAGATCGAACAGCCCGCGCAGGTTTTTCAGCTTGGCGACCTGGTTATCGACCTTGGCGGTATAAGCCTTGAACTGCTTGTAGTTGGCCGAGCGCACGGCGTGCTGCAGGGTACCGATGGTTTCCGGCGTCCAGACGTGTTCCTCACCGCGGATACGGAAGGCAAGGTCGCCGCCGACATCCAATTCCGAGCGGTAGATCGGTGCGTCGCCGAAGGCCACGGCATGGCGGCGTTCGGTCTCTTCCGCGATCTCGGTGATGCCGGCCCCTTCGACCTTGGTCGCCGTGCCGGTGAAATAGGCGTCGATGAATTCGCTCGACAGGCCGACGGCGTCGAAAATCTGCGCGCCGCAATAGGACTGATAGGTCGAGATGCCCATCTTGGACATGACCTTCATGATGCCCTTGCCGACCGCCTTGATGTAATAGGCATGGGCCTTGGCTTCGGACAGGCCGCTGGCCTTTTCCTGCACGATGTTGGAAATCGTGTCGAAGGCAAGATAGGGGTTGATGGCCTCGGCGCCGTAGCCGGCGAGCAGGCAGAAATCATGCACCCGGCGGGCTTCGCCGGTTTCCACGACCAGGCCGACCTCGGTGCGCAGGCCCTTGCGGATCAGGTGGTGGTGCACGGCCCCCGTCGCCAGCAGCGCCGGAATGGCGATGTTGTCGGCATCCAGGCCGCGATCGGACAGGATGATGATGTTGTAGCCCTGCTCGCGCACGACCTTTTCCGCCTTGTTGCAGATGCGGTCCACGGCCTGGGCCATGGTCTGGCGGTTCGGGCCGGTGTTCTGATAGCTGATGTCCAGGGTATAGGTCTTGAACGAGCCGTCGACGTGGTTTTCGATGCGGCGGATGCGCTCCAGATCCGTGTTGGACAGGATCGGCTGGTCGACCTCAAGCCGCTTGTGGGTGCCGCCCGACCCCAGGTCGAGCAGGTCCGGGCGCGGGCCGATGAAGCTGACCAGCGACATCACCAGTTCCTCGCGGATCGGATCGATCGGCGGGTTGGTCACCTGCGCGAAGTTCTGGAAGAAATAGTCGTAGAGCATGCGCGGCTTGTCGGACAGCATGGCCAGCGGAATGTCGCGGCCCATGGAACCGACCGGGTCTTCGCCCTTCTCGGCCATGGGGTCGAGGAAGAACTTGAGGTCTTCGCGGTTGTAGCCGAAGGCCTGCTGCTGATCCAAAAGGGTTTCGGAATCCGGCGTCATCGGGCCGATTTCCGGCGGCAGGTCGGCCAAGTGGATCTGCGTCGCGTCCAGCCATTCCTGATAGGGATATTCGGCGGCCAGTTCCGACTTCACTTCCTCGTCGGAAATGATGCGGTGCTGTTCCAGGTCGACCACCAGCATCTTGCCCGGCTGCAGGCGCCATTTCTGGACGATCTTTTCCTCAGGTATCGGCAGCACGCCGACTTCCGACGCCATCACCACCAGGCCGTCGTCGGTGACGATATAGCGTGCCGGGCGCAGGCCGTTGCGGTCCAGGGTGGCCGCGATCTGCCGGCCGTTGGTGAAGGCCATGGCGGCGGGGCCGTCCCAGGGTTCCATCAGGGCCGAGAAGTATTCGTAGAAGGCGCGCCGTTCGGGGGCCATCTGCGGGTTGTTGTTCCAGGCTTCCGGAATCATCAGCATCATGGCGTGGCTGAGCGAATAGCCGCCCATGACCAGAAGCTCCAGCGCGTTGTCGAAGGTCGACGAATCGGATGAACCGTCGCCGATCAGCGGCCACAGTTTTTCCAGGTCGTCGCCCAGGATCTTCGACGACATGTTGTGGCGGCGCGCGTTCATCCAGTTGAGGTTGCCGCGCAGGGTGTTGATCTCGCCGTTGTGGCAGAGGAAGCGGAACGGCTGCGCCAGACGCCACGACGGGAAGGTGTTGGTCGAGAACCGCTGGTGGAACAGGGCGATCGCCGTGGCGAAATCGGGGTCCTGGAAATCCACGTAATATTTGGACAGGTTGGGCGCCAGCACCATGCCCTTGTAGACGATGGTGGCCGACGACATGGACGGGAAATAGAAGTCCTGCCAGGACCCTTCGTCCTTGTCCCACAGCGCGTGATGGGCCTGCTTGCGGATGACGTAGAGTTTGCGTTCGAACGCCGCGTTGTCGGCGGTGTCCGGGCCGCGCTGGATCAGCACCTGCTTGATCACCGGTTCGTTCGGCTTGACGCTTTCGCCGAGCACGCTGTTGTCCGTCGGCACGTCGCGCCAGCCCAGCAAGACCTGGCCTTCGTCGGCGGTGGTCTTCTCGATGGCCTTGATCGCAAGGTCGCGCAGCTTGTGGTCGCGCGGCAGGAACACCATGCCCAGCGCGTAGTCGCCCTTGGCCGGCACCTCGACGCCCTGCTTGGCGAAGACCTTGCGGATGAACGCGTCGGGAAGCTGAATCAGAATCCCCGCACCGTCGCCGGCCATGGGATCGGCGCCGATGGCGCCCCGGTGATCCATGTGGTGGACGATGTCCAGCGCCTGATGCACGATCTCATGGCGCGGCTCATTATGAATGTCGGCGATGAAGCCGAATCCACAAGCGTCGTGCTCGTTCAAGGGGTCGTACATCCCCTCTTCAACGGGCAGTCCATAACCGTTGCGCCGTGAGGTCTGGCTCATGCGTTAACTTCCTATTCGCGGGTTCTTGAGAGCCCATTTAGATAGCAATCCAGACCCCGGACGCCAAACAAAAACCTCCTTCAACTGTCATAAAAATCACAGGAAATTGGCCCGTTCCGGCCCTTATGAGCAGGTGCACAATTGCCGTCCCGGCCTGCGCGGCCTCTTGGCAGCGACCCGGTGATCGGCTAGAAGACCCAAAAGTCGTAGGAGAGAGCCTTGCCTACACTACATCTTGCGATTTTGGCGCTGATTCAGGGGATCACGGAGTTTCTCCCGATCTCCTCGTCGGCCCATCTCGCGGTGACGCCCCGGCTTTTGGGTTGGGCCGACCAGGGATTGCTGATCGACGTCGCCGTTCATGTCGGGACGCTGGGCGCCGTGGTGCTCTACGTCCATCGCGACATCTGGGACATGCTGTCGGGCCTGGGCCGCGTGCTCAAGGGCCGGCGCGACCAGGGGGCCAAGCTGGCGGGGCTGGTGATCCTGGCGACCCTGCCGGTGATCGGCGCCGGCTATGCCCTCAACGAATATTACCCGAACGGCCTGCGCTCTCTTGAATTGATCGCCTGGGCGACCCTCGGCTTCGGGATTCTGCTGTATGTCGTCGATCACATCGGTATGACGCTCCGGCGCATCGAACATCTGGAAATCTCCGACGCCCTGGTGATCGGTATTGCCCAATGTCTGGCGCTGATCCCGGGTACCTCGCGCTCCGGCATCACCATGACGGCGGCGCGTCTTTTGGGCATGGAGCGCACGGACGCCGCCCGATTCTCCATGCTGCTGTCGATTCCGGCGATCATCGGGGCGGGGGCGCTGAAGGGCTACGAGCTCTGGAAAACCGGTGATGCGGCGCTGACGTCCGACGCCTTCACGGCGGCGGGCCTTGCCTTCATCACGGCGCTCATCGCCATCGCCCTGATGATGGCCTGGCTGCGGCGCGCCAACTTCACGCCCTTCGTGGTCTACCGCATCGTGCTGGGGATTTTCCTGCTGGCCGTGGCCTATGGCTACGTCGGCCCGTTCAACTGACCCGGCAATCCGCTGTCGGCGCCAAGATGGACCCCCGGGTCAAGCCCGGGGGCGACGGTCGGGGATGGGGCGGAAACTCAATACCGCGTGCCGCGATCGACCGTGTTGAGCGGTGGTTCCCCCGCCTCCATGCGCCGGATGTTCGCAACGTACCATTCCGTCGATGAATGGGGCACGGTCAGGCTCGCCATATGCGGGGTCACGGTGACCTTGGGGTGGCTCCAGAAGGGATGATCTTCGGGCAAGGGTTCCGTGTGGAACACGTCGAGCGTCGCGCCCGCGATATGCCCTGACTCGATCGCCGCGATCAGGTCGTCGTCGACCACATGACCGCCGCGCGCACAGTTGATCAGGCAGGCGCCTTCGGGCAGGGCGGCCAGGGTGTCCTTGTTGATGATGCCTTGCGTGTCCGGCGTCAGCGGCAGCAGGCAGATCAGGATGTCCGTGCGGTTCAGGAACGGGATCAGCTGATCCCGGCCATGGAAGCATTCGACCCCGGGAATGTCCTTTTTCGTGCGCGCCCAGCCGGCGACCCGGTAATGCAACGGCACCAGCTTTTTCGCCGCGTCGCTGCCCAACTCGCCCAAGCCTAATATCCCGACCCGGCGCTGTTCGGCGTCGGCCTGGCGCAGGCGCTTCCATTTATGTTCGGCGGTCCAGCCGGCGTAAACGCCCATCTTGCGGTGATGATGGATCGTCCAATACAGGACGTATTCGCTCATCCCCTGGGTCAGGCAGCGGTCGACCAGGCGCACCAACGGCACGCCGTCCGGCAATTCCGGGTCGTTCCACAGATGGTCGACCCCGGCCCCCATGGAAAAGATCGCCTTCAGGTTGGGCAGGCTCTTGAGGAACCCCGGCTTGGGCTTCCACACGATGGCGTATTGGATGCCGGCGGGATCGCCGGTTTCATCCTTGGCCGGGTCGTCGGACCACACGCGGAAATCGGCGTCGGGCATTTGCGCAAGGAAGGCGTCCCGCCAGGGATCGGGTTTATCCCCGGGGGCCATGTAGAGAACGGTAACCATTATGTTGAAACGACTCCGGTTTCGTCGGCCTTCAATTCGAAGGCGGCGGCCATCAGGGCCTTGGTGTAGGGATCCTTGGGATCGTCGATGATCTGCTGGGCAGACCCGTATTCGACGACGCGGCCTTGGCGCATGACGGCAATCTCATGGCTGACGGCGCGCACCACCTTCAGATCGTGGGAGATGAACAGGTAGGCCAGATCGTGCTTCTTTTGCAAGTCGCGCAGCAATTCGACGATCTGCGCCTGCACGGACATGTCGAGCGCCGAGGTCGGCTCGTCCAGCACCATGAACTTGGGCTTCAGCACCAGGGCCCGGGCGATGGAAATGCGCTGGCGCTGGCCGCCGGAAAATTCGTGGGGGTAGCGGTCCTGCATCTCGGGCGTCAGGCCGACCTCGTGCAAAGCCTCGGCCACCAGTTGGCGGCGCGCGGCGCCGTCGCCGCCCAGGCCGTGGACGATCAGGCCTTCCTCGATGATCTGGCCGACCGACAGGCGCGGGCTCAGACTGCCGAAGGGGTCCTGGAACACGATCTGCATTTCCCGGCGCAGCGGCCGCATCTGTTTGAACTGCCAGCCCTGGATGTTGGCGCCTTCGAACAAAATGTCGCCCCGGGAGCGTTCCAGGCGCAGCAAGGCCCGGCCTAGCGTGCTTTTGCCCGACCCCGATTCGCCGACGATGCCCAGGGTATGGCCGCGTTTGAGCGCCAGCGAAATGCCGTCGACGGCCTTGATATGGTCCACCGTGCGGCGCAGGAACCCGCGTTTGATGGGGAACCAAACCTTCAGGTCGCGGCCCTGCAATAGTTCCGGCGCGGCCGGGTCGGCGGGCGCGGGCCGGCCCTTGGGCTCGGCCGCCAGAAGGTGGCGGGTATAATCGTGCTGCGGGTTGTCGAACAAAGCCTCGGTCGCCTTCTGTTCGACGATCCGCCCGTCGTTCATGACCGAGACCGTGTCCGCCATGCGCCGCACGATCCCCAGATCGTGGGTGATCAGCAGCATGGCCATGCCCAGTTTCTGCTGAATGTCCTTCATCAGCTTCAGGACCTGGGCCTGGATGGTCACGTCCAGGGCCGTCGTCGGCTCGTCGGCGATCAGCAGGTCCGGGTTATTGGCCAGGGCCATGGCGATCATGATGCGTTGCTGCTGGCCGCCGGAAAATTCGTGGGGCAGGGATTGCAGGCGAGAGGCGGCCTCGCCCAGGCCGACCAGGTCGAGAAGTTCCAGCACCCGGGCGCGGGCCTGCTTGGCGGTCATGTGCTGATGCAGGAACAGGACCTCGGCGATCTGCTTTTCGATGGAATGCAGCGGGTTGAGGCTGGTCAGCGGCTCCTGAAAGATCATCGCGATCTGGTTGCCGCGAATTTTGCGCATCACCCCGCCGGGTGCGCCCACCAGTTCCTCGCCGTTGAACTTGATCGATCCCTTGGGATGACTGGCGAGCGGATAAGGCAGCAGCTGCATGACCGACAGCGCCGTCACCGATTTGCCCGACCCGGATTCCCCGACCAGGGCATGGGTCTCGCCCTTGCCGATGCTCAGGCTTGCCCCCTGCACGGCCGTGACGGCGCCGTCCCCGGCGCCGAAGGTGACGTGCAGATCGTCGATTTCCAGCAGCTTGGACATTATTTGAAGACCTTCCGGGGGTCGAAGGCATCGCGCACGGCCTCGCCGACGAAGACCAGCAGCGACAGCATGATGGCGAGCGAGAAGAACGCCGTGAAGCCCAGCCAGGGGGCCTGGATGTTGTTCTTGCCCTGGTTCAGCAATTCGCCCAGGGACGGCGACCCGGCGGGCAGGCCGAAGCCCAGGAAATCAAGCGACGTCAGCGTGGTGATGGAGCCCGACAGGATAAACGGCAGGAAGGTCAGGGTCGCGACCATGGCGTTGGGCAGGACGTGCTTGAACATGATGACCCCGTCCGACACGCCCAAGGCCCGGGCCGCGCGCACGTAATCGAAATTGCGCGCGCGCAGGAATTCGGCGCGCACCACGCCGACGAAGGCCATCCAGGAAAACATCAGCATCAGGCCCAGAATCCACCAGAAACTGGGCGTCACCACGCTGGCCAGGATGATCAGCAGATACAGGGTCGGCAGGCCCGACCAGACCTCCATGAAGCGCTGCGCCAACAGGTCGATCCAGCCGCCGAAATAGCCCTGCACGGCGCCTGCGGCGATGCCGACCACGGCGCTGATCGCCGTCAGCGCCAGGCCGAACAGCACGGAAATGCGAAAGCCGTAGATCATGCGCGCCATCACGTCGCGGCCCTGGTCGTCGGTGCCCAGCCAGTTGTCGAGCGACGGCGGCGAGGGGGCCGGGCCCGGCAGGTCCTTGATGATCGTGTCGTAGGAATAGGGAATGGGCGGCCAGATCATCCAGCCCTTGGCGTTGATCAGGTCCTTGACGTAGGGGTCGCGGTAATCGGCCTCGGTCGCGAATTCGCCGCCGAAGGTGGTTTCCGCATATGCCTCGGCCACGGGGACGTAGAATCCGCCGTTGAAATAGACCAGGAACGGCTTGTCGTTGGCGATCAGCTCTGCCCCCAGCGACAGCACGAACAACAGCACGAAAATCCACAGCGACCAGTAGCCCCGGCGGTTGCGCCGGAAATTGGCGAGCCGCCGTTCCGTCAGCGGCGTGATGTGCAGGCCGAACACACGCCGGCCGGGCAGCGGCGGCGCGGTGGTATCGGCGGCGGTTGCGGTATCCGGGCTCACGGCGTCACACCTCGCGCGCGTCGAAATCGATGCGCGGGTCGATGATGTGATACATCAGGTCGCCGATGATGCCCATGAGCAGGCCCAGCAGGGTGAAGAAATACAGCGTCGCGAACATCACCGGATAGTCGCGGGTCAGCGCCGCGTCAAAGCCCAGAAGCCCCAGCCCGTCGAGAGAGAAAATCACCTCGGTCAGCAAGGCCCCCGTGAACAGAATGCCGATGAAGGCCGAGGGAAAGCCCGCAATGACGATCAGCATGGCGTTGCGGAACACGTGACCGTACAGCACCTGGCGTTCCGTCAGGCCCTTGGACCGGGCGGTCACCACGTATTGCTGGTTGATCTGTTCCAGGAACGAATTCTTGGTCAGCATGGTCAGCCCGGCGAAGCCGCCGATGACCATGGACGAGATCGGCAGGGTCAGGTGCCAGAAATAATCCTTCACCTGTTCCCAGGTCGAAAGCTCAGCGAAGTTTTCCGACACCAGCCCGCGCAGCGGGAAGATGTCCCAATAGCGCCCGCCGGCAAACAGCACGATCAGCAGGATCGCGAACAGGAAGCCCGGCACCGCGTTGCCGAAGATCACCAGGCCCGAGGTCCAGATGTCGAACTTCGATCCGTCGCGCACGGCCTTGGCGACGCCCAGCGGGATCGAGATCAGATAGACCAGCAGCGTCGTCCATAGGCCGAGCGAGATCGACACCGGCATCTTGTCGAGCACCAGTTGCATCACCGACTGGTCGCGGAAATAACTGTCGCCGAAATCGAAGGTCGCGTAGCGCTTCATCATCAGCCAGAAGCGTTCATGCGCCGGCTTGTCCAATCCGAACTGGCGTTCCAGGTCCTTGATGAATTCGGGCGGCAGGCCCTGCGCGCCGCGGTATTTGCTGGTCACCGTGCTATCGCCGCCCGATCCCTGGGCCGGGCGCTTGGCGGCCATGACCTCGGACCCGCCATCGCCGGAGACCCGGGCGGTGGACGACACGTCGTCGCCGGCGATCTGGGCGATCAATTGCTCGACCGGCCCGCCGGGCAGGATCTGCACCACGGCGAAATTGATGATCATGATGCCGAGCAGCGTCGGCGGGATCAGCAGCAGTCGGCGAAGGATATATGCGAACATGGCGGCGATGATACGGCTTGACGGCCTTGGCGGCTACCGTTCCTGTGGGGTCCGGTCACAACCCTTTCTTACGGTCGGAAAGGGACTGGGCCTTGGCCGCGTCGATCCACCAGGCGAAAAACTGGTTGCCGCGGGTCGGCGTGACCTTGGGCCGGGCGAACTTGTCCCAATAGGCGATGCGGTCATAGGGCGCATGCCAGTTGGGGATCATGTAATGGCCCCATTGCAGCACGCGGTCGAGCGCCCGCGAGGCGATGACCAGATCCTTGCGCGACGGGGCCGCGATCAGCTTTTCCACGATGGCGTCGACGGCCTTGGACCTGATGCCGATGATGTTGCGCGAGCCTTCCTGGTCGGCCGCTGACGTGGTCCAGAATTCGCGCTGTTCGTTGCCCGGCGACAGGGACTGTCCGAACCCGCCGACCACCATGTCGAAATCGAAGGTATCCAGCCTGCGGCGGTATTGGGCCGTGTCGATGGTGCGCACGGTCATGGCGATGCCCAGTTTCTCCAGGTTCTTGGCGAAGGGCAGGGCGATGCGCTCGAACAGGGGGGAGACCAGCAGCATCTCGAAGGCGAAGGGCTTGCCGGTCTTGGCATTGATGCGCTTGCCGTCCTTGATCACCCAGCCGGCCTCGGTCAGCAGTTTGGAGGCGGTGCGCAGGTTGCCCCGGATGTTGCCGCTCTCATCGCCACGGGGCGGATTGTATTCCTGGGTGAAGACTTCCGGCGGCAGATCGGCGCGGAACGGTTCCAGCAGTTTCATCTCGTCCGGTCCCGGCAGGCCCGTCGCCGCCATTTCCGAATTCTGGAAATAGCTGCGGGTGCGCTCATACTGGCCATAGAACAGGGCCTTGTTCGACCATTCGAAGTTGAAGGCATAGGCCAGGGCATGGCGCACCTGGGGGTCGCTGAACAATTCGCGCCGGGTGTTGAAGGCGAAGCCCTGCATGCCGGCCGGGCGGTCGTGGTGGATCTGTTCCTTGACCAGAACCCCCTTCTTCACGGCAGGCGTCTCATAGGCCGTGGCCCAGGCCTTGGACGAATTTTCCGACTTGTAGTCGTAGCGCCCGGCCAGGAAGGCTTCCAGCGCCACGTTGGAATCGCGGTAGTAATCGAAAATGATCTCGTCGAAATTGTTGTAGCCCTTCATGACCGGGATGTCCTTGCCCCAGTAATCCTGGACGCGGGACAGCTTGACGAAGCGGCCGGCCTCGAACTCGGTGATCTTATAGGGGCCTGAGCCCAAGGGCGGCTCCAGGGTCGTCTTGTTGAATTCCCGGCCCTTCCAATAGTGCTTGGGCAGGACCGTCAGCTGGCCGATGATCAGCGGCAATTCCCGGTTTTCGCCCGGCTTGAAGGTGAATTTCACGGACCGTTCGCCGGTTTGCGTCACCTCGGCGACGTTGCCGTAATAGAAGCGGTAGAAGGGCGCCCCTTCCTTGACCAGGATATTGAAGGAAAAGATCACGTCATCGACCGTCACCGGCATGCCGTCGTGCCAGCGGGCTTCCTTGCGGAGTTGGAATTCCACCCAACTGCGGTCCTCCGGCATGGTCACGGTTTCCGCCAGGCGGCCGTACTGGCTGAACGGCTCGTCCGCCGCGTCGTCCATCAGGGTGTCGTAGACGAAGCCCGATGCCCCGGCCGCCGTGCCCTTGATGATAAAGGGGTTGAAGCTGTCGAATGAACCGGTGGCGCCCAGGCGCACGGTGCCGCCCTTAGGCGCATCCGGATTGACGTAGTCGAAATGTTTGAAGTCCGGGCCGTACTTCAGGTCGCCGTGCATGGCCAGCCCGTGCACCGGCTTGGGCGCATCGGCCGCCCCGGCAGGCAGGGACAAGCAGGTGAGGACGAGAAGGGCGCTCAGAAATCGCATCTTTGGTTCCCCCGGTATGCGGTGTTCGCTGCGTCGGAATATGGAGATTAGCCGGTTCCGGTCAAGAAGTGGCCTGCCATTATGGCAAGCCTGTGACGGATATCAGCCGCCGAGCGCGGCCACGGCCTGGTCGTGCAATGCGGGATCGCCCGATGCGATCACCGTGCCGTCGCCTCCGAGGCCCAGAGTGCCGCCGGCCCAGTCGGTCATGCGCCCGCCCGCCCCTTCGACGATGGGGACCAGGGCGACATAGTCATAGGGCTGCATGCTGGAATCGCAGACAAGGTCGGCGCGGCCGCGGGCCAGCGTTCCGTAACTGTAGCAATCGCCGCCGTAAAGCGCGTGGCGGCAGCCGTGGCGCAGGTTTTCGAAATGGCCGAAGTTGAGGCCCTGATGCATCTGCGGCGAAGTGGTGTACAGCCAGGCAGAGGCCAGGTCGGGGCAGGGCCGGCAGCGTACGGTCTCGCCGTTGCGCGTGGCGCCCAGGCCGGTGGCGCCGGCCCAGATTTCATCCAAGGCCGGATTGTCCATGACGCCGATCCAGGGAACGCCGTTCTTCAACAGGCCGATCAGGGTGCCGAACAGGGGCTTGCCGGTAATGAAGGCTTTGGTGCCGTCGATGGGGTCGAGTACCCAGACGAACTCCGCGTCCGCGTTTTCGGCACCGAACTCCTCGCCGAAGATGCCATGGTTTGGAAATTTCGCCCCGATCAATTCGCGCAGCGCCGCTTCGCATTCGCGGTCGGCCTGGGTGACGGGGCTGAGATCCGCCTTGTCCTCAATCTCAAGCGCCGCGTCGTAATGGCCCAGCACGATTTCCCGCGCGCGGGCCGCCATGTCCATGGCCACGGCCAGGCATTGGGCGGTCAGGGCGTCCGTGGTCGATTGCGTCACGGCGCCGTCCTCCGGTCGAATGAAAGCCGCGAAAGACTTACTTGAGGGATTCCAGGTAGACCAGCAGGGCCGCGCGGTCGGCATTCTTGGGAATGCCGCGGAAGGTCATCTTGTTGCCCGGGGCGTATTCCTTCGGATTGTCGAGGAACTTGTTCAATTCCTCGATGCTCCAGGTGCCGCCCAGGCCCGCCAGGGTACCCGAATAGTTGAAGCCGTCAGCCTTGCCCTGGCCACGCCCGACGATCTCCCACAGATTGGGGCCGATCTTGTGCTTGGCGCCGGCTTCCGCCGAATGGCAGGCGGTGCATTTCTTGAACACTTTGGCGCCGGCCTTGGGGTCGGCGGTGGCGATCAGTTCCATCACCGGCTTTTCGGCTTCCTTGGGGGCCGCGTCCTGGGCGTCGCCCTGGTCGGCGACGGCGACTTCGAAGCCCATCTTTTCAGGCTCGTTCGCGTGGACCAGCGTATCGCCGATCTTGTTGGTGCCCCACACGACCCAGGCCGTCACAAGAACGCCGAAACCGAGTTTTTCCATCCGGGAGAACTGCATGGTGTTTTCCTTTGCCGATTGTTGCGGGGAATTTAACCGCCCATGCCGCCATGTTCAAGCGGCATAAGCCACCTTCCGTCCCTTGCGGCGAATCTCCGGTTTTGCCCGCGTTGACACCGGCAGCCCCGCCAACGATACTCCGCACGTTTTTAAAAGGCCCATGATCTCCGGGCCTTGCCCTTCCGGACCCAAGATCGCTCAGCCATGGCTTCTTCCGCTACCTCCATCGCCTTCCAGGGCATGCCCGGCGCTTATTCTCATCTTGCCTGCCGCGAGGCGCGGGGCGACATGGAGCCCTTGCCCTGCCGTACCTTCGAAGACGCCTTCGCCGCCGTGCATGACGGCCGTGCGCGGCTGGCCATGATTCCCATCGAAAATTCCGTCGCCGGGCGGGTCGCCGACATCCACCATCTGCTGCCGGATTCCGACCTGCACATCATCGGCGAGCATTTTCACCGGGTGCATCACCATCTTTTGGCCGTGCCGGGCACGGAAATCGGCGAATTGACCCATGTTCACAGCCATGTCCATGCGCTCAACCAGTGCCGCAACCTGATCCGCGAACTGGGTGTCACGCCCGTGGTTCACGTCGATACGGCGGGGGCGGCCAAGGACATCGCGGCCCAGGGCGAAAAATCCCAGGCCGCCATCGCGTCCAGCCTGGCCGGGGAGATTTACGGCCTTCATTCGCTCAAACAGAATATTGAAGACGCGGAACACAACACCACGCGCTTTGTGATCTTGTCACTGACGGCGGAACCGCCGACCTATAATGAGTCCGAGACGTACATCACCAGCTTCACATTCCGTGTGCGCAACGTTCCGGCCGCCCTCTACAAGGCCATGGGCGGGTTCGCCACCAACGGGGTCAACATGACCAAACTGGAAAGTTATGTCGGTCCCGATTTCGTGGCGGCCCAGTTCTTCGCCGAGGTCGAGGGCCATATGGATGCGCCCTCGGTCAAGCTGGCCTTCGAGGACCTGTCCCATTATTCGGAATGGATCAAGGTGCTGGGCACCTATCCGGCCCATCCGTTCCGCAAAACCGCCGCCAATCAAGGAGCATGACCCCCGTGACCTTCGAAGATATCCGGCCCCACCTGGGCCTCGCCATCCTGCGCGGTCTCGCGCGCCGTTGTCCCAGCTGCGGTATCGGCCACAGCTTCAAGGGCTATCTGAAGGTCACCGACTGCCCCCATTGCGGCGAGGAGTTGGGCCATATCCGGGCCGATGATTTCCCGCCGTACCTCACCATCGCCATCGTCGGCCATATGGTGGTGCCGATGCTGCTGATGAGCGAACAGTTGATGTCGCCGCCGACCTGGATGCTGCTGGGCGTCGCCGTGCCGGTGACCCTGGGCCTCACGCTGGCGCTGCTGCCGCGGGTCAAGGGCGGCATCCTGGGCCTGATGTGGCACCTGGGCCTGCGCGGCGACGAAACGCAGTAACGTTGATTTCGGGATAAGGAGCATCCCGCAATGACCGACGAAAGGCCCCCCGCCGTCAGGGCGCTCGACGTCGCCCCCCGGGCCAAGCCCTCGACCTATCCGGAACCGTTCTTCAGCCGCATGGCCGGGCGGGAAAAGCGCCAGTTGGGCGACCTGTTCGGGCTCGGCAATTTCGGCGTCAACCTGACGCGGCTGGCGCCGGGCGGCGAATCGGCGCTGCTGCACCGCCACACCCGCCAGGACGAGTTCGTCTACATCCTCGAAGGATCGCCGACGCTGGTCACGGAAGACGGCGAAACGCTTTTGGCGCCCGGCATGTGCGCGGGTTTTCCCGCCGGCGGTTCAGCCCATCAACTGGTCAACCGGACCGCGGCCGACGTGCTGTACCTGGAAGTCGGCGACCGCACGCCGGGCGACGCGGCCAGCTATCCCCGCGACGATATTCAGGCCAACCTGGGCCCGGACGGCCGGTGGCTGTTCACGCATAAGGACGGCCGTTCTTACTGACCCAGGGCTTACTGATCCGGGGCGCTTACTTTTCCTCGAACTTGACCACGAACGGATAGAACGCGATGTGTCCGGCCATGGCCTCCAGCCCCGTCGGCGGGGTTTCGTAGGCCCAGGCGGCGTTTTCCGCCGTCCGGCCGCCGGCGTTCACGGTCCAATAACTGGCCGTGCCTTTGTGCGGGCATAGGGTGGATTTTTCCGTCGGCGCCAGGGCGTCCATGCGCACGTCGGCCTTGGGGAAATAGTACATGGGGGCATAGGCGCCCTCTTTCAAAATCTGCGCCTTGGCGCTTTCGGCGATCACCTCGCCGCCCACGGTGGCGGTGACGGTCTTGGGCGACGGGGTCAGGGAAAGGTCGGTCATGGGGTGTTCTCCTTGCAAAGTATGATCGGAATTGCGGCCTATATCCCCTGGCGCGGCGCCGATTGCCACGCACATCCGTTCACATTTCGGTGGGGCCCCTGGGCCGACGGTGAATGAGCGGCCGGATACGGAGAAAGACGCGGTAGGTGATTTCCAGCAAGGCCCCCATTGGCCGGTTTCGGAACAAAAGTCCGATAAGGCGAAAGGCAGGCAGCGCCGCCCACAACTCGGCAAATCCGCGTGCGCCCGAGTGCAATCGGCCCTGAGCATCCCGGGTGTGAAAGCGCTGCAAGGCATCGCATCGGCTTAAACCGTCGGGTAACTCGCGGTCTGCGCAGGCTTCAACATTCACCCAGCGAATACGCTCCGCGCCGGAACGGCGGCGGTAGAAGGCGATCTCTTTCCGGCAAAGCGGACAGCCGCCGTCGAAAAAAACGGTGAGAACGGGCAGGTCGCGGTCAAGGCCGGTCACCATGGTAGCGGCTCCCCCGAATGATCGTAAAACCCCCCGCTATCCGCCGGGGTCAAGCCGTCGATGACGTCGAGAAGACGTTCCGCCGCGCGTGCCGGAGGGTGCACGGTCAAGCCGTCCTTGGCGAAAGGGGCGCTCAGCGGGCTGTCGACGGTTCCCGGATGCAGGGCGACGCAGATTGCGTCCGGGCGCCGGCGCCCGAGTTCCACCGCTGCGGTCCGCACAATTTGGTTCAACGCGGCTTTGGAGGCGCGGTAGCTGTACCACCCGCCCAGCCGGTTGTCGGCGATACTCCCGACCTTGGCCGACAGTGTGGCGAAAACGGACCGCCCGGCGTGCGGCAGAAGCGGCAGAAAATGTTTCAGGATCAATGCCGGACCGATCGCATTGACCGCGAATGCGCGGGCCATGCGTTCCGGATCGAGGTCGCGCCAGCTTTTCTCCGGCATTGCGTCCGGCCCATGGAGAAAGCCTGTCGCGTCCACGACGAGACGCAGCGCCTTGTCCGTGCCGGTGGCCAGATCGGCCGCCGCCGCCACACTCGCTTCACTGGTGATGTCGACGGCGGGGTCTGTGCGGCGGGAAAACCGAAAAACTGTTTGAAAGCGGCCGCTGTCGTCCAGCCGATCTGCGATCGCGCTACCGATCGCGCCGTTCGCACCGAACACCGCGGCCACAGCAGCACGGGACGTATTCTGGACTTCGTGTGTTTGCGGCATGACGGGGGCATTCCATGGCTGAGGGTCGCTTTGTTTACGAAAGCGGTGGCCATTTGGTTCACCGACCCGGAAACCCGGCATCGGCAGGGCCGGGAATATCCCGAGCCGCGCCGGCAGCCTGTGGGGCTATTCGTGGCGCAGGGCCTCGATGGGGTCGAGGCGCGCGGCATGGCGTGCCGGAAAATAGCCGAAGACCACACCGACGGCGGCGGAAAACAGAAACGCCACGGTGACGATCAGGAAATCGATCGTGAACGGCAGACGCATGGCGGCGGATGCCAGCCCGGCCAAGCCGAGGCCCAGAAGAATGCCGATCAGCCCGCCCAGCAGGGACAACACGACGGCTTCCACCAGAAACTGCATGAGGACCTGGGACTCCTGCGCCCCGATCGCCAATCGAATGCCGATTTCCCGCGTTCGTTCGGTAACGGATACCAGCATGATGTTCATGATACCGATCCCGCCGACCAGAAGGCTGACCCCGGCGACGGCGCCCAGCAGTCCGGTCAGAACCTTTGCCGTGCCGGTCTGGGTTTCCAGTATCTGTTTCATATCGCGCACGCTGAAATCATCGTCCTTGGCCGAGGTGATATTACGCCGTTCGCGCAGCAAGCGTTCGATGTCCGTCTGGACCTTCGCGGTTTCCACGCCGTCTTCGGCCGAAATGTTGATCCGCCCGACGTCCGAGTTGCCGATCAGACGGCGCTGCACCGCGCGCAACGGCATCAGCACGATATCGTCCTGATCCGTGCCGAAGCTGGATTGGCCTTTCGGAGCCAGAATGCCGATGACCTCGCAGGAGACGTTTTTGACGCGGATATTGCGGCCCAAGGCGTCGGCGCTGCCGAACAATTCATCGCGCACGGTCTCGCCCAGGATGCAGGCGGCGCGCCCCGAGCGAACTTCCCCGTCGAAAAAGGTGCGGCCCTCGGACAGGACCCAGTTCTGTGTCGTCAGATAGGCGTTATCGGTCCCCGCCACGGTCGTCTTGCGGCTTTCCGAGCCGGCGATCACGGTGGCCGTTGTCTGGGCGATGGGTGCGACCGCGCGGACGCCGTGCAACTGTTCGCGCAGGGCCTCGACGTCGCGCGCGGTGAAGTTCTTGGCATCTGATGTCGCGCGACCGGGGCCGAACTGGCCGGGGCGCACGAACAGAAGATTGGTGCCCAGCTTTGACAGGTCGGCGGAAACCTTGGCCGCGGTGCCGTTGCCGATGGTCACCATGGCGATCACCGCGCCGACGCCGATGACGATGCCCAGGACGGTCAGAAAAGATCGCAAGGCGTTCCGCAGGATCGCCTGAAAGGCCAGCTTGACGGTTTCAAATACCATCAGGCGGCTCCGTTCAATTGCCGGGCCGGGGCGATGCGCCCGTCGATGAAGTCCAGGGTTCGGTGGGCGAAGGCGGCCATGTCCGGTTCGTGAGTGACCATGATGACGGTAATGCCCTGATCCCGGTTGAGGGTGACCAGCAGGTCCATGATCTCGCGGCTGGTCTTGGAATCCAGATTGCCCGTCGGCTCGTCGGCCAACAGCACCTTGGGTTCGGTGGCGATGGCACGGGCAACGGCCACCCGCTGCTGTTGACCGCCGGAAAGCTCGTTTGGGGCGTGATTTTCGCGCCCCGCCAGCCCGACCCGCGCGAGGGCGCCCGCGGCCAGGGCGCGGCGTTCCGCCGGCGGCGTGCCGCGATAGATCAGGGGCAATTCCACATTTTCCAACGCCGATGTCCGCGCCAACAGGTTGAAGCCCTGGAATACGAAGCCCAGGTAGTTGCGCCGCAAAAGGGCCCGCTGCCGGCGGTCCAGAGTGCCGACGTCGATGCCGAGAAAGCGGTAGGTGCCGGAACTGGGCACATCCAGGCAGCCCAGGATATTCATGGCCGTCGACTTGCCGGACCCGGACGGTCCCATGATTGCGACGAACTCGCCCTCCGTGATGGTCAGATCGACGCCGTCCAACGCCCGGACCTCCGCCGACCCCGTGCCGTAGATTTTGGACACGCCCTCGAATTCGATCAGTGTTGGCGCCGTACTGTCCTGGGAGTCCATGTTACGGGGCTCATTTCGCGGATGTGGTGGAATCGACGATCACCGCCTGTCCGGGCGCGATCGCGCCCTTGATGACCTGCGTCCGGCGGCCGTCCGACGATCCGATCGTTACCGGGACGGCGTGCGGCTGCCCGTCCTTTAATGTCCACAACAGGCGTTGCGGCCCGCTTGCCACCGCCTCGCTGGGCTGGCGGAACTTCGGCATGCCGGGAAACAGTTTCTGTAAAAACCCGCTCTCCTCGGCGGCCGGATCGGTGGTGGGCGGCGAAAACCGCAGGGCCGCATTGGGCACCGTCAGCGCGCCGGCGATCTGCTCGACCGTGATTTCCGCCGTCGCCGTCATCCCGGGGCGCAGCGCGAGATCGTCGTTGTCCGTCGTCAGCACGGCCTTGTAGGTCACGACGTCCTGAACGATCTCGGACCCCAGGTACAGCTCCGTGATGCGGGCGGCGAAACGGCGGTCCGGATAGGCGTCGACCGTAAAGGCTGCCGTTTGCCCGACTTTGACCTTGCCGACATCGGCCTCGTCGACATCGACCTGGACTTCCATTTCCCGCAAATCTTCGGCCAGGGTGAACAGCACCGGTGCCTGAAACGAGGTCGCGACGGTTTGGCCCGGTTCCACGTTGCGGCTGAGGACGACACCGTTGATGGGCGAACAGATGCAGGCCTTGGCCAGGTTGGTCTCCTGGAGCTTCAAATCCGCTTTCGCGGCGCTGACGTCGGCGCGGGCGCTGGCAAGCGCCGCCGTCGCCCGGTCATAGGCGGCCTTGGCGATTTCCAAATCCCGTTCGCTGCCGACCTTGCGCTCCGCCAGCTGCTTCTTTCGCAGAAAGTCCAGATTCTTTTCCTTCGCGGTCGCGATGGCTTCGAGGACACTGGCCTCGGCGGCGGCGAGATGCGCGCGGGAACTGTCGACCGTGGCCTCCAGGCGGTCGGTGTCCAGCTTGGCGAGAGGCTGGCCCTTGGTGACCGGCGAATTGTAATCGACCAGAACCTCACGGATGATCCCGGACAATTCGCTGGAAACATCGACCTCGTTGGTTGGCTGGACGGACCCCGTCGCCGTAACGATCACGGTGAGATCGCTTTTGGTGGCCGGCTGGGTGACGTATTGAACGGCGCTTTGCGGCCCGCGCGCGGCCCAAAAAGCCACCGCCACGGCGACAACGCCGACAACGACAAGCATAACCACCCGCCCGCGCCATCGCGACCAGGCCCCATTGGCCGCCTCGTCGCCGATCCCGAGGACCGATTTGATGTTCGCGCCGTCCTTCGACCGATCAGATGGGATGTCATCCATTCCTGGTTATTCTCCGCTTAAGGTAAAGCGGATTATAGCATCGCCGAGGTGTTGCCACTTGATTTCGGTCATGTCGCACGGCCGATCGGACCGCTGTCGGCCAGGGTTCAATCGCCCTCGTCGATCCAATCGTTGATCAGCCGCCGTGAGATACTGTCCGTGCGCGGCAGGCGCGGGCGATTGGGGTCCGTTTCGCCGTAGAATTCGCCGAACTGGGCCAGATCGGCGCGGGAAAACCACTTGGCTTCGCGGATTTCCGTGGGATCGACGTTGATGTCGTCGTTGAGCCCCCGGGCCCGGAAACCCAGCATGAGCGAGGCCGGAAACGGCCAGGGCTGCGATCCCCGGTAGGTCACGTCGGTGGCGCGGATGCCGGATTCCTCCAGCACCTCGCGGGCCACGGCTTCCTCCAGGCTTTCGCCGGGCTCCACAAACCCCGCCAGGGTCGAATACATGGGAAAGTCCCAGCGCGTCGACCAGCCCAGCAGGCAGCGGTCGACGCCGTCGGCCCCCACATGGGTCACCAGCATGATGACCGCCGGGTCCGTGCGCGGGAAATGCGAGCGTCCGCAATCCGGATTGGTGCAGGCCTGGACATGGCCGCTGTCGCGGGCTTCCGTCGGGCTGCCGCAATCGCTGCAGTATTTCTGCCGCCGGTGCCAATGGGTCATGCCCCGGGCATAGGCCAGGATCGTCGCCTCGTCGGCGGCCAAAAGCCGTCCGACCTGGCGCAGGTCCTCGAAGGTGGCGCCGTTGACCAGGTCCGGCAGGGCCTGTTCTTCGTGATGGGACAGGTCGACCGCGAAATAGGGCGCGTCTTCCCAAAGGCCGAGGAACACCTGCACGCTGGCATGCATGGTGACGGTGACCGCCGCTTCGCCGGTCAGCCAGCCGGCGCGCGGCCCCCCGTCTGATTTGTCGTCGCCTGGTTCCACCAGGTTGCGGTCGCGCCACACGGGCGCCACCCGGGCCTTGGGGTGGCTGAGAAGTTCCGCGACCGCGGCGTCACCGCGCCGCCGGTCGCCGGCCCGGTCCAGGGGACCGCCCGTATACATCAATCTTTTTGGCATTCGGGAAAATTGGCACAGGTACCGGCCCTTGGCAACGGCCCTGACAGGGCCCGCGTTTTATCCCCAGCAAGAAGATGCGCCGCGCTTGTGGAAACCCCGCCAAGAGTTGCTATATTAGGGCCAGGAGACTGGCCCGGACGGGCTTCCTCGCCAACCCGGTCAGGTCCGGAAGGAAGCAGCCGTAACGAGTTTCGGCCCGGGTCGGTGCCAGTCTCCGCTTAATTTCCCCAGGTGCGCGGCCCCAGGGGGCGCCGCCGCCGCCCAAAGCCGGGCCAACCAGCCCCTCCCGCCACGGACGGCCCATGGACGATATGGACGCAACCCGGGACCACCCCGCACCCGCCGCTTCCGGCGGGGGTGACGCCGCCCCCGACCAGGCGGCCTATCAGGTTCTTGCGCGCAAATACCGGCCGACCGACTTCACCAGCCTGATCGGCCAGGAAGCGATGGTCCGCACCCTGACCAACGCCATCGCCGCGGGCCGCCTCGCCCATGCCTTCGTGCTGACCGGCGTACGCGGGGTCGGCAAGACCACGACCGCCCGCATCATCGCCCGCGCGCTGAACTGCATCGGCCCCGATGGCACCGGCGGCCCCACGGTCGATCCCTGCGGCGTCTGCGCCAACTGCAAGGCCATTGCCCAGGACCGCCACGTCGACGTGATGGAAATGGATGCGGCGTCCCGCACCGGGGTCGACGACATCCGCGAAATCATCGACGGCGTGCGCTACCGGCCGACCTCGGCCCGGTTCAAGATCTACATCATCGACGAAGTCCACATGTTGTCGAAGAACGCCTTCAACGCCCTGTTGAAGACGCTGGAGGAACCGCCGGAGCATGTGAAGTTCATCTTCGCGACCACGGAAATCCGCAAGGTGCCGGTGACGGTGCTGTCGCGCTGCCAGCGGTTCGACCTGCGCCGCATCGAGGTGCAGCGCCTGGCCGACCACTTCAAGGGCATCTGTACCAAGGAAGGGGCGGAAATTTCCGAGGCCGCCCTGCACCTGATCGCCCGCGCCGCCGACGGCTCCGTGCGCGACGGCCTGTCGATCCTGGATCAGGCCATCGCCATGACCGATGGCGCGATCGGCGAGGACCTGGTGCGCGACATGCTGGGCCTGGCCGACCGATCCCAGGGCTTTGACCTGTTGGAAAAGACGCTCCAGGGCGACACACCGGGGGCTCTCAACCAGCTGGCATCCATGTATCAGGACGGCGCCGATCCGGCGGCGGTGCTGAACGACCTTCTGGAAATCGTCCACTTCCTGACCCGCGCCAAGCTGGTGCCGGAAACCCTGACCGATCCCGCCGTGCCGGAGATCGAACGCGTGCGCGGCAAGGATCTTTCCGAACGCCTTGGCATGGGGGCGCTGGCCCGCGCCTGGCAGATGCTGTTGAAGGGCGTGGGCGAGGCGCAGCACGCGCCCAACGCCATCCAGGCGACGGAAATGATCATCGTGCGGCTGGCCCATGCGGCCAACATGCCGACACCCGAGGAAGCGATCCGCCGGCTGACCGATGAGGGGGCCGCCGCGCCGATGCCCGCCGCGTCCGCACCGCAGGCTTCCGCCCCGCAAGCGCCGGCACCGCAGGCATCGGCACCGCAGGCACCGGCGCCGTCACCGCCTTCGGCCCCACCTGCCGGCGGCGGGTCCTCCGGCGGCGGCACGGCCCGCGCCCTGGCGCAGCCCGAACCCGATTACGATGACGTCCCCGATTACGACGGGGAACCGGATTACGACCAGGTCCCCACGGCCCAGGCGGACACCGCCCCCCTGCAGGCGCGGATCGAAACCTTCGCCGATCTGGTGGCCCTGGCCGGTCAGCTGAAGGAAGGCATCCTGCAGTCCCACATGATGGCCCAGGTCCATCTGGTGACGTTCGAGCCGGGCCGCATGGAATTCCGCCCGGGCCCGGGTGCGCCGGACAATCTGGCGGGCGATCTGGGCAAGTTCCTGAAATCCGTCACCGGCGAGCGCTGGATGGTCACCGTGTCCAACGAAGCGGGCCAGCCGACCCTGGCCGAACAGCAGGCCAAGGCCCAGGCCGCGGAAAAGGACGAGGTGTCCGAACACCCCCTGGTCAAGGCGGTGATGGAGACTTTCCCGGGGGCGGCGATTTCCAGGGTCCGCCATCCGGATGGGGGACATGAGCCCGATTAGGCCGGGCTGTCGGCTTTGGCCGGGCTTTCCGCATCTTCCTCGCGCCGCATCCAGCGGTCCATCAGAACGCAGGCGACCAGGTCGCCGACCACGTTAAGGGATGTGCGGCTCATATCCAGGATACGGTCGACGCCCATGATCAGGGCGATGCCCGCCGGCGGCACGCCGACGGTGGCCAGGATGGACGACAGCACGACGATGCCGACCCCGGGCGTGGCCGGTGATCCGATCGACGCCCCCACCGCCGTCAGCACGATCAGTGTCAACCCGCCGGCACCGATTTCCACGCCGAACACCTGGGCCAGAAAAATGGCGGCCACGCCCTGGTAAAGGGCCGTGCCGTTCATGTTGATGGTGGCGCCCATGGGGATGATGAACTGACTGACGACGGGGCGGACGCCCAGCCGTTCCTCGGCCGTCTTGATGGACAGCGGCATCACGGCGGCGGAGCTTGACGTGGAAAAAGCGAGCAGCATCACATCCCGTGCCGCGTGCAGGAACCGCCCCGGCCCCATCCCGGCCCCGATTCGGGCAATGGCCAGAAGCAATACCAGCAGACAGAGCAGGCCGAGCAGCACCGTGCCGACATAGATCGCCATGCCGATCAGGGATTGCAGGCCGATCTTGGACGTCAATTGCGCCAGCAGCCCGAACACCGCCCAGGGGGCCAGCCACATGGCCCAGCGCACCACGGTCATGCAGACTTCCTGGAGAGACGCCAGCAGGTCCAGCATGGGCTTGGCCTTGTCGCGTTCCATCATGACAAGGGCGACGCCGACCACGCTGGCGAAGATGACGACCTGCAGCATGTTGCTTTCGACCATCGACGACAGCGGATTGGACGGCACCAGGGTCAAAAACTGCTGCGGCAGATTGCCGATCGAGGGGGCGGCCGGCAGGCTGCCCGCGGCCGCCTGGGGCAACGGATCGAGGCCCGAGCGGATGCTGGCAGCGTCCAGGTAGTGGCCGGGGCCGATGAGCAGTGCCAGCCAGATTCCGATGGCGACGGCGATGGCGGTGGTGACGACGAAATAAACCACGGTCCGCAGCCCGAGCCGCCGCAGCTGCCCCAGGTCATTGTTCGAACAAAGCCCCCGGATGATGGAGGCGAAGACCAGCGGGATGACGATCATCTGGATCGTCGCCAGGAACAATTGCCCGGGAAAGCCCAGCCAATTGCCGATGGCGGAGGCTGTGGCCGGGGTGACCAGGCCGGCGCTGGGGCCGAGCGCCATGCCCGTGGCAATGCCGAGCACCATGCCGATCAGGACCTGCAGCCACAACCGGCCGCGCACCAGGTGCTGCAAGGTTTCCGCCATGGGCAACAATGAGCGGCGCCGGGAATTCTCCACGGGCGTCCAATCGGGGGGCGGGCTCGGATGTCTGCTCATCGCTTCCTTCTTCCGCCGAAACCGGCTGCGTCTTCCTGCGGCCTAGTCCATCAGGAACTTATTGCCCGACGCCTCGCCCCAGGCCTCGATGAATTGCTTGAGGTGCGGGCGGGCCTCGCCCTCGGCGTCAACCAACGAGATCACGTCGGCCAGCGCTTTGTTGAGCGCCTCCGTCGACAGCACGCCGCGATGGTGCTGCCAGCGCAGGTAGACCAGATAGGTGTTCAGCACATCCGTCTCGCAGTAGTCGCGGATTTCCGCGACGCGGCCGTCGTCGAACATGGGGGCGACTTGTGATCCGTCGACCCCGAACTTGCCGGGCAACCCTAAGATCGCGCAGACCTCGTTCAGCTTGATCCGGGCCGAGGCACCGAAGTCCGAGAGCGCTTCGATCAAATCGCAGTGCCAGTCGAGGGCATAGCGCGCCGTGTAGTTTTCCCATTTGTTGGACGTGTCGTGCAGCAGCGCCGCCTGCACGCCATGGGCCATGGCGCGGTATTTGAGGACCGGCAGGTCGAAGCCGCGGCCGTTGAAGCTGACCAGCCGGGGGCGCAGGCGCTCGAAATAGCCGAAGAAACCCTGCAGCAGTTTCTTTTCGCCGAAGCTGGCCTCGCCGCCGGAACGCAGTTCCTTTAGATGATAGATCTCGCCGCCGCTCGGCGTGTGTTCGATCTCGGCCTCCAGGAAGCTGATGGCGACCACGCGGTGGAACGGCTGGCGGTGGAAATCGTTGCGCCCGTCGGTGATTTCCAGGTGGTAGCGCGACAATTCGTCGCGCCGGGCCTGAATGTCCGGATCGTCGAAGCCGGTCAGCGCCGGCACGGCATCCGTGTCGGGCACGGTTTCGATGTCGAAGACGAAGAGGTTTCTATGCTGCATGACGACTGTTATACACTGGCCAACCCATCCCCGGCACCCATTGAGAAGCGGACGCGACCCATGAAGAACCTCGGCAAGATGATGCAGCAGGCCCAGGAAATCCAGGCCAAGATGGCCAATATGCAGGAAGAACTGGCCGAACTTGAGGTCACGGGCGCGTCCGGCGCCGGCATGGTCGAGGTGACCTTGAACGGCAAGGGCGAGGCCAGGGGCGTGAAGATCGATCCGTCCCTGCTGTCGGGTGCGGACACGGACGTCGAGGTCCTGGAAGACCTCATCACCGCCGCCATCAACGACGCCAAGGGCAAGGCGGAGCGTGAAATGCAGGCCCGCATGCAGGACCTGACTGGCGGCCTGGGCCTGCCGCCCGGCTTCAAGCTGCCGTTCTGATCGCCTGACCGTTCGGCATGGTCACCTCCGACATTGATCGCCTGATCACGCTGCTGGCCAAGCTGCCGGGCCTGGGCCCGCGTTCGGCCCGGCGCGCCGTGCTGCACCTGATGAAGCGGCCGGACAGTTTGATGGAGCCCATGGCCCGGGCGCTGGACGCGGCGGCGACCAACATCAAGACCTGCGCCATCTGCGGCAACCTGGACACCCGGGACCCCTGCGAAATCTGCACGGATGACCGCCGCGACGGCGCGCAGATCTGCGTGGTCGAAGACGTCGCGGACCTCTGGGCGCTGGAACGCACGGCCGGGTTCAAGGGCCATTACCATGTGCTGGGTGGCACGCTCTCGGCGCTCGATGGCATCACGCCCGAGGACCTGCGCATTCCGGGCCTCTGTTCGCGCATTCAGGCGGGCGGCGTGAAAGAGGTCATCCTGGCGACCAACGCCACCGTCGACGGCCAGACCACGGCCCATTACATCGCCGACCGCGTCGCGGGATTGGGCAAGGACGTCGTGGTCTCGGGATTGGCGCACGGCGTGCCCGTGGGCGGCGAACTGGATTACCTGGACGACGGCACCCTCACCGCCGCCATGAAGGCGCGGCGGCCGCTGGCCTGAATTCTACTGCTGATTAGTTTCGTCGTTGGCGTCAGGTAATTGAAGTAGCTCCTCAGCCTCACCTTCGATTAACGAAGGGTCGTCACCCTCTATTACCTGCAATGTCTGTAATTTTATGGGGAAGCCTTGATTTTTTGTGGTCGTTACACCTAGCCCTTTTAGGTCCCCTACTTTTGACCTGAGGCGACTATTTGCAGACCTAGCCATCTCTCCGTATGCCTTCGTCGCAGTCTTCAATCCGCTGCCGATCCTATTTGCATGCCCAAGGACGGTTGCTACACGATCAAGAAGGAGGCGTGTTTCATCGACTATTCGAGCTTGATTTTCATTCTGCAGCGAATAATCAATTTCGCTTCTCGCGAAGGCTACCAGACAATATAGGCCCGAGTGACCGGTGGCAGTGATATTTGCGCGGGCACATTTTTTTGTGAACTCTGGGTCGGCGGCCCCTAATTTTTCCAAAGCAGCTTCGCTTGGAACGTACATTAAGCTCATTGTGCGCTGGACTTTGCCAGGCTTCCCTGCTTCTGAATAAGCTTCATGGATCGCCGTCTGATAATTTTTCCCCGCCAAATCCTTTAGGTGCTGGTTCATCCTGGCGACAAAGTTGGAGAGCGCATGTTCGGCCTCTTTTTCGCCAAGCTTTTCCGCTTCGGCCATCTCCACGATCCATTTTGAACTTTTACTATCGACGACCAAGACAGATTGGTTTGGCATAAACACGACGGCGTCTGGCCGAAGCTTTCCGCCATCAATCTGCTTCTGGAGCAAGAAGTCTCGGCCTTGCACCAGTCCTAAGTTCGTCAATGTGTTTCCAAGGCCTATTTCCGCTAAGTTTGCGGCCCCTCCAGGAGAGGTCAATGCACGCCAGACTGTATCAACGAGGCTGCCGTGCTCTTGCATTTTCGATTGAAGCGTAGCAACGGCTTCAGATACAGACGTGAACTTCGATTGCAGATCATGGGTGCTGACCTTAAGCGCCTTTTCGGTCTCGTCTTTTATCGCTTTGCTCTCTCTCTTATGGTCATCCAGTAATTTAGAAGAGAGCTTTGTCGCACTTTCCATCGCCGCGGCATTCACTGCGTCTATGGTTTCTTTTTTCGTCTTTTCCCAATCATTGATGCGCTCTTGCATATCCTTAACGCTTTGAGCACTGAGCGCCGCTTGTCGCTCAAATTGATTGCGGGCGTCATCCGCTTTTATCTTTGCTTCGATTGCGACCTTTTTCTCGTTTTCGACTTCAGCCAATCTATTTCTTAATTCTTCAAGGTGGGCTTCACTGGATGCAGCTGATTGAGTTGCCTTTTCAACACGCTGCCGGTCTGCCGATTGCTCGGAGAGCAAACGATTTCGCTCGATTTCAAGTTGACCGAGACTTGCTGCCAAACTAGCGACCTTGGCGCGCTGGGTCGCCGCATAAACCCCGGCGATCAGTGCCGCCAGCAGGGCAAGCCCGATGCCGAGGACGGCACCCGTGTTGTCCAAAAAGGTCACATCCATGACGTGTCGCTGCCTTGTTTCCGGCGAAATTAGGGGCCAAGCTTGACGCAATCGGGACGGGAAAACAAATAGGGAACCCGTCTCAACGCTCGATCCCAAGGAGACCGCCATGTCCCGCCTGTCCCGACGCCCCCGTATCCTGGCCGCCGCCGCCCTGGCCCTGCCGGTCCTGGTTCTGCCGATTCGCGGCCACGCCCAGGCCCCGGCACCCACCCCAGACCGGGTGGTCACCGTGTTCACGGGCGGCTTCGGCCAGGTCTGGGAACGCCGCCCCCTGACGCCCCAGGCGGGGCCGCGCGATCTCGTGCTCGACGGGATCAGCCATCGCACCCTGGCGGAAAGCCTGCGCCTCGCCGGTGACGGCGGCGACGTCGCGGTGCAGTCCCTGTCCCTGTCGCGCAACCTTTTGACCCCGCGCGCGCTGCTCGAACGTTTCCTCGGCAAGGAGGTCGGTGTGGTCAAGGTCCATCCGACCACGGGCGAGGAGCGGGTCGAAAAGGCGACCGTGCTGTCCGTCCAGAACGGCGTCGTGCTGCGCCTGGGCGGGCGGATCGAGACGGGCATGCCGGGACGGCTGGTGTTCCCCGACGACATCGGCGGGCTGTCGGCGCGGCCGGTCCTGACGGCCCGCATCACGGCCGGCGCGGCGGCGCGCGGCCTGACCCTGACCTACCTCACCGAAGGCCTGTCCTGGACCACGGATTACACGGCGGTCGTGGCGCCGGACGGCGGGCGGGTCAGCCTGACCGGCTGGGCGTCGGTGCAGAACGATACGGGCGTGGCCCTGGACGCGGCCCGCCTGCGCCTGGTCGCGGGCGAGGTCAACCGTGCGATGGGGACCCAACCCATGGCCAAGGCTCCCCGCACGATGATGATGGCCGAAGCCCGTGGCGCGGCGGCCGACGCGGCCCTGCCCGTGCGCGAAGCCCAGGGGGCCGTGCATGTCTATACCCTGGCGGGTGCGCAGACCCTGGCCGCCGGGGAGCGCAAGCAGGTCGCCTTGCTCGGCCCGGTCGAGGTGCCGGTGTCGGAAACGCTGCTGAGCCTGGGCCATCCGCAGGTGTTCGGCCCGGCCCCGGGCGGCACCACGCCGGACCATCCCCAGGTGCGGCTCAGCTTCGATAACAAATCCCTGGTCGCGGGCGGCCTGCCCCTGCCGGGCGGGGTGGTCCGCGCCTACCGCACAGGTTCCGACGGACATCCCCTGTTCGCGGGATCGGACCGCATTTCCGACACGCCCGACGGCGGCCGGGTAATCGTCACCCTGGGCCGCGCCTTCGATGTCACGGTCAAGCGCGAACAGACGGCCTTCAAGCGCCTGGACGCCCAGGGCCGCAATGTCGAGGCCGCCTTCAAGATCACGGTCGCCAACGGCCGCGCCAAGCCCGCGCGGGTGCGGATCGCCGAGGTTCTGCCCGGTGACTGGACCATCACGGAAAACTCCCTGGTCCATGAACGGTCCGGCGACCGGGCGCGCTGGCTGGTCGAGGTGCCGGGCAAGGGCGAACTGGTCCTGACCTATAAGGTGCGGGTGCTGCGCTGAATTTTGTTTGCGCAAATGCGTCGTCGCGGGCCTAGGTTCGGCCCGCTCGGGATTTGCGCTAACCGAGAATACCCGCCATCGCCCCGGTCAGGCAGGTTGCGAGGGTGCCGGAGATCATGGTCATGGGGGCCAGCCGCACGATCTCGCCCCGGCGCTCCGGCGCCATGGCGACCAGGCCGCCGATCATGATGCCGAGCGACCCGAAATTGGCGAAGCCCGACATGGCGTAGGCCATGATCATGCGCGTGCGGTCGGACAGGACCTCGGGCCCCATCCTGCCCATTTCCAGATAGGCGAGGAATTCGTTCAACACGGTCTTGATGCCCATCAGGCTGCCGGCCTGCGGGGCCTCGGCCCAGGGCACGCCCATCAGCCAGACCACCGGCGCCATGACCCAGCCGAGCAGGCGTTGCAGGGTCAGCGGCGCCGCGCCGACGTCCGGGATCAGGCCGAGCGCCAGATTGACCAGGCTGACCAAGGCGACCAACACGATGATCATGGCGGTGATGTTGATGAGCAACTGCACGCCTTCGCCGGTGCCCCGGGTGATGGCCTCCATCGCGCCGTGGTCGGGCGAGGGGTCGAGGGGGGCCGCCGTATCGGCCGCCCCTTCGGGGGCCGGCATCATCAGCCGCGCCACGACCACGGCGGCCGCGGCGTTCATCAAGGATGCCGTCAACAGATGGCCGGCCGGGTCGGGCAGCACGTCCTTCAGGATGGTGGCGTAAAGCACCAGGACGGTGCCCGCGATTGTCGCCATGCCGGCCGTCATGACCAGGAACAGGTCGGCCGGGGCCAGCCGCTTGAGATAGGGGCGGATCAACAGGGGGGCTTCGACCATGCCGACGAACACGTTGGCCGCCGTCGCGACCCCGGCCGCACCGCTCAGCCCCAGGGTGCGGTTCAAGGCCCAGGCGAAACCCCGCACCACGGTGGGCAGAATCCGCCAATAGAACAGCAGGGCTGACAGCGCGCTGATGACCAGCACCAGGGGCAGGGCCTGGAATGCCAGGATGAAGCTGGCGCCCGGAAAGCTTTCCGTGAACGGCAGGGCGCCGCCGCCGACATAGCCGAACACCACCTTGGTGCCGTCGAGGGTCGCGTCGTGCAGCGTCAGCACGGCCCGGTTGGCGGCCAGGAACAGGGCCTTGGCGGGCGGAAAATTGAGCAGCACCAGGGCGATCGCCGCCTGCAGGGCCAGCCCGCCCAGGACGATGCGCAGCGGAAAGGCCCGCTTGAAGCCCCCCTGCCACAATCCCCCAAGTCCCCAGGCCAAGGCGACGAAGCCGGCCAGGCCGATGATGCTCTGCCAAATCATTGCGGGGTTGAGAGTAGCCGCATCGCCGTCCAGGGCAAGCGAGAATGGCGCAAAGCCTTGACCATTGCCGCCCAAGGCCATATCTGGGGGGAATTCCCCGCTCCTGTGACTTGAGTTAAACTGTCGTCATGTCCGTGCTTGAAATCATCGTTGCCCCCGACCCGCGCCTGAAGCGCCGGGCAGAGCCCGTCGAAAAAGTCGACGACGCGGTGCGCAAGATCATGGATGACATGCTCGACACCATGTACGCCGCCAACGGCATCGGTTTGGCCGGTCCGCAGGTCGGCATCCTCAAGCGCATCATCGTGGTCGACGTGTCGCGCGACGACGGGGTGCGCGAACCCCTGCAGATGGCCAATCCGGAAGTGATCTGGGAAAGCGAGGAAGAGCGTCATTACGAGGAAGGCTGCCTGTCCCTGCCCGAGCATTTCGCCGAGGTCGTGCGGCCCGAGGCGGTCAAGGTGCGTTATCTCGACCGCGAAAACGAAATCCGCACCATCGACGCCGACGACATCCTGGCGACCTGCATCCAGCACGAGATCGACCATCTGGACGGGGTGCTGTTCGTCGACCATATCTCGTCCCTGAAGCGCAACATGATCATCAAGAAGCTGCAGAAGTTCAAAAAGCTGCAGGCGGAAGAGGCCACGGCCTGACCGTTTCCGCCCCGGCGCTTTACCGCGCCTGTGATGCCCTCTAAAACCCTTCCATGACAGCCCTCGATCTCATCTTCATGGGTTCGCCCGATTTCTCGATCCCGGCGCTGCGCGCGCTGCTGGATGCGGGCCACCGTGTGAAATGCGTCTACGCCCAGCCGCCGCGCCCGGCCAACCGGGGCCAATCGGTGACACCCTGTCCGGTTCATGCCTTCGCGTTGGAACAGGGCCTTCAAGTACGCACGCCGAAAAGCCTGAAGGGGGCGGACGAACAGGCGGCCTTTGCGGCATTGAACGCCGATGCGGCGGTGGTCGTCGCCTATGGTTTGATCCTGCCCCAGGCCGTGCTCGATGCGCCCCGCCTGGGCTGCCTCAACATCCATGCCTCCCTGCTGCCGCGCTGGCGCGGGGCCGCCCCTATTCAGCGCGCGATCCAGGCGGGCGACCATGAAACGGGTGTGACCATCATGCAGATGGATGCGGGTCTCGACACGGGCGCCATGCTGCTGACCGGCAGACTGCCGATCACCGACACGACCACCGCGGGGGCGCTGCACGATGATCTGTCGGCCCTGGGGGCCAGGCTGATCGTCAAGGCACTGGAGGGGCTTGAGGCCGGAACGCTCGCCGCGACGCCGCAGCCCGACGCCGGCGTGACCTATGCCGCCAAACTGGACAAGGCCGAAGGGCGCCTCGACTGGACCAAGCCGGCCGCCGAGTTGGCTCGCACCGTGCGCGCCTTCACCCCCTGGCCGGGCACCTGGTTCGACGTTGGCAAGGAACGCATCAAGGTTCTGGCGGCGGAGGCCATGGATGCAGGCGGCGACGCGGCCCCCGGCACGGTGCTGGACGACCGGGCGGCGATCCAATGTGGTGATGGGGCACTTCGCCTGACTCGCCTGCAACGCCCGGGCCGGGGGGCGATGGCGGCCGCGGATTTCCTGCGCGGCTTCGATCTTTCCAAGGGTACGCGGGTTTAAGCCCGCTTTGTCGCCCCGGCGGCCTGGGCGAGCTGTTCCAGTCCTTCCAGGGGCTGGGCGCCGACCAGGCCGTGCAATTGGCCGTCGGGGGCGGCGACGACGAAGGTCGGCACGCCGGTGACGCCGTATTGATGGGACTTGGCCCAGTCGGCATCGACGGCGTCCTTGAAGGTCCGCACCTCGATCACCTTGCGCGCTTCGTCCACGTCCAGGCCGGCGGCCTTGACGATATCCAGGATCACCTCGACATCGCCGATGTTGCGCTGGTCGACGAAATAGGCCTCGAAAAACTTGTCGTGGATGGCCGCGCCGCCGGGCTGGGTTTCGGCCCATTTGCCGACTTCCTGCGCCAGGCGTGAATTGTAGGTATGGCTGCGGTCCTTGAAGGGCAGGCCTTCGGCCTGCATCAGGCCCTGCATGCGGGCATTTTTTTGGGCGATCTCTTCCGGTCCGGTGCCGAACATGTCGGCCAGGGTGCGGCCTTCGGCTGGGGTTTCCGGATGCAGGGGGAAGTGCACCAGCTTGATGGTGACGTCGTAATTTTCCTTCAGCTGCTTCACCCGGTTGTCGCCCAGGTAACACCAGGGGCAGACGTAATCGGAGAACACTTCCAGGGTGATCGGATCGGCCATCGGGGGTATTCCTTGTCCTGCGGATGTGACCTCAATCTAGGGCCCCCATGCCGGATTTCAAACCATGAACGGTTCACATGGCTGTTATGTCTACGTGCTGTGCAGCGGAGAAGGCGCCCGTGCCCGCACCTATGTCGGCTGGTCGACGGACGTCGGGGCGCGGTTGGCGGCGCATAATTCGGGCAAGGGGGCGAAGTCCACGCGGGGCCGCACTTGGCGGGTCCTGTATGTGGAACGATACCGCACGCGGGGCGAGGCCATGTCCCGGGAATGGCACCTGAAGCGCGACCGGAAATTCCGCCGCGCCCTGCTGGACGGCGCGATCCCGGAATGACCGGGATCGCGGAGCCAGATTAAACCAGCCGGATGTCGGCGCGGTCGCCGTAGCTGCCTTCGATCAGGGAGGTGGCATGGCGCACCATGTCGGCCCCTTCGCGGCGGCGGATGACGAAGGCGTTGCGGCCCGACATTGAGGCCGGGTCCGGGGCATGGCTGACGAAGTTGTGCAGGCCATAGGTGATGAGAAAGTTTTGTTCGGTGGTCATGAAAATTCCTAGTGGGGGATTGGCCGGGCGCGCTGCGCAGGGCAAAGGCCCCGGCGCGAACCGGCAATGATTGGTGTTCGTGTGGAGGGTGGTCCCGTTGGGCGGCGCCGTGGGGCAGCCGCACCGGGGCGAAATTATTCGGAAGATGCAGTCCCGAGCGGCGCGGAATCGGCGGCCGGCTGGTCAGCGTCAGTAGACGTGCCTGCCTTTGCGGCTTCTTTCGCGGCGGCGCGTTCGGCCTTCTTGGCGGCCTTCTGGCGTTCACGTTCTTTGCGTTCGAAATCGTAATTTGGCTTGCGGGCCATCTTTACCTCTCCGGATGGAAACGGATCAGAATGCCCTTGCGGGCCGCCGACGAAACCAGGGCCGGGAAAGGGTCGGCCGAAGCGGACCCCTTCCCGTAACCCGGCGTCGTTCTGATTAGTCGGCGATCGACAGATTCTCAGCGGCAGTCTTGCCGTTCTGGCCGGCGGTCAGGTCGTAGGTGACCTTCTGGCCTTCCTTGAGGGTGCTCAGGCCGGCGCGCTCGACGGCGGAAATGTGCACGAAGGCGTCCTTGGAACCGTCTTCCGGTTCGATGAAGCCATAGCCTTTGTCAGCGTTGAAAAACTTAACGGTACCTGTGGTCATTTTTAATGTCCTCTAACAGGAGTATGGGTGCCGTACGACGCCTCATGCGCCGAACAGCTTGGATAACGCTCGCATTGTCAGGGGATCACGAAGATGACCGGCGGACCGGTCTTTCATATCACGAAAACAAAATGCAACTCGCTGGGTCGGAACCATAAGGGCATGGGTGCGCGAAGTCAAACAGTTAAAATATTCCACCCGTTTGTTTGGAAAAATTATTCAGGAATTTCAGATGGATGGTTCTGAAATAATAAATAAAGGCATGAAAAATAACTGATGTTCGGAAATATAATTCGGGCTTTTTCAGTTGTTTTTTACCGGGTTCCCCCGCGCCGCCTCGGCCAGCAACGCGTAGGAACGCCGCCGGTCGGCCTGATGATAGGTCCAGGTCAAGACCACGACCTCGTCGATGCCGTAGGCCTGGGCCCGCCCGGACAGTTCGGCGAACACCTGATCGCCCGTGCCGATGATCGACCGTTCCCGGTATTGAGCGAGCCAGGCCTTCTCCGGCCCGGAATAGTCATAGCCTGCTAGGGTTTCGGGCGATTCCATGGGCCCGCGCCGGCCGGTTTCGCGCATCAGCCGGGCATGGGCGCGGGACGTGAACAGGCGTTCGGCCTCAGCCTCCGTCTCCGCCGCAAGCGCCCAGATGCAGACACTGGCTTGGGGTTCGGGATGGCGTTCCGACGGCTGATAGCGTTCGCGGTAGATGTCGAACGCGCGCTCAACCCCATGGCCGTCGGTGATGAAATGGGCGAAGCAATAGGGAATGCCGAAGTGCGCGGCCACCTGGGCGCCGAAGTCGGAGGTGCCGAGCATCCAGACTTCCGGCGATCCGGGAAACATGGGATGGGCCTCGACGCCGCGGAAGGGATGGCCGTCGATCAGGTCCGTGCCCGACACCCAGGCCATCAGGTCGCGCACGTTGGCGGGAAAATGCTCGGCGTCCTCGCCCGCGTTGGGGTTGAGCGCCAGCGCCGTCTTGCCGTCGGACCCGGGGGCGCGGCCCAAGCCTAAGTCGATGCGCCCGGGGGCGATGGCTTCCAGCACACGGAACTGTTCGGCGACCTTGAGCGGCGCGTAATGGGGCAGCATGACCCCGGCCGAGCCGATGCGGATGCGGTCCGTCGACTGGGCGACGGCGGCCATGACGATTTCCGGCGCCGTGCCGACGATGGACGGATGGTCGTGATGTTCCGATACCCAGAACCGGGCATAGCCCAGGTCCTCGCAGTGCTTGGCGAGGGCGATGGTGTCGCGGATCGCCTGATCGGGGGCTTGACCCTGGGCGGCGGTGGATTGGTCGAGGACGGAAAGCGTGAGCATGAAGAGGCCTTAAGAGGATCGGTGGGCGGGGCGGCCCGTCAGGGCAGCAGAACCAGCTTAATGACGTAGGCGATCATCCCCAGGGTTGCAACGCCGGCGAGCCAAAGAGCCGCGAACCACAAGAGACGCCGGACGGTCGGTTTCAGTGATATCCCTCCGACGGGTCGACCTTGCCGCGGAACACCCAATAGGCATAGGCCGTATAGCCCAGGATCACGGGCAGCAGCACAGCCGCCCCCACCAGCAGGAAGCCGAGGCTTTCATCGGGCGCCGCCGCGTCCCAGATGGTGATGCCGGGCGGCACCATGTAGGGATAGAAACTGATGCCGATACCGATATAACACAGCACGAACAGGCCGAGAGCGGCCAGGAACGGCTGGGCGTCCTTACCGTCGGAAAGGCCGCGGAAAATCTGCCACACGCAGACCACGACAAGCGACGGCACGATCAGGCTGAACGCCGCCGTGGGGCCGGTGAACCAACGTTCGAGATAGACCGGGTTGAGATAGGGCGTCGCCAGGCTGACGCCGCCGATCAGCAGCAGGGTCACGATGGCGGCCCGTTCGGCGATGTCGCGGGCGTTGGCGCGCAGGTCGCCGTCGGTCTTCATGACCAACCAGGTCGCGCCGAGCAGCATGTAACCCGCGACCAGAGCCAGCCCGGTGACGATGCTGAACGGCGTCAGCCAGTCCCACCAGCCGCCCGCATAGGCCCGGTCGACGACATGGATGCCCTGAACCAGGGCGCCCAGCGTGATGCCCTGGGCGAAGGTGGCAAGCAGCGATCCGCCGGTGAAGCCCCAATCCCACAGGAACTTGCCGCGCGTCGTGCGCCATCGGAATTCAAAGGATACGCCGCGGAAAATCAGGCCGATCAGCATGGCGGTCAGGGGCGCGTACAGGGCCGGCAGAATCGTCGCATAGGCCAGCGGGAACACGGCGAACAACCCGCCCCCGCCCAACACCAGCCAGGTTTCGTTGCCGTCCCACACCGGGGCAACGGAATTCATGGCCGTATCGCGGTCCTGTTCCGTGCGCAGGAAGGGGAACAGGATGCCGACGCCCAGATCGAAGCCGTCGAGCACGACATAGGCCAGGATCGCGAAGGCGATCAGCCCGGCCCAGATGAAGGCAAGGTCGAATTCCATGGCCCTAGTCCCCCTGTCCCTGTGTCTTTGCCTTGCGCAGCAGGTCGCGGGCCGCGCGTACGGCGGCGGCGGGCGTGATGCCGGCGGCGCGGGTCGGGCCGATGTCTTCGTCGATGCCGGCGTCGGGCGCCTTCGACATCAGGCGCAGGATGTAGAACACGCCGGCCCCGAAAACGGCGAAATAGACGATGATGAAGGCGACCAGCGACGCCCCGACCGCGGCCGCGCCGATGGGCGAGACGGATTCCGCCGTACGCAACAGGCCGTAGACGGTCCAGGGTTGGCGGCCGACCTCGGTGGTGATCCATCCGGCGACGACGGCAACGAAGCCAGAGGGCGCCATGGCCACGGCGCACCATTGCAGCAGACGCGCGCCGTACAACCGGCCGCGCAGGCGCATCAGCCCGCTCCACAATCCGATGGCGGCCATGGCCATGCCGATGGCGACCATGATCCGGAAACTCCAGAAAATGATTGCGGCGGGTGGGCGGTCCTCCTTGGGCCAGTCCTTCAGGCCTTTGATTTCGCCGTCCCAGTCGTGGGTCAGGATCAAAGAGCCGAGTTTGGGAATCTCGACCGCGAAGCGCGTTTCCTCGGCATCGTCGTCGGGCAGACCGAACAGGATCAGGGGGGCTCCCCGGCGGGTTTCGTAATGGCCTTCCATGGCGGCGATCTTGGCCGGCTGATGTTCCAGGGTGTTGAGGCCGTGGAAGTCGCCCGCGACGACCTGCAGGGGGGCGACGATCAGGGCCATCCACATGGCCATGGAAAACATGATCCTGGCCCCCCGGTCCTGGGCGTTGCGCAGCAGATGCCAGGCACCGACCCCGCCGACCACGAAGGCCGTGGTCAGATAGGCGGCCAGCACCATGTGGACCAGGCGGTAGGGGAAGGACGGGTTGAACACCACCGCCCACCAGTCGGCGGGAATGAACTGACCGACGTCGTTGATGGCGTATCCCTGAGGCGTCTGCATCCACGAATTCACGGACAGGATCCAGAACGCGGAAAACAGGGTGCCGACGGCGACCATCAGGGTCGCGAAAAAATGCAACCGGCGGCCCACCCGCTCCATGCCGAACAGCATGACGCCGAGGAACCCGGCTTCAAGAAAGAACGCCGACATCACCTCATAGCCCATCAGGGGGCCCAGAACCGGGCCGGTCTTGTCGGAAAAGACGCTCCAGTTGGTGCCGAACTGGTAGCTCATGACGATGCCCGACACGACGCCCATGCCGAAGGTTACGGCGAAGATCACCTTCCAGTACTTGAAGACCTTGAGGTAGCTGTCATCGCGGGTCCACAGCCACAATCCCTCAAGCACGGCGAGGAAACTGGCCAACCCGATGGAGAAGGCGGGAAAGACGATATGCGCGGAGACGGTAAAGGCGAACTGGATGCGGGCGAGGATCAGAGGGTCGGTAAGATCAGGCATACCCGCATCCTTTCGTCGTTGCGCTTTTCGCCTTCTATTCCAGCGCCGCCAGCATGGGCGCCGAATCCTCGATCGTCTGGATGCGGTCCATGCCTTGCTTCATTTCCGTCATGATGAAATCGGCGCGTCGGCCGGGGCCGCCGACCTCCATGTTCGGGAACAGGTTGGACCAGGCATCCATCTTCACCGACAACGCGCAAAGCACCCCGCCGATGGTGGTGTGATAGCCGCGGATCACGGCTTCGACCCGGCGGAAACGCTCGGCTGAAATGTTGTCCCACATGTGCTTGGTGCCGCGGTCGAAGTTTTCGAACCGGCCGGTGATGGCGGCCATCAGTTCGTTGATGGTGGTCGTCATCATGTCCATGGTCTGCATCAGCGACGGGTTGTTCTTCATGGCGAAGTTATCCCGCAGCAGGTCCATGGTATCGAGAAACTCGGTAAGCGTCGGTTCGATATCGTCCAGAATCTGTTTGTAGTAGCTGAGCGACATGAAGATGTCGGCGTAGTCCTCGAGGAACTTGGGCAGATCTTCGATCTTGATGTTCAGTTTCTGCGCCATCAACCGCAGCTTCTCGAGCGCCTTTTTCTTGTCCGGCGAGCGGAAAAGTTTGACCACGTCCTGGAAACTTTTCACGTCGAGATCGTCCCCACCGTAGATCTGCGAGATCAGGGGACCCGTGAATTCACGCATGTATTCGTTCAGCTCGGCCGTCTTGCTTTCCGACAGCTTGAGGTATTCGACATTGTTGACCTCGATGCCCAGGTCGCGGAGCGAGATTCGCAGGGAATAGACGTCGTAGCTGGGCAGGTCGCCCAGCTTTTTCATCAGGATCATGTCTGGATTGCGAAAGCCGTCGGCCCAGCCGAATTCCGCCGGCAGGCCGTCGATATCGACCTGGCCCGAGCCGGTGTCCTTGTCCGAGAAAATTTCCACCATGCTTTCGAAGCGGGCGTTCTTGATCAGCCTGGCACGGCGCAGGGGGGCCGTCTTGATCGGCATCATTATCAAGGGAAGAGTATGCAGCGAATCCCGATCTTCGTCGTCGATGTCCTGCTCGAGATTGAGATCGCCGAAGGTAAACTTTTTATCCTGGCTCAATGCCTGATCCTCACCAGTCGCCTACTTGGCCCACTCGACGGTCTCGATCTTGGGCGCGTTCGCTTGAATTTCGCGCACCTTCTCGATCCCTTGCTTCATTTCGGACATGATGAATTCGCCGCGCTTGATGGGGCCGCCCACGGCCGGTGACGGGAAGCGCACGGCGAAGGCGTTCATCTTCACCGTCAACGCACAGAGACAGCCGCCGATCGTGGTGTGGTATTCCTCGACGAACTTCTTGACCGTCTTGAAGCGGTCGGCGGTCAGATCATCCCACATGCCGTTGGTGTAGCGGTCGAACGTTTCGAAACGGCCCGAGATCGCGGCCATTAGCTCGTTGATCGCCCCCTCGATCTGGTCGCAGGTGTTCATCATGTTGATGTTGGTCTTAAGTTGGAAGTTGTCGCGGATCTCGTCCATGGAGTTCATGAACTCGTCGATGATCGGCTCCAGCGCATCCAGGCACTGGCGGAAATAAGACAGCGACAGGAACACGTCGCCGTAGTCCTCCAGAAACTTGGGCACGTCACGCACCTTGATGCGCAATTTCTGCGCCATCTGGTCCAGCTTCTTGCGCACCATTTCCACATCCGGGCTTTCGAACAGTTTGACCATGTCGTCGAAGGTCTGAATGTTCAGATCGTCCTTGCCGTAGATTTCCTGGATCAGCGGGCGCGTGAATTGGGTCATGTAGGACGTCAGTTCGGTGACCTTGCTGTCCGACAGCTTCAAGTCCTCGATCGCGTTGACTTCGATCCCTTCCTGACGGAAAAGCATGCGCAGCGAATACACGTCGTAGCTGGGCAAAGGGGCGAGCTTGCGCAGCATCACTAGATCCGGGTGGCGCTTGCGGCCCTTGCCGGACCAGCCGTAATCCTTGGCCAGTTCCTCGACGTCCATCTGGCCGGACCCGATGCCCTGCCCCTGGAACAGTTCGACCACGCTGTTGAGGCGCGCGTTCTTGATCAGCCTGGCGCGGTGCAGGGACGGCGTCTGGAACGGCAGGATGGACAACGGCAGGATGTGCAGTGCGTCACGGTCCTCGTCACGCTGCACCGAGGGAACGCCCGTCGGTTCGGCGGGATCGGGAACGTCTTGATCTTTCGCTGCGTCGGTCATGGATGCCTGCCCAGGTTTGGCCGGTCGGCCTTTGACTTCTATTGTCCGTTAAAATACCTATTTTAAACAACTTTTATAGCATCATTTAATCCGGTGGAGCCAATAGCCCCTTGCCGGTTCGGCAAGGCAGGGTAGAGATCATGGCGCGATATCGACTAAAACTTGAGTACGATGGGCGCGGTTTCGTCGGCTGGCAACGCCAGGACAACGGCCTGGGCGTGCAGGAAGCCGTGGAGGATGCCGTCCATGCCTTCACCGGCGAACGGGCCCAGGTATTCGCCGCCGGGCGCACGGACGCGGGCGTCCACGCCCTGGGCCAAATCGCCCATGTCGACCTGCAGAAAGACTGGCCCGCCGATACGGTGCGCAACGCGCTCAATTTTCATCTCAAAGCCCATGCGGTCAGCGTTCTCGCGGCCGAGGCCGTGGATGAGGACTTTCACGCCCGATTTTCCGCCGTTTCCCGGAGCTATCTCTATCGCGTGCTCAACCGCCGCTCACCGCCGGCCCTGGATCAGGGAATGGTGTGGTGGGTGCCGGTGCCGCTCGATGTCGACGCCATGGCGGCGGCGGCCCGGGTCCTGGTCGGCCATCACGATTTCACCAGCTTTCGCGCCACCCATTGCCAGGCCAATTCGCCGCTCAAGACCCTGGACGTCCTCGACGTTACCCGGGCGGGCGGGGAAATCCATTTTCGCGCCCATGCCCGCTCGTTCCTGCATCATCAGGTGCGCAACATGGTCGGCAGCCTGAAATGGGTCGGCGAGGGGCGCTGGACCGACCGTGACATCAAGGCCGCCCTTGATGCCCGCGACCGCGCCGCCGGCGGGCCCACGGCGCCGCCGGACGGCCTTTATCTGACCGATGTGGGATACTGACGGCCGGCCGGGAAAATCGCCCTGACCATGGTGCGGGGCGGCCAATCGGCGTATATTCAAGAAATGGACAAGCAAATCCCCCTGTCCCTGAAGGCGTCGGAAGACGATGCCGAGGGTGCGCAGTCTGCCGACCCGGCGACCCAGGAACCTGCGCTGAAGGATCAGCCGGTGATCGGTTATCTCGCGGTGATCTGCGGGGTGTTCGCCATTTTCGCCTGGGGCATCGTGTTCGTGCCCATGGGGCTGGCCTTTTCCGTGGCGGCCCTGATTGCCGGGCAGGGGGCCTGGGGCTTCGCCGGGCTGGTGCTGTCGGTGATCGGGCTGATGACGTCGCCGACCCTGCTGGCGTTATTGGGCATGGGGGCCGTCGCCGCGTTCTTCGGGATCGGTTAGGTCAGCGCGCCGTCAAGCGAAGAACCGCTTCAGAACCTCTTGATAGATGCGCGCCAGATCACGGATTTCCGTGACCAGGGCGTTCTCGTTCATCTTATGCGCCGTTTCGTTGGTCAGGCCGAATTCGACGACCGGACAATGGTCCTTGATGAACCGCGCGTCCGACGTGCCGCCGGTGGTGCTGAGCTCCGGATCCTGGCCGGTGACGGCCTTCACGGCCCCCGCGACCACGTCGCTCAACAATCCCGGCGGGGTCAGGAACGATTCCCCGGAGATGGAAATGTCTAGGTCGTAGGACCCTTGCGTTTCGCCGGCCATGACGGCGGCGCAGCGCTCCTCGATCAGTTTCGTCAGGCTGGCGCCCGAATGCATGTCGTTGAAGCGGATGTTGATGCGGGCGGTCGCCTGGGCCGGGATCAGGTTGGTCGTCGCGTTGCCGACGTCGACGGTGGTGATCTCCAGGTTGGTCGCCGGGAAATGGTCGTTGCCGTGGTCCAGGGGGTCGTCATTCAGCGCCGACAGCATCTTCAACAGCTTGGGCACCGGGTTGTCGGCCAGATGCGGATAGGCGACATGGCCTTGCGTTCCGGTCACCGTGATCGTGCAGTTGAGGGAGCCGCGCCGGCCGATCTTTACCATATCGCCCAGCGTATTCACGTTGGTCGGCTCGCCGACCAGGCAGGCGTCGATTTTCTCGCCCTGGTCCACCAGCCAGCCCAGCATCTTTGGGGTGCCGTTGATCGCGGGGCCTTCCTCGTCCCCGGTGATGAGGAACGAAATCGATCCCTTCGGGTATCCGTTCGATTTCAGGAACGCATCCGTGCCCGCGACCATGGCGGCGATCGCGCACTTCATGTCCGCCGCCCCCCGGCCGTAAAGCCGCCCATCGCGGATTTCCGGTTTGAACGGGTCCGATGCCCAGCCCGCGGCGTCGCCCGGCGGGACCACGTCCGTATGGCCCGCGAAACAGAAATTGGGGCCCTCGGTGCCGAGCCGCGCATAGAGGTTGTCCACGTCCGGCATGCCGTCCTGGGAAAAGGGCAGGCGATGGCAGGTAAAGCCCAGGGCTTCCAGCCGCGCCTGCAACAGGTCGAGCGCCCCGCCCTCCGTCGGCGTGACGGAGGGGCAGCGGATCAGGGCTTCGGACAGGTCGATGACGTCGGTCATGGCGGGGACGGTCATGGCGGTCTTAGTCGCGCAGCAGCTCGTTGATGGAGGTCTTGGAGCGGGTCTTTTCGTCCACGGTCTTGAGGATCACGGCGCAGTACAGCGACGGCTGGCCTTCCTTGCCCGGCAGCGAGCCCGGCACCACCACCGAATAGGGCGGCACGCGGCCGTAATGGACCTTGCCCGTTTCCCGTTCGACGATCTTGGTCGACTGGCCGATGAACACGCCCATGGAAATGACCGAACCCTCGCCGACCACGACGCCCTCGACGACTTCCGAACGGGCACCTACGAAGCAGTTGTCCTCGATGATCACCGGGCCGGCCTGCAGGGGTTCCAGCACGCCGCCGATCCCGGCGCCGCCGGAAATGTGGCAATGCTTGCCGATCTGGGCGCAGGACCCGACCGTGGCCCAGGTATCGACCATGGTGCCTTCATCCACATAAGCGCCCAGGTTGACGAAGCTGGGCATCAGCACCACGCCCGGCGCGATATAGGCCGATCGCCGCACGATGCAGTTCGGCACGGCGCGGAAGCCCGCGGCCTTGAAATCGTCGGCGCTCATGCCCTCGAACTTGGATGGCACCTTGTCCCACCAGGTCGAGCCACCGGGGCCGCCGGAAATCGGCGCCATGTCGTTGAGCCGGAAGGACAGCAGCACGGCCTTCTTCAGCCACTGATGCACGACCCAGTCGCCGCCGGTCTTGTCCGCGACGCGGGCCTGGCCCTTGTCCAGCAGGTCCAGCGTCGCCTCGATGGCGTCGCGGGTTTCTCCCGTGGTCGCGGGCGTGATGGCGTCGCGGCCGTCCCAGGCGGCGTCGATGGCGGCTTGCAGATCTGTGGTCATGGCGAAATCCCGGTTTCTTTGGGTGAATTGGTCAAAAATGGCCCCGGAAGATGAAACAGGGGACAGGCCAAGTCAAGGCAAGGCGCTCGGCGGTCGGTTGTCACGAATCTCAATGAATGAGCTTAGAAACCGTGTACGGATACGCCTCGGCGAGTTAGCTCTGAAAATATGGATTTTGCATTGTTGTCAATTGCCCGGCCCATCACGACAACCTTTTTGAGAGCGGGCATCTCTAAGAGAGGGCCCAAATTCTCTACCCTTTGGCCGTTAATATGCAATGCATTGAGATTCTTGAGCCCGCGCAACGGGGCAATAGAGGTTGCCGGCACTGCATACATATGTAGTGACTCTAAATTTTCGCAGGTCGAAAGAGCCGAAATGTCAGAGACTTTGGAGTGTGAAATATCAATCGCGGTCAATTTTTTCAAATACTGAACCGTGTCTATATTTATTTTTTGCAGCCCTCTCATAAATAATCTCTTAATATTTTTTGAATTTATAAATGGTCGTATATCTGAAATTATTGTATTTGAAATATTTGCTGCCTCTATATTTTCTAAATCATATAATTCTTCTATGTTTGTGACGGCGGTCCCTGTTATCGAGAGAGTTTTTAGCTTTTTTAATTTATCTAATCCCCCAATATTTTCAATTTTCGTATGCGCAAGATTGAGGTTTTGAATTTTTTCGTTGTGAGCCAGGGGGGCTGTGTCTTCTATCAATGTTTTCATTAGATGGAAGCTTTCTAGATTTTCTGCTCTAAATATTGGCGTTAAATCGTTAATTGATGTCCAATTCATTATTAAAAAATTTAGATTTGGGTAATCAGAAATAAAATCTAATGAACTAATCTTTGTGTGTTGCAAAAATAAGTTCCTGATATGTGATTTGTTTGTCATTTTCTCTAAGGATGTGATTCGAGATCGAATGCGTTCATCAAGGCCGCCAGGAATACTGATGAGAGCTGAGCGAGCCCAGGGGACTTCGATTGGATCGAATGATGCCGCGAGTTCGCAGCCAACCGTCTTGCTGCTATCAGAGAGATATGTTCGCATTGCTTCTGTTGCTGCAGGAGTTCCAATGAGTCGTAACGTTCGTACGCACGCTGCCCGAGTGCGTGCGTAGTAGGTTGGGTTTGATTTTAGGAATGGAATTGCTAGCTCGCCGGCAGCAGCAAGATCTTTGGCTTCCGACATCGTGTTAGGAGGAAAGAGTAATTTTGCTTGCTCATCGACTTGAGTGACAAGACCTTTTGATAGGTGCAGTGCCGCACGTCTACACAGTAGGGCAAGTATGTGATACGTGCGGCGGTCATCCTCATTTTGACACGATACAGCTAAGTCGATCAGTCTAGTGACTAAGCGATCGGCGATCCCGCTTTTGCGCGTAGATGCGGAGAAAACGACAACCTGTTGCCAGGCTTCATCTGTGGCATTGCGACCTAGCATGCCAACGTCATCTTCATCGACGAACTTTTCTGCCGCTAGAAACTCCTTCAGAGTATTGTGGAGAAAGTCTACGGCCCCTGGTTGCGCTTCTCGTAGTAGCCCGCTTCTTTGCAGGAGGCCATCCAAAACTTCGTCCGCAGTCTCAGGGAAACAGTCTGTAAGGCCTTCAAGTGTTTGCTTGGTTTGAGCGAGTGCTTGGTCCCTAGAAATAACAGATTCGCCATTCCTAACCATGTAGTGCGCAATTTCTTTCATAATTGCACGTCGTTGTTCAGGTTTTAAATCTCTATACGGTTTGGAAAAATCAGAGAGATCCAAATCTGGCGTTTCTTCTTCCCTGCGGTATATCAGCATTTGGGTAAGTGCGTCACAAATTGCTGATTGGTCCTCAGGTAATTGAATTCGCTGATAATGAAGTGCGCAAAGTGCTGAGCAAAGTAAGGGGTACTGCGCCATTGCGCTGATTGTAGGGTTGATGCGCAGTTGTGCTTTCATATCACGCGCGACAGTGGCCATGCTTGGAGAATTTGCGCGTTTTGGTCGGACGGCCTCTACGGCGGCATGCCAATTGTCGACGAAGGAAATTATGTCTTCGTCTCGCATTTCTTCCACGACCGCTTCTCTGAAACCCTCAGATGCGAGCCAGTCCTCTGCCACGCCTTTCGGGCGAGTGGAGACAACAAATATGTTGTTGGGATAAGCGTGCACAAGATTGACGATGTCAGAGCGGGTTTTCGCCCTGAACTTGTCTGGAACTTCATCCACGCCATCAATTAGAACTAGCCCAAGGCCTTCGGATAGGACTTCAATTACCCAGTTCGTCGGTGGTGCACCGATATACTTGGCAGTTTCTGAGATGAAATTGTTTGGATTGGGGAGGCTTCCGTATTTGCAGTGACGCAGTCGAATTAAAAACGGTATTCTCTCAGTCCAATGAACCTCAAGTTCTGAAGGTTGGTCTTCAGTAGTGGAAATATCTGAATCAAGGTTGATCGCATTTTGCGCCAACTCGGGACTATCTAGATTTTTCCTCTCGGCTATTCTTGGTCCGTATTGTGGAGTTTTCTTGGCTGCGTGAATTGCCATCCATCGGAATAATGTGCTTTTGCCACTTCCGGCTTGGCCTCGAAGCAAAATCCGTCCGGTGTCGGCGCGCAAATCAGAAAATGCGTCTTCGGCACTTTGAATAGCGACGTCGTCTATATCTGATTGGGAACTTGGCGAAGAACTAATTGATAGAGATACATACGCTTCTGTTAGCCTATGGGTCTTTGACTCTTCTTTATCAACATCAATCCCAACTAACTCCATGTAATCTTCGCAAGAAATAACGGCCGATCTGTATTTTTCTTCAAAACTGACGGCTTTTTTGAATTCGTGTTCTTCAAATAAACCTATAACATTATCTATAGAATTTTTAATTTGTTTTGATATAGAAATAATTTCTTCTGTATTTATGGATATTCCATTTAAAGAAGACAGTGTGTGAGAGAGATATTTTTCTTCAAACTCAGGAATTTGAGGCCCTATCTGGACCAAGCATCCGACTGTCGTGCGGAGTACCCTGTCCGCAAAATCTGTTTGCGTGCGATCGTAATTTTTATCTTTCAGAACAGAATATCTGAGTGATTTAAATATATCTTCTTTATTTAGTGATTTTTTTATAAATAAATTTCCTAAATCAATATTTCTAACTGAATTTGATATTTCTTTTGCAATTTCCTCGGCTGATATAGGTGGATTATTTTCTTTTTCAAAAACAATTGATATTTGCTTTGCTGCCTGAAGTGCAAGGCCCTCGAAACAATGAATGACCGTTCTTCTTTCTTCGAGGTTGGAAATTCTATTTCCAGCGTAGCCAATTAGGCTTGCGCCAATATCGCCGGTGGCGTCGCCGAAGTAGCGTTTCAAAAACAGCCCCGCCAATGGCTGAAGCAGGGCTAACAAAAATCCTTCCGATGGCATCCGCGTCACCGATCATTAAATCGTTCTAAATAAACGAAACGCAATATAGCGCAAAAAATCATGGAGGCTACAGAGAGACTGCTGCCTAGACGGTCGCGGCGACGCTTTCCAGCCAGTCGACCAGATCGTCGATCACATGATGGATATGCCCGCCGTCGGCGCCGTCGTTGGCCCAGGTCACGCCGGTGGTGCCAACTGGGCGGACCCAGACGGTGGTCATGCCCAGGGCGAAGGCGGGGGCCAGGTTGCGGGCCATGTCCTCGACCATCACCGCGCGGGTCGGGTCGATGCCGTGGGCTTCCGCCATCTTGACGTAGACATGGGGGGCCGGCTTGGGATCAAAGTCGGAGGCGACGATGTCGAACACGGCCTCGAAATGATGGCGCACGCCCAGTTTGTCCATGACCCGCTCCGCATGGGGCACGTCGCCGTTGGTGAAGATGATCTTGCGGCCCGGAAGCTTTTCCAGCGCCGCGTCAAGGCGCGGCGACGGGTCGACCGGGTCAAGGTCGATATCGTGCACGGCGTTCATGAAGGCCACGGGATCGACCCCGTGCAGGGTCATCAGGCCCCGCATGGTCGTGCCGTGTTCGCGGAAATAGGTTTTCTGCAGCGCCCGCGCCTGTTCCAGCGGCAGATCGAACAGCCCGGCGACATAGCGCGTGATGTTCCAGTCGACCTGATCGAACAGGCGGCAGGACGCGGGATAGAGCGTGTTGTCCAGGTCGAACACCCAGCAGTCGGCGGCGGCCATGCTGTCGAGGGGCGGTTTTGACGCCGCCGGCGGGACGGGCGGGGTTTGGTCTTTGGTCATGGCCCTTTATAGGATATCGGCGGCCCCGGCGCGCAATGGTCTTTTCACGGCAGGGGTGTGACGCAGGCCGCTTGGCTATCGGCGTCGGTCGGGTAATATTCCCCCGGCCGCGCGACGCGGGCCCGAGGAGGAGACAGCCTAAGTGACCACCCAATACGGCAAGGAAGCGGACCTGGCCAAGAACGGCAAGGCGGAAGAGCGCCGGCGCCTGGCCGCCTCCATGACCACCAAGCCGGAAATTCTCTATTACATGGCCAAGGACGGCGACCCGGACGTGCGCAAGGCGCTGGCGGGTAACACGGCCACGCCCATGCAGGCCGACAGCCTGCTGGCCAAGGACGAGGACGTCGAGGTTCGCGCCACCCTGGGTCAGAAGATTTCCCAGATGATGCCGGAGCTGACGGACAAGCAGAAGACCAAGGTCCGGCGTTGGGCGACGGATACGCTGGAGGACATGTCGCGCGATCAGGCGCTGCGCGTGCGCCACCTTTTGGCCGACACGCTGAAGGAAATGACCTCGGCCCCGCCGGCGGTGATCCGCCAGCTGGCCCGCGACACCGACGCCATGGTCGCCAATCCGGTGATCGAATTCTCGCCCGTGCTGACCGACAAGGACCTGGCGACCATCATCGCCGAGGGGGCCAACACGGCGCGGCTCAAGGCCGTGGCCCGTCGCAAGCAGGTCTCCGAGGCCGTGTCCGACGCGATCGTCGAAACCGGTGATGTGGAGGCGACGGCGGAACTGTTGAAGAACCCGGGCGCGCATATTTCCGAAGGCACGATGGACAAGATTGCCGACCGCGCGGAAGATCATCCGGAACTGCATGAACCGCTGGTCGCCCGGCCGGGTCTGTCCGACAAGGCGGCCAAGCGCTTGGCCGAATATGTCGCCGACAGCCTGCTGGACACCTTGCTGGCGCGCAAGGACATCTCGCCGGAACTGGCGGAACAGGTGCGCGCCGTGGTCATGGCGCGGCTGGCCGCCGGCGACGGGCCGCCGCTGGGCGCGGCGGGAGAGGACGGCAGCGCCGGGGGCGGCGCAAACGGCACCGGCGCGCTGGAGCCGGAACCCGACCGCCTGACCCGCGACGAGGCGCTGAAGCTGGCCCGCGACATGAACAAGAAGGGCCAGCTGACCGAAGGCGTGATCTACGACGCCATCGGGCGCAAGGACCGCAACATGGCCATGGCGGCGCTGGCCGTGCTGTCCGACACCAAGATGGCGGCGGTGGTCAAGGCCTTCGCCACCAATTCGGCCAAGGGCATCGTGTCTTTGGTATGGGAGGCCGGCTGTTCGCCCAAGTTGGCGGTCGACCTGCAACAGGGCCTCGGCAACGTCGCCCCGGTCGAGATCATCCGCCCGTCGTCAAAGGCCGCCTACGGCCTGTCGGAAGCGGAAATGTCCTGGCAGCTGGAATTCCTGCGCGACATGGCGTGAGAGCCTAGTCCCGCCCGTAATGCGTGGTCAGGTAGTCGAGCACCCGCTTACGCTGGTCCGGCTCCAGCGGGTCCATTTCCTGTTCAGCGACCATCCATTTCAGAACCTCGTCCCAGGACACCCGGTCAAGCCCCTGTTGCTTGACGATGGCCAGGGAATGGCAGGATTGGCAGACGTAGAAGACATCTTCCCGGCCGGGCCCTGCGGGCAGGCCCTGCCATTCGTCCTCGGTTTCCGCCGATGGCGCGGCGGCGACGACGGTCGGTTGCGGGGAGGGCCCGGTGGCCGACGCGGGCGGGGAGAATGCTCCCCACCCGGTCAGCACGGCCGCGGCAAGCGCGGCGCGTAGGATCGTGATGTTCATGCTTTAGGACGCGTAGACCGATACCCGGTGCATGGCATTGTTACAGTACCCCTTGGGATTCCAGGCAATGGCGAACGGCTGGCTGCGGCCCTTGTCGTCCACGGCACGGGCCCAGATTTCGTAATAGCCTTCCTGCGGCAGCTTGACGGTCTGGGTGAATCGCTGCCAGGCAAAGGGATTGGCCGGATCGGCCAGCTTGGTCTTGATCCAGGTCGTGCCGAAGTCGATGGAGACCTCGACCGAAGACACCTTGCCCTCCCCGACCCAGGCATGGCCGCGCACCTGAACCGAGCGTTCGCCCTTCGGCAGCTTGACGCCCGTTTCCGGGAAGGTGATCAGCGATTTCACGGGCATCGCCTCGATGAACACCATCTTTTTCGTGTCAACCTTTTCGCCGGGGGCCACGGGATGCGGCGGCAGGCGATAGGCGGAGCCGGTCATCTTAGGGCCGTCATGGACCACGTTGCGCAGTTCCATGCGGTTGAACCATTTGTGCGACACCGACCCGGGCCATCCCGGAATGATCAGGCGCAGCGGAGCCCCGTTCATCGGGTGGATGGCCTCGCCGTTCATGGCCCAGGCGATCATGTTGTTTTCGTCCATCGCCTTGGCGATGGGCACCCCACGCGAGATCGGCAGCTTGCCTTCCTTGCCCGACAGATGCGTGTCGGCGCCGAAGTGCGCGGTATAGATGGCGTCCTTCTTGACGCCCGCGGCCTTCAGCACGTCGATCAGGCGCACGCCCGTCCATTCGGCGCAGCCGACGGCGCCCAGGCTCCACTGGTTGCCCTTGGCCTTGGGATCGAAGAAGGCGCGGCCATTGCCGCCGCATTCAAGCCAGATCTTGCGGGTGACCGCCGGGAACTTGGCTTTCAGGTCGGCGATCGACAGCTTCAGCGGCGTATCGACGAACCCATCGATGGTCAGGGTCCATTTGTCCGGGTTCATATCGTCGGGCACGAGGCCGTTGTTGCGGATGAAATGACGGGCGGTTGGCGTGACGTCGTCGTCGAGCAGGTGCGCCGGCGTTTCCGCGTTGACCGGCCGGTCGTTGAGGATGGTCAGGCCGTCCTTGCCGTCAATCTTCAGCGGCGTGGCGGCAAGGGCTTCGGGAATGAAGCCCGCCGGCATGTTGCGGTGGAACGGGATGGCGGCACCGATCAGCGCCCCCATGGTCGCGAGGCCGGCCCCTTTCAGGAAGCCACGGCGGTCGTTGTGCGGCACCCGGCCGAACACCACTTCGTCGGCCTTTTCAGGGTTGTCCGCGTAAAGCTGGAAGAGATCCGCTTCCGTGCCGCTTTCGCGCGGCAAGTCGGAAGGAGAATTGTCCTTAGGCATGATGCTTCCCCAATCTGTCGGTTCGTTGGCGGCCGGTTCTGCGGTTTCCGGCCTCAGCAGAAGGAAACGCGTGGGCGGGGCCGTTTATTCCGGTTGGGGAAAAGTTTTTCTGCTATTCGCGGGGGGGGGGGAAGGCTCAGGCGCTGCAGGGCGCGCTGCTGTCACGGCTTTCACGCAATGCGGTGCGTGTCTCGGCGTCGAACGGCGCATGGCGACGGCTGCCGGCGTGCACGCTTTCTGCCAGAAGACCGAACCGTCGGCTTTCCATGCCGTCGGACAGCATCAAGTAGTCCAAGTGGCCGACCCGCCAGCCGTAGGCTTCCTGTCCGTCCCGGCGGAACGGGCGCAGGGCCTCGATCAGGTCACCCTTGGCCGGGAACACGACCAGGCTGACCTTGCAGCCGCGGGTGCCGCGGTAACCGGCAAGCAGGGCCTGCTCGCCATCGGCCATGGCGCGGACTTCGGAATGGATCAGGGTCAGGCGTGACGCCGTCAGGTCCGGTACGTAGGCGTTGGCGAAGTGCCCCACCTGGCGCATGCGGATCACGGCGCTCGGTGCGGCGGCCTGACCGGCAGACCAGGTCAGATGGGCCTGCCATGCCTCGGCCAGCCACCCGGCGCCGGCGGTAGGTCGGTCAATGCCGAAAAGGAAAGCGGTCCCTCCCAGGAACAAGGCGAAAGCGATGGAGGCTGCGGCCGCTGCCATGGGCCGTCGCGGGCCTGCGACCTTGGGCAGAGCAATTGCCGGGGCGTCGATGCCGTCGGCGACGGCCAAGCGCAGGCGGCTCAGGGCCGCAATCTCACGTGCCAAAGCCGGGTCGTCGGCCACGGCGCGCGCAACCTTGGCCGCTTGTGCGGCGTCAAGTTCACCGTCCACATAGGCGTTCAGAAGATCGAAGGTTACCGGTCGTTCGCGCATCACTGGTCTTGCTGGCTCTTGTCGTCGTGTGTGTTCTTGTCGTTGATCCCGTGGGGTGAGGTCAATTCTTTGTTCTGCGCCGCGCCACGGGAAGTTCGTGGACATTGCTGGCGCCGACGGCGTCGAGCAGGACCCGCCGGGCTCGGCTGATGCGGCTCATTATCGTTCCCACCGGAACGTCCAGCAGGGCCGCGGCCTCGGCGTAGCTCAATCCCACCATGTCGATTAGGGCGATGATTTCGCGTTGCGGACGCGGCATCTTCGCCATCTCCAGTTTCACGGTTAAGGCAGTGATGAAACGCTCGTCACCCTGCCAAAATTCCGCGCCAGGAGGATTTTTTTCGATTTCCGACTCGGCATGGGCGTCGCGCGTGCGACGTCGGCGTAGCTGGTCGAAGAAGGCATTGCGCAGGATGCGGAACAGCCAGGCCCGGAATGCGGCTTCGTCCTCCGGCACGTTGCGCGCGGATAAGGCACGCAGGGCGCAATCCTGCACCAGATCCTCCGCCTGATGGCGATCGCCGGCCAGGCTCAGCGCGTAGCCGAACAGCCGGGGCAGGTAATTGGAAATGCGCGTCCGCGTCGCCACCGTCGCCGTCCCTCCCAAGACGGGAAAGCATTGCGCAAAGCGATGCGGCAGGCAAGAGGACTGCGCTGGGATGACTCAGTCCGGCAGGATGATCGTGCCGGCGCCGTGTTCCGTGAACAGTTCGACCAAGACCGCATGCGCCACCCGGCCGTCGGAGATGACGGCGCCGCCGACCCCGGCCAGGACCGCGTCGATGCAGGTTTCGACCTTGGGGATCATGCCGCCGGAAATGGTCCCGTCGGCGATCGCCTTGCGCGCGTCGGACACCTTCAGTTCGGGGATCAGGGCGCCGTTGCCGTCGAGCACGCCGGACACGTCGGTCAGCATGATCAGGCGCTTGGCATTGGTGGCGCCGGCGATGGCGCCGGCCGCCGTGTCGGCGTTGATGTTCAGGGTCTCGCCCTTGGGGCCGACGCCGATCGGCGCAATGACCGGGGTGATGTCCGATTCCTCGAAGGCTTCCAGCACATGCGGGTTGATTTCCCGGGGCTCGCCGACCAGGCCGAGGTCCAGGATCCGCTCGATATTCGATTCCGGATCTTTCTTCGTGCGCCGCAGCTTGTCGGCCATGATCAGGTTGCCGTCCTTGCCGCACAGGCCCACGGCCATGCCGCCGGCGGCGTTGATGCGGGTGACGATTTCCTTATTGATGGACCCGGCCAGGACCATTTCAACGACCTTCACAGTGTCCTCGTCGGTCACGCGCAGGCCGTCCACGAACTTGCTTTCGATGGCCAGCCTTTCCAGCATGGCGCCGATCTGCGGCCCGCCGCCGTGCACCACGACCGGGTTGCTGCCGCATTGGCGCAGCAGCACCACGTCGCGCGCGAACACGTTGGCCATTTCCTCGTCGCCCATGGCATGGCCGCCGTACTTGATGACCACGGTCTGGCCTGAATATCGGCGCATGTAGGGCAGCGCCTCGGACAGTACGTTGGCCTGGGTCAGCCATTTATCGGCGATGGAGCGTTTCTTGTCGTCAGTCATGGGGCGCGAACCTAATGCATTATCCGAAGTATTTGAAGCATCCGTAACGGTTTAGACCGCTTCCGCGGGCAAGGCCAGCGCCGCCAGTTCGGCGCGCAGTTCTTCGATGCCGCGGCTTTTGAAGGAGCTTGTCCGCATGATCACCGGATGGGCCGCCGTATGCTTGGCCAATTCCTTTTCCGTCAGAGCGACCAGCGTGTCCAAGTCGTCGGCCTTCACCTTGTCGCACTTGGTCAGGACGATCTGATAGACCTGGGCGGCGGCGTCGAGCATGGCCATGACTTCGCGGTCGGTCGCCTTCAGCCCGTGGCGCGCGTCGATCAGCACGCAGGTCCGGCGCAGTTCCTGGCGGCCCTTGAGATAGGAATTGACCAGCTTGGTCCAGTTCTTGACCTCCCCCTTGGGCGCCTTGGCATAGCCGTAGCCGGGCAGGTCGGCCAGCATCAGGCGCTTGCCGAGATCGAAGAAGTTGATCTGCTGCGTGCGGCCCGGCGTGTTCGACGTGCGGGCCAGGTCCTTGCGTCCGGTCAGGGCGTTGATCAGCGACGACTTGCCGACGTTGGACCGCCCGGCGAAGGCGATTTCCGGCAGCGGGCTGTCCGGCACCTGGGCCAGGCTGGCGGCGCCCAACAAAAACGTCGCTTCCTTGGCGAACAGAAGCCGCCCGTTTTCCAACAGGATCGCGTCGGCCTCGGCCCCGGAATCCACGCCGGGCGTAATGTCTCCCGGCTCTGTCATGGATCGGTGCTCCTTAACGCGCGGGGATCAGGCCTTGACGCCCATCTTGCGCATGATGACCCATTGCTGGGCGATGGACAGCAGGTTGTTCCAGGTCCAGTAGATCACCAGACCGGCCGGGAACTTGGCCAACAGGAAGGTGAACACCACGGGCAGGAACATCATGATCTTGGCCTGGGTCGGGTCCGTCGGCTGCGGGTTCAATTTCTGCTGCAGGAACATGGAAATGCCCATCAGCAGCGGCCACACGCCAAGGTGCAGAATGTCGGGCGGGGTCCAGGCGATGGCGCCGAACAGGGTGAAGAGGTTCGTGGGATCGGGCGCCGACAGATCCTGAATCCAGCCGTAGAACGGCGCGTGGCGCATTTCGATGGTCACGAACAGCACCTTGTAGAGCGCGAAGAACACGGGAATCTGCAACAGGATCGGCAGGCAGCCCGACGCGGGGTTGGTGCCCTCGCGCTTGTACAGCCCCATCATTTCCTCGTTCAGCTTGACCTTGTCGTCGCCGTAACGCTCGCGCAGCTTGACCATTTCCGGCTGCAGCTTCTTCATCTTGCTCATGCTCTCGTAGGACTTGTTGGCAAGCGGGAAGAAGGCAAGCTTGATGCCCACGGTCAGCAACAGAATGGCAAGGCCCAGGTTGCCGACATGCACTTCCAGCCACAACAAGCCGTAGAAGATCGGCCGCGTCAGGAAGTAGAACCAGCCCCAGTCGATCGCCAGATCGAAACGCTCGATGCCCAGGCTTTCCTCGTAACCGTCGAGAATTCTGACCTGCTTGGCGCCGGCGAACAACCGGTTTTCCGCGCTATTGGTGGCGCCGGGCGCGATCGTCACGCCGGCACCCAGGAAGTCGACCTGATAGGTATCGACCACGCCGGCCTTGCGGTAGATGTAGCGCTTGGTGACCGCGGCGTCCTTGTTGGGGAGCAGGGCCGTCAGCCAGTATTTGTCGGTGATGCCGATCCAGCCGCCCGTTCCGGTGCTGCTTTCCAGTTTCTTTTCCTGAAGGTCGTCGTAATCGACTTCCGTCAGTTCACCGTTGTTCACGCCCAGCAAACCTTCGTGCAGGATGTAGAAGCCCGAGGTTTCCGGCGTGCCCTGGCGCGACACTAGGCCATAGGGAAACAGTTCGACCGCCCCCGTGCCTTTGTTGGCCACGGCCTGGGTGATCTTGAACATGAAATTCTTGTCGATCTCGTAGGTGCGGGAGAACACCAGGCCCTGGCCGTTATCCCAGGTCAGAGTGACCGGGGTGTCCGGGGTCAGGGTGCGGGAGGATGCCGTCCATACCGTATCCGCATCGGGCACCTTGGCGGTCTTTCCGCCGTTCTTGGTGGCGGCCGCGGTCCAACCGAACTCCGCGAAATAGGCGTTGCTGACGCCGCGCGGGTTCAACAGGGTGATCGGCTTGCTGTTCTTGTCCAGGGTCTCGAAAAAGTCGGCCAGGATCAGGTCGTCGATACGCCCGCCCTTGAGCGTGATCGAACCCTTCAGGCGCGGGGTTTCGATGGCGACGCGGGGCGTGGCGGCCAGAACCTGGGCGCGGCTCGCCTGGGGCGACATCTCGGGCGCCTTGCCGACGCCCGGGGCCTGCGGCGGCACGGCCAGGCCGTCGCCCGGCACGGCGGGGGCTTGGCCCGCGGCCGGCGCGGGGGCTTGGCCCGGCTGCGCGGTCGCGGCGGTCTCGGCGACCTGCGGCGGCGGGGTGGTGTTCTTGAAATACAGCTCGAAGCCCAACAGAACGGCCACCGAAAGGACCACGGCCAGGATCAGGTTTTTGTTTTCGATCATTCGTTTTAGGACCCGTGCGGTTGGGGAAGAGAATTGGGGTGATCGGCGTGGGCATGATGCCCATCGCCGTGGCCCGGACAGCCAGCGGACGGCACCGGATCGACGCCGCCCCGGTTCCAGGGATTACATCGCAAGACGCGCCGGACGGAAAGGCCCAACCCGCGAACGAAGCCGTGGGCCGCGAAGGCGTCCCGCGCGTATTCGGAACAGGTCGGATAAAAGCGGCAGGATGCCGGCGCCAGAGGCGACAGGAAAAGCTGATAGCCCCGGATCAGGGCGCGGGCGAGGCGGGCCGGAAGGGCGGCAATCGTCGGCGCCATCATCTTAAATCTCCGCTTTCCCCCGGCGGTCCCGGCCGTTACGGCCGTTTCCGCCTCCGTTCTTGCGCGTGCCGACCCGTTCCAGGGCCGTGCGCAGGTCGCCGATCAGCGCCGGAAAAGCCCGGTCCAGGGTGCCCTGACGCCCGATCAGGACATAGTCATGCCCCGCTTTGGCGCAATCGGGCAAGACCTGTTCGGCGGCGGCCTTCAGACGCCGGCGCGCGCGGTTGCGCACGACGGCATTGCCGACCTTGCGGGTCACCGTGAACCCGGCCCGGAAATCCGGTCCGGCGGTGTCCGTGTCTCCGTTGCCGAATGCGGTGCGGTCGAAGGCCTGCAGCACCAATCCAGGTGCTGCCCACTTATGTCCTTTCCGCGCCACCTTGAGAAAGTCGGCACGGCGTTTCAGCCTCGGCACCGTGGGTGACATGGCGGCTCGCTTCCGACCGGCTTGCGGGAACAGGCGCTGTTAAGCGGACAGGCGCTTGCGGCCTTTGGCACGCCGCGCCGCCAGCACACGCCGGCCGCCCGGGGTCGCCATACGGCTACGGAAACCGTGGCGGCGCTTGCGAATAAGCCTGCTCGGCTGATAGGTGCGTTTCACGCGACGTCTCCTTAGAAAAATGAGTGCGCTTTTTAAGGCCTTGGTTCCATGAAGTCAACGGGCCTGGGTGGTTTGTCCGTAATCGCGCAAAAAGACCGGATTTCCGTGGGGTTCACTTGGCGTTCACGGTCAATTGACCCTGGCGTGAGGCGCATTCGCTTGTACCTTTTGGTGCCCGGAGGATAGAAACCGGGATGCCGTCGGCATTCGCGGCCCCCATTCATGAACAAGGTTACAGACATGCGCAAGGCCCTCGATCACGACGGACAGCCCGCCGCCGACACGGTCGACAGCCCTAAATCCGGGCGGTTTTCCGTGAAACGGTTGATCCCCATCCTGGTCCTGGTCCTGGCGACGGTGCTGTTCTTCGTCTTCGACCTGCACACTTATGTATCGCTCGACGCCCTCAAGACCCATCGCACGGCGGTGCTCGACTATTACGCCGCCCATCAGGCGCTGACGGCGCTGTTGTTCGGCGCTGCCTATACGGTGGTGGTCGCGCTGTCGATCCCGGGCGCCATCTGGATGACCCTGCTGGCCGGTTTCATGTTCGGCACGGCGGCCGGGGGGGCGATCGTCGTGGTCGCTGCGACCCTGGGTTCGTTGATCGTGTTCCTGGCCGCGCGCTATGCCATCGGCGACCTTTTATACAAGAAGGCCGGCCCCTTCGTGCGGCGCATGGAGGAAGGCTTCCGCAAGAACGCCTTTTCCTACCTGATGTTCCTGCGCCTGGTGCCGGTGTTTCCGTTCTGGCTGGTCAATCTGGTGCCGGCCTTCCTCAACGTGGGTGCCGTGGCCTTCGTGGTCGCAACGATCCTCGGCATCGCGCCGGCGACCTTCGTGTTCGCAAGCGTCGGCAGCGGCCTCGGCGCCGTGCTTGACCAGGGCGGCACGCCGGACCTGACCATCGTGTTTGAACCGCACATCATGGGCCCGCTGCTGGGCTTGGCCGTGCTGGCCCTGATCCCGGTATTCCTGCGCCGCATCAAGGAACGCCGCGGAGGTGTGTCGTGAACAACCCGCAGCCCACCCGCATCGACACGGACATCTGCATCATCGGCGCCGGGTCGGGCGGCTTGTCCGTCGCCGCCGGGGCGTCACAGATGGGGGCCCGCGTCGTGCTGATCGAAAAGGGCGAAATGGGCGGTGACTGCCTGAATTACGGCTGCGTGCCGTCCAAGGCCCTGTTGGCCGCCGGCCATGCCGCCCAGGCCGTGCGGGATGCCGGACGGTTCGGCGTCCGGGCGACCCTTGACGGGGTCGACGGCAAGGCCGTCTACGGCCATGTCGAGGGCGTGATCGACGCCATCCGGCCGATGGATTCCCAGGAACGGTTCGAAGGCCTGGGCGTGACCGTGATCCGCGAACACGGACGCTTCACCGGCCCGGACCGGGTGCAGGCGGGCGACACGGAAATCCGCGCCAAACGCTTCGTCGTCGCCACCGGGTCTTCGGCCGCCGTGCCGCCCATTCCGGGCCTGGACGGGGTCGACTTCCTGACCAACGAAAGCGTGTTCGACCGCGACAGCCTGCCTGACCACCTGATCGTCATCGGCGGCGGGCCGATCGGCGTCGAGATGGCCCAGGCCCATGCCCAATTGGGCTGCAAGGTCACGCTGTTGGAAATGTTCTCCATCATGGCCAACGACGACGGGGACCTGGTCGATGTTGTGCGCCGTGCCCTGGTCGCGGGCAGCATCGACATCCGCGAAGGCATCAAGATCGCAGGCGTTGAAAAGACGGATACGGGCGTCGCCGTGACCATCGATGACGGCGGCGAAAGCCAGCGTATTGAGGGCAGTCATCTTCTGGTCGCCGCCGGGCGGCGGGCCAACGTCGCGGGCCTGGATCTGGAAAAGGCCGGGATTGAGTACACGCCCAAGGGCATCACGGTCGATGCCCGCCTGCGCAGCACCAACAAGAAGGTGTTCGCCATCGGCGACGTCGCGGGCGGGCTGCAGTTTACCCATGTCGCCGGCTATCACGCAGGCGTGGTGATTAAGAACGCCCTGTTCCGCATCCCCGCCAAGGCCGACCATTCCGTCGTTCCCTGGGTGACCTATACCGCGCCGGAACTGGCCCAGGTCGGTCTGACGGAAAAGAAGGCCCGCGACGCGGGCATCGAATTCAACGTCCTGCGCTGGCCCTTTCACGAGAACGACCGCGCCCAGGCGGAGCGCGAGACCGAAGGCCTGGTCAAGGCCATCGTCACGCCCAAGGGTAAGATTCTCGGCTGCGGCATCGCCGGACACCAAGCGGGGGAACACATTCAGCTTTGGGTGCTGGCCCTCGCCAAGGGCATGAAGGTGGGCGATCTGGCGACCATCATCCTGCCTTATCCGACCCTGGGCGAGGTCTCGAAACGCGCCGCCGGCAGCTATTTCACGCCCAAGCTGTTCACGGACCGCACCCGGGCCATTGTCCGCTTCCTCTTGAAGCTTTGGTGACTGGCCGCTTAACCTCACACATGTCCGATCTCAACCCGCTCCCGCCCAAGGCCCACCAAAGCCTGTCCGCGCGTCTTCTCGTGCTGACGGTGGTGTTCGTCATGCTGGCCGAGCTGTTCATCTACACGCCGTCGGTCGCGCGGTTCCGCAAGAATTATCTTGAGGAACGTATCGTGCGCGCGCACCTGGCGACGCTTGCCATCGAGAACATGCCGGAGCAGGCCGCCGACGATAATTTGGGCCGCACGCTTTTGAAGACCACGGACACCTATGCCATCGCGCTGCGCCAGCACGACCAGCGCATCCTGATCGCCGGCGGCGAGATGCCGCCCCGTGTCGACGCGGTCTACGACCTGCGGATGAGCGGATTTCCCGGTTGGATCGAAGACGCCTTCGTGACTCTGGCGCAGACGGAAAACCGCATTCTGCGCATCATCGGCGAAACGCCCAAACGGCCCGGCGTGCAGGTCGAAATCTATATCGACGAAGCCCCCATGCGGGACGAGATGCTGGCTTTCTCGCACCGCATCTTTCAATTGTCGCTGGCGATCTCGCTGTTCACGGCCGGGCTGCTCTACATCAGTCTGATGCTGATGTTCGTGCGCCCCATGCGCCGCATCACGGCGGGGATGGAAAGGTTCCGCCGGGCACCCGAGGACGAAACCCGCATCTTCAAACCGTCCGACCGGCCCGACGAAATCGGCATCGCTCAGCGCGAACTGGCGGTCATGCAGCACGAATTGCGCCTGGCCCTGCGGCAAAAGGATCGCCTGGCCATGCTGGGCGCGGCGGTGACCAAGGTGAACCATGACCTGCGCAATTCCCTGGCCACGGCGATGCTGATCGGCGACCGCCTGGCGGCCAGCGACGATCCGGACGTGCAGCGCCTGGTGCCGCGCATGTTCCGCGCCATGGACCGGGCCGTGAACCTGTGCGGCCAGACATTGGATTATGCCTCGGCGACCATGCCGACCCTGAATGCCAAGCGGAACCGCCTGGCTGAGATCGTCCACATGGCGGGCGAAACCCTGACCCAGGAACACCCCGACGGCGGGGGCGGCCCCTTCGATTGGCGTAACGAAGTGCCGGACGAGATCTGCCTGATGGCCGATGCGGCGCAGATGCTGCGGGTGTTCGAGAACCTGGGGCGCAACGCCCGTGAGGCGGGGGCGTCGAGCGTGCGCGTCACCGCCGTCGAGGACGCGGACTCCTTGATCGTCGAGATCATTGACGACGGCCCCGGCATGCCCGCGCAGGCGACCGAACATCTGTTCCAGCCCTTCGCCGGATCGGCGCGGGAAGGCGGCACGGGTCTGGGGCTGGTCATCGCGCGGGAAGTCATCCATGCCCATGGCGGCGAGATCGCCCTGGCGGCCACGGGGCCCGAGGGCACGGCATTCCGCCTGCGCCTGAAACCGGCGTGATCGCCGTTGCGCCGGGCGCGGCGCCTGTCTAAAGTCCCGACCGGGGCTGGCATCGCAATCTGGTTATTCGTTTAAAGGATTTGCCGACATGTCCGCGCCCAACAAGCAGCCCACCTGGAATCCCGGTCAGTACCTGAAATTCGCGGGCCACCGCATGCGCCCGGCCCTCGACCTCATCAACCGCATCGCCCTTGATGATCCCGCCGTGGTCCATGACCTGGGCTGCGGGCCCGGCAACGTGACGCCGTTCCTCAAGGGCCGCTGGCCGAACGCGCGCCATGTCGGCGTCGATTCGTCGGAAGAAATGCTGACCAAGGCGCGGGCCGAACATCCCGACGGCGACTGGCAGCAGGCCGACGCCGCGACCTGGGCGCCCGACGCGCCGGCGGACCTGATCTATTCCAACGCCGCCCTGCAATGGATCGACAATCACGCGGCGCTGTTTCCGCGCCTGATGGGCCAGTTGGCGCCGGGCGGGGCGCTGGCGGTGCAGATGCCCCATAACCACGCCGCACCCTCCCACATGGGCATGCGCCAGGTGGTCGAGGACGGCCCCTGGCGGGCCAAGCTGGAGCCGGTGTTGCGGGAATTTCCGGTCCACGACCCGGACGCTTATTACGATTACATCGCGCCCCATGCGGGCAGCCTGGATATTTGGGAAACGGTCTATTCCCAGGTCATGGAAGGCGATAATCCCGTTGCCGAATGGACCAAGGGCTCGGCCCTCAAACCGCTGCTGGACGCACTCACCGACCCGGATGAAAACGCCGAATTCTTCGCGACCTATTCGAAGGCGATGCAAGCGGCCTATCCCAAACGCGCCGACGGCAAGACCCTGTTCCACTTCCGCCGGCTGTTCATCGTCGCGGTGAAATAACGCTCAGGGGGCGGCCTTGCGGCAACTGCGGGCCGCGCGGCCGGGCAGGGTCAGGCGAACCGCGCCCTGGTGTTCCCAGGCCTCGGCCCCGCCGTCCGAATAGCGCGCCCCCGATCCCGACATCACGCGGGCCAGGATGCGGGCATCCCCGCCGGGTTCCGTCCAGCGCAGGAAATCGCCCGCCCAGGCAAGCTGCGGGCGCGATCCGTCGGCGCAGACATAGGTCTCGGGGGCGGGGAAATCGACCCGGCCCGCGTCCCCCGCGTCGCCCAGGACGATACCCTCGCGCCGCCGGTCGGCGCCGCCGGCCAGGCCTGCGGGCGTTTTCAGAATCCCCTGCAGACCGCTGACCATGCGCCCGACCTCGACCTGATGGCCCATGGCCTTCAAGTCGGCGATGGCCGGGATCAGTTCTTCCTCGACCTCCGTGGCGCCCCCCCGGTTCATGACATGGGGCAGGTCGACCGCCCCCTGCATGTCCAGGTTCCAGGCCAGCACGCCCAATACGGCGCGTGCCGTATAGCCGATGATGCGCGATCCGCCGGGCGAGCCCACGGCTATGAGGAACCGGCCGTCCCTGTCCAGCACGATGGTCGGTGACATCGAGGATCGCGGCCGCTTGCCGGGAGCGACCCGGTTGGGTGCCGGCCTGCCCCGCCATTCCGGGCGGAAGGAAAAATCCGTCAGTTGGTTGTTGAGAAGAAAGCCACGCACCATCAGGCGCGCGCCGAAGGCGCTTTCCACGGTGGTGGTGAAAGAGATCGCGTTTCCGAAACGGTCGACGATGCTCATATGCGCCGTCGACAGGCCCTTGAGCGGATCGTCCGGGCCGAGGTAGGCGGCCTCGGCCCCCGGCGGATGACCCGGGTCGACCAGACCGTCCCTGGCCTTCGCGGGATCGATCAGCCGCGCCCGTTCGGCGAGATAGCCCGCATCGACCATGCCCTTGACCGGCACCGGCACGACGTCGCTGTCGCCGACATAGCCGGCGCGGTCGGCGAAGGCCAGGCGTTCGGCCTCGGCGATCAGATGCAAGGCTTCGGGTGAATTGGGGCCTGCTGCGGCCAGGGGCAGATGATTGAGGATGCCCAGCGCCTGGGCCACGGCCAATCCGCCCGACGACGGCGGTCCCATGCCGCAGACGTTGTAACCGCGGTAGGGGGCGCAGACGGCGGGGCGTTTCTTGGCTTGGTAGGACGATATGTCGGCCAGGGTCATCACGGCGGGATGAATGGGCGCGTTGGTCACGGCGTCGGCGATGGCGCGGGCGAGGTCCCCGGAATAGAAGGCAGCGGCCCCTTTTTCCGCGATCCGTTCCAGGGTATCGGCCAGGTCCGGATTCTTCAGGATCGTGCCGGCGGGCTTGGGCGCGTCGCCGTCAAAGAAATAGGCCTTGGTTGCGGGAACCTTGCGCAGATGCCGATCGCCCGCGATCTGTCGCGCCAGGCGGGTGGAGATCGGGAAGCCGTCCCGTGCCAGCCGGATCGCCGGGCGGAACAGGCGCACCCAGGGCAGGCGGCCGTGCTCCCGATGGGCCAGCTCCAGCATGCGGATGACCCCGGGCACGCCCACGGCGCGTCCGCCCAGGATGGCGTCGCGATAGGGAAGGGGCCCGCCCCGGGCATCCAGGAACATGTCTTCGCGGGCGGACGCCGGGGCGGTTTCCCGCCCGTCATAGGTTTCAACGGCATTGGTCTTGGCGTCGAAGCGGACCAGGAAGCCGCCGCCACCGATGCCCGACGATTGCGGCTCGACCAGGGTCATGACCATCTGGGCGGCGATGGCGGCGTCCACGGCGCCGCCGCCTTCGTTGAGAATTTCCAACGCGGCGCGGGCGGCGAGCGGATGGCTGACGGAAACGGCGTGGTTGCGGTAGGTCTGCCCGATCCACGGCCGGGTGGGGTCGGGTGCCGTCGACGGCGGAGCGGCGACGCAGCCGGCCAGCAGAAGAATCAGGGAAAATGCGGAAAAGCGGGGAAATCGGCGCATGATGTCCTACATGTAGCCCAAGGGTGGGGCCCGGTCCATCGCCGCTATTTGACCGGCTGCGCCGGTCTGTTAAAGTCCCGCGCTCCTTCCCAAACAACCTTGCCGAGGCAGGCATGGCACGCATCACCGTCGAAGATATCAAGTCCCGGAAAGTGGCCAAAGGCGCGGCGCCCATCGTGTCGCTGACAGCCTATACCCAACCCATGGCCAAGTTCCTGGACCCGCATTGCGATTTCCTGCTGGTCGGGGATTCCCTCGCCATGGTCGTCTACGGCCTGGAAACCACGCGCGGGGTGACCATCGAAATCATGTGTGCCCACGGCCGCGCCGTGACCCGGGGCGCGAAACAGGCCCTGGTCGTGGTCGATCTGCCCCAGGGAACCTATGAGGATTCCCCGGCCCAGGCGGTCGCTTCGGCCAAGCGCGTGATCGACGAGACCGAAGCCCAGGCGGTAAAGCTGGAAGGCGGGGTCGAGATGGCCGACACGGTGGCCGCCATCGTCGCCTCCGGCGTGCCGGTGCTGGGCCATGTCGGCCTGTTGCCGCAAAAAGCCGAACATCGGGGCGCCTTCAAAATTCAGGGCCGCGACGACGAGGGCGCCAAGAAGGTCATTGCCGATGCCCTGGCCATCGACGCCGCCGGCGCCTTCGCCATGGTCGTCGAAGGCACGGTCGAGCCCGTGGCGCGGGAATTGACGGAAAAAGTGTCGATCCCGACCATCGGCATCGGCGCTTCGCCGGCCTGTGACGGACAGATCCTGGTGACGGAGGATATGCTCGGCCTGTTCGCCGATTTCACGCCCAAGTTCGTGCGCAAATACGCCAAGCTGGGCGACGCCATCGAGCTGGCGGTGAAGGAATACGCAGAGGACGTGCGCACGGGCGCCTTCCCGGGGCTGGAACACTGCTTCGGGGTTGAAAAGAAGTAGGGCCATGGGCGCGGCATCCCCGCTCGATACCGTTCGTACCATCGCCGATCTGCGCGCCCGCGTTCAGGGCTGGCGCGGGGCGGGACAGCGCATCGGCCTGGTGCCCACCATGGGCGCGCTGCACGCGGGCCATGTGTCGCTGGTCAAGAATTCGGTCGCCCGCTGCGACAGGACAGTGGTCACCCTGTTCGTCAATCCGACCCAGTTCGGGCCCAAGGAAGATTTCTCCGTTTATCCCCGCGATGAAGCCCGCGACGCGGCCCTGGTCGCCGCCGAGGGGGCGGACCTGCTGTTCGCGCCCGGCGTGGACGAAGTCTATCCCGGCGGCCATTCGACCAAGGTCCATGTCGGCGGGTTGGGCGACGTGCTGGAGGGCGAATACCGCCCCGGCTTCTTCACCGGCGTCGCCACGGTGGTCACCAAGCTTTTGCTGCAGGCCCTGCCCGACGAGGCGTTCTTCGGGGAAAAGGATTATCAGCAGCTTCAGGTCATCAAGAAATTGATCCGCGATCTGGATGTTCCCGTCACCGCCACGGGGGTGGCGACCGTGCGCGAGAGCGATGGCCTGGCGTTGTCGTCGCGCAACGCCTATTTGACCCCGGCCGAGCGCGCCACCGCCCCGGTCCTGCACGGCACCCTTGCCCAGGTCGCCGAACAGGTCGGGCGGGGCGAAGATCCGCGCGCCCAGGAGACATGGGCCAAGGAGCAGTTGGAACGGGCCGGTTTCTGGCAGGTTGATTACGTCACCGTGTGCGATGCCGTGACCCTGGACGAAGCGCCGGACGCATCACAACCCGCACGGGTCCTTGCCGCCGCCTGGCTGGGCAAGGCGCGGCTGATCGACAACGTGGCGGTATAGCGGCGCGCCTAGGCCTCATCCACCTCGGCGACAAAGCCGAACTGATAGGCGGAGATGATCTGCCGCACGCCGCCCCCTTCGCCCCATAGGGGCAGGTGGACGACTTCGTAGGGGACATGCTCCTGGCCCGGGATGGTGGCGATATAGCCGCGGACCATTTCCGGTTCGCCCGTTCGGGTGACGCGGACATAACGCTGATGGACGGCGTCACGCATGCTCGCGGGCTCGTAGCTGCTGACCCGCCTGTTGGTCCCCTCGAAACCAAGAGCGTCGGTCAGGCCGGTGCCCCAGAACCGGTTGAGGAAATCCGTGCCGCCATCGATCACATCCTTGACGGCCAGGAAGGTGGCGATCTTGTAAAGGTCTATCAGGCGGACCTGGGCCCACTCGGGATGTCCGTTGTTTCGCGCCGCCAGACCCTGCCAGTAGTGGATCAGGCGCAGACATACGGGCGAGCGGCACTGAGCGATATCGCCTTCCTGTCGGGCGCCGGGCAACCCGGCCTTCCCTGAAAGCTGATCCATCGAACTCTCGATCATTCAATAACTATAGTGTTTTCCCCGTCCGGCCGATAGATGGACCAATGGACAGGGTGCCCCGGGCTGCCTAGTCCGGTGTGCAGGCGTAGGGCCAGGTCATGCGGGCCCCGGCCGGCACGGTCGCGCCGTCCGGGGTGACCACGGCGATCGGCACGATCTTGGCGTCCTCGGGAAGTGCGCGCAGGGCGGCGCTGTCGAACGGCGGTTTGCCGCGCCACAGCGCAAGCGGGTCCATCCATTGGCCGTTCAGGGGGATGACCTTGTCGCGGGTTTCGGCGAATTTCGGGCTGTCGGAAAACCAGGCGGCGAAATGAATCGCCGGCCGGCGATACCCGTCCCCCCGCCCCGACTTGCCGGGCGAAATTCCCGAATTTCCCGTCGGGCCCAGGTTCTGCCCCCGCACCACCCGGTCGCCGGGTTTCAGGTCGGGCAGTTTGTCGAGATGGGCGTATTGGGTCCAGACCCACATCGGCAGGCCGGTATCGTCCGGGCTGTGGCGCAGATTGATCTCAATCCCGCGGTAGCTTTTCTCGCCCTTGTAGACGCCGACGACGACCCCGTCCGCCACCGCCAGCATCGGCGTGCCGAAGGGGGCGGGCATGTCGATGCCGCCGTGGTAATTCTGGCGGGTGCGCTTCCTGGAATAATCGATGGCCCAGGCTTCGTCGATGCCGCGACAGTTGAGACCGTCGGGAAAGCGCGGGACCTGTCCGGTTTCGAATAGGCCGCGCTTGACCGCGATACGGATGTCGCAGCGTCGCGGGCGGCCGATGGCGCAGAGCGTTTCCGGCCCGATCTCTTCGGGGCTTATCCGCCCGTCGACCGCGCCGGCCGCCGGGGCGGCGTTTCCGCCGCCGAATCGGGCGCGCAGTTCGTCCATGGTCAGAAAGCCGTCGCCGTCGGTGTCCAGGCGTTTGAATCGCTTAGGCTTGCGCTGCCATTCTTCGGCGCTGATGCGGCCATCGCCATCGGCGTCCATGTCGCCCATGACCTTGGCGGCTTTGTCCTGAGCCGCGGCGCTTTGCGCCAGTAACGACAGCATGCCCGTGATCAGGGCGGTCCCCATAAACAGTGTTCGCATGGCGGGTTTTCCTTGAAATTCGGGATGGGGCTACTGCCCGTACCGGGCGACGGTCAGGCCGTCCATGGAAATTTCCGGCGGCCGGTTCAGCACCAGATCGGCGGCCAAGCGCCCCGACCCGCAGGCCATGGTCCAGCCCAGGGTGCCATGGCCCGAATTGACGAACAGGTTGTCATAGACCGTCGGCCCGATGACCGGCGTGCCGTCCGGCGTCATGGGGCGCAGACCTGTCCAGCCCTCGGCCTTTGAGACATCGCCGCCCCGGGGGAACAGGTCCGTGACGACGTGGCGCACGGTATCCGTGGCGTGTGACCCCAGGTTTTTGTTGTAGCCGATGATCTCTGCCTGGCCGGCGACCCGGATGCGGTCGCCCAGACGGGTGATCGCGACCTTATGGGTTTCGTCCATGATGGTCGATCGGGGGGCGGCGTCCGCATCGGTGACGGGCAGGGTGATGGAATACCCCTTGATCGGATAGATCGGCACCTTGATGCCGACGGATTTCAGGACAATCGGCGCGTAGGGGCCGAGGGCGCAGACGTAGCGGTCGGCAACCTCGCGGCCATCCGTGGTGTCGACGCCGGCGATCCGCATGCGGTCCGGGGCAAGGCCTTCGATGGTCACCCCATAGCGGAAGGTCACGCCCAGTTTTTCGGCTTCTTTCGCAAGCGCCAGGGTGAACATGCGGCAGTCGCCGGTGCGGTCGGCGGTCATGCGCAGGCCGCCGACGAATTTGTCCGCGACATGGGCCAGGCCCGGTTCGGCGGCGATGCAGCCGTCGCGGTCGAGAATTTCGAAGGGCGAGCCGAATTCGGCCAGGACCTCCTGATCGGCGGCGGAGGCCTTGACCTGCTTGTCCGTGCGGAACAGTTGCAGGGTGCCCATCTCGCGCTGATCGAATTGCAGGTCCGGCAGGTCGGCCATCAGATCGGTCAGCGCGTCGCGGCTGTAGTTGGAGACGCGAACCATGCGGCTTTTGTTGATTCGGTAGTCGCCTGCGTTGCAGTTCTGCAGCAGACGCAGGCACCAGGCCCACATGGTCGGGCTGATCAGCGGATGCAGGATCAGGGGCCGGTATTTCATCAGGATCCACTTGATGGCCTTCAGCGGCACCCCCGGCGCCGCCCAGGGCGAGGTCATGCCGTAGGACAGTTCGCCCGCGTTGGCGAAACTGGTTTCCATCCCGGGGCCGGGCTGGCGGTCGAGCACCAGGACCTCGGCCCCCTGCTTTGCCAGGTAATAGGCTGTGGTGACGCCGATGACGCCGGCACCCAGGACGATGACCTTCATGGTGGTGACCCCTGCCTCTACCGTTCAAACACGATGATTAGCCGCCGCCGTTCGGACATCATATGGCCAACGCTATTGTTTTTCCGGCACCAGGTCCACCGGCGGATCGGGGATCAGGCGTAATGGGCGGCGATGGCGCGGCGCATGACCAGGCACAAGGGCAGCGGCAGCAGGATGGTCGCCGCCATGGCCAGCATGGCCGTGGTCAGGCCGTAGGTGTCGCCGACGAAGCCGAAGACCATGGGGCCCAGGATCATTGCGGCCGTGGCGATGGAATAGATCACCGCGAACCCGCGCGCCTGGCGTTGCGGCTCGATCATGTCGCCCACGGCGCCGTAGGTGACGGACGAACTGCCCTGCAGCACCATGCCCAGGACCGGCAGCAGGAAATAGGCCGGCAGCGTCGGCAGCAGAAGAACGGCGACGATGCCCAGGGCGGTGAGGATCTCGACCAGCACCAGGGAGCGGACGGCACCCAATTTTTCCGCCAGGAAGCCGCAGCCGAACTTGCCGAAGGCGCCGCCGGCCAGGGTCAGCACCACGGCGAAGGCGCCGAGCGCGGTCGGAACCTCCTTCTCGATCATCAGAAAGGCGACGAAGGTCAGGAACCCGCCCTGCACCACCGTATCCAGCAGCACGATGGCGCAAAGCGCGGCGAACGCCCCCCTGTCGCGGATGCCCCAGCCGCCCAGCAGGCCCTGGCCCCCGGTCCCCTCGGCGGGCTTCGGGGCCATGCCCGCGCCGGCGCGGCCCAGCACGGCGAAGATCACCAGCCCCGCCGCCATGGTGGCGGCGCCGAAGGCCAGCGTCATGTCCTGCCAGGCGATGCCCGCGCCGATCGACAGGGTAAACAGCCCGGCGAAGGTCAGTTTGCCGACGTCGCCGAAGGAATTGTAGGTGCCCAGCGCCGCGCGCCGGCCCTGGTTGCCGAACACGGTGCTGACCAGGGTGGAGCACAAGGTGTGCTGGAACCCGCCGCCGATCCCGGCGAACAGCAGAACGACGACCACGGCGGTGAAGCCGTCGGCCCAGGCCAGGGCGATATAGCCCGCCCCCGCGGCCAGCAGACCGAAAGCGATGGGCAGGCGTTCGCCGATGCGTTCCGACAGCATGCCCGAGGGCAGTTCGAAGGCCGTCATGGCGGCGCGGTTGGCGGCGCGGATGATGCCGACCTGGGCATAGGTCAGGCCGAACGACTGCGCCAGCACGGGCAGCAGAACATAGAGCAGGTCGGTCAGGCCGTCCTGCAGGCTGTGTGCCGCGCAGCAGGATGCCAAGGTCGCGCGGCGGCGGGTCTTTTCCTTAGGTTCCACGGGGCGGAAGGTCCACACGCGCGACGATGTCCTTGAGGTCTTCCGACGGCGCCGGATAGCGGTCCATGACGCGCGGGTCGTGACCGGGGATCACATGGTCCGGGCTGTCGGCCAGGCGGGCGACCTTGCGGTGGCCTTCCAGCATGTCGCCGATATGGACCACCGTGGGATAGGGGTTGCGGTCCAGCCAGTTGGCGTAGAGATGCATGGCGTCCGATGCCAGCACGACCCAGCCGCGCTCCGTCCAGGCCCGCACGAACATCATGCCCTGGGTATGGCCGCCGACGTGGTGCAGGGTCAGGCCGGGAAACAATTCCGTGTCGCCGTCGTGGAATTCGACCCGGTCCTGGTAAAGCTCGCGCACGATGCCGCAGACGTCCTCGATATCGTAGCTGTGGCGCAGCACGGGATAGCGCATATGGCGTCCCGTCATATGAGCCATTTCCTGGTCCTGGATGTGGAAGGTCGCCTTGGGAAATCGGTCCAGATTGCCGCCGTGATCGTAATGCATATGGGTGATGACCACATCCGTGACCTCGGCCGCATCGATGCCGACCAGCTTCAGACTGTCGACCGGGCAGCGATGCCAGTCGCGGCCACGGCTTTCGGCGGCGGCCTTGGTGAAGCCCGTGTCGACGACGACCGTGTGGTTTTCCGACACGCAGGCCCAGACGTAATAATCGATGGGATAGGGCGCGTCATGGGGATCGGGCGGCTGCATGAAGTTGCGCGCCGCCGTGCGTGCATGGGTGCCGTACTTGATGGCGTAAAGCTTATAAGTCTCGGTCATGGGATTACGCCGGCGTGGGTTTGAGCGGAGCGACATCGACCCGCACGACGATTCCTTTGAGATCATCCGAGGGGGCCGGATACATCTCCAGCACCAGGGGATCATGGCCGGGCACCACATGGTCCGGGCTTTCCGCCAGACGGGCGACCTTCTTGTGGCCTTCCAGCATGTCGCCGATGTGCAGGACCGTGGGGAACGGGTTCTTGTGCCGCCAGTTGGCGAACAGATGCATGGCGTCGGACGCCAGCACGACCCAGCCCCGTTCGGTCCAGACGCGCACGAACTGCATGCCCTGGGTATGGCCGCCGACATGGTGAAGGGTCAGGCCGGGAAACAGTTCCTCGTCGCCGTCGTGGAATTCGACCCGGTCCTTGTACAACTCGCGCAGCAACAGGCAGACATCGTCCGGATCGAAGGAATTGCGCAGCACCGGATAGCGCATGTAGCGCCCGGTGATATAGGCCATTTCCCGGTCCTGGATGTGAAAAGTCGCCTTGGGGAACTTGTCGAAATTGCCGCCGTGGTCGTAGTGCATATGGGTGATCACAACGTCCGTGACCTCGGCCGGGTCGACGCCGATCAGATTTAAACTGTCTACCGGGCAGCGGAACATGGTGCGCCCGCGCCCGCAGCCCGATTTTTCGTTGAAGCCGGTGTCGATGATCACCGTGCGGTTTTCCGACACGCAGGCCCAGACGAAATAGTCGATGGGATAGGGCGCATCATGGGGGTCGGGCGGCTGCATGAAGTTCTGGGACTGGGGCCGCGGGTCGTGAGTGCCGTACTTGATGGCGTACAGCTTGTAAGTCTCGCTGGGGTTGGTCATTTTTTGATGTCTCCTCTTGGCGAGAAGCCTAAGCCGGGTCCCTGGCCCTCGCAAGTCCGCCGAACACGGGCATTTGACCCAGGTCAATAGGCGGCGGGCCCTAGGAGTGCTAGACTACGGCCATGGACAGCCAGGAACTGCTTACCGCCATCAGCATGGCGCTCACCGAAATGGAAGAACAGCCGGAGGACCTGCACGAGGTTCACCTGCGGCTTCTGGAGCTTCTCAACCAGTTGCGGGCCACGGGGGCGAATCTGCCGTCCGATCTGGTCGAACTGGAAAAGCAATTGGCGGAGCACGTCGAGGGCGTCAAGCCCAAGGCCTAAGGCCGCCTTATGGCGTTTCCCGGCCGGCCAGCGGCGGGGCATAGGCAAATGTCCCGTCCCGATCTTCCGTATCCCAGGGAAAATGCACCCAGGTGTCCTGCGCCACCTCGTGAATGAAGATATCCGGCAGGTCGCGGGCGGCGGGCTTGGCGTATAACGTGACGAACAGGGCATCCGGCAACAGGTCCCGCGCCGCCCGCGCCGTTGCCCCCGTATCCACCAGATCGTCGACCAGCAACCAGCCCGCCCCTTTGTCGGCGGTGGCGGCTTCCGGCGCCTTGAGCATCTGGACACGGCCCTGGGATTTCACGTCATAGCTGGCGATGGCCAGGGTATCGATCAGGCGGATGCCCATTTCGCGGGCCAGGACGGCGGCCGGCACCATGCCGCCCCGGGTGATCGCGACGATGCCCTTCCAGGGCGCCGCCCAGCGGCCGGGGGGCGGTGTGCTCAGCAGGCGGCCGGCCAGGGCGCGCGAATCCGCATGGATTTCGGCCCAGGTGACGATGCGTTCCGGCGGCGGGGAAGGTGTCATGGCGGGAATATTAACGGGGCTGCCCGTATTTCCCAAGGGCGGAGGTTCCGGAAAACGGGGCCCCAGAAACGGAAAAACCGGCGCCCACGCTGACGCCGGTTATCCGGATTTGCAGTGAATGTCGTGGTCTAACGAACGTACAAGTGAACTTCGTTTGTCTTGGCGGCCGCCAGGGTCTTGGCGGACACCGCCACCCGCGTCGGCGGCAGGCCCATTTCCACCAGCGAACGCTTGACGTCTTCGGCGTGGCGCTTGGCCTTGTTCGTGTTGATCGCGACGCGTGCGGCGCCACCGGCCGAGGGCGCCACCGCGACTAGGTCGAACACCGCGGCCGGATGGGTTTCAAGGGCGCGGCTGACGGCCGTGTACAGGGCTTGTTGATAGGGCACGTTCGGCCGGTCGAAGCGGATCACCACCAGGGGGCGGCGGCCCGACGTATCGGCGGGGGCGGCAACCTGATTGGCACTTGGGCCGCGGCCGGTGACGGCGGCGTCAAGCAGCGACGAGCCGAGCGATTCGCCCTGGCGGATGCCGGCCGAAATCTGCACCAGATTGCGCTGTTCGGCACCGATCCAGGTCGACTGACGGCGTACGTCTTCGGTCACTTCGCGGTGCAGGCGGTCGATCAGGACGACAGTCTGGTCGACCTCGTCCTCGAGAATGGCAAGCTGGCGGTGGTCCTCATCGACGGCGCCGGACACCTTGAAGGCGGCGCGCACGCTTTCCGTCAGGAACGATGCCAGAGTGGAATCGCTGGCCACGCCGGTGGACAGCTTGTTCATTTCGCCGATGTCCTGGCTGAGCCGGTTCAAATCCTGCTGCGCGGTGTTGAACTGCTGCACGAGAACCGGGTTGCCGCGAGTCGTGCCGACCTGCAGGCGCGATTTAACGGCGGCAATGGTGCCGTGGTACTGCTGCGAGCTTTCGACGATGCGCGAGCGCACGGACTGAAGCTGTTCGTTGTGCTGCAGGATCGAGCTTTGCAGCTTCTGCAACTCATCGCGCAGTTCCTGGACCTTTTTGCCGACGAAGGTTCCGGTCACGTCGCCCGGCGTCACGCCGGTCGGCACGAACTTGGTCGAACCCAGGGCAGGCTGATTGGCCGCCAAAACGGCCGTTTGCTGCGATGCGGCGTCTTGCGCGCTCGCCGTTTGCGGCGATGCCGCTTCCGGTTGCGCGGTTTCTGTCGTTGTTTTGGCCGAAGGCTCGGATGCGCTCAACGAGGGCCACAGGTCCTCGTCGAATGAACATGCCCCCGTGAAAATCACGGCCCCCGCCAAAAGAACTCTCAGTTTCGGAAAACCCATCTCGTCCGCGAGCCCTTGGTTCTTCTCCGATAACAAACCGGAGTTGTTTTTAAATCCCCAGCGGGTATGTACGTAAACATACCCCACCCCTCAGTTTCCGGGCGAGTGTACTCAATGGCCCGGAGCACCACAAGTTCCTATTTTAATACGAAGATTCGGCGTTTGACGACCTTTAATCCAGGACGCCTCCTAGCGCTTGCAAACGGAGAAGTGCTGGAGTAGTGTCCGGCTCCTTCCTGACGGGGGCCCCTCGGGGTCCAGTCACAAGCGCCCGTAGCTCAACTGGATAGAGCGTCTGACTACGGATCAGGAGGTTGGGAGTTCGAATCTTCCCGGGCGCGCCATTTCCCCGTTTTCCCCCGAAAATAACCGACAAGTTCACGGTAAAAGGTCCGCTTCCGGCGGGCTCCACCGATGCTTGTTGGGCCTTCTATTATTGGACGGGCACGTTCAGGAACGTCAGCAACACGAAGCGGTGGCCCTTGGTCACGGGCAGGACTTCGTGCAGCAGAGAGCATGAGAACACCACCGCGGCCCCTTTTTCCGGGCGATACAGTTCCGGGCCGTATTCGGGAAACCGTAAATCGCCGCCTTCGTAGTCGCCCGTGTTCAGGTTGAGCGTCACCGCGAACTTGCGGTGCTTGGTCGCCGGGCTGGTGTCGTCGCGGTGGACGGTGAAGAACCCCGCCTTCTCGGCCTTGTAGCAGCCGATCTTGAAGGTCTCGACCGTATAGCCCTCGAAATGGAAGGCCTTGGACACCTCGGGCACCAGACGCGGCATCAGCCGGTCCAACAATTTTTGCTCCAGCGCCTTGTCGCGCATGTAATAGTCCTCGCGCCGCTTGGTCGTCGGCACCACCTGCACGCCGCCGCCGGCCGACGATCCCACGGCGACCGTGCCGTCGTCGCGCGGGCCGTTGTGCCACAGGCCGATCAACCAGGCGCAGTCTTCGGGTTCCAGCGCACGGGGAACAAGCAGCGCCGGCGCCGCCCGTTGGACCACGGCCTGGTCGCGGCCGTGCCGCGCCTGGGTCAGCATGTCGGCCAGCCAGCCGTCCAGGCCCGCGGCTCCGCCGCCGAGCCCGCGCACGCCGATCAGGCGCTGATTGGGGTCAAGCACATAGACCGCCGGCGCCGCGACGCCGGACAGCCCCGCGAACCCCTTGGTGATCTCGGACCCGGGGTCGGCCATCACCCGGTGCGGCCAGCCGGAAGCTTCCTTTTGCGCCGCTGCCACGGTTGTGTCGCCGGGCACCAGGGTCGCGACCTGGGCGCCGCCGGCGCCGAGCACCGCCGGGTCGAGTCCGCCCGCAGTCATGTCCGCAAGGTTCTGGCCGCCGGTGAACAGCAGGACCGTCGGCGTGCCGGTGACGGCGGAATAGAACTCGAAGGATCGGCCCTCGGAATCCCGGCAAGCGAACAAGGGTGTGTGATCCCCCGGGGCGTATTGCGGACGGGCAGGGGGCTCGAACAGGGTGGGTGCTGCTTTGATGTGGGGATCCTCCCTTGTGCGACGTGCGGAGGCAATGATAGCGAAGAAACAGTGTTCGACAACATTCGCTTGCATGGGGGCCGGTTGCATCGTTCTTGTCGGATGGATACAAGTCGCGCGGGCCGGATCGGCCGTCCCGGACAAGCCCAGACATCACGGTGATCGACGTGCAAACTGTTTCCGCATATGCCCGCTTGTTGCACCAGGACCGCACCCAGGCGGCCCTTGCGTACGCCGCCTGCCTGATCGCCGCCCTGTTTCAGACTCTGGTCCCGCCCTATACCCGTCCGGTCGCCGACGCCATGCAGTATGCCGGCATGGCTGCTTCGCTGGCCGATGCCATGGTATCGGATTGGGGGCGGGCGAATGAAATTCTGGGAACCTTTTTCGGCCCGGTTTATCCAATTTTTGTCGGCGTTCTGGCGGTTTTTGACACGGACCTCGCGCAAGCCTTGAAATGCGTTTCCCAGGATGGTGCCGTCTGCGACCTAAACGGGTTGACGACCTTGTTCATTGTTCAAGCCGTCCTCACCGCGTTCACGGCGTTTTTCATCTTTCTGGCCGCACGTCGGCTTACCGGGGATGCACGCATCGCCTGGCTGACGCTGATGATCGTGCTGGCGACCAAATGTTTCACCCATTACGCCGGACTGATCCTGACGGAAACCCCGACCTTCTTCTTTATCGGACTGTTTAGCTGGATGCTGGCTCGGATCCTGTCCGACCCGGCCCCCGCACGGCGTGACGCCCTGTTGGCCGGCGCGGTGCTTGCCGGCGCGGCGCTCACACGGGCGTCCTATGTATACCTTCTTTACTTCATGGTGCCGGTGATCGTTGTGTGGTGGCGCGTTGGGCGCGGACGCATGTGGACTGATACCATCGCTGCTGCTGCGTGCTTCGCCGCCGGTGCGGCCGCAATCCTGGTGCCCTGGTGGATCAGGAACTATGTCGGCTTCGATCTTGCCGGAATCAGCGGCGATTACGGGGCCCGGATCTTTGTCGAGCGCTTGGCATACAATCTCATGACTTGGCGAGAGTGGGGGGTCAGTTTCATCTACTGGCTGCCCGATTTTGGGGACAGCCTTGCGACGGCCGTATTCTCGGAGGAGCAGGTCCGGCGGCTATCCTGGTATCATCCGGACTCTTTCTACATGATGGGGCGCGGCCAGTTTTATCATGATGTGCGGGCGGCCTCCGGGGCGCAGGACAATCCGCTAGGCTATATGCTCAGGGAATACGTATGGCGTGATCTGGGCAAGCATCTGGCGGTCACGCTGTCGCTTGCTCTGCGCGGCCAATGGGTTGGCAATTACGCCAGCCTGATCGGGTTCATTCTTTTACCGGCCTGTATTTGGATTCTAGCCCGCCGTGGTCGTGCAGGCACGTTCTTAGTGTTCTGTCTGCCACCCTATTTCATGTTGGGGCTTTACGCGTTTGTGTCCGTCAATGTGGTTCGCTACAACGAGCCTCTGATCGCCGTGTTCGCGCTCAGCGGCGCAACAGTCATCGTCCACCTTGTCGCGGGCGGCGTAGACTGCCTGCGCCGAATAAGGAGACAAAGATAACGGCCTATTTGAAGCTTGCCGGTTTCTTGTTGATGATTGTCGCCGGCTAGGCCTGTTTCAAGAAAGCCGCCCTGGATGGTATTTTTCAATCATTCATCTACAAGTGGCCGCACGGCGCGTTTGCAATCTATAGCGTTGTGACATTCATCTGGGAAACGCTGCTGTGTACAATGCCCCTGTCAGCGGCTGACCATATCGCCACGGAAAATCGAAATGCGGGTGCCGCCTGGTTAGGGGGCTCGTGGATCGCTTAGGGCTCAAGGAAGTGGAAGAAACGACATGGTCGCCATTCTGATCCCCGTCGCCGCCCTGTTCCTCAGTTTCGGCATTTTGTTGGCTGGTAACGGACTTCAGGGCACCTTGTTGCCCGTGCGCGCGGGGATCGAGGGTTTTTCTCCCTTTGCAATCGGCGTCATGGGGGCGTCCTTTTATCTGGGCTACATCCTGTCATGCTTCTTTGCCCCCCGCGTCGTCGCGCGGGTCGGTCATATCCGGTCGTTCACCGTATTCGGCACGATCGCGTCGGCGGCGCAGCTCATGCATGTTGTCTGGGTCGATCCCATCTCCTGGTGGGGACTGCGCTTCATCACCGGGGCCTGCTTGTGCGGGCTCTACATGGTCATGGAAAGCTGGATCAACGAACGGGCCGGCAAGGAACACCGCGGGCGCATCCTGTCCTTCTATCAGATCGTCAACCTGGGGGCGGTGACCGTCGGGCAGATGCTTCTGAACCTCTACGAGCCCGCCGGGTTTGAGCTGTTCGTCGTGGCTTCGGTACTGGTTTCCGTCGCCCTGGTGCCCGTTGCGCTGACGCGGACCACGGCGCCCCATCCGCTGCAGCAGGTGCGTATCCGCATTCCCCGCGTCTACGCCATCTCGCCCGTCGGTGTGGTCGCCTGCCTGACCGTGGGATTGGTCAACGGTGCGGTGTGGACCATCGTGCCATTGTTCGCGCAAAGCGCCCTACCGTCGATCGCCGAACTATCCCTGTTCATGAGTCTGCTGATCATCGGCGGCGCGGTTTTCCAATGGCCGCTCGGGCGGTGGTCCGATCTGATCGACCGGCGCTGGGTGATCATTATGATCTGTGTCGGCGGCGGGCTCAGCGCCGTGGCACTTATGATGTTCGGCGAAATTTCACGCATCGCCATGTATGCCCTCGCGTTTGTGTACGGGGGATTCACCTTTGCGCTTTATGCCATTGCCATCGCCCATGCCAACGATCAGGCCGAGCCCGAGGACTTCGTCGAAATCGCCTCAACCCTGATCCTGGTGTTCGCGATCGGCGCCGTTGTCGGGCCGATGCTGGCATCCGGGGTGGTCGAGTTGGCCGGCCCCAATGCCTTCTTTGCCTATTCGGCGGTCATTCATTTCCTGACTGCCGTCTTTGCCTTCTACCGCATGCAGCGCCGTGCGGGCGTTCTGCCCGAAGACAAGGAAGATTTTGTCGCCGTCCCCCGTGCGTCGCCGGAAGTCATCAGCATCGATCCGCGCGGACTTGACACGGAACCGGGAGATGAAAGCGGTGGGGAAGCCTACAAGGGTGGCTGACGCGATAACTGTGCCGCGCGGCGATTGACCTAGGCTTCGGAAATTCCGATAACGGCAGATCGGAATTGTATACAAGGCCCGGGCAGCAAAGAACCGGGCCACACCGCCTTTGGAGAGGAAACACATGGTACATACCGCCGCGTCGACCGCGCTCGACCACATCAAGGTTCTCGACCTGACCCGGGTCCGGTCGGGACCCACCTGCGTCCGCCAATTGGCGGATTGGGGTGCCGACGTGATCAAGGTCGAACTGCCCGAAAGCATCGAGCCCGACGGCACCCTGGGCGCCAAGCGTCACACGGCCGATTTTCAGAACCTGCAGCGCAACAAGCGTTCTCTGACCCTGAACCTCAAGGAAGAGGAAGGCCGCAAGCTGTTCCTGCGCCTGGTCGAGGGGGCCGACGTGGTGATCGAGAACTTCCGCCCCGACGTGAAGGACAAGCTGGGCATCAGTTACGAGGCCCTCAAGGCCGTCAACCCACGCATCATCCTGGGCTCCATTTCCGGCTTCGGTCAGGACGGCCCCTACGCCAAGCGCCCCGGATTCGACCAGATTGCCCAGGGCATGGGCGGGCTGATGTCGATCACCGGTGAGCCGGGCCGCGGCCCCATGCGCGTCGGCATCCCCATCGCCGATCTGACCGGCGGCCTGTTCTGCGCCATGGGCGTGTTCATTGCCCTGATCGAGCGTGAGAAATCCGGCCAGGGCCAGTGGGTCACGTCATCACTTCTGCAGGCCATGGCCTTCATGCTCGATTTCCAGGGTGCGCGATATCTGATGGAGGACGAGGTGCCGGGCCAGGCCGGCAACGATCACCCGACCTCGATCCCCACGGGCGTGTTCCCGACCAAGGACGGTCACATCAACATCGCCGCCGCGGGCGAGCGCATTTGGGCGCGCCTCTGCGACGTGCTGGGCACGCCGGAATGGACCGAGGACGAGCGCTTTAATGGGCCCGAGAAACGGTCCAAGAACCGCCATGACCTGAACGCCCTGATCGCCGAAAAGACCAAGGATCGGACCAGCTTCGACTGGGTTGAGGCTTTCAATAAGGCGGGTGTGCCGTCGGGGCCGATCTACGACATGGCCGGCATGTTCGCAGACGAACAGGTCAAACATCTGGGTATCGCAGAAGACTGCGAGACCGTGTGCTTCGGCAAGACCAAGATGATGTCGCAGCCGATCCGCATGAGCAGAACGGATTCAAAGCTGGTCGTCCGCCCGCCGGAAAAGGGCGAGCATACGGACGCGATCCTGGCTGACCTGGGGCTCGGCGCGGATGAGATCGCCGACCTCAAGACGCGCGAGATCATTTGACGTAGGCTTGCCGAGCAAACAAAAGGAAACCGTCGCCGGGGTTACCGGCGGCGGTTTTTCTTTATTGGCAAGGGAAGGGCGGTTATTCCGCCGCCTCGGCTTCTCGTAGCGGGGTGCGCATGGTCACCCATTCCTCGGCCGCTGTCGGGTGGATGCCGATGGTGGCGTCGAAATGGGCCTTGGTCGCTCCGGCCTTGAGCGCGATGCCCAGCGCCTGGGTCATCTCGGCGGCGTCCAGACCGACCATGTGACAGCCGAGCACCCGGTCGGTTTTCTTATCGACGATCATCTTCATCATAGTGTGCTCGTCGCGGCCTGACAGGGTGTATTTCATGGGCCGGAAGTGGGATTGGAAGATGACCACGTCGTGGTACTTGCGGGCCTCGTCCTCGGTCAGGCCTACGGTGCCCACGGGCGGGGTCGAGAACACGGCCGTCGGGATATCGGCGTAATCGACCGTGGTCGGCTTGCCGCCGAACAGGGTATGGGCCACGGCCATGCCCTCGGCCAGGGCCACGGGCGTCAGCTGCACCCGGTCGATGACGTCGCCCAGCGCATAGATGCTGTCGACATTGGTCTTGAAATGGTGGTCGACGACGACGGCGCCCTTGGCGGTCAGCGTGACGCCCGCCTGTTCAAGGCCAAGGCCCTTGGTGTTGGGGACGCGGCCGGTGGCGTACATGACGGCATCGACCTCCAGGATATCATCGTCGTTGAGGCGCAGGGAATAGCCTGAGGCGGTCTTTTCGATGGATTGGACGGTGGTTTCCTGATGAATGGAGACGCCTTTCTTGGTCATTTCGTCGTGCAGGGTGTCGCGCACTGCCGGATCGAACCCGCGCAGAATGTTCTCCGCCCGGATGATGACATGAGTGTCCGCACCCAGGCCGTTGAAGATACCGGCGAATTCAACGGCGATGTAGCCGCCGCCGACGATCGCGATCCTGGCGGGCAGATGGTTCAGGTCGAGCGCCTCGTTTGACGTGATAGCGTGCTCGATCCCGGGAATGTCCGGCAGGGACGGCCAGCCGCCGGTGGCGATCAGGATGTATTTCGCGGTGCAGGTCCGGGTGCCGTCCGGTCCGGCGATCTCGACCGTATTGGCGTCGATGACACGGCCCGTGCCCGTCAACTCGTCCACCCCGGCGTCACGCAGCAGGCGGTGATAGACGCCCTCCAGGCGATCCAGCTCTTTATTCTTGTTGGCAATCAGCCGTGGCCAATCGAACGCGGGCGCCCCAACGTCCCAGCCGTAACCGGTTGCGTCCTCGAAATCCTCGGCGAAATGACCGGCGTAGACGAGAAGCTTCTTGGGCACACAGCCGCGCATGACGCAGGTGCCGCCGATACGCAGATTTTCGACCACGGCGGTCTTCACGCCGTAAGTCGAAGCGGCGAACCGCGACGCGCGGACCCCGCCGGAGCCTCCGCCGATGGTGATCATGTCATAGTCATATTGCGGCATTGGGGGCAGTCCTTCGCTTTTGCAGGCGGATACGGGAACCGGTATCGGTCCGAGATCCCCCATCTAACCATGTTCGCCGCCGTGTTCAACCGTACTGCGGGGGCCCAGACGCTATGCGCGGCGGCCTCAAGGGGCGATTCGGGGGACTCGCGACACGTCCGTGACATTTGTGCAATTGAGGCTATCTGACGGGGGCTGAATAGCAGGAAGCCTCCACCCAAGCCCCTGATTTTCATCAAACCTCAGCAAAGTGTGGCATTCACGCAACACTGTTCCAAAAAATCTACACCCAACGCGGATTTTGCTTTTGAAACAGAGGCGAGTCGCTAAACTGCCCTCGTCCGGAACAGGATTGCCAACGCGTAATCTTGAAGTGTTCCAGGGCAAAGTGGATTTGTAAGAGTGAATCTCATCTTAGGAGCAAACGAATGAACCTCAAAAAGACCCTTATGGTTGGTGCCGCCGGCGCTGCGCTTTTCGCGTTCGCCGCCCCGGTTGCCACTACCGCCGAAGCCGGTTCGATCAAGAACGGCAATGCGACCGACCTGAAAGTTTACGGCCAGGTCAACCGCAACATGATGTTCTACAACGACGGCGAAGAGTCCGGTTACCGTCACCAGGACGGTGATAACGGCTCCACCCGCTTCGGCCTCGCTGCCACTGGCAAAATCAATGAGTCTGTTTCCGTTGGTGCCAAAATCGAAGTCGAAATGCAGTCGAACGATCCGGCCTCCATTGATCAGAGCACCGAAGACGACAGCAACTCCACTGGCTTTAAGCAGCGCAAGGCTGAAATCTACTTCAGCCACAAGCAGTTCGGTAAATTGTCCTTGGGTCAGCAGTCGGAAATCTCCGACGGCATGTCCGATGGCCTAGATCTCGGTTACGCTGCTGGCGCCTTCGCCGGCATGGACCCGGATCTGCTGGTTAGCAACATGAAGCTGCGCAATGACAACGCTGCTGCAGCTTTGAGTACGGTCGCTTTGACCGACGCCTTTGGTACCCTTGACGGTGGTCGTAACGACTCCATCCAGTACCAAACCCCGTCCATGAATGGTTTCCGTGCCCAACTCGGCCTAGAATCCAACGGTGTGTGGGGTCTTGGTGCCCTGTATGACGGCAAGATGGGCGGCATGCAGGTGCGTGTTCGTGGCTTCTATGAAAATACCTCGGGTGCTGGCACGACCGCTGACCAGTGGCAGATCGGCGCTTCTGTGAAGCACGATAGCGGCGTTTCCTTGACCGGTCTGTACGGCTCGTCCGACAAAGACTCCGGTAACGACCACAAGAACTGGGGTGCGACCGTCGGCTACACCGCCAACATGAACTCCCTCGGTGCCACCGGCGTAGGTATCCACGTTTCCGGTACCCAGGATTGGCTTGAAGACGACACGGACGCCGTGGTTTACGGCTTCGGCGTTAACCAGCAGATCAAAGCTGCCGGCACGAACATCTACGGCAACGTGATGTTCTGGGACGTCGATCGCGTTTCGACCGCGACCCAGCTTGACGCCTTGATGACCTTCATGGTCGGTGCTCAGGTTAAGTTCTAATCGGGCTTAAGGTGGGGCGCTTCGGCGCTCTGCCGCTCGGTTGAGCTTTCAGTAAGGAAACGGCCGTCCTTCGGGGCGGCCGTTTTTCTTTGCGAGGATATGATTTTCTGGCAGGGATCGGATAGCGGCGGTTGCGTTATTCCACGGTCACGCTTTTCGCCAGATTGCGGGGCTGGTCCACGTCCGTGCCCTTGATGACCGCGACGTGATAGGCCAGCAATTGCACCGGGATGGCATAAAGGATCGGGGCGACGAAGGGATCGACGGGCCGCAGGGCGACCGTGGCCTCCGCCCCGTCGGCGAGCGCCGCCGCCCCCGCCTCGTCGGAAATGACGATCACCCGCCCGCCCCGGGCCATGACTTCATGCACGTTCGACGCCGTCTTCTCGAACAGGGCGTCCGTAGGGGCGATGACGATAACCGGTACCTGATCGTCGATCAGGGCGATGGGTCCGTGCTTCATTTCACCGGCCGCATAGCCCTCGGCGTGGATGTATGAAATTTCCTTCAGCTTCAATGCCCCTTCGAGGGCGATCGGGTAACTGGTGCCACGGCCCAGGTAGAGTACGTCCCGCGCCTCGGCCATGCCCTGGGCGATTTCCTTGAGCCGTTCATCGTGATTGAGGATTTCCGCCGCCCGACCGGGCACCTCGGTCAGCGCCGTGGTCAGACGCGCCTCCGTCAACGCATCGATGGCGCCCCTGCCGCGCGCCACGGCGATGGCGAGGCAAGCCAGAACGGTCAGCTGCGTGGTGAACGCCTTGGTCGAGGCGACGCCGATTTCGGGCCCGGCATTGGTGTGCAGGACCATGTCCGATTCCCGGGCGATGGCGCTTTCCGCCTGATTGACGATGGAGAGGATCGATTGCCCCGCCTGGCGGGCGTAGCGCAGCGCGGCCAGGGTATCGACCGTTTCGCCGGACTGGGAAATGAAGATCGCGGCGCCGTTGTCCGCCATGGGCGGCTCGCGGTAGCGGAATTCGGAGGCGATATCGACCTCGACCGGGATGCGGGCCAGTTGTTCGAACCAGTACTTGGCGGCAAGGCAGGCGTAATAGGACGTGCCGCAGGCGACCAGGGTCAGGCGCTCCAGCGTCGCCGGATCGAACGGCAGGCCCGGCATCGTCACCGTGCGTGACGCCGGATTGATGAAACTTTGCAGGGTGTCGCCGATGACCTGGGGCTGTTCGTAGATTTCCTTAAGCATGAAATGCCGGTATCCGCCCTTGCCGATGGCCGCCCCCGACAGTTCGGTCAGGCGCACGGGCCGCTCCACTGGGGCGTCGTCGCCGTCGAACACCTGGACGCCGGATGGGCTGAGCACGGCCCAATCACCGTCCTCCAGATACATGATGCGGTCGGTGAGGGGGGCGAGGGCCAGGGCGTCGGAGCCCAGGAACATCTCGCCCTCGCCGAAGCCGACGGCCAAGGGACTGCCGCGCCGGGCGCCGATCATCAGGTCGTGATGGCCGGAAAAGATGATGGCGAGCGCGAAGGCGCCGTCGAGGCGGCGCAGAACCGCGGATGTCGCTTCCGTCGGTGATTTGCCGTCGACCATTTCCTGGGTGATCAGATGGACGATCACTTCCGTGTCCGTGTCGGACGCCAGGTCGCAGCCCTTGGTGACCAGTTCAGCCCGGAGGTCCTTGTAATTTTCGATGATCCCGTTGTGGACGATGGCGACGCGGTCGGTCGCGTGCGGGTGGGCGTTGACTTCGTTCGGCACGCCATGGGTCGCCCAGCGGGTATGGCCGATGCCGACCGTGCCGGCGATGGGCATCTCGTCCAGGCGGACGGCCAGGTTGGCTAGCTTGCCTTCGGCCCGTCGCCGCTCAATGGCGCCGTTGACCAGGGTCGCGATCCCGGCGGAATCATAGCCCCGGTATTCAAGGCGTTTGAGCCCTTCCAACAGGATGGGCGCGGCCTCACCACGGCCGAGAATTCCGATGATGCCGCACATCGCCCGCTAGCCCTCTTTCTTCCGGTCTTGCTTGTCCTTGCGCCGCTTGGCGTTGAAGCGGTCGGCCCAGCCCTGGACTTCCTTCTGCTCGGCCCGGGTCACGGCGAGCGCGCCCGCCGCGACATTCTTGGAAATCGCGCTGCCGGCCCCCACGATGGCCCCCGCACCCACGGTGACGGGGGCGACCAGCGCCGTGTTGGAGCCGATGAAGGCGCCGTCGCCGATCACCGTCCGGGATTTCACATGGCCATCGTAGTTGCAGGTGATGGTGCCGGCGCCGATGTTCACACCCGCGCCGACAATGCTGTCGCCGACATAGGACAGATGATTGGCCTTGCTGCCGGCCCCCAGGGTCGCGGCCTTGATCTCGACGAAATTGCCGATATGCACGCCTTCGGCCAGGTCCGCCCCGGGACGCAGGCGGGCGAACGGCCCGATCACGGTTCCCGTTCCGACCGTGGCCCCCTCGATATGGCAGAACGCCCGAATTTCCACGTTGTCGGCGATGCGCACACCGGGCCCGAAGACCACATTGGGCCCGACCACGACGTCGCGGCCAAGCTGTGTGTCCCATGACAGATAGACCGTATCCGGGTCGATCAGGGTGGCGCCGCCTTCCATGGCGCGGGCGCGCAGACGTCGCTGCGTGATGGCTTCGGCCTCAGCCAGCTCAATGCGGGAATTAATGCCCAGAACCTCGTCCGCGTCACCGATAACAACGGCCGCGGTGGCCCCGTCGGCGCGGGCGATGGCGACGATGTCGGTCAGGTAATATTCGCCCTTGGCGTTGTCGTTGCCGATACGGTCGAGCCAGTCCAGGGCCCGTGCGCCGTCGATGACCATGACTCCGGAATTACAGAGTGTCACGGCAAGCTGTTCCGGTGTTGCGTCCTTGGCTTCGACGATGGATGCAAGGGCGCCGTCGCCGTCCAGGATCAGGCGGCCGTAGGGGGCGGGGTTTGCAGGTTCGAAGCCGAGAACGACCACGCCGGGCCGTGCCGGGGAACGGCGTGCCGCCAGCATGGCGGCGAGCGTTTCCGGCGTGATCAAGGGCGTGTCGCCGAACACGACCAGGAGGTCGTCGGCCGGATGGGCCTTAATGAAATCGCGCGCCGCCAGGACCGCAAGGGCGGTGCCCAGGCGCTCCGTCTGCACCGCCGTCGGATGAGGCGCCACGGCCGCGGCGAGGCCGTCCATGCCGTCGCCGACGACGACCACGGTCCGGTCGACCGCCGCCGCGTCCAGGGCCGCCAGAACGTGGCCGATCATGGTGCGGCCCGCGACCTTGTGCAGCACCTTGGGCAGGTCCGACTTCATGCGCGTGCCCAGCCCGGCGGCCAGGACCACGGCGGTTGTCGTCGATTTTCCGTCTGCTTGCATGAAAACGCGGGGGCCTTTAAACGGTTCGGGCGGCGGCCATGGGGCCTGATGAAGGGTTTCGGTGAAACATCTGGAGGGTCGGGCCGCAAGGTGCCACAGTATCTTGTGTCATCCAAGTCACAGTTTGTTACGGAATCTTGCAATGGAACTATGCAATGCCGGCGGTTAAGGAGCACTTACCCGCCACCCCAATGTCCAAGGCCCGCCTTCCCAAGGTTATCGTGTTCGACCTCGACGGCACCCTGGTCGACAGTGTGCCCGACATCCAGGCGGCCTTGAATTGGCTGCTGGCCCGGCTGGGCCGCCGCCAAGTCTCCCGGGACGAGGTCGCCGGCATGGTCGGCGACGGCGTGCCCAAGCTGGTCGAACGTGGGCTGCTGGCCACCGGCGGCCTGCCGGCGGATGGGCTCGACGGCCCGACGGCCGAGTTCACGGTTCACTACGAAGCCAACGCGGCGGCCCTGACGCAGCCTTTTCCGGGCGCCGTCGCGGCTCTGGAGGCCTTGCGCGACGCGGGCTGCACGCTCGCCGTCTGCACCAACAAGCCGGCGGGGGCGACGGCGGAAATTCTCGATGCCCTCGACCTCGCCAAGTTCTTCGCGGCGGTCGCCGGCGGCGACACGGTGCCCGGCGTGCGCAAGCCCGACCCCCGGCATCTGATGCATGTGCTGGATCAATTGGGCGTGGCGCCGGGCGACGCGGTCATGGTCGGCGACAGCCATAACGACGTCAACGTGGCCAAGGCCGCCGGTGTGGCCACGGTGGCGGTCACCTTCGGCTATGCCCATGGTCCCGTCGGCGAACTCGGCGCCGACGTGCTGATCGACCATTTCGATGATCTGGTGGCGGCGCTGGGGCGTCTGACGGCCTAGCGCAACCGTCAGACTCTGGCGGGGCACAGGTCGAAGGCGAAGGATATGCGCTTTTCGTCGCTCGACGTGACCGGGATGGTCTGATGCCCGAAATAGGACGGGAACATCACCATCATCCCTTCCTCGGGCCGGACCAGATGCACGGCCGGCTCGCGCCGGTCGCCGATCAGGTGGAAGGCGCGGCCGAATTCGATCCAGCCCTCGATGTTGTTGGTGCGGCCCTTGGCCGCGTCCTTCATGGACGCCGGCAGGGCCGGGTAGTACACCCCCGATAGCCAGGCCGGCGGGTGGAAATGCACCAGCTGGCGGCCTTCGCGGTCGTACACCGTGCCCCAGCAATTGACCTCGAACGCCTGGGGCGGATCGGCCAGAAAAGGGTGGTCCGGGTCCTTCGGATGGGCCGCCATGAAATCCCCGGCCATGGCCATAATCATCTTTTTCAATTCCAGCGCCGGGCCGTGCTCCGTGCCGTCGAACAGTTCCAGCGTGCCGCGGCCCTGCTCGACGGAGCGGTTGACCTTGGAATAGGTCAGGCTGGGATGATTCAGCAGATAATTCACCAGATCCTTGTTGAAGGACGCCATGGAATGGTATCCGGCCGGGGTCGTATGGACCCGGGTCATGATCAGGTCAAAGTCGAGAATCCTGGCGGCCTCCGCCGTGCGGCCCAGATCGTTCAACGCCGCCGATTTCATGGCCAGGGACGGCGTCGGGAAGGATCCCGCCGCCAACGCCCGGTCGGCGGCGGCCAGGGCGCGTTCCGCCTCACCCGCGCGCATCCACACGAAGGCCATCTGCCCGTGCAGATCGAAGGCCTCGGGATGGGTCTTTAGATATTTCTCGGTCAGGGCCGCCGCCTCCGCCGCCCGGCCTTCGGCGCCATAGGCGTAGATCAGCTCATTCACCGACCCGCCGTCGTCGGGGTCGAGCGCGACCGCGCGTTCCAGGGGCGCGATGGCCTTGGCGTATTCGGTCGACCGCCCATGCAGCAGGCCGATGTTGGCGAAGGCGCGCTGATGGTTCGGGTTCATCTCGGCCGCGCGGGCGAACTGGGCGATGGCGTCGTCGTATTTGCGGGCGTTCATATGGACCGTGCCCAGATTGAAATAATCCTCCGGGTCCTGACTGCCCAACTCGATCGCCGTCTCATAGGCCGCCCGGGCGCTCTCGCCGTCGCCCAGCAATTGATACGCGATGCCGAGGCTGCCGTAGACCGGGGGGGCCTCCGGCGCCAGTTCGGCGGCCCGGCCCAGGTCCTCCGCCCCGCCGGCCGGGTCGCCCAGGATGATCCGCGTGCGGCCCAATTCGAAGGCCAGGTTGGCATCGCCGGGGTTTTGGGCCAGCGCGTCGCCCAGCACCCGCAGCGCGCCGTCGCCGTCGCCCGTCTCCAGCAGCATCTTCGACAGGGTCACGGCGCAGGGCGCAAATCCCGGATGGGCGGCCAGGGCCCGGCGCAGCAGGGTCATTGCCTGCACCGTCTTGCCCTGGTTATGGCGCACCAGCCCCAGGCAGTAGAGCGCTTCACCATGGTCGGGCACGGCTTTCAGCACGTCTTCCGCGTCCTTGCCGGCGCGCGACAGGTTGCCGGCGCGGAAGGCCTGGCCGGCCCGCGCCATCAGGCGGGCGATGTCGTCTGCGGTCTTCGGTTTCAAGCGGGCTCTCCTGGGTCGGCGGGCGGAATTCGGGGTGCCGGCGGGCAGGGCAAAGACTGCCACAGCCGCCCATCCGCGTCCATGTTGGCCGGGCGGGGCACGGGGCACCTTGATCCAGCGCAACCCGCATACGGGCAGGCCCAGCTTGACAGCCTTGGGGGGCGCCCCTTATATGATCGCGCCTTGCCGCCGGGGAACGACCCGGCGATGCAGCAAGGGCGCGTAGCTCAGCGGGAGAGCACTGCCTTCACACGGCAGGGGTCGCTGGTTCAATCCCAGCCGCGCCCACCATTCCTTTATGAATCGTCGTGCGGCGTTAAGCGCGACTCAAATCGCAAAACACTGCTGGAAAGCGATACCGCTTCACGAACGCAATCTTCACTGTATCACATTGGATACAGTGCCCGGCACGGGTCTTCAGTCTGTGCCCCTTGTTACAGGTGTTGCTGAGGACAAATGGCATTCCATTCTCTTTGACGAGAAGACGCCATTCCTTCTTCCGGAGCCCCCTAGTATCACCCCCCCTCAGCGCCAATTTTCTGGGTGGCTAGGAACGCTTTTCAGCATCAGTAAATATGCTCATGGTATTCTGGAGCGGCCAACGATCATTCCATCAGCCCTCGGGAGTCCGTGTGGTCCGGGTTTCTGATGAAGAATTTAAGATCGAAACTCTGGTCATTTTTCCAATCTTTCCGGGTCAAGATGATCTGTTTCCCGTGCGCGGTTCGCTCGAACCTACGGCCTTCGATGATCTGGGCGCGCATACCCTCTGGCATTTCTGCCTCTAGTGCCTTTTCAAAGAGTATGCTTGCAGTGTCAGCAAATGTTGCAAGAGCAGTTTCAGCCTCATCTGGTTTCCCCACGTTGAGAGCGATTTCCAGAGATGTTGCAACGTGCTCAGAGCCATCAATGTAGTAGGCGATGGTGTTGTCGAGAATGTGATCTCCGAGTTTTAGGTAGTCTGAGGATGCGTGCCATTCGTCTAGGCCTTCGATAATTTGTTTGTAGTAACTTGCGCTCAGTTCGGCAGAATTTAGAAACTTCGCGGCGAGATAAGGCGACCATCCATTTTCTAACGGAACAGAAGGAGGGTTTTGCTCACGCTTCCAAAGTTCGAACGTTCTATTGATCGATCTTCGAATGCTTTCACGGTCCTTGGGAGCCTCCACCATTAAACTGTTGGCCCAACGCTTCAGCAGCATCGTATCGGTACGGAACCGTAAGGCAGCCTGGAGCTTTGCGTACTTACGTAATTTCTTGTCTTTGATGGCAAAATTCACCCGCGAAAACGTGGTCTCGTAGTTCATCAGGCGTGCCAAAAAATAGATGCAAGGAAGGAACAAGAGGGAGAGCAGGGGGGGAAGGTAAAAATCCTTCCATGTATCCATAGTGAAGAAAATTTCCGGGCTGTAGATCAGTTGGTAGCCCGCATAGAAAATCATAAACACACCTAGCAGGAACATGACTCCGTTTAGGAGGTTCTCTACGCTTTCGTATTCTTTTTTGGATTGAGAGAAGCCCCACAAGGCACCGAGAAAGGCCGTTGCGGGGACAAAGGCCAGCTCTACGACGAGGTCAAAGGAATAGAATGTGACGACAAATTCGATAACCATGAAGATCCTGAAATTGTCCTTCATGGCAGTTCGAAAATAGTGAGGGTCGTCAGCTGCTGAGCTCAGGCGGACCAAAGAGACTATCGCGACAGATAGGCTCCAAATCAAAGTTGTTTTGAGTTGTGATGTGTCCCAAGCTCCTACGAGATAAAGCATCACCGCCAGACCAGTGATGTAGACGGCCATTCCTACGAGAACGAAAATGATCTTTCTTGCGAGGAATGCCCTCAAGACAGAGGCTAATGTTGACCTCAGTTCGGATTTCGTAAGGCAATAACCAAGCAGAAGCATAGACCAGAGAACGATCGAGGTTTCTCGGTTGTTCAAAATATCCATTTGGGTCGAGAGGCTTCCTCGTATTTTTAGGAAATAAATCTAAGAGATCAATTGCATCCTTAACGTTTAAATGAGTGTACCTCTGAACGCTCCTCACGTCACGATGCCCGCTTCCCATCATAATTTGAGTCTGATTAAAGCCCTCTCTTGGCGACTTCGGTAATCCTTCTATGGCGAAGCTGATGGAGCCTTACATTGTCATCCATGCCCAGCCGTTTCCCGACCTTTCTGAAGGCCACAGAAACCGAATGGGCATGATTGGAAATCCCACCATCTCCCAATCCGAAAAAAAGCGCCCCTCGTGAGGGGCGCTTTTCGGTTCTGGCGGGCTGAGTGAAGGCTAGGCGAGCCGGTCAGGGACGGCCGTAGAATTTTTTCACGGTGTCGGCCGCGACCTGTTGCAGGAACGCCGCCGTGTCCTTGTCGACCTTGCCGAAGTAGTCGTAGCCGTTGCCCACGGGCGATTGGCCGTAGACACTGGCGAACACCACGCAGGCGGCGAGGTAGGTGCCGTCCAGGCTGGGGTGGGAGCTGTCGTAGCTCTGGTGCAGCTTGATCTCCGGGCGCCGCTTGTAGGCTTCCTCGAACGCCAGGCCGACGGGGATGACCAGGGCGCCGACCGCGTTGCCCGTCTCCACATACAGTTTCTCGATCGCCCGGATCATGTCGGGGTCGTACTTCTTGTGCGGCTTCACATAGGCATGGGTCATGTAGAGCGCCGTCTCGCCGCCGGCGGCCGCGATCTTCTTGGCGAACTCGGCGACGGTCGCGGCGAACTTGGGCGGATGGTCCTTTTTCGTCGCGGCGGCGCTGAAGCCCTGCAGGACGACGAGCTGGAACGGATCCTTGACCCGCAGCTTTCCCGGCTCCAGATAGCTGTCGATGTTGTGGTCGAACAGCATGGCGCCGCTGATGGTGGCGGATTTGTACTTCAGGGTCTTCATGTCCGACAGGCCCGAGGCCGCGACCATGCGCCGCACGTGGTTGTGCAGGCTGTCGTTGTAATAAAGGTAGCTGTTGCCGACGAACAGGACCCGCTCGGGCTTGGCGGCCTTCAGCGCCTTGACGGCGGGGGCCGGGGCGTCCGCACGGACGGGGCTGCCCAGGGGGGAGAGGGCGAAGGTCAGGACGGCGGCGGCGAGCAGGGGCAAGCGCAGGGCGCGGGGGCAGGAAAGCATCGTTGTCTCCTCAGTCTTGGATGTGTGTTCCTTGGGTGTGTGTTCCCATGGGCCTTGGGCCCTTATGCGGCCACTGTGATCCTCCGCATCGATAAAGAAAAATCGAAACTAAACAATAATTCATCAGCTATTTGCATGAGTCGGCCAGGCGGCCCATAGTTCCAGGCGTTTGCACGACGTCAACGGATCGGGTGCCCGGCCATGAACTTCAAATCCCTGCGCGCCTTTCGCCTGGTGGTGTCCCAGGGCTCCCTGGCCGCCGCCGCCGAGGCCCTGAACCTGAGCCAGCCCGCCGTCAGCCGCCTGATCTCCCAGTTGGAGGACGAGACCAAGTTGATCCTGTTCGACCGGTCGCGCCGCCGCCTGACCCTGTCGGAGGCGGGCGAGGCCTTTCACCGGGAAACCCGCCATATCCTCGACGGCATCGACGAACTGCCGCATATCGCCGCCAACGTGCGCGCCGGGGCCAACCGGCCGTTCCGCCTGGTCACCGGGCCGCGGGTCGGCACGGCCCTGGTCGCGCCGGCCCTGGCGATGATGCGGCGCGAGATGCCCGGCCTGAAATGCGTGGTCGACGTGCTATCCCGGTTCGAGTTGGAAAACCGATCGGGCATTGCGCGCTACGACCTGGGCATCGCGTCGCTGCCGGTCACCCATGCCCTGCTGCCGATTGAAAACCGGCCGATCTGCCGGGCCCGCATGGAGGCGGTGATGGCGGCAAGCCATCCGCTCGCCGGCAAATCGGCGCTCACCGCCGGCGACCTGGCGGGCCAGCCGATCATCGGCATGCTGCCGGGCCTGTTCGGCCGCCAGCAGGCGGACGAGTTCTTTCGCGCCGACGGCGCCGTGCCGTCCTATGCGGTGGAAACCACGTCGTCGTTGATGGCCTGTCAGATGGCGCGCGACGGCGCGGGCATCGCCCTTCTGGATCGCCTTTCGGTCAAGGCGATGGACCCGGCCGGCATGGCGGTGCGGCCGCTGGATCCGCCCCATTGGCTGTCCTACGGCTATATCCACCACAAGGGTCAGGTGCTGAACGCCGAGGCGCGGGCGTTCCTGGACTGCATGGCCCGTTATATCGACGGCTTCCGGGCCACGGACAGCGCCGCCGCCGAGGCGGTCATCCCGCAATGGGACGGCAGCCTGGCGCCCTAGTCGGAAGACCGCGCCCAGGCCGGGAAGATGCCCAGAAGGTCGGCGACGGAGCGTTCGCGGCCGGTGTCGATCTTGGCCGTGGCGGTCATCCCGGCGCGCAGCGGCGGGGCGTCCGTATGGGGGATCAGGCGCAGCCGCACCGGCAGGCGCTGCACCACCTTGACCCAGTTGCCCGACGCGTTCTGCGGCGGCAGGATCGCGAATTCCGCGCCCGTTGCCGGCGAGATGCTTTCGACCTCCGCCTGCCAGGTCACGTCGGGATAGATGTCCAGCACCACCGTCGCCTTCTGCCCCGGGCGCACATGGGTCAACTCGGTCTCCTTGAAGTTGGCGTCGACCCAGGGCGGGGTGTCGGTGACGATGGCGAACAGGGGCTCGGACGCGGTGATCTGTTCGCCCGCGACCAGCGGTACGGTCACGACGATACCGCTGGCCGGGGCCGTGACGGTCGTGCGCGCAAGGTCGAGATTGGCCTGATCGAGGGCCGCCTGCTTGGTCCGCACCAGGGGGTGGCCGTCGACGGGCTGGTCCGGGTCGCTGCCGAGCGACGCCTGGATGCGCTGGATCTTCTGACGCGCCAGGACGACGCGGTCATCGGCGGCGTTGGCGTCGTTCTCCATTTCGTCGAACCGGGCGTGCGACGTCACGCCGCGCTTGACCAGTTGGCGTTCGCGCTCCAGCCGCTTGCGGAAATAGGTCGCGCGGTCCGTGGCGTCGCGCAGCTCAACCCGCGCTTCCTTCAGGGTCGCGGCCAGGGTCTCGACCTCGCGGCGGGCGGCGTCCAGTTCGGCCTGGGCGCGGGCCTGGGCCAGCTTGAAGGGTTCGGGGTCGATGCGCACCAGCACGTCGCCTTGCGTGACCTGCATATGGGCCTTGGCGCGGACCTCGATGACGCGGCCGGAAATCTCGGCCGCCAGCTTGGCGATGTCGGTCTTCACATAGGCGTTTTCGGTCGCCACATAGCGCGCGCCCAGCAGCCAGTAACCGACGGCCAGGATAACGGCGAGCATCGGCACCACGCCCAGCAGCAGCAGGCGCTTGCGCTTCGCCTGCGTCGCCTGTTTCAGGTCTTCATGCCCGTTCAGGGTGATGGGGGTCTGCTCATTCGGCATTTATTTTCTCGAGTTCCGTCGATTGGATGGTGTCGTTGTCGCTGGCCATTTCCTGCAGCCGCTGCTTCACATTCAGCAAAAGGTCGGTCAGGGTCTCGCGTTCCTTGCGGCTCAGGCCCGATAATTCCTCTTCGACCATGGCCTCGGCAATCGGGCTGACCTCACGGTGGATGCGGCGGCCCAGGTCGGTCATGTAGATGCGCTTGATGCGCCGGTCGGTGTCGTCGGGGCGGCGTTCCAGCCAGCCGAATTCTTCCAGCTTGTCGATCAGGCGCCCGGCCGAGGCCTTTTCGACCTCCAGCAGTTCGGCCAGTTCCGACTGGCTGACCCCAGGTTGGTCGCCGACCCGGCGCAGCGCCAGCCATTGCGTGCGGGTGAACCCCATCTTGCGGACCCGGCGGTCGAACACCGTGCGCTGCAGGCGCGCGGCCTCCACGATCAGGAAGGCAAGGTAGCGGCCCTCGGACAGGGCGCCCTGGGTGTCGATCTTGGTCATTGAAGGAATTTCCCTTGCGAAATTAGTAAGTATTCTTACTATTGCAGTCCTTACTGTCAACAGGATTACCAATTCCGTGCCCATCGACAACGCGGTCGGCGCCCAGCAGTCCCGGCCGGAACTCACTCCGGCGCGGCGCTGGGTAATTCTCGGGGTGATTGTTTTAAGCGTCACCCTCTACTCGACCTCGATCCTCATCGTGGCGGCGGTTCTGCCGCAGCTTCAGGGCACCATGTCGGCGACGCCCGATGAAATCTCCTGGGCGATGACCTTCAACATCCTGGCCACGGCCGTGGCGACGCCGCTGACGGGCTGGCTGGCCGGCCGCTTCGGGCGGCGCAACCTGCTGGTCGCGAGCCTGGCCGTGTTCGGCATCGCCACCTATTTCTGCGGCGCGGCCAATTCCCTCGAGGCGCTGATCTTCTGGCGCATCGTCCAGGGGGCCGGCGGCGCGCCCCTGTCGCCCATGGGTCAGACGGTGGTCCTCGACATCTTTCCCAAACATCAGCACGGCATGGTCATCGGCCTGTACGGCGTCGGCGTCGTCATGGGGGCCTTCGTGGGCCCGATGATCGGCGGTGTGATGGCGGAAACCTACACCTGGCGTTATGCGTTCTACATCCTGGTGCCGGTGGCGATCGGTGCCGCGGTCGCCGTGTTCTTCGCCCTGCCGCGCATGCGCCGGCAGGTGCAGATCAAGCTGGAATGGACCGGCTTCATCCTGATCTCCCTCGCCATCGCCTGCCTTCAACTGGCGCTGTCCCGCGGCCAGCGGCTCGATTGGTTCCAGTCGCCGGAAATCGTCATCGAGATCTTCGTCGCCGTCGTCGCCTTCTACATGTTCGTCGCCCACAGCCTGACCCATAACAAGCCGTTCCTCGACCTGCGCCTGTTGCTGAACCGAAATTACGCCATCGGTCTCGTGCTCGTGACGATCTACGGCATGCTGAACTTCACGCCCATGGTCGTTCTGCCCGGATTGATGCGCCAACACATGGACCTGCCGGACTCGCTGATCGGCTACGTCGTCGGTTCGCGCGGGATTGGCGCCATGGCGGGGTTTTTCGTGGCCGGGATCGTCGGTCAGCGGTTTCCCAGGCGCACCATCATCGCGGGCTTCCTCGCCCAGGTCGCCGTCGGGCTGTGGCTGATGTCGGCCAATCTGAACACCACGCCGTTCGAATTCGCGCTCAACGGCGTCCTGCAAGGGTTCGCCGGCGGCGTCATCTGGGTGCCGTTGACGGTGCTGACCTTTTCGACCGTGGACCCGAAGGATCTGGATGAAACGACCTCGGTCTATCACCTGCTGCGCAATATCGGCTCCAGCTTCTTCATCTCCATGACCGTGACCGAGATCGTGCGGTCGAGCCAACGCAATTACGAGTACCTGACCGAACACATCACGGAGTTCAATCCGGTGCTCAAGCTGCCTTGGGTGATGGGTGGTTGGGAGATGGAAACGGTCGAAGGCCTGGCGCGCCTGTCCCGTGAAATGGGCCACCAGGCCGCCCTGATCAGCTACCTCAACGGCTTCGGCATGTTCGCCGTCGCCTCGGCCGCGGCGATCCCGCTGATCCTGTTCGTCAGCCGGGCTCCCAAGAAACCCGCCTAACAGACCCGATGGCCCAGGCGGACGACAGGCTGTCGCCCTTAATCATCCGCCGCACCCCGCCCTTCCGCCGTCCAGATAAAGCGGTTTGACAGGCCGTCATGACGCACAGGCCTGCCCCGGCGGCGGCGAAGGCCGCATGTCGGGTTTTTCACTCCCGTGGCTGGCGCGGTCGCTGCCCTAGCCGCCCCGCGGGGTGTCCAGGTTCACGGTCACGTTCTTGCGCTGGGTGAAGCTTTCCAGCATGCCTTCCAGGGAAAATTCCCGGCCCAGGCCGCTTTGCTTGTAGCCGCCGTACGAATGGCCCGGCACCTGGCCGCCGCCCTGGTTGACCTGCACCCAGCCGCTTTCGATGGCATGGGCCGTGCGCAGGCCCTCGCCGATGTCGTGGGTCCAGACATAGGCGGCAAGGCCGTAGTGGCTGTCGTTGGCCATGCGGATGGCTTCCTCCGTATCGGTCCAGCGGATCGCCACCAGGACCGGGCCGAAGATTTCCTCGCGCGCCAGGCGCCAGTCGTTGGAGGCGTCGGCGAACAGGGTCGGCAGGGTGAAATAGCCCTCGCTGAGCGGCCCCGTCTCCGGTGGCAGGCCGCCCATGACGAGGCGCGCGTCGTCGCGCTTCAGGCCTTCCTCGACATAGCCGCAGACCCGGCGGAACTGTTTTTCGTTGATGATCGTGCCGACGTCGGTCGCTTCGTCCAGCGGGTCGCCCAGTTTCAGGGTCGACGCCTTGGCCGCCAGCTTGTCGAGGAAGGAATCAAAGATGTCCGCATGCAGGAACAGGCGGGAGCCCGCCGTGCAGGACTGGCTTTGGCGGGTGAAGCGCATGGCGGCGATGATGCCGTCGACCACCCAGTCCTCGTCCGCATCGGGGAACACGATGGAGGGGCTCTTGCCGCCCAGCTCCAGGGACACGGGCACGATCCGCTCCGCCGCCGCGCGCATCATGATCTTGCCGACCTCGGTCGATCCGGTGAACGACAGCTTGGCGATGGCCGGATGATTGGCGAGCGGCCCGCCGCATTCGGCGCCGTAGCCCGTCAGCACGTTCAAGACGCCGTCCGGCAGGAATTCCTGGCAGATGTCGGCCATCATCAGCACGCCGAGCGGCGCGTCCTCGGCCGCCTTCAGCACCACCGTGTTGCCGGACACCAGCCCGGCCGCGATCTTCAAGGCGCCCAGCAGGACCGGCGCGTTCCACGGAATGACCGCGCCGACCACGCCCAGGGGCTCCCGCCGGGTGTAGCTCAGGACGTTCTCGCCGAGCGGTATGGTCTCGCCCTTCAACTCGCTGCCCAGGCCGCCGTAATAACGGAAGATGTCGGCCGATACTTTGGCCTCGGGCCGGGCCTGGGTGCGCAGGGCGTTGCCCGTTTCCAGGGCGATGGTGCGGGCCATTTCCTCGGCCCGGGCGTCCATGGCGTCGGCGATGCGCAGCAACGCCCGGCCGCGTTCGCGCGGATTGGTGCGGGCCCAGGCGGGGAACGCCTGGGCGGCGGCGGTGACGGCCTTGTCCACGTCTTCGGCCCCCCCGCGCGGCACCTCGGCGACGGTGGTGCGGTTGGCCGGGTTTTCGACCGGGATGGCGGCCCCCGAGACGGCCTCGACCCAGCGGCCCCCGATCAGCATGCCTTTCGGCGCGTAGAAGTCCTGGGGGTTGGCAATGTTCTTCAAGGCGGTCGTCATGGTCGTCTCCTGTATGTGCGATGCGGCCGCACAAGGCGGCCTGCGTTTTGCGAACGGTATACCATAGGGGCGGGCCGCCGCCACCCGCTTGGGGTATAGTGCGTATTCTGACCCGCATCCGGAGCCCGCCCGCCATGTCCGTGCCCCCGCCCGTCATCGTCTGGTTTCGCCGCGACCTACGCCTGGCCGACAATCCGGCCCTGGCCCGGGCGGCGGCGATCGGGCGGCCGGTGGTGCCGGTCTTCATCCTGGACGAGGACACGCCCGGTCTGCGCTCGCCGGGTGGGGCGTCGCGCTGGTGGCTGCATCATTCCCTGGCGGCCCTGACCGATGATCTGGCGGCCCTGGGATCACGCCTGATCCTGCGCCGGGGGCAGGCCGCCGTGGTGCTCGACGCCCTGATCGCGGAGACGGGGGCCGATACGGTGTTGTGGAACCGCTGTTACGACAAGGGCTCCGTCGCCCGCGACACGGAAATCAAGGCGGACCTGCGGGCGCGGGGGCTCCAGGCCGAAAGCTTCAACGCCTCCCTGCTGACCGAGCCTTGGGAGATCACCACGAAGGCCGGCGGCGGTTACAAGGTCTATACCCGGTTCTGGCAGGCCTGCCGCGCCGCCGGCGATCCGCCGTCGCCGGTGGCGGCGCCGGACAGCTTGCCGGCACCGCAGGCCTGGCCGGTAAGCGACGATCTGGCCGCCTGGCGGCTGGTGCCCAATGCACCCGATTGGGCGGCGGGGTTTTCCGATCACTGGATACCGGGGGGGCAAGGGGCCCGGGACCGCCTGGAAATGTTTCTCGACGGCGCGGTCACGGGTTATGCGGCGAAGCGCGATTTCCCGGGCGTGGCGGCGACCTCGGGCCTGTCCGCGCATCTGGCCTGGGGCGACATCGGCCCGCGCCAGGTCTGGGCCGCCGCCGTCAAGGACGCCCCGGCCGGTGAGGGGCGGGAGACGTTCCTGAAGGAACTGGTATGGCGGGAATTCGCCCATCATGTCCTGCATCATTTCCCGGATCTGGCCGAACGGCCCATGGACGCCAGGTTCGACGCCTTTCCCTGGATGCCCGACGACGGCCTGCTGGCCGCCTGGCGGCGCGGGCAGACCGGCTATCCCATCGTCGATGCGGGCATGCGCGAGCTCTGGGCCACGGGCACCATGCACAACCGGGTGCGCATGGTCGCGGCCTCGTTCCTGGTCAAGCATCTGCTGCAGCCCTGGCAGGCGGGGGAGGCCTGGTTCTGGGACACCCTGGTCGATGCCGACCCCGCGTCCAACCCGTTCAACTGGCAATGGGTCGCGGGCTGCGGCGCCGATGCCGCCCCCTTTTTCCGCGTCTTCAATCCCACCCTGCAGGGGCAGAAGTTCGACAAGGACGAAAGCTACGTGCGCCGTTGGGTGCCGGAACTGGGGACGGACGCCTACCCCGCGCCCATCGTCGACCACAAAGGGGCGCGGGACCGGGCGCTGGCGGCGTTCAAGTCGCTGAAACGCGGTTAGCGGGGTTTGGCCATCACCAATGTCCGCCAGCCGTTGATGGTCATGTGGCGGACGAGACGCAGGCCCTGGCGGCGGTGGGCGGTGATGACGAATTGTGCGTCGCGCACCACCAGACCCGACAGCACGCAGACCCCGCCGGGGGCAAGGTGTTGCGCCAGATCCTTGGACAAGCGGCGGATCGGCCGGGCCAGGATGTTTTCCACAATCAGATCGTAAGGGGCCGCCTGGCGCACGATGGGTGCGTTGTAGCCGGGGGCGGCGACGGCGGTGACCAGATGGCCGACGCCGTTGCGGTCTGCGTTCAGGGCGGTGACCCGCGCGGCCTCGGCGTCGATGTCCGTGGCGACCACGGGCACGTTCCACAGCTTGGCCGCGGCGATGCCCAGAATCCCGGACCCGCAGCCCATGTCGAGCACGCGGCCCGGGCGGTGTTTGCGCGCCAGATCACCGATGCAGGTGAGGCAGCCGGCGGTCGACCCGTGTTCGCCCGAACCGAAGGCGGTGCCGGCATCCAGCAGCAGGGGGATCAGGCCACCCGGCACGGGGCCGTCGAAATGGGAGCCGTGGATGAAGAAACGGCCGACGGGCAGCGGCGGAAATTCGAAGATGTTTTCCGTAAGCCAGTCCCGGGGCGGGATCAGGTCGATGACCGGCGTGGGCGCATTGCCATCGGGGAAGGCGGCGTTCAGGGCGGCCTTGAGGCGGGCGCGGTCCGGTTCGTCCACGGCGATGCCCTCGACCCGCCAGGGGCCGCCGCCCTCGTCCCCGAAGGACGAGACGCTTTCGCACAAGGGCTCCAGGCAGGCTTCCAGGAACGGCACCTCGGCCGCCGTCGTGCGGAACGCAATGGACCACAGGAAGCGTTGGGCGGACATGGTCACGACACGCTTTCCACGAAACTGCCCATGACTTTCTTGCGGCCGGCCTTCTCGAACTCGATTTCCAATTTGTCGCCGTCCTTGGCCTTGATGCGGCCGTAGCCGAATTTCTGATGAAACACGCGTGTCCCCACGGTCAGGCTGTCGTCGGCGCCGCCACGGTCGGCCGCGCGCCAGTCGCCATTGCCGCCCGCGTTGCCGCCGCCGGCAAAGCGCGACGCCCGGGGGCCGCTGCGCCGCAGCGCGCCGGGAAAGGACGTGCCGCCGTCATAACCACCGTTTCCGAGACCACCATAGCCGGACCCGGAATACAGGCCCTGTTCCTGCTGGCGGCTGATGTTGTCGTTCGGCAGTTCATCGACGAAGCGCGACGGCAGGGCCGTCTGCCATTGGCCGTAGACCCGGCGGTTGGCGGCAAACGATATGGCGGCGCGCTTGCGCGCCCGGGTCAGCCCGACATAGGCCAGCCGGCGTTCTTCCTCCAGCGCCGCCAGGCCGCCTTCGTCCAGGGCGCGTTGGTGGGGAAACAGGCCTTCCTCCCAGCCGGGCAGGAACACGGTCTCGAACTCCAGGCCCTTGGCGCCGTGCAGGGTCATCAGGGAAACCTTGTCGTCGGTGGCGTTTTCCTCGTTCTCCATGACCAGGCTGACGTGTTCCAGGAAGCCGGCCAGGTTGTCGAAATCTTCCAGGGCGACAACCAGTTCCTTCAGGTTTTCGCGCCGCCCGGAGGCCTCGGGCGCCTTCGATTCCTGCCACATCTGCATGTAGCCGCTTTCGTCGAGTACCGTTTTCACCACGTCGACGTGGTCGGTCACGGAGACCAGCGCCCGCCAGCGGTCGAAATCGTCGATCAACTGGGTCAGGGTCTGGCGTGCCTTGGGTTTCAGCTCGTCCGTGCCGCAAATCTCCCGCGCCGCCGCGACCAGGGGCAGGCCGCGCGCCCGGGCATGCAGATGCACAGCCTGCAGGGTGGCATCGCCCAGGCCGCGCTTGGGCAGGTTGACGATGCGCTCGAACGCAAGGTCATCGGCGGGCTGGGCGATGACGCGCAGATAGGCGATGGCGTCGCGGATTTCCTGACGCTCGTAAAACCTTTGGCCGCCGACCACGCGGTAGGGCACGCCGAGGGTAATCAGGCGCTCTTCGAACTCACGGGTCTGAAAGCCGGCGCGCACCAGCACGGCGATCTCGTTCAGTTTATGGCCGCCGCCGTGCAGGCTTTCGATTTCGTCGCCGATCACCCGCGCTTCCTCGTCGCCGTCCCACACGCCGCGCACCACCACGGGGTCGCCGTCGTTCTGTTCCGTCCACAGCGTCTTGCCAAGCCTGCCGTCGTTATGCGCGATCAGGCCCGAGGCGGCGGCCAGGATGTGCGAGGTCGAGCGGTAGTTGCGCTCCAGCCGCACCACGGTGGCGCCGGGAAAGTCTTTTTCGAACCGCAGGATGTTGCCGACCTCGGCCCCGCGCCAGGAATAGATCGATTGGTCGTCGTCGCCGACGCAGCAGATGTTCTTGTGGGCCTGGGCCAACAGGCGCAGCCAAAGGTATTGCGCCACGTTGGTGTCCTGGTATTCGTCGACCATGATGTAGCGGAACTGGCGCTGGTACTTGGCCAGAACCTCCGGCGCATTGCGAAACAGTTCCAGGCAGAGCAGCAACAGGTCACCGAAGTCGCAGGCGTTGAGCGCTTCCAGCCGGTCCTGATAGGCCTGGTAGATTTCCTGCCCTTTGCCGTCGCACAGGCTTTGCGCCTCTTCCTCGGGCAGGGTCGCCGGCATCAGGCCGCGGTCCTTGAAGCGCTGCAGGGCGCCCGAGATGACGCGGGGCGGCCAGCGTTTCTGGTCGATTTCCATGGCGTCCAGGTGCTGCTTGACCAGGCGCACCTGATCGTCGGCGTCCAGGATGGTGAAATTGGGCTGACGGCCGACCAATTCGGCGTTGGCGCGCAGAATCCGCGCGCCCACGGCATGAAAGGTGCCGACCCACCAGCCCTCGACCGGGGCGCCGACCAGCTTGCCGACCCGTTCCTTCATCTCGCGCGCGGCCTTGTTGGTGAAGGTCACGGCCAGGACCTCCCAGGGCCGCGCCTTGCGCTGCATCAGGATATGGGCCAGCCGCGTGGTCAGCACCCGGGTCTTGCCCGTGCCGGCCCCGGCCAGGACCAGCACCGGGCCGTCCACGGCCGCCACGGCCTGGGCCTGGGTTTCGTTCAGGCCGGCAAGATAGGGGGCGGGGGCGGCGGGTGGCGCCGGGGGCGCGGGGGGTGTTTGCGTGGGATCGGACATACCCGTCTTATAACCGCCTCGGGCGGGGGATGCTATCGCGGGGGTGGGGGATGCCCGGGGGCCGGCAAACGGGGTTATTCGTGCCCCAGTTCCTCGCGGCGGCGCTCCATCAGAACGCGGTTGAATTCGGTCATCACGTCGTCATGGGTGACGGCGCCGATCAGGGTCCGGTCGCGCTCGTTTTCCGTGACCGGAATCACGGTTTCACCGGATGTATCCATGAGATTGACCGCCGTTTCGATGTCGTCGTGACGGGTCAGCATGGGTGGATGGGTGCGGGCCACGTCGCCGGCGTTGACCAGACCGTCCAGGTCGTGGTCGAAGGCGAATTCGCTGAGATCGGGCAAGGTAATGGTGCCGTGCAGTACACCGTCGTTGTCCACCACGAAAATTTCACCCACGGTCGAATCCTGCAGCAGATGGCGCAGGGTTTCCAGGTCCGTGCCCATGGAAACGGTGCTGAGGTTTCGGCGCATCACCGCGTTGACGGTGATGGTCTGCATGACTTCGGCCTCGATACCTTCTTTCAGGTCGATGCCGCGCTCGCGCAACTGGCGCACGAAGTAGGACCGATCATAGAAATGATGCGAGATTTCCGAGGAGACGACGACGGCGATCATCACCGCGAGGGTCAGGGTGTAGTCGGACGTCATCTCGAAGATGATCAGGGTGGTTGAAATGGGGGCACCCAGGACGGAGGCGGCGACGGCCCCCATGCCGACCACCGTATAGGCGGGCACGCCCGACGACAGGTCGGGGAAGATGCTGGTGGCGACAATGCCGTAAGCACCGCCGGCGACGGCACCGATAACCAGGGCCGGGGAAAACACGCCGCCGGAAAACCCGTATCCGTGGCTGATCGCCGTGGCGATGATCTTGGCGACCAGGATGATCAGCAGCGTGCCGAAGCCGTAGACGTGCAGCATGGCGTCTTCGGTCACGCCGTAACCGACGCCCAGAACTTGCGGTACCATCAACGCCATGGCGCCGACCGCCAGACCCGCCACCGCGGGCTTCAGCCAGGACGGCAGGGGCGTGCGTTTGGACAGGTCGGAGGCGACGACGATGGAATGCATCATCAGGATGGCGCAGGCGGCGCTGGCGATGCCCAGGCCGACGAAGGCGGGAAATTCCCAGAATGACGCCAGGGGATTATCGACCAGGGCGAAGGCCGGGAAATTGCCGAACCAGTGCCGCGATATGGCCGTGCCCGCGACCGAGGCGACGACCACCGGGGCGAAGGCCTTCAGGGCGTAATGGCCGATCACCACCTCGTTGGCGAATAGCGCCCCCGCCAGCGGCGCGTTGAACGACGCGGCGACGGCGGCGGCGACGCCACAGCCCAGCAGTGTGCGGTTGAGCGAGCGGGTCAGCTGCAGGCGGCGTGCCAGCCATGCCCCCAGCGACGCCCCCAGATGCACGGCCGGGCCTTCGCGCCCGACCGACGCGCCGGCGCCGATCGACAATGCGCTGGCGATGGCCGAATACAGGCCGACCCGGGACGACATCCAACCGCCGTGCAGCTGTTCCGCCTCGATCACGTCGGCGACCCCCTGGGGCTTCCGGTTGGGCAGAAAGAAGTAGATGAACAGGCCGACGATCAGACCGCCGACCGCGGGCGCCAGCAGCACATGCCACCAGACCAGCCCGGTGACGTGCTGTGACAGGCGTTCATGGCCGCTGCCGTAGAACAGAGATTGGAAAATTTCGATGGTTTCGCGGAACGCGACGACCGCGGCCCCCGATGCGCAGCCGACGACAAGCGCCAGGACCATCAGGATCAGATGGTCGTTGCGGATGACCCGTCGGGCCGCCAGCAGTAGCCGGGCGTATTTGAAGCGCGAAATAACCATTAACCTTCCCGCCCTCATGTTAGGGCGAGAAGGTTAATCAGGTCTCTACAACAATACGTTACACACGGGTCTTAAGAGCCTTAATCAGGCGAGGAATCAAGCGCGTAGCCGGCCGAGCGCACGGTGCGGATGAGGTCTGGGCGGCCCTCGGAATTCAACGCCTTGCGCAGCCTTCGGATATGGACGTCGACTGTCCTGGATTCGACGTAGATGTCGCGGCCCCAGACCCGGTCGAGAAGCTGTTCCCGGGAATAAACGCGGCCCGGCTTTTCCAGGAACACGCGGAGCAAACGGAATTCCGTCGGCCCCAGGCGCACGAGTTCCTCACCCCGGTAGACCCGGTGCTCTTCCAGATCCATGCTCAGGTCGGCGTAGGTTAGAACCTCGCTCGCCCGTTCCGGGTTGGCGCGGCGCAGGACCGCCCGCACACGGGCGATCAGCTCGCTCGGCGAAAACGGTTTCACCACGTAATCGTCGGCACCGGAATCGAGGCCGCGGATGCGGTCCGCTTCTTCGCCGCGGGCGGTCAGCATGATGATCGGCAGATTTTTGTTCTCGGGCTTGCGACGCAATTGACGGCAGACCTCGATGCCCGACAGGTTGGGCAGCATCCAGTCGAGGATGACCAGCGAGGGGTCTTCTTCCTCGACCGCGACGACGGCGGTTTCCCCGTCGCCGACGACGACCGCGTTGAACCCCTCCTTGGTGAGGTTGTAGCGGACCAGCTCGGCCAACGAAGGGTCGTCCTCGACGATAAGAATGCTTTTGCTCATGAAGCCCGTATCCTTAGGCTTAGTCGCGGTCGGGATCGACGACAGTGAAGCTTGATGCATCGCTTTTTTCGCGCTCGTCCGTAGGCGGCACGCCTTTCACAAGATAGTACACCAGTTCGGCGATGTTGGTTGCGTGGTCGCCGATCCGTTCCAGGTTTTTGGAGACGAACAGAAGATGCGTGCAGGACGTGATCGTGCGCGGGTCTTCCATCATGTAGGTCAGGATTTCGCGGAACAGGCTGGTGTGCAGCAGGTCGGCATCGGCGTCGCGTGCGCGCACGGCCTCCGCCTTGTCCACGTCCCGGGCCACGTAGGCGTCGAGCACGTCCTTGGTCATGCCCTGAACCAGGGTCGCCATGCGGGCGATGCTTTTGGTCGGGCCGAGGGGCGGCGACTGGGCCAGCACCACCGACCGCTTGGCGATGTTCTTGGCGTAATCGCCGATGCGCTCGATCAGGCTTGCCGTGCGCAGCGCCGTGATGGTGACGCGAAGGTCGTCGGCCACGGGCTGACGCAGGGCCAGGGTCGTGGTTGCCTGGCCATCCAGTTCGGCTTCCAGGGCGTCGATCTTCTTGTCGCCGGCGATCACCCGGTCGGCCAGGTCCGTGTCGCGCTTGATCAGCGCCTCCACGGCGTCGGCCAACTGAACCTCGGCCAGGCCGCCCATTTCGGCGATGATGTTGTCCAGTTTCTTCAGGTCCTCGTCGAAGGACTTGACGATGTGATCTGTGGTCATGTCTCGTGGTCTCCCGGTGTGTCGCCCCAATGTCTCAGCCGAAGCGACCGGTGATGTAACCTTGGGTGCGCTCGTCCGTTGGATTGGTGAACATCTTTTCCGTATCGTCTTCCTCGACCAGATAACCCAGGTGGAAGAAGGCGGTGCGCTGCGACACGCGGGCCGCCTGCTGCATGGAATGGGTGACGATAACGATCGTGAAATTTTCCCGCAGCTCGTCGATCAGTTCCTCGATCTTGGCCGTGGCGATGGGGTCAAGCGCCGAGCAGGGCTCGTCCATCAGGATCACTTCGGGCGAAACCGCGACGGCGCGGGCGATGCACAGGCGCTGCTGCTGGCCGCCGGACAGGCCGGTGCCGGGCTGGTCGAGGCGGTCCTTGACCTCGTTCCACAGACCGGCCTTTTCCAACGCCGTCTGGACGATGCCCTCCAGTTCGGAATTGGAATTGGTCAGGCCGTGAATACGCGGGCCGTAGGCGACGTTGTCGAAGATCGACTTGGGAAAGGGATTGGGCTTCTGGAACACCATGCCGACCCGGGCGCGCAGATGCACGACGTCGATGTTCTTGTCGTAGATGTCCTGCCCGTCCAGGGAAATCTCGCCCTCGACCCGGCAGATGTCGATGGTGTCGTTCATGCGGTTCAGGGAACGCAGGAAGGTGGATTTTCCGCAGCCCGACGGGCCGATCAGCGACGTTACTTCGTTCGCCTTGATGTCCAGGTTGACGTCGAACAAGGCCTGTTTCTCGCCGTAAAACACCTTGACGTTGCGGGCCTTGAGCTTGACCGCGTCGGCTTGTGATTGCGTCACGGGGGCGTCTCCGGCCGTGTCCTGGGGAATGCTCTGATTCATGTCGGGGGTCATCCTTACCATTTCCTCTCGAAACGCTTGCGCAGGAAAACCGCGCCGACGTTCATGATTACCAAGAAGGCCAGCAGCACGCAGATCGCGGCCGAGGTGCGTTCCACGAAGGCGCGTTCCGGCGAATCCGCCCACAGATAGATCTGCACCGGCAGCACGGTCGCCGGGTCGAGCGCACCGTGCGGCACGTCGACGATGAAGGCGACCATGCCGATCATCAGAAGCGGCGCCGTCTCGCCCAGGGCCTGGGCCATGCCGATGATGGTGCCGGTCAGGATGCCGGGCATGGCCAGCGGCAGCACGTGATGAGTGACGACCTGCAGCGGCGAGGCGCCTAGGCCGTAGGCCGCCTCGCGGATCGACGGCGGCACCGATTTCAGGGCCGAGCGGGCGGCGATGATGATGGTCGGCAGGGTCATCAGCGCCAACACCAGGCCGCCGACCACGGGGGCCGAGCGCGGCATGCCGAAGAAGTTGATGAACACGGCCAGTCCCAGCAGCCCGAACACGATGGAGGGCACCGCGGCCAGGTTGTTGATGTTGACCTCAATGGTCTGGGTCCACTTGTTGACCGGGGCGAATTCCTCCAGATAGATGGCGGAGGCCACGGCCAGGGGGAAGGACACCAGCAGCGTCACCAGCATGGTGAACAGCGAACCCATGGCGGCGCCGAAGATGCCGGCCAGTTCCGGTTCGCGGCTGTCGCCGGCGGTGAAGAAGGTGGTGTTGAACACGGTTTCGACCAGGCCGCGGTTTTCCAGGCGCTCGAACCAGGCGATCTGCTTGTCCTTGACGCGGCGTTCGGTCTCGGGGCTGTCCTTGCGGATCTGGCCCTTGTTCAATTGGTCGATGTCGTCGGACATGGGCATCTGCACGGTTACCCGTTCGCCGATCAGGTTCGGGTTGGCCATCACCATGTCGCGGATTTCGTACACCGCGCCGGGGCTGATCATGTCGAACAGTTCGCGGCGGTCGCGGCGGCTGGTGACGTCGGGGAACAGGTCATAGAAGGCCTGGCGGATGACTTTCCGGTAATTGGCCGATGATAGGGTCTGGCGTTCCCGCGTGCCCGCAGGATCGATGTCCTGCGGGTACAGGGTGATCTCCAGATTGATCATGGTCTGTGTGAAGGCGGGGATCGCCTTGGACACGATGGTCGTGAACAACAGGCCCAGCATGCCCATGGCGAAGGCGATCGCGAGAATGCCGTAGGCCTTGAACCGTCGCTCCGCCGCATACCGGCGTTTCAGGCCTCTGCTGACGGCGTCGTTGGAGTTGCGGGTCGCAAGACTCCCGTTCGCCGGGCCGTTCATGATGGGGGCCGCGTCAGTCATATTGCTCTCGATATTTGTTGACGATGGTGAGGGCGATGATGTTCAGCACCAGGGTGACGCAGAACAGGATCAGGCCGAGGGCGAAGGCGGCAAGGGTCTTGGCGCTGTCGAACTCCTGGTCGCCGACCAGCAGGGTGACGATCTGCACCGTGACCGTGGTCACCGCTTCGAAGGGGTTGGCCGTCAGGTTGGCGGCCAGGCCGGCGGCCATGACGACGATCATGGTCTCGCCGATGGCGCGCGAGACGCCGAGCAGAAGCGAGCCGACGATGCCCGGCAATGCTGCCGGCAGGATCACCTGCTTGATGGTTTCCGATTTGGTGGCGCCCAGGCCGTAGGAGCCCTCGCGCAGCGACTGCGGCACCGCCGACATCACGTCGTCGGACAGGGATGAGACGAAGGGGATGATCATGATCCCCATCACGATGCCGGCCGCCAGGGCGCTTTCCGACGAAATCGTCAGACCGAAATCGAGCCCCAATCCGCGGAAGAACGGCGCCACCGTCAGGGCGGCGAAGAAGCCGTAGACCACGGTCGGGATGCCGGCCAGGATTTCCAGCAGCGGCTTGACCGTGCCGCGCACCTTGGTCGGCGCGTATTCGGACATGTAAATGGCGGCCATCAGGCCGACCGGGGCGGCCACGCACATGGCGATCAGGGAAATCAGCATCGTGCCGGCCAGCAGCGGGACCGCGCCGAACAGGCCGGTCGCCCCCACCTGGTCCTTGCGCAGCGCCGTCTGCGGGCTCCATTCCAGGCCGAACACGAAGTCCAGCGGATGTACCTTCTGGAAAAAGCGTAAGGATTCGAACAGCAGCGACAGGATGATGCCGAGCGTGGTCAGAACGGCGATGGTCGAGCAGATGATCATGATTGCCATGACTGCTTTTTCGACGCTGTTGCGCGCCCGCAGGTCGGGCGAGATGCGGCCCCGGGCGACCAGGATCCCGCCGCAGGTCACGGCGACGAGGATCGCCGTCAACAGCATCTTCGACGTGGTCAGAAGTTGGCCGTAGAAGGCGGCGGCGTCCTTCAGGTCAAGGTCGATGACCTCGCGGCTGACGATGTCGCCGTTGGCCAGGTTCTTGACGTCGTTCAGCAGCAGGGACAGTTCGGCCGCTGGCAGGGAACTCATGCTGTCCGGCAGGTTGGCGATCAGCATGCTGTCCATGATGGTGTTTTCAAGCGCCATCCAGCCGACCAGCAGCAGGAAGCCGGGGGCCGCGCACCACAGGCCGATGTAATAGCCGTAGTAGTCGGGCAGCGAATGCAGATTGCGGACCTGACCACCGGCGGTCTTCAGGGCGCGGGATCGGCCCAGGTAGTATCCGAAGATGGTCAGAAGGGCGAGGACGCCAAACAAAACGGGGAAGCTCATGACGCTTCTGGTCCTTGGTTGCGGCACCCGAAATACGGGCTGAAAAATATTATAAAAAAACGAATATCAGGTCGGTGGGGTGCCCGGGGCCGGGCGATCCCCGGAAGGCCGAAACCTTCCGGGGACGTTTAGGCCAGGAAACTTAGAGGTCGATGTTGTTGCGCAGGGCAGCGCCGTCTTCACGGAACTTCTTGCGCTCCGCTTCGCCCATCGGGATCAGACCCTTGTCGGTCAGATAGCCGTCGGGGCCGAAGGCCTTGTCCGCGGTGAATTCGGCGACATATTCCTTCATGCCGGGGATCGAGCCGACGTGCGCCTTCTTGACGTAGAAGTACAGCGGGCGCGACACCGGATAGGAGCCGTCGGAGATGGCGTCGAAGGTCGGTGCCTTGCCGTCAACCAGGGAGCCCTGGATCTTATCGGCGTTCTGGTCGAGGAAGCTGAAGCCGAACACGCCGAAGGCGTTGGGGTTGGCTTCGAGCTTGCGCACGATCAGCACGTCGTTTTCGCCGGCTTCCACATAGGCGCCGTCTTCGCGGACCGAATGACAAACGGCCTTATACTTCTTCTTGTCGGACTTCTTCAGGGCGGCGATGTCCTTGAACTTCTTGCAGCCGCCTTCCAGGCCCAGTTCGGCGAAGGCATCGCGGGTGCCGGACGTCGGGGGCGGGCCCAGAACTTCGATCTTGATGTCCGGCAGGGACGCGTCAACATCTTTCCAGGTCTTGTGCGGGTTCGGGATCAGCTTGCCGCCTTCGGCCGGGATGTCCTTGGCCAGGGCCAGGAACAGCTGCTGACGGGTGATCGACATCTGCTTGGACGCCTTGGAATTGGCGAGGACGATGCCGTCATAGCCGACCTTCACTTCGACGACGTCGGTGACGCCGTTCTTGGCGCAACGCTCGACTTCGGATTTCTTGATCCGGCGCGACGCGTTGGTCATGTCCGGGTGCTGGGCGCCGATGCCGGCGCAGAACAGCTTCAGGCCGCCGCCGGAACCGGTGCTTTCGACGACCGGGGTCTTGAATTTGGTGGTTTTACCGAACTGTTCGGCGACGGCGGTCGAGAACGGGAACACCGTCGACGAGCCGACGATCCGGATCTGATCGCGCGCTTCGGCGGCGTTGGCCATCGCGACGGCCATGCCGGCAACGGCGACGACTGCAAGTGACTTGCGAAACATGGGTAGCTCCTACGTGTCTTGAAGGGATACTGGGTTATTCGTTCTTTCGGAAGGCGCTCGCCCCCGAATTTCATCGCCGCCCAAGCTAAGACCGCCACACGTCGTATTTATGACATGGATGTTGCAGTTTTATGACAACCGCCAATAAAAAACGGCGGAAATTCAACGATTTTCGCGTTTCCAAAACATGACAACCGTGCGGATGTCACGTCAGATACGTCTATGGGAAGGACGCGGGGAGGGATTCTCCGCCGCCGGCCGGTGGCGGTCCCGGACGATCAGGAAAAGGCCCAGGCGAACATCTGGAACAGGGCCGCACCTATCAGCGCCGCCGACGGCACCGTGATGATCCAGGCCGCCACGATGGTCATGAAATGCTGGCGCCGCACCAGCTTGCGCCGGCGGGTCCGCTCCGGGTCACTGCTGCCGGCGGCACCCGGTTCCGGGTCCCTGTCGACACGCCCGTGATTGATATGGCTCTTGCGGCCGGTCACCCATTCGCGGAAGAAGCCGACGCCGAACACGGCGCCGACGGCGATATGGGTCGATGAGACGGGCAGGCCCAGCGCCGAGGCGATGATCACCGTGATCGCGGCGGCCAGGGCCACGCAATAGGCGCGCATGGGGTTCATCTTGGTGATCTCGGCGCCCACAGTGCGGATCAGCTTGGGCCCGAACAGCAGCAGTCCCATGGTGATGCCGGCCGCGCCGACGAACAGTACCCAGGTTGGGATGCCGACCTTGCCGTGGGTGCTGCCTGTGGTCGCCGTGTCGACGACGGCGGCAAGCGGCCCGACTGCGTTGGCCACATCGTTGGCGCCATGGGCGAAAGACAATAGGGCGGCCGCGAAAATCAGCGGCAGTGTGAACAAGGTGCGCACGGACTTGTTGCGGTTTTCCATGCCCGCCGCCTTGCGATGGACCAGGGGGCGGACCACGGCGTAGGTCAGGACACCGATAGCCAGCCCGACAAGGGCCACGATTTCGGGGCCGGGCCGCCACAGGTTCTTCAGGCCCTTCATCAACAGATAGGCGGAGAACACGCCGGCCATGAGGGCGACCAGCACCGGCACCCAGCGCTTGGCGCCGGCGATCTTGTCCTCGCGGTAGATCACGTTGAACTTGATGAAGGCCAGGAACGCAGCGGCGATGACCCCGCCCATCAGCGGCGAGATCACCCAACTTGCGGCGATCGCGCCCATCACGCCCCAGTCGACGACCCCGAACCCGGCGGCGGAAATGCCCGCCCCCATGACGCCGCCGATGACGGCATGGGTGGTCGATACGGGCGCGCTCAGCCAGGTCGCCAGGTTGACCCAAAGTGCGGCGGCGAGCAGCGCCGACATCATGGCCCAGATGAAGATGTCGGGATCGCTGATCTGGTTCGGATCGACGATGCCCTTGGAAATGGTTTTGACGACGTCGCCCCCGGCCAGGATGGCGCCGAGTGATTCGAACACCGCCGCGATGATCAATGCCCCGAACATCGGTAAGGCGCGCGAGCCGACGGCCGGGCCGACGTTGTTGGCGACATCGTTGGCGCCGATGTTCAGCGCCATGTAGCCGCCGATCACCCCGGCGGCGACGATAAACAATTGGTGGTCCATGCCGACCGTCGCGATCATGGCGACGTTCGATGTGATGGCAAGGAACAGCAGCGCCCAGCCGATGCGCGAGAACCGGCGCGACAGCGCCTGGGTCGCATATTCGACGGCGGCCAGCTTGCTCAGGTCTTTGCTTAGGGTCTCTTTATACATATCGGGGAATCGTCACTTTCGGCGAATGGACCGGACGGCGGATGGATCGGCATGGGGACGCAAAAGCCGAGCGCCATTGCCGCGAGGGCATAGGCGAAACCGCAGGCAGGAGCAATCAGAATGTTACGGATTTATGACACATCCTGGGACGGCATGGCTACAGCGCCGCCGTCGCCGGGTAGGATGCCTTGGCGGGATGTCTCCGCCGGTAGATAGACCGTGAAGGTCGATCCTTCGCCCAGGGTGCTTTCCACGACCAGATGGCCGCGGTGGCGGTTGACGATATGCTTGACGATGGCAAGGCCAAGGCCGGTGCCGCCGACGCTTTTGGACCGCGCCTTGTCAACCCGGTAGAAACGTTCCGTCAGACGCGGGATGGCCTCCTCGGGGATGCCCTCGCCGTGGTCCGTGACCTTGATCGCGATGCCCGAACGTCCCGATCCGGGAATCCGCTGGGCCGCTTCTACCCGGACATCGATGGCCTCGCCCTTGGCGCCATAGCGGATGGCGTTCTCGATCAGGTTTCGGAACACCTGGAACAACTGGTCGGCTTCGCCATGGACCGTCGGCAGGTTGCTGCCGTAATTGACGCGGATCGGCACGTTGGCGACCTTGGCCTGGACGCTCAGCGCCTCGGTCACGTTCAACAGCACGCCGGCGATGTCGACGGGGGCCGTGGGCCGGACATGTTCGTTGATCTCGACCCTGGACAGGGATAGCAAATCGTCGATCAGCAGCGCCATGCGCTTGGCTTCGCGCAACATGATGCCCAGAAACCGCGTGCGAGTGTCCTCGTCGCTGCCGGCGGGGCCTTCCAGGGTTTCGATGAAGCCGAGCAGGGCCGCCAGCGGCGAGCGCAGTTCGTGCGATGCGTTGGCGACGAAATCGGCGCGCATCTGCTCGGCGCGTCGCGCGGTCGTCATGTCACGCAGGACCAATACCGCGCCGACCCCTTTCGTGTCCGGGGCCGGCGGCACTCCGGAGACGAACATCTCGAAATTGCGGGTGGTATTGCCTGGCAGGATCACTTCGACTGTGCGGGTCTCGTCCCGGCCAAGCACCTGATCGACGGCGTCCAGCACCCGGGGATGGCGCAACGACATCGCCAGATCATGGCCGACGCGGGTGATGTCCAACAGTTCGCGCGCGGCGCCGTTGGCGTAGATGACCGATCGCCGACCGTCCAACAGGACCGTCGGGTCGGGAAAATGGTCAAGAATGCGGTCGGTCAAAGGGACCATTTGTCTGGTGCCCCGCCTGGTTGCTCGTTCCCGCGTCTTTGGCCCGTGCGGAAGATGTCCACATCGGGGCCGCGGGCTCTACCTGGGCCTGATGGCCTTCCCCCGGGGGATTTGTCAAGAAACGGTTTAACGACAGCCGCCGGCATACTTCGGCGCCGGGCCCAGTCTTGGGGCCGGGACATCGGATCGTTCTGCGGGGGATCAGGGGTGGGCCTGGCGCGTGCCGCGCCCGCCCGGGGTTGTCGTGAGGCCCATTTCAACCCGGTTGCGGCCGTTATGCTTGGCCAGATACAAGGCTTCGTCGGCGCGTTCGATCAGGCTTTCCACGCTTTCGCCCGGCTGAAATTCCGCCGCCCCCACGGACACCGTGATGGTGCCCAGGCTCTTGCCGGTGGCGCGGTTGATGACGGCTTTCTTTGAGACCTGGGTGCAGACGTGCTCGCCGACCTTGGCGCCGTTCTTCAGCGTCGTATTGGGCAGCACGATGGAAAATTCCTCGCCGCCGTAGCGCGCGGTCAGGTCTTCGCCGCGCACGCAGCTTTTCAAGATGCGCGCGACGAACCGCAGCACCTGGTCGCCGACCTGGTGGCCGTGTGTGTCGTTGAAATTCTTGAAGTGATCGATGTCGATCATCAGCAGGGTCAGGGGCTGGCCCCGGTCCATGGCCTCGGCAGCGCCGATACGGATTTCCTCGTCGAACAACTTGCGGTTGGCGACGCCGGTCAACGCATCGGTCATGGCTTCGTGGCGCAGGGATTCGACATCTTCCTTGAGGCTGCGGATTTCGCCCGTGGATTCCTTCAGCCGCGTTTCGAGGACCTGGTTGCGTTCCTCCATGGTGCGCGTCGCGGCGATTACCTGTTCCAGGATGGCCCGGATGTCCTTGCGGCCGTCGTCCCGCGCCAGTTCGCCCGACACCACGGACAGGGTGTCGCCGTAGGCCTGGGCATCGGTGCCGGCCTCTTCCAGGTAGGTCATCAATTTTTTGAGTTCGGTTTCGACGCGCAGCGTGGCGTCGTTCAGGAAATCCTCGTCCAGGGTGACGCCCAGGAAGCGGTCGTAGATTTCCGCATTGCGCTCTTCGGTGAACGGCAGGCCGGCTTCCAGGATCACGTCCAGGGTCCGCGCCAATTCCGGGTATGCACCCGAAAAATACCGATACCAAACAGCAAAGTTGTTTGGTTTCGGCGGAATCCCCTTTTTCTCCATCATCTGGAGCGCCGATTTGGCGTAGGCGCTGGGGGTGCTCCGAGGTTCAGTTTCGTCGGACAACGGGCCTGCCTTCCTTTTTAAGGTGTTGGGGTCGCCGCTCTCACCTTCCAAGAACATTAAATGCCGGTCATTGGGCGCCGGCGAATTATAAGGCTATTTTCTAACATAACCCGTGCGCAGGATTCATACCTTTTTCTTTATAATGATACGCCGCCCCACCTGCGGCGGCGGCGGCAGGGCGGCATGCGCCGCCTTCAGGCGCTCCAGATGCGCCAGGATGGGGGTCGGAAACGGCGCCGCGCGGCGGCTTTTCAGGTCGACATGCAGGATCATCAACTCGTTCGTCGCCGCCAACCGGTCGTCGTCCCCGGCGAACATCTCGTGGAACAGATGCAGCCGTTTATTGTCGACATCCATCACGCGCGGGCGCACCCGCATTTCCTCGCCCAGGTGGACCTCGCTGTCGTAGGTCAAATGGGCCTCGACCACAAAGACGGATCCACCGGTGGCCGCGCGGTAGGCGGCATCCAGCCCGACGACGTCCTGTAGGGCGTCGGTCGCATGGTCGAACACCAGCACGTAGTAGGCCAGGTTCATATGGCCGTTGTAGTCGATCCAATCGGGCTGGACCGCTTCGCGGTGCAGGATGGGGAGGGCTTCCGGCGGCTCGCCGGTCGGGCCATGGGGCATCGGGGCCTCCTCGGGATGAAGTTGTCGCAACGGGCACCGTCAGGCCCCGCCCATCAGCCATGGAGGGAGTGGCCGCAGAATGCAAGATATTTGACCTTTGTCGGCACGGGTGCAATAAGCGGTCGCGCGTGCCGCGCCGTGCTTTGGGCGGGCGGCGCCGCGACGATGGAAAAGCGCGAAGTTCCCTCATGACCGGCATTTCTTCAGACACCGCTGCACCGGCCCTGGCCGTGGTTGTGCCCGTACACAACGAGACCGAGAACCTGGCCCCGCTGATCGACGAGATCCGGGCGGCCCTGGGTGGCGGTCCGGCGTATGAAATCATCTATGTGGACGACGGCAGCACCGACGCGACCTTGGGTATGCTCAAGGATCTCGCGGATAAGATTCCGGAACTGCGTGTGCTCCGCCACGTCGCCTGCTGTGGCCAGAGTGCCGCTATCTGGACCGGCGTGCGGGCGGCCCGCGCGCCCGTGATCGCGACCCTGGACGGCGACGGCCAGAACGATCCCGCCGATATCCCGGCCCTGGTCGCCAAATACAATGAAGAAGGCGGCGGCGAGCGATTGATGATCGCCGGTCTGCGCGCCAAACGGCGCGACACTTACATCCGCCGTCTGTCGTCGCGGGTCGCCAACGGTATCCGTTCCGGCTTGTTGCAGGATGACACGCCCGATACGGGCTGCGGCCTCAAGGTCTTCCCCCGCCAGGCGTTCCTCGATTTTCCCCGGTTCGACCATATGCACCGCTTCATGCCGGCGCTGATGCTCCGCCTGGGTGGGCGCGTCCTGTCCGTGCCGGTCAATCACCGCCCGCGCGAACGGGGGACCTCCAAATACGGGGTGTGGAACCGGCTGTGGGTCGGCATCGTCGATCTGTTCGGCGTGATGTGGCTGCAGCGCCGGGGCTCGAAACCTCAGGTCGTCGAGGAAACCCCGGCCCGGGGCGGAGCGGGCGGCCCGGCGCGATGAGCATGAAGCTCGCCCTGCGCGGCGGCACCCTGCTGTTGTCGCTGATCGCGGTCGTGATTTTGATTCGGCTGACCGGCCTGGACGCCCATCTCGATGAAACCTGGATCGACACCTACGTGCGCGGCAAGGGCATGGCCGGTATCCTGGTGTTCGTCGCCGTCGGCGGCCTGTGCACGGCGATTGGTCTTCCGCGTCAACTGATCGCCTTTCTGGGCGGCTACGCCTTCGGCATCATCGAAGGCACGGCGCTGGCGGTGCTGGCGACCCTGGCAGGCTGCATCACCAGCTTTTATTACGCCCGCTTTCTGGGCCGCGACCTGATTGCCGGCCGCTTCCCGGGCAAGGTAAAGCGCATCGACGGCTTCCTCGCGGATAACCCGTTTTCCATGACCCTGCTGATCCGTTTCCTGCCGATCGGCTCGAACCTATTGACCAATCTGGCGGCAGGCGTGACCAGTGTGCCCGGCCTGCCCTATTTCGCCGGATCGGCCATCGGCTACGTGCCGCAAACGCTGATCTTTGCGCTCATCGGCACGGGCATCAAGGTCGACCCGGCGGCCAATATCGCCCTTGCCGCCGGGCTGTTTGCGCTGTCGGGTGTGCTTGGCGTCTATCTGTATCGCCGCAATCGTCACGGCAAGGTCCTGGACGAGGACCTGGAAGAGGACCTGGGCGGCGCCGGGTCTTCGACGGCGGAATGAGGCGCGGGCGGCGGCCCCTGACGATGACCGGGAAACCGTCATGCATGTCCTTCTGATCCCCTCCTGGTATTCACACCTGCGGTCTGCGGGCGGCGGGTCGTTCTTTCGCGATCAGGCCCAGGCGCTGGCCGCCGCCGGGCACAAGGTGGGGCTGATCTACCCCAAGCTATGGGGGGTGCGCGACTACCGGGCCGGGCCATTGCCGACGATCAACCGCATCCGCGCCGAGGACGACGGCCCGGTGCGCGTATGGCGCGTCGATACCCTGCACCGCCTGCCGCGCGTGCCGTTTCGCGATGCCTGCAAGTTCGCCGCCGCCGGAACGAAGCTGTTCGATGCTTATGTAGCGGCGGAAGGACAGCCCGATATTCTGCACGCTCATGCCGCCCTCTATGGCGGGGTCTTGGCCAAGCGCCTGTCCGCGCGCCGGGGCGTACCCTTCGTGCTGACGGAACATTCGACGGATTTTGCCCAGGGCAAGCACCGTTGGTGGCAGAAGCGCCTGGTTTCCGGCGTGCTCGCCGCCGCCGCCGCGCGCCTGGCCGTCAGCCCGCAACTGCGCGATATTCTGCTCGACCAGTATGCGGCCCAGGCCGATCCGACCACGGTCGTGCCCAATATCCTGACACCGGCTTTCGAGGAAGCGGTGCCCGAGGATAAGGCCCCGGGCGGACCTTTCGTATTTCTATGTGTCGCGCGCATTTCCGCGGAAAAGAACCAGGAAGGCCTGATACGGGCCTTCGCCCAGGCCTTTCCGGCGGGCGGGGCGGGACCGGATGTGGAACTTCACTTCGTCGGCTCGGGCGACGGCGGGCCGCTTCTGCGCCTGGCCGGAGATCTGGGCATCGTCGATCGGGTCAAGGTTATCGGTCTGCTCCCGGCCGCGGACGTGCGCCGCGCCATGGCCGCCGCCGACGCGGTCGTGCTGCCCAGTTTCGTGGAAACCTTCGGCGTCGTGGTGATTGAGGCCCTATCTCAAGGGGCGCCCGTGGTCGCCACCATCTGCGGCGGACCGGAAGGTATCCTGACCCCGGACAGCGGCATCCTGGTGCCGCCCGGCGACGACCCGGCGATGGCTCAGGCGCTCAGCGACATGCACGGACGGTCGGCGTCCTTCGATCGTGCCAAACTGCGCCGTGACTGTCTGGAGACCTATGGCCATAAAGCCGTGGTCCGGCAGTTGGAAAGCATTTACGCTCGCGTGCTCGGCAAGGACGACGCAGGCGACGGCACGGCATGAGCAAAACCTATTCCGCATTTCTGGCCGGGCTGGTCCGGGGGCTAACCGCGCCGATGTCGCGCTGGCCGCGTTTCGCGACGCGGGCGCGTCTGGCCGATGCAGTGACGCCACGGGTCCCCGTCGACACACCGCTTGGCCCGATCACCCTTTATACGCCCGGCAAGGATGCTCTTTATTTCGCCCGTCACGCCTTCGTGCGCGAACCGGAAACGGTCGAATGGATCGACGGCTTCCAGGCCGGTGAGGTGTTCTGGGACATCGGCGCCAGCGTCGGGCCCTATGCGGTCTATGCGGGCAAGCGGGGCATTTCGACCGTGGCGTTCGAACCCAATCCGTTCTCCTTTCACTGCCTCGCCCGCAACGTGGTCGAAAACGGCGTCGGCGAGGCCGTCCAGGCCCATTGCCTGGGCCTCAGTGACAAGGACGGGCGCGGGCGCTTCTATATGCCCTCGTTCGAGGCCGGCACTTCGGGGTCGTCGCTTTACGACAGCGGCCTGTCGCGCCTTGGTTTCGCCAAGGCCGAGATCGCCGTCGATGCTTTCGCGCTTGCCGCCGACAGCTTGATCGACCGCTATGGCTTCACGCCGCCGCAGCACATCAAAATCGACGTCGACAGCATCGAGCCGCAGATCCTCAAGGGCGCCATGGGGCTGTTGAAAAGCGGCAAGGTGAAATCGCTGCTCATTGAAATCGCCCCCGACGATGCGGAAATCCCCGCCCTTCTGGCCGATGTCGGCTTTGCCGAGGCGCGGCGCGGCATTCAGCGGGCGGACACCGACGTGAATGTGATCTTCACCCGCGCTTCCTGACGGTTTCAAACCCCGGCCTGTGTCCGTTAATTGCGGCCGTTTTCCTAGGATTCGGGCCCAATGCCCTTGACAGGGAGGCGCCAGCGGACTACATCGCTGGCACTCACTTGGGTTGAGTGCTAACAAACACAAAAAAACCCTTATGTTTCCATTATTTGACGGAGAGCGACTATGAAGTTCAGGCCTCTGCATGACCGTGTTCTGGTCAAGCGCATCGAGCAGGACGCGAAGACCAAGGGCGGGATCATTATCCCCGACACCGCCAAGGAAAAGCCCATGGAAGGCAAGATTATTGCCGTCGGTTCCGGCGCCCGCAACGAAGACGGCTCGGTTACGCCGCTCGACGTGAAAAAGGGCGACAAGGTCCTGTTCGGCAAATGGTCGGGCACCGAAGTGACGATCGACGGCGACGAGCTGATCATCATGAAGGAATCAGACCTGCTGGGCATCATCGGCTAAGGCCGATCGACCGCCCGCAAGGCACCCGAAAAAGATCGAACCAAGAGGATTAGATAAGATGGCTGCTAAGGAAGTTAAGTTTTCAAGCGACGCCCGCGACCGCATGCTGAAGGGTGTCGACACCCTCGCCAACGCGGTTAAGGTGACCCTCGGCCCCAAGGGCCGTAACGTCGTTATCGACAAGGCGTTCGGCGCCCCGCGCATCACCAAGGACGGCGTCACCGTCGCCAAGGAAATCGAACTGACCGACAAGTTCGAAAACATGGGCGCGCAGATGGTCAAGGAAGTTGCTTCCCGGACCAACGACGAAGCCGGCGACGGCACCACCACCGCCACCGTTCTGGCCCAGGCCATCGTCCGCGAAGGTGTCAAGGCCGTGGCCGCCGGCATGAACCCGATGGATCTGAAGCGCGGCGTCGACATGGCCGTCGAAGCCGTCGTGGCCGACGTGAAGTCCGTCTCCAAGAAGGTCAAGACCTCCGACGAAATCGCCCAGGTCGGCACCATTTCCGCCAACGGCGACGAAGCGATCGGCAAGATGATCGCCGAAGCCATGCAGAAGGTCGGCAATGAAGGCGTCATCGAAGTCGAAGAAGCCAAGGGCCTGGATACGGACGTCACCGTCGTCGAAGGCATGCAGTTCGACCGGGGTTACACCTCGCCGTACTTCATCACCAACGCCGACAAGATGACCTGCGACATGGACAACCCCTACATTCTCATCCACGAGAAGAAGCTGTCCTCGCTGCAGCCGCTGCTGCCGGTTCTGGAAGCCGTCGTTCAGGCTTCCCGCCCGCTGATCATCATCGCCGAAGACATCGAAGGCGAAGCGCTGGCGACCCTGGTCGTCAACAAGCTGCGTGGTGGCCTCAAGGTTGCCGCCGTGAAGGCGCCGGGCTTCGGTGACCGTCGCAAGGCCATGCTGGAAGACATCGCCATCCTGACCAACGGCCAGGTGATTTCCGAAGACATCGGCATCAAGCTTGAAAACGTCGGCCTGGAAATGCTGGGCACGGCCAAGCGCGTCATCATCACCAAGGACGACACCACCGTCGTCGACGGTGCCGGCAAGAAGAAAGACATCGAAGCGCGTTGCAACCAGATCCGGGCGCAGATCGAGGAAACCTCCTCGGACTACGACCGCGAGAAGCTGCAGGAACGTCTGGCCAAGCTGGCCGGCGGCGTGGCCGTCATCAACGTGGGCGGCGCCACCGAGGTCGAGGTTAAGGAAAAGCGTGACCGCGTCGACGACGCCCTGCACGCCACCCGCGCCGCGGTCGAGGAAGGTGTTGTTCCGGGCGGCGGTTCCGCCCTGCTCTATGCCACCAACGCCCTGAAGAAGCTGACCCCGGAAAACAACGACCAGCAGGTCGGCATCAACATCGTGTTGCGTGCCCTGCAGGCCCCGATCCGTCAGATCGCGGAAAACGCCGGCTTCGACGGTGCCGTGGTCGCGGGTAAGCTGCTTGAAGGCAAGGTCAAGACCCAGGGCTTCAATGCCCAGTCCGGCAAGTACGTCGACATGCTGAAGGCCGGCATCATCGATCCGACCAAGGTCGTCCGTACGGCTCTGCAGGATGCGGCGTCCATCGCCGGTCTGCTGATCACCACGGAAGCCATGGTCGCCGAAAAGCCGGAGAAGAAAGACGCCGGCGGTATGCCCCCGGGTGGCGGCATGCCCGACATGGGCGGCATGGGCTTCTAATCCCGCTGCCGACCGTTTGTTTCGGAAAGGGCCGCACCTTCGGGGGCGGCCCTTTTCTTTTGCGTGACCTGGATCAAGGGCGGGCGGAGCCACCTCGGCTATAGGGCGGGATGCGAAAGTTTGCTACCGTCCGCGGGTCTCGCGGAAACGGCCGGGAGACGCGGAAATCATGCAGGTCGGATATCAGCGAATGACCATCAATGCCGTCGCGGGCGACATCAAGAACCTCATCAAGGCCGGGCGCCTGGCTGACGCGGGACAGGCCGCCTATCAGGCCGCCGTGACCGGCCGCGCCGATGGCGACACCCTGGGCTTGGGCGCGGCGGCGGCCTATCAGGCGGGGGCCGACGGCCTGGCCCTGGAACTGTTCTCCCGCCTCGACGCGCAAAGGGCGCTCGATGCCGGGCAATGGGCGATGATGGGCCACGCGGCGGAACGCCTGGGCGTCAGCCGGATCGCCTTGCCCGCCTATCACAGATCGCTTGATCTCGAACCCGGCGACGCGGCCGTGCATTACAACCTGGGCTCTCTCCAACTGCGCCGCCATCAATGGACCGAGGCGATTACGCATCTGCGGGCCGCCTGCGATGCCCGGCCCGACTGGCAGCCGGCCTGGGAGAACCTGGCCCAGGCCCTGGTCGGCACCGAACATTACGAGACGGTCGTGCCGTTCCTGGCCGACTGCATGGCGCGCTTTCCGGACAACCTCGTGTTCGCGTTTCAGCACGCGGCGGCCCTCCTGCATATGGGCGACCGATCAGGGGCCGAAGCGGCCTACCGAGACCTCACGGCCCGTCTGCCGGACAACGCCGTCGCCTGGGCCGGATTGGCGGCGGCGATCATCCAGGACGGGCGCAAGGACGCCGCCGCGGCCCTGATTGCGGATGCCGCGGCCAAGGGGGCGCGGTCTCACGATCTCGACGAAATGGCGGCGACCCTGAAGCTGGATGCGGGTGATGCCGATGCGGCCACCGCCAGCTACGAAGCGATCCTGGCGGCCAAGCCCGACCATCGCCTGGCGCGGGTCAACCTGATCGACGCCCTGGTCCAGGCGGGCGATCACAAACGCGCGCTCAAGGTCTGCGACGACCGCCTGGCGGCCGTGCCGGGGGATCCGGAAATGCTTGCCTACCGGGCCATCGTGATGACTGACATGGGGCAGGCGGAGGCGGCCGAGGCCTTTCTGCCGCCCAGCCTGATCATGGGCCACCGGCCCCTGGCGCCGGACGGCTTCGCTTCCCTGGCGGATTTCAACAAGGCCATGGTGCGCCACATCCTGGACCACCCGTCCCTGGTTCCCTCGCCACCCAGCCACGCCACCGTCGCGGGCCGCCATACGGGCAGCCTGGTGTGCGATCCCTGGGGCCCGATGACCCAGTTCAAGGACATGATCGCCGAGGCCGCGCGCGCCTACCGCCGCCGTCACCGCAACAGCACCCATCCCGTGTTCACGCGCTGGTCCGACGAATATTCGCTGACCGTCTGGGCGGTGGAGATGAATGCCGGTGGCCACCAGATGCCGCATATCCATCCGTCGGGCTTTCTGTCCGGGGTCTATTACCCGCAGCTGCCGGCCCAGGTGACGGACCCGGACGACACCAACGGCTTTATCGAATTCTTCCAGGCGCCGGAGCAGTTCGCCCTGCGCCATCCGCCGCGTCTGCAACTGTTCCCGCCCGAGGAAGGGGTCATGTACCTGTTCCCCTCGGCCTATTTCCACCGCACCATTCCGTTCACCGGCGACGGCACGCGCATCAGCGTCGCCTTCGATCTGGTCGCCCTTTAGGACCGGGGGCGTTCGTGGCGGCCCGCTTCGTTCTGGTCCACGGCGCCTATCACGGCGGCTGGTGCTGGGACCGGCTGACGCCGATTCTGCGCGCTCGGGGGGCAGAGGTCATCGCGCCCGACCTGCCGGGCCATGGGAACGACCGGACACCGTCGGCGGACCTCACCTTGACCCTCTATGCTGACCATATCGCCGGGGCCGTGCGCCTGGCGGGCGGCCCGGTCACCCTGGTCGGCCATTCCATGGCCGGCGCGGTGATCGCAGAGGTTGCCGAGCGCGTGCCGGACCTGCTCACCCGCCTGGTCTATCTCACGGCCTATATGCCGGGACCGGGGGAAAGCATCATCGACTGGGCGCGCCGCGACGGGGAGACGCGGGCGCGGGCCGACAAGGTCCTGTTCGAGGATACACCCTGCCTTGCCGTCGACCGCCAGACGACCTGGGACGCCTTCTATCAGGACGCGTCGGAGGAAGACCTGGACTGGGTGTTTCCCCAACTCCGGCCCGAGCCCGTGGCGATCTTCCGCCAAGCCCTTTTCCTGACCCCGGAAAAGTTCGGCCGGGTGCCGCGCGATTACATTTCCTGCCGCCAGGATTTCGCCATTACCGCCGACCTGCAGGATTCCATGCTGGATGCCCTGCCGGCGCGGCGGACCTGGGACCTGGACTGCGGCCATTCGCCCTTCGTGGTCTGCCCGGAGCTGTTGGCGGATGTGCTTTTCGAAGGCGAAGGCTAAAGCCCGAGTTCGATTAGCCCCGGAAAGTCCTCGGGCCGGGGGCCGAGCGGCCAGGTGAACTTGCGCTCGCTTTCGCTGATGAGGACATCGTTGATTGAGGCCTCGCGGCGGCGCATCAGGCCTTCCGGCGAAAATTCCCACTGTTCGTTGCCATGGGCCCGGTACCATTGGCCGTTGTCGTCGTGATATTCGTACTGAAATCGCACGGCGATCCGGTTGTCGTGAAAGGCCCAAAGCTCCTTGATCAGGCGATAATCAAGCTCGCGCGCCCATTTGCGTTCCAGGAATTCGACGATCTTGTCGCGACCGGTGAAGAACTCGGCCCGGTTGCGCCATGTCGAGTCCGGCGTATAGGCCAGCGACACCTTGACCGGGTCGCGGTGGTTCCAGGCATCCTCGGCCATGCGGGCCTTCCGGGTTGCGGTTTCGAACGTGAAGGGGGGCAGGGGCGGGCGTGTTTCCATGGTCAGGACTCCTCATCCATCAATGCAGGATCGAATTGGGGAGGGCGTCTCGGCCCGGGGCCGCGTCCGTTCGCGGGATGGCGGCGTCCGTTCGCCGCGCGGCCAAGAATATACACAGGGGGAGTGCGAATGCATCTTGAAAGCTGGGCGAACAAATTCTACCGTCATGGTCAATGACGGACGGAAATAAGGTTGTCCGCATCTGGGGGCGCATCCGAGAAACGAAGTCGCAGCCAACACGTCACGTGGTTGGAGATGAGAGATGTCGGGCGCCGTCCTGAAGATCCTGGTCATTGATGAGAGTGCGGAACGCGCCGAAGTCCTGTTGGCGGGGCTTCAGGATGCGGGCTATCACCAGGTTCATCACCTGCGCGAGATGACGGATTTGGTGCCCCGCATCGCCGCCATCGACCCGGACGTGATCCTGATCGACCTGGAAAACCCCAACCGCGACACGGTCGAACAGATGTTCCGCGTGTCGCGCGAGGTCAAGCGGCCGATCGCCATGTTCGTCGACGAAAGCGATCCGGAAATGACCAAGCAGGCGATCCGGGCCGGGGTCAGCGCCTATATCATCGACGGCCTGCGCCGCGACCGTATCCAGCCTGTGGTCGATGTCGCGATCTCGCGGTTCGAGGCCTACCGCGAACTGGAACAGCGGGCGACGGACGCCGAACTGCAATTGGCCGAACGCAAGGTCATCGACCGGGCCAAGGCCGTGCTCATGGAAAAACGCGCCATGACCGAACCCGCCGCCTATGACGCCATCCGCGCCATGGCCCGCGCCAAGGGCAAGCGCATGGTCGAGGTCGCGGAAAGCCTGCTGACGGCCCGCGAACTGGGTATTTAGCCTCGATTCAGGACAAAGCGGCCAGCGCCGTTTCGATGCCAAGCACCACGGCGTCGCATTTCCGGGTGTCCCGGGCGTCGGCATGGGGCGGGGCGAAGTGGCCTGAATCGTTGTCGAAATACTGCCCGGAGGCATCGGCGAAGGCGTCGTCCAGGGCGGCGCGGCACAGGATGTCCGCGCCGATGCCGATGTCCTTGCCGTCCATGCCGAAGGCTTCCTTCACCATTTTACTGCCGAGCAATGAGCCTGGATTGACCGCGATGACGGCCGGGCCGTCCGGTCCCAGGGCATCGGCCAGCGCCCGGGTCCACATGGTGATCGCCAGCTTGCTTTGCGCGTAGGCGGCGCCGTCGGCGAGCCGCGTCCGGCCGGCCAGGGCGTCCGCATCGATGGGGGCCTGGGCGGCGGAGGACAGGTTGATCACCCGCCCGCCCGCGCCGAGCAGCGGCAGAAGGCGCCGTGTCAGCAGATAAGGGGCGATGGTATTGACGGCGAACCGCACGTCGAGCCCGTCCGCCGTGACGGCATCAGGTGCGTTGTAAACGCCCGCGTTGTTGATCAGCACGTCCAGGCGGTCGTGCCGGCCGGCCACGGCCTTGGCCAAGGCCTCGACCTCGGCCATGCGGGACAGGTCTGCCAGATAGGTTTCCACTCCGCCCATGTCGGCAAGGCCGGTGATCAAAGCCTCCGCATCGGCCAGTTTCGCCGTGCTGCGACCATGCAGCAGCACGGTATGGCCCAACGCCGCCAATACCTTGGCTGTCGCCAGGCCGATCCCGTCGGTCGCGCCGGTGATGAGAATGGTCTTTGTCATGGCGTCTACTCGAACCCGGCCAGGACGGTCTTGCCGATCGCGCGGCCGCTTTCCTGCTGTGCATGGGCGGCGCGCAGGTTGGCGGCATTGATCGTGCCGCCGTCGCTGTTGGCGGTGGTGACGATGCGGCCCAGGTCGACAAGCTCGGACACCCGGTTGAGCAGATCATGCTGCGCGATGATGTCCGGCGCGTCGTGCATGGCGCGGGCGAACATGAATTCGAAATGCAGGGTCAGCGCCTTTGACTTGAGCTTCAGAGCGTCGAGCGCCACGGGGTCGTCGATCAGGGCGATGGTGCCGCGCGGCTGGATCAGGTCGATGATCGCATCATAGTGCTGTTCCGTCGCGGTCAGGCCGGCTACGTAGCGGGGCCGAAGACCCAGGGCATCAAGTTGCGGTTTGAGGGGCTGGCGGTGGTTGATGGTGTGGTCCGCCCCCATCCGCAGGCACCAGTCGCGGGTTTCATCGCGCGACGCGGTGGCGACCACGGTCAGGCCGGTCAACGCCTTGGCGATCTGGATCAGGATCGAGCCGACCCCGCCGGCCCCGCCGATGATCAGCAGGCTCGCGCCGGCGCCTTCGCCCTCGCGCAGGCCCATGCCGTCGAACAGCAATTCCCAGGCGGTAATCGACGTCAGCGGCAGGGCCGCTGTCTGGGCATGGTCGAGGGTCTTGGGCTTGCGGCCGACGATGCGCTGATCGACGATGTGCAACTCGCTATTGGTGCCGGGACGGCCGATGGCGCCGGCGTAGAACACATCGTCGCCGGGCTGAAACAGGGTCACGCCGCTGCCGACCGCCTTGACCGTGCCGGACGCATCCCAGCCGAGAACCTTGTGTCCCGTTTCCGGTTCGGCCCGCATGCGGACCTTGGTGTCGACCGGGTTGACGGAGACGGCGGCGACCTCGACCAGCAGGTCGTCGGCGCCGAGGTCGGAATCCGTCGGGTCCGGCAGTTCGATGTCTTCAAGCGATTTCGGGTCGTTGATGGGTAGGCTCTTGGCGTAGCCGATGGCACGCATGTCGGTTCTCCTGGTACAGGTCGCTGTTGGGCGATATATTGCTTGTACAGTGAATCAAAGCAAGTACGCACATTAAATGCCTATAGACACATTTTGGATACTGTAAGAGAACCCCCGATGTCATGGAGCCTCAGATGACCCTTACCAAGCCGATGCCCGACGCCGAAACGCCCGATCCGGGCCGGATGCCGCGGTTTTCGCAGTACGATTGTTCCCCCGGCTGCCCTGTCGAGGCGGCGTTGGAACAGATCGGCGGAAAATGGAAAGGGGTGGTGCTGTACCATCTGGCCGACGGCACCAAGCGCTTCAACGCACTTAATCGACTGGCCGGGTCGGTCACGCAGCGCACCCTGACCAAGCAGCTGCGCGAGCTTGAGGCGGATGGAATTATCAGCCGGACGGTCTATCCCGTGGTGCCGCCGAAGGTCGAATATGCGCTGACGCCGAAGGGGCAGTCGCTGATCCCGATCATCATGGCGTTGCGGGATTGGGGCATGGCCCATGCCATGCCGGCGGTCCCGGCCGAACCTGTTTAGCGCGTCGCGGTCTTGCCCGCATTATATGCCTAAATTTTATGCCTAATATTTTTGAATGATTATTTTTTATGCGTTGATGCAGCCCACCGTTACCGCAACCGAATAAAATATCCAGAAATATCAATAACCTGAACGTAACTACCGAGTTGGCACGGGCCTTGTAATAGGAACTGTGCCGGGCGGCGTGCCGTCCGGCGACCTCTGCGCCCAAGGACGGGCGACCTTACAGAGGCCATTTGCCCCATGACGGGCTGGAATGCCGGCAGGTGCCGGGATTTGTAGCTTTCGCCGCCGAACCCTTCGGCGGCCTGGATTGGAACACGGGGCGACCACGGTCATGCAAATTCGTCTGATGACGCCAGTCGGCACCAGCGTTCTCGTGGTCGAGCGGGACCGCCCGCGCGCCGAGGCGACCAAGCGCCTGCTGGTCGAGCAGGGCTACAGCGTCACCGGCATGCTGACCGACATCAGCCGCTTCGCCGAGACCGTCGCCCAGACCACCGCCGACGCCATCATGATCTATGCGGCCGAACCGGATAAGGGCTTGCTGGACGCGCTGCGCGCCCTGCCGACGGAGCAGCGCCGCCCGACCATCCTGATCACCGAGGACGGCTCCACCGACGCCATCCATCAGGCCGTCGCCGCCGGAGTCAACGCCTGCGTCGTGGTCGGCGTCAACGGCAACCGCATCCGCTCCGCCATCGATCTGGCCAAGGCCAATTTTTCCAACACCCTCGGGCTGCGCGAGGAACTGGACGAGGCGCGCAACGCGCTGCGCGACCGCAAGGTGATCGAGCGCGCCAAGGGCATCATCATGCGCGAACGCAGCTTGGACGAGGACGCGGCCTATACCCTGCTGCGGACCCGCGCCATGCAGCGCGGTGTGCGCCTGGTGGCGGTCGCGGAAATGGTCGTCGAGGCTGCGGAGGTCATGCAGCTGTAGGGAATTCGCCGCCCGGCGCGATCTAGGCGCGACGGCGGCACAACAGTTTGGCGGTTGGACGATGACGCCCGACCGCTGGAGAACCGAGACGGGCGACGATGAGGTCGTCGGGCTCATACAGGGGGACGATGACGGCCCCCGACAGGACCAGGACGTCCATCGACGGGACCGCGGAAGCGGCCGCCGCGTTGGGCGTTTTTTTATGGAGTAAATCAATGGGAGCCTTTGCAAACCCGTTTGATCCCGACAAGCTCTTGTGGAACGGCTGCCCCTGCGGGCAGCACCGTTCCATCATCGAGCACAACATGGCCATGGCCGCGGCGCAGGGTAAGGATGCGTCCCGGTTCCAGTGTTCGGAAGACGTCGACGCGGCGGAGGCCACGTCGGCCGCCGGTTCCGCCGGCGCCGGCCACAGCGCGGCCAACTGCTTCGACCCGTCCTGCCAGGAAGCCGCCTGCGTGTCCATGCGTCAGGCCGCCGAAGCGAACGGCCAGGGAGACATGATGCGGGCCGTTCAGAACCATCAGCAGGAAATGGCAGACCTGGAGGCCGAACCGGAAGCCTCGGACCTGGAATCCTCCATGTCCCGGGCCGTCGAGTCGGCCGTCATGCAGGGACTGTTCGGCGGCGATATGCACCGCCGTGCGTTCCTCAAGGCGGTGGGTGCGGGGACGGCTTATGCCGCCATCGCCTCCATGTTCCCGCTTGAGGAAGCCAAGGCCATGGCGGTCGAAATGGCCCAGGCCGGCGGCAAGCTCGAGAAGACCGAGCTGAACGTCGGCTTCGTGCCGATCACCTGCGCCACGCCGATCATCATGGCCCATCCCATGGGTTTCTATAAGAAGTACGGCCTCGACGTTTCCGTGATCAAGACGGCCGGCTGGGCCGTGTCCCGCGACAAATCGCTTTCCGGCGAATACGACGCGGCGCACATGCTCACGCCGATGCCGCTCGCGATCAACATGGGGGCGGGCTCGACCAAGGTGCCTTGGACCATGCCGGCGGTGGAAAACATCAACGGCCAGGCCATCGTGCTGTCGACCAAGCACAAGGACAAGAACGACCCGAAGATGTGGAAGGGCTTCAAGTTCGCCGTGCCGTTCGAGTATTCCATGCACAACTTCCTGCTGCGCTACTATGTGGCCGAACACGGCCTGGATCCCGACAAGGACATCCAGATCCGCGTCCTGCCGCCGCCGGAAATGGTCGCCAACCTGCGGGCGGAAAACGTCGACGGGTATCTGTCGCCGGATCCGTTCAACCAGCGCGCGGTCTATGACGGCGTCGGCTTCATCCACAAGCTGACGAAGGACATCTGGGACAAGCATCCCTGCTGCGCCTTCGCCGCGTCCAAGTCCTTCATCGACAGCAACCCCAACACCTTCCTGGCGTTGTGGAAGTCGATCATGGAAGCCACCGACTTCGCGTCGGTCAAGGCCAACCGCAAGGAAATCTCCAAGGCGATTTCGCCGAAGAACTACCTGAACCAGCCGGTCACGGTTCTGGAACAGGTGCTCGTGGGGACTTATGCGGACGGCCTCGGCAACGTCAAGAAGGTCCCGGACCGGATCGATTTCGATCCGTTCCCCTGGCATTCCATGGGGGTGTGGATCCTGACGCAGATGAAGCGCTGGGGCTACATCAAGGGCGACGTCGACTACAAGCAGGTCGCCGAAGAGGTCTATCTCGCCACCGACGCACAGAAGCTGATGGCCGAGATGAAACTGACCGGGCCGTACGGCACGCCGCCGAAAACGACCTACGAAACCTACAACATCATGGGCAAGACGTTCGACGCCGCGAAAGCGGAAGAATACGTCGAGTCCTTCGCCATCAAGAGAACGTAAGGGGCTTATCCATGTCCATGTCACTGCAATCCCGTGCCATTGTCCTGTCGATCGCGCTGTTCTTCGCCTTCGCCGGGCTGTGGCAACTGATCCTGCCCGCCGGTACGGGATCGGCGGCGGACATGGACCCCGCTTACGCCGCCTTGATGGGGGCTACGGCCAAGGGGGCCTCGGCAATGCCGGGGCCCCTCGAGGTCGGCAAGCAGATCTGGGAACACGTCCTGGACCCGTTCTACGACGCCGGCCCCAACGACAAGGGCATCGGCATTCAGCTGGGCTATTCCATCCTGCGCGTTCTGGTCGGCTTCGGTTTCGCCGTGATGGTGGCCATTCCGTTGGGCTTCCTGATCGGCATGTCGCCGCTGTTCTACAAGGCGCTCGATCCGTTCATCCAGATCATGAAGCCGGTCTCGCCATTGGCCTGGATGCCGCTCGCCCTCTACACGATCAAGGATTCGATCATTTCCTCCGTGTTCGTGATCTTCATCTGTTCGGTCTGGCCGATGCTGACCAACACGGCCTTCGGCGTCGCCAGCGTGCGCAAGGAATGGCTGAACGTGGCCAAGACGCTCGAGGTCGGTCATCTGCGCACGGCCTTCCGTGTGATCCTGCCGGCGGCGGCGCCCACGATCATGACCGGCATGCGGATTTCCGTCGGCATCGCTTGGTTGGTCATCGTCGCGGCCGAGATGTTGGTCGGCGGCACGGGCATCGGCTACTTCGTGTGGAACGAATGGAACAACCTGTCGATCACCAACGTGATCGCCGCGATCTTTTTCATCGGCCTGATCGGCATGGTGCTGGACCTGATGCTGTCCTACCTGGCGCGTCTCGTCACCTACACCGAATAAAAGAAATAACGGAGCCAAGATGATGTCCGATAGCATGAGCACTTCCCCCCAGCCCCGCATCCGCGTCGAAGGCTTGGCCCAGCGTTTCCCGACGCCGGACGGATCGGGTGAAACCACCGTTTTCGAAGACATTTGGTTTTCGGTCGAACCCGGCGAATTCGTCTGCCTGATCGGTCATTCCGGCTGCGGCAAGACGACCCTGTTGAACATTCTGGCGGGTCTGGCCACGGCAAGTTCCGGCAACGTCATCGTGTCGGGCCAGGAAGTCACGGGCACCTCGCTTGAGCGCGCCGTGGTGTTCCAAAGCCACGCCCTGATGCCCTGGATGACGGTGATGGGCAACATCGCCTTCGCCGTGCGTTCGAAATGGCCGCGCATGGCCAAGGCGGAGATGCTCAAGCACTGCCAGAAGTTCATCGACCTGGTGCATCTGACCGGCTCGGAAAACAAGAAGCCGTCGCAGCTGTCCGGCGGCATGAAACAACGCGTCGGCATCGCCCGTGCCATGGCGATCGAGCCGCAGATCATGCTGTTGGACGAACCGTTCTCGGCGCTCGACGCGCTGACCCGCGGGTCCCTGCAGGACGAGCTTCTCAGCATCTGCGCCGAGACCGAGCAGACCGTGTTCATGATCACCCACGACATCGACGAGGCGATCCTGCTCGCCGACAAGATCATCCTGATGACCAACGGGCCGGATGCGCGGATCTGCGAGATCGTCGAAAACTCGCTGCCGCGCGACCGCACCCGCGGCAACATGCATACCCAGGACAACTACTATCCCGTCCGCAACCATCTGATCGAATTCCTGGTCAACCGGTCCGTCGGTTTCAAGGACGAACTGGCCTCCCCCGATTACGACCCCCGGCATCCGCCCGTCGTGCGCCCCACCGTCATCACCGACGAAGCCGGTGAAACCGGCACGGGCGTGCTGCGCGCGCAGGCTTGAACCCGACATACCCAAACGTCATCAACGAAGGAGACCCCTTAAATGACCCGCGCCGAACTGACCGAAAAGATCGTCACCCACAAAATCATGAAAGGCATCAAGTGGGCCGACGTCGCAGAAAAGGTCGGCCATTCCAAGGAATGGGTGACCGCCGCCCTGCTGGGCCAGATGTCCATGACCAAGGATCAGGCAACCGCGGCGGCCAACGCCATGGGCTTGAATCTGTCGGAAGAGGAAATCGCCATGCTGATGACCGTGCCGTCGCGCGGTTCTCTCGAAAGCGCGGTTCCGACCGATCCCCTGATCTACCGCCTCTATGAACTGGTCAGCGTCTACGGCACCACGTTCAAGGCCTTGATCGAAGAAGAATTCGGCGACGGCATCATGTCGGCCATCGACTTCGAAATGGACATCGACCGCAAGGCCGACCCCAAAGGCGATCGCGTGGTCATCACCCTGAACGGCAAGTTCCTGCCCTACAAAGTCTACTAGAAAACCTGAATAGGCCTCCAACGGCGGAGCCCGTCCGTCACGCAATGAAAATTCATCAGTACAGAGAGGTACCTACCCATGATCCGCACCAAACTCACGAATCTGGTTCCAGCACTTGCGCTCGGCACGGCGGCTGTTCTCGCGGCTGACCCGGCGCTCGCCCATCACCCGCTGGGCGGGGCGCCCATGACCACGTTTGCCCATGGCGTGCTGTCCGGCATCGGCCATCCGCTGCTCGGCTTCGATCATCTGTTCTTCGTGCTGCTGGTCGGTATCGCGGCGCTTTATACCGGTCACCGTTTCACGGCCCCCGCCGCTTACATCGCCGCCATGCTGGCGGGGTGTCTGATGATGAGCCTGGGCGTCGGCCTGCCGGCCAAGGAAATCGTCATCGGCTTGTCGCTGCTGGCGCTGGGCACCGTGGTGCTGTCGGGCCGGTCGCTCGGCATCGTCGCGGCGGCTTGCGTGTTCGCGGCCTTCGGCCTGTTCCACGGCTCGGCCTTCGGCGACGCGATGGCAACCCAGGAAGCGGGCGCGGGCGCCCAGGTTCTGGTCGGCTATCTGATCGGCCTCGGCGTGCTGCAGTACGGCATCGCGGTCGCCGCCGGCACGGTTGCCTTGAAGTTGTGGAAGGCAACGGAATCGACGGCCATCGAAGCCCGGCTGACGGGTGCCGTGGTCGCCGGCATCGGTATGTTCCTGACGCTGGAACATATCGAAGGCTTCCTCGTCGAAGCCCTTCTCTAAGACCTAAGCCTGCAAGACCGGGGCGCGGCGTGACGGGACAACGCGCCGCTCCCGCCACCGACTGAAATGGAAACGCGGTTCGCCCAAGGGCGGGCGAACCGCTCAAGCCACAAGGGAGTGCTGACCACATGCAACAGGCAAAGGTGCCCGTGACGCTGATTACCGGATATCTGGGGGCAGGAAAAACCACCCTGCTGAACCGGATCCTCACGGAACAGCACGGCAAGAAATACGCCGTCATCGTCAATGAATTCGGCGAGGAAGGCATCGACAACGAACTGGTCGTCGACGCCGACGAGGAAATCTTCGAAATGAACAACGGCTGCATCTGCTGCACCGTGCGCGGCGACCTGATCCGCATCATTTCGACGCTGATGAAACGCGCGCAGGATTTTGACGGCATGATCATCGAAACCACGGGCCTCGCCGATCCGGCGCCGGTGGTGCAGACTTTTTTCGTGGACGAGGACGTGCAGGCCAAGGTCGCGCTCGACGCCGTGGTCACGGTGGTCGACGCCTGCCATTTCCTGGACGCCGTCGACGAGGAGCACGAGTTGGCCGAACAGGTCGCTTTCGCCGACATCATTCTTCTCAACAAGACCGACCTGGTTGACGCCGGAAAGTTGAATACCGTGAAGGCGAAGATCAGCAGTCTCAACCGCATGGCCAAGGTCATCGAGACGGTGAAAAGCCAGGTGCCGATCGCCGATGTGCTCGACCGTGGCGCGTTCGATCTTTCCCGGGTGCTGGAATTCGAGCCGGGCCTGCTGGACGAAGAGGACGACCACGAGCATGACGAAAACATCATCTCGATCAGCCTGAAGACCGACAACCCCATCGAGCCCGAAAAGTTTTCCAACTGGATCCGGGGCTTCATCACGGATCGTGGCGTCGACGTGCTGCGCACCAAAGGCATTCTGAACCTGTCCGGCCAGGATAATCGCTATGTCTTCCAGGGCGTGCACATGGTCATGGATTCTGCCTGGGGCGCCCCCTGGGGCGGCGACGCGCGATCGTCGCGTCTGGTCTTCATCGGCCGCAACCTGGACGAGGCCGAACTGCGCACCGCCTTCGACAACTGCACGGTGGCGGCATGACGGGGGGCGGCATGATGGGGGCGGCCGGTTTCGATCCCGAAGCCTTGGGGATTGCCGGCGCCGGAAATCCGGACGCGGGGGCCCGGATCATTTCACCCTCGGTCAAGCTCAGTGAAAGCCCGGCCGTGGGCGTGCATCCGACCTTCACGGTTATCGAGCCGGCGGAAGCCCGCGCCGTCATCGGTTATGGCGACGGCACGATCCGGGGCATCGGGTTGGTGTTGGATGGTGCTCAGCCGTCGGTGCTGGCCCAGATTGCTGCAACGCCCATCACCGCCGCCGTCGATATCGGCGGCGCGGGGGTGCTGATTGGCACGGACGGGGGCGAGCTGTTGCGCCTGGGCGGTTCCGACATCGTCAAACTGGCGGAAACGGGCGGCCCCTGGATCGGTGAGATCGCCGTGCATTCGGGCAAGGGATTGCGCGCTTTCGCCGCCGCAAAGGCCCTGACCGTTCTGGATGCCGGGGGGGCTGTGGTGTTCGAAGCGGCCGACCATCCTTCGACTGTTGCGGGCCTTAGTTTCTCGCCCGACGGCACGCGGGTCGCCGCCGCCCATTACGGCGGGGTCAGCGTGTGGAAATTGACCGAGCCTGATCACAAGCCCGTGCGGCTCGATTGGCACGGCTCGCACACGGCCGTTTCCTGGTCGCCGAACGGTCAGTTCATCGTCTCGGCCATGCAGGACAAGGAAATGCATTGCTGGCGCTGGAAAGACAGGACGGGCATGCGGATGTCGGGATATCCGTCCAAAATCCGCGCCATTGCCTGGACCGCCGACGGCCAGTACGTGGCGGCTTCGGGGGCCGATACGGTGACGTCCTGGGACTGTTCCGGCAAGGGGCCGTCGGGCAAGCCGCCGTTGGAATTCGGCTATGTCTATGACGGCGTGGTGCGCCAGGTCGCGGCCCATCCGGCGGACCACGTGGTCGCCGGCGGCTATTCCGACGGCACGGTTTTGATCGGCGCCATCGAACAGGAGACGGCGATGATCGCCCGGCCCGCCAGCGGCCATGCGGTCACCGGCCTGGCCTGGACCGCCGACGGCGGAACCCTGGTCGCCACGGATGAATCCGGGGCGGTCGCGGTCATGCGCATACTCGAACCGGTGGTGTCCTGATCGGGTGCGATCAGGCGCCTACCGTTGATGAAACAGGGAGGCCCGATCATGGATGACATTCTCGGCCTGTCGCGGGCCAAGCCCGACGGCAGCGGCCAGCGCATCAAGGAGCTTGTCCGCAAGCGCTTCGGCCTGGACGAGGCGGCGACCCTGATGGTGTCCGAACTGCGCTGCCATGAAGACGGCTGCCCCGACGTGGAGACCGTGATCGCCGTCATGGGGGATGCCCAGACCAGCCTGACCTGGAAGATCGCCAAGCCCATGGCCCAAGTCGATGCCGGCGACATCGCGGCTTTGCCCGCGGCCGCGCCGGCCTAGTTGACAGGCGCCGACCCAAACAGCCTGCCGCCGATGTCAGTCGTCGATGCCGGTCGTCGATGAATATCGGGAAAAGAGGGGAGGAAGGCGGCGGGTCCCGAGGAGAGTGGCTGTCGATACCGACCCGCCGCCTTCGCTAAGTCCGTCCTTGGGAGGAGGTGGACTTAGAAATCCGTAAGTCTGGAATAATCAAAATCGCGCGCGTCATCCTTTGCACATGACCAGGTTTTCCGTGTCGATGATCTGTTCCGCGACGACCCGCATGGGCTGAGACCGCTTCATGGCCAGTTTGCGGATCTCGTGGTAGGCCGCGTCTTCCTCAAGGCTCCGCAGTTTCATGACGATGCCCTTGGCCCGCTCAATGGTGATGCGGTCGGCAAGCTTGTCTTCCTTTTCCTTCAGCCGCTTCTTCAACTCGCGGATGGTCAGGAACTGCGCCCGGGTCCATTCGGCCAGGGTCGGAAAGGATTTCAGCCCCGCGTCCACGGGCAGGTAGGCATTGACCCCGGCGTGCGACGCCTGGGCCATGATTTCCGGCCGTGCGTCGTCAGCCAGGAACATGACTGGTAGGGGGGCTGATTCGCTTAGGCTCTTCAGGTCTGCGAAGGGGTATTCCTCGGGCTTGGCGACATGCACCACGATCACGTCCGGGGACGCGTCGCGGGCCTTGTCGGCAAGGGGGTCATTTGGGGCGGCAAGGGCGACCACTTCGTGCATCGCGCCACCTGATCCCTGGGCGTGGGCCATGATGGCCTCCAGCGCGTCGGGGATATCCGTTACCAGCATCACACGCATTGTCGTTTTCTTACTTGCCATTGTTGTTGTTTGTGTCGGGCGTCGGCAGATGTTTGGGCCCGCACTTCGCATATGCAAACAGCAAGTCCTGTGCCAATTTGACACGGAGACAAATTATCATCTTGACGCAATCACTTAGGGGAATTCATCCATATGCGGACAGCGCAGCAGGCTTGTCATATTTGAATAAAAAATAGGCTATTATTTTTTGATGATTAAAAAAAATGCATTCAGAGATAAGATCTATCGTGCGCAGGGGCGCCTGCAAATGGCCCGTAGCTTGCATGATAAGGAGGCATCCTGCCTTGACCGCTGACATTAAGTGTCCCTGTGCAGCCTGCACTTTCGGTCTAGTTAATAATATTTCTCATTTAGGGTAGGTTGATCGAATAATGGTCGCTGAATTTTCCAAGGCGGCCTCGTTGCTGTTGTCGCTCTGCCTGCTCTATGCCTTCATCGCGCAACGATGGCCAAACGATGAACTGACCGGAAAGATCCTTTCCGGATTGCTGTTCGGCGTGATCTGCATGATCGGCATGGAAGCCCCCGTGACCATCGCCCCGGGCGTCATTTTCGATCCGCGTTCCGTCATCATCAGTCTGTCCGGCGTGTTCGGTGGTCCGGTCGGCGGCGCCATCGCGGCGGTTATTGCCGGTGGCTACCGCGCTTATCTGGGCGGTGGCGGCGCACCCGTCGGGGTCGCGGTCGTCGTGACCTGTGTCGCCTTGGGTATCGGCTATCGCGCCGCGTACAAGTCCGGCCGCGTGCCGCTTAACTGGCTGACGCTGCTGGTCTTCGGGCTGATCGTCCATGTCGTCGTCATCGGCCTGTTCACCCAATTGCCGGCGCCCATTGCCGAGAAGGTCATGCAGACCGTCGCCCTGCCTTTCGTGGTCGCCTTCACGCCGGCGACGATGGTTCTTGGCATGATCCTCGCCTACATCGACGACCGGATCGAGACGCGCAAGGCGCTCGCCGTCAGCGAAGCGCGCCTGCAGTCCGTTATCGACAACGGCCCCAATGCCATGGCCCTTATGGACAAGGACGGCAAAATTCTGCTGGCCAATTCGGCCTACGCCGATTGGGTCGGATCGACGCCGGCGGCACTGGTCGGCAAGACCATGCAGGATTTTTTTCCCGCGGATGACGCCCGCGTCTTCATGGAACTAGACCGCAAGATATTGGCCTCGGGCGAAATCAGCATTCAGGAGGTGACGCGGACGTTTCCCAAGGCCGGGCTGAGGCAGCTCAGAAACCACAAAATTCCGATTCTCCTCAACGCCGAGAACGACCACGCGTTGATCACAATCATGGTCGACATCACCGAGGAAAGGGCTGTTCAGCAGGAACTGCGTCACGCATTGGCGCTGGCCGAGGATGCCAACCAGGCCAAGACTCAGTTCCTCGCGACCATGAGCCACGAACTGCGCACGCCGCTGAACGCGATCATCGGGTTTTCCGAAATCCTCTACCGGCAATATTTCGGACCGCCCAATTCAGACAAATATCGAGAGTACGCCAAGGACATCAATTCTAGCGCCGCTTACCTTTTGTCTCTGGTTGAGGACTTGCTGGATATTTCGGCGATCGAAGCGGGGTCGGGGTTGCATGACCTGACCGCGGTCAGTATTCCCGACCTCGCCGAGGAATGCGTCGATGCGGCTCGCGACCGTGCCTATGAAAAGAACATCGACATCGACATTACCGTGCCGAGCGGGCTGCCGCTGGTATGGGCCGATGCCCGCGCGGTAAAACAGGTTTTCCTCAATCTGCTCGTCAACGCAATCAAGTTCACGCCGGCGTCGGGCCGCATCACGATTTCTGCGACAGAACTGGACGGCATGATCGCGGTCATGGTCACGGACACCGGGCCGGGGATCGATGCCGCGCTGATCGACCGTCTGCTGGAGCCGTTCGCGACCCGGAATCAGAATCCCTTCACCACCGAAAAAGGCTGGGGGTTGGGGCTTTCCATCACCAAATCCTTGGTTGAACAACTGGGCGGTACCATCCGAATCAACAGCACCCTGGGTCAGGGCACGACGGTGACCTTCACCCTGCCCCTGGCGACTGCGGCGAAAGCGGCGGTCGTCGTCTAGGACGTTCCCTTATGTTTCGTTCACCGGCCAGTCCGGCCGGATGGCGCGGATCAGGCCCGCGTGGTCCAGGTCGCCGTCGCCGGCGGCGATCACCCGGTCGTACAGATCACGGCTGAGCGCCGTCGCCGGTAATTCGATTCCCAGGTGTTCGGCCAGTTCCATGGCCTGGTCCATGTCCTTGCGCTGGATCGGGCAGCGCGCCCCCGGGGTGAACTTGCCCTCGACCATGCGCAGGCCGTGGACTTCGAGAATCCGCGAGTCGGCGAACCCGCCGCCCAGCGCTTCCCGGACCTTGCCCGGATCGACCCCCGCCGCCTGGGCCAGGGACAGGGCCTCGGCCACGGCGCCGATGTTCAGGCCGACGATGACCTGATTGGCGGCCTTGGCGACCTGCCCGGCCCCGGTCGGGCCGACATGGGTGATCTTTCCGCCCAGGACCTGAAGGATCGGCAGGGCGCGGGCGAAGGCATCGTCCGTGCCGCCGGCCATGATGGTCAAATTACCGGCCTCGGCCCCCAGGGTGCCGCCGGATACGGGCGCATCCACATAATCCGCCCCCAGTTCCTGCGCCTTGGCCGCCAGCATGCGGGTGACCAACAGCTTCGACGTGCCCATGTCGACGACCAGCTTTCCCTGCAGGGAGGCCGCGTTGAACACGCCGTCCTCGCCCATCAGCACCTGTTCCAGGGCCGGGGTGTCCGACAGCATGCAGATGACGACGTCGGATTCCTCCGCCGCGGCGCGGGGGCTGGCCGCCGGGGTCATGCCTTCCCGCGCCAGTTCCTCGATGACGCCTTGCGAGCGGTTGGTGATGACCAGTTTGGCCCCGGCCTGCATCAGGTTTCGCGCCATGGGCTTGCCCATCAGGCCCAGACCGATGAAGCCGATGGTCGTTCCCGCAAGATTGGTCATCCGTAACTCTCCCCTTTATAAATAAAGCCGCACCCGTTATGGGAGGGCCGCCGTTCGCCGGTCAAGCCCCTGCATCCTTTTCGGAGCCTTCATGGAACCCGTTCTCAACGTCGTCCTGCCCGTGTTCGCCATCATCCTGTCGGGATACCTGGCCGGCCGCGCGGGCGTCATGGGGCCGTCCTCGACGGATGCCTTGAACCGCTTCGTCTATTACGTGGCGTTGCCGGTTTTGCTCGGCCATTCCATGGCCCGGGTCGATGCCGCGACCATCTTCGACTGGCCCTTTATCCTGGCCTATCTGGGCGGCAACGGCGTGACCTTCGCGGGGGCCTATTTCCTGTCGCGCGCCGCCTTCAAGAACGACATGTCGCAGTCGTCCCTGTTCGCCATGGTCTCCGTGTTCGCCAACACGGGCTACATGGGCATTCCGTTGGCCATCGTTGCCTTCGGGCCCGATGCGGCTCTGCCGGCGGCCATCGCGACCGTATTCCAAACCTTGGTGTTCATTACCGTGACCGAGGTTCTGATCACCGCCGGAAAAAGCAAGGGCACGGGCCAGGCGTTGGCGAAAGTGTTCGTCGATTCCCTGTGGGGACTGATCAAAAGCCCCCTGTTCATCGGCTGCGCCGTCGGCATGGCCTGGTCCTTGGGCGGGCTCACGCTGCCGGTGCCGGTCGATACCTACGCCACGGTGCTGGGGGCGGCGGCCGGACCGGGGGCCCTGTTCGCGCTCGGTCTGTTCCTGGTCGGGAAGCCCATTTCCGAAGGTATGGGCGAGGTTTCGATCATGGTCGTGATTAAGCTTTTGATTCACCCCTTGGTGACCTGGGTGCTCGGCGCCTATGTGTTCGACGTGCGCCTGGACTGGCTGGTCGTGCTGGTCATGCTGGCGGCCTTGCCGACGGGGGCGAGTTGTTTCGTCCTGGCACAGCAGCAGACCGTCTACATCCGCCGCACCTCGACGGCGACCCTGTTCTCGACCCTCATCGCGGTCGTCACCATCGGCGCGTTCTTCGCTCTGCCGCAGGTCGCGGATACGCTGCTGCCCTAATCCTGCGCGGGCTCTTCCGCTAAGAACGCCCTGACCTGCTGCACGGCCTCGCTCAGGCCGATGCGCTGGATTTCCACGCCGGCAGGGAAGGCGGCGGCCAGGCGCGTCGGCAGGGCCCTGTCCAGCATCACGAAGATGCCCCGGTCCCCGGCCCGGCGGATCAGCCGCCCGAACGCCTGTTTCAGCTTGAGCCGCGTCAGCGCCTCGTCGAAATCGCGACCGCCGAAGGCGTTGCGCCGGGCCTTGTGCAGGATGTCCGGGCGCGGCCAGGGCACCCGGTCGAACACGATCAGGCGCAGCGACCGCCCCGGCACGTCGACCCCGTCGCGCACGGCGTCCGTGCCCAGCAGACAGGCGTTTTCCTCGGCCCGGAAGATGTCGATCAGGGTGCCCGTGTCCAACGGTTCTACATGCTGGGCGTAGAGCGGGATATCCAGATCCTCCAACGGCCCGGCAATGCGCTGATGAACGGCGCGCAGCCGGTTGATCGCCGTGAACAGGCCGAGCGCACCGCCGCCTGATGCGGTAAACAGCTCCCGGTAGGCAGCCGAGACCTGATCGGCCGAATTGCGGTTCACGTCGCCGACCACCAGCACCCGGGTCTGCTTGCCGTAATCGAAGGGCGAGGGCACGGTGACGTGCTGGGCCGGGCGGGTCATGTGGACGGCCCCCGTGCGGGCCGAGGCCTGGGGCCAGCCGTCGCCGTCCGGGTCGCGGTCGTCGTTGGTGATGTCGCGCAAGGTGGCAGAAGTCACCAGCACGCCGTGGGCTTCCGACGCCACGTCGCGGGCGAAGGGCAGGGTCGGGTCCACGTAATGGCGGTGGAAGGCGACATCGATCTCGCGCCCGCCCGTGCGCTCCACGGCGAACCAGTCGACGAAGGTTTCCGGCGTCTCGCTTTTGAGCGCCTTCAGCATGTCGCGCCAGGCCGCGATCTGGGCCAGGCCCCGGCGCTCCAGGGATTTCGCCACGGCTTCGATGCGGTTGCGGGTCTGGGTATCCAGGTTGTCGGCTTCGTCGTCCAGCTTGCCGGCCAGGCGTTCGATCAACTCGCCCATGGGCTTGCCCATCTTGGCCAGCGCTGCCTCCAGTTCCCCGGCGGCGGCCAGCAGGCCGTCGGTCGCCGGGTGCGGCTCGCACTCCAGGGAATAACCGGCGTCGGCGTCCTCCGCCCGAGCCAGAACCTGGGCGCGAAGGCGGGCCAAAAAATCCTCCGACGGGCCGCGCGGTCCGGCCTCGATGCGCTGCCGCCAGCCGGGGCCGGGCAGGCAGCGGGCCGCCGCCAGAACCGCCTCCAGCGCGTCCTGGGCCTTGTCGTCGTCGGAAATCAGGTCTTCGATGCGCGCCCGTAGGCCGCGCGACCGCGACCGCTGGCCTTCCTCGGCACCGACCAGCCAGCGCCTGAGGTCCGCCGTCTCGTAGCCGGACAGATGGGCGGAAAAAGCCCCGTCGGCGGCGTTGAACAGGTGATGGCCCTCGTCGAACACGTAACGCAGGGGCAGGCCGCCGCCGTCGTCGGACCCGATGCCGCCCATGGCCGCCTGGATCATCACCAGGGCATGGTTGGCGACCACGATTTCCGCATGCTTGGCGCGGCGCTGCGACCGTTCGATGAAGCATTTGCCGTAATGGGCGCAGGCGGCATAGACGCATTCGCCCCGGGTATCCGTCAAATCCGTGGTCAGGCCCGTGCCCAGAAGGTCGGCCAGCCAGGCCGGGAAATCGCCGCCCACCATGTCGCCGTCGCGGGTCGCCAATGCCCAGCGGGCGAGCAGGCCGAGGGCAACCGACGCCGGACCCGGCATCTGCAGGGAGCGATTGAGCGCTTCCTCGTAATTCAGGATACAGAAATAGTTTTCCCGTCCCTTGCGCACGACGACCTTCTGCTCCTTCTCCACCGCGTCGGGGTAAAGCCGGTCGAGCTCCGCATCCAATTGCCGTTGCAGGTTGCGGGTGAAGGTCGAGATCCACACCGTGCCCTGGTTCTTTTTCGCCCAGACGCTGGCCGGCGCGATGTAGCCCAGGGTCTTGCCCACACCGGTGCCGGCCTCGGCCAGGACGAAACGCGGCTCCCCCGCCCGGTCGCGGGGCAGGAAGGCGGCGACGGCGCCGGCGGCATAATCGGCCTGCTGCGGGCGTTGCTCCGACCCCCGGCCCAACAGGACCGCCAACTGGGCGCGGGCTTCCGCCGCTGCCACGGGCTGGTTGCCGGCCGGTGGTGGCGGGGCCTCGTCCTCCCAATCGGGCAGGCGCTGCCAGATCATCAGGCCCCGGCGGGTCGACGCCGAATGGGGTTCTTCCCCGGCTCCGAGCGCCGCCAGCACGGCGGATGTCCAGGGCCAGCCGCCCCGGCCCATGGACCAGGCGATGGCGGCGGTATCGCCCCGCCCTTCCTGGCCAAGTTCGGTCAGCAGACGGTGGGCGGCCAGGGCCAGCACCTCGGCCTCCGCCTCGTGGCTGGCGGGTAGGGCCAGATTGAGGGCCTCGGCCAGGCCGCGCGGCGTCGGCAGGCAGAACTTGGCTGGGCGGCAGAAGGCGAACAGCTCCAGCAGGTCGAGGGCGGGAATGCTTTGCAGGTTGAGCCGCCGCGCCGTGGCCTTGGCGTGGCAGACCATGACGCGGTCGGCCTTGCGCACCCGGCGCGCGGCCTCGGCCGGGCTCAGGGTCTCGATCTCGCCCTCGGGCGTCAGCCAAGCCGCATGGCGCACGCCGACCACCAGGGCGGGCACGTCGCGAAGCTGCGGAAAGGGGCCGCCGGACGCGGTCACGGTCGAAGCACGCCTTGGGGGCGGGGCGGGGGGCTCATGGCGGGGCGAATCATCGCGCCATGATGCGCCAGGGGCCGATGAAATCCAAGCGGCGGAGACGCCGAATTACCGGTCGTATACCAGGTTCGGCGCCAGCCAGCGTTCCGTGGTTTCCAGGTCCTGACCCTTGCGCTTGGCGTAATCCTCGACCTGGTCCTTGGAAATCCGCCCGATGCCGAAATACTGGCTGTTCGGATGGGCGAAATAGAAGCCCGAAACGGCGGCCGTCGGCGTCATGGCGAAACTTTCCGTCAGCTCGATCCCGGTGTTCTTTTCCACCTGCAGCAAATCGAACAGCTTGCGCTTTTCCGTATGGTCCGGGCAGGCCGGATAGCCGGGGGCCGGGCGGATGCCCTGGTATTTTTCATGGATCAGGTCGTCGTTGGCCAGATCCTCGCCAGGGGCATAGGCCCAGAATTCCTTGCGCACGCGTTCGTGCATGCGCTCGGCGAAGGCTTCGGCCAGACGGTCGGCCAGGGCCTTCAGCAGGATGTCAGAATAATCGTCGTGGTTGGCCTTGAACTCGGCCAGCCTCGATTCGATGCCGATGCCCGCCGTGACGGCGAAGCCGCCCACATAATCAGTTTTGCCGCTGTCCTTCGGCGCCACGAAATCGGCGAGGCAGAAGTTGGGCCGCTTGGCGTCCTTCTGCATCTGCTGGCGCAGGAAGTTGAGGGTCGTCACGGTTTCGGCGCGGTTCGCGTCGGTATAAATTTCCACATCGTCGCCCACGGAATTGGCCGGGAAGAAGCCGATCACCGCGCGGGCGGTCAGCCACTTTTCGCCGACGATCTTCTGCAGCATGGCGTCGGCGTCGGCTTTCAGATTGCGCGCGGCTTCCCCGACCTTGGGATCGTCCAGGATCGTCGGATAGGTGCCGGCCAGCTCCCAGGTACGGAAGAACGGCGTCCAGTCGATGCGGGTGACCAGTTCGGCAAGGTCGTAGTCCTCGAACGTCTTGATGCCGGTAAAGGTCGGTTCGGCCGGGCCGTAGGCTGCCCAGTCGTCCTTGTAGCCGTTGGCGCGGGCGGTCGCGATGGTGGCCTGGTTGTCGGCCTTCTTGCGGTTGGCGTGCTTGTCGCGCAGGACCTCGTATTCGTCGGAAATCTGTGTGACGAAATCGTCCTTCAAGGTGTCCGACAGCAGGTTGGATGCAACACCCACGGCGCGCGACGCATCCAACACATGAATGACCGGCCCGTCGTAATTGGGCGCAACCTTCACGGCGGTATGGACCTTGGACGTGGTCGCCCCGCCGATCAACAGCGGCAGGGTCAGCCCCTGGCGCTTCATCTCGCGGGCGACGGTGGTCATTTCCTCAAGCGACGGGGTGATCAGGCCGGAAAGCCCGATGATGTCCGCGTTCTCTTCCTTGGCCGTATCCAGAATCTTCTGATAGGGCACCATGACGCCCAGATCGACGACGTCGTAGCTGTTGCACTGAAGCACCACGCCGACGATGTTCTTGCCGATGTCGTGGACGTCGCCCTTGACCGTGGCCATGACGATCTTGCCCTTGGCGCGGGTGTCGCCGGCGGCGGCCTTTTCCTTTTCAAGATAGGGCGTCAGATAGGCCACGGCCTTTTTCATGACGCGGGCCGACTTCACCACCTGGGGCAGGAACATCTGGCCCGATCCGAACAGGTCGCCGACCACGTTCATGCCGTCCATCAGGGGGCCTTCGATGACCTCAAGCGGCTTGTCGAACAGTTGGCGGGCTTCCTCGGTATCCTCGTCGATGTAGTCGGCGATGCCGTTGACCAGGGCATGGGTCATGCGCGCTGCCACGGGCTTTTCGCGCCACGACAGGTCTTCCTTCTTGGTTTTGGCCTGGCCCTTCACCTGATCGGCGATCTCGACCAATTCGTCCTGCGCTTCCTTGCGCCGGTTCAGGACCACGTCCTCGACCAGATTGCGCAGGTCCTCGGGAATGTCCGCGTAGACCGCCAACTGGCCCGCGTTGACGATGGCCATGTCCAGGCCGGCCTTGATCGCGTGATACAGGAACACGGAATGCATGGCCTCGCGCACGGCGTTGTTGCCGCGGAACGAGAACGACATGTTGGACAGCCCGCCGGACGTATGGGCGTGGGGCAGGGTTTCCTTGATGGTCTTCACCGCGGCGATGTAGTCCTTGGAGAAGTTGTCATGGGCGTCGATCCCCGTGGCGATGGGGAAGATGTTGGCGTCGAAGATGATGTCCGACGCCGGGAAGCCGACCTCTTCCGTCAGGATCTTGTAGCTGCGGGTGCAGATCTCGACCATGCGGTCATAGTTCTCGGCCTGGCCCGTCTCGTCGAAGGCCATGACCACCACGGCGGCGCCGAAGCGCATGATCTCGCGCGCCTGTTCGATGAACGGCTCGGGCCCTTCCTTGAGGCTGATGGAGTTCACCACCCCCTTGCCCTGCATGCAGCGCAGGCCCGCCTGCAGGATCGTCCATTTGGAGGAATCGACCATGATGGGTACCCGCGCGATGTCCGGTTCGGCGGCGATCAGGTTGAGGTACTTGGTCATCGCCTGCTCGCCTTCCAGCATGGCGTCGTCCATGTTGACGTCGATCACCTGGGCCCCGTTCAGGACCTGCTGGCGGGCGACTTCCAGAGCGTCGGCGAAATTGCCGTCGCGGATCAGCCCGGCGAACTTGGGCGAGCCGGCGACGTTGGTGCGCTCGCCCACGTTGACGAAACCGGTGACGGCGTCGAAGGTCAGGGGCTCCAGACCCGACAGGCGCAACTGGTTGTCGGGTGCCTGCGGCTTGCGCGGGGTAATGCCCCGAACCGCCTCGGCGATGGCGCCGATATGGGCCGGCGTGGTGCCGCAGCAGCCGCCGACCACGTTGATCAGGCCCGCGCGGGCGAAATCCGCCAGGTGTTCGGCCATGTGTTCCGGAGTGTCGTCGTATTCGCCGAATTCGTTGGGCAGGCCCGCGTTGGGATAGACGCTGACGTAGGTCGAGGCGGCGGTGGCGACGGCCTGCACGTGGGGGCGCAGTTCCTCGACGCCGAGCGCACAGTTGAAGCCGATGGAAATCGGATTGGCATGAGCGATGGAGGTATAGAACGCCTCCGCCGTCTGGCCCGACAAGGTGCGGCCCGAGGCATCGGTGATGGTGCCGGAAATCATCAAGGGCCAGCGCCGTCCGGCGTCGTCGAAGAATTTCAGGATGGCGTAGATCGCCGCCTTGGCGTTCAGGGTGTCGAAGATGGTTTCCAGCAACAGGATGTCGGCGCCGCCGTCGGTCAGGCCGCGCACGGCTTCCGTATAGGCTTCGACCAGGGCGTCGAAGGTTACGTTGCGGAAGCCGGGGTCGTTGACGTCGGGCGAGATCGAGGCCGTGCGGTTGGTCGGCCCAAGCGCGCCGGCGACCATGCGGGGTTTGTCCGGGGTTTTCGCGGTCCAGGCGTCGGCGGCGGCGCGGGCCAGACGGGCCCCCTGGTAGTTCAACTCATACACCAAAGCCTCGGTGCCGTAGTCGGCCTGGGCGATGGAGGTCGCGTTGAAGGTATTGGTTTCCGTCACGTCGGCGCCGGCGGCCAGGAACTGGTCGTGGATCTCCGTCACCACATCGGGGCGGGACAGAATCAGCAGGTCGTTGTTGCCCTTCAGATCATGGCCGTGATCCTTGAAGCGCTCGCCGCGGAAATCTTCTTCCTCCAGCTTGTGGCGTTGGATCATGGTGCCCCAGGCGCCGTCCAGGACCAGGATGCGTTCGTTCAGAATATCGCGCAATTCACCGCTGCGGTCCCCGGCCAGATGCCTGGGGAAGCGGTCGGACATGTCATTCATGGAATCAGCCTGTTTGTTTCTTGTTTGTTTGGTCACCGGCGTCGCTCCCCATCGGATGCTTGGGGCGCACGCCCAGCATGTGACAGATGGCGTAGGTCAGATCCGCCTGGTTCAGGGTGTAGAAATGGAACTGCTTGTCGCCGAAGGCGTGCAGGGTGCGGCATTGTTCGGCGACCAGGGAGGCGGCGACCAGCTTGTGCGTGTCGGGGTCGTTCTCCAGCCCGTCGAACAGATCGCCCAGCCAGCGCGGGATCGTCGCCCCGCAGCGCTTGGAGAAGTTCGCGACCTTGGTGAAATTGTGGATCGGCATGATGCCGGGGATGATCGGCACCCAGATGCCGGCGGCCCGCGCCTGATCGACGAAGCGCAGATAGACGTCGGTGTCGAAGAAATACTGGGTGATTGCCTGATCGGCGCCGGCGTCGATCTTGCGTTTCAGGTTGTCCATGTCGGCCTTGGCGCTGCGCGCCTCGGGATGGACTTCCGGATAGGCGCCGACGGAAATATTGAAATCGCCGATCTGACGCAGCCCGGCAACCAGATCGCAGGCGAAGGCATAGCCGCCGGCGTGCGGCGTGTAATGGCCGGACGTGTCCTGTGGGTCGCCGCGCAAGGCCACGATATGGCGTACGCCCATGTCCCAATAGTCCTGGGCGACGGTGTCGATTTCCTGGGTCGTGGCATCGACGCAGGTCAGGTGCGCCGCCGGCAGCAGGTCGGTTTCGTCGAGCAGGCGCTTGACCGTGGCGTGGGTGCGCTCACGGGTCGAGCCGCCGGCGCCGTAGGTCACGGAAACGTATTTCGGGTTGAGCGGCGCCAGGCGCTGGATGCTGTCCCACAGATTGGCCTCGGCGCGCTCGCTCGACGGCGGAAAGAACTCGAACGAAACCTCGACGTCGTCGGGCAGGGCGGCGGCGACGGAGCCGCCGGCAACGGCGGCGCGGCCGAAGGCGGCAACCTGGCGCAGGGTATCGGTGGGCGGTTTGGGCATCAGACGGTGTTCTCCAGGGTGCGGCCCGCGGCGGGCTTTGTCAGAAGCGGCGCGGTATCGGTGTTGGCGGCGGCGGGGGTCTTGACCGCGGACCACAGGGTCACGGTCAGGGGGTCGCCGGAAAGATGGCGGGTGGTGCGCGGCGTCAGGCCGGCGCTCTTCAGCCAGGCTTCGGTCTGGGCATCGGAAAAGCCCAGGCGCCGGTGTTGGTGGTCACGGCGCAGGGTTTCTTCTTCATGGGGGGCGAAATCGACGATCAGCAGCGTTCCGCCGGGGCGGACCATGGCGGTCGCCGCCTCGATGGCGCGCACCGGATCGTCCAGGTAGTGCAGCACCTGATGCAGGGTCACCAGATCGAAGGTTTCGGCCGGGAACGGCAACTGGGTGATGTCCGCCTGGCGAACCTGACAGTGGCTCAGCCCGGCACTGTCCAGGTTGGCGCGGGCCACGGCCAGCATCTCGCGGGACAGGTCGACCCCCTGGGCATGGTCCGTGCGTCCGGCGAACAGTTCAAGAATACGGCCGGTGCCGGTGCCCAGATCCAGGTGGCGTTCGATTGTTTCGGGGGCAAGGTCGAGGATCGCCTTTTCGACCACGGCGTCATCGACGTGGAGCGAGCGCAGCTTGTCCCACCGTCCCGCGTTTTCACGGAAATAGCGTTGTGCCTCTTCGGCCCGCTCGCGCTTGATCTGCACCAGGCGCTGGCGGTCGCGGGCCAGGACTTCGTCGTCGAGCGGGGCAAGGTCGACCAGGCGGGCTGCCAGATCCGTCTGCGGGCCGTCCTGGGCGAGGCGGTGGAACACCCAGCTGCCTTCCGGCACGCGGGCCAACAGCCCGGCGGCGGTCAGCACCTTCAGGTGGCGGGAAATGCGCGGCTGGCTTTGGCCAAGGATGCGGACCAGTTCGGATACCGTCAATTCGCCGTCGGCACAAAGCGCCAGAATGCGAAGGCGGGTCGGCTCCGCCGCCGCGCGCATGCCGGCCATGGTGTCATCCAGGGTTCTCATAGGCTGTCATATACATATAAAGATATCTTTATGTCAATTGGAAAACCTGATGTCGTTATCTTTTGTGCGCGGCAGACGATGGGACACCGGAAGCCGCCTACGGCGATTCCGTGTTGCGGAATACTCCGTGGTAGTCGTCGGACTCTTTAGTTTGGTATAGTTTTGACGCGGTCGATGATCCGGGGCGGAACCTCGGGCATTGCCTAACAAAACCGCGAGAAGTCTTGGGAGGGCTCTGTTCTGGGAGGACAGCCATCACCTTTAGACGATCAGCGGACGCCTGTTGACGGCGGACCGTTACGCGCGCGCGTGGCCCAAAGGCCGGGCCGGGCGGCTGCTGACCTGTGGGCCATTCCGGTTTTTGCAGGCCAGCCAACGACCACAAATCACCGAATAAAAATAAACGCATCGAATACCCAGCACAGGGGGAATCATGAACAATCTACGGATCAGCACGGCGAGCCGATTGCTGCTCATCGCCATCGTGGTGACGGGCATTATCCAAGTCGCCAACGTGCTCCGAATCACCAATAACGTCGAAACCATCGACGATGCCTGGGTCGAATTTCAGGAAGCACAAAACGAAAAAGTCCGTCTTCTCGGCGATCTCCGCTCGGCCATGGGGTACGGCGGCCTGATCGAGAACTTCAAGGACTACATGTTGCGCCAGACGGACGAGTATCTGGAGAACATCAAGAAGTTCACCGACAAGTCCATGAGCATCATCAAGACCTACGAAGGCTTGGGGTTGAACGACACGGAAACGTCGGCGCTCGGCACGCTCGAGGAAATCGTCACGGTCTATGGCGCGCAGGCGGGCGAGATCGAGACGTTGACCTTCGATGCCGTCGCCGCAGAGGAGATCGACGCCAAGATCCAGATCGACCCGATGCCGGCGCTGGAGGCGCTGAAGGTTCTCGCCCAGGCGGCCGAGGGTAAAAAGAAGAAGGGTGCGAAGAAGACCAAGTCGCAGCTTCTGAATTCGATCCGCGCCCATCTGGGATTCGGCGGTCTGATCCATAATTTCAAAAATCTGATGATCCGCCGCGATGCGGCCATTGCCGACAAGGTCAAGGCCGACGTCACCGCCATTACTGCCGACGCGGCGTCCTACAAGGCTCTCGGCGTGTCGGAAAACGAAGGCAAGCTTCTGGACGGTCTGCTTGGCGTCATCGCCGGTTACGACACGGCGGCCGAGACGGTGTTGGCCCAGGCCGGACAGGGGAAATCGCCCCAGGAGATCGATCAGGCGCTGAGCATTGACGACAGCGCCCTGATCGGGGCGCTTGAAGGCCTGAAAGCCGAGATCAAGAATCAGCTCGACGCCAAGTCACAAGCGGTCGAGGACACTCTCGAGGGGGTGCGCAGCCTGGTTCAGATCAGCGTGTGGGTCACGGTGGTGATGCTGACCCTGTTGGTCATCGGCAGTTATTGGCTGCTGAATTACCGCGTGCGCGCGCCCATCATGGCGATCACCGGCGCCATGAACGATCTGGCCGGCGGCAACCTGGAAGCCAAAATTCCAGGCCTCGGCGAAAAGACCGAGGTCGGGGAAATGGCTGGCGCCGTGCAGGTGTTCAAGGAGAACGCCCAGGAAGTGAACCGCATGACGGCGGAACGCGAGACCGAGGACCGCCGCAACCGCCGGCGGTTGCGCGGCGAAGTCCTGGCGCTCAACTCGGCGCTGGAGGAAGAGGTCGCCAAGGCGGTCGAACTGGTCAAGGATCGCGTCAACACGGTCGAGAATTCGGCACGGGCGGCGGCGGACCTGTCGCAGTCGGCCCATACCCAGGCCTCGACCGTGGCTTCGGCGGCGGAAGAAGCGACGATCAACGTGCAGACCGTC